>OBIC01000014.1_pt1 | contig 144442 bp, 136 predicted proteins | sample 1519831 | NCBI WGS metagenome assembly OBIC01 (sample SAMN03019805, study PRJEB22545) | beach sand metagenome | biome: beach; feature: sea beach; material: beach sand | place: USA: Municipal Pensacola Beach, FL | collected 2010-10-20 | depth 40-45 cm m
GGCGTTGAAGATGTCGCGCACCGTCTTCTCGTCCAGGCCGGTCTGTGCCGCCACAGATCAATCCGGTAGCAGCGTTGTTCCTATTTACTGCGGCGCGGCTAGTCCGTGTGCCGCAGCATCGTGCCATCCGCGTCCATGGGGAAAGGCACGATGGGACATACCAACAGCCACGAACTTGCCCGGCGTCTTCCGATCGCCGCGCTATTGGCTATCCCTCTATTGGCGTTCCAAGCCTCGGTGTTCGCCGGTGATGCTACGGAACCAGAGCGACTGGCCGTCCTCATGCGTCAGCTCGACATGCTCGACCGGCTGGCCGAGCACAGCGAGCGCCTGCCGAAGCAGGACGCCTCCCGCTACCACTTCGACTACGCGCGGCTGCGCGAGGACATCGAGCGTGTCCGCAGCGGCATCCGCGACTACCTGACGCCGCAGCGCGCACAACCGCGCGATCCCGCAACGCTGATCGGCGATTACCGCCAAGAGGCGGAGGACGCGCCATGACGGGCGATCAGGTCACCGCCTTTCAGGCCAACAGCGGCTTCGGCCCTTCGGATGTTTCCGTCGTCCTGGTCGGCGGCGTGTTCGTCGTGCTGTTGCTGTGGGGCGTCTGGGCACTGCGCACCGCCTACGTCGGCTGGGCCGAAGACAGCATCTCCCAGCGCCAGTTCCTCGGCGTCGCGGTGCGCTTCGTCGCGATGTACGTCGTGCTGACGTTTTTCCTTCTCTCTTGACGCAATGAGGACACCACCATGACTTTCCGTTCCGTCTCCACTCGTTCTGCACGCCTGATCAGCCTGCCCACCGTCGCCTTGATCTCGGTGAGCCTGTCGCCGATTGTGCAGGCCCAGGGCCTGCCAACCCTCGAAGACCCTTCGCGAGGCACCGGCAGCGGCATCATGGAGACGCTGCGCAATTACGGTTACGACATCGTGATGCTGGTCGCGCTGCTCGTGGTCGCCTCGATGTTCGTCGGCGTCTGCTACCACGCCTACAGCACCTATTCGGAGATTCACACCGGCCGCAAGACCTGGGGCCAGTTCGGTTTGACGGTCGCAATCGGCGCGATCTTGCTGGTCGTGGGTATCTGGTTGCTCACCGAAGCCACCGGCGTCCTCTAGGGAGGCCGGAGCGATGTCGGGGAGCCAGGACAGCCTGCACGACGGCACGGTGGCTTTCTTGCCGCATCGTCTGAACCGTCAGCCCGTGGTGGTACGCGGACTGACGGCCGACGAACTGTGGGTCTGCGTAGGGCTCTCCGCCACGGTAGGCCTGGTGCTGGGCATTCCGCTGGCGTGGCTGGCGTCCACGCTCGCGATGGTCCCAACCGTGATCGTGGCCGCCATTGGCATGGGCGTGTTCGTGTGCGGCGGCGCGTTGCGAAGCCACAAGCGGGGGCGTCCCGATACCTGGTTGTACCGGCATCTTCAGTGGTGGGTCGCGCTGCGTCATCCCGCCTTCGCGCCCTATACGGGCGGCAGGTCGCTGGTCACGCGGTCGGGCCACTGGACGACGCGCAGGAGTGCGCCATGAGCCGCTTCAAGAACGAAATCACGCACCTGCAGGCGCACATCAAGACCTTGCGCATAGGAGCCGGTGCGCTATTCGTCGTCGCCCTGGTGCTGGGCTTCGGCTGGTGGAGTGCGCCTCGCGATCTGACCATCCACGTGCCGCCGGACCTGCGTTCGGGCAGCGTGCGCAAGTGGTGGGAGGTGCCGCCGGAGTCGGTCTACGCCTTTACCTTCTATGTCTTCCAGCAGCTCAACCGCTGGCCGACGAACGGCGAGGACGACTACGCGCGCAACATCCATGCGCTGTCGGCCTACCTGACACCCGGCTGTCAGATCTTCCTGCGGCGCGACTACGAGCAGCGCCGCAGCACGGGCGAACTGCGTCAGCGCGTGCGGGGCATCTACGAGATTCCGGGTCGCGGCTTCGGCGACGACCCGACGGCGCGCGTCCGCGTGGTGTCCGACCGCGACTGGATCGTCACGCTGGACATAACGGCCGACGAGTACCACGGCGCCGAGCAGGTCAAGCGCGCCCTGGTGAGGTATCCGCTGAAAGTGGTGCGTCTGGACATCGACCCGGAGCGCAATCCCTTCGGCCTGGCACTGGACTGTTACAGCAGTACCCCGCAACGCATCGCGCCGCAGGGGGCAGCCGCCTCCGCTACCGATGGTCCCGGTGGTCCGTAGGGAGTCCCGCGATGAAACATCTTGTCCTCAGCTTCCTGGCAACCGCCACCTTGACCTTGGGCCTGATCCCGAGCGCTCTGGCGCTGGAGATTCTGCGCTGGGAGCGGTTGCCGCTGGCCGTGCCTCTCGTGGTCGGCCACGAGCGCGTGATCTTCATCGACCGCAATGTGCGTGTCGGCGTACCCGCCTCGCTGGGCGACCGCCTGCGTGTGCAAAGCGCCGGTGGCGCCCTCTACCTGCTTGCCAGCGAACCGATCGAGCCGACCCGCCTGCAATTGCAGGATGCCAACACGGGCATCCTGATCCTGCTCGACATTGCCGCCGAGCCTGGCGAGGCACCGCTGGAACCCGTGCGCATCGTCGAAGGCGAATCGCACGCGAAGCGCTACGGTGATGCCGGCCAGCAGCCGGCCGCCGATGCGGCGCGGCTCCCCGCACGGGAGACGCCGGTCCCCGTGGTGCTGACGCGCTACGCCGCGCAGAGCCTGTACGCGCCCCTGCGCACGGTGGAGCCGGTGAACGGCGTCGTGCGCGTGAACCTGCGCCGCGACCTGGCGCTCGACACCCTGCTGCCGACGCTGCCAGTGCGCGCCAGGGCGCTGGCCGCGTGGCGGCTGGAAGATCAATGGGTGACGGCGATCCGGCTGACCAACACGTCCGGCCGGTGGATCGACCTGGACCCGCGCGCCTTGCAGGGCGATTTCGTCACCGCGACGTTCCAGCACCCCGACCTGGGGCCGGCGGGCGATTCGCGCGACACCAGCGTGGTGTACCTGGTGACGCGCGGCCGCGGCCTGGCACAATCGCTGCTGCCGGCCATCAGTCCCATCGACGCTGCGCACAACTTGCCGGCTTCCGCAGCGGTCGGCAGTGCGGAAGGAGCCGGCGATGCGCAGTAACGGTTTGCTCAAGTGGTTGATGCTGCCGATGGCGCTGTTGCTGGTGTTCGTCGGCATCAAGCTGTTTTCCGGCGACCGTGGTGCATCACCGCTCCCCGGTGATGCCGGCGGCCAACTGACGGCGGACGAGATGCGGGCACTCGGCATCGAAGGCGACACACCGCACGATACGGTCGCCACGCTGGTGGCCCAGGTGCGGCAGTTGCGCACCGAATTACAGACCGCGCTGTCCGACAACCGCAACCAGCGGGCGGAGAACGACCGCCTGCGTCAACGCGAGCGGTCGATCGAGCAGCGTATCCAGAATGTCCTGGACACCGAACGCGCCCAACTGCGTCAGGATCGCGAACAGACGGCCAGCGAACGGCAACAGGCCCAGGGGTTGTTGCAGGACTTGCAACGCCAGTTTGAAGGCCTGGGGGGCAGGGCCGGCCACACCGACCTGCCGATCGGTCTTGGACTGGAGGACGGCGACGGCCAGCACTTCGGCCGCGACGGCGTGCGCTGGATCGAGCCGGACGACGCCAGGCCCGCCGAAGGCAGGAGCGGCAATCGCGGCGGCTTCAGCTTCCCCAACGATTTCAGCCCGGTCGGGGAAACCCTGGACGCCGCATCCGAAACCCTCGGCCGCGCCACCGGCGGCGCCGTCGGCACATCGTCGCTTGAGGCGGTCTACACGGTGCCGTCGAACTCGACCCTGATGGGGTCGATCGCGATGACGGCACTCATCGGGCGCGTGCCCATCGACGGCACGGTGAACGACCCCTATCCGTTCAAGGTCGTGATCGGCCCCGACAACCTCACCGCCAACGGCATCGACCTGCCGGACGTGGCCGGCGCCGTGGTCAGCGGCACGGCCTCGGGAGACTGGACGCTCTCCTGCGTGCGCGGGCAAATCCGCTCGATCACCTTCGTGTTCGAGGACGGCACCATCCGCACGCTGCCGGAAGAGTCCGGCCGCAGCAGCAACCGGAACGACACCGGCACCCAGGGAGGCCTCGGCTGGATCAGCGATCCCCACGGCATCCCTTGTGTCAGCGGTGAACGGCGCAGCAACGCCCAGCAGTATCTCGGCACCCAGGCCCTGATCACGGCCGCCGGCGCGGGCGCGGCCTCGCTGATCGATTCGGACAGCGGCCGGATGTCCTACGTCGGCAGCGACGGTTCGATCGGCACCGTCGGCATCACCGCCAACGAGGCGATGGGCCGCATCCTGGCCGGCGGGGTGCAGGAGATGTCGCAGTGGGTGAACAAGCTCTACGGCCAAGCGTTCGCCGCCGTCTATGTCGAGCCGGGCGCCAAGGTCGCCGTGCATATCGAGCAGCCACTCACCATCGACTACGACGCCAAGGGGCGCCGGGTCGATCACCGTCTCGGAGGTTCCCATGTCCTGGATCTGGATTGAACGGCTCGCCGTCGTGCTCGCGGTCGTCGCACTGGCCGGCTGCGCGACCAGCAAGGAGAAGCTGCTGACCCACGGCGACCAGACCATGCTCGACATCTGGAATCAGGAAACGGGCGGACCAGCGGGCGGCGGCCGCGCATCGCGCGAGCTGCTGGACGCCCGGCAAACCCTGCGGCGGCCGCTCACCGACACGGACGTGCAGGCCGCGCCCGGCGTGCAGGCCCGCTATACCCGCACGGCACAGAACGAGATTTACCGGCAGTTCCACCGCCTGCCGAACCCCGATCTCGTCATGTATGTGTTTCCCCACCTCGCAGGCTCCGATCCGGTGCCGGTGCCCGGCTACAGCACGGTGTTCCCGCTCTATCAGCGCGTGCAGTACGCCCTGCCGGGCGAGCGCGTGGAGGACTATTGAATGGCGTGGTCGCTGCCGTGGCCGCGCAAACCTGTGCCGGCATCCGAGGAATCCGAGGCACAGCAGGCCGACGCCTGGGAACGCCATGTGGCCGACCTGAAAGCGCATGGCATTCCCGAGCCCGGCACCCGCCTCGATCCGAAACACCGGCCCGCCACTCAGGCGGACGAACAGGCCCTCTACGACGTGGCGCCGTCCTTCGTGGACCTGTTGCCGTGGGTGGAATATCTGGCCGACGCCAAGAGCCTGTTGCTGGAGGACGGTGAATCGGTGGCGGCGTTCTTCGAGTTGACACCGATCGGCACCGAAGGACGCGAAAGCGATTGGCTGTGGCAGGCCCGAGACGCGCTGGAGAATGCCCTGCAGGACAGCTTCGACGAACTCGACGAACAGCCGTGGGTGGTGCAGCTCTACGCCCAGGACGAAGCCGACTGGACGAACTATTTGAACGTCTTGCGGGACTACATCCAACCGCGCGCACAGGGCAGCGCGTTCAGCGACTTCTACCTGCGGTTCTTCGCGCATCACCTGCGGGCCATCACCAAGCCGGGCGGCCTGTTCGACGACACCACCGTGACCCGCCTGCCGTGGCGCGGCCAGACGCGGCGCGTGCGCATGGTGGTCTATCGTCGCGCGCCGGGCGCTTCGCACCGTCGCGGCCAATTGCCCGAACAGGCCCTGGCAACGGTGTGCGACCGGCTGGCCGGCGGTCTCGCCAATGCCGGCGTCAAAGCGCGGCGCCTGGGCGCGGCGGACATCCACGCCTGGCTGCTGCGCTGGTTCAACCCGAACCCGACCTTGCTGGGCGCGACGGCTGCCGATCGCGAGCGCTTCTACCAATTGACCGCCTACCCCGAAGAAGCGGAAGAAGGCGACGTCGAACTCGCCAGCGGCACGGACTTCTCTCAACGCTTGTTCTTCGGCCAGCCGCGTTCCGACGTGGCGAATGGCGTCTGGCTCTTCGATGACATGCCGCATCGGGTCATGGTGCTCGACCGGCTGCGCACGCCGCCGGCAACCGGGCACCTCACCGGGGAAACGCGCAAAGGCGGCGATGCGTGCAACGCGCTGTTCGACCAGATGCCCGAGGACACCGTGATGTGCCTGACGCTGGTCGCCACGCCGCAGGACGCCCTGGAAGCACATCTGAACTACCTGGGCAAGAAGGCGGTCGGCGAAACGCTGGCGTCCGAGCAGGCCCGCCAGGACGTGCAGCAGGCGCGTTCGCTGATCGGCAGCTCGCACAAGCTCTATCGCGGCGCGCTGGCCTTCTACCTGCGCGGGCGCGACATGGCCGAACTCGACGCGCGCGGCCTGCAACTCGCCAACGTCATGCTCAACGCCGGCCTGCAACCCGTGCGCGAGGAGGATGAAGTCGCGCCGCTCAACAGCTATTTGCGCTGGCTTCCCTGCCTCTATGACCCGGCCAAGGACCGGCGTCAGTGGTACACCCAGCTCATGTTCGCGCAGCACGCGGCGAACCTCGCGCCCGTGTGGGGGCGCAATCAGGGCACCGGGCATCCTGGCATCACCTTCTTCAATCGCGGCGGCGGCACCGTGACGTTCGACCCGCTCAACCGTCGCGACCGGCAAATGAATGCCCATCTGTTCCTGTTCGGCCCGACCGGCTCGGGCAAGTCGGCCACGCTCAACAACATCCTCAACCAGCTCGTCGCGATCTACCGCCCCCGGCTGTTCATCGTCGAGGCGGGCAATTCGTTCGGCCTGTTTGGCGAATTCGCCCAGCGCCTTGGCCTGACGGTGCATCGGGTGAAACTGGCGCCCGGCGCCGGCGTGAGCCTCGCGCCCTTCGCCGATGCGTGGCGTCTGGTCGATACGCCCGGCCAGGTGCGCACGCTGGATGCCGATGCCCTGGACGAAGAACAGGACGCGGAGGACGCTTCGGCCGAAAGCGACGAACAGCGCGACGTGCTCGGCGAGTTGGAGATCACCGCCCGCTTGATGATCACCGGCGGCGAGGACAAGGAGGAGGCTCGCATGACGCGCGCGGATCGCAGCCTGATCCGCCAGTGCATTCTCGATGCGGCGCATCGCTGTGCGCCGGAGAAGCGCACGGTGCTGACCGAGGACGTGCGCGACGCCCTGCGCGAACGCGCCAGCGACGCCGCGCTGCCCGAAACCCGGCGCACCCGTCTGCTGGAAATGGCCGATGCGATGGATATGTTCTGCCAGGGCCTGGACGGCGAAATGTTCAACCGCCCCGGCACGCCGTGGCCGGAGGCCGACATCACCATCGTCGATCTGGCGACCTTCGCGCGCGAGGGCTACAACGCGCAGCTTTCCATCGCCTACATCTCGCTCATCAACACCGTCAACAACATCGCCGAGAGGGATCAATTCCTGGGGCGCCCCATCGTCAACGTCACCGACGAGGGTCACATCATCACGCGCAATCCATTGCTCGCCCCTTACGTCGTCAAGATCACCAAGATGTGGCGCAAGCTCGGCGCCTGGTTCTGGCTGGCGACGCAGAACCTGGACGATCTGCCCAAGGCCGCCGAACCGATGCTGTCGATGATCGAGTGGTGGATCTGCCTGTCGATGCCGCCCGACGAAGTGGAGAAGGTCGCGCGCTTCCGCGAACTCAATCCGGCGCAGAAGGCGCTGATGCTGTCGGCGCGCAAGGAGTCCGGCAAGTTCAGCGAAGGCGTGATCCTATCGAAGTCGATGGAAGTCCTGTTCCGCGCCGTACCGCCGAGCCTCTACCTGGCCATGGCGATGACCGAGCCCGAGGAGAAGGCCGAGCGCTACCAGTTGATGCGGGAACACGGCATCGGCGAATTGGAAGCCGCCTTCAAAGTCGCCGAGAAGATCGACCGCGCACGTGGCATCGAGCCATTGCCGCTCGACGCCTTCGGTTGAGGGGAGAAAGATCATGCGCACGTCGAACCAGCATTCGCACACGCTACGACGCTATCTGGGGCCGATGCTGGCCGGCGTCGCGGTGCTGCTCGTGCTGCTGGCCTGGTCGCTTGGACGCAGCCCGCACACTGGCGATCCGGTGTCCGCCGAGGCTATCGCGTCAGCGGGTCCGCCGTGGCGCTACGGTCGCCTCGATGCGCGGTTCACCCTGATCGAGTACGCCGATCTGGAATGCCCGTACTGCCAAGCCTATTTCCCTGTGCTGAAGCGCTGGATCGACGCCAATCCCGAGGTGAACTGGCAATGGCACCATCTGCCGCTGCCGATGCACGAACCGGCCGCCACGCAGGCGGCACGTCTGGCGGAATGCGCGGGAGAAGCCGGCGGGCAGGCGGCGTTCTGGAACACCGTCGCCTGGATTTACCAGCACACCCACGGCGGTGGCCGGGGACTGCCGCCCAACATCCAGCCACCCGGCACGACGCCCGAACTGCGCGAGTGCCTGACGAGCGCACGGCCCGACGCCGTGATCCGGGCACAGGCCGAGGAAGCAGCACTGGCCGGCATCAGCGCGACCCCGATGCTGCGCGTGATCGACAACCACACCGGCCGGGCACTGTTGCTGGCGGGCGCCGTCGAAGGCGACGCCTTGCTGTCGGCCGTCGATCTGCTGGCGTCATCGAGCGAAGAATCGACGATGACCGAAGCCCTGTCCGAGACCCCCGAAATGCCTGCTGACGACCTCAGCGACATGCCCAGGTAGCCGCGATCCTCAAGGCTACGGCGCGGTTCCGATCGCGTTGATCGATCCAGTTCGCTCCGCATCCCTCGCGCGAACGTCCATCGTGTTCGATGGAGGATGCCAATCATCCAAGCCCGATTTTCGGGCTTTCGTCATCACGTCCCACGGGGGTCTCACCCCCGACAGGGACGGGAGCCTCCGTTCATCCATCAAGGAGGCTATCCCATGAGTGCATCCAACAAGGTTGCCGATACCACAGCGCTCGCGCAGTACGCGAGCATTCAGGACGACCCGTTGATCCGCGAGGCCATCCGCCTGCTGGAGAAACGCATCTTCAAGCGCAGCGCCAAGCTGTCCGGTCCCGACGGTGCGCGAGATTACCTGCGCCTGAAACTCGCGGGCGAAGCGCTTGAAGTTTTCGCCGTCCTGTTCCTCGACACGAAGCATCACGTCATTGCCTACGAGCCAATGTTCCACGGCACCATCGACGGCGCCAGCGTGTATCCCCGAGCGGTTCTCAAACGCGCGATCGAGCACAACTGCTCGGCGGTCATCTTGGCGCACAACCACCCCTCGGGTGCGACCAAACCGAGCTACTCCGACAAGGAGATCACGAGCCGTCTGCGATCGGTTCTGGAACTGGTGGATGTTCGCGTTCTGGACCATTTCATCGTCGGTAAAGGCAGACCCTTCTCCTTTGCGGAAGCCGGCTTGCTGTAGTCCCCGAGGCGCCCCACCGGGCGCCTCCCTTCCACACCCGAACCGGATGAAAGCGGTGGCGGGGCGTTTCGCTTTCTCGATGGTTTGCGGCTGCCCAATGGGATCGACTAGCGCGAGTATCGACCCAATGGGAGTCACCCCATGTACCCACGCCCTGAACACGTCGAGACACAACGACACCGGATGCGCTGCCACCCGACGCTGGCTTTGTGCGCCCTGGCGGCGATGTCGATCGCGATATCCCACGCCGCAGAGGCGGACGTCCGGGTGTTCACCGACCGGCATCACGCCATCGAGGCCCCCGCCGGCATCAACGTCGTCGAGTTGGACGCGCCGGCCCACATCGAAGCGGAGCTGGCCGCAAACCTTCCCGCCGACCCGGCGCAGGCAGCCGCCATCGTCCGGCAGCGATTGCAGGATGGCGGCACGTCACTCCAACGACGCCTGGCCGACGCCTACCAGGGAGTGACCGACGCCTGGAGCCTGGGCGTCACCAAGATTCCCGCCGTGGTCGTCGATCGACGCTACGTCGTCTACGGCGAGACCGACGTGTCGCGCGCGCTGGCGCGCATCGAGGAATACCGGAGGACGCAGCCATGAAGTTATCCCGCCGCGCATGGCGCACCGCCATGGCGTCCGTCCTGCTGGGCACTGCCGCTTCCGCCTTCGCGGTCAACACCGCCACTATCACCGCTTCGGTGCTGTCGCCCGATTGCCTGTCGTATCGCGTGCAGGGCATTTGCTACTGGCTGTACTGCACGCTCACCGGCTGCACGGTGCGCACCTCGGTCAAGGTGCAGCACTACGTTCCCGATGCCGTCGTGTCGAGCTACTCGAACACCGGCGAAAACCCCTGGATGGAAGTGCGCGCGATGAGCATGCCGAATCCCACCGCTCAAGGTGGCGGTGACGGCACGACGAACGAAGAGCACGAGAACAACCTGGCGAAGTTCAAGAACGCCGACGTGATCGGCCATCCAGGCGCCACCATCTTCAGCGAGTTCGTCAGCCAGTTGGGTTACTCCTGCGCCGGTGCGGGCACGGCGTTCATGCCGTACCTGCTGAGCACGCTCGATACCGTAGCCTGGCGCTACAACATTCCCGAGTCCGTCTACCCCGAGGCTCTGATCCCTGGGATGCGCGAGATCGGCACGCGCACCGGGTTGAACCTGTGGGGCAACGTCTATCCGCGCGGTGGTTTCCTGCATCACGTGGACGACTACAAGGCGGCCGCCGTCGTCGCGCAGCGTGCTGGCGACATCGTGACCCGGCGCGGCCAGGTCCATGTCTATCAGCCGCTGCTTGCCAACGCGAGCGCGGGCTACTGGCCCGCAGGTGCCTTGGTGGAAAGCGATGCCTCCACGGGGAAATGGCAGGAATTGACGCCTCGGCTGTCATCCTCCTGCGCGGTCTTCCCACACAACAACGTCCGCATCCAGGCGCAGCAAGGCGACTACGCCTGGGCGCTGTGGCGCCCGTACTCCTGCTGCCAGCGGCGCGGACAGGTGTTCTTGGGCAGCACGGATTTCAACTGAGGTGCGGCCCATGAAAATGTCCACGCTCTCACATCCCTTTGCCGCGACGCGGCTGGCGCGCAGCATCCTGTTTGCCGGCGTCCTGGCCGCGATGAGCAGCCCGCTGTGGGCGCAGACCAGCGTCAATGACTATGGCGTGCATCATCGCGGCAGCGTCATCGGCGATGACGTGCTGTACAGCATCGGCGGCGGCCGGGCGGTGTCGATGGGGCCGGTCGGCCAGATGCAGCACCTCGGTGTCGGCATTGGCTGGAACAGCAACCTGATCTGCGGCGACATGAGCATCACCACCACGCTGCAGAACCAGCTCAACGGCATCACCAACGGCTTCCAGACGATCATGAGCCAAGTGATCCAGAACGCCACGGCCGCCGTGGCATCGCTGCCGGCGCTCATCATCCAGCGCGCCGATCCCGGTCTGTACAACTTGCTGACCAACGGCATCCTGCAAGCACGGCTCGATTTCGACCGCAGCAAGCTCACCTGCCGCGCGATCGCCAATCGAATGGCCGACGCGGCGGGCGGTCAACTCGGCTGGGATCAGTTGGCCGAGGGCATGGCGCTCAAGCAGGCCGTGGCCAGCACCGACGCCGTATCGGCGATCGAACAGGCCGAAACCAGTCGCGGCAACGACGGCGTGCCCTGGGTCGGCGGCGGCAATGCCGGCGGCGCCGGACAGAACCCCATCCGCGTGGTCAGCGACGTGACCCGTGCCGGCTACAACCTGCTCAACGGCCGCGGCGCGACCGATACGTCACCCATCGACAGCATCACCTGTGGCAATCGCCTGAGCTGCCAGACCTGGCCTTCTCCCGAAGCCGCCACCGAATGGGCGACCCGTGTGCTGGGCGAGCAGGAACATCGGACCTGCGAAGGCTGCCTCAAGACCCAGGCCACCGCAGGCGTCGGCCTGACGCCGCTGATCCAGGAAGAGTACGAGACCAGGCTGGAGGCGCTGCGGGATCTGGTGACGGGTGCCAGCGCGACCACGTTCGAGAACCTGGAAGTGGCCGGCAGCGCTTCATTGCCGATCACGCGCGGCGTCATCGAGGCGCTGCGCGACGAACCGGACCAGGATGTGCTCGCGCGGCGCCTGGCCTCCGAGGTCGCGCTGTCCAGCGTGCTGGAGAAAGCATTGCTGTTGCAGCGGACGCTGCTCGCCGGCCGCAAGGAGCCCAACGTCGCCGCCAACCAGCTCGCGCAGGATGCCATCGCCTACGAGAGCGGCCTGCTGGAACAGGAGATCAACAACCTCAAGACCGAACTGGACCTGCGGCGCGAACTGGCAGCGAATTCGCCGATGGCGATCATCCAGCGGCACGGTACGCGCAGCGCCGGCTCGCGCGGCATCTACCAGGGCGACACCGAGCGCGATCGCCTCGACGCTATCCAGAGGCCGCAGAACCCCGGCAATCCGCCATGAGGATCGGACTGCCGAAGTGGCTGTTCAGCCGGCAACTCGGACGCACGCTGGCATGGATTGCGCTGATCGTGTTCGTCGCCGTGGCCGTCAACCTCGTCGGCATTCGCCTCGTCGGTGACGCGGACACATGGAGTCGGTGGCTGGACGAGCATGCCGGCTACTTCCTCGTTTGGCGGCTGTGCCTGTATGGCGCGACGGCCTACGGGTGGATATGGATGCGTCGCCGCCTCCGGGAACGCGACACATCCCGCGAAGCGCATCAGCGCCTGCTGCGCGCGGAGGTCGGCGCCGTCGCCGCCATCGTGCTGCTCGAAATCAGCGTGCTGCTGCGACAACCGTAGCGATGCGGGACGACAACCATGACCCTCTACACCACGGACTATCTTGAGTATTACCTGACACTGGTTGCCTGGATCATCAACAACGGCATCTGGAACGTGCTGGTGGCCAGCGGCATCTTCGCGTTGCCGTTCCTCGCCATCGTCGTGCAGGAATGGCTCAAGGCCCGTGCGGAAGGCGCGGACGAAGGGAACAAGGGCGTGCTCTCATCCGCACGCATCGAGAACCGCGTGTGGGTGGCGATCGTGGTCATCATGTTCGCCGGCATTCCCTTCATTCCCGTTGACCTGAGCACCATCCAGTTCGACCGCACGCGCTCGACCCAATGCCAGGTTAATGTGCCACTGCCCTCGGAAACGAACTGGTCGGCTTCGTTCACGACGATGAACAACCAGAGTGCCCATGTGCCGGTCTGGTGGTTCTTCATGCACTCGCTGTCCAAGGCCGTCACCGGCGCCGCCGTGGCGGCGATCCCCTGCGGCACGGACCTGCGACAGATGCGCATGGAGATCGACAGCACGCGCATCGCCGACCCGGTGCTGGCCCAGGAAGTCGCCGACTTCACGCACGACTGCTATGGGCCGGCGCGCGCCAGGCTGTTCATGAGCCGGCCGACGCTCAGCGACGAGCAGATGAACGACGTGACCTGGATCGGTTCGCGCTTCTTCCTGGACACGGCCGGCTTCTACGACACGTATCGCTCGCGCGCACCACGCGACGCCTGGCCCTATGACGATGCGCGCGACGCCGGCCTCGCCGAAGTATCCAGCGGCGGTGGCTATCCGAGTTGTCGGCAATGGTGGCTGGACAGCGGCGACGGACTGCGTGACCGGCTGCTGGCCCAGGTCGATCCAAGCCTGCTGTCCCGGCTCGGCCAGTGGGCGGGCTTCCTGAGCCAGACCCAGGCCGACGATTCCGTGATCCGCGCCATTGCCTCACCACGGCACCAGGTCATGAACCAGGGGCATGTCTACACCGACTACGGTGGGCAGATCGGCATGACGCTGCCCAACATCGCCACCCGCGCCGTCTCGGACTTGGGGCTGACGGTAGGATCGATCGGGATGTTTCCGGCCATGGACGTGGTACGCCAAGCGTTGCCCATGATCCTGTCGTTCCTGAAGATGGCGATGGTCATCTGCATTCCGCTGGTGCTGATCTTCGGCACCTACGATTTGCGGACGGTGGTCACAGTGACCGCCGTGCAGTTTTCGTTGTTCTTCGTCGATTTCTGGTTCCAGCTCGCCCGCTGGATCGATTCCACGATTTTGAACGCGCTCTACGGCTGGCACTCACCGCACAGCAATTTCAATCCGCTGTTCGGGCTCAACAACGCTTTCGGCGACATGCTGCTGAACTTCGTGATGGCGACGATGTTCATCATCCTGCCGGGCTTTTGGGTCGTTGCGCTTACGTGGGCCGGGGTCAGGACGGGGAACATTCTCGGCGGGTTCATCACCGGCACGACGGATGCGAAGTCGGCGGGCAGTAGCGGCTCGCGCCTCGCCATGGCTGCGGCGACGAAAGGCGCTGCGAAGTAAGAGCCCCCGGTCTGCTGGAACAGCTACGGGTCGTTGGGATCGCCCAGGTCGATGCGCCAGTCGTCCTTGTCGTATACGCCGGCACCCGAATGACCGTCTCTGAGTTCAGGCTGCTTTTCTTCATCCAGGTCGGCGTTGCGCACAAGCCAGGCGGCGAGCAACGCGAACGCGAGCAGCAAGGCCAGCCAGAACGCCGCGTACAGCAGCACGCCGAACACGACGAGCTTCACGATCCAGAACAGCAGCCATGCTCCGCCGGCCGGCAGCCCCTTGCCCGCCAGCCACTGGATGGCACGGGCCTCCTGCCGTGCAAGGCCACGCCACGCACGGCCGAGCCATCTGCCGGCGCGTTCTGCTTTCGTTGTACGGGGCGTTGCGTTCATTGCTGTTACCTCTATGCTGAGGGCTTATCGCTTCTCCTGTGTAGACCAATCAGACCGGCTCGCGGCAACCAGACTGTCCCAATCGTCCGGCGGATTCCCTCGTTCGAGCATCTTCTCGAACATCGCGTAGGGGTCGGACTTGCTGCCCGCCGCCCGCAGCGTCTGCTCATCATTGACCCAGGCGAACACGATGGTCTTGGCCTTGGAGTCGTAACGAAAGAACAGGCGGAACCGCCGTCCGACCTTCGCTCGTCGCCAATGCCGAAAGTCTGGCCCCAGGGTATTGCCCTGGCGGTATTCGTCCCGTGCCGGATCGCTCGGCACCGTCTCCAGGATCAACTGGCTCAACGCACGAAACAGCTTGACGTTGGCGTTGCGCTCGAAGCCTTTCGGATCGTTGCGCTCGGCACGCGCGGCCGCCGCGTGCAGCTTCTGAAGCTGCTCCACGATGCACTCGTGGAACAGCAGCACCCATCCGTGACGCTGCATCAAAGCGCCACTTCTCCCTCGATGTTTTCATCGAGGTCTGAGGCGTGGCCCACGTTGGCGAGCATGGCCTGGGCGAGTTCCGCCGGCAGCGCTCCGACATTCCTGCCGCTGCGGATGTCCGCTTCCAGCAGGCCCAGGAACGCACTGATCGCCGGGTCTTCGTGCTCGGCCTCGGCGCGGGTGACGACGACTTCGCCGCCGCGCAGCTCGAAGGCCACCTTGCCGCCGGTGGTCACACCCAGCGCCTGCCGGATGGACTTGGGCAACGTGATCTGTCCCTTGGATGTGAGTGTGGCAAGTTCGTGGATGCCGGGCATGGTCGGGCTCCTGTCTTTGATCTTCATGCCTGCATGGTAAGGAATTTTCCTTACATTGTCAATCCACGCACCCTCGGGTGCGCCGTGTCGCTGTACGCCCATGATCTGTCCGGCCTGCTGGGGAAAGAGCCATCGTACCCAGGGCACAGGCGGCCTTCCGCCTTCAATGCGGCACGGGCCAGAACCCGTTTGTCTGTGGCTGGAAGCCCACGGGTTGCCCTATATCCAAAGGCTCACCAAGGGCCAAAGGGCTGCGAAGGGGCAATGGAATGGGTGCAAGGGGAAAGGCTCTACCCGAAAAACCCGAAAAGGCCAAAAGGCTCCCCTGCCGGTCCGTCATTCGGGTTACGCCATGCTCTCGCTGTTCCAGCGCAAAAGAGTGCCGCCAGCCGCCGGCACATCGTCCATCGGGACGTCCAAAGGGCTGACGCGGCCGGAGTCGGCCTCGTCATTGCTGGCGACGCCGCGCCGGCAAAAACTGCTGGAACACATCTGGCAGCGAACCTCGCTGTCGCGCCAGCAGTTCGCCTCGCTGTACCTCGCACCCCTGGAGCGCTACGCCGAACTGGTGCAGCAGTTCCCCGCCTCCGAGAGCCATCATCACGCTTATCCGGGCGGCATGCTCGACCATGGCCTGGAGATCGTCGCCTACGCGCTCAAGCTGAGGCAGTCGCATCTGCTGCCCGCCGGTGTCACGCCGGAAGCGCAGGCGGCCCAGGCCGAAGCCTGGACCGCAGGCACCGCCTACGCGGCCCTGCTGCACGACATCGGCAAGATCGCCGTCGATCTGCATGTCGAATATGCCGACGGCACCCTCTGGCATCCCTGGCATGGCCCGTTGCAACGGCCGTATCGCTTCCGCTACCGCAAGGACCGCGAGTATCGGCTGCACGGTGCCGCCACCGGACTGCTGTACACCCGATTGCTGGACCGCGAGATTCTCGACTGGCTCAGCAGCTTCACCGATCTGTGGACCTCACTGCTGTACGTCCTGGCCGGCCAGTATGAGCATGCCGGCACGCTTGGCGAGCTGGTCGTGCAGGCCGACCAGGCTTCGGTCGCCCACGAACTCGGTGGCGACCCGAACAAGGCGCTGACCGCACCCAAACACGCGCTGCAACGCAAGCTGCTTGACGGCTTGCGTTATCTGCTCAAGGAAGAATTCAAGCTGAACCAGCCCCAGGCTTCGGACGGCTGGCTGACTCAGGACGCACTCTGGCTGGTGAGCAAGACTGTCTCCGACAAGCTGCGCGCGCATCTGCTGTCCCAGGGGATCGATGGCATCCCGGCCAGCAATACGGCGGTGTTCAACGTGCTTCAGGACCATGGCATCGCCCTGGCAACGCCGGACGGCAAGGCGATCTGGAAAGCTACGATCACGAGCGATGCCGGCTGGTCGCATAGCTTCACCTTCCTGAAACTGTCCCCAGCGATGATCTGGGAAGCAGCCGACCGCCCGACGGCCTTCGCGGGCACCGTGCAGGTGGAGTCGGAAGAGTCGGCGGCGCAGGCACCAGCATCCGAGGCCATCGACGTGGAAAGAGGGGAATCCGTCCTGGCGGCCACCGAATCCGCCGCACAAGCGACTGCGGACAGCAGCGTCGCGGAACTGTTGGAATTGCTCGACTCCCCTGCGTCCACCGCCCCGGCCACGCCGCTTGAACCTCTCGCGGAACCCGAGCCCGCATCGTTGCCAGACGCCAGACCTGCCGACGCCACGCCGGTCCAAGCGGTACACCAAAGTGGCGCCGATCCATCCGGTGCTCATTTCCTCGCATGGCTGCGTCAGGGCATCCAAACGCGCAAGCTCATCATCAACGACGCCAAGGCACTGGTACATACCGTGGCCGGCACGGCGTATCTCGTCAGTCCAGGCGTGTTCCAGCGCTACGCGCAGGAACACCCGCAGATCAGCCGGCTGGCCAAGCAGGACAAGTTGCCGGAATGGCAGTGGATGCAGAAAAAGTTCGAGAAGCTGGGCTTGCACCGCAAGCAGGCCAGCGGGCTCAACATCTGGAACTGCGAAGTGACGGGACCGCGAAAATCCAGGCGCCTGCACGGATACCTACTGACCAGCGCCGATTCGCTGTTCCACGAAACACCCCCGGACAATCCCTACCTGCGCCTCGCCAACACCGAGGCACAGCGCGACGACTCGGCGCTTCAGGCCAAGAACGATGGTGAACAGGAATAGGATGCGATGACCGCGCCCTCAGTTGCCGCGCTTGGGTGGGTCGAGTTCGGCCAGCTTGGCTTCCATCGCGGCCATCAAGTGGGCAGAGCTGCATTTCAGGGCGCGGGCGATCTTGAGGATCAGAGGAAGCGTGGGTACGTGCTCACCCCGCTCGATCTTGCCCATGTGCGACCGCTCGATCCCGGCCAGGTGGGCCAGCGTTTCCTGTGCGATCCCCTGGTTCGTTCTTTCCTCCCGCACCACTGCCCCAAACGCGATCGCTGGTTCCGCTTCGTATGTAGTTGTCCCGGCTGGTCGGCCGCGTTGAATCGATCGCTTTTGCATTGCCAAAAGCGTCGATCAGCGCCACGATATAAACCACGTTAAACTTAACTCATTTGATTAAGTTTCCATGCTTTAGCGCCTTTGGAAGTTGCACGTGAGATCGATCGACGTCTCCACTGAAATCCGTCTGGCAGTCCTCGGCGATTGGGTTCCTCCCCAACTCGCCGACGTGCTCGCCATACAGCGCGCCGAAGAACCGGAAACCATAGCCGTTCTGATCGGCACAGCGGCCACCGGACAACAACAGGAACGACCTGACGACAGCTTCGACTTCGCGTTGTCCGCCGCACATCAGGAGTGGCCAGGTTGGGTTTGCGAACCGCTGTGGCACGACACCCTGGCCGTCGCCGTGGCAAAGCGATCTCACTTGCTGGCCTACCACGAAGTACCCTGCCAGGAAGCGCTCAAGCAGCCGCTGATCTATGCACGATCAACGGCCGAAGCATCTTGGCGCACGGCCGCACAGAGCGCATTCGAGAACGAACTGTGGAACCGAGAAGAAGCCGTCAGTACATTCGAGGTCGCGATGACAATGGTCGCAGCGGGGTACGGAATTGCTGTGGCCCCATCCAAGAGGCTTGCCGGATATCAATGCCAAGGCATCGCTCTGCGGCCGTTGGCAAGCACACCGATGATCGTGACCGCCTACCTGATTCGACCCGATGTTTCCCTGACGGCGCCTCAAGAGAGTTTTCTTCGACGCGCTCGCTCAATGTCCTGAGCAGCCTCAGCCCCGCACGCGCCTCATTCCCGTTCAGTGACTTTCAGCAAGGCCCTGCGTCGCTTCGACAGCGGCCCAAAGGTTTCCATGACCTCGCTCATCGAATCGCCACGGGCCAGCGCATCAAGGATGTCCGCCCAATCCTGCATGATGATCTTCCGCGATGAAATGTACTTGGTGTGGTCATAGGGTGCGCGCGACGAATCCTTCTTCCGCTTCGAGTGCGCCAGTTGCAGATCGACCCGGTTCTCGGGATAGCTCAACAGGCCAAGCAGCGTAGTGGCAGTTGAGCGGAAGCCGTGCGAGGAAAACCGTCCGCCATAACCCATGCGCTCCAACACCTTGTTGAGCGTTGTGGCTGAGATCGTCTCCCCCGGCTTCCGATAGCTGGGGAACAGCACCTTGCCGCCACCCGTCAGCGTGTGCAGCTCCTTCAAGAGCGCAATCGCCTGTTTCGAGAGCGGAACGATGTGAGGATCGCGCATCTTCATGCGCCCCGCAGGCACCGTCCACAACGCACTGTCCAGATCGAACTCGGACCAGTGCGCCTTGCGCAGTTCGGCCGTGCGGACGTAGGTCAAAGCCATCAACCGCAATGCAATAACGGTGGCCCGGTAGCCCGCGTCATCCACGCCGTTCAAGAAGGTCGGAATCTCCTGCCACGTCAGCGGTGGATGATGTCGAACTCTCGGGCGCTTGACCGATCGCTTCAGCAAGGCAGATGGGTCGTTGTCACAGAGCCCTTCGCCCGACGCATATCCGAAGATCTGACCGAACCACTGTCGGATCAGGATCGCAACGGTCGGGGCACCACGCTCAACCACACGTTGAATGATGGGACGCAGGTGAGAAGCCCTGATGGCACCGAACGGCAGCTTGCCAATGTGGGGAAACACGTCCTTTTCAAGAACGGTCTTGACCTGATCCTCGTACCCTTCGCCCCACTGCACATTGCTCGCCATCCACTTGCGGGCAACTTCTTCGAATGTGTACTCGTTCTGCTCGACCTGATTGGCGATCTTTACCCGCTTCTCCAGGATCGGATCACGACCTTCACGGACCAGCGCACGCGCCCAATCGCGCTCCTTGCGTGCAGCCTCCAAGGACACCTTGGGGAAGGTGCCGATTGAGTAGTTGTGGGGAGTCTTCCCAAGGCGGTATCGATACCACCAGAGCTTGCTTCCGTTGACCTGGATACGCACGTACAGGCTACCGCCGTCCCTGAGCAGGTAGGGACGAGGACCAGGTTGCGCCGCCTCGATCTTGCGGACTGTAAGGAGGTTGAGTGCCATGTGTATAACGCCCTCCGTTCGAGTCGTTATACACACCATTATACACTTTTGCAGTGGATCGGTCTAGCTGGCAGTAGACGACAGCATACAATCAACCATTGATAATCAACGACTTACACTTCTTCCTTGGAAGTCAGCAGTCCTCAGTGGACGTCAATCGTAGTTATCGATCATCAATATCATGCTGCTTGCACCATTCGCCGGTGGATGGGCCTCACGCCAGACACATCCGAGAATGACAGGCCGAAACCGCCATTATCCGATGAATCCTTGCCCGGGGGATAGCGCCGGTCGGCCAGAGTCCGCCCGACCCGTATCCTGATCGCCTCACGCGATCATGATCTGCATCAATGCCTGCCTCGAAGCAGCGCTTTAAGGTCACACCCAGACTGACCACTTCGCAGTCATAACCGAACAAGACAAAGGTAGGTGAACCATGAAGCAGATCACGGGGCGTCGGTTGGGGGCGCTGGCTGCAGTGTCGATGATGGGCATTTGCGGGACCGCAGGCGCCTATGAAGGCGGCGACATGCTCGTGCGCGCAGGCCCCACCTGGGTCTTCCCGAACGACGACAGCAGTGCCGTACATCCCATTCCCGGCAGCGGCGTGGAAGTCCAGGACGGCATCAGCCTCGGTTTTTCCGTCACCTACATGGTGACCCCTCAGATCGGCGTGGAACTGCTGGCCGCACTCCCCTTCAAGCACGACATCAAGGGCGAAGGCAGCCTGAATGGCGTGGACATCGGCCGCATCAAGCATCTGCCGCCCACACTGACCCTGCAGTGGTATCCGCAACTGGGCGTGGACTGGGTGCAGCCTTACATCGGGGCGGGTGTGAACTACACCACTTTTTTTGATGAACAAGCCGACGGCGACCTGGAAGCCATCGTCGGGAAGACCAAGATCTCCCTCGACGATTCCTGGGGCTACGCTGTGGAATTGGGCGCGGACTGGGCGGTTTCCGACAACTGCTTCATCAACACCAGCCTCTGGTATGTCGACATCTCCACCGACGCCACCCTGAAAACGGCGGGTGCAGGCACCCTCAAGACCGATGTCGATATTGACCCGCTGGTGTTCATGCTGGGTGTAGGGATGCGCTTCTAGTCGCCGTGTTCAAGCCTCCGCAAGGGGCTTGGGGCAGGAATTCCTGCAACAGATGAGCATTGACGCCGGGAAATCCCCGGCGTTTTTTATGGGCCGGGCTTGTTGCCAAGCTCCGGCGATTCAGGTTGAATCATCCGATCGAACTAACTTCCCAGAATACGATGGAACCCAGCGAGATGAACGCGAACGCCCATTCCTTCGACGTGACCATTCAGGATTTCCCCGATCGTGTCATCCAAAGCTCCCACACGCAGCCGGTCCTGGTGGATTTCTGGGCCACTTGGTGCGGCCCATGCAAGACCTTGACACCCATTCTCGAACAGTTGGCTGAAGACTATGGCGGCGCCTTCCTGCTGGCCAAGGTGGACATCGACAAGGAAGCCGCGCTGGCCAACCACCACGGCGTTCGCAGTGTTCCGACCGTATTGCTTTACAAGGGCGGGCAACCTGTCGACGGCTTTACGGGCGCCCAGCCGGAAGGTGCGATTCGAGCGCTGCTGGCGCATCATGGCATTGAGCCGCCCCCGATCTCGGCATTGGACGAGGGCCTTCAGGCGCTTGAATCCGGCCGCTTGGATGCCGCCCAGCGTCTGCTGGAAACGGCACTCGCCGAGGAACCGGGAAACACGCAGGCCACTGTTGGGCTTGCACGGCTGGCTGCCGCACGAGGTGATGTCAAAGCTGCCCGGGACCAACTTGAAGCGCTCACCGAGGTGCAACGGCAGAGCCCAGAAGCTGGGGCCGTCAGCGCGTGGCTGGAACTCAACGCATTCATTGCCGACGGACCGCCTCCCCAAGCCCTGCAGGACATGCTGCAAAAGTGGCCAGATGATCTCGAAGCTGGTTTCCGGCTGGCCATCTGGCGTCTTCTGGCCGGCGATGCAGAAGCATCCGTCGCCGATCTGCTGGCGATCATGCAGAAAGATCGCCAGTTCCGCGATGACGGCGCGCGCAAAGCCTTGCTGCTTGTCTTCGATTATCTGGGCGCGAGTCACCCGCTCGTTCGAAAAGCGCGCGGTCGAATGGCCATGCTGTTGAACTGAATTCGGTCCCAAATCGCGCTCAGCCGGACATCCGACGCGACATTCATCCAGACCAGGGAAGGTGGAAATGGATATCCATGCCCTCGGGCGCCTCCACTTGCGGGGAGATCGGTTCGTCGATGAATTTGGCCGCGAAGTCACGCTGCGCGGCATCAACCTGGGTGGGGACAGCAAAGTCCCCTTCCCGCATGGCGGCACCCACCTTCCCTCGGATTTCTCGAATCACCGGACAGTGTCCTTCATCGGTCGTCCATTCCCACTGGCCGAAGCGGACACACACTTTCGTCGCCTGCGCCACTGGGGATTCAATAGCCTGCGGCTCCTGACCACCTGGGAGGCCATTGAGCATGCTGGCCCTGGACAGTACGACGAAGCCTATCTCGACTACTACACCCATATCTGCGAGCAAGCCGGCCACTTCGGTTTCTACGTGCTGGTCGATTTCCACCAGGATGTGTTCAGCCGGATGACCGGCGGCGACGGCGCACCCGGATGGGTCTTCGACGCCGTGGGACTCGATTTCACCCGTTTCGCAGCGGCTGACGCGGCCCATGTCATGCAGGCAGTCTATGACTATGGCGATCCGCGACCGCGCCAGCCGGAACGCTATGCCCAGATGAGCTGGGCAAATAATTACAACATGCCCGCCAATGGGGTGATGTGGACCCTCTTCTTCGGCGGTGCCCGCTTCACTCCGACCTTCCGCATCGAGGGACAAAACGTCCAGGATTATCTTCAAGGCCATTTTTTCGGCGCCCAGCGGGCGCTCGCCGAACGGCTCGCTCATCTCCCGCATGTCATCGGCTTCGATATCCTGAACGAACCGCATGGGGGATGGATCGGCATTTCCCTGAGCCGACCTCATCTGAAGAAAACCCCTGAAGACCCACGAATGGTCCTCCCGGGTGCAGCCTGGACGCCGCTCGACGCACTGGCGGTTCTTCAAGGCAAACCGCGCCAACTCCCCAACATGGTTATTTCACTGCTCCGCCTCGGTGTGGTTCAAAAAGGCACCCGAGTGGCCAATCCCAACGGAATTCGGGTCTGGCAGGCGGGCCGACATGATCCATTCGAGGCCGCGGGGGCCTATGAACAGGCCGGTGACGACGTGATCGCGCTGCGTGAGAACTTCTTTCAGCACCACAAAGGGGAAGCGGTCGACTTCTCGAACGATCATCTCGCACCTTTTTATGAACGCGCTGCCGCCAATCTCCGTGCCATTCGTCCGGACTGGCTGATCTTCGCCGAACCAGATCTGTTGGCGGATCCCGCGCACAGCTTCCCCACCCGACTTCCGGTCAACACCGTCAATGCCGGGCATTGCTACGAGGTCTCGACGCTGGTGCTCAAGCGCGTGCTCGAACCGATTGGCATCAATCTGATGCACGGGCGTGTCCTGCTGGGCCCGCGCCGAATCGAGGCGGATTATCGCCGTGAACTGTCGCAGGTCCGCCGTTGCTCCGATCGGGTAAACGGGGGCTGCCCGACGCTGATCGGCGAATTCGGCATCCCCTTCGACCTCCGCGAGGGACATGCCTACCGTGCCTTTGCCGCCGGAAACCACGGTGCCCGGCCGTGGCGTTCCCATGTGCGCGCCCTGCAACGGATGTACAACGCGTTGGATGCTCTCGGACTGAGCGCCATGCTGTGGAACTACACGGCGAGCAACCGCAACCATCTCGCGATCGGCGATGGCTGGAACCAGGAGGATCTCAGCGTCTTCAGCGAAGATCAGCGACTCGATCCGGATAATCTCGATAGTGGTGGACGCGCCCTGGACGGCTTCGTGCGGCCGTATGTCCGCTGCGTTCAAGGTCGACTCGTTCGGATGCGATTCGACTCACGGCGACGGACTTTCGAGTTGATTTTCGATGCCGATCCCACCGTACCGGCACCGACTGAAATTTTCGTTCCGGAACGCCAATTTCCAAACGGCTATCGCATCGAAGCGAATCAACTGATCATCCAGCGGGATGAGGAAAACGATGACCGTTCACGGCTCCGGCTCACGGCCTCCCGGAAAGGCCGCCACACGGTGTGCTTATCGTGTTCCAGAAATGCGTCGCCCTCGTCAGGTGGCTAAAGCCACTTGCGAGGGCGAACAATGCGTCTCGGCGCTCAGTTAGTGGAGTTGATTCTCAAAGGCGCGAAGCTGTTCTTCGGCGCGCTCCCGGGTAATGCCGTAGCGCTCCTGGATCTTCCCCAGAAGATAGTCTCGATCACCCTCCAACTGAGCGAGATCATCATCCGTGAGTTTTCCCCACTGCGCCTTGATCCGTCCGCTCAATTGCTTCCACTTCCCTTTGATCTGATCTTCGTTCATTGCATCCTCCGTAAGGTTGACCTAACTCGGCAAAAGACCGAACCAATCGCCCACCGGTTCCGATTACGAACCCACCTTCAACGCATCACTGTTGACTTTTTTCACCCCTTTTACGCCCTTGGTGATACGCACGGCCTTGTCACGCATCGCCTCACTGGGAAGCAGTCCAGCCAGCGTCACGACGCCACTCTTTGTCGAAACATTGATGTCGAAACCTTTCACCTCGTCATCCGCCAGAAGCTGCGCCTTCACCTTGGTGGTAATCCAGGCATCACCCGCCATCTGTTCCCCTTCGACTGCGGCATCCTTGGCCTTGGCGGTCGCGGTTTGAGGATTCATGGACGAATCACCGATGATCAGCGCGTTGGCCACGGCCTGAACGCCTTCAACCCCGTGAGCAACCTCCTCGGCCTTTTCCTTGGCCGTTTCGTTCGGCGCGGTGCCCCGCAACGTCACGACACCCGCCTTGGTATCGACATTGATGTTGATGCTCCGCGTTACCTCGTTTGCCAGCAGCCGCGTCTTGACCTGGGCCGTAATGGCGGCATCGTCAACGCGCTCGGTTGCGCTACGCTCGGCTGCCATCGCCGCAGGAACCATGACGAACGAGGAACAGGCTGCCAAACCAACCATCAGCGTGGTGGCCTGCATAAAGGATCTCGCTTTGCTTTGTTTTTGCATTTCACTTTCTCCGAACTTGACGTTCAAATGGCACAAAATCTTCATTCAATGACGCTCTGAATCCGAATGTTCAAACCCGATTTCTGTTTCTGAAAAAGGACAAGACAAATAAAACCAGAAAGAGAACGAACAGAACCTGGGCAATCCAGCTAGCCGTTCCGGCAACACCACTGAATCCCAGCGCGCCCGCCAGGATGGCGATGATCAAAAACATCAGGGCATAACTCAACATGATATGCTTCCTCCTGTAGTGTCCGGACTCGTTGGATGATGATGAATATCGAAAGTTCCCCTTGTTGATAATTTTGCAAAAAAAGATTCAACAGATAACCGGGAAACAAAAAACTGTCTCCGAATGACAACATGGATGACCCTGCAGCGCCAAGAAAACGGCAACGCGACCAAATCGATGTCAAGGTTAAAAGCTCGGACAGACTGAACTTGTGGAAGTTCATTTGATGGGCAGAATCGCTTGCGCGAGAGCAAAAACGAATGCCATGAGAATGGCCGTCAGGCGACTCACCCGAGAACTGAACCACGACCCGGAGAATCCAAAGCGCGCATTCGGTCTTGCAAGAAAAATGCCCCTATCCTGAGAGGCAGGGCACGCGCAGCAGCCAAACATTCACTGAAGATGGTTGGAGATGGTCGAGACAGAAGAGATAAAACGTTAATACCATCATCGACCGGGAAGCGATCCGTATACGGGCCGGTCACCCACCGGTGACCGTTTCCGACAACGCCCGCTCAAACTGCTGACGAATTCGTTTCCCGAGCCGAATCGGCGGCCATCGCCCGCACTGCGCGTGTCGGTTGAGCGATGCGTTGGGCGACATGCAGTGGAATCGCCAAGACCACACCCACACCCAGAATCTGGTGAACCAGACTGGCCAGTGACCGCAAAGCATCGTTGCCGCTGTAGTAGAGCACCAGAGCGGTACTCATCAACACACCGAGCAAGATCATCACGCTCACGCCGGTGGCACGACTGCGGCCAGCGCGCCAACCGGCTGCGACGTGCTGCCCCAGAAAGATTCCGGTGGCGATGGCCATGACATAGCCCAGGATCCCGTGATAGATCATGAGTTGGTGAAGCATGGCGTACGGTCTATGCTCTCCCGAAAAACCGCCAGTGGCGTAGTGGATGATCATCCACGCGCTCCCCGTCACTGCCAATCCGGACAAGGTCAGGTAGAGAAACAGACGTTGCCAGAGAGGAGCACTGTTCGTACGTTGCACCTCAAGCATGATCCACCTCCTTAAGCGCATCTCGGAAAGTGATAAACGTGGGCATCGAGTTCTTTAAATAGCTGCGCCACGACAGCGTCGTCCGGACGCATCAGGGTCGCGATCTTGGTCAAGGCATCGGCGTGCATGCACAGGGAAGCCGTGACGGTCACGCTACCGGAAACTGCCACGGGCTGGCCGGTAACTGGATCCACGACGGCACTTGGCACGTCGGCCTGCGTATTCAGGAAGTAGCCGCCCGTGGTGGCGACGGCACAGGCGCGATACCGGCCCAATTGCCAGATCTCTGTTGGCCGTCGTGGATTGCGCAGCCCGATTTCCTGCGCCACCGGCCCAAACAGGCGCAGATCGCCGCCCGCATTGACACATCCGGATCTCACACCGTGAATGTTGAGCAGCGCGATTGCCTGATCGACGGCGTAGCCTTTGGCGATCCCGTCCAGGTTAATGGTCAGCGGCTGCTTCAGGAAAACACCGCCTTCCTCATCCAACAGCAGGTCACTCATGGTCCCCTGACGCTGCGCTCCACCCTCGATCGGCCCCTCGGGCAACACGCCGGCACGCCGTAAATGGCGCTCACAGGTAACATCGAACAGGCCCCCACTACGCTCGTACATCCTTGATGCAGCATGCAGCACGCATACGGTGCGGGGGTCGATGCGAGCCCACCGGCCTGCCGGCATTCGGTTGATGCGGCTGACATCGCTCTCGGTTTCATACCAGCTCATCAAGCGGTGAACACGTGCGACTTCCGCAAACACGGCATCGAACGTCTGGGCCGGATAGACATCTTCCGGCCCCTCCAGGGTCACTTCCACGAAGGTCCCCAAGAGCGGCTGAGCGCGTCGCCACGAGCGGAACTCAGTGCGGACGGATAGCGACATCGTAGGTAGCCAGCAGTCGGCGAACGCCATCGGTAATGTGCACACAGGACAAGGTGGCCCCAGAGATATTCTGGATGTCTTCGGTTACTTGCAGCGTATCGGCACTGGTCTTGCCCGTGAACTGGGCTCGCCACCCCACGCGGCGAACTTCGTCGCCATGGGTTTCTCGGTAATCCATGATCTCGATTTGCCGCACTGCTCCCGCATCGTCCAAGGCAACCGCATAGGTGATGAACTCATGCTTGCCGAGCACCTGATCGACCAGAAAGTACCCGCCGCTGGCCGCGCGCCAGAGCTTGAGCGAAGATTGGCGTACCTTGGTCCTGGCCCGCCGCTCGATGGCTTTCTTCTGATCGGCGCTCAACGTTATCGGCAGCGGCGTCAGTACCGTATCGGGAAACATCAGCACCTGAGCCTGCTCTACCGAGAGATACTGCACGGCGTAGCATACCGGCGACACCGCGAGCGCGGCGAAAGGGATCATCAGGAAGGGAGAACGCTCGCTCATGCCGAGCCTCCGTCGTCAGAAGTTGTAACCGACCTTCAGGCGAATCTCGCGCTTTTCGTGCTCATGCAGATGCAGATCCTCATCGCGACTTGCATCCGCGGGCCGCCCCGTCAACTGCGGCAGATAGGTCAAGGTCCACCACCAACGCTCAGCGCCATAGTGCAGGCTCGGGCCTGCGAACAGCGCATAGTGTTCACGCACATCACTGTCCGGCCAATCGGGATACTCTGAGTGATAACGCGCCTCCAGGGCCCCGAACCACTTGGGTGCAAACCGATAGGACACACCCGATGTCACCTCGAACGCCAACTCGGTTTCCCAATCTTCCTCGCCATCGAACTTGCGCACCTCGAATTCGGGCGTGAGGTTGGTTGCCCAGACCAGCTGATCGTCGAGAAAATTCTTTTGGACGATGAGCTTGGTTTCCAGCGACAGTTCCTGCTGTTCCTGGCCCGTGATCTTGAAGATTTCGGAGTAGCCGGGCTCGACATAGAGCGATAATCCGACCGGATGGGTATAGGGACTGACCAGATTGTACTTGAGGGAGGCCTGTACACCCTGGAATCCAAACCGGTCGATGTCCGGATATTCCGGCATGCCCGTTTCATCGATTGGGGCCGCGCCCTCGATCTCGTGGTGCCGCCAGTTGAGGTACAGCGAGCCAGTGAGCCGATCGGTTAGCCCGCGCTCGAATTCGATCCGATAATCTTGTGCCGCATAATCTCCCTGCCCTTTGTCCCGGCGATCGGTTGCCCATAGGTAGATTTCCCCTGCACCTTTGGGCAAGGTATCGACCCCCGTCACGTAGCCGAACAGATTTTCGTCTGCAGAGGTTGGCGCGGCATGCAGACCAACGGCCAACAACGTTCCCAGCACCGGTAGACTGGCTCTGCGGGCATGACCACCGCGTTTGGATATCTGATGCATATCAACCCCCAAAAGTTTTTTGCTAATTATTCTCCTAATGAGAATCAAACGCAATTGATATGGATCAGGCATTGCACCTGCCCACACCGGGCGATACGGGGAATCCAACGGTCCCGCCCCAGCGGTCACGAAGACGCCCCCCTATGGGTCAGCGCGCGGGCACCGCGCCCACTGGAACGGCTTCCCGCGTCCCGATCAAGGTGACCGGTTACGCCGCATTCCAGCGGGGCAAAGCGGAACTGCTGCGGGACCGTCCAGACGCCCCATCACCCCGACGAGGGAAGGCGACGGCGCAGCATCGGCACACTGCACTCTGTCCGTGAAAATCGCACCGATTGACGTGAAATCGGGACGGACGGATGCAAGCGCGCAAGATGAATCGTTCGGGTACCTGGCCTTTGCAGCGGATCTGGATAGGCACTGTCCAGACCGGCTCAGCGCCCGGTATGTCCGAATCCGCCGGTGCCGCGATCACTGGATGCAAAGGCATCGACTGGCGTCAGGCGCGCCTGGACCACGGGAACGAAGACCAGCTGCGCCAAGCGATCGAAGGGCTGGAGAGTGAACGACTCCACACCCCGGTTCCAGCAGGAAATCTTCAACTCACCCTGATAATCCGAATCGATCAGGCCGACGAGATTGCCCAGCACGATGCCGTGCTTGTGTCCCAGGCCCGAGCGCGGCAGGATCATGGCAGCGTACCCCGGATCGCCGATATGGATCGCCAGTCCGGTGTGAATCAGCGCAGTTTGCCCGGGCTCCAGAATCAACGCGTCGTCCAGACAGGCACGCAGATCCAACCCGGCCGAACCCGAAGTGGCGTAATCCGGCAAGGGATGTTGCGCGCCCAGACGGGGGTCAAGCACACGAATCTGAACTTCGAGCATCATGGAATTCCTCGGCATATCGCTGAAAACTAATGGAGCCTGCATGACCGACGCCCTGCTCGCCGCAAGCCATTTCATCGCAATCTTGGTAATGGTGACGTTTCTGTCGATCGAAACCGCGCTGGCAAGACCGGCCTGGATGCCGGCGGCTGTAGAGCGGCTGCCGCGTTATGATCGACTCTATCAATTGACGCTCGCGTTGGTTCTGATCACAGGGATTCTGCGGCTATTTGCAGGCGCCAAAGGAGCCACATTCTATCTCGCCAACCCCTTGTTTCACGTCAAGATCAGCCTGTTCGTCGTGATGATCCTGCTGGCCCTACCGGTGTCCAGGCAGTTGCGGGCCTGGCAACGGGCCCGTCGATCCGATCCGGACTGGATCCCCGCGCAACCAGCGCTGCGCAGGCTGCGCATCCTGCTGATGCTGGCGGCCCACCTGCTGGTGCTGATCCCCATCCTTGCCGCACTGATGGCCCGGGGATACGGCCTCGGGTGAATCAAGGATCGGCGAGGTGACCGGATCCGAGCGACCACGCAGCGCCCGGATTGTCGGGGATCCGGTCAATCGGCGACGCCGCGCCCCATCCGCTCGGCAATCACGTCCAGCAAGGCCACCGCGAGCGATTGCTTGGGCTGGCGCGGCAATGCGCAGGAGCCTCCGTCCCAGAACACAGTCAGCGCGTTGTCGTCGCTGTCGAAACCCAGCCCCTGATCATCGACCTGATTGGCGGCGATCAGATCCACCTGTTTACGGCGCCGCTTGTCCTGAGCGTATTCGGCTACCCGCTCGGTCTCGGCCGCGAAGCCGACCGTGAACGGCCGCCGCGCCCGGGCAGCCACCTCTGCCAGGATGTCCGGCGTGGGTTCCAGATCCAGAGTCAACACCCTGTCATGCTTCTTGATCTTCTCGCCGGCACGAACCACCGGGCGATAATCCGCCACCGCCGCCGTGGCAATGAACAGGTCGACCGCATCGACCTGTCGCATCACGGCCTCGCGCATCGCCTCGGCTTGCTCCACCCGCACATAGGTGACGCCGGCGGGTGGGGCTAAATTCACCGGACCGCTGACCAGAATCACCTCGGCGCCGGCCTCCCGGGCCGCCCGCGCGACGGCGTAGCCCATCTTTCCCGAGCTGCGGTTGGTCAGAAACCGCACGGGATCGAGCGGTTCCCGCGTGGGGCCCGCGGTAACCATCACGGTCAGACCATGCAGATCGACCCGCTGGCGCGGCGCGGCCAGTGCCCGCACGAGCTCAGTGGGCTCGAGCATCCGCCCCGCACCCGTCTCACCGCAGGCCTGCTCTCCTTCGGCGGGCCCCAGGAATCTTGCGCCACGGGCACTCAGCAGCGCGCAATTGGCCTGCGTTGCCGGATGCTGCCACATCACCCGGTTCATGGCTGGCGCGATCGATAATGGGGCTTCGCTGGCAAGACAGACCGTGCTCAGCAGATCATTCGCCAGGCCATGCGCCAGACGGGCCAGGAAATCGGCACTCGCCGGCGCAATCAGAATGTGATCAGTCCACCGCGCCAGTTCGATATGGCTCATGGCGGCTTCGGCCTGGGGATCCATCAAATGGGTACGCACCGCACGCCCGCTCAGCGCCTGCAAAGTCAGGGGCGTGATGAATGCCGTCGCCGCGTCGGTCATGACCACCTGAACCTCGGCGCCGGCCTCGCGCAGCCGCCGCACCAGTTCGGCGCTCTTGTACGCCGCAATGCCGCCGGTCACGCCGAGCAGAATGCGCTGGGGAAATGGTGCTTGTGGCGTGGCGGGCGCAGGGATCAAGACGCGCAGTCCTTGGGCTTCGAATCCATCGGCACATCCTACCCCAACACGAATCCGCGCCATAGCGCCCGTCAAGTCTCCAGCCCGTTCGCCGATAGGGCTGAGGCGCATGTCCGCTGCAGACCGCTGGCTTGCCACAACCCATGCCGCCTCCTCGACGCTCACACGACTCCGCCCGATTCACCCCAGACAACAACACCATGCGAATCACCGACTGGCCCGACTCCGAACGCCCCCGTGAAAAACTCTTGAGCCAAGGCCCGGGATCGTTGTCCGACGCCGAACTGCTGGCGATCTTCCTGCGCACCGGTATCCCCGGCCGCAATGCGGTCGATCTCGCCAGGGACTTGTTGGCTCAACACGGCGGCCTGCGCAAGCTGCTCGGTTTGTCGCGACAGGAATTCTGTCGTTCCCCAGGACTCGGCACGGCAAAATACGCCCAGCTCCAGGCGGTTCTCGAAATGGCGCGCCGGCATCTCGGCGAGAACCTCAAACGCGGCGATGTCATGAGCCAGCCCGAGACGGTGCGCCGCTTTCTGCAAAGCCAGCTGCGCGACCAGCCATTCGAAATCTTCGCCTGCCTGTACTTGGACAACCGGCACCGTGTGATTGAATTTCGCGAGCTGTTCCGTGGCACGATCGACCAGGCCGCCGTGCATCCACGCGAGGTGGTCCGCAACGCCATCGCATGCAACGCTGCTGCGGTGATTTTCTGCCACAACCATCCATCGGGCATCGCGGAGCCCAGCGCCGCGGATGAAGTCATTACGTGCCAGCTGGTCCAGGCGCTCGCACTGATCAGCGTGCGGGTACTCGACCACCTGATTGTCGGCGACGGCATCTGTGTTTCATTGGCCGAACGGGGGTTGTTACCGGCAGTCTGCCCGCCGGCTGGGGAAACTCACCGAGGATGACGCCATCGTCAGGGGGCGATGACCCGGCGTATCTCAGAAGCGCGAACCCGGCTGTTCCAGAAACGCGCGTTCGGCGTCTGTCGAGGGGCGATCCAGGATGGCGTTGCGGTGAGGGTAACGACCAAACCGCTCCACGATGGCTTTGTGGCGCCGTTCGTAATCCTGGGTTTCAGGAGGCGTATAGGCTGCGAACAACGGCTGCGCTGCCTGATGAATCCGCAGGGATTCGCTATGCATATAGGGCATGAGCAGAAAACTGCACTCGACGGGCGACAGGACCTCCAGGGCACCTGCCGCAACAGCTTCCTGTGCGAGCACCAGCGCGATGGCATCTTGAGAGAACGCATGTGGCGTGTTGCGATGCACGTTGCGGGAGAACTGGTCCAGGACGATGACTTCTGCCAGGCGGCCGTAAGCGACTTGACGCCAGTCATGAAGCTCTCCCCGCCGGGCCTGATCCCAGAGAGCGCCGAAGCGGCACGCGATTTGCGCATCCAGATCAGGGTCGACCCTCCACCACTGACGTGGCGTCAGCTCATCGAACCAGAATGTCAGGACGTTCTGATGGACCATCGAGATCGACTCCGTTGCGACCGGATGACTGCCCTGTCAATCCGGGAACTCTACGATAAAACTTTTATGAATATATTTATTCCATATAATGGATATAGGTCATCTCAGCCTGCAGGAGGAAAGTGATCATGTTGTTCCGCCAACTCTATGACCTGGATACCGGCACCTACACCTATCTGCTGGCCAGCCAGCCCGGCCGCGAGGCGGTGATCATCGATCCGGTGCTCGAGCAGATGAATACCTACGTGCAACTGCTGCGCGAGCTCGATGTCCGGCTGGTCAAGGCCATTGATACGCACACGCATGCCGACCATGTGACCGCCATGGGCCAGCTGCGTGAGACTACCGGCTGCATCACCATCATGGGCGAACAGACCCGCGCCGAATGTGTCTCCCAGCGTGTCACCGACGGGGAACTCATCGAGCTCGACGGATTGAAGCTGCGCGCGCTGTATACCCCGGGCCATACCGATGAATCCTACAGCTTTGTCATGGACGACCGGGTGTTCACGGGCGACACGCTGCTGATTCGCGGCACGGGCCGGACCGATTTTCAGAACGGCGACGCGCGTGCCCAGTACGACAGCCTGTTCAACAAACTGCTGAAGCTGCCCGAGGACACGCTGGTCTATCCGGGACACGACTACAAAGGCTGGACCGTCAGCACCATTGGCGAGGAAAAACACTACAACCCGCGGTTGCAGGTCAGATCCGTCGAAGAATACATGAACATCATGAACAACCTGAATCTGCCCAATCCCAAGTACATGGACGTGGCTGTCCCGGCCAACCTGGCCTGTGGCCAGCCGGCCTGAGGAGTTTTTCCGGTGGGTGATGCGCCGCGGCAGTCAGGGTGGCGGATACGCCGCCCCGCGCTTCCCATGCGCCGATGGCTGGAGGGATACAGCCGCCGGGACCTGATCGATGACGGCCTCGCCGGTGTCATCACAGCGATTCTGCTCATCCCCCAAAGTCTGGCCTACGCCATGCTGGCCAACCTGCCCCCTCAAGCCGGCTTGTATGCCAGCATGCTGCCACCGATCCTCTATGCCTTCCTGGGAACCAGCCGTACACTAGCCGTCGGCCCGGTTGCGGTGGCAGCCCTGCTGGTGGCCAGCACACTGAGCGGACACGGCATCAGCGATCCCGCGGTCGCCCTGATCTATGCCTTGATCCTCGCATTCGAAGTCGGCGTGCTGCTGCTCTTGCTGGGCACGTTCCGCGCCGGAAAGCTGATGAACTTTCTCAGCCATCCGGTCCTGTCCGGTTTCACCACCGGCGCGGCCCTGGTCATCGTCGTCAGTCAGATCAAGCATCTGACCGGGATTCCGGCCAGTGGACACACGGTCCCGAGCACGCTCGCCGGCCTGGCCGCGGGATGGCCGCAGATTCAACCACTGACGGTGGTGCTGGGTAGCGCAGCGATGGCGTCGCTGTGGCTCGCTGGTGCGCCCCTGAGCCGGCTGCTGCGACACTGGCGGCTGCCGGATCGCCTCGTACTCGTCGCCGGGAAATCTGCGCCACTGGTGGTCGTGCTGGCCGGAACTGCCGCGGTGGCGTTGGGCCATTGGGACGCTGACCATCGGGTCGCCGTAGTCGGCGCCCTGGACCTGGGCCTGCCCAAACCCAACATCGGGTTTCTCACCGCATCGCAGCCCTGGCTGGACCTTCTCCCGTCCGCGGCGCTGATCGCGCTGATCGGCTATGTCGAGAGTGTCTCCGTCGCGAAAGTCCTGGCCAGTCGCCGGCGTCAGCGCATCGATCCGGATCAGGAATTGATCGCCCTGGGTGCCGCCAATCTCGGCGCGGCCTTCACCGGCGCCATGCCGGTCGCCGGCGGCTTCAGTCGCACCGTGGTCAACGACACCGCCGGTGCACGCACGCCACTGGCCGGCATCATCACGGCCTTCCTGGTGGGATTGGCGGCGCTCTATCTGCATGGGCTTTTCATCCACATGCCTCAGGCCATTCTGGCCGCGATCATCGTCGTAGCCGTGCTGAATCTGGTCGACGTCAAGACGCTGCGGCAAGCCTGGCAATACGACCGCACGGATGCAGCCGCACTGCTCGCCACGCTGTTCGGCGTGGTGATGCTGGGGGTCGAGCAAGGGCTGCTGCTGGGCCTTACACTGTCGCTGCTGCTGTTCATCTGGCGCACCGGTCACCCGCACATCGCGCGCGTTGGCCGGGTCCCCGGAACCGAGCATTTCCGCAACATCGAGCGCCATACGGTGGATACCTGGCCCGGTCTGTTGCTGGTGCGTGTCGACGAAAACCTGTGCTTCGCCAATGCCGGACCGGTCGAGGATTTCATCCTCGAAGCGCTGACCGACGCGCCCGATACGCGGCACGTAATCCTGATTGCCAGCGCTGTGAACGCCATCGACGTCAGCGCCCTGGAAATGCTGCAGGGATTGATCAAGAATCTGCGCACGCAGGGCATCACCCTCCACCTCACCGAGGTCAAGGGTCCGGTGATGGATCGCCTGGAACGGATTGGCCTGCCGGACCGGCTCTCGCCGGGCCGTGTCTTTCTGCACACCCATCAGGCCGTGCAGGCACTTACCGATCCGGCAGCACCTTGCCCGGGTTCATCACATTGTCCGGATCGAGTGCGTACTTGATGCGCTGCATCAGATCCAGCGTGACCTCATCTTTGTAACGCGCCATCTCGTTACGCTTGAGTTGGCCGATCCCGTGCTCAGCGGAAAAGCTGCCCCCATGCGCCACCACCCGGTCGTGAACGAGGCGCTCGAGCCGCTCGCGCTGAAGAACGAAATCCTGCGCCTCACCAGCCGAAGGCGCCGACAGGTTGAAATGCAGATTGCCATCCCCCAGGTGACCAAACACACACGGCCGGACGCCAGAGCAACGATCCTGAAGCAGCGGATACAGCTCGCTGATAAAACCCGCGATCTGTCCCCGAGGCAGGCTGATGTCGTGCTTGATGCTGGGCCCTTCGCGCCGCTGGGCATCGGGGATGGCGTTGCGAATCGCCCATAACCGGCTGCCTTGTACGAGATCACGGGCGACCACCGCATCATTCATCTCCGTGCGGCCGATTGATCTGTCCAGTGCACCAGAGAAAGAAGACAGCAAGTCCTCCGCCGTGCCCGGGCGCGACAATTCGACCAGAACAGACCAGGCGCTGTTCAAGGGTAACGATGCAACCACTTCAGGAAAATGCCGGGCGACGAGCATCATGGAAAAATCCGACATGAGCTCGAACGCCGTCAACGCCTCCCCCATTTCGTCGTTGATTGCACCGAACAACCGGAGCGCGGTTGCAATGTCCGGGACCGGGACCAAGGCCACCAGTTGCTGCCTTGGTTGCCGCACCAGCCGCAGGACCGCCGTGGTGATGACACCCAGCGTGCCTTCCGACCCGATGAACAGTTGCTTCAGATCATAGCCACTGTTGTTCTTGGGCAAACCCGAGAGATCCGACCAGACCCGTCCGTCCGCGAGTACGACTTCGAGGCCACGGCACAGCTCGCGCACATTGCCATAGCGCAGCACGTTGTGCCCGCCCGCGTTGGTCGCCAGGTTGCCGCCAATCTGGCACTCCCCGGCCGATGCGAGACTCAATGGGAAATACCAACCCTTGGCCTCGACTGCCTGCTGCAGGTCGGCCAGGCGGCAGCCGGCCTGCACGGTGACGGTTCCTTCGAGCGTGTCGATCGACAGGATGTCTCGCATCCGCCGCAGATTAAGGATGATCTGCCGGCCGCTGGCATCCGGCACTGCGCCACCGCACAAGCCGGTATGCCCGCCTTGCGGCACCATCGCAATGCCTTGGGCGTGGGCGTACTGCACCACAGCAGCGACTTCAGCCGTGCTGCCCGGGAGCACCACCGCCATTGCCGTACCGGAAAAGCGGCCGCGGCGTTCTTCCAGATAAGGTGCCTGCGCCTGAGGGTCGGTGAGGACAGCGCGCGGCCCACAGACACACCGAAAGAAATCCAGGTGACCATGCGTGTGCCGAGGATCCGCATTCACCACGTCAGTACCACTTTTCCGAACGATTCCCCACTGGCGAGATATTCAAACGCCGCATGCGCTTCAGTCCATGACCACATGCGATCGATGACTGGCTTCAGCGCCACCGCCTCCACCGCATCGCTCAGCGCCTCATGCATGCGCCGGCTGCCGACAAACACGCCTTGCAGGCGCACGCCGCGCATCAACACGCGACGCAAGTCGATCTGTGAAGACACACCCGACACGACACCGATCACGGCAATGCATCCACCAGGCCGCACGGCTTCGATGGACTGGACGAGGGTTTCAGCACCGCCGATTTCGATGACATGATCGACGCCCTGACCACCGGTCAGCTCACGGACCGCCTTGCCCCACGCCGGCGTGGTCTGACTGTGTATACCGGCCATTGCACCCATGGCTTCGACGCGATTGAGCTTTTCCCGGCTTCGCGAGACCACGATCACCTGAGCCCCATGGGCCAGAGCCAGCTGCATCGCCATCAAGGAAACCCCACCGGTCCCGATCACCAACACGGTATCGCCCGCCTTGAGTGCTCCCTGCTCGACCAAAGCATGCCAAGCCGTCACCCCGACGCACGGCAGGCAAGCTGCCTGTGCATCATTGAGTGAGTCCGGGGTGCGCACCAGACCATTTTCCGGCAGGGTCGCCATTTCAGCGAGCATCCCGTCGAGCGGCCCGCCCAGGGTCAGCCGACCATAGCGCGCCTGCATACAGCCGTCCGCCCAATCCTGTGCGAATACCCCCATGACGCGATCACCGGCACGCCAGGTCGTGACGCCCTCTCCCACCGCGACCACGGTTCCGGCACCATCCGAACAGGGAATCAGCGGCAGACGCTGACGCGGGTTATAGCGTCCCTGAACCATCATCCAGTCGCGGTAATTCAAAGATACCGCGGCCATGCGGACCTGCACCTGACCAGGCCCCGGACTGGATAGCGGACGCTCGGCTCGCTCCAACCCATCCAAACCGAAGCGCGTCAATTGCATCACTCGAACCATGGAGTCCTCCTGCCGCAGCGCCGTGTGCAGCCGGGCGCCGGCAAACCCGAATGCGTTTCGTCTATCACAGAAACGGCGAAAGCAGGCGGGCGAATCCATCGCGCAGCTTGATCGGGAGCTTGCGGGAATCCACATCCGCCAGTGTGCAGGCGCGTGCGGCGCCAATCCGTGTGGTGACCAAAGCAGCCAATTGGCTGGCCAACGTTTGATCATAGCATTCGAGATTGCTTTCGAAATTGAGCCGCAAGCTGCGTGGATCCCAATTGGCTGATCCCATGAACACCCAGGATTCGTCGACCACCATCAACTTGCTATGGTCGAAAGCGCCGGTGCTGAACCAGACCCGGCAACCGTGACCCAGTACCTGCCAGAGCTGCCCCATCATTGCCCAGTGCACGAACGGAAGATTATTGTGCGCCGGCAATAGGATATCGACCTGAACCCCGCGCAATGCCGCCAGATTCAGCGCGTTGATCAGGCTGCGATCCGGCAGGAAATAGGGCGTCAGGACCTGTACTTGGTGCTTGGCGGTGCTGAGCGCACCCATCAAGACCCAGGACAGCTGATCCAGATCCTCGTCGGGTCCATCGGATACCGCCCGGCTGATCATGCTGCCCACTGGATGCAGGGCGGGAAACCAGTCCTCTCCCGCCAGACGTTCACCCGCCGCAAAAGCCCAGTCCTGCGCAAAGATGTCCTGCAACTGGCGGACCACCGGGCCTTCGACGCGAAAATGCAGGTCCTGCGTAAAGCGTCGGCCACTGTCCCGGCAGTGATGTATACGCAGATTCATACCACCGGTAAAACCCACCCGGCCATCGCAAATCAGGAGCTTGCGATGATTGCGCAAATTGAGACCGACCAACCAGGCCACACGTTTGCCCGGCAGGAAGCGTGCCACGGTCAATCCCGCCGCCTGCAGGACCGGCACCATCGGCGGCCAGGAATACCGTTCTCCCGCCGCATCCACCAGAATCCGGACCTGGACGCCACGGACCCGGGCCCGCACCAGGGCATCGCGAAAGGCCTGCCCCACGCGATCGTTGCCGAAGATATATGTCGACAGCGTAATGCTCGTGCGCGCCTGCTCGATGGCATGGAGCATTGCGGGAAACGCCTCATCCCCATCCACGAGGGTATGCAACTGGTTGCCGGCCAACAACGGCAACCGGGTCACCCGCGTCACCAGTTCGGCCAATTCGGTGAGATGCGCATTGTGCGTGCCTACGGCGCCGCGCAGCTCGCTCTCCCCGACACGCAGGGCACCTTGAGATGGGGGCCGGATGGGGCGCTTCAGACTACTCGCGTGACGGCGAACACGATTGACACCAAAGAGCAGATAGAACAATGCTCCGAGGATCGGCGTGAACCAGATCACGACAATCCACATGGTTGCAGCCCGAGCGTCCCGTTTCACCAAAGCGACATGGCAGGTCAGCGCCAGTGCCAGGAGGGTGACGAACAACGCGGGTAGGCCGTACCACAGTTCCATGACGGATGGGGTCGACCGACTCAGTGGCCCGATGGAGGCGCGGGCCGGGAGAACACTCGGACCAGTTCGCTGACCAGCGGCTTCATGAAAAAGCTGTCACTCGGCATGATATCGACCCGTACGCCGTGCCGCGCCAGGTCATCGGCGGCGACCGGGCCGATCGCAGCGACCTGCGTCCGGTTGATCCCGCGTTCGAGCACATCCATGAGACCATGCTCCTGCGCCACCTGCCGCAACCGGCGATATTGAGGCTGACTCGTAAACAGAATCGCGTCGATACGGCCCTCACCCAAGGCGTGAATCAGAGCAACGACGCGTTCATCATCGGATTTCGGCGCATACACATAGGGCGCCACCGGACGGGGACGTGCGCCCAATTCCTGCAATGCCGTCATGAGCGGTAAATTGGGGTCTTCGCCATAGAGCTGCACGCCCACATCCCGGCCTGCGACAGGCAGGGTCCGCAGGGTCTCGATCACTCCCGCCGTGGTCGGCGATACGGCACTCCAGCGGGGCTCCAGGCCCATTTCCTTGAGAACCCGTGCCGGTTTCGGTCCCCGAACCAAGGTCGGCTGGCGCGCCAACGCCTGACGGAACGCTTCGTCCAACGCATGCCGTTCCGCGCATGCCAACAACCGCCGCAAACCTTCACCGGTCAGCAGAATGGTCAATGCCGGCGGGTCCTGAATGAAGTGGCGCAGCCATGCCAACACCGCATCCTCATCCGGATGATCGAGGATCGCCACCATGGGGCAGCGCCAGATGGCTGCACCGCGCCGCTCCACCAATCCGGCCAGTACGTCCAGTAAACGGGTTTCGGGAAGCGCGAAGGTTCGCCCTGCAAGCGGGAGGTCATCGCTCATGGTGGCTCCTGGGTACGTTCAGGGATAGTAAAGACTCAGGGTCTCCGCGATACAACACGGCTTTTCCTGCCCTTCCCGCTCTACACTCAGCTGGGTCACCGTCTGGATGGCGCCGGCAATCTCACGCACACCCTTGAGGGTCACGCGCACGCGGATCCGGCTTCCAACGGGTACTGGAGCGGTAAAGCGCAGCTTGTTCAAGCCATAGTTCACGCCCATGCGCATCCCCCGGATCTGGATGACCTCGTCGACCAATGCAGGCGTCAAGGCAATGGTCAGATACCCATGTGCAATAGGCATCCCGTGCGGCGACTCGCGTCGGCACCGCTCGGGATCCGTGTGGATCCACTGGTTGTCGCCGGTCGCCAAGGCGAACTGATTGATCCGCTCCTGTGTCACTTCGACCCAATCGCTGACACCGACCTCCTGGCCCACCAGTTCCTTCATTTCGACAACGCCGTCGATCACCCGCTTGGCCATTTCTGTCTGATCTCCTTGCTTGACGATTCAGGCGGCGTTCGGACGTCGTGCATGCCGATCCTTCAAAGGCGTCCTGCCGCAATCGGCCGACTTTAGCGCAGCACCCGGGGCTGCGAGAAGCGCTGGCGTCACTCGGGATCGGGCGCGCGCGCCGCCGGGGAACGATCGGTGACAGAAGGATGGATCCCCCCGAAGCAATACCCGTGATCCAGACAGTAACGCAACCATTTGTTGAGCATGATATTGACCGACCATCGCTCGGACATCGGAATCATCGGATTCCCACGCCGTGAAGCCGGCGCTGGACTGGGGATGGCTTCGCATTGACGCGCATCGTGGTATACGCGCAATTGCAGGTCCGGAACCATCTGCGACTCATCGGCTTGCCCGAAGTGATGGGTCAGGTGGTAGGTTGTCGTGAACCGCTCGCGCTCGAGTACCGACAGATACAGCGCCGGCAGTCGGGACGGCCGCGCTACAGCGCCGGATGGATAGGGCCCCGCCATACCCAGTAGGTGGAAGAGTGCCGCGTAGTTCTGCTCATAAAGCGCGAGCAGGCTGGCCAGATTCGGTTGCGCATAGCGATGCACCATGAGCGGAACAGTAGCGACATTCATGATGAATTGACCCGATCCAGAGATCTCCCGAGCTGCCCGTCAAGGCAGGTGTGTTAAGGTTTCAACACCATCAACTCGTCACAAGGATCAGCCAATGGCGAATGAAGGCTATCACGAATCTGCCGCTGAACTGCGGCCCGAAACCCGGGACTTGCACCGGGCCATCACGTCTCTGATGGAAGAACTCGAAGCCGTTGATTGGTATCAGCAGCGCATGGACGCTTGCCAAGACCCGGAACTCCGCGCGATTCTGGCGCACAATCGCGATGAAGAAAAAGAGCATGCCGCCATGCTGATCGAGTGGCTCCGGCGCAGAGACGATCGATTTGACAAGGAGTTGCGGGACTATCTGTTTACCGACAAGCCCTTGGCGGTCCTCGAAGCAGCGCACAACGGGGACGGGTAGGCGGAATCGTCGCGGCAATGCGCTCCTAATCCGGGAACCATCCCGGCTTTAGAATAACCCACATGTTTTCGATGAGGTGAGGAGATGGCCAATTCATTCGATCTGCAGCGCCTGATCCTGCTGATTACCGGCGCCGTATTCGCTGGGTTCAGCCTACTTTGTCTGCTGTATCCCGACCTGTTGACCCGGATGACAGGGATACTGGCACCCACTCTGACCAGCCAGATCGAACTGCAGGCAGTGTATGGCGGCCTGCAACTCGGACTGGGGGTCTTGCTCCTGATCTGCGGAATCGTTCCCAAATGGTCCCGTCTGGGAACTTGGGTTCTGGTCGCCATGGTCGGTGGTTTGGCGTTGGCGCGCGGCGCCGGCGTGGCTGCTCATGGCTGGGACAGCTTTTACACCGGCTCCGCGCTGATCTACGAATCGCTGACGGCACTGCTGGGCCTGCTGACCCTGTTTTTCAATCCGCGCCTGAACCGCGCCCCACAATCGACGCCGATTGCGGCGCCCCAGCCAACCGCCCCTGGGAGTACATCCGGGACAGGTGCTGATTCATCGTATTCACCATTGCCCTGAGACGCGCGCGCACCCGCACGCCTTCGCCGGCCGCCCGTGTTCAGAAAAACCGGCGTTGCACACCCGTTTGATCGACGATGGTGCTGGCAATTTCCTCGATGGACTTGTAGGTGGAATCGATCCACGGGATCGATTCCACCTCAAACAGGCGTTGTGCCTCATGGATCTCCCAATCGCACTGCCGACGCGATGAATAGGGGCTATTGGGGCGACGTTCGGCGCGAATCTGCACCAACCGGTCGGGATCGATGCTGAGCCCGTAGAGTTTCTTGCGGTGCGGCACCAAACGGTCGGGCAACACCATGGCATGCAAATCATCCTCGATCAGTGGATAGTTCGCGGCGCGCAAACCAAACTGCAGCGCGAGATAGAGGCAGGTCGGCGTCTTCCCGCATCGCGATACGCCGACCAGAATGATATCCGCCTGACGGTAGTTGTGCGGCGAATTGCCGTCGTCATTCTCCAGTGCAAAATGCATGGCTTCGATCCGCGACTGGTAGGCCCGCTGATTGGCAATGCCATGGGCCCGACCTGCGCTATGAGTCGACTCCTGCCCCAACTCCATTTCCAGCGGATCGATGAACGTCCCAAACAGATCGAGCAAGTAGCCCTGGCTTTCCTGCAGAAGCGCGATCACCCGGTCGTCGACCAGCGTACAAAACAGCAGCGGCCGCACGCCCTCCTCCTGCGCCGTTCGGTCGATCATGGCCACTGTACGCCGCGCTTTCTCCTCACTCTGGATGAATGGCACGCTGATCTGACGAAATTCCACCCCGTCGAACTGGGTGAGCAGGCTTCCACCCAGTGTTTCTGCTGTGATCCCGGTGCGGTCAGAGAGGTAGAAAACAGTACGCTTCTTGGCCATCTATGGTAACCTTCGTCGGCGAAAAACCCGCGCCATTTCAGTGCACCGACCTTATACAGGACGGCCACTGAACGGAACCTTCCCGGCAGGTTAGGCGACTTTCACAAGCGCTTCAACCGGAACCGGAACGGGCTCGCCGGCGCCCCATGCTGGCAATTCTCTCGACATCTGGGGGTTTGGTCTTGGAAAGCTATGTCATTTGGTTCGACGGTCTTGGGATGGGCGACGTGGATCGCGTCGGCGGCAAGAATGCCTCCCTCGGCGAGATGATCAGCAATTTGCGATCAGCCGGTGTCCATGTGCCCGATGGCTTTGCCACCACGGCCCAGGCCTATCGCGACTTTCTTCGCGAGACCGGGCTGCAGGATCGGATCAATACGACCTTGACGGCCCTGGATGTCGACGATGTCAACGCCCTGGCGCAAACCGGCGCCCAGATTCGCCGCTGGATCATGGATGCACCGCTGCCTGCACGCCTGAACGAGGAAATCACTGCGGCCTACGAGAAGATGATGGCCCAGGCCGGTGGCGACATCACGGTCGCCGTGCGCTCCTCGGCCACCGCCGAAGACCTTCCCGACGCATCCTTCGCGGGACAGCAGGAAACCTTCCTCAACGTCGATGGGTTGGACGCCGTCCTGCATGCCATCAAGGAAGTGTTCGCCTCGCTCTACAATGACCGCGCAATTTCCTATCGTGTCCACAAGGGCTTCGACCACAGCCATGTTGCCCTGTCCGCTGGTATTCAGCGCATGGTGCGCAGCGACGTCGGGGCATCGGGTGTCATGTTCACGCTCGATACCGAGTCGGGCTTCAACGGTGTGGTCTTCATCACCGCGTCTTACGGGCTTGGCGAAATGGTAGTCCAGGGCGCGGTCAACCCCGATGAATTCTATGTCCGCAAGGCCGCCCTCGAATCCGGTCATCCGGCGGTTTTGCGGCGGGTGCTCGGCACCAAGCTGATCAAGATGATCTACGCCGACCCAGCTGCGAACGGCAAGCGCGTCGAAACCGTCCCGGTTCCGGAAGAAGACCGCCAGCGTTTCTGCCTGACCGATGCGGAAATCGAGGAGCTGGGACAGCAGGCCCTGATCATCGAGAAGCACTACGGCCGGCCCATGGATATCGAATGGGGCAAGGACGGCCGCGACGGCAAGATCTACATCCTCCAGGCGCGCCCGGAAACGGTCAAGAGCAATATCGGGCACCGCACGCTGGAACGCTATATTCTGAAGACCCACCCGGATAAGCCGCTGGCCCAAGGGCGCGCCATCGGTCAGAAAATCGGTGCCGGGCCGGTCCGAGTGATCCAGGACATTTCGCAGATGGACCGCGTTCAGCCGGGCGATGTGCTCGTCACGGACATGACCGATCCAGACTGGGAACCGATCATGAAACGGGCCGCGGCAATCGTCACCAATCGCGGCGGACGCACCTGCCACGCCGCCATCATCGCGCGCGAACTCGGTATTCCGGCGGTGGTGGGATGCGGCGATGCCACCGATCGAGTGAAGGACGGCGAACCGGTCACGGTGTCCTGCGCCGAAGGGGATACCGGCATGGTCTATCCCGGGCTGATGGAATTCGAGGTGCGCAGCGCAGAGCTCGACGCCATGCCCGATATCCCGGTCAAGATCATGATGAACGTCGGCAATCCGGATCGGGCGTTCGATTTCGCCATGTTGCCCCACAGCGGCATCGGTCTGGCCCGACTCGAATTCATCATCAACCGAATGATCGGCGTGCACCCCAAGGCACTGCTTCATCTGAGCGAACAGCCAGCGGAACTGAAAGCCCAGATCCGCCGTCAAATGGCTGGATATGACGATCCGGTGGAGTTCTACGTCACCCGACTGACCGAAGGCATTGCCACGCTCGCCGCAGCCTTCTGGCCCCATCCGGTCATCGTGCGCACCTCGGACTTCAAGTCCAACGAATACGCCAATCTGATCGGCGGCGCGCAATACGAGCCGCATGAGGAAAACCCGATGCTGGGCTTCCGCGGCGCCTCACGCTATATCGCCGACGACTTCAAACCCTGCTTCGAACTCGAGTGTCGTGCCCTGAAGCGGGTCCGCAACGATATGGGCCTCACCAACGTTCAGGTGATGATCCCCTTCGTGCGGACGCCGGAGGGTGCCCGCAAGGTGACCGCGTTACTGGCTGAAAACGGCCTCAAACGCGGAGAGAACGATCTCAAGGTGATCATGATGTGCGAGTTGCCGTCCAACGCACTACTGGCCGATGAGTTCCTTCAGTATTTCGACGGTTTCTCGATCGGCTCCAATGACTTGACCCAGCTGACCTTAGGACTGGACCGCGACTCGGCCGTCGTGGCCGGCATGTTCGACGAGCGCAACGCGGCTGTCAAAAAGCTGCTGTCCATGGCCATCACGGCCTGTCGGGCACAGAACAAGTATGTCGGCATCTGCGGACAAGGCCCCTCGGATCATCCCGATCTGGCCAAGTGGCTGGTCGAACAGGGCATCCAGAGCATGTCCCTGAATCCGGATACCGTGATTCCCACCTGGCTGTATCTTGCCGACGCCAAAGCCACAACCTGATTCCGCCATTCGTATCCTCGGCCGGATTGATCGCCCGATCGATCCGGCGGGGTTCCCTGCATGAGTACCCATGCTCGATCCTCAGCTGCGCTGATTCTCGCTGCCAGCTTTCTGTTTGCCAGCATGGCAGCCCTCATCAAGACCGTTGCGCCCGATCTTGGCAACCCCATGGTGGTGTTCTTCCGCAACGCCTTCGGGTTGCTGGCACTTCTCCCCTGGCTCGGCCAACTCAGGCACGCCGGCTGGCGAACGTCGAATCTGCGCCTTCATCTGATTCGGGATGGCGCCGGGTTCTCCGCCATGGTCTGTTATTTCTATGCCATCCCCCGTCTCGATCTGGCCAGCGCCATGTTGCTCAACTACAGTGCCCCGCTGTTCATCCCGCTCATAGCCCGGGTTTGGCTGAAAGAGCCCATTGTGCCCGCGGTGGCTGCTGCGATTCTGGCCGGTTTCATCGGCTTGCTGATGATTCTCAAACCGTCGGTTGCATTGACGGTTCCCGCGTTGATCGGTTTGCTGTCCGGCGTGCTCGTGGCTGTGGCAATGGTGGGTATTCGGCGCATGGCTGGCGTGGAGCCCGTCTTTCGTACGGTGCTCTATTTTGCGCTCTTCAGTACGCTGGCTTCTGCGCTGGCGCTGCCGTGGAGCTGGCAGACGCCAGCCCGATGGCACTGGCTGGCGCTGATCGGCATCGGCACCCTGGCGGCCGGCGCGCAGATATTGATCACGCTGGCCTATCATCGGGCGCCCGCAGCACAAACCGGGCTCTACACTTACCTCGCCGTGCTGTTTGGCGGACTATACGGCTGGGTCTTATGGAATGACCGGCCGGATCGTTGGAGCTTGCTGGGCATGGTCATCGTGGTCAGTGCGGCGCTCTGGACCAGCCGCATACGCCGTATCAACGCGCCTCCTTCACAACAGCCTGAGCCGCGCTGACGAACAGCTGCTGGCGATAAAACACCAGTTCCGCCACGGATTCGCGGATGTCCTCGAGGGCCAGATGCGCCCCGGATTTTTTCACCCCACGCATGACTTCCGGCATCCAGCGACGGGCCAGTTCCTTGAGTGTACTGACATCGATGTGCCGGTAATGGAAATAGGCTTCGAGGGTCGGCATGAGCCGATGCAGAAAACGCCGATCCTGGCAAATGCTGTTGCCGCACATCGGCGAAGCGCCGGCAGGTACCCACCGCCGCAGGAATTCCAAGGTTCGACGCTCGGCCTCGATTGCATCGACCCGGCTGGCCCGGACCCGCTCGAGCAAACCCGACGCATGATGCTGGCGTTTATTCCAGTCGTCCATGCCCTCGAGAATTTCGGGGGGTTGGTGGATCGCGACAACCGGGCCCTCGGCGAGCACGCGCAGCTCGTTGTCGGTGATGAGTGTCGCGATCTCGATGATCTGATCACGCTGGGTATCCAGACCCGTCATTTCCAAATCGATCCAGATGAGGTGATCGGCACTGACCGTCATGAGTGTTCCTTGCAAATCGCTTGGGTATCCTCGGCATTCTATCAGGGCCGGTTCGAATCCATCCCGCATGGCCCTGCAAATGGGATAGGATGGCAGCCCGACCGCCGTCATGAGTCACCGTCCCGTATGAATGACGAAATCGTCACGCTTGCCTCGAAACGCTGTCGCCCCTGTGAGGGCGACCTACCACCGCTCGCTACCGAACGGGTGCTGGCCTTGCTGCCGCAATTACAACCCGGTTGGCATTTGAGTGAAGACGGCCGGCGAATCGAACGACAGATGCGATTTCGCAACTACTATCAGACCAGCGCCTTCATCAACGCCGTGATCTGGATCGCACATCAGGAGGACCACCATCCGGATATCTCCTTCGGCTACAACGAAGCGCATATCGCATACACCACGCATGCCATCGGTGGTCTGTCCGAGAATGACTTCATTTGTGCGGCCAAAGTGGATGCCCTGCTCGGCCCATGACGGAGCGTGCCGGCCCTCATGATCTGGCCCGTGTGGTGATCAATCACGGCCCTACGCTCATGCTGGAAACGTCACAGGGTGACCGATACTTCGCTCAATCTCGGCGCGTAACCCCGCCGCCTGTCACGGGAGATCAAGTCCAGTTTGTTGATCTGGGCGGTGGTCAAGCGCGGATTGAACGTGTCCTGCCCCGCCTTTCTGTCTTCTGCCGCCTGGAAGGCCGCCATCAGCGCCGCGTGGTCGCGGCGAATATCGATCAGATCCTGCTCGTGTTCGCCGCCTCGCCGCAACCCGAATCCGACTTGATGGATCGCTACCTGATCGCAGCGCAACTACTGGGACTGCGTCCGCTGCTGTTGATGAACAAGGCGGATCTCGGCGATGTGGAATGCGAAGCAGCCGAAGCCTTGCTGAGGGAATACCTCGCCTTGGGTTATCCGGGGCTGCGTATCAGCGCCACCACCGGACAGGGATTTGACGCCTTGCGTCGCCGACTCAATGGTGCGGCTAGCCTGCTGGTGGGACAATCCGGCGTTGGGAAATCAGCGCTGACCAACGCCCTGATCCCGGGAGCTGCCAACCGGGTAGGTGCGCTCTCCGATGCCCTGGGGACTGGACGACACACCACCACCCATACCCGCTGGCATCCGCTGCCTGGTGATAGCGCACTGCTGGATGCGCCAGGCGTGCGAGACTTCAAGCTGTGGGCCTTGACGCCTAGGGAGCTGATGCAGGGTTTCCCTGAATTTTCGGCGCTCAAGCCTTGCCGCTTCGCCGATTGCCTCCACCAACACGAGCCAGACTGTGCCGTGCGGCAGGCCTTGGACAACGGTGGGATCCCGGCACGGCGCTATCAGCATTACCAGCGCCTATTGGCCCAGATGCAACAGACCCCGGCGTGGCGGCGAAGGCCTTGACCGCGTGGCCTGCGACGGCAATTTTCGGGCCTTTGCGGGATCGGGAGTCAACTTTCCGGTCCCAGATCCTCTGGCTTGGCTCGGTCTTGGGCCAGACCACCATCGGCGAGCACTTGCGGATCGAGCAACCGATCGATCTCCGAGTCCGGCAGATCAGTCATCTCCCGAGCCACTTCGCGCACCGCCACGCCGCGTTCCAGAGCCAACTTCGCGATTTGCGCACCAGCTTCATAGCCAATCAACGGATTGAGCGCGGTGACCAGAACGGGGTTGCGGGCCACGAGGGCGCGCATATGTTCGGTATGCACCACGAATCCGTCGATGGCCTGGTGGCCCAATGCCCCGCATGCCCGAGTCAACAAGGTCAATGCGTTCAGCAGATTGTCAGCAAGCAATGGCAGCATGACATTGAGCTGAAAGTTGCCTGATTGGGCGGCAACGGTAATTGCGGCGTCATGGCCGATCACCTGTGCGGCAATTTGTGCCACCGCCTCGGGAATCACCGGATTAACTTTACCCGGCATGATACTACTTCCCGGCTGCAGCGCCGGCAGAGTGATCTCACCCAACCCGGCCAGCGGGCCACTGTTCATCCAGCGCAGATCATTGGCGATCTTCATCAGGACAACGGCCAGAACTTTCAAGTGCCCCGAGAGCTCGAGCGCTGTTTCCTGACCCGCAAGGGCCGCGAACGGGTTATCGGCCGCGCGAAACGGCAGGCCGGTTCGGCGCTGCAATCCAGCCAGGAAAAGGGGCAGGAAGTCCGCAGGAGCATTCAGGCCGCTCCCAACCGCCGTCGCGCCCTGAGCAACAGCCAGCAAGCGCATGCGTGTCTGCTCAAGGCGCTGACGGGCCTGCGCCAGCTGGCTCTCCCAGGCGCCTAATTCCTGTGACATCCGGATGGGTGTCGCATCCATCAAATGGGTGCGCCCGGTCTTGACGACATCATGAAGCGGCCCCGCTCGGCGGGCGATACGGAGTTCCAGATCATTCAGTGCGGGCAACAGGTCCCGCTCCAGCATAAGGACGGTACTCACATGGATCGCGGTGGGGATGACGTCGTTGCTGCTCTGCGCCAGATTGACCTGATCGTTGGGATGCACCACCTGTCCCAACGACGCCGTGGCGAGATGCGCGATGACCTCGTTCACGTTCATATTGGTGCTGGTTCCGGAACCGGTTTGATAGACGTCGACCGGAAACTGATCGCCGTGTTGGCCGTGCATGATCGTCTCGGCCGCATTCACGATGGCCAACGCCACCTCCGGGGTCAGCAGTCCCAAAGCGCCATTGGCTTCGGCTCCGCAAGCCTTGATCAACGCAACGGCCCGGATGAAGGCGGGCGGCATGGGGCGTCCGCTGAACGCAAAGTTCTGGATAGCCCGCTGGGTCTGGGCGCCCCACAAGGCGCGATTGGGCACTTCGATCTCGCCCATGCTGTCGCGTTCGATACGCGTTGCCGCAGACTGTTGACTCATGGTGTTCCTCCAGAAAATGGCGATTGAGGTCTCAAGAAACAGCCCTTTCGCCGCCAAGTCGCACTGATTGCAGTATGATGGCGCCCTGATCGAGTTTATCACCCGGCTGCCGGCTTTCCCGACGCGCCCGTGGTACTTGCCTTATCTGGACCGGAGACCCCATGGAACTGACCGCGCTAACCGCCCTTTCCCCCATTGATGGCCGCTATGCGGACAAGACCTTTGAGCTGAGATCGATTCTCAGCGAGTTTGGCTTGATCCGTTATCGCGCCCTCGTGGAAGTGTGTTGGTTGCAAACGCTCTCCAATGAACCCTCGATCGCAGAAGTTCCCCCGCTCAGCGACGGGGCTCGAGGGCGGCTGGACGAGATCATCTCCCGCTTCGGTTTGGAACAGGCGCAACGGGTAAAGGCGATCGAGGAGATCACCAACCATGATGTCAAAGCCATGGAGTACTTCCTTAAGGAGCAGATTGCCGGACAAAGCGAACTGGAGGCCGTGAGCGAGTTCATCCACTTCGCCTGCACCTCTGAAGACATCAACAATCTGTGTCACGCCTTGATGCTCAAGGATGCGCGCGAACAGATCGTGTTGCCGATTCTGGATCAGTTGATCGAAGCACTGCGCACGCTGGCCCACCGCTATGCGGATCTCCCGATGCTCGCACGCACCCATGGGCAACCTGCCTCACCCACATCCATGGGTAAGGAAATGGCCAATTTCGTGCATCGGCTGGACCGCCAGCGCCGTCAGTATGCCGAAGTCACCCTCTGGGGAAAGCTGAACGGTGCCGTTGGTAATTTCAACGCCCATCTGATCGCTTACCCGGAGACCGATTGGCCGCGGCTGAGCCAGAGCTTCGTCAATGAGCTTGGGCTGACCTGGAATCCATTCACAACCCAGATCGAACCCCATGACTACATGAGCGAGTATTTCGCGGCATTGATTCGAATCAATACCATTCTGCTGGACATGTGCCGGGATATCTGGGGATACATCAGCCTGGGCTACTTTCGTCAACGGCCGGTGGAAAATGAAGTGGGTTCTTCCACCATGCCCCATAAAGTGAATCCCATCGATTTTGAAAATGCCGAGGGCAATCTCGGTATCGCCAATGCCTTGCTTGGCCATCTCGCCGAAAAGCTGCCCATATCGCGCTGGCAGCGTGATTTGAGCGATTCAACGGTCCTGCGAAACCTCGGTGTCGGCATTGCGCACAGCTTGATCGCTTATCAATCCATTTTGCGCGGCATTGGCAAGCTGGAAGCCGATCCTGTTGCTTTGCAGCGGGATCTGGACGCGAACTTGGAAGTGGTCGGGGAAGCCATCCAGACGGTGATGCGCCGCTACGGTATCCCGCAGCCCTATGAACAGCTCAAAAAGCTGACGCGGGGGCAACGGATCACGCCGGAGCAACTCCACGCCTTCATCGCCGAACTGGCGTTGCCGGAGGAAGTCCGCGCCCGTCTTCTTGCACTGACCCCAGCCACTTATATCGGCAATGCGGCCAACCAGGCCCGCCAAGCCTGACCAACAGCCGACACGCCACTGATGACGCAATTTGTGGCGGATTGGAGCAATCCGCCACATCGACACTCAGGCAGGCGTTTCGAGTAACCCTTCTTCCACAGCCTGTTGCAGATAAGCCCGGAAGTCATCAGCCACATCGGGATGCCGCAACGCGTATTCCACGTTCGCCTGCAAGTAGCCGAGCTTGCTCCCGCAGTCGTAGCGCTTGCCATCGAACTGATAGGCAAAAACCTTCTCATAGGGCAGGAGCCCTGCAATCGCGTCGGTCAGCTGATACTCGCCACCGGCACCGCGGGGAAGCTCTCGAATCAGCTCAAAGATGCGTGGAGTCAGCACATAGCGCCCAACGACCGCAAGGTTCGAAGGCGCAACCTCAGGTTTGGGTTTTTCAACCATCCCCTCGATTTCTGCGACTTTTCCCGGCTTCTTGCCAAGCTGAACAATCCCGTACTGATCGGTATGACTCGTGGGGACCTGTTCCACAGCCAGAATGCTGGCGCCGTACTCGGCGTAGGTATCGCACATCTGCGCAAGAACCGGCTTGTCGCGCCCATCCAGCAAATCGTCTGCAAGCAGCACGGCAAACGGGTCATTGCCGATAACCGGCTGGGCACACAGGACCGCATGTCCAAGCCCCAAGGCTGCCGGCTGGCGAATGTAAACACACGTTACATTCTCCGGAACAATTCCGCGCACGATATCCAGCAGCTTTTGCTTTCCACGGGCCTCAAGCTCGCGCTCCAATTCGTAAGCCTTGTCGAAATGATCCGGAATTGCCCGCTTGTTACGCCCGTTGACGAAGACCATGACCTCAACGCCAGCAGCAACCGCTTCTTCAACCGCATATTGGACCAAAGGCTTGTCCACAACGGGGAGCATTTCTTTGGGACTGGCCTTCGTTGCCGGCAGAAAACGCGTGCCCAAACCGGCAACCGGAAAGACCGCCTTACGAATCCGGCGAACGCCGGAGTTGGGGACGTTCATCAAGACGCTCCTTATTCATCAGGGTGGTGTCGACTGATCTTGCAAACACAATCTCTCAATCGAGAACGCTGGAGGCATCCGCCCCGGCAAAAATGAAAGCCATATTAAACAAAAAGAGGCTCCTGAAAAAGGAGCCTCTTTTTGTCGTCACATCAGCGTTTCGAACTAGAGGCCGACTTCGTTTTGCCTTCCTGTAATAGCACGTCTGCTGCAATCTTTTCCAGCGTTGCATCCCCGATTCCGGGGACGTGCGTCAGGTCCTCCTTAACTTTGAACGGGCCATTCTTTGTGCGGTAATCGACTATGGCCTTGGCTTTTGCAGGACCGATTCCGGGTAACGCGTCAGCAATCGCCTCCGCATCGGCAGTATTGATGTTGACCGGTGCCGCCTGGATGCCCTGGGCCATGAGTGCCCCGGCGATCAACACCATCCATTTCGAACGCAATAACTTGAACATCTTGAAGGTCTCCTCGTAATTGGCATGTCTGAATCAGTCCGCGACTGATCAGGGTCAACGCCGAGTCTCGCCGTCCCACCCCGTTTCATGCAGAGTATGTGACGGCGAATTCGGCGGGCATGCCAACGGCGTAATCGTTCCCCATTGCTGGCATCCCGGGCATTGCCAATGCAGAATCTGCCCGGAAAAACCACAATGGCCACACCGATAATGCGGATGACCTTCGAGGATCTTTCCCATGAGTTCATGGAACAACATCACTTCCGACAATTCCAAGGCGCTTTTGTTCTGTAACCGGAGTTGCAACCACTCCTGCAAACCCTCGAGCGTCGGGTAACCTTTGGCATACTGCCGTAGAGCATCGGCCGAATCGCCCTTCATCTTAAGTCGCAGGCGAATGACATCCAGAATCTTGGCAGCATCCTCACTACCCCGATAGCCGGCCAATCGTGCGAGAAATGCATCCCGACCCGAGAAATCGCCCAACCGACCATACAGCTCAAGGATGGCGTCGATCACCAACGGCAAGAAATGGGCATCCTGATCGAGAATTCGCAAGGCGCTGCGCAGAGCAAGCGGAAAATCGGTTTCGATCAGCGCCAATCGCATCGCCAAGAGGCTGGCTCGCACGCATCGCTGATCTGCCTTGAATGCATTTTGAATCATTCGCTGGGCTTCGGTCAGATTGCCGGCATCCAATGCTTGCTGCGCAAGTTCGCAATGGTAGTGTGCAATCCGTGTTGAGATCGATGGCGTTGTCCCTGATCGGCTCAAAATGAGGGATGCCGTTGCCAACGCACTACGCCAATCGCGTTCACGTTCATAGATTTGCAACAGCAGATCCAAGACCGGATGGGCGCCGGGCACACGGCCCTTCAGCTCAGAGAGAATCGCTTCAGCACGATCCAAGACGCCGAGTTTCAGATAATCATGGGCCAGTTCAAACAGGGCTTGATCTTTTTGCGTGCCTGTCAATGTGGGACGCGCGATCAGATTCTGGTGAATGCGGATGGCACGATCGACTTCACCCCGCCGCCGAAACAGGGCACCTAACGCCAGATGAGTCTCAAAGGTATCGTTGTCAACCGCGGCCAAATGAATGAAAACTTCAATGGCCTTGTCCTGCTGCTCGCTCAGCAGGTAGTTCATACCGCGCAGGTAATCCCGGTTCAGAACATTGAAGTCGTGATCGTTTGGGAGCGCGCGCGTGCGTCTCCCGATCAACCAGCCGGACAGCGCAGCGATCGGCAGAAGAAAAAACAGGAGCCCCTGATCAAGGGCCATCTTTCAACGGAATTTCCCGGAGATTGGCAATTTCCTGTTCGGCAATACGACAACGCCGTTCGATTTTCCGGGCGCGCAGTCGCTCACGCAGCCATGGGAGCATCATGCTCACGACCCCAAACAGCCAGCCCAGTATCAGCACCGACGCTGCAAAGACGGCTAATGGAACCGTCAGGGTTCCGCCCGGATACGTGATCTCGACCGGTGCCGCATTCTGCCATGCCAAGACAGCGAATGCGGCCAATAGCGCAAGTGAGATCAGCAAAGCCAATAACCGCATCACATTGATCCTCGCGAGCCTGCTCTAGAGCGAGCGTGCGCTGCCGTCCGCTTCGTTCTCGCACGACCACCAAAACTCAAAGAGTCATGGCAAGTCGGCTAACCCATGATAATCATTTGAGCAGGACGCCGGTCAATTCAGGATTGATCTGGCATCGCTCACCTGCCATGCCGAACGTCGTCAGGAATGCTGCCCATTGAGAGCGTTCACCCGCTCCCGGAGCTCTTTGCCGGGCTTGAAGTGCGGCACGAACTTTTCCTGAAGGGTCACTGAAGCCCCGGTTTTGGGATTGCGACCGATCCGTGGGGGACGATGGTGCAGCGAAAAACTGCCGAACCCGCGGATTTCGATACGATCGCCCTCTGCCAAGGCAGCTCCCATCATGTCAAGAATCCCTTTGACAACCAGTTCCACATCGCTATGCGGCAAGGCGGAATTTTTCGCCATTTGTTCAATAAGATCCGACTTGGTCATGACGTTCGAGTCCACAAATCGATGAAAACCGAGAGACGACTGCCGGAATTACCAAGGCATCGAAATGCCCTGGTAATCCGTGCAGACCGAAGGAATTGAAAGTCCGGCCGAAATCAGTTTTCGTCTTTCTGAGCCGAAATCTGCTGGCGCAACAGGTCACCCAGGGTGGCAGAACCGGCAGGAGAGGTGGTCATGCGACCATAATCTTCCATCGCTTCCTTCTCCTCATGGGTTTCCTTGGCCTTGACCGACAGCGTCAGCATGCGGTTCTTGCGATCCACGTTAACGATCTTCGCCTCGACCGTATCATCGACATGGAGCACGTTGCGCGCGTCTTCGATCCGGTCACGACCCAGTTCCGAAGCCCACAGCTGCGCTTCGACACCCTCCGCGAGTTCCACCACGGCAGACTTCTGATCCACTTCGATCACCCGTCCGGTGACAATGCTGCCCTTGGGATGATTAGCCAGATAGGCAGCAAAGGGATCCTGTTCGAGCTGCTTGATTCCCAGCGAGATCCGCTCACGTTCCGGGTCGACCTGCAACACCACCGCTTCGATCTCGTCGCCCTTCTTGTAGCGCTGAACGATGTCATCACTGCTTTCGGCCCAAGTGATGTCGGACAGATGGACCAAGCCGTCGATCCCACCTTCGAGCCCGATGAAGACGCCGAAATCGGTGATGGACTTGATGGTACCGGAGATCCGGTCGCCCTTATTATGGGTTTCAGCAAATTCCTTCCACGGATTTGCCTGGCACTGTTTCATGCCCAAGGAAATTCGGCGGCGCTGCTCATCGATGTCGAGCACCATCACCTCGACTTCATCGCCGATGGATACCATTTTGTTCGGATTCACGTTCTTGTTGGTCCAATCCATCTCGGATACATGGACCAGACCTTCCACGCCTTCTTCGATCTCGACGAAGCAGCCGTAATCCGTGATATTCGTCACCTTCCCGAACAAGCGGGTTCCGGAAGGATAGCGACGTGCAATCATTTCCCACGGATCGGCACCAAGCTGTTTCAGACCCAGGGATACGCGACGACGCTCCCGATCGAACTTCAGCACCTTGACTTCCAGCTCGTCCCCGACGTTCACAACCTCGGAAGGATGCTTGACACGCTTCCACGCCATGTCGGTGATGTGCAGCAAGCCGTCGATGCCGCCCAAATCGATGAACGCGCCGTAATCCGTCAGATTCTTGACTACGCCACGCGCCACGCTGCCTTCCTGCAGATTGTCCAAAAGCGCTTCACGTTCCGCGCTGTATTCCTGCTCGACCACGGCGCGGCGGGAGACCACCACATTGTTGCGGCGACGGTCCAGTTTGATAACCTTGAACTCAAGTTCCTTACCTTCAAGGTATGCGGTGTCGCGGACGGGACGCACATCGACCAGGGAACCCGGGAGGAAGGCGCGCACCTCGTCAATGTCGACCGTATAGCCTCCCTTGACTTTCCCGGTCAACAGGCCCTTGATGATCTCGCCCTGCTCGAATGCCTTTTCCAGAACGGTCCAAGACTTGGCTCGCTTGGCCTTCTCACGCGACAGCTGAGTTGCCCCGAAACCGTCCTCTACGGCGTCCAGTGCGACCTCGACTTCATCGCCGACGGCGACTTCCAATTCTCCCTTGTCGTTGTAGAACTGGCGGATGTCGATCACACCTTCGGACTTGAACCCGGCATTGACGATCACGCTGTCGCCACGGATTCCAACAACCCGACCCGTGATGATGGCGCCGGGCTGCATGGTTTGACCACGCAGGCTTTCTTCGAACAGTTCGGCAAAACTTTCAGACATGCAAACTCGCCACAATGGCGGCCTTTCGGCCGGTTAGGGTCCCGAGACATCCCGGAACTGAATGACAACAGGCGGGCCTACTCCGGCTCGCCACCGCGCCCCGCCGCAACGGGAATTCATTGACTGGTTCAAACCAGATGGCGGATCCGCGCCAAGCCGATGATATGCTCACACAGCTGCTCCGGAGACCGGCCCGTCGAATCGACCACTTGAGCTTCGGCATCGGGCACCAGCGGCGAAACAGGTCGGTCGCGATCTTGGCGATCCCGATCCTCAATCTCCTGAATCAAGCTGGTGATGCTAGCACTGATACCATGCTCCATCAACTGTTTATGACGACGACAGGCGCGCTCTTCGGCCGATGCAGTCAGGAAAATCTTCAGGGGCGCATCTGGAAAAACCACAGTCCCCATGTCCCGGCCATCGGCGACCAGACCGGGCGACCGGCGATCGGCTCGCTGACGCGCCAGCAGCGCATCCCGAACGGCCGGCTGTCGCGCTACCCTCGATGCTGCGGCGCCCGTGGTTTCGGCTCGCACCTCGGCCGTTACCTCGCGCCCCTCGAGAAAAATCTGCTCGCGTCCTCGACTATCCCAGCCGAACACGCAATCCAACCGATGGGCAAGTCCGGCAAGCGTCTCAGCCGCATCCAGATCAACCCCCTGTTTTTTCGCCGCTACGGCGACCAAGCGGTACAGCGCACCGCTATCAAGAAAATGCCACCCCAGACGTTGAGCCAACATGCGACCGACCGTCCCTTTTCCGGCACCGCTCGGGCCGTCGAGACAGATGACGGGTGCCGGTGATTGATCATGCATCGCGAAATACCGTTGAAACAGTCAATCCCGCCTCGACAGCCATGTTGGCAAAACCAGGGAAGGACGTTTCGACATTGTTGCAATCGCCAATCTCGATTGTTCCCTCGGCGCGCAACGCCGCCATGGCAAAGGCCATCGCGATGCGATGATCGCCATGACTTTCGATGCGGCCGCTTTTCAGCGTGCCACCTTGGATGCGTATCCCGTCCGGCCGTGGATCGACGAGCGCCCCCAAGCGTGCGAGCCCATCGGCCATTACCTGAATGCGATCGCTCTCTTTGACCCTCAACTCGGCAGCACCGGTCAGCACCGTTTCGCCCTCCGCATAAGCCGCCGCCACGAACAGAGCGGGAAACTCGTCGATCGCCAGCGGCACCAGCGCTTCAGGAATCTCGATACCGTGCAACGGCGCCGCACGTACCCGCAAATCGGCAACCGGCTCAGCACCGAACATACGTTCTCGTTCCAGGCGGATATCGGCCCCCATGGCGCGCAGGATCTGGATAACCCCGGTACGGGTCGGATTGATTCCCACATCCCGTAGCAGGATCTCCGATCCCGGGGTAATACTGGCGCCAACCAGGAAAAAGGCCGCCGAGGACAGATCAGCCGGCACCTCAACGGACGCGGCACGTAAGCGATGCCCCCCGCTCAGACGCACGCTCAGCGATTCGCGGTGGATGGGATAACCGAAGGCTTCCAGCATGCGCTCGGTATGGTCCCGCGACGGCGCCGGCTCGTCGATGCGGGTTTCACCGGTGGCGTACAGGCCGGCCAGCAACAGCGCCGATTTCACTTGGGCGCTGGCGACGGGGGAGATATGGTGTATCCCATGCAGCAGCCGACCTCCGCTGATCTCAAGCGGCGGAGTCCCATTGTCGCTACCGTGAATCATGGCTCCCATCCGGCTCAACGGATCAATGACCCGGCGCATGGGACGCCGACTCAGCGACGCATCACCGGTCAGTGCGCTATCAAAGGGTTGCGCGCACAACAAGCCGGCAAGGAGTCGCATGGAGGTGCCCGAGTTGCCCAAATCCAGGGGCTGATCCGGAGCCGTGAGCCCCGCCATCCCCACGCCATGGATGCGCAAGCATCCCGCGTCCGGCCCATCGATGCGAACGCCCATGGCACGGAAGGCGTCACGCGTTGCCAGGCAATCCAGGCCATCGAGAAAACCGCGGATTTCGGTCACCCCATCGGCAAGCGCGCCGAAGATGACGGATCGATGGGAAATTGACTTGTCTCCCGGGACTCGGAACTCACCGGACAAAGGACCGGCCTTGGAAACGACATAGTCGATCGACATGATTGCCTCAGTATCGGAATGCATCACGGGTGTGCTTGGCTTCCCGGAACATGGTTTCGATGCGCGCGCCGTCTCCTGCCGAAATGGCCTGAATGAGCTCATCCAGACCCGCCTGAAACTGGTCCAGCGCATCCAGAATGGCTGGCGCATTGGTCAGACAGATGTCCCGCCACATGACCGGATCACTGCTGGCGATGCGGGTAAAATCGCGAAACCCCCCTGCGGCGTAGCGCAGCACTTCTGATTCGGCTTCCATCTGGCTCAGAGCGTGGACCAGCGCAAACGCCACGACATGCGGCAAATGGCTGGTCGCCGCCAGGATGCGGTCATGGCTGACGGCGTCCATTTCCTCGACCGTTGCGCCGGCCGCCATCCACATCTTGCGCACCGCCGCAATCGCGACCGGACTCGAAGCTGGCGTGGGGGTTAGAATTACTCGGCGCCCCTGAAACAACTCGGGAAACGCTGCTTCAACCCCGCTGTTCTCTGTGCCGGCGACGGGATGACCAGGAACGAAGGCCGATGGAAGATCTCCGAACACCGCGCCGGCAGCCTCGATGACGGCGCCCTTGGCACTGCCCACATCAGTCAGAATGGTCTCAGGCGCGAGATGATCATGAATCGAGGCCAGCACCGTCGCCATGGCCCGCATCGGCACGGCCAAGACCACCATGTCCGCACCGCCCACCGCTTGCGCAAAATCGAGATCATAGCCGTCGATCACCCCCAGGTCGCGGGCACGTTCCAGGGTTTCGGCATGACGCCCCGCACCCACGATCTGGCCGCAGTAACCGGCTCGGCGCAAGGCCAGGGCGAGAGAACCGCCGATCAGGCCGACACCAATCACACACAAGCGACGGATCATGAGGTCAACAAACGCCCCATCGTGTCGAGGAAACGGTCATTGTGCTCTGGCAATCCGACACTGACCCGCAGTGATTCCGGAAGACCGTAACCGCCAACCGGCCGCACAATGATTCCGGCCGCCAATAGATTCCGATACATCCATTGCGCATCGGGAACGCGAAAGGTGATGAAATTGCCCACCGATGGAATCTGATCCAACCCAAGCGCCGCGAGCCCTTCGGCAAGCTGTCTCAGCCCCGATCGATTCACCGCCACGGCCTTTGCCAGATGAGCATCATCGGACAAAGCCACGTGCGCCGCCGCCAGAGCCAGACTATTGACATTGAACGGCTGACGCAGACGATTCAGCAAGTCCGCCAATGCGGGATGACTGATACCATAACCAACCCGGAGCGCGGCCAATCCGTAGGCCTTTGAAAACGTTCGCGTTACGAGCAGATTTTCATGCTGTGCGAGCAGACGGCATCCATCCGGGTATCCCGACTCTGTCACATACTCGAAGTACGCTTCGTCCAGCACCACGATGACGTGAGGTGGAACCGCTTCCAGGAAGCTCGCCAGTCCATCCGCGTCGATCCATGTGCCCGTGGGATTGTTCGGGTTCGCGATGAAGACCACCGCCGTATCGCGATCGATATGTTTTGCCATGGCGGGCAGATCGTGACCGTAAGGCTGCTCCGAATCGGCCGGAAGTGCTGGGACGACCCGCGCTTCGGCGCCAACGGCCCGGGTTGCCAGGGTGTAGATGGCAAACGCATGCGCCGACATCACCGCGTTGCGCCCGGGTCCCAGAAAGGCCTGAGCCACCAGATTCAGCAAATCATTCGACCCATTGCCGAGCGTGATGTGCGCAGGGGTCACATCCAGATGGGCGCTCAGGGCGTCCTTCAACACATGGCCGCTGCCATCGGGATAGAGCGAGAGATCGTCGAACCCAGATTCCAGAACCCGCTGCACACCTGGCGCCGGGCCCACGGGACTCTCGTTGGAAGCGAGCTTGATGATGTCCGAGATGCCCAGCTCGCGCTGCAGCGCATCGATCGGCTTTCCCGGTTCGTACGGCATCAGCCCGCGAACCGCGGGCAGGGCGGCATTGATGAATTCGGGGATGGACTGCATTGAATGTTTCCGTCGTGCCAAATCGGACCGGCGCTCAGCCGACCGCCATTGGATAGGATCCCAGGTTTTTGAGCCAGGCCGCCCGCCCGGCCATCGCAGCCAGCGCGGCTGCCACGGGCGGATCCTGCACGTGCCCTTCCATATCCAGAAAGAAATTGTAATCCCAAGGACCGCGGCGGGACGGACGCGACTCGATACGGGTCAGGCTCACGCCATGCTGATGGAACGGCTCCAACAGCCGAAACAGCGCACCGGGGCGGTTGTCGACCGCGACCATGAGCGAGGTCTTGTCGCGCCCGGAAACCTCGGCATGTTCGCGAGCGATCACCAAAAAACGTGTCGTGTTGTCCGGCTCATCCTCGATATTCTCGGCAAGGATATCGAGACCATACAACCCCGCCGACTGATGGCTGGCTACGGCACCAATTCCCGGGGTTGCGGCAGCCTGACGTGCCCCCTCGGCATTGCTGGCAACCGCTCGCCGGAGCACGCCCGGAAGATGCCGATCCAGCCATTCCCGGCACTGTGCCAGCGCCTGGCCATGCCCCAACACTTCGGTAATCGCTTCCAGTCCACTGACACGACCCAGCAGGCAATGATGAACCGGCAGGATGATCTCAGCACAAATCTGCAGGCCGGAGCGTGCGAACATGTCGAGGGTATGGGTTACCACCCCTTCGGTGGAGTTCTCCACAGGGACCACACCGCAGTCGGCCCCACCCGCTTCGACCTCGCGAAACACCTCGTCCACCGCGCCCAGCGGCGTTGTCATGATGCCTTGACCAAAGTGCTTGAAGACCGCAGCCTGGGTATACGTTCCCTCTGGTCCCAAATAGGCGACCCGGAGTGATTTTTCCAGAGCCAGGCAAGAGGCAATGACTTCACGATAGATGCGCAGCAATGCCTCATCGCCCAAGGGACCGGGATTCCCGGCCAACACGGCCCGCAGCACCTGAGCTTCACGCGCCGGACGGTAAAAGCAGCTGGCCTCACCGGAAGCGGCCTTGATTCGGCCCACCTCCTGAGCCATCCGCGCGCGCTCATTGAGTAGGTCGCGCAGCTTCAGGTCCAGCGAGTCGATGCGGGCACGAAAATCGGCGAGCTGCTCGGCTTCCGACACCCTGCCCTCCGGTATAGGAGACTGCTCCGTCATAGGGCCCGAACAGCCAATACACCCTCGATTGCTCGCAATCCCGCCGTGGCTGTTTCCGGGATCGCCCGATCCACATCCACGACCGTATAGGCCAGATCGCCTTTGGATTTGTTCAACATATCGAGAATATTGAGGCCGGACCCCGCCAGCGTGGAGGAAATCTGTCCCAGCATATTGGGAACGTTGGCATTCACGATACAGACACGGAACCCTTCGGTGCGCGGAAGGATCGCTTCAGGGAAATTGACCGAGTTGCGAATGTTCCCGTTCTCGAGGTAGTCCCGGACCTGCTGTACCACCATGACCGCACAATTTTCCTCAGCTTCCTGAGTCGACGCCCCGAGATGCGGCAACGCAATCACACGGGAATGACCTTTCAGTGAAACACTTGGAAAATCACACACATAGCCTGAGATGCGCCCGCTGTCTAGCGCTTCACGAACGAGTGCGGCACCAACCACACCCTCACGCGAGAAATTGAGCACGACCAGACTGGGCTTGGCCAGTTTCAGGCGTTCGGCATTGAGCATGTCGCGGGTATGATCATTCAGCGGCACATGAAAGCTCAGGTAATCCGCCCGGGCGATCACTTCTTCCACACTGCGTGCCTGCTCCACGCCCGCGGAAAGCTGCCAAGCATTCTCGACCGTCACCTTCGGGTCGAAGCCGATCACCCGCATGCCCAGCGCATGCGCGGCATTCGCCACTTTGACCCCGATCGCGCCCAGCCCGACCACGCCCAGCGTCCGGCCCGGCAATTCGGTCCCGACAAACTGCTTCTTGCCCGCTTCGACCGTCTTGTGCATGGCTGCGTCGTCGCCATCCAGTCCTTCCACAAAGTGCAGCGCCTGCGGAATGTTGCGTGATGCCATGAGCAGTCCGACCAGCACGAGCTCCTTGACCGCATTGGCATTCGCGCCGGGCGTGTTGAACACCGGCACACCCAACGCCGACAGTCGGGTGATGGGAATGTTGTTGACCCCGGCGCCGGCCCGTCCAACGGCCTTGACCGATTCGGGAAATGCCATGTCATGCATGACCTGGGATCGCACCAGAATGGCATCCGGTTCAGTCAGATCGCTGCCGACCTGGTACTGGTCTGCCTCGAACTGGCTCAGGCCACGAGGGGAAATATTATTCAACGTCAGGATTTTGAACATGAAACCGCCTACAGATCAGCGTCAGGGAAGCGTGTGTCGCAAAGCGTTCAGCCGTGGCGTTGCTGAAAATCTTTCATGAACGCCACCAGCGTCTCAACCGCCTCATAGGACACCGCATTGTAGATGCTGGCGCGCATGCCCCCAACGGAACGATGCCCCTTCAGGCCAAGCAAGCCTGCCGCCTTGGCTTCGCTCAGGAAGGTCGCGTCCAGCGCCGCGTCAGGCAGGATGAACGGCACGTTCATCCAGGACCGATCGGCGATCGCCACCGGATTGCGGTAGAACCCGGACTCGTCGATCGTCCGGTAAAGGAGTTTCGCTTTGCGCTGATTGATCTCGGCCATGGCGGCGAGGCCCCCTTGGGCCTTGAGATGAGCGAACACCAGGCCCGCGACATACCAGGAGAACGTGGCCGGCGTGTTGTACATCGAGTCGTTCTCGACCTGCGGCGCGTAGTCCAGGATGGTCGGCGTACCGGGCAAGGCGTGCCCCACCAGATCCTCTCGCACGATGACCAGCGTCACCCCGGCAGGACCGACGTTCTTTTGGGCGCCCGCGTAAATGAGGCCAAATCGGGACACATCCACCGGACGCGACAGCAAGGTCGAAGAAAAGTCTCCAACCAGCGGCACGCCGCCGGTTTCCGGAATCCAGTGGAATTCAACGCCGCCAATGGTTTCGTTGGGCGTGTAATGCACATAGGCGGCCTCGGAATCGAGGCGCCAGGCGGACTGGGGCGGAATCGCCGCAAAACCGCTTTCCTCTCCGGAGGCAGCGATGTTCACCGCGCCGAACTTCTTGGCCTCGGAGATGGCTTTCTTCGACCATGCGCCGGTGTGGATGTAGTCGGCGCGCCGACCTTCCCCCATGAGATTCAAGGGAACCATCGCAAACTGAGTGGTCGCGCCACCCTGTAGGAACAACACCTTGTAATTTTCCGGAATGGCGAGCAGCTCACGCAGGTCTTGCTCGGCCTGGGCGGCAATCGCCATGAATTCCTTGCCGCGATGGCTCATCTCCATCACGGACATGCCGCTGCCATGCCAATCCAGCAATTCGTCCCGCACCTGTTCCAGCACCACTTGCGGCAGCGCCGCCGGACCCGCATTGAAGTTGTATACCCGCGCCATAGTGTCCTCTATCCACCATTCATTGCCACGACATGGGTCTGTGGCTCCGCCGTCGATCACTGCGGATCGCAGCCCTCATCATCCTCGTCATCCAGACAGATCACCCGGTCCACGGCACACAGACGCTCACCGGCTTCCAGCTTGATGACCCGTACACCCTGAGTATTGCGTCCCAAGACCGAAATCTCCGAAACCGCCGTTCGCACCAGAGCGCCACTGCTGCTGAGCAACATGATCTGATCATCCTCGCTTACCCGCACCGCCGCCACCATACGCCCGTTACGTTCGCTGGTCTGCAACGCGATCACCCCTTGTCCGCCGCGACCATGCTGCGGAAAGTCCTCGAACTGAGAGCGCTTGCCAAAGCCATTTTCAGCGACGGTCAATACCGTTCCCTCGCCGACGGTCAACAGGCCGATCACCTGAGCTGATCGGGCGACCTTGATGCCGCGAATCCCGCCGGCTGCTCGGCCCATGGCACGGACTTCCGACTCATGGAAGCGAATCGCCTTGCCGGCATCGGTAAACAACATCACCTCGGTCTCGCCATCGGTCAACGCTACGTCCACAAGCCGATCATCATCCCGGAGCAGGATGGCGATGATGCCGGAGCTGCGCGGACGGGAGAATTCTGACAACGGGGTTTTCTTGACCGTTCCACCGCGGGTCGCCATGAGAACGTAGCTGTCCTCGGTAAACTCCTTGATCGGCAGAATGGCATTAATCCGTTCACCCATCCCCAGCGGCAGCAAATTGACGATGGGCTTGCCTCGGGCACCGCGACTGCCCTGCGGCAGCTCGTAGACCTTGAGCCAGTAGACCTTGCCCAGCGACGAAAAGCACAACAGTGTATCGTGGGTATTGGCCACGAACATCTTGTCGATGAAGTCTTCTTCCTTCTGGTTCGTGGCCAACTTTCCGCGGCCGCCACGCCGCTGCGCCTGATACTGATCGACCGGCTGACTTTTGGCATAACCTTGATGAGTCAGCGTGACCACGACTTCCTGAGGCGTGATCAGGTCTTCCATGCTCAGGTCGAGATGATCAACCAGGATTTCGGTGCGACGCGGATCGGCAAAATCCTTGCGAATCTGCTCGAGCTCGTCGCGAATCACCTGCATCAGACGCATCGGATCGGCCAGGATCAGCCCCAGCTCACGAATGCTGTCGAGCAGCCCGCGGTATTCCTCGAGCAGCTTGTCCTGCTCCAGCGCCGTCAGGCGGTGCAGGCGCAGATCCAGAATGGCCTGAGCCTGGGCCGGCGAGAGTCGATAGCCGGCCGGGCTGGGTCCGAATGCCGGGTCGAGCCCGTCGGGCCGCGCGGAAACCTCGCCGGCACGTGCCAGCATCTGTTCGATCAACGCCGAAACCCAGACCCGTTCCACCAGCGCTGCCTTGGCATCCGCCGGGGTGGGGGAGGCCTTGATCAGGGCAATCATCTCGTCGATGTTCGCCAGCGCAATGGCCAACCCTTCAACCAGATGCGCACGCTCGCGGGCCTTGCGCAGTTCGAACAGCGTTCGCCGCGTCACGACCTCGCGGCGATGACGCAGGAAAGCCTCCAAAAGCTCCTTGAGATTGAGCAGGCGCGGCTGGCCGTCGAGCAAGCCCACCATGTTGATTCCGAACACGGTCTGCAAGGCAGTGTGCTGGTAGAGGTTGTTCAGTACCACCTCGGCGACTTCGCCGCGGCGCAACTCGATCACCATGCGCAGCCCGTCCTTGTCGGACTCATCGCGTAGCTCGGTAATGCCCTCGATGCGTTTTTCTTTGACCAGCTCGGCGATCTTCTCCAACAGCCGGGCCTTGTTGACCTGATAGGGCAACTCGGTCACCACGATCGCCTGACGACCGCGGTCGAAGTCCTCGAAATGACAGCGCGCACGCAGATAGATACGGCCGCGGCCGGTCCGGTACGCCTCGCGGATACCATGCACGCCGTTGATGATCGCGCGCGTGGGGAAGTCCGGTCCCGGCACCCGCTCCAGCAGTGCTTCGATCTCCAGCGCGGGATCGTCGATCAGGGCCAGGCAGGCGTCCACTACCTCGCCGAGATTGTGCGGCGGGATATTGGTCGCCATGCCCACTGCGATGCCGGTGGAACCGTTGACCAGGAGATTGGGCACGCGCGTCGGCAGGACGACCGGCTCATGCTCGGAGCCGTCGTAGTTCGCCGAGAAATCGACGGTTTCCTTGTCCAGATCGGCCAGCAGCTCGTGCGCCAGCTTGGCCATGCGGATTTCGGTGTAACGCATGGCTGCCGGCGCATCGCCGTCGATCGAGCCGAAGTTGCCCTGGCCGTCGATAAGGACGTTGCGCATCGAAAACGGCTGCGCCATCCGCACGATGGTGTCGTAGACCGCAGTGTCGCCGTGAGGATGGTACTTACCGATCACGTCGCCGACCACGCGGGCCGACTTCTTATAGGGCTTGTTCCAGTCGTTGCCGAGCTCGTGCATGGCGAAGAGCACGCGCCGATGCACCGGCTTGAGCCCATCGCGGACATCGGGCAACGCCCGGCCGACGATGACGCTCATGGCATAGTCCAGATAGGACTGGCGCATCTCGTCTTCGAGATTGACGTCCAGGATTTCTTTAGCGACCTCAGCCATGCTGCCTCACGCGGGATGCGCCCCGCTTTCCGTTCGAATATTCAAGCGGGCAATTTTAGCACGGCCCGCCCATCAAGGCCGCCAGGCCAGCCGCATCCGGCCGCTCGATGATGCCCTTCTCCGTGACCAATACATCAATCAAACCGGCCGGCGTCACATCGAATACGGGATTGAGTGCCGTAAGCAGCGGTTCGACGGCGCTGCGGCCCGAAACACGCAGGATTTCCTCCGGCCCGCGAAACTCGATCGGAATGTCCTCTCCGCGCGTCATCCCGAGATCGATCGTGGCAGCGGGCGCCACCACCATGACACGGATGCCATGATGGCGCGCGGCCACGGCAAGCGCGTAGGTTCCGATCTTGTTGGCCACATCGCCATTGGCGGTGATGCGATCCGCCCCCACGATCACCCAATCGATCTCTCCGCGCGCCATGAAGAACGCCGCGGCACTGTCCACGATCAGGTTGACGGGGATCCCGTCACGGTTGAGCTCCCAGCTGGTCAACCGCCCCCCCTGCAACCACGGACGCGATTCGGTGGCATAGACCCCCGCCAGCCGCTGCTGCATCCAGGCGGTCCGGATCACACCCAGCGCCGTTCCCAGCCCCGCCGTCGCCAGTGATCCGGTGTTGCAGTGGGTCAACACCCGCGTACCCGGCTTCAGGAAAGCGGCACCCAACTCGCCCATGCGGACGTTGGCCGCCAAATCTTCCGCCCAGAGCGCCCCAGCCGCCTGCTCAAGAGCGCGCCAGTCGCCGGGGATGCCCTGACGGGCGATGTGCTCGAGCCGGCCCAAGGCTGCAGCCAGATTGACGGCCGTGGGCCGGGCGGCCGCCAGCAGGGCGACGGTTTCGGCTATGCCGGCAATCCAGCCGGGCGCATCACGCCCAGCGAGTTCGCGGGCGGCCATGACCAGACCGTAGGCACCGGCCAAGCCAATCGCTGGCGCGCCGCGTACGGCCATGTCATGGATCACGCGAGCGGTCTCGGCGGCATCGGTTGCGACCAGCCAATGTTCCTCGGTCGGCAACCGGCGCTGATCCAGCACGTGCAGAATCTCGCCATCCCAGCGCAAGGCGCGCACCTGATCGTTCGCCATCATCACCTCTCCTTCGGAGCGCCCGCGGAAGCGCACTCTAGCACGGCGCCACCCCTGCGGCAGCGCGGCGGCCGATGCTACACTTCGTCCACATTCCTGGCCCGCGAGACTTGCCCGTGGACGCTGTCGATACTCTGCTGCATGCTGCTTGGATCATTCCGGTCGAACCCGAAGGCGCGGTCTGGCCCGCGCACAGCCTGGCGATCCTGGATGGGCGTATTGTAGCGGTGCTTCCGCAACGCGAAGCGCGCGAGCGCTTCCGGGCCGTCACCGAAATCAATCTGCCGCAGCAGGCCCTGATTCCCGGCCTGATCAACGCGCATACACACAGCGCGATGAATCTGCTGCGCGGCCTGGCAGACGATCTGCCGCTGATGAGCTGGCTCGGCGAACATATCTGGCCGGCTGAGCAGCGCTGGGTGAACGCCGACTTCGTGGAAGCCGGCAGCCGGCTGGCCATGGCCGAAATGATCAAGGGTGGCACCACCTGTTTCAATGACATGTACTTCTTCCCGGAGCAGACTGCCCGGATCGCAGCCGAATGCGGCCTGCGGGCCTGCTTAGGCATGATCGTGCTCGATTTTCCCACCCGCTATGCCCGTAACGCGGACGACTATTTCACCAAGGGACTCGCCCTGCACGACGCGTGGCGCGAACACCCGCTGATCCGGACGGCTTTCGCCCCGCATGCCCCCTACACGGTCTCCGATGCGCCGCTGCAAAGACTCAAGGTGCTGGCGGACGAGCTCGATGTTCCGATCCACATGCATGTCCATGAGACCGCAGGCGAGGTTGCCGAGGCGACCGAGCGCGATGGGCGCCGCCCGCTGGCGAGACTCGAGGCGCTTGGCCTTCTGGGTCCGGGCTTCCTGGCCGTCCACATGACCCAGTTGCTGGTGGACGAAATCGCCCTCCTCGCCCGGACCGGCACACATGTCATTCACTGTCCCGAATCCAATCTGAAGCTGGCCAGCGGCTTCTGCCCGGTCTCGGCATTGCTGGCTGCCGGGGTGAATGTCGCCCTCGGAACCGATGGCGCCGCCAGCAACAACGATCTCGATCTGCTGGCCGAAATGCGAACCGCCGCGCTCCTGGCCAAGGGCGTCAGCCAAGACGCCGCTGCCGTGCCGGCATTTCAGGCCCTGCAGATGGCCACGCTGAATGGTGCACGAGCACTGGGCATCGACCAAGAGACCGGCAGCCTGCGTCCCGGCAAGTGGGCCGATGTGGTGGCAGTCGATCTGGGCGGACTCGATCGGCAACCGCTCTACCATCCGCTCTCTCAACTGGTGTATACCGCTCACCGCGATCACGTCACCGATGTCTGGGTGGCGGGCAGACCCCTGCTGCGAAACGGCGTCCTGACCCACATGGATGAAGCAGCGCTGATTCAGGAGGCGCGCGAATGGGGCATTCGCATTGCCACGGCCTCCCAGGAGAATTCCGATGATTGAACATGCCGGCGACAACGTCGATCGACAGGAAATCCAGAAGTTCGAAGCGCTGGCCAGCCGCTGGTGGGATCCGCACAGTGAGTTCAAGCCGCTGCACGACATCAATCCGCTGCGGCTCAACTACATTGACCAGCGCAGCCCGCTCAAGGACCGCCGGGTGCTGGATGTCGGCTGCGGCGGTGGACTGCTGAGTGAAGCCATGGCCCTGCGCGGCGCCGATGTGACCGGGATCGACATGGGCGAAGCCCCCCTCGCCGTTGCCCGCATCCATGCCGAACAATCCGGCGCGCAGGTGCGCTACCTGCAGCAGACCGCCGAGGCCATGAGCGCGGCGGAGCCGGAAAGCTACGACATCGTTACCTGCCTGGAAATGCTGGAACATGTCCCTGATCCCGGCGCCGTGGTGGCGGCGTGCGCGCGGCTGGTCAAGCCCGGTGGACAGCTGTATTTTTCGACCATCAACCGGACACCCAAATCCTTCCTGTTCGCCATTGTCGGTGCCGAATACGTGCTGCGGCTGCTGCCACGCGGGACGCACGAGTACGCCAAGTTCATTCGCCCCTCGGAAATGGAGGGATGGATCCGCGGCAATGGCCTGACCCTGCGCGACCTGACCGGCATGCACTACAACCCGCTGCTGCGCTACTACTGGCTGGCGCCCGGGGTGGACGTAAACTACTTGGTGCACTGCAGCCGCGATGGTTGAACGGGTGCAGGCGGCAATCCCGACGGGCGGGCGAGACTCCGACGGCGAACGACTCATTCGGGCCGTGCTGTTCGATCTCGACGGAACACTGGCCGACACCGCCCCCGATCTGGGCGCCGCACTGAATACCCTGCGCCGTCAGGCCGACCTCGACGAACTGCCGCTGAACACGATTCGCCCCTGGGTCTCCAAAGGCGCCCGCGGCCTGATCCAGTGCGGCTTCGGTCTGGACAGCGGGGCACCGGAAGCCGCAGCACTGGTGGACGCCTTGCTGGATCACTATGCCGGCGCTGTCTGCGTCCGGACCCGACTCTTTCCCGGCATGGACCGCGTGCTCGACCAGATCGAATCGCGCGGCCTGTGCTGGGGGATCGTCACCAACAAGCCGCGCCGCTTCACCCACCCCCTTATGGACGGCCTGGGCCTCAGCCAGCGTGCCGGTTGTCTCGTCTGCGGCGACACGCTGCCGGTACGCAAGCCCGATCCGGCGCCGATCCATCTGGCCTGCGCGCAATTGAGGGTTCCGCCGTCGATGGCCGTCATGGTGGGCGACGACCGGCGCGACATCCTCGCGGCCCGCGCCGCCGGCGCATGGTCACTGGCCGCGACGTATGGCTATGTCGAACAGACCGACCCACCCGGCGCATGGCCGGCGCATGGCCTCGTCCACCAACCCACCGACCTGTTGAACTGGTTGGATCGGACGTCATGACACCCCAGGCCTATTGCCAAGACGTGCTTGACCGACGCGCGCCGGAATGGCGCGTCATGCTGAGCTTCACTCCAGCCGGCACCCGCTCGATGCTCGAAGCGCTCTACGCCCTGCGGGTGGAAATCGAGGATCTGGCCATTCATGCAGTCGAGCCGGGCGTTGCCGCCACCAAATTGCAATGGTGGCGCGACGGGCTGAGCGCCTACCCCGAGACCCACGATCATCCGATCCTCGTGGCGTTGGCACAAGCGGGCGGCAAGCCGCTCGATCGCAGCCGTTTGTTGACCTGGTGTGATGGATGGGGAAGCGAGTTACAGTACCGAGAAATCGAGGATGAACGCGATCTGGACGATCTCCTGATGCGCCGCGGCGGCCATTTCGGGGCCTTGGTGGCGGATGCGCTCGATCGCAACGCTGCACTTGCCGGTCAGCACTGGGGCGTCTTGGCGGCGTGGCCTCGGCATCTCCTGCGTCTGCCCCGCCAGGCCGCCCAAGGTCATGTCGAACTACCAGTCGCTTGGTTGCATGACGCTGGCCTGACCCCCATGCAGCTGGCTGCCACGCCGCCCGAAACGCCGGTCCAGACGTTTTATGGCAGACTGATCCAGCAGGTCGAGCAACGCTTGGAACATCTGCAAACCACCCAGCCGAGCCGACCAGCCTTGCTGCCGCATCGACTGGAACTGGCTTTGGCCATGCAGCGTCTCGCCCGCTGGCGTCACCGCCAGTTTGAAGCCAGTGCGGCGCAACAGGCCGTGCCGCCCATCCGCCGACTCGGCATTCTCTGGCAGGCGGCCCGCCGGCATCGCAGGGCATTGCGGCAACCCAGCCATTTTCAACCCTGATCTCAAGGTTCAGCCCATGAACGCCTTTCTATCCGACTCTTTCAATCTACAGGACCGCATCATTCTGGTGACCGGCGCAAGCCGAGGAATCGGCCGCGCTGTCAGCCTGGCGCTGGCACGGCATGGCGCGACGGTCATCCTGAGCGGCCGACGGGTGGCCGAACTCGAGCAGGTCTACGACACCATCAAGGCTGCAGGGGGACCCGAACCGGCAATCGCGCCCCTGAATCTGGAATCCCTGCACTGGGACGAATGCCAAGGACTCATCGATCAGATCCAAGGCACATTCGGGCGACTGGACGGCCTGCTACACAACGCCGCTCACCTGCACGGGCTGACGCCGCTCAACCACTATCCCATCGAGGAGTGGTATCGCACCCTTCAGGTCAATTTGAATGCGCCCTTCCTGCTGACCCGCTGCTGCTGGCCGTTGCTGATGGCCTCGAGCGATGCTTCGGTCCTGTTCAGCAGTGACGCAACCGGCCGCCGTGGCAAGGCTTACTATGGAGCCTATGGAGCCAGTAAGTTTGCCCTAGAGGGCCTGATGCAGATCATGGCGGAAGAAACCGAAGCCAACACGCCCATCCGGGTCAACAGCCTGGACCCAGGCCTCGTCGATACGGCCCTGTATCAGCGCATCTATCCTGAACCCGCCCACGCCGACCTGCCGCTGCCTGAGGCCGTATGCCGGCCTTACCTATTCCTCCTCGGGCCGGGCGGCCGGGGCTTGACCGGACGATCGTTTGTGATTGGTGAAGGCGGCCCCTGGGATGAATGACCCGCGGTCTGTATTGGCCCATTGGGTTTCCTAAGCACCTGGGCTATACTTGCGCGCTTCGATCCTGTGCCGGGATGGCGGAACTGGTAGACGCGCCGGACTCAAAATCCGGTTCCCGTGAGGGAGTGCGAGTTCGACTCTCGCTCCCGGCACCATCGGATCGATGCGCGGGTGACCGATTGCAGCTCACGCCGGGTGAGCCTGAAGCCTCGTTCGTGGCGCCATTGCATCAGGCTCGCACTCCCCCGCCCTGCCGAAACGGGCTCCACCGATCTACAATCCCCTTCCGGATTGAACCGCTTTTCGGGAGTAGCCTGTATGTCACCCGCCCTGCAAAACCTCCTCGCGCAACTGGACCTCGAGATTCTGGACGAGAATCTGTACCGCGGCACCAGCGCCGACCTGGGCGGATTCAGCGTGTTTGGCGGCCAGGTCGTGGGGCAGGCCCTGGTGGCGGCTCAACGCACGGTGGCGCCCGAGCGCCCAGCGCATTCGCTGCATGCCTATTTTCTGCGCCCCGGCGACATGAAGGCATCGATCATCTATCAGGTGGAGCGACTGCGTGACGGCAAAAGCTTCAGCACCCGGCGTGTTCTTGCACTGCAGCACGGCAAACCGATCTTCACGCTTTCCGGCTCGTTCCAGCACGAGGAGCAAGGACTTGACCATCAGGCCCAGGCGCCTGAAGCACCGCCACCCGAATCCCTGCCCACGGAACAGGAACTGCGCGAACAGCTGGCGGAAAAGGTTCCCGAACCCTTGCGCCGATTCCTGAAACGGGAAGTCGGCATTGAGATGCGCCCGGTCGCCCCGGTGGATTTCTTCACGCCCGAACGGCGCGAGCCGGTCCAGCAAGTCTGGCTACGGGCGAAGCACCCACTGCCCGATGAGCCGGCCCTGCACCGAGCGCTGCTGGCATACGCTTCGGACTTCAATCTGCTCGGCACCAGCCTGTTGCCGCACGGCATCACGTTCTTCCAAGGCAACCTGCAGGGCGCCAGCCTGGACCATGCCCTGTGGTTCCATCGTCCGTTCCGCATCGACGACTGGATTCTCTATCACATGGAAAGTCCAAGCGCCTCAGGCGCACGCGGGTTCAACCAAGGCGGATTCTATGACCGGCAGGGCCGACGCATTGCTTCCAGTGCGCAGGAAGGCCTGTTGCGCCTGCGCGTCGGCACTCCCACCGGCTGATTCGGCAAATCCAAGCCCACGCCTGGTAAAGGCCGTCAACCACTCGCCGCCGCGGGTGGAACCGCCGCGCCGTAGGTTTCCTTCACCTCGCGCCGCTGGATCTTGCCCACCGGTGAGATGGGCAATTCCTTGGCGATGACGACCGAACGCGGTTTCTTGTAGCCCGCAATGCGGCCCTCGCAATGCTCGCTCACTGCCTCGGCCGTGAGCGCGACTCCGGCTTTCGGCACCACGACCGCTCGCACCGATTGACCCCACTTCTCATCCGGCACCCCGATCACGCAGACCTGCGCGATGCCCGGGTGCTCGAGCAGGATTTCCTCCACCTCGTGCGGAAAGATCTTTTCGCCACCGCTCGAAATGCATTCCTTCTTGCGCTCGACGACGCGCAGATCGCCATCGGCGTCAAAGTAGCCCAGATCGCCGCTGTAGAGCCAGCCGGCGCGCACGGCCTCGGCGGTCTTGTCCGGTTCGTTGAAGTAGCCTTTCATGACCGAGCCGCTGCGGTAGATGATCTCCCCGATCTCGCCGGATGGCACATCGCGACCCTGCTCATCAACGATACGGGTTTCCACCACCGGCTTGCCGACACAATGGTCCTTGAGCGAGGCCGGGCTGAAATCAAAGCGGAAGGACGTCACCGGCGTCATCTCGGTCTGACCAAACCCATCGGCGATCACCACGCCCGGAAAAGCCTCGAAGATCTTGCGCTTGAGGGCGGCTGGACAGACTCCGGCCCCGGTGGCACATGCCACCACCGAGCTGCGATCGAACCGCGCCACATCGGGATAGTCCACCAGCATACGCCACGCGGTCGGCACGTTCCCCAGCAACATCGGGCGTTCCTGTTCCACCAGCTTCAACACCGCCTCGGGCTCAAAGCTGACACTGCGGGGCATCACCAAGGTCATGTTGCCAAGCAGCGGTGCCAGCACCGCCAGCTGATAGGCCGCATCGTGGAACATCGGAAACGAGGGCATCATGGCCTTGATCGGCCGACGCGATCCCAGGCGCACCGCCAACGCACTGCCGATCATGCGATCGGCCAGGCTGATGATCCCCCGCTGCAGCCAGCGCCGCCCGAGCAGATAGCGCACCGGTGCGGATTTCGCTGCGCCGACGGCCGGGCCCGGCAGATGCTGTCGCAACATCGCCTCCAGATCCGGCGTGACCTGAAAGCCTCCCAGGGCGCCGACGACGGTCCGCACGATGGATTGCACCATGCGCACGTGATTCCCGTAGGTCAACATGACGCCTTTCGGCAATCCGGTGGTGCCACCGGTGTAGCACAGCACGCAGGTGTCCTCGAGGTTCGCCGGACCCACCGGAAACGCCGGGGCGCTACGGGTGATGAGCGTTTCATATTCGTGGGCACCGGCAAACTCGGGCGTATCCCGGCCGACATAGTGCTGCACGGTCGGCATCTGCGCACGGGCGCCGGCCACGGCGTCTTGCCACAGTCGCTCGAACACGAATGCCTTGGCCTGACAGTGATTGGTCTGATAGGCGATTTCACGCGCCGTAAAGCGGTAGTTCATCGGGACCGGAATGGCGCCGAGTTTCTGCACCGCGTAATTGGACTCGAAAAACGCCGGGCAGTTATGGAACATCAGGATCACCCGGTCTCCCGGCCCCACCCCCAGGCCGGCTAGAGCGCTGGCCAGCCGGCTGGCGCGCTGATCCAGCTCGCGCCAGGTGACACGCTGATCACCGTAGATCAGAAATATCCCCTCGGGGTTGTGACGGACACAACGCCGCAGGGCTTCCTCCATGAAGTTGCCTGCCATGCACCTCTCCTTCCTTGAGATTTTCCGATCGGGATCGCACAACAACCCGAGTCGGATCTCTCTGAAGTATAGAAGCGGTTTGTAAATCTTCCGGGCGGATGCACGGCGGTCATCCGAAGCAACGCCCCATCACCGGACGGCTTGACCCGCCCGCGGGTGGTCATGGGAACATGGACGTCCAGTTCTCGCGCAGACAGGTTGTTGTTTCATGGCCCAAGCCGCCCCACTGATCCTCGCCTCTTCATCGATCTATCGCCGCGCCTTGCTGGAACGGCTGCAGATTCCCTTCCAGTACGTCTCCCCAAATACCGACGAATCGCCGCAGGGCGCCGAATCGCCGGATGCGCTGGTCCGCCGGCTGTCCCTGGCCAAGGCCGAGGCGGTGGCCAGGCGGCATCCGGACGCCGTGATCATCGGCGGGGACCAGATTGCCGTGGGTCCGAAGGAAACCATCCTGGGAAAACCGGGCACGGCCGACCAGGCCTGCGCACAGCTGGCCCAACTGTCGGGACAGGCAGTGCGCTTTCTGAGTGGCTTGTGTCTGCTCGATGCCACCAGCGGGAGAAGCCAGGTGGACATTGTCGTCACCACCGTCCGGTTTCGGGCGCTGGAGGCGGGCGAGATTCGCCGCTATGTGGAACGGGACCAGCCGCTCGACTGCGCCGGCGCCCTACGCAGCGAAGCGTTGGGCATCACCCTGTGCGAGGCGATCGACAGCGACGACCCCACGGCGCTGATGGGCCTTCCACTGATCCGCCTGGCGACGATGCTGCGCCGCGCGGGATTTACCTTACCCTGATTGTTGACTCATGAGGCTGAATCAGCCGCGCAGCGCCTTCAGGACACCGGACAGATCCGCAGGCAGCGGCGCCTCCACCTGCAGCGGTTCGCGTCCGTCGAGCGGTAGTGAGAGCGCCGCCGCATGAAGAAACAACCGCCTGAGCCCGAGACGCGCCATCTGGCGGTTGAACACACGATCGCCATAGCGATCGTCTCCCGCCAAGGGATGGCCCGCATCGGCCGCGTGGACACGAATCTGATGCGTTCGGCCAGTCTCGATGGCCACCCGCACCAGGCTCGCTCCGTCGAAACGCTCGACCTGGCGAAACCGGCTCACCGCCGTTTGCCCATGTGCCGTATCGACCCGGACCGTCCGCTCACCCCCTTGGCGATGATCGATGTCGAGCGCCTGACGCCGCACGACCTCCCCCCTGCCCCAGCGTCCCTGGGTAAGGGCCAGATATACTTTCTCGCACCGGCGATCGGCAAAAGCGCGGTTGAGGGTGAGCAAATCGCTTCGGGTCTTGGTCGCCACCAGGCAACCACTGGTCCCACGGTCCAGACGATGCACCAGATTCAGCTCGGGGCAATGGGGACGCAGGGCGCGCAGTACATCGATGAGCCCGTAGGCGACCCCGGTCCCGGCATGCACCGCCAAACCCGCTGGCTTGTTGACGACCAGCAGGCCGTCGTCTTCGTAGAGGATGCGCCCGGCGATCTCCCCGATGAGGCTCGCTGGCGGTATGGCGACTTCGGCGGCGGGAGCGCGCTGCAGCGGTGGCAAGCGCACCCGGTCGCCCGCCTGGATGCGCAGGTCGGGCTTGGCACGCCGGCCATTGACCCGCACTTCGCCCTTGCGCAGGATGCGATAGATCTGCGGCCGCGGAATCTCCTTGAGCTGACCCATCAGAAAGTTGTCCAGACGCTGCCCAGCTCGCTCGGCGCTCACCTCGACGTACTGAACACCGGTTCCCATCGAGGCCGGCTTGGGATTCATGCCAGCGCCTCGAGCAGATCTGCCAGATGCCGGACGCCTTGCACGTCCATCGTGCCGATCCCCGCACCTCGCCGGGGACGGTTCGCCAATGGCACCAGCGCCCGGGTAAATCCGTGCTTGGCGGCTTCGCGCAAGCGCTCCTCGCCATAGGGCACCGGCCGCACCTCCCCGGAAAGACCCAGTTCGCCGAAGATTACTGTCTCGGACGGAATGGGGCGATTGCGCAGACTGGAGACCACGACTGCTGCCACCGGCAGATCCGCGGCGGTTTCATTCACCCGGATGCCGCCCACCACGTTCAGAAACACATCTTGGTTGAACAGGGGTACATCACCATGGCGATGCAGAACGGCCAGAAGCAGCGCCAACCGATTGTGCTCCAACCCGACAGTGAGGCGCCGCGGATTGGCCAGCGGACTGTCGTCCACGAGTGCCTGCACCTCCAGCAACAGCGGACGACTGCCCTCGCGCACGCAGGTGACCACGCTGCCGGCAGCGCTCTGGTCCTGGCGCGAGAGAAAGATCGCCGAAGGATGCGCCACCTCTTTCAGGCCCGCATCGGTCATGGCGAAAACGCCGAGTTCATTCACGGCGCCAAAGCGGTTCTTCGTAGCCCGCAACATGCGATAGCGCCCGCCCGGATCACTCTCGAACGACAACACGGTATCGACCATGTGCTCCAGCACCCGTGGCCCGGCCAAGGCACCGTCTTTGGTGACGTGGCCGATGAGCACCACGATCACCCCGCTTTGCTTGGCGAAACGCACCAGCTGCGCCGTTGACTCCCGCACCTGCCCGACCGATCCCGGTGCACCGGGCAGCTGCTCGGTGTACATGGTCTGGATGGAATCGATCACCATCAGCCCGGGCCGGCGCGCCTGAGCGCAGGCGATGATGCGCTCCACCGCGGTTTCGGACACCAGCGCCAACGGTGCCGGCGGCAAACCCAGCCGCCGGGCACGCAGGGCAATCTGCTGCAACGATTCTTCGCCAGCCACATACAAGGCCGGCAGCTGCGCCTGCAAACCGACCGCGAGCTGCAGCAGCAGCGTGGACTTGCCGATACCTGGATCGCCACCGATGAGGATCACCGCACCGGGCACCAATCCGCCACCCAGCACGCGATCCATCTCGCTCACCCCGGTGGGCATGCGGGGATCCTGCGCCTCTTCGACTTCCGACAGCAGCCGGACCTCAGAGAGCTGACCCGTGTAGCCCCCGCGGCTGGACCCCGCAGCAGCCCGAACCGACTCCACCAGCGTATTCCAGGCGCCGCAGTCGGCACACTGCCCGGCCCACTTCGATGCAACGGCCCCACAGGCGCTGCAGACATACGCCGGCTTTGTTCTGCTCATGAAACATTCAATGTTGCACAATGATCGCCGATCTTAACATGAGTAAACCGGATGACCGCGGACCCGCTGACTCGGTAACTCCGCCTCCCGATGGAATCCACCATGGGCCAACGTTTCAATATCGAATTCTGTGGGCAGAGCGACACGGGTCGCGTTCGCAGCCACAATGAAGACAGCATCGAGATCGATCCCGGATCCGGGCTGGCGGTGCTGGCCGACGGCATGGGCGGCTATAACGCGGGCGAGGTCGCCAGTAAATTGGCTGTGCGCAGCGTTGGTTTCCTGGTGCGCCAACGCCTCGCCCGCCTCGATCCATCGGTTTCCCCGGACTCTGCCACACCGGCCCCCGCAGGCATCCTGCTCCAGCAAGCCGTGCAGCTGGCGAATCAACGCATCCTCAAGACAGCCAGCACCCGGGCCGAGTATCGGGGCATGGGAACCACCATGATCGCGGCGCTGTTCGTCACGGATCGGGTGTATGTGGCCCACGTGGGCGACTCCCGACTCTATCGCTTCCGCTGTGACCGGTTGGAACGACTGACGATCGACCATTCCCTACAGGAAGAACTTATCGCACGCGGGATGTTCAGCGCCGACGAAGTCAAACGCCTGGGCAAGAGCAACGTCGTGACCCGCGCCCTGGGCGTGGAACCGAACGTGGATGTGACCTTGGGCCAACATGACATGCAAGCAGATGATCTGTTCCTGCTGTGCTCCGACGGGCTTCACGACAGCTTGAGCGAGGCCGATATCCTCGCCAATCTCCGGCGCTTCATGCCAGAGTTACCCCGGCTGACGCGCGCCCTGATCCAGGCGGCCAATGCCCGTGGCGGAAAGGACAATATTTCGGTCATTCTCGGTCACGTCCGCGCAGCCTCGGTCGCATCCGCCGAACCATCGTGGTGGCGCCGACTGTTGCGGCGCAAGACCTCTCAGAACAATAAGAAACCATAAAGAGGAACCCGCCATGGCCAAAATCATCCTTCTGGCCAATCAGGTTGCAATTCGAGAATGGATGTTGGAAAGCGAGCGCGTGACGGTCGGCCGTGCACGCGGTAATGACATCCACCTCGACGATCCCGCGGTCAGCAGTCACCACGCGGTGATCGGCTGGATCGGTGGGGCCGCCTTCGTCGAGGATCTGGGCAGCACCAACGGCACCCTGCTCAACGGCGACCCAATTCAACGCGCCCTGCTGCACACCCACGACGAAGTCACCATCGCCCCCTTCCATCTGCGCTATGAAGAGAATCTGGCCGATGAGGGACTCGACAAGACCGTGGTGCTCAAGCGGGAGCCGACGACCGCCCGACCCGCATCCGACGCTGATCGCCGAGCCGCACGGGAACGACGGGACATGGCTACCGGGCCCATGCCGGTGTTCAAACCGGGGCCTCGTGCACGGCTGCAGTTACTCAGCGGCCGCCAGGTGGGCCGCACGGTGGAATTGGTCAAGCCCCTCACCACCCTCGGTCGTCCCGGTGTTCAAGTCGCGGCCATCCGTCGATCCAATGACGGTTACACCCTGCACTACGTTCCCACGATCGGCGACCGGGGCGAGCCGCCCAAGGTCAATGGCAAACCCATGGCGCCCGGTCCCTACCTGCTTCAGGACAACGATGTGATCGAATTGGCGGGCATCACGCTGGGATTCTTCGCCGTGTCGTCATCAAGTTGACCGGCGTTCGTCAAGGACGCAGGCCCATCAGGCGATCAGCGATCTCGACACGGGAGATCGGACGCACGGTGCCATGACGCGTGCGCAACGCGTAGAGCAGCGAACCGTTCTCGGGATCGAGACGGACGTGTGCCGCAGCAGCGGATTGATGGACCCGGAGCACTTCATAGCGGGCCAACAGTTCGCGAACTTCGCGCAGGTCCTTATAGATCTGTTCGACGGCAACTGCGTAACGACGCAGCTTCCGGGCGTACCGAACATCTCGCCGCAACCGGGAAATCACCTTGCGCAGATTGGCCGAACCGGCGATCTGCTCACTGATTTCGACCGAAACCGATGCCGTGCTGACCTGATCGCTGAGTCCGGGATGGGTCAACACCACCCGCGCCTGTTCGCGCCAGGCATGCAGCAGATCAAAGACACCCATCATCCACATCTCAGACAGATGCCCCAGAAGCATCTCGTCCTCGGGCATTGCCGTGGCCAGACGATATCCCTCCTCCAGGGCCCGGAGATAGCCATCGGCCAAGGTCAGGTGACTGGCGCGCATATGGAAATAGGCATCCTCAAAGAACGGCATGCGACGGAAGGTGTCCAGCATGCTGCCAGCCGCATGTTGCGCCGTGGGTTGGGTCGACGTATTCAGTTTCATATCCGCTTACAGGAGCTATCCCATTTCTTTCAATGAATCGGCCACGAAAGCGCCAGATTGAGACATGCGGGCGTCCCCCCGCGCATTGAACTATGTTGGAGTTCATTTTCTCCACAGCACGGACTGCATCCCATGGACATGACCGGCAAGATTTGCCTCATCACCGGTGCCAACCCCGGGATTGGCCTGGCCGCTGCCACGCAACTGGCTCATCGGCAGGCCCGGGTGGTGATGCTGTGCCGCGACCCGGAACGGCGCCACGCCGCCCAGGCTCGGGGCCGTGGAAATAGCGGCAATCCCCGGATCGACCTGCTCCAGGCGGACTTGGCCGATTTCGCGCAGGTGCACCCCGTCGCACAGGAATACGCCGCGCGTTACCCGCAGCTGGACATCCCGATTCACCATGCCGGCGTGATGAAGAAACACCGCGCCGTTTCCGCTGACGGCCACGAGTTGCGGTTTGCAATGCATGTTCTGGCGTCCTTTCTGCTCACCCATCGTCTGTTGGAGTCGCTCGCAGCCGCGGGAGACGCGCGCATGATTGCCGTGGCCTCGATCGCCCATCGTCTAGGCCGCTTGGATTTCGAGGATCTGCAGGCTCAGCACCACTATGGCATCTGGCGTCAATACGGCACCTCCAAGCTGGCGACGATCCTCTTTACCTATCAATTGGCGCACCGGCTCGCAGGTACGGGAATTCCGGCCAACTGCCTGCATCCCGGCATCATCGGCTCAAACATCAAGGGATCCCCCGCTGAATAGCACCCCTGCTCGCGACGCCCGAGAAGAGCGCACGGACAGTCGTGTATCTCGCCAGCTCAGCAGAGGTGGATCAGGTGACCGGCCGCCATTTCAGCGCCGGTAAGCCAAGAGTGAGTTCGCCCGCCCGTCGCGATCCGATCCTGACCCGCCGTCTGTGGCAGACGGGCGAGGAACTGACCGGCGCCATCTGGCCCGGTCGAGCCAAAGAACCGGGGCGATCGGCTACACTATGGGCCCGTTTCGTTCGCCAGCCGGATGTTGCCCATGACCGCGATCAAGCAGGACGACCTGATCCAGAGCGTCGCCGACGCCCTTCAATTCATCTCCTACTATCATCCGCTCGACTTCATCCAGGCCGTGCACGCCGCCTACGAACGGGAGGAGAATCCGGCCGCGAAGGATGCCATGGCGCAGATCCTCATCAACTCGCGCATGTGCGCGGAGGGTCATCGCCCGATCTGTCAGGATACCGGCATCGTTACGGTGTTCCTGAAGATCGGCATGGACGTGCGCTGGGATGGCGCCACGATGGGCGTGGCTGAGATGGTCAACGAGGGCGTGCGCTGCGCCTACGGTCATCCGGACAATGTGCTGCGTGCCTCGGTGCTCGCCGACCCAGCAGGAAAGCGACAGAACACCCGCGACAACACGCCGGCCGTGATTCACATGGAGCTGGTTCCCGGCACTACCATCGATGTGCAGGTGGCAGCCAAGGGTGGCGGTTCGGAAGCCAAGTCCAAGTTCGTGATGCTCAATCCGTCCGATTCCATCGTCGACTGGGTCGTCAAGACGGTGCCCAGCATGGGCGCCGGCTGGTGTCCACCCGGTATGCTGGGCATCGGAATCGGCGGAACGGCTGAAAAAGCCATGTTGCTAGCCAAGGAATCCCTGATGGAGCCCGTGGACATCCAGGACCTGATCGCACGCGGCCCCCAGAACCGGGCCGAGGAGCTGCGACTGGAGATCTACGACAAGGTCAATGCACTCGGCATCGGCGCACAGGGTCTGGGCGGGCTGACCACAGTCGTGGACGTCAAGGTCAGGGATTACCCCACCCACGCTGCCAATCTGCCGGTTGCAATGATCCCCAATTGCGCCGCGACCCGCCATGCGCACTTCGTGCTCGATGGCACGGGCCCTGCCGAGCTGACCCCCCCGCGGGTAACGGATTGGCCACAGATCACCTGGAACGTCGGCAGTGCTCGACGTGTCAATCTCGACACGGTGACCCGGGAGGATGTCGCGACTTGGCGCACCGGCGAAACCCTGCTGCTGTCGGGCCGGATGTTCACCGGTCGCGACGCGGCGCACAAGAAGATGATCGATATGCTGGCGCGCGGCGAGCCGCTGCCGGTCGATCTCACGGGCAAGTTCATCTACTACGTCGGACCCGTCGACCCAGTACGGGACGAGGTGGTGGGTCCTGCCGGCCCGACGACGGCCACGCGCATGGACAAGTTCACGCGCACGATCCTGGAACAGACCGGCCTGCTTGGCATGATCGGGAAATCCGAACGCGGCCCGGCTGCTGTCGAGGCAATCCGGGACAACCGCTCGGTCTACCTCATGGCCGTGGGCGGCGCCGCCTATCTCGTCTCCAAGGCCATCCGCAAAGCCGAGGTCATGGCCTTCCCCGAACTCGGCATGGAGGCCATCTACGCATTCGAGGTCGTGGACATGCCGGTCACGGTCGCAGTGGATACCGGCGGGGAATCCATCCACGCCGCCGCCCCCAAAGTGTGGCAAGCGAAGATCGGCAAAATCCCGGTCACCGAAGGCTAAGCCGGGCCCGATATCGAGCCGGCGGGGTTCGATCCATCAGACGGAAGCCAACAGACGCTTGAGCTCCGGCACGCAGGACCCACAGCCGGTGCCGGCATTGAGCTTTCCCCCAATGGCTTCGACGGTAAGCGCGTCACCCTCCCGAATGGCCCGCAGGATCCGTTTCCGCCCGACCTGGAAACAGGAACAGACGATCTCACCTTGGTCTTCGACCACGCCCGGCGGACGTCCAGCCAGCAGACTCATGCGCGAAGCACCGTCGAGCACGGGAGCCGCGAACAGGCCCTCCAGCCATTGCCAGGGTGGCAGTTTGCCTGTTGGGTCAATGAACAGGCAGGAAACCAGCCGCCCCTGCCGAATGAGTGCGGCCCGGTAGCGGCCGGTACCGCCATCCTGGTACTCCAGCCATTCGTCGTCCGGGCACGCGCCCAGACAGGTGCGGGCCCAGGATGACCATGCCCCGGTATGCTCTGCCGCGCCCGCCAAGCGGTAACGCCAGCATCCATGCTGCCCCAATGAGCGCACCCAGTAGTCAACCGCCTGCGTGTCGAGATCCTCTCGAACCAGCGCGAATCCCTCCCAGGCACAAGGCTGTGGTAATACCCGCACCGGGGTATGCTTGAACTCTGGCTCGCCGGACACCGGATCGACGACCGGATTGACCAAGGCATCGACGCGGCCGCTGGCAGCGAAGTGATCATTCCAGTGCATCGGAACGAATATGCTGCCTTGGCGCTGATCCCGCGTGATCCGCACCCGCGCCAACATCTGCCCCCAAGGCGTTTCCAGCCGGGCCAGACCATTGTCCTGCACACCGAGCTGGGTGGCATCGAGCGGATGGATCTCCGCGAATGGCTCTGTGATATGGGTCGACAGCCGAGGTGAGCGGCCGGTACGCGTCATGGTATGCCATTGATCCCGGATACGACCGGTATTCAGCACCAGCGGGTAGCGCTCATCCGGACTGTTCTCCGGCAGTCGATGACGAACGGGGACCAAGCGCGCCCGTCCATCCGGGGTATAGAAGCGGCCATCGACGAACATCCGATCAGTACCCTGCCGTGATTCGGCTTGAACCGGCCAACGAATCGGCTCCAGACGCTCATACTCACCGGGCTTCAGCTGGGAAAGCCCGGTCAGATCGAAGTCGCGCTGGCCCTCATTTCTATATGCGGATAACTGCGCGTGTTCCTGAAAAATCTCGGCCGGATTGGTATAGGAGAACCCGTGCTCATAACCCATGCGACGCGCCACTTCGCCCATGATCCACCAGTCCGGCCGCGCCTCTCCCGGCGGGGGCAAAAATGCCCGCTGGCGGGAAATGCAGCGCTCGGAATTGGTCACCGTGCCTTCGCGCTCCCCCCAGCTTGCGGCAGGAAAAATCACATGCCCCAATGCCGTCGTATCGGTGTGACACATGTCCGAGACGATCACGAGCGGACAGTTGCGCAAGGCTTCACGCACCCGGTCACCGTCGGGCAGGCTCACTGCAGGATTGGTGGCCATGATCCAGATAGCCTTGATTTGACCGGAACCGACCGCCTTGAACAGATCGACGGCCTTCAAGCCCGGATGTTGAGCGATCACCGGGCTGCGCCAGAACCCTTGGACCAGATCACGGTGCGCTGGCGATTCGAGCTCCAGATGGGCGGCAAGCATGTTCGCCAGGCCGCCCACCTCGCGACCGCCCATGGCGTTCGGCTGTCCGGTGATGGAAAAAGGCCCCATCCCGGCCCGCCCGATGCGCCCGGTGAACAGGTGGCAGTTGATGATGGCGTTGACCTTGTCGGTTCCAGCAGACGACTGATTGACCCCTTGAGAAAAGAGGGTGACCACGCGCTCGGTGCGCGCGAACAGGTGATAGAACCGCGCGAGGTCCTCCTCGGAAACGCCGCAGGCCGCAGCGACTGTCGGGATCGAGGGTGCGTCGGCGCGCGCCGCCTCCAGCGCTGCGGCATACCCGCTGGCATGACGCTCCAGAAATCCAAAATCCGCCCGGCCCTCGCGCGCCAGATGGGCGAGCAACCCATTGAACAATCGGACGTCACTGCCGGGGTGAAGTGGCAGATGCAGGGCCGCAAGATCGCAGCTGGGCGTGCGCCGCGGATCGATCACAATGATCGTCATTTCAGGCCGGCTCGCCTTGGCGGCTTCGATACGGCGGTAAAGAACCGGATGACACCACGCCAGATTGGATCCGACCAGCACCAGCACATCGGCCTGTTCCAGATCCTCATAACAGGTCGGCACGGTATCACTGCCGAAAGCGCGCTTGTGGCCGGCCACCGCCGAGGACATGCACAGCCGCGAGTTGGTGTCGATGTTGGCCGAGCCGATGTAGCCCTTCATCAGCTTATTGGCGACATAGTAGTCCTCCGTCATCAACTGGCCGGACACATAAAAGGCGACCGAGTCCGGACCATGCTCATCGATGGTCTGGCGCAGTCCCGTCGCGACATGAGTCAAGGCGGTGTTCCATTCGACCGGTTCGCCACCAATGCTGGGGCGGGTCAGCCGCCCCTCATGGCCGATGGTTTCCCCGAGCGCCAACCCTTTTGAGCACAACCGCCCCTGATTGGCCGGATGTGCCGGATCCCCGGTGACCTGAACCGTTCCATCCGGTTGAACCGCGGCCAGCACGCCGCAACCCACCCCGCAATAGGGGCAGGTCGTACGCACAGCCCGGGCGGATGGCAGCGAGCGGGTCAAATTGTTTCCTCCGAAACCGGAAGTCCGATGAACACCATTCCCTCATCCACGCGAGTCGGGAAGGCTGTCGTTTCGCCTTCATCGGGGGCAATCGCCTGTCCGGTATCCAGCGCAATTCCCATGTTGTGCAGCGGGCAATAAACCTTACGGTCACAGACGATGCCCTGAGACAACGGCCCGCCGCGATGCGGACACCGATCACGCAATGCAAAGACCTCGTCCTGGCGATTCCGGAACACCGCAATATCGCCATCGGGATGGCGGACCACACGGGACCCCAGCTGAGGGATAGCATCCAGCGCGCCGATCTGCACCCATTCGAGCGAATCGGCCGCGGGGGTTTGCGTCGTACTCATCAGCTCATGCTCCAGCAATGTTCGGGTTCAAGCCAGTTCACCCAGCGGTTCGAAGCGATGCACTTCGCGCTCCTGTTCAACCATCTGCGCCCAGGGATCGATCTGGGCATAGCGCTGGGATTCATAAAACCGTGCCGCGAGATTCCGACGCCCCTCGGCGTCATCGACGACATGCCGTTTCACATGGGCAAGGCCGACTCGTTCGATCCAAGGCGCGGTGCGCTCGAGGTAATGCGCCTCCTCGCGGTAAAGCTGCAGGAAGGCGGCGCAGTACTCGGCCACTTCCGCTTCGGTCTTGACGTTGCAAAGCAGATCGGTCGCGCGCACCTTGACACCGCCGTTGCCACCCACATGCAGCTCATAGCCCGAATCGACGCATACCACGCCGAAATCCTTGATGGTTGCCTCGGCACAATTGCGCGGGCACCCGGATACCGCGAGCTTGACCTTGTGCGGGGTCCAGGTTCCCCAGGTCATCTTTTCGAGATCGATCCCGAGCTTCGTCGAGTCCTGCGTACCGAAGCGGCACCACTCCTTGCCCACACAGGTCTTGACCGTACGCAGCGCCTTGCCGTAGGCATGACCTGACACGAAACCGGCCTGATTGAGGTCCGCCCACATACCGGGGAGATCCTCCTTCTTCACACCCAAAAGATCGATGCGTTGGCCGCCGGTGATCTTGACGGTCGGGACGGCATATTTTTCCGCCACATCGGCAATCGCATGCAGCTCGGCAGCCGTCGTGACGCCGCCCCAGATGCGGGGGACCACCGAGTAAGTTCCGTCCTTCTGGATATTGGCGTGCGCCCGTTCGTTGATGAAGCGCGACTGCGGATCGTCGCCAACTTCGGCGGGCCAAGTGGCGATCAGGTAATAGTTGAGCGCGGGACGGCAGCTGGAACACCCGTCCGGGTTGCGCCATTCCATGAACGAGCGCACCTGATCGGCCGTGGTCAGGTGATGCTCGCGGATCGCGGTTCGCACTTCGTCATGGCTATGGTCGGTGCAGCGGCACATGGCCTTCTTGCTCGGCGCCGTGCTGTAGTCACCCCCCAGCGTGGAGGCCAGAATCTGTTCCACGAGGCCGGTACAGGAACCACAGGAAGACGATGCCTTGGTATGGGCGCGGACATCCTCGAGCGTAAAGAGTTTCTTTTCGACAATCGCGTTGACGATAGTGCCCTTGCAGACGCCGTTACAGCCGCAGATCTCGGCCGTATCGGGCAGATTGGCTGCATTGGATCCGCCGCTGTGCCCCGAATCGCCAAGATGCGCCTGACCGAACAGGAGCATGTCGCGCATTTCCGACACATCCGTGCGTTCGCGCAGCAATTGGAAATACCACGCACCGTCGCCGGTGTCGCCATAGAGCACGCTGCCTTTGATGCAATTGTGCTCATCGAGAACCAGCCGTTTGTAGACGCCCCGGCCAGGATCCTGGAAGACGATGTCGTGCGTCCCCTCGCCGCCGGAAAAATCTCCTGCCGAAAACAGGTCGATCCCGGTCACTTTGAGCTTGGTTGCGGTCACTGATCCCGTATACCGTGCATAACCCAGCCCAGCCAAGTGGTTGGCACAGACCTTGGCCTGTTCGTACAGCGGGGCAACCAGACCATAAGCCATACCGCGGTGCTGGGCGCACTCCCCGACGGCATAGATCGCGGGATCATAGGTTTGCAGCGTATCGCTGACCACCACGCCGCGTTCACAATGCAACCCCGTGTGCTTGGCCAATGTGACATTCGGACGGATGCCGACCGCCATCACCACCAGATCCGCAGGGATTTCGGTTCCATCCTTGAACCGCACGCCTGTCACATGATCATCCCCGAGAATTGCTTCGGTCTGCGCCCCCATCCGGAACTTGAGACCGCGCGACTCCAGCGATTCCTGCAACAGCCGGCTTGCGGGCCCATCGAGCTGGCGCTCCATGAGGGATTGGACGATGTGCACAACCGTGACATCCATGCCCTGCTTGAGCAGACCGTTGGCTGCTTCCAGCCCGAGCAGTCCACCGCCGATGACCACGGCATGGCGCTTCCCGGATCGAGCAGCCGCCAGCATCGTGTCGACATCCTTGAAATCACGGAACGTCGCCACGCCCGGCAAGTCTTTTCCAGGGACGGGAATGATGAATGGATCTGATCCGGTGGCGAGCAGCAGTCGATCATAAGCGACTTCGGTGCCATCTTCGGCGCACACGCGCCGATTGCGCCGATCCACTTCGACCACCCGCTTTCCGGTGAGCAGTGTTATTCCGTTATCCGCGTACCACGCAGCATCATTGAGGACGATTTCCTCCGGTGTTTTCTCCCCGCACAACACGGGCGAGAGCAAGATGCGGTTGTAATTGACGTGGGGCTCTGCGCCGAACACGGTGATCTCGTACAAGTCCGGCGCCAGTTTGAGGAGCTCCTCAACCGTCCGGATCCCTGCCATCCCATTGCCCACAACCACCAGTTTGCGCTTGCTCATCTCAATTGCCTCCCGAGCTTTGACCTACCCGGGAAGCAACATAGATGCCAAAAAAAAATCTTCTGTTAATCAGTGTTCTGGCCTGATCATGCGCCGTGATGCCGTCTCCTCGGCCACGAGCGGCACCATATTAGTTCGCCGGCGCTACTGGGCGCCCCACAACGATGCGCCACGGCAAGCAAGCCCCGGTGAAACACTTCAACTTCAACCGGATATGAAAACCCACCATTTGAACAAAAGAGGCTTCCAGAGGGAAAACGGGGGTTCATTGCCCTCAAATCGAGCATGATGACCATATATTGTGCGGATACGGCGCATGATACGGGAGGGGAACGCTCGCCGGCGACCCAAAACTGGGCAGTGCGGCGCCATCGAATGAAGCGCCGGCAGCAACCATGACCGTCGAGAACGACGCAGCGCGCTGCGGACTGACCCGCCTTGATCGCCACCCTAGAAGCTGAACGGGAACCGGCGGCGCCAGAACTGGATCAGCAGTAAACCAAACAACATGCCGCCCAGATGAGCGAAATGCGCAATGTTGCTCGCAATGCCCGCCACACCGAAAAACAGTTCAAGCCCGCCATACCCGAGGACAAACCATTTCGCCTTAATCGGCACAGGCGGGAACAGCAGCAAAATCCGCTCATTGGGAAACATCATGCCGAACGCGAGCAGCAGGCCGAATACCGCCCCGGAAGCGCCCAGCGTCGGATAGGGCATTCCGCCGGCGCGCAGATGCAGATCCATGGCAATCAACTGGACCAGACCGGCACCAATCAGGCAGACGAAGTAGTACAGCGAAAATCGGAGCGGCCCCCAGAATCGCTCAATCGCCGACCCGAACATCCACAAAGCGAACAGGTTCAGAAACAGGTGCGACAATCCGCCATGCAAGAAGCCGTAGCTGACCAATTGCCAAATGTGAAACGCAGGCGCACGCGCCAAACCCTCCGGCGTCTGAAGCAGACCCGGGTCGCCAGCGGGCCACAGGGCATAGTTGATGATCCAGTATCCAGGCGACATGCCCTGAAACACGTAGATCAACACATTGACGATCAGCAGCCATCGAACCATATGGTCTCAGGCCCGCGATCCATGAGTGGATAAGTCAGATATGAGCCCAACGTGAGCGATCACTGGCTTCTCCGATCCAGTGCTGTCCCTCCTCATCCGAACTGCCGGCGGAATCGCCACGTTCCGAATGCGAAGACGGCCGTTCCCACGATCACCAAACCGGCAACCGAAGGCCACAGTACATCGAGGCCGACACCCTTGAGAAAAATGCCCATGACGATTTCGATGTAGTGATGCATCGGAGAGAGCAGAATTAGATAACTCAAAGCGGTTGGCATCGCCTCTGGCGGGACGAAGGCGCCGGACAGCAACAGCATTGGGGACAGCAGCATGATCACCATCAGCCCAACTTGGGCGAGATTGTTGACCACGGTGGAAATCGCCAGCCCAAAGCCGGCCGTACTGAACACGTAAATCGCCGTCAGCACGTAAAAGAGCGTCATGCTGCCCCGGAAGGGAATATTGAACACAGGACCGAGCACACCGAAAACCGCGAGCGTAACGCCGACCAGGATGACCATCGTCATCGCCAATACCTTGGGCAACATGATCTCGAGCGGCGTCAACGGAGAAACCAGAAGCTGCTCAACGGTTCCCCGCTCTTTCTCCCGGACCATGGCGGCAGCCGGAAGCATGATCGACAGCATGGTGATCATGGTGAGCATCTCGTTGATCGGGACAAACCAGCTGTCCTTGCCATTGGGGTTGAACCAGACGCGATGCGCACTGTTCACTACCGGCATGGATCCGCCCATGGCTCCCGCCACGGACAGGCGCTCGCGTGCCTTTTCAATGCCGAATCCGGCCACGATCTGTGCGGCATAGCTGGTGGCCAGCGACCCCAGGACCGAGTTGCTGGTATCGACGAACAATTGCACCTGAGTCGGTCGACCAGTCAGCAATGACTCATTGAAATCCGCAGGAATTTCGAGATAGAGCATGGTCTCGCCGGCATCAAGGAGATCCATGGCGCGATCGCCGCTCATTTCCATGCCCTGATATTTGAACTGAGGCTCGCGAAAACTGTAGATCAGCTCACGCGATGCCGGAGACTGGTCGTAGTCGGCCACGGTCAAGGCTGCACGCTTGAGTTCCATCTCGATTCCCGAGCCCGCGATATAGATATCCGCCGAAAACGCATAAACCACGATGATGAGCAGAAAGACATCCCGCCGAAACTGCAGTAGCTCTTTCCAGGTCATGACCCGCATGTGCTGCAGGACTTCTCCAAAGTTGCCAAACATGGAGATTTACTCCTGCGGACGCTTTGTGAAAAAGCGATAGGCCAAAACGAACAGCACCAAGGCATAGACCACAAGCGACACCACCGACGACCACAGCTTGTCGAGACCAATGCCCTTCATGAAGGTCCCGTCAATGATCATGCCGTAGTGCATCGCCGGAGCAAGATGGGCAATGGCCTGCGCTTCGGGGCCCATGGAACTCAAAGGGAAGAGCATGCCAGAAAACAGGATGGCTGGAACCAATGTCACGACCATAGTGATCACCACGGCCGCTATCTGGGTCTTCACGAAGCTGGACACCAACAGGCCGATTCCCGTCGTCGTAAAGGAGTAGATCGCCGTGGCCAGCAAATAGAAACCGAACGATCCCTTGAACGGCGCCTGGAAATAGAAAACCGCCAAGGCCCACAGAAAGATGCCATTGACCATCGAGATACCGGCATAGGGCATCAGCTTGCCCAGGAGAAACTCACCGCGACTCACCGTCGAGGCGTAAATGTTCAGAATGGAGCCTCTTTCCTTCTCGCGTACGACACTGACGGCGGTTAGCAAGGGCGGTGTCATCATCAGAACCATCATGATGAGCTTGGGCGCCATCGACCAGATACTTTTCCCGCTCTGGTTGTACAGCATGCGCATTTCCAAACGCAGATTGCCCATCTGTTGGCGCGCCTGATCGGGTGTCAGGCCCACAGCCTGGCTGAGAAAATCTGCAATCAGTTCCTGCGAATAGTTGGCATTGATTGCACCGATATAGCCGCGTGCAATATTGGCCCGCAGCGGAAACTGGCCATCGAGCAACGTTTGAACGGCCACGGCGCGCCCAGCCAGCAATTCCTCACCGAATTTCGGCGGGATCACGACGACGGCGCGCACATCGCCCCGCGCAATCAGTTTCGCAACATCCTTCTCATCGCTCAGATAGCCCTTGAAGTCAAAATACCGTGAATCGATCATCCGGTAGGCATAGTCTCGACTCTGGTGGCTATGGTCGTAGTCGATGATGGCCAGCGGGATATTCTCCACATCGAGATTCATCCCGAGACCGAATACCACCATCAATATCGGTGGCACGATGAATGCCAATGCGAGAAACAGGCGGTCACGGGTAATTTCGGCCCATTCCTTGGCGATCACTGCCGCAAGCCGCGCCCAGTTCATGCTGCTTTTCCTGCCTTGTGCTCAAGATCCAGCACGTTCTGCACGAACACATTTTCCATGGTGAGCGGCAATCGGCGAGTATCCTGCACCGCAATCCCCGCCTCTTCGAGCAGAGTCCGGACCTGACGCTTGACGGCATCCGGATCCGTTGCGAGCACCTGAAGCCGGCGTCCGTGCAACGTTGCGTCCTCGAACCCGCCTTCGCGCAGCACATTCTGTGCGTGATAGGGTCGTTCGCATCGAATCTCGAGCAATTGCCCGAATCGACGTTCCACGTCCGTTTTCAAGCCGGCCGGCGAATCATAGGCCACCACCTTGCCGGCGTGCATGAGTGCGATCCGATCGCAATACTCGGCCTCGACCATGTAATGGGTGGTCACGAGAAGCCCAACCTCCTCCTGCCGCGAGAGCCGGAACAGCACGTCCCAGAATTCTCGGCGCCCCATGGGATCGACGCCTGAGGTCGGCTCGTCCAGAAACAGAATCGGCGGACGATGCACCAAGGCGCAACCCAGCGCCAAACGCTGTCGCAACCCCATCGGAAGCGATCCGGTCAGTACATCTTCCATTCCCTCAAGGCCAGCCAAATCGACGATCCAACGCAAACGCGGTTCGATCTCGCGTGGCGGCACGGCATAGATACCGGCATAAAGCCGGATGTTTTCGACGACCGTCAGATCCTGATAGAGGGAGAATGCCTGGGACATGTAACCGATGCGTTTCTTGATCACCGCGCCGGAGTGGCGCATGTCGGCACCGGCCACGGAGCCTGCGCCCTCCGACGGCCTCAAGATCCCGGTCAGCATCTTGATCACCGTGGTCTTTCCGGCGCCGTTGGCACCCAACAGACCGAATATCTCACCCGGACGCACGTCAAAGCTGACATGGTCGACCGCCCGAAAAGCGCCGAAATCTCGAACCAGATTCGTGGCTTCGATGACCGGCTTGTCCGGATCGAGATGAATGACAGTCCCTTCCGGAGGTGCGGGCAGTTCCCGGACAGCCTGTCCTTCGCCGTTGAGCTCAAGGAGACTCACGTAAATATCTTCGAGCTCCGGGGTATCGGTCTGAATCTCCCCGACATCCAGCCCGGACAGCACATTCTCAACGACTTGCTGACCATCGCCGGCATCCTTTGGTACGAATATCCGCAGAAAGCTGCCCAGCGCCATCACCTGGTCGAACTGCGTGCGCAGTCGGTTCAGGGCTTCCAATTGCGGTTGCACGGCCACGGAAACAACGGCTCCCGGCCGCAAGTGGATCAGTTCTTCGATTTCCCCATGAGCCAGGATTCGCCCATGATGCATGAGCGCCGCGTGATGAAAACGAGAGGCTTCGTCCATGTAGGCCGTTGAGACCAATGCGGAGATCCCCTTCTCCGCCAGCAGTTCAGCCAGAATCGCCCAAAAGTCCCGGCGAGAGACCGGATCGACCCCGGTCGTCGGCTCATCGAGAATGATGAGCTCGGGTTCGTGAATCAGCGTGCAGACCAGACCGAGTTTTTGCTTCATGCCGCCGGAAAGATTCTTCATGGCACGGTCACGGAACTTGTCCAGTCGCGTCATGCGGAGCAGCTTTTCCTTACGCTCCGCCAGATCGCCCGGCTTCACCAACCGCAACCGGGCGAAAAAATCGATGTTTTCTTCGATCGACAGATCAGGATAGAGATTTTGCCCCAACCCTTGGGGCATGAAGCCCAACCGAAGCTTGATGCGTTCGGCAGCCGCCTCAGAATCAAGGTGCTCGCCGAACACCTCAACCGCGCCAGCTTCATAACTCATCACGCCCGCGACGGTTTTCATGGTACTGCTTTTGCCCGCACCATCCGAACCGATCAACCCAAACAGGCTGCCTCTGGGAACATCAAGATCGATACCCCGTACCGCATGGACTTCCTTATAATTCTTTACCAGCCCGCGTATGCGGACGACTGGCGCTTCATCCATGTCCATACTCCCGCCAACCCCTTGGCTTTCAGCACATTACCATCTGGGTTTTTCCCATGCGACGCTCTCATCCCAGCGGATCACCGCGTCGGCTGGCATGCCAGGGGTCAACAGATAATCGGGATTTTCCTTGAAATAAAGCTTGACCGCATAAACTTGCTTCACGCGCTCGTCAGGCGTCTGGACTTCCTTCGGCGTGAATTCGGCGCGCGAAGCAATGTAGTCTACCGTTGCGGAGAAGGGTCGGTCGGGATAGGCATCCACGTAGACCTGCGCTTCGAGCCCCCGACGAACCTTGCCGATTTCATCACCCGGTACATAAACCTTGAGATAAAGCCGCTCCGGATCGACGAGCTCATACATGGGACGACCTGCCGCCCCGACCTCGCCCGCTTCCACGAGCCGCGCGGTCACGATACCCTTGCTCGGTGCCCGAACGGTCATGTTGTCGAGGGCAATCATCGCTTCCTGGCGCATGGCTCGAACCCGCTCCAGCTCCGCATCGAGAGCGCCGAGTTCCGTCTCCTTGGCACTGATCTGATCCTTGCCGAGATAGGCTCGCTCCAGCTGCTTCTCCGCGCTGATCACGCCCGCTTCGGCCGAGCGCACATCGCTACGGATCGCGGTGTACTGGAGCTGTGCTTGCTCCAGACGTTGCTTGTTGACCGTGCCCGCTTCTGCCAACGATTCGATGCGTTGCAGGTCTCGAGCAAGCTGCGCCTCGGCAGCTCTGGCCTTGTCCAGGGTCGCCCGCATATAGGTCACTTGAGACTTTGCCGCCGCAATCCCCAAGGGCAATTCTTTCTTGGCCACAGCGAGGCTTTCGTTGGCTGCGTTGCGGCGCGCCTCCAAGCTGGTGATGCCTGCATCCGCCTGTCGAATGCGAGCCTGAAGTTCCTCATCCTCCAGCTGGCTGAGCACTTGCCCCTGCTCCACCAGATCACCTTCCTTGGCCAGAATTTCGCGGACCTTGCCCGGATACTTGGCTGCAACCGTTGTCGTGTCGCCTTCAATACGCCCGTTTACCTGGAGCAGCCCCTCGGGCAAGGGCGCACTCATCAATCGATAAACGACGACTAACGCAATCAGCGCGGCGGCCCCCAATCCCATAAGCAACCATGCAAACGGTCGACGCGTTTTCTCCGCAGCCATAGTGTTCTTCCCTGAAAGCGCTAAGGACAGGTGGCGATCCGCATGGGCTTAGATTCCGCCCACCACATATTTGAGCCGCAGATCGGCGTAAACCGCATCGTACTTGGCATTGTTGTAGCTCGTAAAGGCAGCAGTCCGGCGAGTCTCGGCTTCAAGGACCTCCGTATTCGTGCCCATGCCTTCCCGATAGCGGTCACGAGTCACACGTTGATTCTCTTCAGCGCTTTCCAACGCGGTCTTGGCGACTTCGAGACGATTCCGTGCCTCTTCGCGGGCAAGCCAGGTTTGCCGCACCTGCAGGGCAATGAAGTCGCGCGCCTGGGCAAGCAATTCCTCACTGGAAATGCGCCGCTTGGACAAGGCCTCTGCCTGCTTGCGGGTCACCCCCGCATCGAATAGGGTCCAGGAAGCGCCCACACCCGCATATCCGATCGTATTGTCTTCTAGGGCATCGAGGTCCAGATAGACCAAGCCCCCCAGTAAGGCAACCTGAGGCAACAGCCCACCCTTGATGGCTTTCGCGGCATAGCGCAGGCTTTCAGCCTGCTCGGCCAGGTTATTGAGTTCCGGGCGATTTTCGAGTGCTTGCTTGGTCAGCTCGCCCAACGACCCTGGCTCGACGGTGGACGTTGGTTCAAGCGCCTCCAAGTCCACCGGCGCATCAAGCGGTCGCCCCAGCATGCGGTTATAGAACGATTGAGCGAGCTCGACGGCATTCTTGATCTGCAGGTTGCGTTGTTTCGAATCGGCCAGATACACCTGAACAGATAACAGATCGCTCTTGGCAACCATCTGTTGGTCATACAGGTTCTGAACATCGCGAACGTATCCGGAAACCGCCTCGACTTCACGGTCCGAAATCTTCGCCCCGCCCTGAGCGCGCAGGACGTTCACATAAGCTTCGGCCACATTGATCTTCAGCTCATCCTCAGTGCGCCGCAGATGCCAGTTCGACGCCCCGACCTGAGACTCAGCCGCCTTCGTCAGATTCGTCAGCCGACCCCCCGTATACAAGGGTAGCGTTGCTTGCAATGCGACCTGAGTGAACTGATCTTCACCGAGTTCAAGTCGCTGGAGATCGGGCGGCACAGGGAAGGAAAAGCTCGACGGAACCAACGGGAACCGAATGGGAGATGGAATCGTCAGCGTATCGTCGATTGGCGACTGGACCGTCGGCGCTTCATCCAGCTTCAAAGTGAAACCGCTGGCGGATACCGAAGGGAAGCGTTGGCGCGAAGCCGCGCTGCGGCCGGCCTCGGCTGCCTGAACCTCAAATTGGGCCGCTCTCAGGCCGAAATCGTTGGCCCGTGCCGTTTCCCATGCTTGATCGAGTGTCTCTGCACCTACGGTGATAGGCGTGAAGACAGTCGCGCAGAGCAGCGCGGCCATCTTCCTGTGGGGGCGTCGCATATACACAATCCCTGTTCAGCTCAAAGCCTGAATTAGAACTCAAAAGCTAGCGTTATACGCTCCCCCTCAAACGGTCGCAAGTCGGTGATCCGCTCGACTTGCGGGCGCTCTGACGGCCACTTCCCGACAGTTCTGCGTATCAACCTGCCGATGAAAATCAACGGTCCGTGGACTCCGACACCGGTAAAGATCAGGTTATCGGCGTCGCCCCATGGCCCAGCCCCGGCGGATGGTCTTCTCGCTGCACTGCCAAGGGCATATAGCCAGACTGCAGCTCCCATCCCCCGCTGAATCGTCATCTTGCATACGGCCGGTCATTCAGCCGGATCCGAAACACCGAAATGATAGCTTTCCTTGACACAAGGCGGTTCTAGCTCTAAAGATTCTTGAATTGATGCCGCCATCTTGTTGATAAGAATACCCATGAGGGCGTCCTCCGATTTACGTCATTTGAGCCTATAGCTGTCACTTTCATGACGATAATAACCAGCATCAGCACAAGGGGAAGCAAATATCATGAGTAGCGAGCTGACGCCACGGGGAGAATCTGTCCAATTACGGCTCAGCGCCGATGGCGTGATTCAGGCCGCGTGCGGCGACACCCAAGCACTGCTTGGCAGGACGCCACAGGATTTACTGCAGACCGAATGTCTGAAGCTGGTCACGCCCGGCAGTCAGTCCGCATTGCGCTGCCTGTTGAACACCACATCCGATCGACCGCGGGTGAACCAGTTCCGACTGACGCGGGCAAGCGGCGATCCGTGCAGCACACAATGGGTCTTGACGCCTGCAGGCAATAATCAAACCTGGTGCGTTATCAGTACAGCGCTGCCGAAGCATGCGCCCCATGATCTCCCGATGGCCTTAGCCGATGTCCTGGATCGCGCCAACCACGTGGTGTTCATGTGCGATCCACTCGGCCATTTCATCAATCTCAATTCCTCGCTCTCACACATTACTGGATATACCCGTCGGGAACTGGAAACGCGTGACTTCAATCAATTGGTCCATCCCGAAGATCGGCTGTTCGCACGCTCAATGTTTCTCATGGCCTTGGGCGGCACCGGTCAGCGGGGGGAAATCCGAGTCTTCACCAAAAATGGCCACCAACACCACCTGACCATTACCAACGGCCCCCTATGGTCCAAAGATCAGATCATCGGAGTCGTTGGCGTTGCCAGCGATGTGACGGCGGAGCGGACCTGGTCGAAGGCATTGGCGGATTCTCAGGCGCGCCTCGAAGAGACCCGTCATATTGCCGAGTTGGGCTGTTGGCGCTATGACTTCAAAACTCGCAAATCCCACTGGTCACGTGAGCTGTTCACCCTTCTGGGCATCAATCCGAAGGATTTTTCCAACGACTACATTGGTTTCCGGAAACTGATCCACTCCGATGATCTGCAGCGAGTCACCTGTCACCACCGGGATGCGCTGCGAAGCGCTTGCCCTTTTGATGTTGAATTTAGAATCGTGACCCCCGAAGGAAAAGTGCATTGGGTGCGGGAGCGGGGCGAAGTCATCCGGGATTCGAGTGGCCGCCCCCTGCGCATCGAAGGCACGCTGCAAAACCTGTCGAAATACCGGAAGGTCGAGCAGGAGCTCAATATGATGCGCGACGCAATGTCACAGATCGGCGAATCCCTCTTCATTCTCGACGACAAGCACCGCGTCTTGTCGGCGAATGGTGCATTCTGCCATTTGATGCGCTGCTCGCGTAGCGCCATCCAGGATCTCGCGCCCGAGTTTCTCCTTGCGATTGGCCAGCCCATGACGGAACTCGACAGTCTCTGGCAGCACCTGAAAACGGTCGGCACTTGGCAAGGCCCCGTACAGGGCCGCCGCCTGGATGGGACTCCTCTGGCGTTTCATCTGAGCCTGAGCGCAGTACGCGGCTCGATTGGACGCATCACCCATTATGTGGGTGTGTGCCGCGATACCTCGAACAGCGCCGAGCAGTTCCAGTTGGAACACCCACGAACTCTTCACATCGACGCCGTAACCGCGCTGCCCAATCGTCAGGCGCTGATGCATGAGCTCGTGCATCATGCCACGGTAACCACGCGTCAAACTGACCAGCTGGCGTTGCTCTGGATCGATCTGGACCATTTCCGATCCATCAATGAATCATTGGATCCGGCCGTCGGTGACGAGATCCTGAGAGATGTCGCGCAACGTTTTAGAGACTTGGAAGACCAGCCCAGATCGAAAGTCTTTCACGTCGGTGGTGATGCCTTTGCCGTTGTCGTCCAAGGCGCCTCGGCAACCTCCCTGGCCACCTCGCTCGCTCAATCCCTGCTCGAAGCCCTCAACCGTCCACTACTGGTTGCCGGGACGATGCTGGGTCTTTCGGCCAGCATCGGAATTGCAGTATTGGGTGCCAGCGATGAGGAAGACGATACCGCCGATCTGATCCGCCAGGCTGAAACGGCCATGTACCAGGCCAAACGCCATCGGCACTGCTACCGGCTGGCAAGCCGGGCGCGCAAACCGATTGATGCCTCACCCATGGGTGCGCATGAGCTGCGACAAGCTCTGCGCCAGAATGAACTGTTCTTGGTCTATCAACCCATCTTCGGAAAAGTGCCCGGTCAAGTTTCCAGCGTGGAGGCACTGGTTCGCTGGGCACATCCCACACGCGGGATACTCAGCCCGAATAGCTTTCTTCCCTTGGCCGAACGCATTGGTCTGCTTCCCGTTCTGGGTCAGCAAGTGCTGGATATGGCACTGCGTCAGCTCGCTTTATGGCAGCGTTTCGGTTCCCCCAATCTCCGCATGGCGGTGAACGTGGCGCCAGCCCAGTTTGCCAATCCCCAACTCCCCGGTCAGATCGCCGAAGCCCTGCAGCGCAACCGCCTGACACCGGATGCCCTGATGCTGGAAATCACTGAGAATGCACTCATCGCACATCCGGACAGAGCATTGGAAAGCCTGCGCGCCCTGCGCGAAATCGGCGTTCAGATTGCAATAGACGATTTCGGGATGGGCTATTCGTCATTCAGTTACCTCAAGCAATATCCGTTCGACGCCCTCAAGATCGACCGTTCTTTTGTTTCCGCACTCCCCGGCTCGGAGCAGGATGCGGCCATTGTCGAAGCCATGCTGAGCATGAGCCGACGCCTGCAGCTTGATGTCATCGCCGAGGGCGTGGAAACCGAGGCACAATGGGCCTTCCTCACCGAACGAGGTTGCCAGGAGTTGCAGGGATTCTGGCTGAGCCGTCCGCTCTCCGAGCAGGCACTGGGACACTTGCTACTGGAAACCGCTGGCGGAGCCCCGAACACACCCCGATGACCTTTTTCCGAATACGGTGGTCAAAACGGCCACGTTCGTGAAGAGGTTGCCCATGGCCAAGTTCCGTCTGCCCACGATTCCCAGTGAACAAATCACGCCGGAGTCCATTTACCAGCAAAGGCGGCACTTCATGCGCCTTGGAACCGCGGCGCTGCTCGCCCCCATGCTCCCGCTTGGGAATGCAAATGCGGCGACACAGGATCTGGCGCGGCTGTCTGCCGTGCCCGGCCCGTTCAAGACCGATGAACCCATGACCGATCGGGAAGCGGTCACCCATTACAACAACTTCTATGAGTTCGGAACCGGAAAGGCCGATCCCGCCCGAAATGCCCATACCTTGGAACCCCGCCCCTGGTCCGTGACGGTTGCAGGCGCCTGCGCAAAACCAGGCACTTACGAACTTGACGATCTCTTGAAAGGTCGGACGCTCGAGGAACGCGTCTATCGGCTCCGCTGTGTCGAAGGCTGGTCCATGGTCATTCCTTGGATCGGATTTCCCTTGAGCGATCTCCTGCGTCGGTTTGAGCCGACGGGGAATGCCAAGTTCGTGATGCTGACCACACTCTACGATCCGAAGCAGATGCCCGGTCAACGCCGCAATGTATTGCCCTGGCCCTATGTGGAAGGGTTGCGCATGGACGAAGCCATGCACCCGCTGACGATCCTGGCCGTGGGCCTGTATGGACACGTTCTGCCCAATCAGAACGGCGCACCGCTCCGCTTGGTTGTGCCGTGGAAATACGGATTCAAAAGCATCAAATCCATCGTGCGCATCGATTTCGTCGAAAAGCAGCCTGCCACCACATGGAATCAGTCCGCGCCCCGGGAATACGGGTTTTACGCCAATGTGAATCCCAACGTGGATCACCCACGCTGGAGTCAGCGCCGGGAGCGGCGCATCGGTGACCTGTTTCGCCGCGAGACGCTGCTTTTCAACGGCTATGGCGAATGGGTCGCGGATCTATATAGCGACCTCGATCTGAAACGGAACTTCTGATATGCCTGCCCGATGGATGCTGCACCTCGCCGTCATCGGATTGATGACTTTTCCGGCCCTGCAGATCGGTTTCGGTCTGACTCGCGGCTCGGTTGGCCCGGATCCCGTCGAAGCGCTGATGCTGGCAAGCGGCATCTGGACCTTGAGGTTACTGCTGCTCACCCTGGCCATGACCCCCTTGCAGCGCTGGACCCACTGGCGCTGGCCAATCGTGATTCGCCGCGATCTGGGGCTGGGCGCCTTTGCTTATGGACTCGCCCATCTGCTCGTCTTTGTCATCTTCGATCAGAATCTCGAGTTGAAGGCCGCCTGGCGTGAAGTCATCGAACATCCGGCGGTATGGCTCGGCATGTTGGCGCTGATGCTGATGCTGCCCTTGGCGATCACCTCGACCCAGGGCTGGATAACCCGGCTTGGCGCCCATTGGAAACGGCTGCATCGACTGATCTATCCCGCAGCCATTCTTGCCGTGCTGCATTTCGCCTTCCAGGTCAAATCCGACCTGCGCGAACCGATCATCCATGCTGCCCTGCTCGTCGCCCTGTTCATCCTGCGCCTGCCTCGACCGCCTCACCGCAATCGGGGCACACCAACGCCCAATCACACCACGATTTCATAGCACGGCGTGTAACTGCGTCCCGGCAACCGCATCCGCTGCTCGCGCACAAAGCTGTCCAGCAAATTATCCAGACTGCGCATGACATCTGCAGCGCCCCGCATTTGAAACGGGCCGTGGGCTTCGATGGCCTGAATTCCGGACTCCTTCACATTTCCCGAAACGATTCCGGAGAAAGCCGCACGCAGATTGGCTGCCAGATCATGCAGGGGTTGGTCGCGATGCAAGGACAACCCGGCCATGTTGGCGTGGGTGGGAACGAAAGGCGTTTGCAACGTTGGCGCAATGCGCAACACCCAGTTGAAATAGAACGCATCGCTGCGTGCAATCCGGAATCGGCGAACCTCCTCCATGCCTCGGCGCATGGCGCGCGCAACGGCAACGGGATCATCCAGAATCACCTGGTAACGTCTACTCACTGCGGACCCCAGGGTATTGGTCAGAAAATCCTCCAGACGGCGGAAATAATCCGCCGATTCCACCGGGCCGGTCAAAATCAGCGGAAAAGGAATCTCGGCATTTTCTTCATGAAGCAAGATCGCAAACAGGTAAAGCAGTTCCTCCATGGTCCCGACACCGCCCGGAAATACCACGAACCCGTGGCCGATGCGGACAAACGCTTCGAGCCGCTTTTCCATGTCCGGCATGATGACCAGATGGTTGACGATCGGGTTGGGTGGCTCGGCCGCAATGATGCCGGGTTCGGAAATGCCGACGTACCGCCCGCTGCTGCGATGCTGCTTGGCGTGCCCGACCGCGGCCCCTTTCATGGGCCCTTTCATGGCACCAGGGCCACACCCAGTGCAGATATCCATCCCGCGCAATCCGAGTTCATAGCCGACGCGCTTGGCGTATTCGTATTCCAGACGGCTGATCGAATGCCCACCCCAACATACGACCAAGTTGGGTGGTTGACCCGGGAACAATGCACGTGCGTTGCGCAAAGTATGAAATACTGCATCGGTAATCCCGCCAGGGGCCATCAAATCGAATCGCGGATGCAAGCGAATTTCGTTGTGAACGTAGACGAGATCTCGCAACACGGCGAACAAATGTTCTCGAATTCCCCGAATCATCTGTCCGTCGACGAAAGCGGCTGCCGGCGCATTGCGCAATTCCAGCTTGATCCCTCGTTCCTGCTGCACCACCTGGATATCGAAGTTGCGGTAACGTTCCATGACCTGGCGGCTGTCGTCTTCGACACTGCCGCTGTTGAGTACCGCCAAGGCACATCGCCTGAGCAGTTCGTGCAATCCGCCGAGGCTGGTATCCCGCAGACGCACGACTTCATGTTGCGACAGGACTTCCAGACTCCCCTCCGGCGCGATCAGCGCATCGACCACCTGAGGCTTGTCGACAACCAGCGCACTGTTCAATGAATCGATCGTAGGCACTGTTCAAGAATCCTTCTGATTTTTGATCGAAAACGCATGCGGCGGACATCCTACCGGATCGCCATTCGCGGTGCCCCGCTTGCCCACTTTTTTGGCTAGAATGGCCAGCATCGACTGGGTGCAATCTCCCGCCACCCCCAACCAAGGACCGTGTTGTGGAACAAACCGCTGTCATCAAGACCTATGATCGCATGGCCGCTGCCTATGATCTGGTCTTCAGTCCCATTTTCCAGCCCGGTCGCCAGCGCATCATCGACAAGATGAATTGCAAACCCGGCGACCGCATTCTCGAAGTGGGTGTGGGAACCGGGGTGTCGCTGAGCTGTTATCCCGTAACCACCCGTATCACCGGTATCGACGTCTCACCGAAAATGCTCGAGCGCGCCCAACGCAGAGTCAGAAAGCAACAGCTGAATCATGTTGATCTGCGGATCATGGATGCCCAGCAGCTCGAATTCGCCGACGCCAGCTTCGACAAGGTGACCGCCATGTATGTCGCCTCGGTGGTTCCCGATCCGCGACAGATGGTGGCCGAAATGAAGCGCGTTTGCCGTCCCGGTGGAGACCTGTTCATCGTCAACCATTTCAGTCATTCCCATTCGATGATTCGTTGGCTCGAAAAGGTCGTCGCGGTCATCACGCCCCTGATCGGCTTCACCTCGGATTTTCCGCTCGATCGCTTTCTGAGCGATGCGAAGATCTCTCATTTCGATCTCGAACCGGTCAACCTCTTTGGTTATTGGTCGATGATTCACGCTCGCAACGAGTAAACGGCTCGAGTCAGCCGTCAGTACGATCTTTGGACTGCGGACGACGCCAATGGGACAACGTCACCTGGCGTCCGCCTCCCACCGTCAGTTGACGGGGCGGGGCATCCTTGCGCAAGGTCGTCCCTGCCCCGACCGTCGCGCCCTCGCCCACCGTCACCGGTGCCACCAGTTGGCTGCCCGAGCCGATGAAAGCCCCATCGCCGATCACGGTCCGGTGCTTGTTCACACCATCGTAATTGCAGGTGATGGTGCCCGCCCCCACGTTCACGTTGCACCCCACCTCGGCATCCCCGATGTAGCTCAAGTGATTGATCTTCGATCCCCTGCCGACCCTTGCCTGCTTGATTTCCACGAAATTGCCGACATGCGTGTCCGGCGCGAGATCGGCACCGGGACGCAAGCGAGCGTAAGGACCGATGCGGGCAGCCGCACCAACCCGCGAGCCCTCCAGGTGAGAGAATGGTCGCACGTCCACGCCCGCTGCCAGCTCACAATCCCGCACAACCGACTGTGCGCCGATCCGAACGCCGTCGCCCAGGATGACGCGCCCTTCGAACACGCAGTTCACATCGATGAACACATCGCGTCCACAAATCAGCTCGCCCCGCACATCCAGCCGTGCCGGATCCACCACCGTCACCCCGCCGCGCATCAAGGCCTCCGCACGGCGGCGCTGCAGGACTCGTTCGACAATGGCCAACTGAGCCTTGTCGTTGACCCCCAAAGCGTCTTCAGCATGTTGTACCGACACCGTCTGAACCGGCACACCCTCGGCAACCGCCAGACCTATCACATCGGTCAGATAGTATTCCCCTTGGGCGTTGGATGGCTGGATAGCCGGGAGATAGCGCCGCAACATCGCGACTGAGATAGCCATCAGCCCGGTATTGACCTCGCCAATGCGTCGCTGCGCAGGCGTCGCGTCGCGTTCCTCGACGATGCCGAGAACTGCACCGCCGTCCTGCCGCAGAATGCGGCCGTAACCGGTCGGATCCGGCGCCGTCATTACCAACAGCGCCACCCCCCCGGAGGCGGCCGTGCACAGCGCAGCCAAGGTCTCGGCCGGCACCAGCGGCACATCACCGTAAAGCACCAAGGCCGTGCCCGCCTCGAGATAAGGCAGCGCCTGGGTGACAGCATGTCCCGTCCCCAGCTGCTCGGCCTGCTCGACCCAACGCAGGTCGTCGCCGTCACAGGCGCGTCGCACCGCATCCATGCCATGGCCGACGACCACATGGATCGCTGCCGGCGACAAAGCCCGTGCTGCCGAAAGCACGTGCGCCAGCAAGGGCTCGCCGCCGAGCGGCTGCAGCACCTTGGGAAGTGCGCTGTTCATGCGGGTGCCCTTTCCGGCGGCCAGCACAATTACACTCGTGGTCATCTGTTCGCTCCCGACATCTCTTCTTCCCCGCCGGCCCCGCTACCGACCAGTACGACCCATGCCCCCCGGCGCTCGACCGGCACGGCCTGCAGCGATTGCCCAAGGCATGGGCCGTGGATACACAAGCCATCGTCCATCTGAAACTGCGCCAGATGGAGGGCGCATTGAATATGGGTGCCTTCCGGATTGAGCACCTGCCCCGGCCGCCAATCGAGCGGTGCGCCGGTGTGCGGGCAGCGATTCTCATATGCCCAGACCTGCGCGCCGCGCCGAACCACCACACAGGAGCGCCGTTGCCCATTCCGCTCGTGTTCAAACCCGCGGCTGCCCGGATCCGGCAATTCGTCCCACCGACAGACCCGAACGGCCATTCACCCCGCTCCCGTGGACACAACGGGCGACTGATCGAGACGCCGAATCGGCTCGCCCAGCCACAGCACCAACGCCAGCGCCGGCAGCGACGCCAAGAACGTCAGAACGAAAAAGACCGGCCAGCCCAGATCCGCCACCAGATACCCTGCCGGCGGGCCGATGAACACACGCGCCAGCGCGGCCAGCGCCGAAAAAAGCGCGTACTGCGTGGCCGTGTAGCGGGTATCGCACAAGGCCATCAGCAAGGCTACGAACGCGGCAGACCCCATCCCGCCGAACAGCTGCTCACCCACCACGGCGACGACCAGCATGCCATGGCTCTTGCCGACCACCGCGAGCGCGGCGAAGAGCAGGTTGGTCACTGCTTGCAGGACGCCGAAGACCAACAGTGCCCGCAGCAGGCCCCAACGCACCATCAACGCGCCGCCAGCCAGAGCGCCGGCCAAGGCCGCTGCAATGCCGACGCCCTTGTTGACGACGCCGACTTCGGCGACGCTGAAGCCCACCCCCTGGACCAGGAATGCCGTGCTGAGCGTCGCGGCAAACGCGTCACCGAACTTGTAGAGCACGATCAACAATAGAAACACCAGCGCTGCCGGGCGCTGCAGAAATGCACGCATCGGTTCGCGCAGGGCTTCCACCAGGCGGTGGGGAGTCGCCGCCGGTGCCTCAGGCTCCGGGCTCAGCAGCGTGACCAGAATGCCTAGCGCCATCAGCACGGCCATAACCCGATAGGTGGCAACCCACCCCACCGACCCAGCCAGAACCAGCGCCAGTGCGCCGGAAGTCAGCATGGCCAGACGGTAGCCCGTGTTGGTCAGGCCGGCACCGAGCCCCCGCATCGGCGGGTGCAGTACCTCGGTGCGGTAGGCGTCGAACACAATGTCCTGGGAGGCCGAAGCGAATGCGATGCCCAGGGCCAGCAGGCCCAGCAGAGCGATATCCGAATGCGGGTCGATCGACGACATCGCCAGGAGCGCCGTCACCAGACTGACCTGCGTCAGCACAAGGCCACCGCGGCGGCGGCCCATCCCCAAGGGTGTGTAGCGGTCGAACAGCGGCGCCCAAAGAAACTTCAGCGTGTAAGGCAAGCCAACTAGGCTGAAGATCCCGATGGTGCGGATGTCGATGCGCACATCGGCCAGCCAGGCCTGGAGCGTACCGCCGGAGAGGGCCAGCGGCAGACCGGAGGCGAAGGCCAGCAGCGTCACACGCCATAACTCGGGGTAGCGTCCCAGCGCCTGCCACGCCGATTGGGGCATGGAATCCGCGTCGCCCGGTTTCATGTCACCTCGATCAGCCGATCCGGCACGCCCACATCCCATGGCAATGGCCAATCGTAATCGATCGTGAGTGCGGCATGGTCACTGAAGCGCTGATCCTTGTAGATCTCGGCGGTCCGGGCACTGGCCGCAAGCCCCGGGGTGGCAATCTGATAGTCGATCCGCCATCCGACGTTCCGCGCCCAGGCCTGACCCCGGTTGCTCCACCAGGTGTATCCTTCGCCGGTAGTCTCGGGATGAAGCCGGCGGTAGACGTCCACCCAACCCAGTTCGTCGAAGACCCGACTCAGCCAGGCGCGCTCTTCGGGAAGAAAGCCCGAATTCTTCTGGTTGCCGCGCCAATTCTTGAGATCGATGGCCTGATGCGCGATGTTCCAATCGCCGCATAACAAGACTTGTGTGCCGGCTTGGGCGAGCGCCGCGAGATGATCGAAAAACCGGGCCATGAAGTGGAACTTGGCCGCTTGGCGATGTTCGCCGCTCGATCCGGAGGGCAGATACACGGAAATCACCGATAGGCCCGGAAAGCGCAGCTCCAGATAGCGGCCCTCTGCATCGATCTCGGCAATCCCCAGACCTTCGATACAATCCTCGGGCGGGGTGCGGGTATACAACCCAACACCGCTGTAGCCTTTTTTTTCCGCAAAATGGAAATAACCCTGATAGCCGGGCGGATCGCGCATCGCACTCGTGAGATCGCCATCCTGGGCCTTGAGCTCCTGGAGACACACCAAATCGGCCTGCTGAGCCGGCAGCCAGTCGAAAAAACCCTTGCGGGCGGCCGAACGAATGCCATTGAGGTTGAGGGTCATGATGCGCAAAATCAGGCTGCTCCTTCACGTCGGGCGCCGGCCGATGGATCACTTCAATGAAACAACGTCGCTGGGAGGATTTGGCAGTTCTTCGGCACCGCCCGTGATGAATCCAGCGACCTCGCGTCGAACGCCGGTCAATGCCGCAGAAAAGGGCACCACCAAGCCCCAGAGGATGTTGACATGGTTGGCCTGTTCCAGAAACACCATACGCGCACGCCCGCCGCATCCTTCGATTCGGCGCCACAACCGCTTGCTGTTCCCAGGTCCGACGACCCGATCCTTGGAGCCGTGCAACAATAGAAAAGGCGGGTTTCGGCCATCGACGAAGCGGATCGGCTGGGATTCCTCATGCCGTTCGGCTGGACCGAATGTGTCGACCAACTCATCGGTCTGAAAGGGCATGAAGTCATAGGGTCCGGCCAAGCCCACGAATCCCGCCAATGTCGCCGGCGAATGCCCATGCACACCGAGATAACGCGGATCAAGGCTGAGCAGCGCACCGATATGGGCGCCCGCCGAATGACCCATGAGATGAACGCGCTCCGGATCCCCGCCCCACTGCGCGACATGACGCAACACCCAATCGACCGCTGCCGCCCCGTCTTCCACGAAGACCGGGAAACGTACAGCCGGATAGAGCCGATAGTCCGGAACGATCACCACTGCGCCGAGGGCGGCCAGACGGCGCGCCAGCAGACTGTACAAACGCCGGTGACCCTGCTTCCAGCGCCCGCCATAGAAAAACACGATGACCGGCATCGGTGAGGAGCCTGCCGGCCGGTAAACGTCCAGACACTGGCGTGCGTCATTCCCGAATCGGGCGGTATGAACCCGCCGCACACCAAACCAGTTCCGTAAAGGCGCCGTCCATCGGGGCACCATCCCGCTCCATTTGCTCATGCTAGAGAATCGGCTCGTGGGGCCGCACGTTCGCAGTCGTCGAGCGACCGGTATTGAGCGCGCGCAAGCCCTGCGTCAGGCCATCCAGGGTCAGGGGATACATCTGCCCGTCCATGAGCTGGCGGATGATATTGATCGAGGGCGTACCTTCCCAGCGGTTCTCGGGCTCGGGATTGAGCCAGATGATGCGTCGGAAATGCGCCTGCATCCGGCGCATCCAGACCGCGCCCGCTTCCGGATTGTGGTGCTCCACGCTGCCGCCCTCATGCAGGATTTCATAAGGACTCATGGTGGCATCACCGACGAAGATCACCTTGTAGTCCGGACCGAAGGTCGCGAGCACGTCCGCCGTCGGCATGCGCTCAGTGCGCCGGCGCCGGTTGTCTTTCCATAGCCATTCATAGAGGAAGTTGTGGAAATAGAAATATTCCAGGTGCTTGAACTCGGCGCGCGCTGCCGAAAACAGCTCCTGAGCGATCCGAACATGGTCGTCCATCGAACCGCCTACATCCATGAACAGCAGCACCTTGACCTGATTGCGCCGCTCGGGCACGAGTTTGAGGTCCAGGTAGCCGGCATTGCGGGCGGTTGCCCGGATGGTGTCGTCGAGATCAAGTTCGAGCTCGTTGCCCTCGCGCACGAATTGGCGCAGGCGCTTGAGCGCGACCTTGATATTGCGGGTGCCCAATTCGACTTGATCGTCGTAATTGCGGAACTCACGCTGATCCCAGACCTTTACCGCGCTGCGATGGCGGGGACCCCCCTGGCCGATGCGAACGCCCTCAGGGTTGTAGCCGTAAGCGCCGAACGGGGAACGCCCCGCTGTGCCGATGTTTCGATTGCCCCCCTCATGGCGCTCCTTCTGGTTTTCCAGACGCTCGCGCAAGGCCTCCATCAGCTTTTCCCAACCGCCCAGCGACTCGATCAGCGCCTGCTCCTCGGGCGAAAGATTGAGCTCGTTGCGCCGCGCCAGCCACTCGGGTGGAATCCGTCCGTCCGCCACCGCCTGAGCGAGCTGTTCCATACGGTCCTCGGCACCCTTGAAGTAGGCGCCGAATACCTGATCGAAGCGGTCGTAGTGACGTTCATCCTTCACCAGACAGGTACGCGCCAGGAAGTAGAAGTCGTCCAGACTGGCCACCACTACGCGCTTGTCGAGCGCGGCCAGAAGACTGAGAAATTCCGTGATCGTGACCGGAACCCCGCCCTGGCGCAGTGCAAAGAAGAAATCGACCAGCATGATGGGCTCCTCCCCAACCGGCGATGCGCTCAGAGATTGCCCTGGCGACGGGCAATGAACGCGAGCCGTTCGAACAGATGGATATCCTGCTCGTTCTTGAGCAACGCGCCGTAGAGCGGCGGAATGAGGTTGTTCGGATCGGTGCTGCGGATCGACTCGGCCGGGATGTCCTCGGCCAGTAGAAGCTTCAGCCAGTCCAGCAGCTCGGAGGTGGACGGCTTTTTCTTCAAGCCGGGCACCTCGCGCAGGTCGAAGAACACCTCCATCGCCTCGCGAACCAGCTCTTGCTTGATACCCGGAAAATGGACATCCACGATCCGCCCCATGTTCTCCCGGTCCGGAAAACGGATGTAGTGAAAGAAACAGCGGCGCAGGAAGGCGTCGGGCAATTCCTTCTCGTTGTTGCTGGTGATGATGATGACAGGGCGATGCGCCGCGCGAACCAGCGTCTGCGTCTCGTAGACATAGAATTCCATGCGATCCAGTTCACGCAGCAGATCGTTGGGAAATTCGATATCGGCCTTGTCGATCTCATCGATCAGGAGCACAGGCCGCTCGGTGCTCTGAAAAGATTCCCAGACCGGGCCCTTCTTGATGTAGTGCGCAATATCATGCACGCGGGGGTCGCCGAGCTGTGAATCCCGCAAACGGGAGACCGCGTCGTACTCATACAGCCCCTGTTGAGCCTTGCTGGTGGACTTGACGTGCCACTGGAACAAGGGCCGGCCCAGTGCCCGGGCCACTTCCTCGGCCAATAGAGTCTTGCCGGTACCCGGCTCACCCTTGACCAGAAGCGGCCGCTCCAGCGTGATCGCGGCGTTTACGGCCAAGGTGAGTTCGCGGGTCGCAACGTAGGAATCGGTACCTTCAAAACGCATGCGAATACTATCCTTCCAGTGAGGTCACGCGCGCCACTCGGAGGCGGCGCGGGACAAAATCAGGCAATGGCCCGTGCCTGCAACGCCGCCACGGCCGGCAAGGTCTTGCCTTCCAGGAATTCCAGGAATGCACCGCCACCGGTCGATACGTAGGAAATGCGATCCGCGACGCCGAACAGATCGATGGCCGCAAGGGTGTCGCCGCCGCCGGCAATGGAGAATGCCCCGCTGTCCGCGATGGCTTCGGCCAAGGCCCGTGTTCCGTCTCGAAATTCAGGAAACTCGAATACCCCCACCGGGCCGTTCCAGACGATCGTGCCGGCCTGCTCGGCCAGCGCCGCGTACTGGCGCGCCGTTTCCGGCCCGATATCCAGAATCATGTCATCGGCTCCGACTGCCTGTACCGCCTTGACGGCACCTTTAGCCTGCTCTGAAAACTCGGTCGCCACCACCACGTCGACGGGCAACGGGATCGCCACCCCCTTCGCTTCGGCAGCAGTCATCAGGCGACGCGCTTCATCGATCAGCTCCGGCTCATGGAGCGACTTGCCAATGGGCTGACCGGCTGCGGCCAAGAAGGTGTTGGCAATGCCGCCCCCGGGGATCAGCCGGTCGACCTTTTCGATCAGGGCCTCGAGAATGGTGAGTTTGGTCGATACCTTGGAACCGGCCACTACGGCAACCAACGGACGTGCCGGCTCGGTCAGCGCCCGTCCGAGCGCGTCGAGTTCCCCGGTCAGCAAAGGCCCCGCGCAAGCCACCGCTGCGAAACGGGCGACGCCGTGAGTCGAGGCTTCGGCGCGATGCGCCGTCCCGAAGGCATCCATCACATACACATCGCACAAGGCCGCCATACGACGCGCCAGCGCCTCATCGTCCTTCTTCTCGCCCACGTTGAACCGCACGTTTTCGAGCAGCACCAATTCACCCGGCGCCACTACCACCTCATCGAGCCAGTCGCGCTGCAACGGGACGTCCCGCTCCAGGGCTTCGCTCAGGGCGGCGGCGACGGGCGCCAACGACAAGGCCGGATCGAATTCGCCCTCCTTGGGGCGTCCGAGATGGGACATCACCATGACCGCAGCGCCCGCATCCAGCGCGGCCTGGATGGTCGGCAAGCTGGCTCGAATGCGAGCGTCGCTGGTGACCTTCCCGTCCTTGACCGGCACATTCAGGTCTTCACGGATCAGCACGCGCTTTCCGCGCAGTTCGAGATCGGTCATCTTGAGGATTGCCATCACAGCCTCCGCAGTGCGAGTTCGGAAAGAACACCCGTGCCGGGGCTATCGAGACACCCCGGCACGGCTGATCGTCACTGCGCCTTGGTTAGCGCCAGAGCGGTATCCAGCATACGGTTGGAGAAGCCCCATTCGTTGTCATACCACGAGCAGACCTTCACCAGACGGCCGTCGATCACCTTGGTGAGGGTCAGATCGGCCGTGGAAGAGGCCGGATTATGGTTGAAGTCCACCGACACCAGCGGATCCTCATTCACATTCAGGATACCCTTGAGCTCGCCGGCCGCGGCGTCCTTGAGAATCTGGTTGACTTCATCGACCGTCGTTGCGCGCCCAGCGGTGAAGGTGAGGTCGACCATCGACACGTTGATGGTCGGCACGCGAATGGCGAAGCCGTCCAGCTTGCCGTTCAGCTCGGGCAACACGAGGCCCACCGCCGCCGCCGCCCCGGTCTTGGTCGGGATCATGGAATGGGTGGCACTGCGAGCCCGGCGCAGATCTTCATGATAGACGTCGGTCAGCACCTGATCGTTGGTGTAGGCGTGGATGGTGTTCATCAAGCCTTCAACCAGTCCCAGCTTCTCATGCAGCGGCTTGACCAGCGGCGCCAGACAGTTGGTGGTGCAGCTGGCGTTGCTGATGACCGTATCGGTCGCCTTGAGGACACCGTGGTTGACGCCGTAGACGATGGTGGCATCCACATCCTTGCCACCGGGTGCGGAGATGATGACTTTCTTGGCACCGCCCTTCAGATGTGCGGAAGCCTTTTCCTTGCTGGTGAAAAAGCCCGTGCATTCCATGACGACATCGACGCCCAGCTCGCCCCAGGGCAGCTCGGCTGGGTTGCGGTTGGCCAGCACGCGGATCTTGTCGCCGTTGACGATCATGTAGTCGCCTTCCACGGCCACCGTGCCGGGAAACTTGCCATGGGTCGTGTCATGGCGCGTCAGGTGCGCGTTGGTCTTGGCATCGCCGAGATCGTTGATCGCGACGATCTGGATTTCCCCGGTGCGCCCGGATTCATACAGCGCCCGCAAGACATTGCGGCCGATGCGGCCATATCCATTGATTGCCACTTTGATTGCCATGCGCATCACTCCTGATGATGGTTAAGCCGGCCTACTGCCGGTCAGAGTAGGTCTCGAACGGTCGCAACCACGTTGTCCACCGTAAACCCGAAATGAGTCATCAATGCTGCCGCCGGAGCGGACTCGCCGAAGCGATCAAGCCCGATCACCCGCCCCTGGAGACCCACGAAGGCTCGCCAATACAAGGGGTGAGCCGCTTCCACGGCGACGCGGCGTGTCACCGCAGAAGGCAGAACCCGTTCCCGATAATCTGCATCCTGCTCCGCAAAAGCCTCCGCGCACGGCATCGAGATCACGCGCGCCGTCACGCCCTCGTCCGCCAAACGCTCGGCAGCCGCCATGGCCAGCGCCACTTCCGATCCGGTCGCCAGGATCAGCGCATCCGGCGTGCCCGGCGTGTCGCGCAGGATATAGCCACCCCGGTGAATCGCTTCGAGCTGCGCCGCATCGCGCCCCTGATGGGGACAGCTCTGGCGCGAAAACACCAGCGCCGAAGGCCCCTCACGATAGGCCACCGCCTGCTGCCAGGCGACCTGGGACTCGACCGCGTCGCACGGCCGCCAGAGGTGCAGGTTCGGAATCAGGCGCAGACTGGCCAAATGCTCGACCGGCTGATGCGTAGGGCCATCCTCGCCCAGACCAATGGAATCATGCGTCAGCACGAAGATGCTGCGCTGGCGCATCAGGGCCGCCATGCGGATGGCGTTGCGCGCATAATCGGAGAACACGAGGAAGGTGGCGCCGAAGGGAACGAAGCCGCCGTGCAGTGCCAGGCCATTGTTGATCGCCGCCATGCCGAATTCACGCACCCCATAGGCGATGCTGTTGGCATCGGGCCGTTCGGTCGAGAAACTCACCGAACCTGACCAGTGGGTGAGATTGGAATGTGTGAGGTCCGCAGAACCCCCGACCAGCTCGGGCAAGACGGGCCCAAGTCGTTCCAGCGCTTTCTGTGAAGCCTGACGGGTCGCCAGATTCGCGCCCTGGGCTGCCACGTCCGCGACCCATCCTGCGCAGGTCTGTGACCAATCCGCCGGCAAATCACCGGCCAAGCGGCGCTCGAATTCGGCGGCCAACTCAGGATGAGCCTCGCGGTAGCGCGCGAACAAGGCGCGCCAGCGGCCCGACAACCGGCCGCCCCGCTCGCGACCATCCCAGGCTGCCGCGATCTCCTCGGGAATTTCAAACGGAGCATACGGCCAGCCGAGCCGCTCGCGCGCGGCCGCGATTTCCTCGGGTCCCAGTGGCGCCCCGTGCGTCGACTCGGAGCCCTGCTTGTTGGGGGCACCGAAGCCGATCACGGTCTTGCAACAAATCAGGCTCGGGCGGTTGGCGTCACCTCGAGCCAGCTGGATCGCCTCGCGGACCGCGTCGGCATCGTGCCCGTCCACATTGCGGATGACCTGCCAGCCGTAGGCCTCGAAGCGCGCCGGCGTATCATCGGTGAACCAGCCCTGTACCGGTCCGTCAATCGAGATGCCGTTGTCATCGTAAAAGACGATCAGCTTGCCAAGCTGCCAAGTACCGGCCAGAGAACAGACCTCATGGGAAATCCCCTCCATCAGGCAGCCATCACCGGCAAAAGCATAGGTAAAGTGATCGACGATCGAAAACTCGCGGCGATTGAACCGTGCTGCAAGGAGGCGCTCCGCCAGCGCCATGCCCACCGCGTTGGCCAGACCCTGCCCAAGCGGTCCGGTCGTGGTTTCCACGCCGGGCGTCATGCCATACTCGGGGTGTCCCGGCGTCTTGCTGTGCAACTGCCGGAACTGCTGCAGATCATCGCGGCTCAGCGCGTAACCGGACAGATGCAGCAGGGCATAGAGCAGCATGGAGCCATGGCCATTCGACAGCACGAAGCGGTCCCGGTCCGGCCAGCGCGGATCGGCAGGATCATGGCGCAAGAAATCATTCCACAGCACTTCGGCGATGTCCGCCATCCCCATCGGCGCGCCCGGATGCCCGGATTTGGCTTCCTGCACTGCGTCCATGGCCAGCGCCCGGATGGCGTTGGCGAGCTTTCGACGTGACGGCATCAGTTCCTCGCTCCAGTGTTTCATCGAGTAAAAGGACCGGCCGACGACACCCGGCGGCATTCACCCTGGCTGAAAAGCCTTTCATTGTCGCTGATCGGCCTCCCCGGCGGCAATCGGGAATTGTCCCACATCAACAGAAGTCCGCGGCCTACAGGGCACTCGCCTCCTCATGCCCATTGTTTTTAGGCGCTGACCGATCCTGTGAATCGAAAGACGTGGCATGGATGATAGCGAACCGGGCCGCCTGCCCCAGCACTTTCGAAAAGAATCAACTCGGAGGCGGAAAATCGCCCCGCCGATAAGGACGGCGCGACCGGCAGCGCAGGATGACGCCGACGCAACCGCGCCAGCGTGATGTGGGGCTGGAACGGACGGGGATCGCTCGACAGACTCGCGTCGCGGACCGCATTCGCCACCCGCGCAGCGAGATGGGTCAAGGACACGCCCCGCGTTACCGACATCGCCAGCACGACCGGCCGAAGCGCATCCGGGAACCACAGGCCCCGCTCAGCGTGGATGGCGAAAGGCCGCTGCCCGGCGATTTCCGCAGTGACCGTCCCAATCAGCCTCGCCTGCGCAGCCGTTTCCACCATGCCCAGAAAGTGGATTGTCAGATGCACATCCGCAGGGGCCTGCCAGCGCAGCCAGTCCGGCTCGCCCAATGCCAGACGTGCACCTTGAAGCCACGATGAGGCACAGTCGGCCGACGGCCTCAAGCCGAAAAACAATCGCCTGCGGCCGTCACGTTCGGCCCGTGTGATGGTGGAATCGCGCATACCCGAACGCTCCGCAGGGGTCCCGGCCCGTGGCGCCAAAACTTTTTTTCACCCATCCCATTGGGTAATATGCCCGATTCGACAAGGACAAGCGTCCCCAAGTTGATCAAAGTAAGGAGTGTAATGGTGGAACGGGAAGTAATGGAGTTCGATGTCGTCATCGTCGGCGCGGGCCCGGCCGGATTGTCCTGCGCCTGCCGTATTCTCCAGATGGCTGAACAAGCTGGCCAAGAGATCGAGGTCTGCGTGGTCGAGAAAGGCTCGGAACTCGGCGCGCACAGCCTGTCCGGAGCGATCTTCGAGCCGACCGCACTCAACGAGCTGTTCCCCGATTGGAAGGAGCGCGGCGCGCCCCTGAATGTGCCGGTCAGCCATGACGAGATGTACTTCCTGCTGAGCGAACAGCGCTCGGTACTGACCCCCAATGCACTCCTGCCCAAGCCCATGCACAACGAAGGCAACTACGTCATCAGCCTGGGCCAGCTGGTGCGCTGGCTGGGCGATCAGGCCGAAGCCATGGGTGCCAACATCTTCCCCGGCTACGCCGCCGCCGATGTGATCTACGACGACAAGGGGACGGTCTGCGGTGTCGTCACGGGCGACATGGGCGTGTCCAAGAAAGGCGAACCCAAGGACAGCTATACCCCGGGCGTGGAACTGCGCGCCAAGTACACGGTGTTCGCCGAAGGCTGCCGCGGGCATCTGGGCAAGCGCCTGATGCAACAGTTCGACCTGCGCAGCGACTGCGATGTCCAGCATTACGGCATCGGGCTCAAGGAAATCTGGGAAATCGATCCCGCCAAGCACAAACCCGGACTGGTGGTTCATACCGCGGGCTGGCCCATGGACACCCGGACCGAAGGCGGCGGCTTTCTCTATCACTGGGAAGACAACAAGGTTCTGTGCGGCTACATCATTGCGCTCGACTACAAGAATCCCTACCTCTTTCCGTTCAAGGAATTCCAGCGCTGGAAGACCCATCCCGCGATCCGCGAAACCCTGGAAGGCGGCAAGCGCATTTCCTATGGCGCCCGGGCGGTGAACAAGGGGGGGCTGAACTCCCTGCCCAAGCTGACCTTCCCCGGCGGCATGATGGTCGGATGCGAGGCCGGCTTCCTCAATCCTGCCAAGATCAAGGGCAACCATACCGCCATGAAGACCGGCATGCTGGCCGGCGAAGCCATCGTGGAAGCGCTCACCGCCGGCGACACCGGCGGCCAGGATCTGGTGAGCTACGAAGAGAAGGTCAAGAATTCCTGGGTGTGGGAGGAACTGTACAAATCCCGCAACTGGACCCCGGCACTGCACAAGTTCGGCGTTCTCATGGGCGCACCGTTCCAGTTCATCGACCAGAACATCGCCGGCGGCAAGCTGCCGTTTACCCTGCACGCCAATACCGCCGATTATGCCGAGCTCAAGATGGCGAGCGACAGCAAACCCATCGACTATCCCAAGCCCGACGGCGTGATCAGTTTCGACCTGCCGTCATCGGTCTACCTCTCCGGAACCAACCACGAGGAAGACCAGCCCGTCCATCTGACGTTGAAGGACCCGGAAGTGCCCATTGGGCAGAACCTGCCGGTCTACGACGAACCCGCGCAGCGCTATTGCCCGGCCGGTGTTTATGAGGTGGTCAAGGACGACGATGGCAAGCCGCGCTTCCAGATCAACGCGCAGAACTGCGTTCATTGCAAGACCTGCGACATCAAGGATCCCGCCCAGAACATCAACTGGGTCACACCCGAAGGCGGCGGCGGTCCCAACTACATGATCATGTAATCAGCGACGGATCCTCATCCGCTCGATCAGAGCCCCGGGCAACCCCCGGGGCTTTTTTGATCAAGCTGCTTTCGGTTCCGATGCCGACCGGATCAGGCCTCGCCGAGCACTACCCGCAGCACACGGCGCACCTTGTCCATGCCGCGCTCCAGGCTGGCCACGATATCGCCATGGATGTCGCTGCCCTCGGGTCCGAGCCCGGCCGCCCAATTGACCGAAACCGCCAAGGTGGCATAGGCCAGATCCAGTTCGCGGGCCAGCGCCGCCTCCGGCATGGCCGTCATCCCGACCATGTCGCAACCCTCCGCGCGCAGCTTGCGCACCTCGGCAGCGGTTTCCAGGCGCGGCCCCTGAGTCACTGCATAGACCCCCTGTGACAACGCCTCCACCCCGGCTGCGGCTGTGGCGCGGATGAGCGCTGCACGCAGGGCGCCGTCGTAGGGTTCCGTGCAATCGGCATGCAGCACGCGGCCTTCCTCGGAAAAGGTGTGCGCACGCCCCCAGGTGTAGTCGATGATCTGATCCGGAACCGCCAACTGCGCCGGTCCCAACGCGGGGTGGATCCCGCCGACCGCGGCAACGGCGACGACCCGCCGGATGCCCAGGTGATGCAGTGCCCAGATGTTGGCGCGATAGTTCACCTGATGCGGCGCGAAGCGATGATCCTGCCCATGGCGGGCCAGGAAGACCACCGGATGGCCGGCATAATGGCCCAGATGGAGCGGCGAGGACGGCGCCCCATAGGGTGTCTCGATGACCCGGTCTTCATCGAGGACCAGGCCTTCCAATCGGGTGAGCCCGGTGCCGCCGATGACAGCGGTGACAGTCTGGTTCTGCATCGTTGCCTCGCTCATGTCCCGCGCACTGCGTAGATCGCAGGCAGGTTGCGCCAATAGCCCTTGTAGTCCATCCCGGCGCCAAAGACGTAGCGGTCCGGCACGTCCAGGCCGATGTAATCGGCGCTCGTGCCCAGATGGTTGCGATCATGGAGCTTCCGGGCCAGGACTGCAGTACGCACCTCGGCAGCGCCTTGGGCACGACACCAGGATTGCAGGGCATCGAGCGTCACCCCCTCATCGAGAATATCGTCGACGAGCAAGACGGTGCGATCGGCCAGCGCCATGCGCGGCTGATGGATCCAGCGCAACTCGGCGCCCTGAATCGCGCCGTCGTAGCGCGTGGCGTGCAGGTAATCGAGCTCCAGCGGAAACGCGAGAAGCTCGAGCAACCACGCGGTGGGAACCACTGCACCGGTCATCACGCACAGTACCAAGGGATTGCGGTCGGCCAGATCATCGGTAATCGCCTCGGCCATCTGTGCAATTGCAGCCGAAACAGCCTCCGCCGGGCACAGGCAATCCGCCTCGGTTCTGACCTGCCGGACTTCCTCGAGTCGCGACTCACCCATCGTTTGCTCCTTCCACATGATCCATCGCCTGCCCGGCCAGGGCCCGTGCCCGGCGCAGCCGTTCCGGATCGGCCTGAACGCTCGCCTCTCCCAGCAGCCGAGCATACCGCTGGTCAAATCCGGCGGACCGGGTCCAGCGCAGCTGGTCCAGCAGCCGGACGACCGCCGCGGGGTCGTTGCAGACCGGCAGCAGGTCACAGCCCGCGGCGAGCGCCTGTTCCGCGCGCGCGAGCACATCGCCCATGACCAGCGCGCCGGCCATTTCCAGATCGTCACTTACCACCGCGCCGTCAAAGCCCAGCTGACGGCGCAGCACGGTCTCGATCCAGTAAATGGAGAAACTCGCCGGCAGGGTGCAGGCCTCCGGATAGACGACATGGGCGGTCATGACCGCCGCCAGATCCGGCGCGAGCGCGACGAACGGCTGCAGATCATGGGCCACGATCGCCTCGAGCGGACGCGCGTCGCAGGGCAGCTCCAGATGGGAATCCCCCCGCACCGAACCGTGACCCGGGAAATGCTTGCCGGTGGCACCCATGCCCGCCTCGTGCATGCCCGCAACATAGGCCTTGGCCAGCGCAGCGACCACCCCCGGATCTTCATGAAATGCCCGCGAGCCGATGATTTCGGTATTGCCCGCCACATCCAGCACCGGCGCGAAGCTGGCGTCGATGTCCACACCCCGCAGTTCGGCCGCCATCAGCCAGCCCAGTTCGCGCGCCGCCGCGAGCGCCTCGGCCGGCATGCGTTCGTACAGACCGCCCAGCCATCCCAGGGGCGGCAGGCGGGTAAAGCCCGCGCGCAGCCGCTGCACCCGCCCGCCTTCCTGATCCACGCTCACCACGAGCGGCGAGCGCACGGTGCGCACGGCCGCGATCAACATCCGAAGCTGCTCGGGCGTCTCATGGTTGCGATCGAACAGAATCACCCCGCCGATCAGCGGGTGAATCAGCATCTCTCGTTCTTCCGGGGTGAGTACCGGTCCTGACAGGCCCACCACCAACGGACCGGGCGGTGTGTTCATCCCGCTTCCTCTGTAATCCATACCGGCATGCCGGGATGGCAATGATCGAACAATTCGATGACATCCGCGTTATGCATGCGCACGCAACCCTTGGAACCGGGAATCCCCAGCGGCACCTCATCGGGCGTCCCGTGGATGTAGATGTAGCGGCGCTGCGTATCGACTGCGCCCAGTCGGTTGGTGCCGACCTCGCTGCCGCACAGCCACAGGATGCGGCTCAGGATCCAGTCCCGCTCCGGATGGCGTTGGCCCAGTGCGGCCGTATAGCGCTCCCCGGTCCAGCGCCGGCCGACAAAGACGGCCCCCACCGGAGCCATCCCGCCGATCAGCGCGCGAATTCGGTGCCAGCCGCGCGGCGTCTGGTAACTGCCCATCTGCTCGCCGGCGCCTCGGGTCGCCGTCGATACCGACCACCGCCGCACGGCCGCATCGCCGGTCATGAGGGTCAGGCTCTGGTTCGCCAGCGCGATATGCAGCCAGGCCGACGTGGGCCGCTCACTCATTGCCGTTCCACCACGGTCCAGTCGCGATAGGGATGGTGCACCAGGGAAATGTTCAGAAAGCGCGGTTCATGGCTCACTTCCCGCCCCACCCAGGGCGGCAGCTCGATCGGGGCATCGGGATGCTCGAGTTCGATCTCGGCCACTACCAGGCCCGCATTGGCGCCGGAAAACTCATCCACCTCCCAGAGTCGGCCGGCATGACGCACATGATGTCGGCGCTTCTCCACCGGCGGTCCAACGCACAGATGTGCAAGCATCTCGCGGGCATCGGTCAGCGGGATGGGATACTCGAACTCGTGGCGCACGATGTCCAGCGTTGCCCCCTTCAGGTTGAGCCAGGCGCGATCGCCGGCGATGCGCACCCGGGTGATCGCGCCGCCTTCGAGGTTGAGATAGCCCTGGATCAGTTCTTCCACGTGCTCGGCCGCCGCACGCCAGGCATCGCCGGTCACCCGGAACTTGCGTTCGATCTCAAGTGCCACGGCCGCCCTCCCGCACGAACAGCGCCACCGACTCGACATGGCCAGTATGCGGGAACATGTCCATCACCCCCGCCGCCTCGAGCTGAAACCCGTGCAGACGGACCAGATCGCCGGCATCACGTGCCAGAGTGGCCGGATGACAGGACACATAGACCACCCGCCGCGCCCCGGTGGCCGCCACGGCGGCCAGCACCTCGCGCGCGCCCGAGCGCGGCGGATCGAGCAGCACGCCATCGAAGGCATCAGCGCCCCAGGGCGCCGGATCGAGCGCCGCGGTATCGTACAGATTGGCCATCAGGAAGCGGGCATGTGTGAGCCCATGGCGTTCGGCATTGCTCCGCGCCTGAGCCACCAGGTCGGCATCGCCTTCCACCCCCACGACCTCACGCGTACGGCGCGCCATCGGCAACGTGAAATTGCCCAAGCCGCAGAACAGATCCAGTAGTCGGTGATTTGGCGCCGGATCGAGCAACGCCATGGCCTGCGCCACCATGGCCCGGTTCATGGCCTCGTTGACCTGCGTGAAGTCATGGGGCCGGAAGCGCATTTCCAGCACGTCCTGGGGCAAACGGTAGCCCAGCACGTGCTCCGGCGCCCACGCGCCGGGAATGGGCGCCGCGCTGTCCGGACCTTTGGGCTGCAGCCAGAACTGGACTTGATGCGCGATACCGAATGCACGCAATGCCTCGAGATCCGCCGCGTTGGGCGCATCCAGCACGCGCAGCACGAGCACGGTCAGGGTATCGGTGACCGCGACCTCGATCTGAGGCAACCGGTCGGCGATGCTGAGTCCGCCGATGAGCGCCGCCAGCGGTTCCAGTTGCCCACCCACCGTTTCGTCCAGGACTTCACAGCGCGCGGCTTCGGCAATGAAGGACGAGCGCCGCTCGCGAAAGCCGACCAACACGCGGTCCTTGGCGCGCACCCAGCGCACACCCAGCCGGGCCTTGCGGCGATAGCCCCACACCGGTCCGGTCAGTGGCGGCAGCACCCGCTCCGGGCTGACCTGACCGATATGCCGCAGGTTGTCGAGCAGGACCTGTTGCTTGGCGAGGATCTGTGCGGCCGGGTCCATGTGTTGCAGACTGCAGCCGCCACAACGGGCGTAGGCGGCGCAGCGTGGCACCACCCGTTCCGGTGCGGGCGTCAACACGTCGACCACTTCGGCCTCATCGTAGTCACGGGTGCGGCGGTTGACCTGGAAACTCACCGTCTCGCCCGGCAAGGCGCCCTGGATGAACACCCGCTTGCCGTCCAGGCTGGCGATCCCGCGGCCGTCATGGGCCATGGCGGTGACCTCGATGGGATCGGAAACGACCGGCGCAACCCGCCGTACGGCGCGACGTCCACCCATGACGATCAGCCCGCCCAGGCCGCGCGGAAGGACTGCAGATGCGCGCGGCTGTCGTCTTCGAGCAGGGTACGGACACGCGCCTGCTCCGCGTCGTAGTCCGCGCGATCGAGCTGGCCGCGCATGAGCTGGAAGCGCAGATAGACGAGATAGGTATTGAGTACGTCGGTCTCGCAATAGTCGCGGATGCGTCCCCGCTCGCCGGCAAGATAGGCGTCCCACACCAGGCTGCCGGCCATGCCCATCTTGCCCGGCTGACCGAGCAGCAGGGCAATATCCTGCAGCGGTGCGACGGCCCGGCCCTGAAAGCCCGAAAGGACATCCATCAGGTCGATGTGACGCCAGTGAAAGCGGGACAGGTAGTTGTTCCAGCGAAAGCTGTTGTCCTGCTCGCCGACATCCCAGTAACGCGGGGCGGCGATCCCGTGGATCAGCGCGCGATAGTGCAGCACCGGCAGATCGAAGCCCCCGCCGTTCCAGCTCACCAGCGTGGGCGCGAAGCGCTCCAGGCCTTCGAAGAACCGCTCGATGAGCTCGGCCTCGGAGGATTCCGGATCCCCCAGCGACCACAATTTGAGCTGATCCCCCCGGCGCAGGCACACCGAGATGGCCACGATGCGGTGCAAATAATGCGGCAGGAACTCATCGCCGCCGGTCTTCTGGCGGCGCTGATGGAACATGATCCGGGCCACATCCTCGTCGGACAGGCCTTCGGTGTCATACAGCCGCCGTCCGCCGTCGGTATCCGGAACGGTCTCGATGTCGAAAACGAGCAGATTCAAAGCCAGTCCTTGCCGAATGAAACTCAGGCGGGAAATACGCCGGTGGATAGATAGCGGTCGCCGCGGTCGCAAACGATGCCGACGATCGTCGAACCGCGCAGCTCCTGCGCCAGGGTCAGCATGGCGGCGACGCATCCCCCGGAGGAAATGCCGGCGAATATGCCTTCCTGGGCGGCCAGCGCGCGGGTGGTGATTTCCGCCTTGTGCTGGTCCACATCGAGGATGCGATCAACCGCGTCGGGATCGAAGATTCGCGGGAGATACTCGGTCGGCCAACGCCGAATGCCAGGAATCTGGGCGCCCGCCGCGGGCTGGACGCCGACCACACGAATGCGCGGATTCTGTTCTTTCAGATAGCGCGACACACCCATGATGGTCCCCGTCGTGCCCATGGAGCTGACGAAATGGGTTACTCGCCCCTGGGTGTCACGCCAGATCTCGGGACCGGTTGTTTCATAGTGCGCCAGGGGATTGTCCGGATTGGCGAACTGATCGAGGATCTTGCCGCGCCCCTCGGCAACCATGCGCTCGGCCAGGTCGCGCGCGCCCTCCATGCCTGCCTCGGCCGACACCAGAACCACCTCGGCCCCGAACGCCTTCATCGTCGCCACCCGTTCGCTGCTGGCGGTTTCGGGCATGATGAGCACCATACGATAACCGCGAATCGCAGCCGCCATGGCCAAGGCAATGCCGGTATTTCCGCTGGTGGCCTCGATCAGCGTGTCGCCCGGCCGGATCTGCTGGCGCTCCTCGGCGTGACGGATCATGGACAGGGCCGGACGATCCTTGACCGATCCCGCTGGATTGTTGCCTTCCAGCTTGACCAGCAAAGTGTTATCGGTCGCCTGTCCCAGCCGTTGCAGGCGCACCAGCGGTGTGTTGCCAACGAAGGCTTCGATGGTGGGGTATGTCATGGCGTGGATTGTAAGCCATGGGGCGCGACCGCGAAACGATCGTGATCGAACGAAAATGCGGAAGCTCGCGGGGCATCCATCCGGCCGTTGCCTGGCAGCCCTGTACCGGGCGATGCGGGCAATGGCCAAGCTCGCTGGACGTGCCGAACCGAAACGGAATGCGGATTGGTTTGCAGCGGAAGAAGGGGCTGTAGCCACCGGCATGGCAGCCCGTGCTTTTCAGTGCTGCTGCCCGTCTGTCGAGCGCTTCAGATGAGTGGCGTCCCCACGGGGATTCGAACCCCGGTCGCCGCCGTGAAAGGGCGGTGTCCTTGGCCTCTAGACGATGGGGACGTGACACATATCAACTACGATCCCGTGAGCAAGCATAAAACTTGGTGGAGCCAGGCGGGATCGAACCGCCGACCTCTTGCATGCCATGCAAGCGCTCTCCCAGCTGAGCTATGGCCCCGCACTCGGGAAGCCGCAAACTTTACTGTCCGGCGCGGTACCCGTCAAGCCCCCCGACCACCAAATCCGGTCCCGGTGTAATTGTTCTCAATACAGCGCAACAAGGCCAGGCGCATGGCACCTGCATTGGGGTAACGCTTATCGGGGTCTTTTTCCAGTGCCTTATCGACGATATTGCGCAAGCATGCGGGTACACCGCCACGCAATGCCATCAGATCGGGATGTGGCTCATTGGCGATTCGACTCATCAGTGCGGCCACCGTATCCCCGTCGAATGGGCGCCGTCCGCCGATCAGTTCAAACAGGACCACCCCCAGCGAAAACACATCCGAACGACCATCCACGGGACGCCCGGAAAGCTGCTCCGGCGACATGTAGGGCGGCGTCCCCAGAACGGTCCCGGTTCGCGTCTTGCCGCTTGTTCCGATGCGAGCGATCCCGAAATCCGCCACTTTGACCTGACGGCCGGCCTTATCCAGCATGATGTTGCTGGGCTTGATATCACGATGCACCACCCCGTTTCGATGCGCGAAGTCCAACGCCTCGGCCACTTGTGCGCCCATCTCCATGATCCGGTTGATAGGCAGTAGATGGCCCTTGCGGGTGTATCGACGCATGTCATGGCCATCGATGAGCTCCATGGCGATGAAGCCCAGGCCGTGATCTTCCCCAACATCGTAGATGGTCACAATATGGGGATGATTGAGTCTTCCAGCCACTTCCGCTTCATGGAAGAAGCGCTCTTTGACTTGGGTGAGCTCTTCAGCCTCGAATTCCTGCTGCAGATTGAGGGTTTTGATCGCCACGACCCGATTGATACGCGGATCGACACCGCGGTAAACCGCCCCCATCGCGCCCTTGCCGAGCTGATTTTCAACGGTGTAGCGCCCCAAGGTCCTGACCGATTCAAGCGTACCCGCCCGCGCGCCCGTCTTGGGCCCGCGCGCCATCACGTCGATTACCTTGGACGCCGCCCGCGACGACTGCCGCGCCGCGATCCCATCGGGCGGCTTGTCTGGCAGATGCGGGGTCCGGGTGCGACCTCGCGCGTCCGGACGTGCGATCGGTGGGGGGATCGACACTTCGGCCCCGCCGGCCAGAACCATCGCGGGATCGAACCCCGCGGGCTGTTGCCGCGTGCGCCTGTAGGTTCGCCGCATCCACCGCGCCATGCGACGGCGCGGTTCGGCCCACCATGGAAGATCCCCACCGTCATCCGCCAGATAGGCCAGGTCCCGAAGGTGATGCAAAAGACCGTGCACGCCGGTCACACCCGCCCCCAGGAAGAGCAACACGGCAGGAGTCCCCAGCGCCACCCACCAGCGCTGAAAGACCAGCAGATACTCGAAGGCTGCGAGCAGCCCGATGCCGGATCCCACAGCCAGCAACAGGCCCAGCCAGGCGGGGAACAGCGGTAGCAGCAGCACCAGCAGCGCTGCGCCGACCAATGCCGCCCAGCGCCCGTGATTCGCCCAGGGGGGGCGGGTATAGAAATCGAAACTGACCAGCCGTTGCGTCAGGCCGCCCAGCCATTCCGGCTCCGTCAACTTGCCTTCAATGGCCGGACGCGGACGCACTTCCAGTTCCGGCGCCAGCCCGACCAGCACCAGACGCCCTCGAAAGATGCCGGCGGGCGTCGGCGATACGTCGGCCAGGCGGACCCGCTTCCAATTCGCCATGGATCGCTTCATCCGGCCGGGATAGATCCGCATCCCCGGGGTGGTCGCGATGAAACGTGAGCCCAGATAAATCCCTCTGCCGGGCTCGACGCGCAAGGTCCGCGCCGATCCTTCCAGCCAGCGGCTGGCCAAAAGAAGCGGCAAAGCAGCGTGATAATGCCCCTGGTAACCGATCACCAGCGGCAGCGCCCGAATCACGCCGTCGGCGTCCGCGGGCGCGTCCAGATAACCGATGCCCATGGCAGCGCTCGCGACCCGGGCTGCCGGGAACACCGGACGTCTGATCGATTCCGGATCGACCGCCCAGGACGACAGCATCGTGTTCGGCACGGACGTCCCGGGTCGCGTGGGAATGGCATGACGCAACAGCGGGTCGGGCAGAGCCGGTGATTTCGGTAAGGCAACCAACTGGCTGCCGAACTGGAACGACAAATACGTCATCCGGCTATCACGCATCACCTGGGCCAACAGGCTGACGCGATCCAGATCCCGTTGGCCATCGGCCAGCAGACGTTGCATGCGATTGACGCTGGCCCGATCGGCCGCGCTCAGCGCGCTGTCCTCGATGACGCTCCCCAGCGCCGTGAACCATGCCGGCAGGCCAGGATCATGCTCCAGTGGAAGCAGCACCGCGACACCTTGCGCGCCGTCGGCATGGAGCAAGTGAATCAGTCGCGCCAGCTGGGTCTGCAGATCTTCCCGCTGCCCGCCCAAACTCCGGGCATCGATCTCGACCAGCGCCAGACTGATCTCATCGCCGGTGGCGGGCGCCCAGCGCAGCCCGTGGTCATAGAGCGTCCGCTCCAGCTGCTGCAGCGCAGGCACCTGCAGCAATACCGCGACCACGGTGCCCAGCACGGCAGCGATCTGCCATATCCATTGCCCCGCCAGCCAGTCCCTGAAGGAATGCATGATGTTTCCGAGCTGCCTTGATGTCCCGCATCCAGATCGCTGCAGGAATCACACAGCCCCACGCATTTCATGGCGGGGCCTAGCAGTCCCTCAGTCGGGGGCATCTCCGGATGGCCGGCGACTACCTCCGTCTCCAAGGGGACGGGATTCCAGCAGCGGTTTCAGAAGGTCTATCGGCAAGGGAAACACCAGGGTTGAGCTCTTGTCGCCGGCAATCTGGGTGAGCGTCTGCAGATAGCGCAGCTGCATGGCCATCGGGGACTCGGCCAGCACCTGGGCAGCTTCCTGCAGCTTGCGCGAGGCCTGCAGCTCGCCGGCAGCATGGATGACCTTGGCACGTCGGCTGCGTTCGGCCTCGGCCTGCTGCGCAATCGCGCGGATCATGCTCTCGTCGAGATCGATATGCTTGATCTCGACATTGGCCACCTTCACCCCCCAGGTATCGGTCTGTACGTCGAGAATCCGCTGCACATCGGCATTCATCTTGTCGCGCTCAGCGAGCATCTCATCCAGCTCGTGCTGCCCCAGAACCGAGCGCAGCGTGGTCTGGGCCAGTTGACTGGTGGCCTCCAGATAGTTCTCGACCTGGTTGATGGCACGCTCCGGATCCACCACCCGGAAGTACAGAACGGCGTTGACCTTCACGGAGACATTGTCCCGCGAGATCACATCCTGGGATGGCACGTCCATCACCACCGTACGCACATCAACACGCACCATCTGCTGCACGATCGGCACGATGATGACCAGTCCCGGACCCTTGACTCGCCAGAAGCGGCCCAGCGTGAACACCACTGCACGCTCATACTCGCGCAGTACCTTCAATCCCGACAGCACGATCGCCAACAGGATCCCGATCATTACTCCCAACGCCGTGATATTCATGGTTTTACTCCCTGGTTCCATCCAAGATCCTTTGCCATGGGCTCGACCTTCACGATCAAACCCCGGCGCTCCACTACACGCACCGCATCCCCGGCACTCACCGGGCGGTCGCACTGCGCTTGCCAGATTTCGCCCTGCAGCCGGATCGGCCCTCGGCCGTTGACGAAATCCGCGATCGCCTCGCCGCAATCCGTCAGAATCGCTTCGGCACCCGTCGTCACCGCACGGTGCGTCGCGCGCACGGCAAACGCGGCCAACAGCGCAACGCCAACGGCCGAGCCCAGCCCGACCCCAAGGATCAACCCCCAGGCAATCCGGAATTCCGGGATGTCGCGATCGAGCAGCAAAATGGAACCCAACACAAAGGCAATCACCCCGCCGATGCCGAGCGCGCCGAAGCTGGGCATGACCGCTTCGCCAACCAGCAGCACCACGCCGAGCACCAGCAAAGCCATGCCGGCGTAGTTCACCGGCAGCGCCTGAAACGCGAACAAGGCCAGCAACAGACAAATGCCACCGGCCACACCCGCCACGCCGATGCCCGGGTTGTAGAACTCCAGGATCAGACCGTAAACGCCCACGAGCATCAGCAGATAGGCCACGTTGGGATTGGTGATCACCGCCAGCAGACGGGTCCGCCAATCCGGCAGCAGCGGCACCACCTCGCGACCCTGAACGTCCACCGTCGCGAGACCACCGCCCACTGCCACGCGCCGTCCGTCGATCTGTCGCAATAGATCCGGCAGATCGGAAGCCACCACCTCGATGACCCCGGCCGTCATGGCCGCCTGGGCGGACAGACTGGCGGCTTCGCGCACCGCCCGCTCTGCCCAGTCGGCGTTGCGCCCCCGCAGTTCGGCCAAGGCGCGCAGGTAGGCCACGGCGTCATTCTGCGACTTGCGCGCCAGGGTATCGGCCGGCGCCGGCGGCCGCGAGCCATCCGCCGTCGCGCCGTCGGACGGCTCGGGCTTCGCCGGTTCCCCAGGTGGCGTGCCGCCCGGCCCGATCGCGACTGGCGTCGCCGCGCCGAGATTCGTCCCCGGCGCCATGGCAGCCAGATGACAGGCATAGAGAATATAGGTTCCGGCGCTGGCGGCACGGGCGCCCGATGGGGACACGAAACCGACCACGGGAACGCGCGAGGCCAGGATCGCCTGGACGATGTCGCGCATCGAACTGTCGAGCCCGCCGGGCGTATCGATGCGAAGCACCACCAGCGCCGCATCGCCGTGGTCGGCCTGCTCCAGCGCCCGCAGAAGGTAATCGCTGCTCGCGGGTCCGACCGGACCGGTCAGGGCCAGCTCGACTACCCGACCGGACAGGGATGGTTGCTCGGCCGCCCAGCCCGTTGTCGCCAACAGAACCAGCAAGCCGAGGAGCAATATCCGCCGTATTGATGCCCGCACACGTCCTCCCTCGCAGAAAACGCGGCCAGCCGCCGCGCTAGGATTGGCCGTGCCGCAGCGCGGCCTCGATCCGCGCCAGACTCACCGTTCGCCCCAGCAACTGAAGCGTCTGGTCGATGGGTGGCGACACCGCCGTGCCGCTCACTGCGACCCGCAAGGGCTGCGCCACCTGACCCATCTTCCAGCCTCCCGAGGCGGCAACGGTTTCGATCACGCCGTGAATCGCCTCGATCGTCCATTCGGTAAGATCGGTAAGGGCCGCCTGCGCTGCACCCAGCGCGCGACGCCCCTCCTCGCCCAGATGCTTGGCCACCGCCTTCTCATCGTAGGCGACATGCTCGGCAAAGAAAAATCGCGCGCCTTCGGCCATCTCGACCAGTGTCTTGCTGCGCTCGCGCAGCGCCCGCACGACTTCGGCCAAATCCGGCCCCGCGTCAGGATCCACACCCAGCGCCGCCAGATGAGGCTGCAGATGTCCGGCCACATACCCGGGATCCTCGGTTTTCAGATAGTGCTGATTGAGCCACAACAGCTTGTCGGGATTGAAAGTGGACGGCGCCCGGTGCACCGCCGCGAGATCGAACAAGTCGATCATTTCCTGGCGGCTGAAAATTTCCTGGTCCCCATGCGACCAGCCCAGGCGCACCAGATAGTTCAGCAGCGCCTCGGGCAGGTAGCCGTCATCGCGATACTGCAGCACGCTGACGGCGCCATGGCGCTTGGACAGGCGCTGACCGTCGGCGCCCAGGATCATCGGGACATGGGCATAGGCTGGCGGGGTTACACTGATCGCCCGCAACAGATTGATCTGCCTGGGAGTATTATTGATGTGATCGTCGCCGCGAATGACATGGGTGACGCCCATGTCCGCATCGTCGACCACCACCGTGAAGTTATAGGTGGGCGTTCCGTCGGAACGGGCGATGATGAGATCGTCGAGCTCGGCGTTGTCGAAAGCGATGGGCCCGCGCACCAGATCCTCGAACACCACCTGCCCGTCCGTCGGGTTGCGGAAGCGCACCACCGGGCTAACGCCCTCGGGCGGTGGATCCTGACGGTCGCGGCACAAGCCGTCATATCGCGGCTTTTCCTTGGCCACCATCTGCTCGGCCCGCAGCGCATCGAGCCGTTCCCGGCTGCAATAGCACCGATAGGCCGTCCCCTCCGCAAGCATACGTTCAATGATCTGCCTGTAACGATCAAAACGCTGGGTCTGATAATAAGGACCGTCATCGTGCTCGAGGCCGAGCCACGCCATGCCCTCGAGGATGGCCTGGACGTATTCGTCGGTCGAGCGCTCCCGGTCGGTATCCTCCACCCGCAGGATGAATCGCCCGCCTTGGCGGCGCGCGTAGAGCCAGGAAAACAGCGCCGTGCGGGCGCCGCCGATATGCAGATGGCCAGTGGGACTGGGAGCGAAACGGGTAACGACGGTCATGACTAGAGCTGACTCCAGGACGGGCGGGCAGAAGCCGGGCGCAAGGCCGGCGATTCTACCAAACTCCCCGGTCGCGCCTCACATCCAGTCGGTGAGCAGGAACCCTACACTCAGCCGATTGGCGATGAAGTCGTAGTCAATCAATCCGTCGCCGTAGCCGTAGAAATACTGCACATAGCCCCGGACCGGAGAGTGGCCGAGCGGAATGCTCCAGTCCAACTGCAACGCGCCGCGCGGATCGCCCAGATCGAGGTTGTTGCGCAGCATCACGGCATAGTGGTTGCGCCCTGCGGTCCAGAACGTCCACAGTTCCGCCCGGCCCACGTAATCCTCGATATCCGGATTGTCGTCCTCCGATTCATCCTCGGGCAGGCGCCACCAGCCCTTCAGGCCCAGCGCGAAATCGTCCCCGTGATCGAACAGTGCACTGGCAATGATGCGATTCCAGCTGCGTGAGACCGGATCATCGCGGCCATTGGACTGATGATCCAGGCTGACATTCAACAGGCGGCTGTTCAGTCCCAGCGTCTTGAAGTTGGTCTTCCATGAATAAATCAGTTCCGGCTCATAGTTGGTTTCGCGAAACGGCGCCGAAGCCTCACCGTTGTAGGACTGCCAGAACGACTGCTGGGTATAGGCGAACCACAGATCACCGCGCGGATGCAGAAACTCCGGCCACAGCTTGCTCATGAAGCTCAGCTGAAACTTCGCTTCGATCGCATCGTACGGTTCATCCTCGCCGAAGGTTGCCTGAAACGGCTCCACGTTGCGCCGGCCCGCGTAGGAGAGCGGCAGGATGTAGGTGGGCCGATAGGGCGTGATCACGAACGGCCCCCGATCGGTTTGGGCCACCAGCTGCCAGCGTTTGGCCAGAGGAGACGGTGGCTCCTCGGCCGGGGGCGGCGTCACGGCTTTTACCACCGCATCCAAGCTCGATTCAGGGGCGGCCTGCGGCGCGTTCGTCTTCGCGGCGGGTGCCGGATTAGCCTCGATGCGCTGGGTTGGCGTGCGGCCCGTGACCGTGTCATAGCACTGGAGCCGCGCCGCATCGTCGGTCAATACCCGGCAACTGCCCAGTGACGCCGGAATCACCGGCGTATCGGCCGCCGATGCCACATGGAGCCCCATCACGCAGAGACCTGAAACCCACATCGCCGTACGCATGATTCATGCTTCTCTCGAGCAACAGCCACCGCGGAGTTTAGCGGGAGCTGATGGTGAAGTCTTGATCACCGACGTGACGCGTCGAATATTGACGACAGTACAGCTTATCGGCTACTGTCAGCGGCTTGCGTGGGCGGTTAGCTCAGCGGTAGAGCACTGCCTTCACACGGCAGGGGTCACAAGTTCGAATCTTGTACCGCCCACCACTTCCCCCCTCGGATTCTGCCCCACCCGCCGACACTGGCGATGCCCGGGGAATTCACGCCCCGCAAGACCTGATCCGCACGACCCACATCGTTCACTGCGCCCCTTGTCGCGTGGTCTGCTGTCGCGCCAACGCCCAATGGACATGCTCGCGCACCAGTTCGGCAGGATGGTCCAGACGCGCGGCCAAAGCCGCGGCGATAGCCGGATCCGGCGGCGCGTTGCCCATCGCCACAGCCAGGTTGCGCAGCCAGCGGATATGGCCGATGCGGCGCACGGGGGAACCGGCCAGCCGGCTTTCGAACGTGGCCTCGTCCCAGCCGAACAGGTCCACCAGACGCGGCGCGTCCAGTGCGTGGCGCGGCGCGAAGGCTTCCTCGCCGCTGAGCGCGGCATAGCGGTTCCACGGGCAGACCAGCTGGCAGTCATCGCAGCCATAGATGCGGTTGCCCATGAACGGCCGCAAAGACTCCGGAATCGGCCCGTGATGCTCGATGGTGAGATAGCTGATGCAACGCCGCGCATCGAGCCGGTAGGGACCGACGATGGCGCCGGTCGGGCAGATATCGATGCAGGCCCGGCAACTGCCGCAATGCGCGTCAAGCGGCTGATCGACCGGCAGTGGCAAGTCGGTCAGGATCTCGCCCAGGAAAAACCATGAGCCGGCCTGCCGGTCGAGCAGATTGGTGTGCTTGCCGATCCAGCCAAGCCCCGCCTGGCGCGCCAGCGCCTTCTCCAGAATCGGCGCGCTGTCGGTAAACACGCGATAGCCATGCGGGCCGATTGCATCGGCGATGCGCCGGGCCAGCTGTTCGAGGCGCTTGCGCAGCACCTTGTGATAATCCCGGCCCAAGGCGTAGCGCGCCACGTAGCCGAGCGCTGGCACGTTCAGAACGTGATCGGGATATTCGGCCACGGGGCGATAATCCATGCGCACGCAAATGGCGCGCACGCTGCCCGGCACCAGACCCTCGGGATGGCGCCGCAGCCCGGTGTTGCGCGCCATGTAGCCCATTTCGCCATGAAAACCATCGGCAAGCCACGCGTCGAGCCGATCGGCATCGTCGTCGAGATCGAACGCGCTGATGCCGACCTGCTGAAAGCCCAGCTCAACCCCCCAGCGCTTGATCTCCCGCGCGAGTGCAACAGGATCGCGCATCCCGGATGAAGAGCTGGACGCATTGGCGAGCACGGTCATGGCTCGTATTCTAGCTTCCTCACCGCGGTCATTCCCAAGAGGACACCACCTTATGCCTTCTGTCGGCGAGCCAAGCGACGCGGCTCCGCTGTGGGCCTACCGGGCCAGCGAAATGCGTCAGCTGGATGCGCGCCTCATGGCCCGCGAGCATATCGACGATTACACCTTGATGCGCCGGGCCGGCCGCGCCGCGTTTTTCCGGTTGCGCCGGCATTGGCCCCAACGGCGGCGGCTGGGCGTGATTTGCGGACCGGGGAACAACGGCGGCGACGGATATGTGATCGCCGCCCTCGCCCGGGCATGGGGTCTCTCCGTTCGGCTCTGGGCCATGGCGCCGGTGGAATCCCTGCGCGGCGCGGCGCGGCGCGCGGCGCAGGATTTTCTCGCCTCAGACGGACAGATCGAGCCGCTGGACGCTGGCAGCCTGCGCACGGCAGATGTGGACGCCTGGGTGGATGCGCTTTTCGGAACCGGGTTGGCACGCCCCGCAAGCGGCGTGGCGCATGACGTGATCTCAACCCTGAATGCGCACCCGGCCCCGGTACTGGCCATCGACACACCGTCGGGGCTGTGCACCGACACCGGAGTGATGCGGGGCATCGCCGTGCAGGCAGCCATGACCGTGAGCTTCATTGCGCCCAAACCAGGGCTTTACACCGGCGCCGGCCCGGACTGCTGCGGCACGCTCATTCTCGACCGGCTCGGTGCGCCAGACGATCTCGGCGCCGGACTACCCGGCGCCTGTCGGCTGTGGCCCGCTGACACGCCACCGGAGATGCTGCTACCGCCCCGCTCACCGACCGCGCACAAAGGCCAGTTCGGTCACGTGCTCGTCGTCGGAGGCGGCGTGGGCATGGCCGGCGCGGCCAGAATGGCGGCCGAAGCGGCATTGCGGGTGGGTGCGGGTCTGGTCAGCGTCGCAACGGCCCCCGAGCACGCAGCCGCGGCCGGCATCGGACGGCCGGAGCTGATGGTAGCCGGGATCCAGACCGCCGAGGACCTCGCGCCGCTGCTAGCGCGCAGTACGGTGCGTGCGCTGGGACCCGGACTGGGCCGAAGTTCGTGGTCCGAGCAGCTGTTTTCAGCCACTCTCGCAGCGCCCGGCCCGCTGGTGGTGGATGCTGATGGGCTGAACCTACTGGCCGAGTGCCCTTGCTGGCGCGAGAACTGGATTCTCACCCCGCACCCGGCCGAGGCCGCGCGGCTGCTGGGCGTAACGACGGCCGAAATCCAGGCCGACCGCCTGGCCGCCGTGCGGGCACTGACCGATCGCTATGGCGGCGTCGCACTGCTCAAGGGCGCCGGGACGCTCATCGACGACGGGCAGCAAATCGCTCTGTGTGCCGGCGCGAATCCGGGACTTGCCAGCGGCGGGATGGGCGATGTGCTGACCGGACTCGCTGCCGGCCTGCTCGCCCAGGGCCTTGCGCCGGTAGCAGCCGCGCGGGGCGCCGTCCGCCTGCAGCTGCACGCCGGCGCCCATGCGGCGCAGACACTGGGTCATGCTGGCATGCTCGCCAGCGATGTGCTGGATCGCATCGCGCCGCTTCTGGCGCTTCCGGAGATCCGGCCGTGAAGCTGGCCGACCACTATCGGACCAATCTCCCCACGCCCGAGGCCACCGATGCCCTGGCGCACGCCTTTGCCCGCTGTGCCAGTCCACCGCTCGTCGTGCTGCTCGATGGGGATCTTGGCGCGGGCAAGACCAGTTGGGTTCGTTCCGTTCTGCGCTCCTGGGGATGGAGCGGTACCGTACGCAGCCCGACCTATACCCTGCACGAGACCTACGACACTCCCACCGGCTGGCCGGTGCACCATCTGGACCTGTACCGGCTCGGGGCTCCAGACGAACTGGACGAACTCGGACTGGCAGACCTCTGGTCCATCCCCGCCGTCTGGTTCATCGAATGGCCGAGCAACGGTAAAGGACACTTACCACCGGCCGATATTCGGCTGGAGTGGAAACACTGCCCACCCGGTCGCCAGGTTCGCATCAGTGCCCTCAGCAGCGCCGGAGCGGCGCTACTCGATGCGTGGGTCACCTTTATTCAACAACATACTGCACCATGAATCTCGCAAGAGGTTTAGGAAAGCGACCTATCCAAATGAATCTTCTTGATTCTTCCAGGCGTCGGCTCTAACATTTTGTTTCGACTCGCTAGGGGGATCATCATGAAACGCTGGATCGCGCTGATGCTGCTGTGCTGCACCGCCCTCCCGCTATGGGCCGCCTCCGGAACGACTCAGATCGCCCAGATCGAGACCGAACGCGCAGTCACACGTGTTTTCCTGCCCTTGAGCGGCCCCGCTCAGCACACGCTGCTGACCTTGGACAACCCCCCGCGCCTGGTGATCGATCTGAATGGGTCCGGCGTCCCTTCGCGCATGCTCGGTCTGCAGGCACCGGGGAGTATCGTTACGCTGGTCCGCAGTGGTTCACGCGAACGCGGCGCGCTCCGGGTCGTGCTCGATCTGACCGAAAAGCCACGGGATTCGCGTGCCCAACTGGAGAAAAACCAGCGTGGCGAATACCGCTTGGCCGTGGAGCTGCGTCATGCACCGCGCATGATCGCCACCGCACCGGTCCGCGCAGTCAACACGGCTGCGTCGCCAACGCCCGTCGTGACGCAGGAAACCCAGAGCCGTTCACCCGAGAAGATCGCGGTCCCATCCAAACCGCCCGTTACGGTCAAGACCGATCCCCCCATCACTGTCGCGAAAGCAGAAGCCGAGCGCCCACCAGGCGCAACCCCGACCGTCAAGCCCGCCACGCCCACAGCGCGCGCCGAGCCGGTCACGACCCAGCCCCCCGTTCCAGCGAACCCAGCCCCGGCGACGGTACTGAAACGCACCGTCAAGCCAGGACCGATCATCATTGCCGTCGATGCCGGACACGGGGGCAAGGATCCGGGTGCGGTAGGCGGCAGCGGTACACGCGAAAAGGACGTCACGCTTGGAATCGCCCGAGAGCTGGCGCGGCGCATCGATCGGGAACCGGGCATGAAAGCGGTGCTCATCCGGGATGGGGATTATTTTCTCACCTTGCGACAACGCATTCAGAAAGCTCGCAAGCACCAGGCTGATTTATTCGTCTCGGTGCATGCCGACGCGTTCAAGAACACCTCCAGCCGGGGTTCGTCGGTGTATGTCCTGTCCCAACGCGGCGCCACGAGCGAAGCCGCACGCTGGCTGGCCGAACGGGAAAACGCTGCAGATCTGGTCGGCGGGGTCAAGCTGCATGACAAGGACGATGTGCTCGCTCAAGTGCTTTTGGATCTGTCCCAGACGGCCACCATCGACGCCAGTTTCCTGCTCGCCGACCGGGTTCTGGGCGAACTCGGTCGTCTCGGCCCACTGCACAAGGAAGCTGTCCAGCAGGCGGGGTTTCTGGTACTCAAGTCGCCGGACATTCCGTCGATCCTCGTGGAAACCGCGTTCATCACCAATCCACATGAAGAGCGCCGCCTGAAAGATCCTTCCCATCAGCGGCGCATCGCATCGGCGATTTTTAGCGGGCTGCGGGCATATGCCCTGGAGCGCATGCCGGATACCCGTTTCGCCAGCATGGCCCAGGCCCAGGAATCCGAGCTGTCACTGGCGGGCGATCCGGCACTGAGTCCATGAGTCGTGCACCACGCATCGTGCTGGTGGGCACCTCCCATCCGGGCAACATCGGCGCCACGGCTCGAGCCATGAAAACCATGGGGCTCAGCGAACTGCATCTGGTGGCTCCGGAGCGTTTTCCCGACCCCCAGGCGGTCGCCATGGCCGCCGGGGCCGAAGACCTGCTCGAACAGGCCTGCATCCACCCGACACTGCCAGCGGCGCTCGCCGGCTGTCACTGGGTGGCCGGACTCAGTGCGCGACCCCGCTCGCTCTCGGGTCCGTCTCTGACAGCGCGCCAAGCGGCGCAGCATCTGACGCATCTCGGCGAACAGACCAACGCGGCACTGGTGTTCGGACGCGAACGGACCGGGTTGACCAATGAAGAATTGGACCTGTGCCATGTGCGGGTGAACATCCCATCCAATCCGGAATACGGCTCGCTCAACCTTGCCGCAGCAGTTCAGGTCGTGGCCTATGAATGGCGCATGGCGATGCTTGACGGCCCGGCCAGCCCGGTCGAAGCACCCGATACACCAGGCACACCGGCCAGCAGCGCAGCCTTGGAAAACTTCCACGCGCATCTGGAAGAGGTACTGGCCGAGATCGGTTTTCTCGACCGGGGCAATCCCCGCCAGTTGATGCGGCGACTTCGGCGGCTGTCCAACCGGGCGCAACCGGAAGTCGAGGAAATCAATATCCTGCGCGGGATTCTGAGCGCTATCCAGGGCGGCCGCACCCGCCGCCCCGGTGGCGCATCGGACCGCAACGTATAATGATCCGCACAGGAGGCGTTGCGCCTCCGCCAGTAATCGGAACCGAATCATGTGGGAACGCCTGCGGGAAGACATTCAATGCGTCTTCGAGCGCGATCCGGCAGCGCGCAGTATCCGCGAGGTGCTGACCGCCTACCCCGGACTCCACGCCATCTGGCTGCATCGAGCGAGCCATGCCCTGTGGCGGCGCGGCCTGCTCTGGCCGGCACGACTGTTGTCGCACGTGGGGCGCTGGCTGACCGGCATCGAGATCCATCCGGGCGCCCGATTGGGGCGACGCTTTTTCATCGATCACGGCATGGGCGTCGTGATCGGCGAAACCGCCGAAGTCGCCGATGACTGCACGCTCTATCACGGGGTGACCCTGGGCGGCACCAGCTGGGCGGGCGGGAAGCGACACCCCAGCCTGGAACAGGGCGTCGTCGTGGGTGCCGGCGCCAAGATCCTGGGGCCGATCCGGATCGGTGCGAACGCCCGCGTGGGCTCCAATGCCGTGGTCGTTCGCGACGTGCCGCCGGATGCGACCGTAGTCGGCATTCCGGCACGGGTCGTGCGCGAGACTACCCGTCCCGCCCCGGATGCCAAACGCCAGGCCATTGCGGAGCGCATGGGCTTCGATGCCTACGGGCTCACCCGCGAGATGCCTGACCCGGTGGCTCATGCCATCAACGGCATGCTCGATCACATCCATGCCATGGACGAATGCCTACAGACCCTGGGCGAGCGGCTGCACCGCCTCGAAGGTGAAACCGGCGAACCGCTCCCGGCGCCGCCACCGTGCGACGTCATTCCCATGGAAGAATCCGCCCAAGCGCGCCCTGAACCTCCCGGGAACGCAGCACATTCCAGGTCGGGACCATGAGCGAACCGGTCTATCTGGACCACGCCGCAACCACGCCCACCGATCCCCGGGTGATCGCCGCGATGACCGCCGTACTCGGTCCCGCGCACGGTCATGGCAATCCTTCCGCCATCCAGCATCCCTACGGCCAGCGCGCCGCCGCCGCTGTGGAGGCGGCTCGTGCCCAGGTCGCCCGGCTGATCGGCGCCACCCCGCGCGAGATCGTGTTCACCAGCGGGGCCACCGAGGCGAACAACCTCGCCATCAAAGGCGCCTGCGCGTTCTATGCGGCCCGCGGCCGACATCTCGTCACCGCCCTGACCGAGCACCCCGCGGTACTGGAGCCGGTCGGGTCGCTGGAAGCACAGGGCTGGCACGTCACCCGCTTGCAGCCTGCTGCTGACGGGCGCATCCATCCGGACCAGCTGGCCGCCGCGCTGCGGCCGGATACCGTGCTGGTGTCCCTCATGCAGGTCAACAACGAAACCGGCATCATCCACGATATCGCGGCGCTGGGCGCCATGTGCCGTGAACGCAACGTCCGGTTCCATGTCGATGCCGCGCAGAGCGCCGGCCGACTGGCCATCGACGTGGAGACGCTGGCGGTGGATTATCTGTCGCTGTCTGCACACAAGTTCTACGGCCCACAGGGTATCGGTGCGCTGTTCGTACGCGATCGACCGCGCGCCGGACTTGTCGCACAGATGCACGGCGGTGGTCAGGAGCGCGAACGCCGTGCCGGAACGCTGGCGGTCCACCAGATCGTCGGCATGGGCGCAGCCGCCGACATCGTCATGCAGGAGCGCGAGACCGAACAGGCCCGTCTTACCGATCTCGTTGCCCGGCTCGAAACAGCTCTCGCCGATGTGCCGGATCTGGTCTGGATCGGCTCGGACACGCCCCGCGTACCGGGCATTCGCAATGTCGTCATCCGGGGCGCGGCGCGCGCAAGCCTGCTTGCCAGCCTGTGGGACACGGTTTCAGCGTCCGCCGGCTCGGCCTGCAGCGCCGCCGAGGGCGAACCGTCCGCCGTGCTGCAGTCCCTTGGACTGGACCCGGTGACCGCACAGGGTGCACTGCGCCTCTCCCCTGGCCGTTGGACCCGCGAAGCCGATATCGATCGGGCCGCTGCGGCCCTGCGCCGGGCGATCATTCGCCTGCAACGGGTCGCCGCCGGAGAACCGGTCGACCAGTTGCCCGGCCCCACCACCCTGCCCCCCGCCTACAGCCCAGCCGTATGTGACTGGTTCGCGCGATTGCCTCGAACCGGCCACCTGAGGCCGGCACCAGGGGTCGTTCAAGGAGAAGCCGGCACGCCACAGCACGGTGCTTGGGTGCGCTGGAATCTGGCCATCGATGGGCGTCGCATCGAACAGGCCCGCTTCAGCGCCTGGGGCTGTCCCGCCACACTCGCCGCAGCCGCCTGGTGCGCCGATTGGCTGGAAGGGCGTGATCAGACTGCGGCGGCAAATCTGACCGGCGCCGCGATGGCCGAGGCGCTGGCCCTCACAGGCGCCCAGCGCGGCGTGACCCTTACCGTCGAAGACGCCCTGAAGCGGGCCCTCGCCCACTCGCCCGAACAGCAGGCGCCCGCCGCGCCGAGCACCGCATGTCCGAGCTGAACGACCCCCGGGTTTTCATGGCCGCCGAGCGCACGCTGCTGGCCTGGAACCGAACCAGTCTGACGCTCATGGCCTTCGGCTTCGCCGTGGAGCGCTTCGGGCTGTTCGCTCACATGCTGTTCTCCCCGCCCGGCGCACCTATCCCTCGCGGCGGTTCGTTCTGGGTCGGCCTCGCCTTCATCGCTCTGGGCGTCTTCGCGGCCCTCGGCTCGGTATTCCAATACCATCGCGCGCTGAAAACCCTGCGACCGGTCGAGATTCCACCCGGTTACGCCGTTCATTTCGGCTCTCTGCTCGCGCTGGCCGTCGCGCTGCTGGGTCTGGGCCTGATGATTCACCTCGGGCTGCAATCGACGCTGATGCCCCATGCCGCCGCCGGATTGCCGGCACGCTGAGCGGGCGCGCACGGGCCCGCTCAAGCCACAGCGGTTCGCCTATTCTCATACCGTATTCCCCGCACCCGCGGGGATAAAGACGCGCCGCTTTTTCGGGCAACCGCGTGATGAAAGCGCGTCGGGTTGCGACTCACTCCGCGATCTGGGCGTCGCGCAGGCGACGGATTTCGTCGCGAACCTTGGCGGCCTGCTCGAATTCCAGATCACGCGCATGGCGCTGCATGCGGGCTTCGAGTTCGCGGACCTTCTTGTCCATGGCCGCGGGATCGGTGAGCAGGCGTCGATCCTCGGGCCGCAGGCGCCGGCTCTTGTCCTGCAGCTTGCGGCCGGGAATGGCGCGGCCGGTCTCGAGAATGTCCTCGACGCGCTTGCGGATGCCCTGCGGGGTGATGCCGTGTTCGGCGTTGAAGGTTTCCTGCTTTTGGCGGCGCCGATCGGTCTCGTCGATGGCCCGACGCATGGAGTCGGTCACATAGTCGGCGTAGAGAATCGCGCGGCCGTTGAGATTGCGAGCGGCGCGACCGATGGTCTGGATCAGCGAGCGCTCGGAGCGCAGAAAGCCTTCCTTGTCGGCGTCGAGCACGGCCACCAGCGACACCTCGGGCATGTCCAGGCCTTCGCGCAACAGGTTGATGCCGACCAGCACGTCAAACTCGCCCAGCCGCAGGCCACGCACCAGCTCGACGCGCTCGACAGCGTCGATGTCCGAATGCATGTAGCGCACGCGGACGTTGTGCTCAGCCAGAAAGTCGGTGAGGTCCTCGGCCATGCGTTTGGTGAGCGTGGTGATGAGCACGCGTTCACCGGCCTCGGCGCGGATGCGGATTTCCCCCAGAACATCGTCGACCTGGGTGCGCGCGGGGCGCACTTCCACCTGCGGATCGACGAGCCCGGTCGGGCGGACCACCTGTTCGATCACGGCGTCATTGTGCGAGAGCTCATAGGGTCCGGGCGTGGCGGAGACGAAGATCGTCTGCGGCGCGAGGCGTTCGAACTCTTCGAAGCGGAGCGGCCGGTTATCCAGCGCCGAAGGCAGCCGAAAGCCATACTCGACCAGGTTTTCCTTGCGCGATCGGTCACCCTTGTACATGGCACCCAGCTGGGGAATGGTGACATGACTTTCATCGATCACCAGCAATGCGTCGGGCGGCAGGTAATCGAACAGGGTCGGTGGCGGTTCGCCTGGCTGGCGGCCGGACAGATAGCGCGAGTAGTTCTCGATCCCCGAGCAATAGCCGAGCTCGGCGATCATCTCCAGGTCGAACTGAGTGCGCTGCTCCAGCCGTTGGGCTTCGAGCAGGCGATTTTGCGCGCGCAGGCTTTCGAGCCGCTGCTTGAGATCGATGCGAATCTGTTCGACGGCGGCGAGCAGCGTTTCGCGTGGCGTGACGTAGTGGGTCTTGGGATAGATGGTATAGCGCGACAACGGACGGCCCAGCTCGCCGGTGAGCGGATCGAAGCTGCGGATCGATTCGATTTCATCGTCGAACAGCTCGACGCGCACCGCTTCCTGCTCCGATTCGGCGGGGAAGATGTCGATGACATCCCCGCGCACGCGGTAAGTGCCCCGCCCCAGTTCGATTTCGTTGCGGGTGTACTGCAGTTCCGCGAGACGGCGCAGCAACACGCGCTGATCGATGCGATCGCCCGGCAGCAGATGCAGCACCATGCTGAAGTACGCTTCGGGATCACCCAAGCCATAAATCGCCGAAACACTGGCGACGACGATGGCGTCGCGTCGCTCCAACATGGCCTTGGTGGCCGACAGACGCATCTGCTCGATGTGTTCGTTGATCGAGGCATCCTTTTCGATATAGGTGTCGGTCGAGGCGACATAGGCCTCGGGCTGGTAGTAGTCGTAGTAGGAAACGAAGTACTCCACCGCGTTACGCGGGAAAAAGCCTTTCATCTCGCCATAGAGCTGGGCGGCGAGCGTCTTGTTCGGCGCCAGGATCAGGGCGGGACGCTGCAGTTTGGCGATGACATGCGCGATGCTGAAGGTCTTGCCCGAACCGGTCACCCCCAGCAGGATCTGTCGGGCCAAGCCATCCTCGAGCCCTTCCACCAGACGCGCGATGGCGTCCGGCTGGTCGCCGGCGGGGGCGTAATCGGCATGTACTTCGAATCGGTTGGTCATTGCGATGGTCCAGAGCGGTGGTTATGATGAGCGGTTATTTGGCAGCCGCATCGAGAGGACATTATCTTGGGCATTCGTTTGTCTCAGCGCGTTCAACGCATCAAGCCCTCCCCCACCCTTGCGGTCACCGCTCGCGCGGCGGCGCTCAAAGCCAGCGGCAAGGACGTGATCGGCCTCGGCGCCGGGGAGCCGGATTTTGATACGCCCGAACACATCAAGACCGCAGCGGCCGAGGCAATCGCGCGCGGTTTTACCAAGTATACGGCGGTCGACGGCACGACCGGGCTGAAGCAGGCAATCATCGAGAAATTCGAGCGCGACAATCACTTGCGCTACACGCCCAAGCAGCTTCTGGTCTCCTGCGGCGCCAAGCAGAGCTTTTTCAACCTGTGCCTCGCCCTGCTCGATGCCGGCGACGAAGTCATCATCCCCGCACCCTATTGGGTCTCGTATCCGGACATGGTGCTGATCGCCGATGCTACGCCAGTCATCGTCCCAACCACGATGGATGCCGGCTTCAAGATCACCGCGGCGCAACTCGAAGCAGCGATCACCCCGCGTACCCGGCTCCTGGTCCTCAACAGCCCGTCCAACCCGACCGGCAAGGCCTACAGCCGCGCTGAACTCGAGGCCCTGGGGGACGTGCTGCGTCGCCACCCCGATGTCCTCATCGCCAGCGACGACATCTATGAAGTCATCCTGTGGACCGGTGAGCCGTTCGTCAACATCGCCATGGCTTGCCCGGATCTGGTGGAGCGGACCGTGGTCATCAACGGGGTGTCCAAGAGCCATGCCATGACGGGTTGGCGCATCGGCTACGCGGCCGGGCCGCAGGCGCTGATCCAGGCCATGACCAAGGTTCAATCCCAGAGCACATCCAATCCCACGTCCATTTCGCAGGTTGCGGCGGAAGCAGCGCTGCAGGGCGATCAGTCCTGCGTGACCGAGATGGTCAAGGCCTTCCGCCAGCGTCACGACGCGGTGGTGGCTCGCCTCAATGCGTTGCCCGGCGTGCGCTGTCTGCCGTCCGACGGAACGTTCTATGCCTTCCCGGACTTCTCCGAGGTGTTGCAACGGCGCGACGATCTGGCCGACGACATCGCACTCGGCGAATTCCTGCTCAACGAAGCCCTGGTCGCCCTGGTCCCCGGCTCAGCCTTCGGCAGCCCCGGTCATATGCGCCTGTCCTACGCGACCAGCCAGACGTTGCTGGACAAGGCGCTGGACCGGCTCGCACAAGCGCTCGGCTAAGTCTAACCGGCCCCGATCTGCCTTGACGCGGACCGGGGCGTCGGCTAGGATTTACGGCTTGTTGTTCCCCGGTAGCTCAGTCGGTAGAGCAGGTGACTGTTAATCACCGGGTCGGCGGTTCGAGCCCGTCCCGGGGAGCCAATTTCAAATG
>OBIC01000015.1_pt1 | contig 135091 bp, 131 predicted proteins | sample 1519831 | NCBI WGS metagenome assembly OBIC01 (sample SAMN03019805, study PRJEB22545) | beach sand metagenome | biome: beach; feature: sea beach; material: beach sand | place: USA: Municipal Pensacola Beach, FL | collected 2010-10-20 | depth 40-45 cm m
GAGAGAGGTTTGGGTGCAAACACGGACACTGCCAGATCGCGCACAGCCGTTTGATGTTTCGGTTCGTGAAAGTACGGGTTCGTCCATCGTAGTGATCTTCGCGGTAGGAGCGGGTGGCAACCCTGAGCGACACCATACGCTGCTGGATACATTGGCTGAGTCAGGCTGTACGGTCGTGGCGCCATATTTCGAGCGGCTCGTCTCTTCAACCCCAACCGAAACTGAGTTGACTCTGCGAGCCAGACGCTTGTCACTCGCGCTTGATGCTTTCGTCCAACCCGGCGCAACCGTGGCGGGTGTGGGACATTCTATCGGTGCGACCACGCTGGTTGCGCTAGGCGGAGGCCAAATATGGCTAGGGCCTGGTCAGCCTGTCGAAATCACGCCAGATGAACGGCTGACCCGCCTGGGGCTGCTCGCGCCGGCAATGGGGTTTTTTCAGGCGCCAGGCGCACTTGCTGAGGTGCGTATCCCGGTTCTTGCCTGGGTAGGTTCCGAAGACCGAATCACACCTCCCGCCCAAACCATATGGCTGGCTGACACCATGCGTGATTGGCAAGCGGTGGATGTTTGCATTACTAACGGAGCGGATCATTTCTCATTCATGGACCAACGGCCACCGCAATCTGTTGAGGTGCTGGCTAATAAACAGGCATTTCTTCAGGAGCATTCCAGTGCACTTTGCCAATTCGTTACGAGTTGATGGCTCTGTGCGCTTCAGGGGAGGGAATGCAAGCAAGACGGATAACAATTCGCTGCAGCCGACCCCAAACCGCTTCGCAGTTTTGATCGGCTGAGCTCAGGCGTTGGAATCTCAAAGAGCGCCGATGAAGCTTGATGGCTTAGTTGACCAATACCGCTCGATGCCCCCGGTTTCAGTAGTGGCCTGATGTGGGGTTCACAGTCGCTGACTTGGCCAGATGCTGGGCCATGCGCCGAAATGCAGAAAGGCCGGCGCGTCGCGATGTGCTTCGGTGCGGATGCGTCCGGAAGGGGCGCAGTCCGATCGGGAGAGGGTTCGGCGGGGGAAAGGGTCCTTTGGTCCGGGGCTTGCCCGGACCAAAGGACCGAAGCGTCAGAAGGTGAACTGCAACCCGGCGGATGCCAAGTCGAAGTTGACTTCGAAGTTGTCCTTGTCGACCGGGATACGTTCGTATTCCGCCCGCACATAAAGATGGGGCAGGATCTTGAACTTCACACCGGCGCCGTAGAAGACGTTATCGCCGTCCCAGCCCTTGTCGAGCGGGCCGGGGCCGTCGAGTTCCACATCCCACCAGGCCATGCCGCCCTTCGCGAAGATGGTGAAAAAGTCGTTCGCCAGTGGCAGGGCCAGCACCACCGCGGCGGTATACACGTCACCGGACAGTTCGAAGCCGGCTTCTTCGGTTTCGCCAAGCTCGATGTATTGACCTTCGAGTCCCAGCCAAGGCAGCAGTTCGACGCCGATGAATCCTTTGCCGGTCGAGACATCGTCATCGAAGTCGGTGACGTCCTCGGGCAGCTCGATTTCCTGATCGCCGATCTCCAGGTCCTGAGCGGTGGCGTACACGTAGCTGATCCCAATATAGGGGCGCAGGTACATGTCATCGGCCTGGGCAGTCAGGGGGAGCAGACTACCGAAGCTCAATAGGGTGAGTAGGCTCAACTTACGCTTCATGGGCACCTCACATGTTAGTAAACAGGAAAACCCGCTGGGAACATGTCGTTTGCCATTATGCGGAGTCATTCTAATTTTCATCTCCGGGCTGCATGGCGCGGGTAACGGGCACTTGGTCCCGGAAATATGCAGCCAACTGGTTCGATCATCGCAAATGCACCGGTCGAACCCTGTTCCGGTTCGTGGTGTCTCGATGACCGCTGGGAATTGTTTCACGAAAAATCGGATGTGGCCATGCCCCCAATCGTCAGCTGTGGGTCTCACCCGCAAGGCGCTGCACCATGATATGTTCAGGTGTTCGATGATGGGGAGGAGCGCCTTGTGAAACGCATCACGATCTGGGGTTTTCTGGTCCTTCTGGGTCTGGCTGCGGTCTGGATTGGCGGCCCGTTCTACACGCTTCATCAGCTGCGGACAGCCGTTGAAACACAGGATGCCGCCTATCTGGACAACCAGGTGGATTTCCCGCTGTTGCGGGACAACATCAAGCTCCAGCTCAATGCGCGTGCGGCGCAAGCGACCCCGCCACGCTGGAGGGACAGTCCGCTTGGGGGGCTGGCGCTGGGGCTGACCAACCAGCTGGTGGATCGGCTGGTCGAATCGCTGGTCACACCAAGCGGCCTGCTCAGTCTGCTCGAGGAGCGGACCCTGCAGCCCGAATCACCATCCGCTGATCCCGAAGCGGACGGGACGCTGTCTGAGGCGGAACGAGAGATCCGCTTCCGAGAAGCCCGGTTCCGGTTCGAGGGCTTGAGTCGGCTGCGCGTCGAGGCAACTACCGAACAGGGTGAACCGATCCGGGTCGTTCTGAGTCGCCAGCATCTCAAGTGGCGCCTGACCAACCTCATCCTGCCGGAATGGCCGGATTCGCTGCTCGACTCGGCCCAAGGCGGTGGCGATGTCTGAGCCGCAATGGGGGCACCTGATCGAGCGATTGGAACGGCTGGCCGATCGGCTGGAGGACTGGCTGCCGCCGGTCCTCATGCCCGTCGATCTCGCGCAGGCATCGGTCTGGCGCTGGCGTAGCACCGGCCAGGGACGGGGGATGTTGGAGCCCGTGATGCACTACCGGGCTGCTGCGCTCGAAGATCTGCTGGGGCTTGAACGCCAGCGCGCCGCGCTGGAACGCAATGTCCGCCAGTTCATCGCCGGCCGGCCGGCCAACAATGTGCTGCTCTGGGGCGCGCGCGGGACTGGCAAATCCTCGCTCATCAAGGCGCTGCCGGGCGCTTATGCCGATCAGGGTCTGCGTCTGATCGAGATCGGCAAGGCCCAGCTCGGAGAGCTGCCGGATCTGCTGGCGCTGCTGTATGGTCGGCCTGAGCGCTGCCTTCTGTTTTGCGATGATCTCTCGTTTACCCACGAAGAGCCGGGCTACCAGCATCTGAAAGCGATTCTGGAAGGATCGGTGACCGCGCCGCCCGACAACGTCCTGATTGTGGCGACGTCCAATCGCCGTCACCTGATGCCGGAGTCGATGGCCGACAATCGTGACACGCGGATCCTGGATGGCGAGATCCATCCCGGCGAGGCGGTCGAGGAAAAGATTTCCCTCTCCGAGCGTTTCGGGTTGTGGCTGTCGTTTCATCCCTTCGACCAGGCGCAATACCTGGCCATCACGCGCCATTGGCTGGTTCGCTTCGGAGTTCGGGAACCCGGCCGCGAGGAGATCACCTGCGCCGCCCTGCAGTGGGCGCTGGAACGCGGGTCGCGCAGCGGCCGGGTGGCCTGGCAGTTCGCCAAGGACTGGCTGGGACGGGAGACGAATCCGGGAGCCGGATCGATTCCTTGAGCTGGATCAAGAGCCTGGGCGGTCGGGCTGGCGACACTGAACGCATGGGCGTCGGCGCTGTGCATCATGACCGCGGGTCGTGGCATCGGTATCGTCAGAGGCGCCCCATTCCGCTGAAGAATGGAGGTGCGCCATGTCCGCGGACATCATCCGCAAGCCCACCGGGGGCGTGAAGATCCGGCCTCATCTGACCGATTATGCGGCCGAATGCCGCAACTTCAGCTGGGCAGCTGCCCGCGCCGCCATCGACGGTCTGCCGGACGGCGGACTCAATATCGCCTATGAAGCCATCGATCGCCATGTCCAGACGGGGCGGGGCGCGCACATCGCGCTGCGCTGGCTGGACAAGCAGGGTGCGGCGCACGATTTCAGCTATTTCCGGCTGCGCGAGCTCACCAATCGCTTCGCCAACGTGCTCACCGATCTCGGCGTGGGACGCGGTGATGCGGTGTTCGCCCTCATGGGTCGCATCCCGGCGCTGTACCTCAGCGCACTGGGCACGCTCAAGAACGGCAGCGTGTTCTGCCCCATGTTTTCCGCTTTCGGTCCCGAGCCCATCCATCAGCGCATGAGCATCGGTCAGGCGCGGGTCCTGGTGACCACCGCCGCGCTCTACGCGCGCAAGGTGGTCGGACTGCGCGCTTCCCTGCCCGATCTGGCGCATGTCCTGATTGCCGATCTGGACGCCCATGCGCCGGCGCCCGAGGGAACGCAGAATCTCCAGACGCTGATGGCGCAGGCCAGCGACACATTCACGATCGCCGCCACGCAGCCCGAGGATCTGGCGCTGCTCCATTTCACCAGCGGCACCACCGGACGTCCCAAGGGGGCGATGCATGTCCACGAGGCCGTGATAGCGCATCAGGCCACGGCGGGCTATGCCCTCGATTTGCGGCCCGAGGACGTGTTCTGGTGCACGGCCGATCCGGGCTGGGTGACGGGCACCTCCTACGGCATCGTCGCGCCGCTGGTGATCGGCGCGACGATGTTAGTCGATGAGCAGGAATTCGACGCCGAGCGCTGGTATCGCACGCTGCAGAACGAGGGCGTCACGGTCTGGTACACCGCGCCCACCGCGATCCGCATGATGATGAAGCTGGGGGCCGAGCGCGTGCGCCAGTATCGCTATCCCGACCTGCGTTTCATGGCCAGCGTCGGCGAGCCGCTCAATTCCGAGGCGGTGATCTGGAGCAATGCGGCTTTCGGCATGCCCTTCCATGACAACTGGTGGCAGACCGAGACCGGCGGCATCATGATCGCCAACTTCGCTGCCTGTGACGTCAAGCCCGGCTCCATGGGACGCCCGCTGCCCGGAATCGAGGCGGCCATCGCCAACCTCGACGAGGCGGGTCGGCTGGTGTTCGTGACCGAACCCGGTGAGCAGGGCCAGCTGGTGCTGAGGACACCCTGGCCGTCCATGTTCCGCGGCTACCTGAACGAGGAAGCGCGCTATCGCAAGTGCTTCATCGACGACTGGTATCTGACCGGCGATCTGGCGCGGCGCGATGAGGACGGGTATTTCTGGTTCGTCGGCCGGGCCGATGATGTCATCAAGACCTCGGGGCACCTGATCGGCCCCTTCGAGGTCGAGGATGTGCTGATGGAGCACCCCGCCGTGGCCGAGGCCGGCGTGATCGGCAAACCCGATCCGGTGGCGATGGAGATCGTCAAGGCCTTCGTCGCGCTCAAGCCCGGCGTCAAGGCCGACGAGGCGCTGCGCATGGCGCTGCTGGCCCATGCCCGTAAGCGGCTCGGCGCAGTGGTGGCGCCCAAGGAAATCGATTTCCTGCCAGCGCTGCCCAAGACCCGCAGCGGCAAGATCATGCGCCGACTGCTCAAGGCGCGCGAGCTGGGTCTGCCCGAGGGCGATACCTCGACCTTGGAGGAGAACGCATGAACACGGTCACGCCGCCCCTCGCGGAACGGTCGCCGGCTGATGCCGCAGCGCTGCTCAAGGACATGCTGCGCATTCGCCGCCTCGAGGAGCGCTGCGCGCAGCTCTATACCGAAACCCGCATCCGCGGCTTTTTGCATCTGTATATCGGCGAGGAGGCGGTGGCAACCGGCGTCAATCAGGCGCTGGCGCCTGAGGATGCCGTCGTTGCCACTTACCGCGAACATGGCCACGCGCTGCTGCGCGGAGTGCCCATGAACGCCATCATGGCGGAGATGTACGGCAAGCAGGAGGGCTGCAGCCGTGGGCGCGGCGGTTCCATGCATCTGTTCGACGCGGCGCGGCGCTTCTATGGCGGCAGTGCCATCGTCGCCGGGGGCATTCCCCTCGCCGTGGGGCTGGCCTTGGCCGACCGGATGCAGAACCGGCCGCGGGTGACCGTGTGTTTCTTCGGCGAGGGGGCGGTGGCCGAGGGCGAGTTTCACGAATCGATGAATCTGGCCGAGCTGTGGCAGTTGCCGGTCCTGTTCGTGTGCGAGAACAACCTCTACGCCATGGGCACCCACATCGCCCGTTCCGAGTCGGTGACCGAGTTGTGCCGCAAACTCTCAGCCTACGACGTGCCGTGCGCCAGCGTGGACGGCATGGACGTGCTGGCGGTCGCGGCGGCGGCGCGCGCGGCGGTGGCCGCGATTCGGGACGGCGGCGGACCGCAGTTTCTGGAATGCCGCACCTACCGCTTTCGCGCCCATTCGATGTTCGATGCCCAGCGCTATCGTGACAAGGCCGAGGTGGCCGAATGGATGCAGCGCTGTCCCATCGACGCCCTGCGCCAGCGGATCGAGGCGGCCGACCTGCTCGACGCGCAAGCCTTGAGCGACATCGAGGCGGCGGTGACGGTGGAGGTCGAGGCGGCCGTGGCGTTCGCCGAGGCCGGCAGCTGGGAGCCGGTCGAGGATCTGGTGCGCGATGTCTACACCTCTGCGGAGGCCATGTCATGAGCGATGCGCCCAAGCCGCACATGATCCAGACCACCTACCGCGAGGCGATGCGCGAAGCCTTGCGCGAGGCGCTGCGCAACGACCCCCGCGTATTTCTGATGGGCGAAGACGTGGGGCGCTACGGCGGCTGCTATGCCGTCAGCATGGGGCTGCTCGAGGAATTCGGCGAGGAGCGGGTGCGCGACACGCCACTGTCGGAATCAGGTTTCGTGGGTGCCGGCATCGGCGCAGCGCTCGGCGGCATGCGCCCCATCGTCGAGATCATGACGGTCAACTTCAGCCTGCTGGCGCTGGACCAGATCATGAACAACGCCGCTACCCTGCGGCACATGTCGGGCGGGCAGTTCAGCGTGCCCATCGTGATCCGCATGGCCACCGGCGCGGGCAAGCAGCTCGCCGCCCAGCATTCCCACAGCCTGGAAGGCTGGTATGCCCACATTCCCGGCCTCAAGGTGCTGACCCCGGCGACGGTGGAGGATGCGCGCCACATGCTCGCCGCGGCGCTGGCCGATCCGGATCCGGTCCTGATCTTCGAGCACGTGATGCTCTACAACCTGGACGGCTGGATGTCCACCCAGGCGGAGGCAGCGCCGATTTATCAGGCTCGCGTCCATCGCGTGGGCGCGGATGTGACGGTACTGGCCTACGGCGCCGGCTTTCACAAGGCGATGCGCGCGGCCGATCAACTCGCGGCCGACGGGATCGAGGCTGAGGTGATCGACCTGCGCAGCCTGCGTCCACTGGACGAGGCCACTATTCTGGCATCGGCGTCCAAGACCCATCGGGTGGTGATCGTGGACGAGGGCTGGCGCAGCGGCGGCATCTCGGCCGAGATCATGGCGCGCATCGTGGAACAGGGGTTCTATGAGCTGGATGCGCCACCGGTACGGGTGTGCGGCGCCGAGGTGCCGATTCCCTATCCCAAACATCTGGAGGACGCCGCGGTTCCCCAGCCCGAGCGCATCATGCAGGCGGTCCGGCAGGTGCTCGGCCATGGCTGAGTTCCGCATGCCCTCGCTCGGTTCGGACATGGAGGCCGGCACGCTGGTCGAATGGCAGATCAAGCCGGGAGACGCGGTACACCGAGGCCAGATCGTCGCAGTGGTGGAGACCGTCAAGGGTGCCATCGACGTCGAGATTTTCGAGGACGGCGTGGTGGACGAACTGCTCGTCGTGCCGGGCGCGGAGGTTCCGGTCGGCACGGCGCTGGCCCGCATTCGCAGCGCGCAGCCGCGTGCAGCGCCCGAGTCACCCGAGCCATCGACCTCGCCCGCCCCGATCGCTGCGACCCCGGCAGCTGCGCCATCGGAACCGGCTGTCGCCGGTGGTGTGGCGCCGGCCGCTTTGGCCCCAGCCCGCGGCGATCGGCTCAAGGTCTCGCCGGCAGCACGTCGCCGGGCGGCGGAGCGGGGCATCGATCTGGCTGATCTGCGGGGATCAGGCCCCGATGGCGCGATCACGCTGGCGGATGTGGAAGGTGCCGCCGCGCCCGCGCCCCGCACGGTCGCGGGCGCGCGCGATCTGGCCGCGATGCGTCAGGCGATTGCGGCCGCGATGGCTCATGCCAAGCGCGAGATTCCGCACTACTACCTCGCCATGCCGGTGGACATGGCGCCTGCGCTCGCCTGGCTGGCGCAGCGCAATGCCGATCGCCCGCCTGATGAGCGGCTGTTGTTAGGGGTCCTGCTGGTCAAGGCGGTGGCCAAGGCGACGGCGCGTTTTGCCGAGTTCAACGGCTTCTATCGCGATGGTGGTTTCGAGCCGAGCGAGGCGGTGCATGTGGGCATGGCTATCGCCCTGCGCGGTGGCGGGCTCGTGGCGCCGGCGCTGCACGATGCCCGGGATCAGGACTTGGATGCCCTCATGCAGGGCTTCCGCGATCTGGTTCAGCGCGCCCGCAGTGGGCATTTGCGCAGTTCGGAGCTGGCTGACCCCACGATCACCGTCACCAGCCTGGGCGAACGTGGCGTGGAGGCGGTTTTCCCCATCATCTACCCGCCACAGGTGGCGATCGTCGGGTTCGGCGCTGTGACCGAGCGGCCATGGGTGCAGGATGGGCGCCTCATCGCGCGTCAGGCGCTCACCGCGAGTCTGGCGGCCGATCACCGTGCCAGCGATGGCCATCGGGGCGGATTGTTTCTGGCCGCGATCGCCGATGTGCTGCAACAACCGGAGCTTTTATGAATCGTGACGACATTCAATCCCGTCTGACGCAGATTCTCGCCACCATCGCCCCGGAGATGGATCCGGCCGCGCTCGATCCGACCCTGGATCTGCGCGAGCAGCTCGACATCGATTCGATGGATCTGCTCAATTTCATCACCGCCATCCACAAGCAACTGGGCGTCAACATCCCCGAGGCGGATTACCCCCGGCTCACCAGTCTTGCGGCCTGTGTCGACTACGTCGCCGAGCGGCGCTGAATCCTGATGTCGCCGGGCGCCTGTCCAGCGGCGCCCGGCGCTTGCGGCTCAGTTGCGCCCCAGTAGCCGCCCGAAGGCTTCTTTCACATGGCGGGCCGCTTCGCCCAGTTCCGCCTCGCTCTGGGTCAGTCGGTCCTTGGCCTTCGCGCGCTGTTCGGCGAGCTGTTTGCGAAAGGACTGGATCTGCTGGGTCAGCTTGTGGCGGGCATCGGTAAGCTGATTGCGGGCGCTTTCGGCCTGGATCTCGAATTGCAGCTCCAGCGCTTCGAGTTCAGCCAACAGCCGATCGGCCGCGCGCGCGAAGGTCTGCAGTTCCTCGGTGAGTTTCTGGCTGATTTCCGCGCTGCCCGATTCGGCGGTTTCCGCGAGCTGCTCCTCGACACTGCGGACGGCCTGGCGCAGTTTCTCGCGTTGTTCGAGGTAGGCATCGCGGCTTTCGGCGCGGCCCAGCGCCAGTTGGATCTGGAGGTGTTCCAGCGCGCCCTGCACGCGGTTGCGGGCATCGTCGCTCAATGACGCCATGGCATCGACGCGGGTTTTCATCGCCGTCGTCGCAGTGCGCAGATTCTCGCGCTGTTCGTCAAAGCGCTGGAGCGCTTCGGCCCGTCCGAGCGTCAACTGCAGCTCCAGTGCTTCGGCCATGCCTTCCCACTGGTTCAGTTTGTGCTCGATGCTCTGGCGGATCTGGTGAATTTTCGACATGCGCTGCACTCCCCGTGCGATTCGGGATGGTCACCCGTTTGACGGACAGTGTAAGCCGGCGTGGGACGCGGGGATTGACGCACGTCAAAGTGCAGATCCATGACGTCAGAGGACGGCGCAGGGGCGGATGATTGCCGCGCCCATGGGGGATCGGCGATCAGAGCGCTTCGAGCTTGGCGTAGCTGGTGACCAGCCACTTGGCGCCCGCATCGCGGAAGTTGACGTGGATGCGGGCCGAGTCGCCGGCGCCTTCGAAGGCCAGCACCACGCCTTCGCCGAAACGGGCATGGCGCACGGTCTGGCCCAGGCGAAAGCCGTTCGCGGCAGCGCTTGCGGTGCTCAGGCTGATGGGTCGGGAAACTTCGATCTGTGGCCGGATCGCCTCGAGGCATTCGGGTGGAATCTCGTCCAGGAACCGCGACGGAATGGTGTACTGCTCGCTCTGGTAGAGACGGCGCTTTTCGGCATAGCTCAGATACAGGATCTGCCGGGCTCGGGTCATGCCGACGTAACACAACCGCCGTTCTTCGGCCAGCCCGGAGGCGTCCTCCAGGGCGCGCTGGTGTGGGAACAGGCCTTCTTCCAGGCCCGTGATGAACACGACCTTGAATTCCAGTCCCTTGGCCGCGTGCAAGGTCATGAGCTGAACGCCGTCCTCGCCGCTGCCGGCCTGCATTTCACCTGCTTCGAGCGCCGCATGGGTGAGAAACTCGATCAGGGGCGAGACGCCGGATTCGGGGTCGGTGGTGAATCCGCCGGCCGCGCGGACCAGTTCCTGCAGGTTCTCCTGTCGTCCCTGACCCTGTTCGCCTTTCTCGGCGCCGTGATGCGCCATCAGGCCACTGCGCTGGATGACTTCGGCCACCTGATCGCCCAACGGCAGATCCACGATGGTCTGGGCCAAGGCGTCGATTTGGCGCACGAATGTGGCCAGGGCGGCTGCGGTCCGCCCGCCCGTGAACTGCCGTGCAGCCTGCCATAGGGTCAGGTCTGCGGCACGGGCTTGCTGGCGCAGCGTCTCCACGGTGCGCACACCGATACCGCGCGGCGGAGTGTTGACCACCCGCTCGAAGGCCGCATCGTCATCACGATTCTGGGTCAGGCGCAGATAGGCCAGCGCGTCCTTGATTTCCGCACGCTCGAAAAAGCGCAGGCCACCATAGACGCGGTAGGGAATCCGGGACTGGATCAGGGCCTCTTCCAGCACCCGCGACTGGGCATTGGAGCGATACAGCACAGCCATCTCGCGTCGGGGCATCCCGTCGGACGCCTGACGTCGCAGGGTTTCGACCACGAAATCGGCCTCGTCGCGCTCGTTGAAGGCCCGATAGCAGCGGATGGGTTCGCCACGCGCGCCGTCCGTCCACAGGGTCTTGCCGAGCCGGTCGCTGTTCTGGGCAATCAGGGCATTGGCGGCATCCAGAATGGTCGCGGTGGAACGGTAGTTCTGCTCCAGGCGGATGACCAGGGTCTGCGGATAGTCCTTCAGGAAATGCTGAAGGTGGTCCGCGCGGGCACCGCGCCAGCCGTAGATGGACTGGTCGTCGTCACCCACCACGAACAGCTGGCCCTGCGGACCCGCCAGCTGGCGCAGCCAGCGGTATTGCAGGGCGTTGGTATCCTGAAACTCATCGACCAGTAGATGACCGAAACGCTGGCGATAGTGGGCCAGCAGCGCGGGATTGCGCTGCAGCAACTCGAAACTGCGCAGCAACAGCTCGGCGAAATCGAGCAGTCCCGCACGCTCGCACGCTTCTTCATAGGCCAGATAGATACGCTGCATCTGGGCATGGGCCGGGTCGTTCCCGGCGTCGACATCGCGCGCACGCAGGCCGATTTCCTTCTGCGCGTTGATGAAGGCCTGGCATTGCCGCGGCGGCCAGCGCGTCTCGTCGAGTTCCAGATTGCGCAGCACGCGCTTGACCAGGCGGCGTTGGTCGTCGCTGTCGAGGATCTGGAAGCCGTCGGGCAGTCCCGCCTCGCGTGCGTGCTGGCGCAACAGACGGTGCGAAAGCCCGTGAAAGGTGCCGATCCAGAGTGTGCCGGCCGGCAGGTTCACCCAGCGCTGCAGGCGCGCGCGCATCTCGCCGGCGGCCTTGTTGGTGAAGGTCACGGCCAGAATGCCGTAGGGCGAGACGCCTTCCACGGTCATCAGCCAGGCCGCGCGATGCACCAGGACCCGGGTTTTGCCGCTGCCGGCACCGGCCAGTACCAGGACCGGCCCAGGCGGGGCGCAGACCGCCTCGCGTTGCGGGCGGTTCAATTCGTCAAGCAGAGCGGTTACGTCGGTCATCGCGGCATTTTAACCCAGCTGACCGAGGCGACGCCGATGCCGGTCGATGATGCGTCACGCTGGCCACTTGAGGGCAGGAGACCGCCGGATCCGCCCCGACCGGACAGGATTTCGGCCCGGCCTCGGGTTATAGTGCTGGAAAACCCGCGGGAGACCCCTCAGATGCTGAAACGTTGCCTTATCCTTCTCTGCTTGTTGGCCCTGACGGCTTGCGCGACCGACCCGTTCGCCAAATCGCCCGCAGCGGGGAGTGGCGCGCTGGCGGGCCAACTGACCGGCGACGCCACCCGGCCGTATGCCGTGTTGATTCTGCCGGCTGGGCAAGGATTCGCCATGGCGTGGACCAGTGCCAAGGCCTATCCGGATGAGGACGGCGATTTCCTGCTTCCCGATCTGGCGCCGGGCCAGTACGTGCTGGCGGGCTTCAGTGACGGTCAGCGACCGTATTGGTTCAACCGCAAGACGGGGGCGGCACGCTGCGTCACCGTGCGCGCCGGTGAGGTGGCCTTCCTTGGTAGTTATCGTCTGATCGAAGGCAAGAGCCCCGAAATCACCGAGCGTTTCTATGGTCTGGAGTGGACCGAAGATCGCAGCGCTGCGGATGTCCTGGGCCGGCTGCGGACCAAGACGGGCGATCCGGCGTGGGCGGCCATGATCGGCAAGACCCTGTCGGCGCTGCCGGATCCCGCGCCTTCGCGTCCGACGCCGGACTGTTCGCAGGCACGATAGTCCGGCTCGTCAGCTCCGCGAGGTTCGATGGTGTTCTCCAGGCCCTGGCGCGCACTCGCCACCGGCTTAGCGTTCCTGCTGGTATCGATGTCGCCTGCGCGGGCCGTCGAACTCGTGGTCGAGGTCGATGGCCTCTCCGGAGATCTCGAGAAGAACGTCCGGGCCACCTTGGGCATCTTGCAGGAAAATGCCGAGCGGATGTCGGAATCTCGGCTGCGCCGGCTGCATCTGCAGGCCGAGGCGGACATCGAACAGGCGCTGCGGCCGTTCGGCTATTACACGCCCAGAATCGACAGTGCGTTGACACCACGTCAAGCCGGCTGGCTGGCGCGCTACCGGATCGATCCCGGCGAGCCGGTTCGGATAGCCGATGTGGCCGTGCGGCTGGCTGGCGCGGGGCAGAATGATCCGGCGCTGCGCAAGGTAGCCGAATCCTTTCCGCTCAAATCGGGGGACGTGGCGGATCATCGCCGCTACGAAGAGGGGAAAACCCGGCTGCGCCGTCGTGCGCTGTCGAACGGCTATCTGGATGCCGACTTCGATCCTGCCGAGCTGCGCATCGACCCCGCTGCCGGCCAGGCGGAGATCTTGCTGACGCTCAATACGGGCCAGCGCTACCGCTTTGGGCCGGTGAGTCTGGAACAGGATATCCTGCGGCCCCAGTTCCTCACTCGGTTCATCCCCTTCGCGCCCGGGGATGACTACGAGATCCGCAAGCTGCTTGATCTTCAATATGTTCTGGATGACACCGAGTATTTCTCGCGCGTCGAGGTCATTCCGCATCCGGAGCAGGCGGTGGATGGGGCCGTCCCGATCGAAGTCGCGCTCGATCCGAACAAGCGCCACAAGTACACCTTTGGCATCGGCTACGGCACGGACACTGGGCCGCGCGGGACCCTGGGGTGGGACAATCGGCGCGTCAATTCCTTGGGGCATCGTTGGCGCAGCCAGCTGAAACTGGCTCAGGTCGATGCCAGTGCCCAGTTCAGCTATCTCATTCCGATCGACAATCCGGCCACCGATTCGCTGGATCTCAACGGCGGTTTGCGGGAAACCAACGTCGAGGACCGAACCAGCCGGATCACCAGCATCGGCGTGGCCCGCACCGACCGCGACGCACCGTGGATGCGCATCCTGCGCATCAATCTCGAACACGAGCGTTTTCAGCTCGATGGCTCGGATGAAGAAGAGACGATCCTGTCACTGCTGCCGGGCGCCAACTGGACCTACACCCGTGCCGACGATCCGCTTTATCCCCGCGACGGCTTGCGCTGGAGTGTCGATTTTCTCGCGGGGGTGTCCCCGGATGCGACACCCTACGGCCAGGCGTTGATGGAGACTCGCTGGGTGCACCCGGCCGGAAGCCGGGGGCGCTGGATCCTGCGCCAGCAAAGCGGTGCGACCGTGGCCGATGCCTTGTCGGATGTCCCGTTGTCCAAGCGCTTTTTCGCCGGCGGCGATAACAGCGTGCGCGGCTACGACTACCAGGAGCTGGGCTCGCGCAACGAAGCGGGGCTGGTCCAGGGTGGGCGTTACCTGGTCACGGCCAGCGCGGAATTCGAGCAGTTGCTGTGGCGGCAGTGGGGCGCCGCGGTCTTCGTGGATGCCGGCAACGCATTCGATGATACCGAGATGGATCTGAAAACAGCGGCGGGATTGGGTTTGCGTTGGCGCAGTCCGGTCGGACCGTTGAAACTGGATGTCGCCCAGCCGCTGGATGAGCCGGATGCCGGGTGGCGGCTTCACCTGAGTCTGGGATCGGAGCTATGAGGTGGGCATGGCGCATTGCAGCAGCTGTGCTTGCCGGGCTGCTGTTCGGACTGGTCGCGCTGCTTTTGGCACTGTGGGGGCTGCCTAACGGCCCTGACCGTCTGGCTCGATGGCTGCAACCCCATTCTCCGATCGCTTTTGATTACGTGCGCTTCGAGGGTCCTCTGCGAGGGCCATGGCGCATCGAGCAGCTCACCGTTCGAAGCGATCGCTGGGACCTGGCGGCTGAACAGATCGAGCTGGCCTGGCATCCGGCAGCGCTGCTGCGGGGCACGCTGCATGTGGAACGGCTGGCCGTGCAGCAGATGCGCTTTCGCAACGAACCGCCCGCCGAACCGGAACCGCCACGCGAGGCGACACTTCCGGCGCCTTTGCGTTTGCCGCTGGCCGTGCATTTGGACCAGTTCCAACTCGATGACGGGTGTTACCAGGCGGGCGACGCCGAACCCGAATGCGTCGACGGCCAGATCACGAATCTGCGTCTGGACGGCAGCGCGTGGGCGGTTGATGCGTTGGCACTGGCGCATCCGCGGCTGCAGCTGAGCGGTCGCGGGAACGGCGAGGCCGCTGGCCGCTGGCCGTTTTCGGCGCGCTTGCGCGCTGAAACCGAGATCCCGGACTGGCCGCTTTGGACCGGCGAGTTCGCGTTGGACGGAGATCTGATCGAATTCGGTGTAGCGCACGCCGCGGCACCGCCTTACGCCTATCAGCTCGCTGTACGGGTGAGTGAGCCCTTGGGAGCGCTGCGCTGGCAAGCCGAGTGGATGACGGAGGCGCTGCGTCCCCATGCGTTCCGCACCGATGTGCCGGAGGCAGTCGTGCTGAGCGGAACCATTCAGGCAAACGGCACGGCGCAGGCCGCGGATGTCGAGGCGGCACTGCATGCCGATGGCGCGCCGGAGGGACCGTGGGATGCCCGACTCACCGGCATGGTGGATGCCGGTTCGGGACGCATCGACCGTCTGACGCTGGATGCGCCCATCGGTCGGGTCCGGGGGCAGGGGCAGTATGTGTTCAGTGGCGCCGACACCGACGTGCTGCAGGCCGATTTGTCCTGGGAGGCGCTGCGCTGGCCCGGCACCGCGCTGGACAGTCCGGAAGGCAAGCTTTCGATCAGCGGCCAGCCGACACGCTATGACCTGAGCCTGCAAGCGCGCCTGGCGGGCGCTTGGGCCGGTGGCGGCCAGGCCAGCATCGCCCTGGCAGGCGAGGGGAATCGGCAGGCGTTTGAGTTCAGCCGGATCGAGGCGCGCAATCTGCTCAAGGGTCGACTGGACGGACGCGGCCAGGTCGCGTGGGCGCCGGAGCTGACCTGGGATCTCGCCCTGCGTGGGCAGGGATTCGATCCGGGTGCGCTCGACGCGCGCTGGCCTGGACGACTGGCGTTCGATGCTTCCACCCGTGGCCAGCGCGACGACGCAGGGCTGGCCGCTGAGCTGCAGGTCGACACGGTGCAGGGGCGATTGCGGGGACGCGCGGTTCAGGGTCGGCTGGCGCTGCAGGGTGCGGGATCCGAATGGACACTGGAACAATTGGATGTCCGCTCGGGTGAGGCGCGGATGCGCGCCACCGGCCGATGGGGGCCGCAGATCGCGATGCAGGCTCGTTTGCGGGTACCGGATCTTGCCGATCTGTGGCCGGGTGCAAGTGGACGTGCCGAACTCGATGCGCGTGCCGACGGGCCTCAGGACGATCCGCAGGTGGAGCTCGAGGCTTCCGCGCGTGAGGTTCGGATGGAATCGCTGCGGGTGAGCGTCCTGGATCTGTCCGGCAGCTGGGGCGGGAAAAATGAACCGCTCCAGGCTGATGCGTCGATCCGTCAACTGGAGGTGGGATCGAACACAGTGGATTCGATCACGCTTGACCTGCGCGGGCGACCGGCTGACCACCGCTTGTCGTTCACCGTCGATCGGCGTGACCTTGCGCTGCAGTTGGCGTCGGCCGGCGGTTGGACGCAGGAGCGCTGGGTGGGGCGGCTGACGGCGTTGTCGCTTCGCCCCCCGGCCGGTGCGCCGTGGCAACTGGATCGGCCGGCGCCGTTGCAGCTGAGTATGCGGGACGCCGCCCTCGAGGGTCTTTGTCTGCGCGCATCAAGCCAGTCGCTGTGTGCCGATGGTCGGTGGAGCGGTGCCGGGTGGCAGGCGCAGCTGCGTCTGGCCGATCTGGATCTCGCGCCGTGGCGGGTCCTTGTGGGGAATGAATGGACGCTTGCGGGAACGATTGGCGCGACGGTGGATGCCCGGGGTGATGCGGAGCGCCTTGCAGGGACGCTGAGCGCGCGCGCGGACGGCGTGGTGGTGGAACGGCGCAGTCCCATCGCTTCATTGCCACCCGAACGGCTGCTGACCATACCCGAGCTGCGTTTGTCGGGTGAAGCAACAGATGATGGGCTCACCGCCGGGTTGAGTGGCGTGCCGGGCAAGAAGGGTCGGCTGGAAGCGCAGTTGGCGATGCCGGGCTACACCGGGCGCTGGCGGGAGCTCAGCCGTCTGCCGGTCGAGGGTCGCATGGTGCTGGAAACCGACGAGCTTGCGGCGCTGACTCTCCTGAGCCCCCACCTCGACCAACCCCAGGGGCGTTTCTCGGCCGATCTGGCCTGGCGCGGTCCGTGGCAAGCGCCAGTCTTTTCCGGCGGTGCACGTTTGGCCGGCGGGTCGGTCGACGTACCGGTCGCCGGTCTGCAGCTGCGCGACATCGCGCTGGAGGCGAGTCCGACCGCCGGGGATCAACTCCAGTTTGCCGGGCAACTCACATCCGGCGGCGGCGATCTGTCGCTGCAGGGGCAGCTGAAGCTGCAGGCGGGTCAACCGCAATTGCTGGCGCAGCTGAAGGGCCGCGATGTTCGGGTGGCCAATACGGCCGAAGCGGAGGTGTGGGTCTCTCCGGACATTCAGGTGGGCTACGCGCCGGCCGGCCTGTCTGTGCAGGGGCAGCTCACCGTGCCGCAGGCCCTGCTCAAGCCCAAGGAATTGGAGGGAACCGTTCGTCCCAGCAGCGATGAGATCATCGTCGGAGCAGCGGCCGAACCGGAACCGGAAACCCTGGCCTGGAATCTGGATCTACGCCTGATCCTGGGCGATCGGGTGCGATTCGAAGGATTCGGCCTCAAGACCGATATCACCGGTCAGTTGGGCTTGCGTGAAGGCCCAGGGACCCTGCCGGTGGCCAGCGGTGAGCTGGTGCTTGATGGGCGCTATCGAGCCTATGGTCAGGATCTCACGATCGAGCGGGGGCGGATTCTCTATACCGGCGTGCCGCTGGACAGCCCGGGGCTCGACTTGCGGGCCAGCCGCGAATTCCAGGAACAGACCGTCGGCGTCGAAGTGCGAGGCCTACTTCAGCAGCCTGACGTGAAGGTATTCTCGGCGCCGCTGCTACCCCAATCCGACGCCCTGGCCTACCTCGTGCTCGGGCGGCCGTTGAATCAGGCCAGCAGCGATGACAGCGCCGCCATGAATCGGGCGGCCGCTGCCTTGGGTCTGGCGGGGGGGGAGCTGCTCGCCCAGCGTATCGGTGGTCGTCTGGGTGTACAGGATGTCGAGATTCGCAATTCGGGCGACGTGGCAACCAGTGAGTTGAGTTTCGGGCGCTATCTCACGCCCAGGCTGTATATCAGCTACGGCGTGGGCGTCTTCAATGCCGTGAGTACCCTGCGCACCCGCTACGAACTCAGCCGACGCTGGACATTGCGAACCGAAAGCGGCGTTCAGTCCAGTATCGACGCGATCTATACCCTGGAACGGTGAACGCACCGCCCGTCAACCGGGCCTCGCACGCGGTGCTCAGGAAACCGCCGGACTCGATGTGGTCGGCGGCGTGTCGAGCAGTTCGGCGGCGCGCAACCGCGCTTCGCCCATATTGCGAGCGTATTCCAGGCGGCCGACGAGCCGGCGGATGCCCACACGCCGCAGCTTGAGAACCAGCCGGGGAGACAGGCCGCACAGCAGGACAGTCTGGCGGCGTCGATGCGCCTGCCGGATGAGGTCTTCCAGGGCCGTCATCCCCGTCATGTCCATCAATTGCACATCGGCCATGTCCAGGATGAGCACGCGCAGGCTCGGATCGACGGTGTGCAGGGTGCGCAAGGCCTTTTGTGCGGCACCGAAAAACAAGGGGCCGTTGATGTCGTAGATCAGGAGGCCGGGTAACTCCGGGCCCTCTGATCCGGCGATCTCGTGGTTGCTCAGCAGGCGACCTTCGGTAAGGTCGATGACGCGCTTGATGAACAGGATCGCCGCCAGGCCCATGCCGACGGTCACCGCAACCACCATGTCGAACAGGATGGTCAGGCTGAAGCAGGTCAGCAACACCATCACATCGCTGCGGGGCGCGTGGCGCAGTACGCGCACGAAGTGCCGGGCTTCGCTCATGTTCCAGGCCGTCATCAGCAGCAGGCCGGCCAGCGCGGCCATGGGTAGATAGGCCAGCAGGTCGGCCAGGGCAACCACCGCAAGGAGTACGATGCCGGCATGGCTGACACTCGCCAGCGGCGAGTGTGCGCCGGCGCGAATGTTGGTCGCGGTGCGGGCGATGGCAGCGGTAGCCGCCACACCGCCGAAGAACGGCGCGATCAGGTTGCCCAGGCCCTGCCCGACCAATTCGGCGTTGGGGTCATGGCGTGTCCCGGCCATGCCGTCGGCCACCACCGCGCACAGCAGTGATTCCAGGGCCCCCAGCATCGCGATGGCGAATGCCGGTCCCAGCAGGTCCTGAAGCAACCCAAAGGACAGACCCAATGGCTTGCCGTCCGGGCCGGGTTGCAGCCATGGCCATTGCCATTGCGGCAGAAACGGCGGAATTCCCTGACCGTTCTGGCCGCCGGTCGTCCAGGTGAATCGGGATCCGATGGTCTCCACGGTCCAGTCCGGTCCGAGTCGCGCCAGCAGCAGCGACAGCAGGGTGCCGGCCAGCAGGGCGACGAGGTGCCCCGGAAAGCGTAGCCCCAGCCGTGGCCAGGCCACCATGATGGCCAGGGTCGTGGCCCCGACGAGTGCGTTGGCGGCATGCATTTCCGGGACGGCGGCCAGCAACGTGCCCAGCCGATCCCAGTAGTGGCCGTCCAGGGCGCCCACCGGCAGGCCCAGGAAATCCTTCAGCTGCAATGTAGCGATCACCACAGCGATGCCGCTGGTGAAGCCCACCGTCACCGGATAGGGCACCAGTTCGATGAACCGCCCCAGCCGCGCCAGGCCCATGAACAGCAGGATCACGCCCGCCATGGCACCCGCGGTGAGCAGGCCGCCGAGACCGAATTGCTGGGCGATGGGAAGCAGGACCACGACGAAGGCGGCAGTGGGGCCCGACACATTGACGCGCGACCCCCCGGTTAGCGCGATGATCGCGCCCGCCACGATGGCCGTATAGAGGCCGTGCTGGGGGGCAACGCCACTGGCAATGGCCAATGCCATGGCCAGCGGCAGGGCGACGACACCAACGGTGGCGCCGGCGGTGAGGTCGCTGATGACGTTCTGACGCGTATAGCCGCGGTTCAGGGTGTCTTTCAGGGCCTGGGCAAACGGCAGGGACTGGCGATGATCCATGGCGGATCCTTTATCAAAGAGCATGCGGGCTGAGCGCGGGAGACGTGCGTTATGTTAATCGATCCGGGTGTTATGCGGGGCTGTGCAGCGCCCCAACGAGCCGCGATAATGCTCGCTGGACCAAATTCATAACATGGATGATTGGAGGAGCTTCATGCACAAGCCGCGTGCGATTTTCAGCGAAGAACACGAAATGTTTCGCCAGACCTGTCGCCGCTTCTATGAAAAGGAAGTGGTGCCCTATCACGATCAGTGGGAAGAGGACGGACAGGTGTCCCGGGAGGTCTGGCTCAAGGCCGGCGAGGCGGGCCTGCTGTGCATGTCGCTGCCGGAGGCCTATGGCGGCGCGGAGGCCGATTTCCTGTTCACCGTGGTGCAGGCCGAGGAACAGACCCGCGCCGGCGCCTCCGGGCCCGGCTTCATGCTGCACAATGAAATCGTCGCGCCCTACATCTTCAAGTACGGCAACGACGAACAGAAACAGCGCTGGCTGCCGCGCATGGCCAAGGGCGAGCTGATCGGCGCCATCGCCATGACCGAGCCCGGCACGGGTTCGGATCTGCAGGCGGTCAAGACCCACGCCCGGCGTGAAGGCGACCACTACATCCTGAACGGCCAGAAGACCTTCATCACCAACGGCTATATGTCGGATCTGGTGATCGTGATCTGCAAGACCGACCCCAGCAAGGGCGCGGCCGGTGTCAGTCTGCTGGTGGTCGAGGCGGGAACCCCCGGGTTCGACAAGGGTCGCAAGCTCAAGAAAGTCGGCATGAAGGCGCAGGATACGGCCGAGCTGTTCTTCGACAACTGCAAGGTGCCGGCAGCCAATCTGCTGGGCAAGGAAGGCGGCGGCTTCGGCTACCTCATGAGCGAGCTGGTGCAGGAACGCCTGCTCATCGCCATGGGCTCGATCACCGCCTCCGAGCATGTGCTCCAGCACACCATCGACTACGTCAAGCAGCGTGAGGTGTTCGGCAAGCCTTTGTCCAAGTTCCAGAACACGCGGTTCAAGCTGGCCGAGCTCAAGACCCAGGTGACCATTGGCCGCATCTTCGTGGATCGGTGCCTCGAACTGCACCTGCAGAAGAAGCTGGACGTGACGACCGCAGCCATGGCCAAACTCTGGACCACCGATCTGCAGTGCGCACTTACCGACGAATGCCTGCAGCTGCATGGCGGCTATGGCTACATGCTGGAGTATCCGGTGGCCAAGGCCTTCGTCGACGGTCGGGTGCAGAAGATCTACGGCGGCACCAACGAGATCATGAAGGAATTGATCAGCCGCAGCTTCCTGTGATGCCCTGCGTCCCGCGTGCCCGAGACGCGGGACGCCGCCTCATCAATGGGCGCAGCCGCAGGCGTGTTTGCCGCAGGGCATGAGCGGTGCGGATGGGCTGTTGCGGGTGATTACGCCGCCGCCGGTGATCAGGCGCTCGATGGCGGCATCACCTGGGGTATCGCCCAAGGGTTCGCCGGTTTCCTGACACAGTTCCGCCCAGGTCGTGAGTTCACGGCTGATGCTGTGCCAAACGGCAGCCGTGCGTCCATTGGCGGGGCAGTGATAATCATAGGTCGGCATGGTTCGGCCTCGCAGGTTGAGTGCAGTTCGCTGCCGGTGCATCGATCTGTGCCATTGAGTGTAAACCAGGCGACGCAGCTGGCGTAGCCGCTTTTCCAGTTTCTCCAAGTCTATCGGAGCGAGAATGAATCGACGCGGTTTTCTTCAGGGTTTCGGGGCGGTGATGCTGTGGGCGGGTTTGCCCCCGCTGGCCAAGTCGGCATGGGCGCAGGCCGAGGGATTGAGCTTCGGGCCGGCATTGCCCTTTTCGTTCGAAGCGCTGCAACAGCAGGCGCGAGACTTGGCGGGCCGCCGGTTCCAGCCACGTCCAATCAAGGCGGATGCGACGCTGGAATCGATCGATTTCGATACGCACCAGAAGCTGCGCTATCGCAAGGACAAGGCCTTGTGGGGGGGAGCCGAGCGCCCCCATGGAGTACAGTTCTTTCATCTGCATCGCTGGGTCCGCCAAGGCGTGAAGATCCATGTGCTGGAAGATGGCCAGGCCCGCGAGCTGATGTATCGGCCGGATTATTTCACCTATGGCGGCACGGGCCTCGACAAGATCCTGCCCAAGGATCTGGGTTTTGCCGGATTTCGGGTGCTCAACGAAGGCAAGGAGGGGCCCGACTGGCTGGCCTTCCAGGGTGCGAGCTATTTCCGCACCAGCGGGCCGTTCGACCAGTACGGCTTGTCCGCGCGCGGTGTGGCGATCAATACGGCGCTGCCCGAACCCGAAGAATTCCCCCTGTTCACACAATTCTGGCTGGAGCAAGCCGAGGGCGGAAAAACCGTCACGATCTACGCGCTGCTTGACGGACCCAGCCTCGCTGGGGCGTACCGGTTCGTCTGCCGGAAAGAAAAGACCATCACCATGGACGTTTCCGCGGCACTGTTCCCGCGTACCGCCATCACCCGCATGGGCATCGCCCCATTGACCAGCATGTTCTGGTATTCCGAGTCCAATCATCGGCAGGGATCCGATTGGCGCCCCGAAATTCATGACAACGACGGCCTGGCCTTGTGGACCGGGGCTGGCGAGCGCATTTGGCGGCCGCTCAACAACCCGCAGTCCGTGATGACCAACAGTTTCTTCGACAACAACCCGCGCGGTTTCGGTCTGCTGCAGCGCGATCGCGACTTCGATCACTATCAGGATGACGGCGCCTATTACGATCGTCGGCCAGCCTTGTGGATCGAGCCGCTGGGTGAATGGGGGGAGGGTACCGTTCAGCTGGTTGAAATTCCCACCAACGATGAGATCCACGACAACATCGTGGCCTATTGGCTGCCCAAGGCGCCGGTCACGGCGGGATCGCGTTGGGCCTTCGACTATCGCTTGCACTGGGTGGACCAGGAGCCCTATCCACAGGACGGCATCGGGCGTGTGGTCGATACCCGCATCGGCCGGTCCGGGATTCCGGGGCAGGAAAAGGGCATCCGACCGGAGAACGCGCGCAAGTTCGTGATCGACTTTGCCGGGCCGCATCTGGCCGAAATGCCGCAGCGTTTCGACTTGTTGCCGACCATTTGGGCATCACGCGGCCGTATCGTGGACAGCTATACGCTCAAGGTGGTCGGAACCGACCGCTGGCGCGCGGTATTCGACCTGCTCGATGTCGAAGGCACCCAGCCGGTGGATCTGCGCTGTTTCATCCCGTTGCGCAAGCAGCCGTTGACCGAAACCTGGCTCTTCCAGTACCTGCCGGAGGTGCATCGGGTTTAGCCTGGCGGTTCGCTGCGGCCGGTGCTAAGTTCATGGGATGCGGTGCGTGTGCCGTATGATTTGGCTCGTTTACATCAGGGAGGATGGACGATGAGCTTTGGATTCGAAGGGAAAGTGGCCATCGTCACCGGCGCGGGCCACGGCTTGGGTCGTTCGCATGCGCTGGAACTGGCGCGGCGCGGCGCCAAGGTCGTGGTCAACGATCTTGGCGGCAGCGTCGACGGCACCGGCGGCTCGAGTGAAGCGGCAACCGCCGTTGTCGAGGAGATCAAGGCGATGGGCGGTGCGGCGATTGCCAACGGTGGTTCGGTGGCCGATCCGCAGGGCGCTCAGAGCATGATCGACGACGCCATGAACGCCTGGGGGCGTATCGATGTGCTCATCAACAACGCCGGCATCCTGCGTGACAAGAGCTTCAAGAATGTCACCATGGAGGATTTCCGCTTGGTGCTCGAGGTCCATCTCATGGGCACCGTGCTGGTGACCAAGGCAGCCTGGCCGATCATGAACGAGCAGGAATACGGCCGCATCGTCGTCACCACCTCCGCCTCGGGGCTGTGGGGCAACTTCGGCCAGACCAACTACAGCGCGGCCAAGCTCGGCATCGTCGGCTTCATGAACACGCTGGCCAAGGAAGGCGCCAAGAAGAACATCCGCACCAATGCCATCGCGCCCATTGCGGGTACGCGCATGACCGAGGGCCTGATGCCCAAACCCATGCTCGACCAGCTCAAGCCCGAACTGGTGACGCCCGGGGTGGTGTACCTGTGTACCGACGATGCGCCCAACGGCTTCATTCTGCAGGCAGGCGGTGGCCGTTTCTTCCGTGCCCAGATGATGGAAAACCAGGGGGCCAGCATCAAGGAGCCGACCGTGGAATCCGTTGCTGAGCAATGGGAAAAAGTGGCGGACATGAGCAAGGCACGGGGTCACTGACCGGCACGACGGGGTTCCGTTTGCACAGACAGTCCAGCAGGACCGGCCGTCCGGGCCGATGCGCAATGAGGGACCATGAACACGGTTCAGTCCCAAGGATAGGGATTCAACATGGCTGAAAATCTCAAACAACGATTCGATCTGACCGGCAAGGTCGCGGTGGTGACCGGGGCCAGCAAGGGAATCGGGGAGGCGATTGCCCGTGGACTGGGTGAATTCGGTGCCACGGTCGTGGTCTCCAGCCGCCGCATCGAGGCCGTACAGTCCGTGGCCGACCAACTGACCAGCGCGGGTGTGCAGGCCAGCGCCGAAGCGGCCCACATGGGTGATATGGAGCAGGCGCGCACGCTGGTGGACAAGGTCGTCGCCCGTCACGGCGGCGTCGACATCATCGTCAACAATGCGGCGACCAATCCGGTCTTCGGGCCGATGATGAATGCCGATGAATCGGTCTTTCAGAAGATCATGGCGGTCAACGTGCAAGGCCCGCTGGAGCTGTGCAAACGGGCGGTGCCGATCATGCGCAGCCGTGGGGGCGGTTCGATCATCAATATCGCCAGCGTTGGCGGCCTTAATCCGGAGCGCATGCTGGGCCTCTACAGCGTCAGCAAGTCGGCCTTGATCAGTCTGACCAAGGTCATGGCCAAGGAGTGGGGCGGCATGGGCATCCGGGCCAATGCGATCTGCCCAGGTCTCATCAAGACCAAGTTCAGCCAGGCGTTGTGGCAAAACGATCAAGTGCTCAAGCAGGCGCTTGCGATGGCGCCCATCAGCCGGATCGGCATGCCCCAGGATCTGGCTGGTCTGGCGGTGTTTCTGGCATCCGAGGCCTCGACATACTGCACGGGTGGGGTATTTGTGGCCGATGGCGGTCTCACGGTCTGACCCGGAAGGCGCGATGTACAAGATCTACGGTTTTGGGCTGAGCAATTACTACAACCTCGTCAAGCTCGTGCTGCTTGAAAAAGGCTTGCCGTTCGAGGAGATTCCGGTATTCCCACCGGCACGGCCGGACTTTCTCCTGAAAAGTCCGATGGGGAAGATTCCCGGTCTGGAGGTCGATGACGGACGCTATCTCAGTGAATCCCAGGTGATCCTCGAGTATCTGGAGGAAACCCATCCGGAGCCTTCACTCTATCCCGGCGATCCGTTCACCCGGGCCAAAACGCGCGAACTCATGCGGATCATCGAGCTGTATCTCGAGTTGCCGGCTCGGCGGCTTTATCCGGCGGCCTTTTTCGGCGGTTCGGTGAGCGAGGAAATCAGCGGAGAGGTGCGTGCACAGCTGGAAAAGGCCTGCGCCGCATTCGGCCACCTGGCGCGTTTTGACGCCTATCTTTCGGGGGAGACGCTCTCCTTGGCCGATTTGGCGGCGGTCGTTCACCTGCCGGTGGTCTCGCTGGCGACGCGCCGGGTCTATGGGGAGAATCTGCTGGCTATTCTGCCCGAGCTCGCGGGCTATCTGGCGCGCTTGCAGGAAAGGCCCTGCGTGCAAGCGGTCATGGCGGGTCAAAAACAGGCTTCCACCCAGTTCATCAAAGGATCGCGTTAGACCGAGTGGATGGTTCTCGCAGAATCTCCTTGACAGGAAGGGACCGCCTCTCGATAATTCGCGGTTCAACGCGCCCGTAGCTCAGCTGGATAGAGTACCTGGCTACGAACCAGGTGGTCGGAGGTTCGAATCCTTCCGGGCGCGCCACTTTAAACCCCGGTCTCCGGGTTCTTGACCCGGATCAGCCAGACTGGCGTTCCCTGTGGGAGTGCTGGACCGGATGAAACCCGGGAATTCTCACCGGTTCATGGTTAGCCTCGTGCCGGCCTGCATCGCGCCTAGGCTCGGTGGGTTTGCAGTGTTCGCTTGACTGATGATTCTTCCGCCTCCTGAACCGGCATCGCAGTGCATGCGATGGGGTGGCGTTCAGGAGCATAATGATGAGTTTTCAAACCCTGGGCCTTGGCGCCGAGCTGCTACGTGCTTTGTCGGAGGCCGGTTACGCTGAGCCGACGCCGATTCAGGCGCAGGCGATTCCTTTGGTTTTGGAAGGGCGCGACCTGCTGGCCGCTGCGCAGACCGGAACGGGAAAGACCGCGGCATTCGTGCTGCCGATCCTGCATCGACTGGCGAGCGGGCATGGGCATTCTCCGCGGGCGTTGATTCTGGTTCCAACGCGTGAGCTGGCGGCCCAGGTGGCCGAATCAGTGGATACCTACGGGCGTCATCTGCGGCTGCGCAGCGCCGTGATCTTTGGCGGCGTCGGGATCAATCCGCAGATCGAGCGGCTGCGTCGGGGGGTCGATCTGATCGTGGCGACGCCGGGCCGCCTGCTGGATCACGCCAAGCAGCGCACCGTCGATCTCAGCGGAATCGAGACCCTGGTTTTGGACGAAGCCGACCGCATGCTCGACATGGGCTTCATCCACGATATCAGGCGACTGATTGGCATCCTGCCCCGCCAGCGGCAAACCTTACTGTTTTCGGCCACTTTCAGTGACCCGATTCGCGCGCTGGCGCACAACCTGCTGAAACAGCCGGCTACGGTGGAAGTGACACCGCGCAACACGACAGCGGTGCAGATTGCCCAACGCGTGCACCCGGTCGACAAGGCGCGCAAGAGTGCGCTGATCGCCCATTTGGTCCACGCCGGCGACTGGCATCAGGTGCTGGTGTTCACGCGCACCAAACATGGCGCGAATCGCTTGGCTGATCAGCTGGCCAGAGCCGGAATCCAAACCGCTGCCATCCATGGGAATAAATCCCAGAATGCACGCACCAAGGCCCTGGCGGACTTCAAGAGTGGACAGGTCCGGTTGCTGGTCGCTACAGATATTGCAGCGCGCGGCATCGATATCGATCGGCTGCCTTATGTCATCAATCACGAGCTGCCGAACGTGCCCGAGGATTACGTGCACCGGATCGGGCGTACCGGCCGTGCCGGCAGCTGTGGCGAGGCGATTTCGCTGGTCAGCTTGGATGAGCGGCCTTTGCTGCGGGACATTCAGCGACTGTTGCGGTGCGATATTCCGTCGAGTGTCATCGCCGGTTTCGAGCCCGGATCGGCGCCCTTGGCCGGCGAGCAACAGACCCATCCAAGCCCGCCGCGTGGGCGCCGTCCGGGTCAGCATCCGTCACCGCGATCGGCGTCCGACAGTGTGCCCGGTCAGCGCCCTAGAAGGAGCGGGAACGGCCGCCGCCCCATCTAACCGAGGCATCAGATGAGGCGGAGCACGGATCAGGCGTAAGATGGATTTCGCGCCAGGGTGAAGCCCGGAAGCGACGCGTGCTCAGCATGGGGCCGGCTCCAGAACGTCGCAGGAAACGTGCCTGGCCGTGCCGGCCTTCCGGGTGATGCGCCGCCACCATGGCCGTGCAGGGTCGTCGTTCCCGCTGGACCTTCGCCTGAGTGCGCAGCGAGCGCGCCGCCCAGAGGCTGCCACGACCGCGTCGGCATGGCGGTTCGCGCATGTGCCGGTTTCCCCGTCGTTCACATCGATACAGGCGACTCCTCGAGCCGGCGCTTCTTGTGTCAGGCCCTTGGGAGCCGGATTGCAACGCGCAGGCCGCGGCCGTGTGTTCCGGTCTCGAGATGTGCGGTACCGCCATGCAGATCCAGAACACGACGCACGATTGAAAGGCCCAGTCCCGAGCCCGGTGCTTGCATGCCGGGGGGGCGGAAGAAGCGTTCCCAAACCCGTTGGCGCAAGGTTTCCGGAATGCCCGGGCCGTTATCCTCAATGACCAGCTGCGCCATGCCGTTCTCAACACTGAGCGCGACGTTAATGGTTCCTTCCGCGGTAGTGTAGCGGATGGCATTGTCGAGCAGGTTGCGCAGCATCACGGCCAGCGCCTCAGCATGGGCATGCTGAAGCAGGCAGGGTGTTTCAGGTGCGTCGAGGCCCAGCTCCTGTTTCTTTTCCAGTGCAGCCGGTGCCATCTCCGCAATGGCGGAGGTTACCAGTGCGGTCAGATCGACGCTGCCGATGGGGAGCCCATTTTGCCCCTGCTCGAGTCGGGCGAGCTGAAGCATCTGGGTGACGGTCCGGGATAGCCGGTCGATGCCGCGAAGCAGTTCGTTCTTGGCTGCGGTGCGTTCCGCTTCGCTGGCGTGGGGATCAAACGCTTCGATTTGAAGCCGGACCAAGCCCAGTGGGGTGCGCAGTTCATGGGCGGCGTCGCTGGTGAAGCGCCGCTCCTGGGCCAAGGCCTGGTCCAGGCGCAGCATCAGGCCATTGATGGCGCCGACGATCGGGCGCAGTTCACTGGGCAGTCCCGAGGTCGCCAAAGGCTCAAGCCGATTCGGTCGGCGTCGCGTGATGTCGATTCCCAGCGTTTTCAGAGGCGACAGCCGGTAGCCAACCAGCCCTGTAATGAGCAGGGCGGCGAGTGGAATCAATGCCAGGCTCTTGCTGAGCGTGCGGCGCGCGATCAGTTCGGCCATCTCGCCCCGGACATCGCCCCGTTCGGCAACTTGGATCATCAGGCCATGATCGGGATCCGGCAGGGTGAACACGCGCCAGTCGGATGCTTCCCATCGTGCATCCTGATAACCCGGTGTCAGCGGCGCATAGGACTGATCGGGCGGTGCGGATGCGGATCGCGCGATCAGCTCGGTTTCACGCCAGACCTGAAAGCTGAGTTTTCGCTCATAGGCATGGCCGATTCCCTTGGGTTCGATCGGTGCGGACCAGACTAAAGGAGGCTGGGAGACGGCGGGAAGTGCGTCAGCCAGCAGATTGTGGACGATGCGCGCGTACTGGGCGAGGTGTGCATCGAAGATTTCCTCGGTTTCGTGATAGGTGTCTCGATAGCTCCAGGCGCTGTCCAGAACTGTGAGGCCGGTCAGGATGAGCAGCAGGCCCAGCAGCAGCTGTATGCGGATGCTTTTCATGCCGAGGGGCGTTCGATCAGGTAGCCGACGCCGCGGATGGTTCGAATCAAGCTCGGGTTCAGCTTGCGACGCAAATGGTGGATATGCACCTCGATGGTGTTGCTTTCGACATCCTGCCCCCAGCCGTAAAGTGCTTCTTCCAGTTCGGCGCGCGACAATACCCGCCCAACGTGGGTCAGCAGGATCTGGAGCAGCGCAAACTCGCGGCGGCTGAGCTCGATGGTCCGGTCGTCGTAGCATACCTGCATGGAGGCCGGATCCAGCGTCAGGGCACCATGGACGAGCCGGCCTTGGTGCTGCCCCTGGCGGCGACGCTGTACGGCCCGTAGACGCGCAGACAATTCGTCGATCGAAAAGGGCTTGACCAGATAGTCATCCGCGCCGGCATCCAGTCCGAGAACGCGCTCCTCGATCGCATCACGCGCCGTCAGGATGATCACCGGTTCGCTGTACCCCGCTGCACGCAGACGCTTCAAGAAGTGCAGTCCATCCTCACCCGGAAGCCCCAGATCAAGCAGCAGCGCGTCATAGACCTCGGCCTGCAGCAGGTCACGTGCATGGCCAGCGGACTGGGCCCAACCCAGCTGATGCCCGGTATGACGCAGCGCACTGGACAACGCCGCGCCAAGATCCAGATCATCTTCAACGATCAATAGCCGCATGCGATGTATGTTAGCCTGCTGGACAGGCCTTGTTCAGCGCGTCGCCTGGATGGATCCTTGATGGCCTTGGATCTGGAGCCATTCAGGCGGCCTTTCGGCGCAACAAAGACCAGCGGAGTCGGCTACAATGAAATGCCCCATCCGACTGATCATCAAGGATTGCGCCAGCGACTGGGCCGGCTGGACGCATCAGCCACGGAGCGGGGATGGCATTCAACATACAAGTGATATAGAAGCGATATACAAGCTGTTTTCTCAATGGATCGAGGAGGATCATTTCGTCATGTACAAATCCAAGCAGTTCGCCCGCAAGGCGGTGGCAGGACTGGGTGTCCTGGCCTGCGCCGGCTTGGCGCATGCCGCTCCGGAAGGGAACCTGAGTGCTGCCCAGGCCATGGAAGTCGTGACCGTCCGAGGCAGCGATCTGGCTGCGCTCAAGGGGCAGTCGTTCAGCGACTATTCGGTCATGGTGGTATCCGGCGACAAACTCGCAGCCATCCCGTTCCAGTTCGATGACATGAATGAGCGTGGCTTCCCTTATGTCCCGGGTGGCAAGCTCAAGATCGATGGTACGGAAGGTAAGCTCGACGATAAGGACGAGCTGGTGTTCATGCTGAAGGATACCGGCCCCAAGGCCAGCCCGGAAATGCTGTCGGCTGCAGGCAAGGTCGTTTCGGAGCTCAAGCTCAGCGACGGCGGAGTCACCGGCTATGCTTATGTAGTCGAGGGCAACGCCGAGCGCAGCGACAAGGTCTATGCCCGGTATGATCAGAAGACCGGCTTGGTCAAGACAGAAAACTGGAGCCTGCAGCTCGATCCCAATAAACCGCTGAGTTGGAGCGATATGAAGGTCAAGACCTTCAAGGAAGATCGCACCATTCTCGATACCATGAAACTGCGTGTGCGGGCGAAGCTGGGTTTCATCCGGGCCACCATCAATAACAACATGGTCCCGAACAAGGTCATCGCCGTGAAAAACGGGCCGGTGCGCAGCATCGTCGAGGCCGACGCTTCCATTTCCATCCTGGGCATCCAGCTGCTGTCTGCCGCTGCGGACTTCGTGGCCTCGGCGAATTCCTTCGAGGTTCCGGTCCTGGCAACCATTCCGTCGGCGGCTTCCGCGCTGAGCGATCTGGCCATCGAAATCTCGTTGGACTTCCATGAGCTCGACGGCGCCATGGTTCGCACCGCGCTGACCCCCCAGCCGGTCATCTCCGGCAAGAAGGCTGCCCAGCCCCTGAAGGCCTCTTTGAAGGACAACTGGCTAAGTGGCAGCCATCCCGATGGGTTTGATATTGGCGCGTTCTTTTCCGTCACGCCGGGCGTGAAGGCGAATCTGGACGCGCTGTATAAAGATGCAGGCAACGGCGATGAGCCGGACGAGCCGGAGCGCTTCAAGGGCAGCCATCCGCAGGTCGGCTGGGCGGTCACTGACATCCCCACCGGCGTCGATCTGGACCTGATCGTCAAGTTGTACTTTGGCGACAATCTGTGGAAAGGCAATGATCCGACTGCCGCAATGAAGGAGCTCAGCACGCCGGTGAAGGCTCAGGTGACGGCGCTGTAATCGACACGCCGAGCATCAACGAGCACAAAAAAGGCCGGTCGCAAGACCGGCCTTTTAGTTTACAGATCGACGATTCGATCGAGCTGTATTGCCTGAGCGGCGCGTGAATCAGAAACGACGGGGACCGCCAGGACCGCGACGCGGACCACCTGGGCCAGCCGCCCGATCCATGGCTTCATTCACGCGCAGGCTGCGGCCATTCATATCGGCCCCATCCAAGGCGCTGATGGCGGCGGCTGCATCGGACGATTCCATTTCCACGAAGCCGAAGCCGCGCGGACGACCCGTTTCACGATCCGAGATCAGCTTGACGGAAAGCACGCTGCCATGTGCTTCGAACAAGCTGCGGACTTCGTCTTCGGTAGCATTAAAAGGCAGGTTACCGACATAAATGGACTTAGGCATAAACAGATTCCTAAACAAAAAAATCAGGTGACCCAAACGGCCGCCTGTGACCGTGGCGAAAACCTGAAACGCCTCGCCACACCGAACAATCACGGCGCCGGAAAACCTGCGCAGCGACGAAACCGAGCCACCGGAGCGAATCGGTACGGTTAGTATGCACCTATTCATGCGGCAATACATTAAAAATTTTCGACACGGCTGACCGCGTCAAGAGGCGCCCGCCCGGGGGGAGATCACGGGGGTGATAATCGCAGGCTTCCAACCAATTGGGAGATGTTCGCCATGCCATGCATTTGGAGGTAGGTGCGCATTCCAGCGGTGATTTTGGGCGCGATGAGCGGATCGTAGAACAACGCGGTGCCGATGCCGATCGCGGTGGCGCCCGCTGCGAGAAACTCCAGTGCATCCTCGGCGCTGGAAATCCCGCCTTGGCCGATGATGGGAATTCCATGCGGCTGTGCCACCTGCGCGACCTGGAAAACCCGCAACAGAGCGATTGGCTTGATGGCCGGACCCGACAGTCCGCCTTGCACATTGCCGAGGATGGGTTGGCGTGTGCGCAGATCGATGGCCATGCCTTGCAGTGTGTTGATGACAGCGAATGCATCGGTTCCCGCGTCGATGCAGCGGCGTGCATTGGCCTGGATGTCCGTCTGGTTCGGGGAGAGCTTGGTAATCAGGGGTTTGCGGGTTTCGCGTCGGCACGCGGCGACCACGCGTGCGGACATATCCGGGTCGTTACCGAAGGCCACACCGCCTTCTTTGACGTTGGGGCAGGAAATGTTGATTTCGATGGCATCAATGGGCGAATCATCGAATCGCCGCGTGACCTCGGCGTATTCCTCCACTGTCGATCCCGATACGTTGGCGATGAATCGAGTTTCAGAGAAATCGAGCGTGGGCAGGATGTCGCGCACCACCACTTCCACACCAGGGTTCTGCAGCCCGATCGCATTGAGCATGCCGCCCGTGGTTTCCGCGATGCGATGCGGCGCATTGCCCAAGCGGGCCGTTGCCGTGGTGCCCTTCAGACAGATCGCACCCACGTCCCGGTTGGAGAACCCCGCCACCCGCGTATACTCCTCTCCGAATCCAACACAGCCGGATAACAGGACGATCGGATTTGTAAACGCCAATCCGCAAAAATCGATGTTCAGGGGATCGGCGGACGGGTTTTTTTCGGGATGCACTGGAGCCATCGGTTTTCCTTGCCAGAACAACATGGATGCGAGGGTGAGCGCCATCTTATCAACTCAAACGGACGAAGCGGGATCGGCACTGCATGTCCTGCTCTATGAGCCGGAAATTCCGCCCAATACGGGCAACGTCATCCGACTATGCGCCAATTCGGGGGCTCGCCTGCATCTGATTCACCCGCTGGGCTTCACGCTCGACGAAGCGCGCCTGCGCCGGGCGGGACTGGATTATCGGGAGTTGACCGTCATCGAAGAACATGCCGGTCTGACGGCCTGCCTGGAACGTGTCCGGCCCAGGCGACTATTTGCGCTGTCGACCCGGGGCAAGGGCAGTCTGTTCGATGCCCGCTTTGAGCCGGGTGATGCCTTGTTGTTTGGTCCGGAGAGCCGCGGTCTGCCCGAAGCTGTGCTGGCGACGTTGCCGCAAGATTGCATCCTTCGCCTGCCGATGCGGCCGGGAAATCGCAGCCTGAACCTGTCCAATGCCGTGGCCGTGAGTGTGTTCGAAGCCTGGCGCCAGTGGGGATTTCCAGGCGCCGAATGATCCGGTGCAGAGGCTGGCAACCGACGACTGTCGGCACCGGTGAGCAGGAGCTTACAGAAACTCCGGTTTGGCAGGGCCCTGAGTCAGGATTTCCACCGCCTCATGGGGGCTCAGCCCTTCATAAAGAATGCGATAAACCTGTTCGGTGATGGGCATGCGCACGCCTTCGCGCTGAGCCATTGTCCACACCGCCGAGGCCGCCTGGACTCCTTCGACCACCTGGCCGATTTCCTGCTGCGCCTGGCTGCTCGACAGCCCGCGCGCCAGGGCCAGACCCATGCGGCGGTTGCGCGACTGGTCGTCGGTGCAGGTGAGGACCAGATCGCCCAACCCCGCCAAGCCCATGAAGGTCGACGCTTGTCCGCCCAGCGCCAGTCCCAGGCGCATAATCTCGGCCAATCCGCGGGTGATCAGTGCCGCCCGGCTGTTGGCGCCGAAACGCAGTCCATCGGCGGCGCCGGTGGCGATGGCCAGGACATTCTTGACCGCGCCACCGATTTCGACGCCGACCAGATCCGGGCTGGTGTAGGCACGGAAGCGGCCGTCATGGAACAGCTCGGCGACCTCCCGGGCGAAATGCTGGTCGCGCGAGGCCACGGCGACGGCGGCCGGGAGGCCGGCCGCAACTTCCCGGGCGAACGTCGGTCCGGAGAGTGCCGCCATGGATCGGGCGCCCAGTGTTTCTTCCACCACCTGGTGGGGGAGGTGGCAACTGCCCTGTTCCAGCCCCTTAGTGGCCCAGATTAGGCGGGTTTCGGTGCCAATCAAGGGCTGGAGACGGCGGAGCACGTCGCGCAGCGCATGGCTCGGCACCGCGACGAGCAGCAGATCACGGTCGTACACCGCAGCCGCAAGATCGCCTTGCACCGAGAGGCCATCGGGGAACTCGGCGTCGGGCAGGTAGCGGGTATTGCGCCGCGCGGTGGCCAAGGTGGTGGCATGTTCGGGGCGATGCGCCCAGAGCGTCACCGGATGGCCCTGGCGGGCCAGGTGGATGGCCAGGGCCGTTCCCCAGGATCCGGCGCCCAGCACCACGATGGCCTGTGGGGCACGAGTTTCCGTCATGCTCGGCTGGAACCGCTCAGGCCGTGGGCTTCGCGGCGCCGGCCTGGCGCTGCTGCAGGCGTTGGGCATACAACAGATCGAAATTCACCGGTGCCAGCAGCAGCTGCGGCAATCCACCCTTGCCGACCAGGTCCGAGACTGCTTCTCGGGCATAGGGAAACAGGGCGTTCGGGAAAAAGGCATTCGTCACCGCGTCGAGCTCCATGGTGTTGAGTCCTTTGACCAGGAACAACCCTGCCTGATGGACTTCCACCATGAAAGCAGTCTTGCCCTCGATCTGCGCGGTCACCGAAACGCGAAGCACCGCTTCATACTGCTCCGCATTGATCTGAGTGGCGTTATGGTCCATGTCCACTTTCATGGCCGGTTGGGCGTTCAGGCCGAACAGCGCCGCGCCCATCGGCAGTTCGAAAGAAGCATCCTTCAGATACAGCTTGAGGATCTGTAGCTGGCGCGCACTTGAACTGTCTTGGATCGGTTGCATGGGCATTGTTTCCTTTAAGAATATTTAAAATGGAGGCCCGGTCTTGCGGGAGGCCGCCGTTCATTCAGGACGCAGAATCTTGTGCAATCGGCCGGACCGATCCAAGGCGAGCATTTCTTCGCAATCCCCGATATGGCGACCATCCACGAACAACTGAGGCAGCGTCGTGCGGCCGCTGCGGGCTTGGATCGCTTTTCGCCGATCCGGATCGCCATCAAGGGGAATGTCTTCATACTCGACGCCGTAGCGGTCGAGTAACGCGCGGGCCCTCAGGCAATAAGGACACCAAGATAATGTGAACAGCTCAACCTTCATGGTCGTGTCAGCGCTTTTCCAGTGGAAGCTCGGCTTCGCGCCAGGCCCGCAGCCCGCCGCGCAATAACACCGGCCGACTGAATCCGGCCTGAGACAGCCGGGTGACCACCGAGGCCGCGCGAATACCGGCTTCGCAGCAAACGATTACCGGTCGATCCTTTTGGGGCTCGAGACTTGCCAGGGATTCATCCAGGCGCGCTTCAGGTATATTTTTCGCCTCGACGATGTGGCCTTGTTTGAATGTGCCGGAATCCCGCACATCCAGTACCCAGGCGTCTTCGCGATTGATCATCTGAACCGCTGTAGCGGGATCGACGCCGCCCCCGACTCGGCGTGCCCGCTGGATCTCCATGACAACGATGGCGATTAGAACAAGCCCGAGCGCGCCGAAAAGGACGGGATGGGCGATGATGAAAGACATGATGGACATTCGGATTATCCGGCGTATGGCAAAAGCAAGAGGTCCCTTTGGCGGGCATTTGTCGCACCATTATAGCTTTGGCGCCATCCGCTCAGATACCCGGCGCATTCGAATCATCATGATCGCAGGCCTCGTCTGTCTCGGAATATCGACCTCCGGCATGGCGGATACCGATGAAGCGCGTCTTGCGACCATCGAAAAACGTATGGCCACGCTCGAACGCCAGATCGAAAAGGACCGGTCCACCCATGGTCGAGCGGTGGCCGCATTACGGCGCTCGGAGCAGGCCTTGGCCGACGCGGCTCGGAAGCAGAGCGAGCTGGAGGCCCAGCAGGACGCGACGCGCCGAGAGCTTGAACAGATCAACGCCGATATCCGCCGCCAACAGCTTCGTCTGCGTGACAACCGCGCCATGTTGGCAGCACAGCTTCGGGCGCGTCAGGCGATGGGTGACGACCCATGGCTCAAGGTGCTGCTGAGCCCGGCGGACCCTGCGCAAACCGGGCGCATGCTGTCCTACCTGCAGTACCTTCAGCATTCGCAAGTCAGCCGGATCGAGGGCGCGCGCACGCAACTTGCGGAATTGACGAGCCTTCATGAGGCCGCGCGCAAGACCCAGGCGGTGGCTGCGCGTTTGGTGGCGGAACAACGGGAGATCACCGAAAATCTGCGTCATGCGCGGGCCGAGCGCGAACGCGCGGTTAAGCGGCTGGCTGGGACGGTGGCCGGGCGGGCCGAGGCATTGGATCGGCTGCGCCAGGATCGGGCGCGCCTGGAGGCGGTCGTTACTGCCTTGCCTGCAGCGGCACAGCCCTTCGCATCCAGCGCCACCGGCAGTTCAGCTTCCGCGCCGGAAATCGCAGCGCTTTTCCCAAAAGGACCGATTCGGCGCCTCAAGGGACGCTTGGGTTGGCCGGTGCCCGGCACGGTGCAGGCGCGCTTCGGGACGCAGCGGCAGGAAGGACGCATGCAGTGGCAAGGTCTGTTGATTGGAGCAGCCGAGGGAACCCCGGTGCGCGCTGTGGCGGACGGCGAGGTCTTGTTTGCGGCCTGGATGCCCTATTACGGACTGGTCGGAATCGTGGACCACGGGGGCGGTTTTCTGAGCCTGTATGGTCACAACCAGTCCTTGGTGCGGCGTCCCGGGGAGCGGGTGCGTGCTGGGGATATGCTGGGGCGGGTCGGGATCAGCGGTGGGCGCCAGACCCCGGCGCTGTATTTCGAGATCCGGCAGGGTGGAAATCCAGTCAATCCCGAGCGTTGGCTGGCGGCGACGAAATAGCGCTCACCGCGCGTGCGAGAAGGGTGTGAATCCGTCGTAAAAGCCAGAAATCGCGTTATAGTGTGATCGGATCCGCGGCTCTGCATTTTGATATCCATCAAGTGGGACAGGACCAAGGACTTGTCTTTCTGAAGTCATCAAGGGCGTACCATGAATTCCAAAGGACACGGTGGGTGGTTCCTTTTGTTGGGACTGTTGCTGGGTGTCGGTCTCAGTGTGGGCCAGGGCGTCCTGGCGGATCGGGCTGGGACGCAGAAAGTCCCGCTCGACGATATTCGCAATTTCGTGGAGATCTTGGAGCGGGTCAAGCAGGAATATGTCGAACCGATCGATGAAGGAACGCTGATCCAGAACGCTGTCCGCGGCATGCTCTCCGGCCTTGATCCGCACTCGGCCTATCTCGACGCCTCCGAGTTCAAGGAAATGCAGATCAATACCAGCGGCCGGTTCGGCGGCTTGGGTATCGAAGTGCAGATGGAGGACGGGTTCGTCCGGGTCGTCGCACCGATTGACGATACCCCGGCGGCCAAGGCCGGTCTGCAGCCCGGTGATCTCATCATCAAGCTCGATGACACCCAGGTCAAAGGCTTGACCCTCAACGATGCGGTCAACCGCATGCGGGGCGAACCGGGAACCTCGATTCGTCTCACCATCCTGAGAGAAAAGCTGGATGCGCCGTTTGTCGTGACCCTGACTCGGGACGTGATCAATGTCCAAAGCATCAAGCGGCGTGTGTTGGAACCTGGATACGGCTATGTCCGTATCACGCAGTTCCGCAATGATGCCGGCAAGGATTTGGAAGACGCCCTGAAGAAACTGGTGAGCGAAAACAAGGGCCCGCTGCGCGGTCTGGTATTGGATCTGCGTAATAATCCGGGCGGTCTGCTGACGGCCGCGGTGGAAGTCGCCGATGTGTTTCAGGATTCTGGATTGGTGGTCTATACGCAGGGCCGAAATGGCGCCGGTCGTCAGAATTTCCAGGCTCGCCCCGGTGACGATCTGCTGGGCGCCCCCATGGTGGTCCTGATCAACGGCGGTTCGGCATCGGCCTCCGAGATCGTCGCCGGTGCGTTGCAGGACAACAAGCGGGCGCTGGTCGTGGGGACTCGCAGCTTTGGGAAGGGTTCGGTGCAGACCGTCTTGCCCTTGCCGAGCGGCGATGCAATCAAGCTCACCACCGCGCGGTATTACACGCCCAATGGGCGCTCGATTCAGGCTGAAGGCATCGAACCGGACATCCCCTTGCAGCCGGTGAAGGTGAGCAGGGTAGAGCAAGCGATCGGTCCGGTGCGCGAGTCCGAGCTCAGTGGACGTTTGGCGCCGGAAGCCAAGCCGGTTTCGGGCGGTGTGCCCGCGGAAGCGGACGAAGCCGATGGGGGCTTGGTCGCTGCGGACTATCAGCTGTATGAAGCGCTCAACCTGCTCAAGGGGATGACGCTGCTGCAGTCGCGGCGGTGAGCGGGAAGGCCATGTCCGATCGCATCCCTCGCGTGTTGGTGGTGTTGGCCGATGGCTGCGAAGAGCTTGAGGCCGTCACCATCATCGATCTGCTGCGCCGCGCGGACGTGGCAGTCACGGTGGCAGGTCTCGAGCCCGGCCCGGTGACTGCCAGCCGCGGTGTGCGGCTGCTGCCCGATATTGCGCTTGATTCGATCGGGGGCGAGTCTTTCGATCTGATCGTACTTCCAGGCGGCGCCGAGGGCGCGCGACGATTGAGCGAGAGTGACCGAATTGGCGAACTCCTCATGCAGCAGATTCGGGAGGGACGCTGCGTGGCAGCGATCTGTGCGGCACCCACCGTGTTGGGGCGGCTGGGTCTGCTGGATCATCGCCGTGTTGCCGCCTATCCCGGGTTTCTCGAACCTCTTGAGATTCCCGGCGTAGAGATCGAGGCAGCGGCCAGTGTGGTCATGGATGGGCGCATCATCACCTCTCGCGGGCCAGGCACCGCAATGGATTTCGCCCTCTTCCTGATCGAGCACCTCACTGATCCGACCACCCGCGATCGGGTCGAGGCTGGCTTGCAGCGTCCTGCCACACATCACAGCTCTGCGACAGAGGGCATCGCGATTCGCGTCATGCGTTGATGGTTCTGGATGCGGCCATTTGCCGCAGCGGGCGATCGGCCTGGCGCCGTATAATCACCAGATGAATCCACACCAGTCATTGCGCGGCCAGACACACGTCCCGGCCAACAATCTGCACCGGTTGGTCCTGCTGCGTGGTACGGCGCATTTTGGTCTGGCCGCGGTGGTGGTCGTGGCGCACTGGTTGCTCGGCTTGGCGGTGCCGCTGGGGCTGCCGCTGATCATTTTGGGCGTCATGGTTATCGACAACGCCAGTGCGTGGCGCCTGACGCAACACATCGATTCGGTCAGCCGTCCGCGGTTTCTGCGTCATCTGCTGGTCGATATCGCGGGATTGACGGCACTGCTGTACGTCACGGGGGGGCATGCCAATCCTTTCGCATCGCTCTATCTGCTTCCCTTGGCGGTTGCGGCGTCGACCTTGCCGGCGCGCGACACCGGAACTCTCGCCCTGGCGAGTGTGGCTTGTTATACGGCGCTGATGTTCTGGAACATTCCCCTGGCTCACTCGCCGGCGATGGCGCATGATTCGTTCAATCTGCATTTGTTCGGGATGTGGGGCAGCTTCGTGCTGGCTGCCGGCGTGATGGCGTTTTTTGTCGCCGCCATGGCCGAGGAGCTGCGTGAGCGAGAGGAGGTTCTGGCACTTGCGCGGGAGGCAGCTTTGCGCGATCAGCAAGTCGTCGCCTTGGGGGCTTTGGCTGCCGGTGCGGCGCACGAGCTCGGAACGCCGCTGTCCTCCATGACCGTATTGGTCGACGAACTGAGTGAGCGATGTCCGGATGAGCCAGCGGTTCAGGATGATTTGGCGCTGCTCAAGTCCCAGGTGCTGCGTTGCCGCGAGAGCCTCGGTCGTGTGCTTGCCGCCGGCGGCGAACTGCGGGGTGAAGGGGCGGGGGTCGGAAACACCGAACATCTGCTGCGTCAGACGCTCGAACGCTTCAAGGCGCTTCGGTCGGATCATCCGGTGCGGGTTGCCTGGGCCAAACCGCCGCCCGGTCCCGATCTGGTGATCGAGGAGACGCTGATCCAATCGGTGATCAGTTTGCTCAACAATGCAGCCGATGCAAGTCCACAACCGATTGGTATCGAGATCGATTGGGATGTCCGGTGGCTGCATCTGTCGATACGGGACGAGGGCCCCGGTGTGTCGGCCGATCTGCTTCCCCACCTGGGACGACGCGGGGTCAGCGGAAAGCCGAGCGGTCATGGTCTCGGCTTGTTTCTGGCTCAGAGCGTGATCCGGCGCATGGGCGGGGAGTTGGCACTGGAATTCAGCCGTGGCCATGGCAGTTGTGCGCGGGTGACGCTTCCGGTGCTGGCGCCGGCTGCCGCGCGGGAAATGAGTCATGCCAGCGAGGATGGACATGGAATCGCGCCTATTGTTGGTTGATGATGACGAGGTCTTCGGGGCGGTCATGGCCCGGGCGCTCGCTCGCCGTGGGTTCATGGTGAACTGGGCCCGGGAGGGGGCGCAGGCGCTGCAATTGGCGCGTCAACACCATCCAACCCATGCGGTACTCGACCTGCGTCTGCTTGAAGGCGAGTCTGGGCTCGATTTGATCGAGCCATTGCGTGAGATCAATCCCAGCATCCGTATCGTCGTCCTGACGGGATATGCCAGCATCGCGACCGCGATCGATGCCATCAAGCTGGGCGCGGCGTATTATCTGCCCAAGCCGGTGGATGCCGATGCCATCGTGCGTGCTTTCGGGCACGCGCCAGGTGGCGGCGAGACAGCCGTTCCGGTCACGGAGGCGGAACCGCTGTCGGTCCGGCGACTCGAGTGGGAGCACATCCAGCGGGTTCTGGCCGAACACGGCGGCAACATCTCGGCCGCCGCGCGCAGCCTGAACATGCATCGGCGCACGTTGCAGCGCAAATTGGGCAAGCGCGCCGTCAACCGCTGAGCGGAGCGTCCTGGATGACGAGCTCGGCACGATAGCGTTTGGCATTGTGCACATAATGCTGGGCGCTCAAGGCCAGCATCTGGATTTCCGGCGGCGTGAGCGGGCGCACCACCTTGCCCGGCGAACCCATCACCATCGAGCCATCGGGGATTGTCTTGTTTTCCGTGATCAGCGTGTTGGCACCGATCAGGCAATTCTTGCCGATGACGGCGCGGTTGAGGATCACGGCGTTGATCCCGATCAGCGTGTTGTCGCCGATGGTGCAGCCGTGCAACATGACCTTGTGACCCACGGTCACGTTCTTGCCGATGGTGAGCGCGATGCCCGGATCGGTATGCAGCACCGAGCCATCCTGGACGTTGCTGTTCTCACCGACGGTAATGGTCTCGTTGTCCCCGCGCAGGACTGTGTTGAACCACACGCTGGCGTTCTTTTCCAGAACCACAGAGCCGATGAGCACGGCGTTGTCGGCAATGAAATTCTCCCCGTGGCACACCACTTCACGCGTTCCGATGCGATAGAGCATGTCTCCATTTCTCCCTGTATGGACGATTGCGCCAGTCTGGGGCGCGCTCCGGGCATCAGCATAGACCGCCCTCATGCCCGTTAGAATAGTCAGGATGACATCGCCGACCGATCTTCGCTCCGACAGCGCCCGATCCGGGGCGGATGACGCCTGCCCCGGGGTGCCGGAACACTGGGCGTGCACCTACGACGCGGCGGGATGGTCGGTGCGCGATACGGCTTCACGTCTGGGTCCACTGCGGGTGGATTTCGCCACTGGCGCGTTGGCCTATCGTCGCGCACACGGACGCGACAGCCAGCGCGGTCTGGGTCGTGCAACCGGCAAAGCGAATCCCGACGATCCGACTCTGATCGATGCGACCGGCGGGCTGGGCAAGGATGGCTTCATCCTGGCCTGTCTCGGCTGGCGGGTGACCCTTCTGGAGCGCTCGCCGCTGTTGGCGGGATTGCTGGCCGACGGCGTGGCGCGAGGCCGGCATGACGCCCGCATCGGCCTGATCTGTCGGCGGATGCGCGTGCTGCATCAGGAGGCAACGCACTATCTGGAGGGGCTCGCATCGACCGCCCGGCCCCGGGTGGTGTATCTCGACCCCATGTATCCGGTGGATCCGGGCAGCGCCTTGCCGGGGCGCGAGATGCAGTATCTGAGGCGACTGCTGGGTGATGCGCCATCCGATCCACGCTTGCTGGCCGCCGCGCGTGCAGCGGCGAAAGAGCGGGTCGTCGTCAAGCGGCCGGCCGGTGCGCAGCCGTTGTCGGACATGTTGCCGACCCATGTCATCCGGATGGGTGGAACTCGCTACGATGTGTACTTGACCCGCTCTTGATGGCTGCCGTGGGCGGGCAACCGCGCATGGCGGCGCTCACCCCCGGTCGCCGGTGCGGTCAGAAGACCCGGCCCAGACTCAGTGTGTAGATATACGGATCGACCTCGACGTTCACGTTGGCATCCGACCCCCGGAGCTCGCCGGCCACGCCGCCATCGGTCACGACGTTCGTGATCCGGTTGTCGAAATCCACGTCGACGCGCATCACATCGATGCCCAGGAACCATTTGTCGGTAAGGTCGATATCGACACCGGCCTGCAAGATGCTGCCCCATTCATCGCTGACCTCGAGATCGGGCGCCGTACCGGGGTCACTGCGGCGAGTCCACAGGCTGGGATCGACCAAGCGCTCGTTGTAGGTGATCGTGTAGGTGGCACCGGCGCCCAGGTAGGGGCGCACGCGGCGATCCGGGCGGAAATGATAGATCAGCTTCGCGTTCAGGGGCGCTGCTGTGACATCGGCCAGCTTCCCGTCCAGGGGGCCAACCTGGACATTGGTCAGCCGTGGAATCCGGATCCGGACCAGGGGTGCATCTTCCAGGCTGCCGCGGCCGACGTTGTCGAATTTGAGGGTGGGCAGCCCCAGCGCCGTTTCGATCGAGAGATGCGAGGTCAACAGATAGCCCAAGGTGATCGTTGCGATTTCATCCGGCGCCACGGCAATGCCTGAGCCCGCCACCGGCCCTGCCGGAAGTACGGTGCCGAGAATGGGAACGCGCGTGTCTTCTTCGAAGGTCAAGGGGCCGGAACTCGAGGACGGATCAAATCGGCTGACGCCAAATTTGGCATAGAAACTGCCTTTCTCCAGCGGATTCAAGGCTGGCTGGCCAAGCCAGCTTTGCGCCTGGCCGGACAGTGGCAGCGCCAGCAGCGCTGCGATCCACCCGGGTCGGGTCCGCCGTTTGATGGAAGCGATGGTATTCATGGACCGATCTCCCGCACTTGGTGTTGTCTATTCAGCTTGTTCTTCGGGCAGCTGGGCACAGCCCTGCGCTGCCCTGCTGCAGCACAAGGCGCGAAGGCTGATGCGCTTGGGCTGCTGGTTATTCGACCGTAACAGACTTGGCGAGGTTTCGTGGCCGATCCACATCGGTTCCCTTGAGAACCGCGACGTGGTAGGCCAACAGCTGCAGCGGCAGCGTAAACAGGACGGGTGAGAGCATGGACAGAGGGACCGGCAGGGACAGCACACGGACGCCCGGTGTGGCGGTCAGGTTTGCGCCAGCTCCTGCAAAGACCAGCAGCTCCCCGCCCCGGGCGCGGACCTCGTGGAGATTGGACAGCAGTTTTTCCAGCAACGCGTTGTTGGGCGCCACTGCAATTACGGGAACGGCTTCGCTGACCAACGCCAGCGGACCGTGCTTGAGTTCGCCGGCCGCATAGGCTTCCGCGTGGATATAGGAGATTTCCTTGAGCTTGAGCGCGCCTTCCATGGCGATTGGATATTCCACCCCGCGGCCCAGAAACAGCGCATGCTCCCGGTGCACGAGGCGAGTCGCCAGGGCCGCGACGCTGGGTTCGAGCGCCAGAACCTGTTCCACCTGATGCGGCAAGGCGCGTAGGTCGGTGACGATGCGCGCGACTTCTTCCGGGGCCAGGGTCTGCGCTTGACCGATGCACAGGGTGAGCAGCATTAGCGCCACCAGCTGGGTGGTGAACGCCTTGGTGGAGGCGACGCCGACTTCGATTCCGGCGCGGGTCATCAGCACGCGGTCCGACTCCCGGACCAATGAGCTTTCAGGCATGTTGCAAATGGCCAGACGGCTCAAATAAGGCAATTCGCGGCTCAGGCGCAGCGCGGCCAGAGTATCCGCCGTCTCTCCGGATTGTGACAGGGTGACCAGAAGCGTACCGGCGGGGATGGCGGGCTGCCGGTAGCGGAATTCACTGGCGATCTCCGCGGTGGCCGGCAGGCCGGTCAAGGCCTCGATCCAGTAGCGCGCGACCAGGGCCGCATGATAACTGGTGCCGCATGCAACCAGATGGACGGCACGCACCTGGCCGAACAGCGCTTCGGCGTCGGGGCCGAACATGTCCGGCAAGACCTGGCCGCCGGTCAGGCGACCTTCCAGCGTTTCGGCCAGGACGCGTGGCTGCTCATGGATTTCCTTGAGCATGAAATGGCGATACGCGCCGCGATCGAGGCTCTCCTGGGTCAATTGGGAGTGGTGAATAGGTCGCTCGGCGAGGTTTCCAGAGCGATCGAGAATCCGGACGCCCGCGCGGCGGACCTCGGCGACATCGCCCTCGGCCAGGTAACGGAACTGTTGCGTGACCGGCAGCAGCGCCGCGCTGTCCGAGGCGATGAAGTGCTCCTCGATGCCGACCCCGATCACCAGCGGGCTGCCGGCGCGGGCAACCACAATTCGGTCCGGCGTGGCCTGGTCGATGACGGCAATGGCATAGGCACCCCGCAAGCGGGCAAGGCAGGCTTGAACCGCCGCCATCAGTTCGGTTTGCGTCTCAAGCGTTTGATGGATGAGATGGGCGATGAGCTCGGTATCCGTATCCGACTCGATGGACGCGCCACTCGCGATCAGTTCGGCGCGCAGATCCGTGTGGTTCTCGATGATGCCGTTGTGAACCACTGCGATCCGGCCGCCGGCAATGTGCGGATGGGCATTGCGCTCACTGGGGGCACCATGGGTGGCCCAGCGGGTATGCGCCAGCCCCATCAGTCCGTCGAGCGGTTGTGCGTCCAGGGCACGGGCCAGCATCTCGACTTTGCCGACGGTGCGTACACGCTGTAGTCCGTCGTGCCCCAGCACCACCATGCCGGCCGAGTCATAGCCGCGGTATTCGAGCCGGCGCAACCCTTCCAGCAAGATGGGAGTGACGTTCCGCTGGGCAATGGCCCCGACAATGCCGCACATGATCAGTCTTCCTTTCGAACGGGTTGTGCGTGCGGTTCGACGAGGGGGGTGACGGCCGTCAAGGGCGGGCCCGGACGTAGGCTCTCCCAAAGCTCTTGGTAGCGGCGTCCGCACGCCGGATGCAAGCCATCCGGCGCAAGATCGGCCAGCGGCTTGAGCACGAACGCATAGCGCAGGATGTCCGGGCGGGGCAGCTGCAGACCGGCTTCCTCGCCGATCCGGTCTCCGAACAGAATGATGTCCAGGTCCAGGCTGCGCGCCGCAAAACGGGCTTCGCCGCGGCGGCGACCGAAATCCCGCTCCACCTGGCGCAGATACTCGAGCACGGCCACCAAGGGCTCGGAGGTCGAAAACGCGATCACCAGATTCAGAAACGGGTCGCCGTCGAAACCCACCGCCTGACACTCATAGACGGGCGAGATCCGCAGATCTCCAAACCGTGCCGCCAACCGCGGCAAGGCCGCACTCAGGTTGCGGCGAGGCGAGATGTTGCTGCCCAGGCCGACGAAGACTTCAGTCGCAGTCATGCGCATTCGATGTCGGCTGCCGCCCGCGTTCAATGATCACGCCCACGTCGCGGGCTCCCCGGACTGCGCCGGTTTTGTTGATGCGGACCCGGATCCACTGGACCCCAAATTCCTCCAGCACCAAATGCGCCACCCGCTCGGCGAGTGTTTCGACCAGTTGGAACCGGCTGTCTTCGACGAAGCTGATCAGTCGTTTGGCAACGGCCTTGTAGTCCAGCGCATCATCCAGTGCGTCGCTTTGAGCGCCGCGGGTAATGTCTGCCGCCATATCCAGATCGATCGACACGGTCTGGCGAACCCGTCGTTCCCATTCGAAGACCCCGATCACCGTCGGGATGCGCAGATCATGCAGATAGACGATATCCACCAAGACTTCCGCTCGTTTCATTTGCAGCGTTGAACGATCAAGCCGGCATTCTAACCGGTCTGCGCACCCGGTGGGTGCAGGCTGTCGATGGGCCAGCGTGTGCGCACCGGCGCTGGGCCGTGCTCGCCGGCGCGAAGGCGGTGGCAGCCAGCCAGCGCGATCATGGCGCCATTGTCTGTGCAAAAAAGCGGTCTCGGATAAAAGACTTCAGCGCCCAGCGGAGCAGCCATGGTCTGCAAAGCGGCCCGCAAGCGCTGATTGGCGCCGACACCGCCGGCGACGACCAGCTGGCGCAGCCCGGTCTGCCGCAGGGCCCGTCGGCATTTCTCGCTCAGGACCTCGACGGCGGCCTCTTCGAAGCCGCGTGCCAGGTCAGCGCGCAACGACTCATTCAGGTTGTTATTGGTGTCCCGCGCGGCGTAGAGGACGGCCGTTTTCAAGCCGCTGAAACTGAAGTCCAGGCCCGGACGATCCAGCATCGGCCGAGGAAATCGAAAGCGATCGGGTGTGCCGGATTCGGCCAGCGCCGCGAGTGCAGGACCGCCGGGATAGGGAAGGCCAAGCAGTTTGGCGACTTTGTCGAAGGCTTCTCCGGCGGCATCGTCGATGGACTCGCCCAGCAGCTGATAGCGGCCGATGCCCTCGACCGCGACGAGCAGTGTGTGTCCGCCGGAGACCAGAAGCGCCAGGACCGGGAAATTGGGTGCTGGGGATTCCAGCCACGGTGCAAGCAGATGGCCTTCCATGTGATGCACGCCGACACATGGACGATCCCAGGCCAACGCCAGGGACTGGGCCAGAGTGGCGCCGACCAGAAGCGCCCCCACCAAGCCGGGACCAGCCGTATAGGCGATTCCGTCGATCGCGGTGGGCGCTGTGTCGGCTTCCGACAAGACCTGCCGAATCAAAGGCAGCAGCTTGCGGATGTGGTCGCGGGAGGCGAGCTCCGGGACAACCCCGCCATGGGGTGCATGCAGAGCGGCCTGGGTATGCAGGACATGGGCGAGCAGACCGCTTGTGCTGTCATAGATCGCCGTAGCGGTTTCATCACAGGAGGTTTCGATGCCCAGTACCCGCATCGGTATTTCGTCAATCTCGGTCGTCGATGGATTGGCAATTGTAATTCAAAGCAGATAGAATTTCCCGTCTTTATTCGGCCACGCTTGTCGGGGTCGTCCGGATCAGCAACCGATTTTCACGCCCAGCCCGAGTGAGATTTCATGCCAAGCGTTCGTGTCAAGGAAAACGAGTATTTCGACGCTGCCCTGCGGCGGTTCAAGCGCGCCTGCGAAAAGGCGGGCGTTCTGACTGAAGTGCGTCGCCGCGAGTTCTATGAAAAGCCCACGCAGGAGCGCAAGCGCCGCAAGGCCGCTGCCGTGAAGCGTCATGCCAAGCGGTTGATGCGCGACGCCCAACGGCAGACCCGACTGTACTGACACGGACTCTGATGGAGACCAGCGTGGATCTCAAGAGCCGGCTCCAGGAAGACATCAAGGCAGCGATGCGTGGCGGCGAGAAAGCACGCCTGCTGACCTTGCGCATGTTCTCTGCCGCCATCAAGCAGCGTGAAGTCGACGAGCGCATTGAGCTTGACGATTCCCAGGTGCTGGCGGTGGTCGAAAAGCTGATCAAGCAGCGCCGCGAGGCGGCCGTGCAATACGAGACCGGCCAGCGGCCTGACTTGGCGGCCAAGGAGCTGGCTGAGGCGGCGCTGCTGCAGGTCTATCTCCCTCAGCCCTTGTCCGAGGCAGAGGTCGGCGACTTGATCGAAGCGGCGCTGATCGAGTCGAATGCCTCCGAGATGAAAGACATGGGTCGAGTGATGGCCGCCCTCAAGCCCAAGATCCAGGGGCGAGCGGACATGGCTGCAGTCAGCGCCCGACTCAAGAGCCGCCTCGGCGGTTGATTCCTTCCCTCGCATGCGCCGGTTGAATGGCGCAGGAAGGCGATCGTGAGCGGATCCATCCCTCAGGAATTCATTGATGAAGTCGTTGCGCGTACCGATCTGGTTGCGCTCATCGATCGGCGTGTCCCCCTCAAGAAAGCCGGCAAGGACTTTGCCGCGCGGTGTCCATTCCACGACGAAAAGACGCCGTCCTTCACCGTCAGCGCGGATAAGCAGTTCTATCACTGTTTCGGGTGTGGGGCTCATGGCAACGCCATCGGGTTCCTCATGGCGTTCGATCGACTGGAATTTCGCGATGCTGTGGCCGAATTGGCCGCCGATGCGGGGCTCGATCTTCCGTCCGCCGGCGATGCGCCGCCGCCACACCATCAGGCATTGCGCCAAGCCATGGATGCAGCGGCGCATTTCTACCGCCAGCAATTGCGGGATGCGCCGCGCGCGATCGACTACCTCAAGCGACGTGGATTGAGCGGTGCGACGGCGGCAGCCTTTGGGATCGGCTATGCGCCCTCGCGCTGGGATGGCTTGCTGCAGGCGCTCGGTGGAGACGCCAGCCATCGTGCACTCCTGATCGAAAATGGATTGCTCATTGCCCGTGATGGCGATGAAGGGCGGCATTACGACCGCTTTCGCGATCGGGTGATGTTCCCGATTCGAGATGGGCGCGGACGCGTGATCGGATTCGGCGGCCGTATCTTGGATCAGGGTCAGCCCAAATACCTGAACTCGCCGGAAACCCCGTTGTTTCACAAGGGGCAGGAACTCTACGGATTGTATGAGGCCCGCAAGGCGCAGCGGGAATTGCCGTGGGTGCTGGTAGTTGAAGGCTACATGGATGTGTTGATGCTTGCCGAGCACGGCATTCCCAATGCCGTTGCCACATTGGGTACCGCAACCACCTCGGATCATTTGCGCCGTTTGTTTCGCCACACCAGCCGCGTGGTGTTCTGTTTCGATGGGGATCGCGCGGGCCGCGCCGCCGCGAGCCGCGCCTTGCAGACCAGCCTGCCCGAGATGCAGGATGGGCGGGAAATCGCCTTTCTGTTCCTGCCCGAAGGCGAGGATCCAGATTCTCTGGTGCGCCAGGAAGGGCGCGAGACTTTCCTCGGGCGTGTTGCACAATCCCAGCCGCTGTCTGATTTTCTGCTGCACCACCTGAAAGAGGGTATCGACCTCCAGACCCACGAGGGGCGGGCCCGTCTGGTCGTGCGGAGCCGTTCCGCATTGGAAGTGATTCCACAAGGCGTTTTTCGAAATCTCCTGGCGCAGACACTGGGCCAGCTGGCTGGCGTTGAGCTTGCACCTGCCAGTGGCCTGGCCCGAGGTCGCCCGGTCCGAAGCGGTGTACCGCAGGCGGTTGCGACTCATCCGAGCCCGTTGCAGCGCTTGGCCGGCTTGCTTCTGACGCATCCAAATGCGGCGCAGTGGGTCGATCCGGAGCTGGTTCCGCTTCTGAAGGACGGAGATGGCGAAGCGCAATGGATGCTCGCGCTCATTGAACTTGCGAGGGATAAACCCCATCTAACGAGTGGCGGGATCTTGGAGCGATTCCGGGCCCATCCGGCTGAGTCCCTGTTTGCACAACTGCTGGCTTGGCAGCCGGAGCGATCGGCCGAGGGCGTGGCCCGTGAATGCCGGGATATCTGCCGGCATTTGCTCCAGCGTTCGGTTCGGAGTGAAATTGATGCATTGCTGGCCAAAGCCGCCACCCAGGGATTGGACGCACAGGAGAAGGAGCGACTCCGATCGTTGCTGTCGCAACGGGGGTGATTGTGGTGCTGGATTTTAGTCGGTCCCACATGAAATACTATATAATTGGGCGTTTATTTACGCCCCTTGCCTAAGGTTGAGCCGCCGTATGAGCGAAGATCAGCGTTCCCTGCTGAAGTCTCTGATTTCAAAGGGTAAAGAACAGGGTTATCTGACGTTTGCCGAAGTCAACGACCATCTTCCGGATGATCTGGTGGACCCCGAGCAGATCGAGGACATCATCGCCATGTTCAATGACATGGGCATTTCCGTCCATGAGCAGGCGCCGGATTCCGAAGATATCCTTCTCTCTGACAATGCCGTTACCACCAATGACGATGACGAAGCCGAAGAGGCAGCCGCTGCCCTGGCCTCGTCCGTCGAGGGCGAGATCGGGCGCACGACCGATCCGGTGCGCATGTACATGCGGGAAATGGGCACAGTCGAGCTGTTGACCCGTGAAGGCGAGATCAGTATCGCCAAGCGCATCGAGGAAGGTCAGCTCGAGGCACTCAAGGCGCTCGCCAGCCTGCCGGTCTCGACCGCCTATGTGCTGGGCGAGTATGCGCGGCTCAACGAGGCCGGCGCCCGACTGGCGGATCTCGTGGTCGGGTTCATCGATCCATCTCAGTTCGATAGCGAAGCGGCAGTAGATGACTCGGCCGATGTGCCAATGGAGATGGATGCTGCCGAAGAGGAAGAAGACGAGGACGGTGACGACGATTCGACCGAGACTGCCGACACCGGTCCCGATCCTCAGGAGGTGGCCCAGCGTATGGCCGCGCTTCAGGCCCAGTACGACGTGGTGCTGACGCACTTGCGCGAGCAAGGACCCGCGGCGGAATCCACGCGAGCCGAACAGCAAGCGTTGATCTATCAGTTTTTGCAATTCAAGTTTGCCCCGCGCGTCATCGTGCAGCTGAGTGACCAGTTGCGGCAGCTGGTGGATGGCGTCCGCCGGCACGAGCGGCAGATCATGGAGTATTGCGTTGCGCGAGCGGGCATGTCGCGCCGCGATTTCCTCCAGGTCTTCCAGGATCATGAAACCGATAGCGACTGGATCGACAAACAGATCCGTGCCAAGCGCAAGCACTCGGCGACCATTGCCCGCCATCGTGAGGACATCATCGCGCTTCAGGATCAGCTGCGAGCCATCGAGCGTGAAACCCTGATGCCGTTGTCCGTCATCAAGGAAATCAATCGGCAAAAGACGATCAGCGATGCCAAGGCGCGGCGTGCGAAGAAGGAAATGGTCGAAGCCAACCTGCGGCTGGTCATTTCCATTGCCAAGAAGTACACCAATCGTGGTCTGCAGTTCCTGGACCTCATCCAGGAAGGCAATATTGGCTTGATGAAGGCGGTAGACAAGTTCGAGTATCGCCGCGGCTACAAGTTCTCGACCTACGCCACTTGGTGGATCCGCCAGGCTATCACACGGTCGATTGCGGATCAGGCGCGCACCATTCGCATCCCGGTTCACATGATCGAAACGATCAACAAGATCAACCGGGTACAGCGGCAGATGCTCCAGGAAATGGGCCGTGAACCGACGCCGGACGAACTAGCTCAGAAGATGGAGATGCCCGAGGACAAGGTCCGCAAGGTGCTCAAGATCGCCAAGGAGCCGATTTCGATGGAAACACCGATCGGCGACGATGAAGACTCCCATCTCGGCGATTTCATCGAGGACACCAACATTCCCTCGCCGGCCGACATGGCGACTCGGGAAGGACTGCGTGAAGCGGCCCACGCCATGCTCGCCACCCTGACGCCGCGCGAAGCCAAGGTGCTCCGCATGCGCTTTGGCATCGAGATGAATACCGACCATACCTTGGAAGAGGTCGGCAAACAGTTCGACGTGACCCGTGAGCGTATTCGCCAGATCGAAGCCAAGGCGCTGCGCAAGCTGCGTCATCCGTCTCGTTCGGAAATGCTGCGCAGCTTTCTGGAGGAGTGAGGACGGCAGGCGTCACTGGGAAACCCACGAGAGCCCGCTCACCCGGAGAGCGGGCTTTTTCTCGCCGCGTTCCAATGTAATTTCGTTTTACGGGCCGTTAGCTCAATGGTTAGAGCGTCGGACTCATAATCCGCGGGTTGCAGGTTCGAGTCCTGCACGGCCCACCACTCCATTGCCATGTTGATGCCCGCTCGCTTCGGTGTGCTGTCTCAGGTCGGGTCTGGGTCCTGGCCGTGGGGGCTCACCTCGAGCCAGAAGCTGACCGGGCCGTCATTGGTCAGACTGACCTGCATGTTCGCACCGAATGATCCGCTTTCCACACGCGGGTGCAGCGCACGGGCCTGCTTCACCAATTCCGCATAGAGCGGCCTGGCCTGCTCCGGCGCCATGGCCGGTGAAAATCCTGGCCGGTTGCCTTTGCGTGTGTCGGCAGCCAAGGTAAACTGGGGCACCAGAAGCAATTCACCTCGCACATCCCGCAAGCTGAGATTCATGCGCTGGCTGGAATCGGAAAAGACCCGGTAGTCGAGGATGCGCTGCAGCAAGCGGGCGGCGGTCGCGAGGCTATCGAGGCGCTCCATGCCGATCAGGACCAGCAATCCCCCCTGGATGTGGGCGATGCGTTCGCCGTCGACGTCCACCCAGGCAGACCGGACGCGTTGCAGGAAGCCAATCATGTCAGTATCCGACTCGTCTCCATGAGGCCGTTGTGGCATCAATAGTAGGTATTAAGAAAATGCTTACATCGCATTTTGGCATTGTCTGACTGTTTGCGTCACCTCGATGAGAGATCATTGAAACCGTCCGAAGACATTGTGGTACGGATACCACGGGGCCAAAGGATTGGCCGGGTCAGGGATGAATGGTGGCAGGAAGCCACTGCTCATGGAAGAGTTCAAGGACGAAAAAACGGACCGGCAATCAGGAAGATTGTTGTTGGCCAGGAAGGCCACTGAAGATTGAGGCTCCCTTCCGGTCATGGACGAGGGGATCGGATGGCAGGAAGCCGGCGAGGCGAGTCATCAATCGGTCGTTCAGTGCACACGAGAACTTTGCTTTCAGCCATGTTTGGCTCACGCAACCCCGATCGGTTTACCCGATCGGGGTTTTTTGTCTCCAGATCGATGTTTCCAGAAGCGTTTCACAAAGACAAAATCGCACTCCCGGGGTTTGCATCGGTCTGAATACTTAGGGACGGCGCAAGCGGAGGCCAAAGCCATGCGATTCATTCACCCCTACAAGCTGCGGTTGCCAACCACCAGTGAAGCACTGCCCGGGCGCGAGCAAGCGGTTGCGATTCCTACGCGCCATGCCGTGCTGGATGTCCCGCTCGTCCCGCCCTATCCACCGGGTCTGTCGATCGCCCGCTTCGGCATGGGCTGTTTCTGGGGGGCAGAGCGCCGTTTCTGGACCGAGTCTGGCGTCTATGTGACCGCCGCTGGATACGCGGGCGGTCTGACGCCCAATCCCACCTATGACGAGGTTTGCAGCGGGCGCACCGGGCATGCCGAGGTGGTTCAAGTGGTGTTCGATCCGACCCGAATCGCCTATGAGGATCTGCTCCGGATCTTCTGGGAGGCGCACGATCCGACACAGGGCATGCGCCAGGGCAACGATGTCGGCACGCAGTATCGATCGCTGATTCAGGTCAGTGACGATATCCAGCGAATTGCGGTCCAGAACAGCCTGGAGTCCTACAACAAACGCCTGGACAAGGCAGGATACGGGGCGGTGACCACCGAGATCGCTCCCCCGGGCCCGTTCTATTTTGCGGAGCCCGAACATCAGCAGTACCTCGCGCATCATCCCAACGGCTATTGCGGCTTACGGGGAACCGGAGTGTCCTGCGCCTGATTCCCCGACTGGGGCCAGCACACGGCATGACGTTGACGTCAGTCGATCGTCGATCACACCAAGAAGACGGGCCGGTTTGGCGCACTGTACCCGTGGGGTTATTCTCGCTGGCGACCGCCTGGATGCATACCGTGCGGGCGGGCGCGTTGTTCCGTGCACGAGGCTTGGCTGCCCATGCCATTTCGTCTTGCGCCCCGTATTTGGTCATTGCCCGCCGCTCTTGGCGCGTTCACGCTCGGCGGTGTGGCGCTGCACTGCGGTGAGTCCATCAACACGCGTGGCTGATCGTTGCGGCCGTCTGCTTGTATGCCTTGGTTTACCGGCTTGATGCGGCCTGGATTGCTGCCCGCATGCTGATGTTCGACACCGATCGGACCACACCGGCAGTGCTGCTTTTTACCGGCACCTTCATGATCCTCATCGCACTGATTTCGGCGCTGGGCCTGACGGCTCGATGCCATGAAGCACAGTCCATGGGGGACGGCGACGGTGGCCGCGAGCATACCCATTGCTATGCTGATCGGCCTCTATAGGAATCAGATTCGCCCCGGACGCGTTCTGGAAGTCGCGCTGATCGGGCGGGCCTTGCTGCTGATCAACCATGGAGGCGACTGGATCGACACGCACGCGGTGGTTCGAACCTGATTCGACTGGGACGGCGCATCCGTGGCCTGGATGATCATGGCCTACGGCTTTGCGGCAGCGATCCGGCCGGTCTGGCGGCTGCTCGCGCCGCGCGATTACCCCGTTCGTGGACGGCTCCGGTCCCATCTTTGCCGGTCCTGTGTTCCCCGTCGTCTTCATCACCATCAGCCTGCGGTGCCGTCTCGGGCTTTCACGCCATGGTGGCCTCGGGTACGACCCCCGAGCTGCTCGACAGCGATGCGCTCGTCTCGCGGGTGGGCTATGGGGCCATGATTATGGCGTCAGTTGTGGCCTGATGGCCCTGATGGCCGGGAGCATGCTCGACCCCGGGACTCTATTGCGCCATCATCAGCCCGGCCGGCCTGATCGACACGACCATTGGCGGCTCGGGCTGCCCGGTGAGCACCGCGCGATGGCAGACCTGACGCATGACATGGGCGGACCTTGCTCTTTTTCCGCACCGGTGACGCGCCGTCGCTGGCGATCGGCATGGCCAGCATCTTCAGCAGTGCTTTCGGCGAGAGCCTGCATGCATTGTGGCTTCACTTCGTCATCATGGTCGAAGCCGTTGCTGGAAGGCGCGTTGGCGGCTTCCTGCTCCAAGACCTACTGGGGGCTATATGGGAACCGCTGGGCCGACGCCGTCGGTTGCTGCTCAGTTCAGCGCGATGGTCGTGGCCTGGGGCTATTCCTGCGCAGGGGTGTGGTCGATCCCAACAGCGGCGTAAGCATCCTCTGGCTGCCATCGCGCTGTCGGTCGCCACTGGCATCCTCGTCGAGTCCGGGCGGTTGCGGTAGGTATGGGTGACCGGGTTGCCTCGCCATGGTTCATGATCGCGATCACTACGGCAGCCGCGTAAAAGGTGCTGAGCCGATCCGCGCATCGGGCTTTTGCCGGCGCGCGCGACCTGTCCGAACGTCTGGCCGCCGGCGCGTTGCCGCCCGAAAAGGCCGCCGTGGCGCCGCAGCTCGTTCTCAATCGACAGATCGATGGCGGGCTGACGGTATTTTTTGCAGCGCTGTTGTGGATCATCGTGCTCGACATGGCCTACACCGTCTGGGGCGTGATCATCGGATGGCCGGTGTTGCCGCTGCGCGAAAGCGCTGCCGCGTCGATCCTCGAACTGATCGAGAGAGACCCCCAAGGGCAGGACCGATCAAACCCGCACGCGACTGGTTGCGACGGGCGTGGGCGCTGTTCCGCCAACGGAGCGAGGACGACGCTGATGAGCGCTATCTCGCCCACCACCATGCCGCTTGCCCCGAGCGGCCGCCGGTGTTCCGGTGCGCTTCATCCGTCGGCATCATCCCGAGCGATTTTTCCAGCGGCGTTAACCGCTGCTGCTGAAACCGCGCAGCGGTCTCACTCGCGTCGCAGATGCGCATAGGGCGGCAGGGACTGGATGCGCACATCGAGCAGCGGCCGGCCGATGGTGAAGTGATAGAAGCTCTGCAGGCGCCGGTCGGACAGACCCAGGATCTCATGCACCGCCGGGTCGAAGTAGCAGCCGATCCCCGTGCCGCGCAGACTCGCGGCTTCGGCGTTGAGGTAAAGCGTCTGTCCCAGCGCGCCGGCCTCCCAGTGCCGCCAGCGATAGCGCCAGGGCTCGTCATCGAGGTCGGTGCCCCACTCGCCAAGCAGCATGAAGGTGACCGCGCCTTGCGCCGCAATCGCCTGATGGCAACACAGCAGCCCGGCCGTGCGCCGCATGTCGCCACTTGCCAACCGGTAAAGCGGCGCCTCGCCCAGATTCAATTCGGGGCAGGACTTCCAGGCAAAGCGCGCATCCAGCGCGCCGAGCAGCAGTGCCCGCCCCGCGGCCGAGCGGGGCAGTGCGTAGAGCCCCGGCGTCAGGCCGTCCACCCGGTGCACGAACAGCAGCAGATGCAGCCGGTCGGATTCGGGCAAAGCCGCCCACGGTGGCACGTCGGCGCGCGGGACGAACCGGTCCAGCAGCGCCTCGAGTGTGGCGAGCGGCATGGTCCCGGCCGGATCGTAGGCCTGCGCCGAGCGACGCTCGCGAATCACCGCCATTGCCGGGCGTTCGTCCCCAGCGGCCGGGCGCACGGCCGGCGCATCGTGCATCATTGGGAAAAACACAGGCGTGGCGGGCTTGTCAGCTGCGTGGCTCACCGCCTCGATCACCGGCCATTGATAGAGCGGGCGATGGTCCAGCACATTCGGCCGACCCTGCCACTCGGCGTCGCGCGCCCAGGCCAGCCACGCATCCGCCTCGGGCGGCGCGCCCGCGGGCCCGGTGTCTACCGCCAGCAGCAGATCCGGATGCTCCGCCTCGGCGCCGTCCGTGGGTCGATCCACACCGAGCAGCGCGGCGACCGCCGCATCCGGCCAATGCGTGAGGGACTGCAGCCGCCAGCCCAGCAGCGCCGCCGCATACGACAGCGCCGCCACCGCGTGGCCGACGTCGAGCTGGCAATAGCGATAGGCACGCTCGCCGTATTTCCACGCCTCGCGCCAGTGGATGGAGGTCAACCCGAGCAGCGCGACCGACCCGTCCGCGGATGGGCCCGATCCAACGGCCGCCCGCTGTTCCAGCAGATGCGCGTCCGCCCGGTAGTGATACACCCCATCCGCGAGATCGGGCAGCGCGCGGCAGACGAGATAGCCCTCCGTCGGGTGCAGATTGCCGCTGGACGGGTTGCAGCGCAGCGCCCAGCGGTCCGGCCCGTATTGTTTCCAGGCCGACAGGCCGAGCGCGAGTTCCAGCAGACGGCCCAACCCGGCCCGATCCAGCGGTGCTGGAAGCACCGCCCCCGGCCGGTGCAGATTCCCGAAGGACACGTTGGCGGAGGTGGGCGTGAGCGACAGCGGGATTTCCGGGCACCCGTCATAGCGCCGGAAGGGATCGGGCTGGGCGTCCCAGTCCAGCGTCTGGGGCCCCGCGGCGTAGCGGTCGAGATGATGCCAGGTGCGCTGGTGGTACTCCCAGGGCGTGATGCCGACCGCGGCTTCGCTCATGCCGCATCGGGCGGCGAGCTAGCCAGATCACCCGGCCAGCAACCCAGCGGTGGACCAAGTACCCCGTCCGGGTTCTCGAAGCGGACCAGATACAGCACTTGCGCGGGATCGCTTTCCAGATGACCGACATTCACGATCACGCCCCGCCCGCCCGCCGGCACCAGCAGGCCATCGGCGTCATGCTCCGGCAGGCTGCCGTCGTTGTGGATGGCCTTTGCGGCGAACACCATGTCGCCCATCTGTCCGTGATTCAGTCCCATTGATGCCTCCTCGCGATGTCATGCCTGTCAGCTTTGTCCGGTCTGTGACAGGGACGAAGGCGCGCGCTGGCCCGTCGCTGTCCCCAAGGTCAAGCCAAGTCGTTGACTTTCAAGTCCTGCTCGCACCAATCCGTCCGCACGCCAGCAGCTGTCACGGGTTATTCATGCATATTCGTGGCCATCTTGCGCCGCGTCGATTGCGCCGTCGAGGCTGCGGCCTCTTGGAGTTATGAGTCAGCCGGAGACCTCGCCGAATCGACTCGAAGCCCACCGCATTCAGCGACCGCCAAGCCAAACGGAGCCGATAACTTTTCGACGGCCTTGTTTCGTCTCGTGGCCGAAGATCGGCATCGATCGCGAGGGGCTGATGGGCAGGAGAAACAACGCCAATGTCTTGGGCGATTTGCTCAAGGCCGCCGCGGCGTATGGCGTGAGGAAGCGGGCAGCTACCCTAGCCAAGAAAGGGAAACCGTGGTCTGTCCCCGATTGCTCGGGTTGGGCGTAGTACCTACCCGTGTTCAAGCGGATGTCGCTACGTGATGCCGCTTAATATTTATGTGTGGCGCCTATGACATCGGTCATGAGCGTGAGCAGTCAATTCTCAAACAACCAGGTCACCCTGACTACACGCACGCCGCGACGCGAGCCGTATTGTGAAGGCATCGCGCCGCGGGCTGGTATGTCTGGACAAGCCATTTCAGGGCATTTTCAAACGGGATTGGCGTCCCAAGCGAAGCATGCCGTCTCCAGCAAAAAAATGCGCCATCGACGCGATTGCGAGAAAGGCCGGGTACTCCCAGCCACCGCCTTGGCTGCTATGTACCCAGCCGTTGGCGACGTGCGTCGAGGTGGCTACCACCATGATCGGCAGCAGGGCAAGGGACGTCCAGCGCCCGTGAAAGCCAACAAGAATCGTAATGCCGCCAAGCAGTTCGAGGATGAAGACGGGCCAAGCCATGAATCCAGGTAAGCCCTGGCTTTCGAGCCAGCTGGAAAAGCCCGGAATCGTGAACGTCACATATTTGAGCATCGCATGGGCAATCCACATGCTGCCGAGAGCGACCCGCAGCAGCATCGCGGCAAGGGCAGGATTCAGGTATCGGTCACTGAAATTGCGGCTCATGCGGCGACCCCCTCCAGCGCATGGCCGGCGGCTTGCCATTCCGCCTTACCACCCTTGAATACCGTTACATCGCTGTAGCCCAAAGCGTGCAATTGCACCGCGACCTGATCCGAGTTCGTGCAGGTAACGCTGGCGCAGTACACGACAATACCGGCGTCTTTGTCAGGCAGCAGTTGCGGCGCGAGCGTCTTTACCTCCCCAGTGTTGATGTTGCACGCACCCGGCAAGTGTCCCTGTGCGAAATAGCGAGCGGGCAGGGCCTCTACCAGGACCGGCGGGGTGGGCGAACGCAGTAGGTTGAACAGGTCGTTCAGACTGATGGTCTTCATAGGGCACCTCAGATGATTGCCATAGTTATAGTTGCAATCGCAACTATTTAGATCATAGTCTGACTTAGTTGCATATGCAATAATTCTTCCATGCGCAACGATAAGCGTCACATTACCCCGCATTTTCTTGCCTGGGCCCGCTTGTTACGGGTCCACAAGATGCTCCTGGAAAGCGTGCAAGCTGATCTGTCGGTGGCCGGGCTGCCTCCTTTGGAGTGGTACGACCTGCTGCTGGAGTTGGACATGGCGGAAGGCAACCGACTGCGGCTGTACGCTCTCGGCGAGAAGATGGTCCTCAGTCGCAGCAACCTGACACGGCTGTGCGATCGCTTGGAGAAGGATGGCTTCATCTCGCGTGAGCAGTGCGCGGTGGATCGTCGGGGGCTATATGCCGTGCTGACGCAGAAAGGTGCAGCGATGCGCCGTGACATGTGGCCGGTCTATAAGCGATCCGTGGAGCAGCATTTCTCCACTCACCTCACGGAAGAAGAGGCTGATGCGCTGGCGGCCATCTTGCTGAAAGTGCAAAATTCCGAACCGTGATGGCGGTTCCAACAATTCGCTGCTGGCGCTGAGGCCGTGACGGGCCACGGCCTCAGCGCAAACGTTAGAATTTGCGTACAACGGGGACAGACCACGGTTCCCTTGGCGGTTGTCCTGCTCGGGTGTCGTGTTGGCTATTGTGAGTCAGGCTCGTGACACACCGCTTCGATGTTATGGCCGTCTGGATCAAGCACAAACGCGCCGTAGTAATTGGGATGATAGTGAGCGCGCAAACCCGGTGCGCCATTGTCGCGACCGCCTGCCGCAATGGCGGCCTGATAAAACGCATGCACCAATGAGCGTGAATGAACACGAAACGCGACGTGAACGGGTGGATTATTGGGTGCGCCCCGGCTGATCCAGAAATCCGGTTTGGGTGGTTCACCAAACCCAGCCACATCGGTGTGCCCGGTGACAGAGGCCGGCCACTCGGCAAGCAGGCTATAGCCGATTGCCGACAGGGCTTGAGTATAGAACGCTTTGCTCTTCTGAAAGTCGCTGGCAACGATTCATGTATGGTCAATCATGCGGGTCTCCGCGTCGGTTGGGTTCGCTGGGCGGCCGGCATTGGACGACGCCTGCCTTCGATGCCATGTTCAGCGCGGGGCTGCCCCATTCTCCGTTGGTTTGCCTGAGCCAAGCATACTGACGCCGATCTCATACCGCGGTGAGCGCGTGCCAAGTCCCGTCCCGGAACAGGGCTTGTCCGCTTTCGACCAGATGGATGAGGTGGGCCTGCAGCGACAGGCGGGCGGCGAGATGCAGGAAGGCGGGCGTGTCGGCGTAGACCTCGGCGACGAGGGTTTCGGGGGTGCCGTGGCCGGCGCGCTGCAGCGCCGCAAGGACCTTGGCCTCGCGCTGACGGCGATGGGTGACGATGGCGGCCAACAGGCGCTGGGGTTCGCACAGGACGCGGCCGTGCGCAGGGGCGATGGCCACCAGATCGAGCGTTTGCAAGCGCTCCAGCGCCGCCAGGTATTGCCCCATGTGCCCATCGGGTGGGGCGATGACGACCGTCGCGCCTTCCATCACTTGGTCGCCGGCAAACAGTAAACCTTCGTTTTCCAGCAGGAAGCACACATGGTCGGCGGCATGGCCGGGCGTGTGGATGGCTTGCAGGCGAAACTCCGCCGTTTCGATCCGCTCGCCGTCGGCCAGTGGGGTTCCGACCGGATGGCGCAGGCCATGCGGTCCCCTGGGAAACACACGCACGGGCGCGCCGGTGCGCTCGGCCAGGAGCGCGGCGCCGGGAGCGTGGTCGGGATGGCGGTGGGTGAGCAGGATCTGGCGGATCGGGCCGCGCGCGGCGGCCTCAATGCGTTGCACATGGTCCGCGTCGGCGGGGCCGGGGTCGATCACCACGACATCGTGGCGGCCGATGAGATAGCTGTTGGTGCCGGGGCCGGTCATCATGCCGGCGTTGCGCGCCGTGACACGCCGCACCAGCGGCCCGAGGTCCTGCACCTCGCGCGCCCGAAACGCCTTGGCCAGCGCCGGCCAATCGGATGGTGGCGCCGGTTCGGTCGTCGTGGCGTCGTCTTGCCGGTCCATGTGTGGCTCCATGCCGTCCCTCCCTTGAGCGGTATGGCGCCATCATGGCGCGGCGGCGCGGTTCCATCAACGCCGGGGGCGGACATGCAGGCCATCCCCGGCGTTCGGCAAGTCCGCCGGATGGGTCGCTTCAGCTCGAGGTGGGTTTCTGAGCAGCGGGTGCAGCGCCGGGCATGGATTCGATATGCAGGGTGCGGGTCGGGAAAGCAAACTCGACGCCGAGTTCGGCAAACCGGTCGATCATGGCCAGATTGATGGCTTGCTGGATGTCCATGTAATGGGTGTAGTCTGGATCGAGCACGTAATAGACCACTTCGAAGTCCAGCGAAGAATCCCCGAAGCTGAAGAAATGGGCGCGATCGAAACGCACGCCATCCTGGGATTCGATGATTTCGCGGACGATACCGGGAAGACGGCCCAACGCATCGCGCGGGGTGTCGTAGAGCACGCCGAACTTGAATACGATGCGGCGCTCGTACATGCGCTTGTAGTTGCGAATGCGGCTTTGCAGCAGATCGGTGTTCGAGAAGACCAGTTGTTCGCCCGACAGGCTGCGCAGGCGCGTGGTTTTGAGGCCGACGTGTTCGACGGTACCCATCATGTCACCGACGATGATGAAATCGCCTACGACGAAGGGTTTGTCCAAGCCGATCGACAGCGAGGCAAACAGATCCGCCAATACGTTCTGGACGGCCAGGGCAATGGCGATGCCGCCGATGCCCAAGCTGGCCACCAGGGTGGTGATGTTGAAGCCCAGGTTGTCGAGAATCATTAACACCGCAATCGCGCAGATCGCGGTGCGTCCGACAAAACTGATCAAGCCGACGATCGTGGCATCTCCCGCATCGCGGGCCCGGGCGCGTTGCTCGTAGCGCGTTACCCAGACGTCGAAGGCTTCAAGGGCCCACAACGTGGTCTGAAGCAGCAGCGCGACCGCGGTCAGTGTCGTCAGGGTGGCGTCAATCTTTGCGGGCAGGACGAGCGCTCTGGCACCCACGAAAATCGCCACGAGGAGCATGATGCTGCGGCGCGTTCCGCCCACAATTTCTACGGCGTAACGGCTGATCACCGCATCTTGCTGCGCTGCTCTCGCCTGCAGGCGGCGCTTGATCTGGGCCTTGATTGCAGGAAGCGCGGCCATGACGATGAGCGTGAGCCCCAGAGCGATCAACCAGGCTCTCAGTTCGTTGCCCAGGATCACCAGTTCCAGCCAGCCGAGCGGGCCCAGCTCAGCCCAGTTGATTTCGTTCCATGTCATGCAATTTTCTCCGAAGTGCGGTGGTGAATCGGCGCGCTTACCGGCTGGAATCGAGCGGTCATCGGTCGGGCCGGTGTGGCACACAATCCGGCCCGGGTGAGAGAGAACGCACCCGCGCTTACGGGGAGCGCGGGTTCAGCCGGCCATACCGTTCCATGGGCCTTTGCGTTGATTGTTGCGCCGTTCGGCGCGCTGGACAGGGCAGCGACCGGGACGGAAAAAAATGGTTTTTCTTTATGGGAGACCGTGCCACGGATGATGGGTTCCTTCAACATGCCAGGCGGCGCAGCGCCGGGCGTCAGCACTAGCCATTATCCGGGCATCGATGCCGGCACCAGGATGCCACTACAGCGGGATTACGGCATGGCAGCAGGTGGCCCGTTTGCGGGAAGTGACGTGCCACAGCGGCGGCAGTAGGCCGCATCGGCTTCATGTTCCCGGAGACGGCATTGCGGGCAGGTGCGGCGATTGCGCTCGCGCTGTGCCAGTACGGTCATCTCGGCCGTGACGATTCCGGTGGGGACCGCGATGATGGCGTAACCCGTCAGCATGGCGACGGCGGCAATGGCACGACCCAGGCCGGTGGATGGCGAAATGTCGCCGTAGCCGACAGTGGTCACCGTGACGATGGCCCAGTAGATGCTGACCGGGATGCTGGTGAATCCGTTGTCAGGGCCTTCCACCACGTACATTAGCGTTCCGAAGATGACCATCAGGATGACGACGGTAAACAGGAAAATGCCGATTTTGCGGCGCGCCGCAACCAGCGCCTGGGTCAGGAAGTTGGCTTCGTGAATCAGGCTCAGCAGCCGCAGCACCCGGAAGATGCGCAGTGCGCGCAGTAGGCGGATGCTGAGCAGGTAGTGCGCGCCGGGCACCAGCAGGCTCAGGTAGGTCGGCAGGACCGAGACCAGATCGACGATGCCGAAAAAACTTCGCGCATAGCGCAAGGGCCGGTCGCTGATCCACAGTCGTACCAGGTACTCCACGGTGAAAATGAGCGTGAAACACCATTCGGCGCGATACAGCCAGACGCCATACTGCGCGTGCAGCGACTGGACGCTGTCCAGCATCACGGCAATCACACTGAGCAGGATAACAACGATCAGCGCTTCGTCGAAGTACTGCCCGGCAGGTGTATTGGTCCCGAAAATAATGCGCCGCAGGCGCTCCCGAAGGGTCTCGTGATGTGTGATCTGGCTCATGGATCGTTCCGGCGCGGCGAGTGCTGACGCGATTGTGGCTCGAAAACGGGGTATGTGTCAGGATGCGGAGACGTTTTGGGATGATGCGCTTGGCGATGGTTCTCAGTGTTGATGCGATGGCGCGGCGGGCGGTTGCCTCGGCGTCGTGAGCGGTGACACCGGTTGGGGGATGGCCCTTCTCTTGGAGCCGGCCATACATCGCCAGCCTGGCTCAATGGCTCATCAAAAGCAGCAGACCGGATGGAGGACGGCATGATCCGCACGATGCTGATTACAGGGGCAAGTTCCGGGATCGGCGCGGCGGTCGCACGGGAATTGGCGCGGCAAGGTTGGCATCTGGCCTTGTCGGCCCGCCGCCAGGACGAACTCGAGGCTTTGGCAACGGAATTGCGGGCGCAGTATCCGGCCCTGCGCATCAGCGTGCATGTCCATGACGTCACGGACTATCCCGAAAGCGACGCGTTGATCGCATCGGCGGCCGAGGCGCTGGGGGGGCTGGGCGCGGTGTTCGTCAACGCGGGCATCGGCCTGGGCGGACGCATTGGCGGGAAGACCTTCGACAAGCAGCGCTGCACCATCGAAACCAATCTGCTTGGTGCCATGGCTATCACCGATGCGGCCGTCCGCCACTTTCGGGCTCAGGGTGGTGGCCAGGTCATCGGTACCTGTTCGGTGGCCGCCTTTCGCGCCATGCCTGGAAACGTGGCCTATTCGGTCTCCAAGATCGGATTTGCGACCTATCTCGAAGGGTTGCGCGCGGAAGGTTGGCGGGACAACATCCGCGTGACCGTGCTCTATCCGGGTTTCGTCAAGACGCCCATCGTCGAAGGGGTGCCACGCACGCCGTTCGCCATTGCAGCGGATCGGGCGGCGGTGCTGATTGTCCGTGCGATCGAGCGTCAGACGCCCAGCGTCATCGTGCCGCGTTGGCCGTGGATGTTGGCGCGCTGGGCGATGCCATGGATTCCCGCCCGGCTGATGGCGCGGGCGGGCTTCTGACTTGAGGCGCCGGGCCGGACGGCTGCGCTATCGGCGCAGCTCGCCCCAGATAACTTCAAAGCTCACAGACACTTGTAGACGCCGAAGGTCTGCCGGCCATTAACCACATCGGTCAGGGCCGAAATGGTGTCGCCGCCCATGTCGATGGCGTTGTTCTTGGCGACCCGTTGCAGATCCCGGTCAATCGAGGCGCCGCGGCGGGTGATGAAGCCGATCCGGTCCAGAACCTGCACTTTGGTCTGGCCGATTTCCGTACAGGTTTTCACCCGGGCGAGCGGTAGCAGTAGGACGCGATCGGCGCCCGGGCTCTGGGGAATGAAGGAACAGGCCGCGAGCAGCACAGGCAAGCAGGCGAGGAAGATCAGCTTGTATTTCATGAACGGTTGGTCTCCTGAGGACGAGGGGTGGACGGTGCCGCATCGCGACGTGTCGCTGCCGCCGACGCAGGCCGTTGGAAAAACGCTTGCATGGCCGCGCGACATTCTGCTGATTGTAGCTGACGGCCGAACGCTTGTACCTCGGTCAACAGGGCGGTCTCGGTTGCGGCGCGGTGTGGCGCGCGCAGCAGCGCCTTGGTCTGACGCAGGGCATCGGGTGGCAGATCGGCCAGCTTCTGGGCTTGTTCGCGCACGTGCTGCTGCAGGACGTCGGCCGGGATCACGGCATTGATCAACCCGGCCTTGGCGGCCGCTTCGGCGTCAAGGGCCTCCCCAGCCAGAAGCATTGCATTAGCCTGTTTGGCGCCCACCGCCAGCGGCAGAAGATAGGAGGCGGCGCCTTCGGGTACCAAGGCCAGCTGCGCAAACGGCAATTGGAAGCGGGCATTCGGCGCTGCCCAGGCCAGATCGCAATGCAAGAGCAGGGTGGTTCCGATGCCGACCGCCACGCCCGGCACCGCTGCCAGAAGGGGTTTGGGGAAGTCGACGAGCGCACGCAGGAAGCGAACCACCGGACTCTCCGGACTCGTCGGCGGCGTTTGCAGAAAGTCCTGCAGATCGTTGCCGGCCGTGAAACAGTCGCCGGCCCCGCTCAGGATGACGACCCGGACGAACGGATCGGCTGCGGCTGCCGCAAGGGCGTCCACCAAGGCGGTATACATGGCATGAGTCAGTGCGTTGCGCTTGTTTGGTCGGTTGAATCGGATCGTCCAGACCGCAGCATCGCGCTCAATGAGAATGTCCGTGGTCATGTGTGCGCTCTCCTTGCGCCGTGGAATCGGATTGGTTCGGCAACGATCGCGACTCGACCCGACGAGCCGGATCATAGGGCCGGCGATGCAGGATCTGCCCCTGGGGTTCGGGCTGCAGGGTCACATGATCGATCTCGAAGCGTTCGGCCAACAGATGACGCAGTCGCGTCAGGAGCGCGGGCCATTCCTCCAGCGTGTCGAGGTCGACGTGGGCGGATAATGCGATACGGCCGCTGGAGAGGCTCCAGATATGCAGATCGTGAATGCCGTGCACACCGGGGACCGCGGCCAGCGTGCGCCCGACCAGCGCCAGATCGACATGGGCGGGGACGCCTTCCATCACCACCTGCAGCCCTTCGCGCAGCACCCGGATGCTTCCGGTCAGCAGTAAGGCACAGATCACCAGCGTCAGCAGTGGGTCGATGGGCATCCAACCGGTCGCGAGCACGACGGCGCCGGATATTAACGCCGCGATCGAGCCTAGTGCGTCGCCTACGACATGCAGGACGGCGGCGCGGATGTTGAGGGTTTGGGTTCCCCGGATCAGTAGCGCCAGCACGCCCAGGTTAAAGAGGAGGCCGACCAGGGCGACGAGCAGGACGGCCATGCCGGCAACCGGTTCGGGATTCTGAAGCCGGCGCACGGCGCTGACCAGCAGGGCGCCGGCCAGTCCGAGGATGAGCAGCGCATTGATGAGCGCCGCGATGACCTCGGCGCGCCCGAATCCATAGGAGTGCTGGGCACTGGCCGGACGGCGCGCGAGTCGAGCGGCGGCAGCAGCCAGGATGAGTGCACCGGCGTCGGTCACCATGTGACCCGCGTCGCCCAGCAGGGCCAGGGAGTTGGCCCAATAACCGGTGGCTGCTTCGACGGCTGCGAAGGCGAAGGTCAGCCCGGTGGCCCAGCCCAGCCGGTTGTCGCCATGATCGTGTCCGGCATGAGAATGGTCGTGGGCCAAGACGCTTACTCCGCTGTGAAACGCCAGTCGCCGGACCGGCCGCCGCTTTTTTCCAGGAGTCTCACGCCTTGGATCACCATGCCGCGATCCAGGCTCTTGCACATGTCATAGACGGTCAACAAGGCTACCTGGACGGCCGTGAGCGCTTCCATTTCGACGCCGGTGGGCCCGCTCGTCTGGCAGATAGCCTCGCAGCGCACGCCGTGTTCGTCGAGCGCCAGGTGTACGGCCACGTGGGTCAGTGGCAAGGGATGGCACAGGGGGATCAGATCGGCGGTGCGTTTCGCGGCCATGATGCCGGCGAGCTGCGCGATCGACAGCACATCTCCTTTGGGTGTCGTGTGTGCGGCCAAGCTGGCCCGCGTTTGCGCATCAAGCAGGATATGACCTTCGGCCACGGCGCGGCGTGCGGTGGTGGGCTTGGCGCCCACATCCACCATTCGGGCGTTGCCCTCGGCATCGAAATGGTTGGAGCTCTTCATAGCGACATCGTTTCGGTTCAACGAACCGGATTAACATAGCATGGTAGATGGAGATGGATAGATGCGAGGCGGGATATGATCACAGTACGGTGCTTCGCCGGTTTGCGTGAGCAGATGGGCTGGGAGATTCGACAGATACCCGCTGGACCCGATAGCGTCCGCGCCGTATGGGAGATTGTCACCAACGGCGCCCCAATGCCGACGCACCTGCTGGCTGCGATCAATCTCGACTATGCGGATTTGGACGCGCCGGTGACCGATGGCGATGAGGTGGCGTTCTTTCCGCCCGTGACCGGGGGCGCGTCGTGATCGTTGGTCTGAAGAGCGCCGCCTTTTTGCCTTGGCCGCTCCTGACCGAGGCGGAACACGAGATCGATCCCGGGCAGCGGGATCAGTGCGGCGCGAGCAGTCTATTCGTGGGCACGATGCGCGCCGGGGATGGTCCGAACCGCGTGGTCGGCCTGCAGCTGGAACACTATCCGGGGATGACGGAGCGGATGCTGGCCCGTATCGCCGAGCAGACCTGCGCGCGCTGGCCGGTTCGGCAACTGGTGCTGGTTCATCGGGTGGGATGGGTGCTGCCGGGGGAAACGCTCATTGTCGCCGCGGTCTGGACGCCGCATCGCGCCGAGGCGTTCGCGGCCTGTCGCCATCTGGTCGAAGCCGTTAAGCACCAGGCGCCCTTCTGGAAGCGGGAGTCCCGGGCGGACGGTACGGCGGCCTGGGTTGCCGTCAATACCCCCGCTCGGGAATGACCCGTTCGCGCGCGAACCGCGTGGCTTATCCCTTGGCCTTGGCGCGTTCGATACCGGCCAGGATTTCGGCTTCGGCGGCCTTGAGGTCTTGCCAGCCTTCGACCTTCACCCACTTGCCTTTTTCCAAGTCTTTGTAATGTTCGAAGAAGTGGGCGATTTGCCGCAATGTGAGTTCAGGCAGGTCGTCCGTGCTCTGGATCTGGCTGTACAGTCCGCCAGACGTCTTGTCGACCGGCACGGCGAGCAGCTTCTGGTCCTGACCGGCTTCGTCGCTCATGTTCAGCATGCCGATGGGGCGGCACTTGATCACGCAGCCAGCGACCAGCGGGAAGGGGGTGATCACCAGAACATCGACCGGATCGCCATCGTCGGCCAGGGTATGGGGAATGTAGCCGTAGTTGCACGGGTAGTGCATGGCTGTCGACATCAGCCGGTCGACGAACAGGGCGCCGCTGTCCTTGTCCACTTCGTATTTGACCGGATCGCCCAGCATGGGGATTTCGATGAGGACGTTGACCGACTTGGGGAGGTCGTCGCCGGCGGGGATACGGTCCAGATTCATGAGGTGACAGCTCCATGGCGGATGGGGGAAAAACCAAGGCCAAACGCGCATCACGGCGCGGCAGGCCGGTACAGGGGTGCTCATTATATACCGTGAGCCGGCTTATGCCGGAGCGCCGTGTCGATTGACGTCCCATGCGGGCGGCGGGTACTTTACCCGTTTGGGCAACAGGGACGCTGCCACAGGGCGGCGCGACAGAGAGGATATCAATGCGCATCGTGCTGTTGGGTGCTCCGGGTTCCGGTAAAGGCACCCAGGCCAAGCTGCTGGTGGAACGGCTGGGGGTTCCCCAGATTTCCACAGGCGATTTGCTTAGGGCTGCCGTAGCGGCGCAAAGCCCGCTGGGTCTCAAGGCCAAGGCGGCAATGGACGCCGGCGAACTGGTCAGCGACGACATCGTGCTCGGCATGATTCGCGAACGAATTGCGCAAGCCGATGCCAAGGCCGGATTCATTCTGGACGGATTTCCGCGCAACAGCGCGCAAGCCACGGCACTGGACACCTTGCTCGCCGAGCTGAACCAAGACATCGATCGCGCCATTCATATCCAGGTGCCGTTCGACGAACTGCTCAAGCGCCTGACCGGGCGGCGCACCTGCACGCAGTGTGGGGCCCTCTACAATGTCTATTTCTCGCCTCCCAAGCAGGACGGGGTTTGCGATCGCTGCGGCGGTGCGCTAATGCAGCGCGACGACGATAACGAGCAGACCATTTCCCGCCGGCTTCGCGTGTATGAAGATCAGACCCAGCCGCTGATCGAGTACTACGAGCGCCAAGGCAAGCTGGCGACGGTTTCCGGTAGCGGTGAGGTCACCGAGATCCTGCGGCGCATCATCGAAGCGCTGTCGGTCTGAGCCCGTCAGTTGGCTGGCTGAGCCCGATGGGGTTCGCCGGCCGGCTCGTCTTCCAGCGCGGCCAACAGATCCGTACCGATCACCTCACATCGCCAGCCACGCAGCACTTGCCCGTCACGTGCGCCCAGCACCAGTGCCTCTATTTCCCGTCGCGGCGCCAGAACGGCCCGATCCACACCCAGTTCCGAGGCGCGAGCCTGCACAATGCGGCCCAACCGTTTGATGGTTCTTTCCTGTTCGGGTAAGAGTGGATAGGGCGGCGGAACGGCTTGCGGAGGTTGTGCGGCTCCTTCGCGAATGGCGGTGATCCACGCCTCGGCGTGACGCTCGATCATCTTCGCCCCAATGGCCGTCGAGGCCGTCAGCTCGGCCACGCTGTCGGGCTTCTGTTCGGCCCAGCGCAGTAGAACCTCGTCCTTGAGCAGCCATTGGCGCGGCAAGTCGCGCGCCTGGGCTTCTCGCTCGCGCCAGGCGGCAAGCGCACGCAGTACACCCTGCTCGGGCGGCGCCAGCATGCGGCCGGCGCCGATGCGCAACCAAGCCCGTTCGGGCTCGATGCGATAGCGGGCCGGATCGCTCAGGGCTGCATGATCGGCTTGTGCCCAGTGCAGGCGATTCTTGTCCGACAGTGACTGGCTCAGCTGGTCATGCAGCGCGGCCAGATGACGTACATCGTCGGCAGCGTAGGCCAGCTCGGATTGGCCGAGCGGGCGCCGCGACCAGTCGCTGCGTGCGTGCAGCTTGGGCAGGCTGATGTCCAGCAGTTGTTGCGCCAGGGCCGCGTAACCGGTTTGCGGTGGATGGCCCAGAAGCCCTGCCGCGATCTGGGTATCGAATAGCGGTGCCGGCAGGCGATCGGGCCGGGCATCGTGGAACAGCTCTAGATCCTGGCCTGCGGCGTGGAGGATCTTGACGGTCTCCGGGGCATCGAGCAGGGCGAAGAGCATGCGCCAGTCACCAAGCGCGATCGGATCGATCAAGGCCAGGCCCTTTGGGCTGGCGAGCTGGATCAGGCACAGCCGGGCATGGTAGGTCCGTTCGCGCACGAACTCGGTGTCGAGGCCGAGCCAAGGCTGGCCGGTCCAGTCGGCGATCAGATCCTCGAGCGCACTGGGCTGGTCAATAAGGATGAAGTCGGGCATGGGTTCGATCGTACAAGAGCCAAGAGGGGCTTTGCTATGATGCCATGGCCGTGACGGCATACGGGGAGATCAAGCGCGGTGCATCTGCACATACTGGGGATTTGCGGCACGTTCATGGGGGGCGTTGCGGCCTTGGCACAGGCAGCCGGCCACCGGGTCACCGGCTCGGATCAGCATGTGTATCCGCCGATGAGCGACCAGTTGTCGGCGCTTGGGATCGAGGTTCGCGAGGGCTTTGATCCGGCGCATCTCGATGATGTGCCGGATTGCGTCGTGGTTGGCAATGTGATCAGTCGCGGTAATGCCTTGCTCGAAGCGGTGCTCGATCGCGACCTGCCCTATCTGTCCGGGCCCGAATGGCTGGCCCGCCATGTGCTGCAGGACCGGTGGGTGCTGGCGGTTGCCGGGACGCATGGCAAGACCACGACGAGCAGCCTGCTGGCGCACATCCTGGAGTCAGCGGGGATGGCGCCGGGTTTCCTCATCGGCGGTGTGCCGGGCAATTTCGGTGAGACGGCTCGGCTGGGAGGAACGCCGTTCTTCGTGGTCGAGGCCGATGAGTACGACACGGCGTTTTTCGACAAGCGGGCCAAGTTCGTCCATTACCGCCCGCGCACACTGGTCTTGAACAATCTCGAATATGATCATGCGGATATCTATCCCGATCTTGCGGCCATCCAGCGGCAATTCCATCATCTGATCCGGACTGTTCCCGGGCAGGGTGCGCTCATTGTCAACGGTCGCGATGCGGCACTTGCCGAGACCTTGGCCATGGGCTGCTGGACGCCGGTGACGCCGTTCGGTGTGGACTCGGGTTGGCATGCACGGTTGCTGAGCCAAGACGGCAGCCGGTTCGAGGTCTGGAATGCGGACCGTCGCGAGGGAACGGTGGCATGGACGATGTTCGGTGCGCACAACGTCGGCAATGCGCTGGCCGCGCTGCTGGCTGCACGGCATGTGGGGGTACCGCTGGAGGTGGGTTGCGCGGCGCTGGCCGCGTTTGCCGGCGTACGCCGACGTCTGGAACGGCGCGGCGAGGTGGCTGGCATCACGGTCTATGACGATTTCGCACATCATCCGACGGCGATCGCGGCCACGGTGGGCGCCTTGCGGCGCCGGATCGGGTCCACTCGGCTGGTGGCCGTGGTGGAATTGCGATCCAACACCATGCGCCTGGGTACGCACCAGGCTTCCTTGGCCGATGCGTTGCGGGATGCAGACGAGGCTTGGATCGCGGCGCCGGCTTCACTCAACTGGAATGTGGCGGATAGCCTTGCCGTGCTGGGCAGTGCAGCGCAGCTGGCGCCGGACGCCGGGACGATTCTAGCGGGTCTGGTGCCCCGACTCAGGGCGGGAGATCAGGTACTGGTCATGAGCAACGGCGGATTCGACGGCTTTCACGATCGATTGCTAGCGGCCTTGGCGGGCGAGCGATGACGGGCGGCTCGCGGCCACCGGTAGTGCTGGCGTGGACCGGGGCGTCCGGTGCTGCGTATGGCGTGCGATTGCTCGAATGTCTGCTGGGCGCCGGCGAGCGGGTTTATCTCATCGTGTCGCAGCCGGGGCTGATGGTGATCAATGGCGAGACCGATCTCGGCCTGCCGGCCCGCGCTGCCGATGCGCAGCGACATCTGGCCACGCGCTTCGGTGCAGCCCCGGGGCAATTGCGGGTATTCGGGCAAGCCGAATGGACGGCGCCCGTCGCCAGTGGCTCGGCCCGGTTTCGGGCGATGGTGGTCTGTCCCTGCAGCATGGCAACATTGTCAGCGATCGCCAGTGGGGCCAGCCGCAGCCTGATCGAGCGGGCGGCGGATGTCACGCTCAAGGAGCAGCGCCGATTGATCCTCGTGCCGCGCGAGACCCCGTTTTCCGCGATCCATCTCGACAATATGCTCACCCTGACCCGGCTCGGTGCCGTCATTGCGCCGGCCAACCCCGGTTTCTACCATCGACCAGGCCAGGTCGAGGATCTGGTCGATTTCATGGTAGCCCGTATCCTGGATTTGCTGGACGTGCCGCATCATCTGCTGCCCCGGTGGGGGGAGTGATCACGGCCGACCTTGCCGAACTGCGGGCGATCGCGTCTTTCCAATGCTGATGGATGCCACCATGTCGACGACTCATGAGCGCCGTGGCGCGTTGATTGCCTGGGCGTTTTACGACTGGGCGACCAGTGCCTACGCCGCGCTGATCCAGACCTTCCTGTTTCCGGCCTATTTCGCGCGGGCGATTGCGCCGGATGCGGCCACCGGAACGGCTTGGTGGGGCAATGCGATGGGGATCGCCGGATTGACCATTGCGGTTTCGGCCCCGTTGTTGGGGGCGATCGCCGATCGCGGCGGGCACCGCCGGATGTTTCTTGCGCTGCTCACGCTCATCAACGTGCTGGCGACCGCAGCGCTCTGGACCGTCCGTCCCGAGGCAGATCTGGCGCTGCGCGCATTGCTGTTGGCGGGGATCGGTACGGTGGCGCTGGAGCTCGCCTTCGTCTTCTACAACGCACAGCTCGGCGATCTGGCCACTCCCCAGCGTGTCGGCCGCTGGTCCGGCTGGGCCTGGGGTCTGGGCTATCTGGGCGGCCTGGCCTGTCTGCTCCTAGCGCTGATCGGATTCGTGCAGGCCGATCCCCCGCCATTTGGCCTGGATCCGGAGGCGGCCGAACCGGTCCGGGCAACCTTCCTGCTGGCGGCGGGATGGACGGCGCTGTTTGCGCTTCCGCTGCTCTTGATGGTGCGCGACCCGGTGCGAGCGGCGACCGGCAGGACCGGCGGTTTCGTGGTGCAGGCCGCGTTCCGTGATCTGTGGCGTTCGCTGCGCGGGCTGATGCGCGAAAGATCATTGCTGCGGTTTTTCCTGGGCCGGCTGTTGTTGATCGACGGACTGACGACGGTATTCGCCTTCGGGGGTCTGTTCGCTGCTGGGACTTTCGGCTTCGATGAACGATCGGTGTTGCTGTTCGCCATCGTGCTGAACCTGACGTCGGCCGTGGGTGCCATTGGATTTGCCTGGCTGGATGATCATCTCGGCGCTCGCTCGGCCATGATCTGGAGTCTGATCGGGCTTCTGCTCACGGGCAGTGCGCTCCTGTTGGCACCGGATGCTCGATCCTTTTGGGTCTGGGGGGCGTTGCTGGGGATTTTCGTGGGCCCGGCGCAGGCCGCCAGCCGATCCTATCTGGTGCGCATGGCGCCCGCGGCGCAGCGCAACGAGTTGTTCGGCTTGATGGCTTTTTCGGGCAAGGCCACAACGTTTCTGGGCCCGTTTCTCGTGGCCGCGCTTACGGCCGCCAGCGGTAGTCAACGGATCGGGTTATCGGTGGTCTTATTCATGTTTGCCGGTGCACTCCTGTTGACGGCGGGGATCGCTACGGATCGCCCCGGACCGAAAGCTCGCTAGACTCAATGAGGAAAATCATCTGCGGAGGAGGACGCATGGAAGTTGTCAAGCCCTATCCCGCCGCTACTGTCGTGTTGTTGCGCGATGGCCCGCAAGGCGTGGAAGTGTTCATGGTGCGCCGTCACCATCAAATCGATTTTGCGGGCGGCGCATTGGTGTTTCCCGGCGGCAAGGTGGCGCCGGACGACGAGCAGCTGGCCCGGAAATGGGCGCCGGATGATCCATTGGCAGCATTTCGGGTCGCGGCAATTCGGGAGCTGTTCGAGGAAAGTGGGTTGCTGCTGGCCAAGCCTCGCGCGGCAGGTAACGGAGAGGCCGATGCATCCGTCGACCGGCTGCGCACGGAGCTGGCGCAGGCGGGGGCGAGTTTCGAGGAGCTGCTTGAGGCAGTTGGGGCTGTTCTAGAACTCGATGCGCTGTTGCCCTTTGCGCACTGGATCACGCCAGAGATGATGCCCAAGCGGTTCGATACCCATTTTTTTCTGGCGCGGATGCGGGGCGATGCGCAGTTGCGCCACGATGGCGGTGAGACCGTCGATTCTCTGTGGATTACTCCGGGTGACGCCATCGTCGCGGCGCAGGATGGCCGCCATACCATCATTTGGCCGACGTTGATGAACCTACAGAAACTGACCGGTCACCCGACGATCGATAGCCTATGGGCGGCAACCGGATCGGCCCCGATCGTCACCGTGTTGCCGCGGCTGGTCGATACGCCGCAAGGCAAGCGGATGCGTATTCCGCCCGAGGCAGGATACGAACATTGGGAGGTGGATTTGAGGCAGGTGATGGGGCGTTAGGAAGAGGCCGGAGGGGCTGTGGTCAGCACGGCTCCGGCCTGCAAATCCATTACTCGAAGCGAACTTTCGGCGTGGGCGTCAGCGAGAGAATCGGTGCGATTACCGTGCCGACCCCCGGCACCGTGGCGACACCCGCGATGACTGTCGTCTTGGTGGCGGTGACCGTCAGGTTGACGCCCTTGACGGCGCTTTGGCGCGCCACATATGTCAACAGCGGCGCTTCGGCTTCCACTCCACGGGCGAGATCGCTGACCAGAACCACATCGCGTTCGGTGAGATCGGCGACGGGTTTCTGGAACGGGCCGAGTTCGATGATGTAGGCCTGTCCGGTAACGCCCGATAATTCGTGATCGCTCATTTCGACGGGCTGGGCGGTTGCGAGGGCGGGGGCGGCCAAAAGCGCTACAGGGAAGATAGAATGCGGTTTCATGGTGCACTCCTGTCGGTGTCTTCGCAAAGCTTCACGCGGTGTTCTGTGTATAGCCTTGCTGGCGTCTGAGACGCAAGACATGTGCCAGATTATTTTACCAGATGGCGATCCATGCCCCGAAGAGATCATCGAGTGATGGTGATCCCGTCTTAACCTTAAACCACGAATGGCCGATCTTTCATCTCCGGAATGTGACCGTTGGCCACTGGCGCAAATCAACATGAATTCAGCTGCTCCATTGCAACACTCGCCGATCGGCGTCCTGCTGGTGAACTTGGGGAGTCCCGCGGCACCTGAAGCCGGCGCGGTCCGTCGCTATCTGGCGGAATTTCTGAGTGATCCACGGGTTATCGAGGCGCCGCGCTGGTTATGGTGGCCGATCTTGCACGGCGTGATTCTGCGCGTCCGGCCGCGTCGCAGCGCGGAGGCCTATGATAGTGTCTGGATGACGGAAGGATCACCCCTGTTGGTGTATTCCCGGCGCCAGGCCACTGCGCTACAAGGGATCTTGGACCGGCAAGCCCCGGGCGTGTATCAGGTCGCCGTGGCCATGCGGTACGGCAGCCCGCCGATGACGGTAGCGCTCGATCGCCTGTGCGCCTCGGGTTGCGAGCGCATTCTGGTGCTGCCGCTCTATCCTCAATATTCGGCGACGACAACCGCGTCGGTGATCGATTCGGTCGGGGCTTGGCTGAGCGCTCAGCGCGCGCTCCCGGAAGTGCAGTGGGTCAACCAGTATGCCTGCGCGCCCGGCTATATTGCGGCGCTTGCCGCCAGTGTCCGCGCCTATTGGGACCGGATGGGTCAGGGCGAACGCCTGTTGATGTCCTTCCATGGCATTCCTCAGCGCTACGCGGATCTGGGCGATCCCTATCCAGTGCAATGCCAGATGACAGCGCAGGCCCTAGCTGCGGCGCTCGCACTCGAACCGGATCAATGGACGATGGCGTTTCAGTCCCGCTTCGGACCCACCCGGTGGCTCGGCCCCTATACCGACGACGTGCTGGTGGAATGGGCGACTCACGGGGTGCGGACTGTGGATGCGCTGTGTCCTGGGTTCGCGACCGATTGCCTCGAAACGCTGGAGGAGATCGCAATCCGCTATGCCGGGGAGTTCCAAAAAATGAACGGCACGCTGCGCTACATTCCGGCGCTCAACGATGCGCCTGATCACATGGAATTTCTTGCAGATCTGGTGACTTGCCGTACGATGCCGTGGCGGGCGTGACGATCAGTCGAAGGGATGGCGTGTCATCCGTGCATGCAAAGGGCTCGAGCGGGGGAAGTGGCTGCGCAGAAACGCCATCTGGTCCGCCAGCACACGGCGGCCTTTCAGATAGATATATTCCGCATGAGTCGGCGTAAAGGGCACCGCGAGCAGCTGCATCCCGGCTTGTTCCGGCGTCCGCCCCGCCTTGTGGTTGTTGCATCGTTTGCATGCGGCAACGACATTGGTCCAAACGTCTTTCCCGCCCTGACTGATCGGCGTGACATGATCCCGTGACAGGTCGCTGACCGGGAAGCGCCCACCACAGTAGAGGCATAGGTGCCCATCGCGACGAAACAAAGTGCGGTTGCCGAGGGGTGGCGTGTAGCGGTCGCGGAGCTCGTGAATGACATGGTTGTGGCCAAAGGTGGCCAGGATGGAATGAATTTCGATCACGCTGCGCTGACCGGTTAGAGCGTTGAAGCCGCCGCGAATGCAATAGAGCGACGCCCCCAGAGCGTAGGCCACTTCTCCGAGGTGGTGCAGGCGCGCCGCCTGCTGGTAATCGATCCATTCCAGCGGCATGCCACTGGCGTCGGTGCGCAGAACATGTTGATTCAAGTCGTGCATGGGGTACCCCTGGCGGCAGACCCGTCTCTTCCTGAAGCTCGCCCTTGTATGTCAGAACGGCACTGAAAATGCAAGGCCGGGAATGCGGCGAAGGACGCATTGCGAGGGTGCGCACGCATTGGTTCCTCGTGCCGTGCCCAGTTCGCTCGCCCGGCTGGCGCTTCCAAGATGCCAGCGGGATATGAACAGGATGTGTCGGCACACTGGGTCCGCAGCGCAGCACGGCGCAAGGTGGCGATCGCAACGTCGGACAGCCGCGCGCTGAAACGCCTTGGCCGGAGTGGCCGCAGGAGTCATGGTGCATGGGGGAGCCGAGGCGACTTTGGTGCCCGGGGCCGGACTCGAACCGGCATGGGACAAGCCCGAGGGATTTTAAGTCCCTTGCGTCTACCGATTTCGCCACCCGGGCGCTCGGCCCGCGTATTGTAGCCTACTGACTGATTCTCGCCGAGCGACTCGTCAGTGGGGCGAAGGCGGCTACATCGCAGTAGACAAAAAATTGACAATTTCGTCCCCCGCTGCCCAAGATAACCCCAATTCTGAAAACAAGACGTTCAGTTGATGGGTTCTGGAGGCAAAAGGGGCATGGGTCAGGCAAAAATCCTAATTCTGAATGATGATCCGCGCCAAGCAGAACTCCTGAAAACCATCCTCGGTTTCATCGATCTTCAGGCCGAACAGGTTCGTGACCCGGCCAATTGGGACTGGTCGCAGTGGGAACGCAAGGAATGGGCTGCGGTTTGCGTCGGCCAACTCGATTCTCTTGAGCTGCGCGACGCTTCTCTGGCTCGTCTGCATCAGCAGGCACCCCACCTGCCGATCCTTTGGCTGGATTCAGGATCGCCGGGACCAGCCAATCATCCACTTTGGCCCGTGAAACAACCCGTGCGCCACGAACAGTTGGTCGAAACGCTGCGTCAGGTCGATCTGTATCGGCAAGGCACCGATATGAAAGGGCGGCCGCGTAACGTCGAGTTGTTCCGCAGTCTGGTCGGTAATTCCCGGGCGATTCGCAATGTCCGAAAGCTGATCAGTCAGGTCGCAGGCTCCGATGCCAATGTATTGATTCTGGGTGAATCGGGCACGGGGAAGGAAGTCGTTGCGCGCAATATCCATTATTACTCGACGCGCCGCAACGCACCGTTCGTGGCCGTGAACTGTGGAGCCATTCCCGGGGAACTGCTGGAGTCTGAACTTTTCGGTCATGAAAAGGGTGCTTTTACGGGTGCGGTGACTAGCCGGGAGGGGCGATTCGAGGCAGCGCAGGGCGGGACGCTATTTCTGGACGAGATCGGCGACATGAGTTTGCCGATGCAGGTCAAGCTGTTGCGGGTCTTGCAAGAGCGGGTCTTCGAGCGCGTGGGCAGCAATCGCAGCGTTCCGGCCGATGTTCGGATCGTCGCGGCGACGCATCGGGTATTGGAAGACCAGATTGCAAAAGGACTGTTCCGTGAAGACCTTTATTATCGCTTGAATGTATTTCCAATCCAAATGCCGCCGTTGCGCGATCGGATCGAGGATCTGCCGCTGTTGCTGGAGGAGATTGTTGCCCGCCTGGAGCATGAGCGCGGCACCTCCGTCCGCCTGACGCCGGCCGCAGTAATAGCGTTGTGCCAGTCGCGCTGGCCCGGAAATGTTCGGGAGTTGGCCAATCTGGTCGAGCGGCTCGCCATTCTTCATCCTTTCGGTAGCGTCGACTTGGCCGATTTACCGGAGAATTATCGCGGTAAAGTGGCGAGCGACGATGAGGCCGAGAAACTGCCCGCGATTCACCCTGCCTTGGAGTCTTTGTCCGGCAGCGATGGATCGGCCATGCCGCGGTTGCCGCGCGAAGGATTGGACCTCAAGCAGCACTTGGCGGATATGGAAATGCACCTGATTCGGCAAGCGTTGGAGGCCAGTGACGGGGTGGTATCCCAAGCCGCAAAGTTGTTGCGGCTTGGCCGAACCACGCTGGTTGAAAAACTACGGAAGTACGGCCTGATGCGATCGGATCTCCCGACCGATCATTGACCACGATTCCTTCCGCCTCCTGTTCTGCCTTCTCCTTGGATCGAAACTTGGCGCTTGGCGCTCGTGCTCGCGTCCAGCGCGTCAGAATTCTGGCGGTCCGCACGCCATCGGCGTTTGCTTGGTTTGCAGTGCCCCTATAAAAGATAAATAAAAACAATAAATTATATTTTTCATTTGCCCTTCTTCTCTGCTTGGAACGTTTCCTGCTTTAGATGGCCGCCGAAAGAGCCACAGCAACTGCTGTCGGAAATTCGGCGTTCGGGAGACAACCTAAGCCCTCTCTGCAAACTGGAAATAAAGAGGGGGTTCCAAAATGGAGAAGAGCCATGATGCAGCCCGCTCACAATGAAGCCCGTCAACAGCATGATCTCGTTGTCCAGCATGCCCCGCTGGTACGGCGGATTGCACAACACCTGGCCAGCCGATTGCCGGCCAGCGTCCAGATCGACGATCTGATTCAGGCAGGCATGATCGGGTTGCTGGAGGCTGCGCGGAACTACGATGCCAATCAAGGTGCGAGCTTCGAGACCTACGCCGGAATCCGCATTCGCGGCGCAATGCTCGATGAAACACGCAAGGTGGACTGGGCACCTCGGTCCGTACATCGAAAAGCGCGTGAGATGGCGACGTTCGTGCATGAGTTGGAGCATCAACTGGGGCGCGTGGCCAAGCCAGCCGAGGTGGCGGCCGCCATGCAGATCGATCTTGATCAGTACTATCAGATCGTCGAAGACGCGGCCGGATGTCGCGTATTGAGCCTGGATGAGCCGGATAATGGCGTTGTCGATGCGGGCGAGATCCCCGGCGATGGCGATCGGGACGATCCGGCTGAGCAGATCGAAGCGGATGGCTTTCGGGCGGTTCTGGCAGAAGTGATGGCGGGTCTTCCGGAAAAGGAATGCCTGGTGATGTCGTTGTACTACGAGCAGGATTTGAATCTGCGCCAAATCGGCGCGGTCATGGGAGTCAGTGAGTCGCGCGCCTGCCAAATTCACAGCCAGGCGGTAAAGCGTATCCGGAGCCGAATGGCGGATTGGGTCAGGTAACCGTCAACAGAAAATCCCGGGTTGTCAAAAAACTGGCGAACTGACAATTGATTGGCGCGGAAATCCTCAAGTTGACGGAAAGCTGACCGATACACTCTTCGGTTGGGTTAACTGAGGACAAGGGCCATGCAAGGAAAACGCATTGTTGGAACTGCCGGAATTCAGGAACAGGTGTGCACGACTGCTCCTCAGTCCGCTGGGGGTCTGGTGGTTGTTTCACTGTTGCAGCAATTGGGGGAGCGTTGGTCGGAGGCTCAGCGAATCGCACATCTTCGCGACCTGGTGATGGCCAAGGCTTATCGGCCGGATGCGCAGCGTATGGCGGCGAAATTCATGAATCAGCAACGGAGTGAAACCACGTGATGGTCTTTTGGTGCTCGACGTAATGAGTCGTTCGAGTTCGGATGGTTGCGATGGGCCAAGGCCATAAACACCTTGGAGGGCGTGGCTACGAAGTCATCCGAGGGCAGCAGCGTATCCATGATCTGTTGGCGGAGTGGGCTTCCGACCTTACCAATGTGACCGTTTGTGTGGAGGATTCGACGGAGCTACCCGCCAGGCTGGTGCCGCTTGCAGATGAATGGGTGATTCGTCGGCTCGATGCAATTCCGGATGCCGTGATGGTGGAAGGCCCGCAGCCTCGTCTCGTATTGAAGCGAGGCGGGCAGCGCCTGGAGGTCAGTTGTCGGCAGACGAGCCAGCGGGCGTGCTGCTTTCACTTGGGCCGCCCGACTTATATGCGTTATGCGCAAATGCGTGATGAAGGCCGAATCAAACTCGGTCACGCCGCGCCCGTGCAGCTGACATTGTTTCCGGCTTCGCCGAGTGCGGTTCGAGCAGACGTGCTGGATTTGTCCCTCGGTGGCATGGGGGTACTGTTGTCATCTGCGGTTTTACCGACGCTGCCGCATGAACGGTATCCGGCGATGCTCCGTTTTCCGCTGGGAACACTGGAAACCTGCCTGGAGGTTCGGTCGGTTCTTCCGAATGCAGAGGCAAACGATCAGTGGCGAATGGGCGCTCGATTCGATGAGCTTCAGATTGCGCAGCGCAACTTGCTCAGGGACTTCCTGAGCGGTCAGCAACGGATGCAGCGGTTTCCCCCCGCTTTTCATCCAAATTGAAGATTTCAACGAAATTGCTGGCGTCCGGATGGGCCCGAGAGGGGCCGTGCGTCATGACCACCGTGCCGCGACGAATCCCCTGCTCGGTGCACCACGCCCGAGCCACTTCACGCCAGACCACATCGGTACTGTCGACCTGAACGGGAACGACACCGTAGGAAAAGCATAGATCCTGACAGGTTTTGGCGGCGCTGCTGAACGCAATCACGGGGCAGGGAAACTTGAAGCGCGCAAGCCGGCGAGCTGTTGCGCCACTATCGGTCGGTGCAATGACCACGGGTGGGCGAATCTTGTGAACCAGATCGGCAAGGTCTGGCGCCATCAGTTCTTCTACCTTCTGAGCACGCTTCTTGTCGGGTTCAAACCACGCCGAATCAAGCGCAGGACGGGATTTCTCCGTCGCCAGTGCAATCCGTGTGAGCATGCGCACGGCCTCGACGGGATATTGCCCGATCGCTGATTCCTCCGACAGCATCACGCAGTCTGTCCCATCGAGTATGGCATTGGCCACATCGGTGGCCTCAGCGCGGGTGGGACGTCGATTCTCGACCATGGATTCAAGCATCTGGGTTGCGGTGATGACCGGGCGCCCGAACTGCTTGGCCCGCCGGATCAACGTTTTCTGCGTCAGTGCGATCGATTCGATAGGGGTTTCGACACCGAGATCTCCACGTGCCACCATGATGCCATCACAGGTGGTGAGGATATCGTCAATTTCCTGCACCGCGATTGCGCGTTCAATCTTGGCGATCAGAAAGGGGTCGAAGCCCAGCTGTCGAGCGCGCGCACGAACCTCGCGCACGTCGTCTCCGCGCTGCACGAAGGACACGCTGATGGCATCGACGCCTGCCTCGAGCGCCATCTCCAGGAGCTGCGCATCGCGGCTAGTGAAGGCGCTGCGGCCCAAATCAATGCCGGGAACATTCATGCCATTGTGGGAGAGCAGATTACCGCCAACCTGAACACGGCAGGTGATTTCACGTCCCTGGATCGATCGCACCTTCAGCTGGATGAAGCCGTCATTGAGATAGATGACTTCTCCGGGCTTGATGGCATCCGCGAGGCCAGAAAAATCATACGGAATACCGCTCGTGTCGCTGCTGGAACCTTCGATCAGGCGGACCTCTTGGTCTCGGCGCAGGGCGATGGGTGAAGGATCGAGGTGTCCCACGCGCATCTTGGGCCCAGGGAGATCGGCCATGATGGCCAGCCGGTATCCGGTCAGCCGGCTGGCATCCCGCAAGCGGTGAATGGTACTGCGATGACTCTCGGCATCGCCATGGGCCAAGTTGAGTCGCGCAATACTCATTCCGCTGCGCAGCATGCGCTGGAGAATATCCGGCCGCCGGGACGCAGGGCCGATGGTGCACACCAGCTTGGTATGCGCTTTGGGTATGGGCAGATGGCGCATGGCATTCTCCCGATGGCGCGGCGGCAACAGCAGTATACCCATTTGGCTGCCGAGCAAAAAAACAGGGAGGGGGATCCCTCCCTGTTCAATGCGCCATCTTTCCGGAGAGCGGGAAGATGCTGGCCGCGAGGCGAAAGCCTAAGCCGAGCAATCTTCCCGTGAACTAGACTAAGGCGAGATAGGCTCCGGGAAATTGACCTGCATCAAGGGAACCGCCGATCCCCTTGGGGGACAATGATTCCAAGTTTTCTCATCCGAGTATTCGAAAATGGCGTCGTTTCCCAATCGTCCCGTGCCCAACCGCGCGATCCAGCGCACGTGTGTCAATTGTTCCTTGAGCGAGCTGTGTGTTCCCGTCGGCTTGGACCCGGCAGATATGGAACGACTCGATCAATTGGTGGAACGACAGCCGCCGCTGGAGTCCGGGGCCCATCTGTGTCGGGTCGGAGAGCGTTTCACCACGCTTTTCGCGGTTCGCTCCGGCTGTTTCAAGAGTTACCGGATGGACAGTGAAGGCCGCGAGCGGGTTCTGGCGTTCCACCTTCCGGGGGAGCTGATCGGGCTTGATGCGATTTACCCCGGCGTCTATCAGTCGAACGTCGTGGCGCTCGACATGGGTGGCGTCTGCGCGCTGCCCTACAGCGATCTGAGCCGCCTTGCGTCACAGATTCCGCGTTTGCAGGAACAGATCTTCCGGTTGCTGAGCAAGGATCTTTCGGCCTATGCCTGGTTGGCTGGCGACTACAGCGCCGAGGAGCGGGTCGCGGGGTTCCTGCTTGATCTGTCGAATCGTTACCGCGAGCGGGGCTATTCGGACCGCGTGTTCAATTTAGCCATGCCTCGGCGCGACATCGCCAACTATCTCCGGCTTGCGACCGAAACGGTCAGTCGGGTGATCACGCGCTTCGAGCGAGAAAGCCTGATCCACACCGAACGGCGTGAAGTCAGCCTCCTCGACCTTGACGGCCTGAATGAACGAGCCAATCACTGCCTTCAGGCACTAGGGTAAGCCGCTTGTGCCGGCGCGGGCTTGCCGTTGCGGCTAGATCAGTCGGGAGTGCGAAGTCGTGGTCGGGTTCCGATTGAGGTAGGCATCGAACGGGAAGGCGACTGCGCGAAGCAAATAGCGGCCTTGCGGTGTCACCTCCAACGCCTTGGTCGTGATTCGCACCAGGCCATCGGCGGCGGCCGATCCCAGCGCGCGCAGCTCGTCGGTGAAGTATGCTGAGAAATCGATGCCATGGCGCGCCCGAATGTCGTCATAGGCGACACGCCCCTGACACATCAGCTGCTGAATCACATCCTGGCGCAACAAGTCCTCGCGTGTCAGCGCAATGCCGCGCCGTATCGGCAGGTCACGCTGGTTCAGGCACGCGGTATAGTCTTTCAAGTCTTTGGTGTTCTGCGCATAGCACGAGCCGATCTGGCTGATGGCGCTGACGCCCAGGCCAATGAGGTCGCATCCCCCGAGCGTCGAATAGCCTTGGAAGTTCCGGTGTAGTCGACCTTCGAGTAGCGCGATCGCGAGCGAATCGTGGGGCTTGGCGAAATGATCCATGCCGATGTGGCGGTAATCGGCTGTCGTCAGCCGCGCCACGGCCTGCGCCAACAGTCGCAGCTTTGCGTCTGGATGGGGCAATGCATCGACCGGGATGCGGCGCTGTGCCTTGAAACGACCGGGCAGGTGCGCGTAGCTGTAGAGGGCTACGCGGTCCGGGTTCAGCTCAACCACTTGATTCAGCGTCACGTCGAAACGTTCTGGCTCCTGATAAGGCAGTCCATAAATCAGATCCAGGCTGACGGAGTCGAAACCCGCTCTCCTGGCTGATTTGATGATCTGTTCGGTCTGCGCGTAGCTTTGGTGGCGGTTGATCGCCGATTGCACCACCGGATCGAAGTCTTGAACGCCGATGCTGATGCGGTTGAATCCGATGTTGCTCAGCGTCCCGAGATCCATCGCATCGAGGTTGCGCGGGTCAGCTTCAATGCTCATCTCGACGGTCGGGGCAAATCGGAAATGCGCGCGCAGTACGGAAACCACCTGTGCCAGTTGCTCGGTCGTGAGAAAGGTGGGGCTGCCTCCACCGAAGTGCACCTGAACCACCGCCTCGGGGTTCTCCAGCATCGCTGCTTTGAGTGCGATTTCCTGCGCCAGACTGTCCAGATAGTGGCGGATGTGCTCGGGCTGCCGGGTGATTTCCCGATGGCAGCCACAGTAAAAGCACGGGCTGGGGCAGAAGGGGATATGGAGATACAACGACAGGGGGGCCGCGGCGCGGGTTCGCAAGGCGCGCTGATGCTCGCCCGCGCCGAATCCGGGATGGAAGCGATCCGCCGTGGGGTAGGACGTGTAACGCGGCCCGCGGGTATCATAGCGCGATACCAGCGCGGCATCGAAGATGTCTGCGGGCGTCATGGACAATGACCATCCTCTTGGGAAACTCCCTGTGAGGATAGCCCATAGCCCAATTTCCACAATGACTTACGTCAAAATTGCAGGCCGCTCGTAGCGGCCTGCATGGGGCTTAGCAGTCGTGGCGCGAGAACACCAGCGAAGCGTTCGTGCCGCCGAAACCGAAGCTGTTGGACAGGATGGTGTTGAGCTTCACCCCGTCGCGTCGTTCGCGGACGATGGGCAGGCCTTCGGCTTGCGGATCGAGTCGATCAATGTTTGCCGATGCAGCAATGAACCCTTCCCGCATCATCAACAGACTGTAGATCGCTTCGTGCACGCCAGCGGCGCCCAACGCATGTCCGGTCAGGGATTTAGTGGAGGCGAGCGGCGGCATGGCATCGACGAAGACTTCCCGCAGGGCTTCGAGCTCGCGTACATCGCCCACCGGCGTGCTGGTGCCGTGTGTATTGATGTAATCGACGGGTGTCGCGACGGTTTCCAAGGCTTGGCGCATGCAGCGTACGGCGCCTTCGCCGGAAGGGGCAACCATGTCGTAACCATCCGAGGTGGCGCCATAGCCGACCAATTCAGCGTAAATGGGGGCGCCGCGGCGCAGGGCATGTTCACGCTCTTCCAGTACCAGGATGCCGCCCCCCCCGGAAATCACGAAGCCATCCCGATCGGCGTCGTAGGTCCGTGAGGCCTTCTCCGGCGTGTCGTTGTACTTGCTCGACAGCGCGCCCATCGCATCGAACATGAAAGCCATGGTCCAGTTCTCTTCCTCGGATCCACCGGCAAAGACGATGTCCTGTTTGCCGAGCTGGATCTGTTCCATGGCGTTGCCGATGCAATGGGCACTGGTCGCGCAAGCGGAGCTGATCGCGTAATTGATGCCCTTGATCTGCGCGCCGGTGGCCAGACAGGCCGATATTCCGCTGCACATGGCCTTGGTGACCATGTAGGGGCCGACCCGACGGACGCCTTTGGCTCGCAAGGTGTCGATCCCTTCCTGAATGCTCGCATGGGAGGCGCCGCCGGCACCGACGATCAGTCCCGTGCGGACGTTGGACACCAGATCGGGAGTCAGCTGGGCATCGGCGATGGCCTCCTGCATGGCCACCCACGCGTAGGCATGGCCATCGGCCATGAAGCGCATCAGCTTGCGATCGATGAGCGCCTGAACGTCTAGCCCGATGGAGCCGGCCACCTGGGATCTCAATCCCTGTTCGGCATAGGTCTCCTGGAACGTAATGCCGGAACGGCCTGCGCGCAGGCTATCCAAAACCTCGGCCTTGTTGTTCCCGATACTGGAGACAATCCCCAGACCGGTCACGACGACGCGTTTCATCGGTATCCTTCCTCCACTGTGGTGCGGTGCGATTTCATTCGAGTCCTCAAAAGTCGGACGTCGAGGTGAAAAGCCCGGCACGCAAATCCTTGGCGGTATAAATCTGGCGGCCGTCCACGCTCAGCGTAGCATCCCCGATACCCATCACGAGTTTTCGCAGGATGACGCGTTTCAGATCCACTTGATAGATCACTTTCTTGGCATTGGGCAATACCTGACCGGTGAATTTCACCTCGCCGACACCCAGGGCGCGGCCTCGGCCGGGGGCGCCCAGCCACGCCAGGTAAAAGCCCATCAGCTGCCACATGGCGTCGAGGCCCAGGCAGCCCGGCATCACGGGATCACCCTGAAAATGACATTGGAAAAACCAAAGGTCGGGCCTGACGTTGAGTTCAGCGATGACCTGTCCTCTATTATGCCCCCCCCCTTCTTCGCTGATGTGCGTGATCCGGTCGAACATCAACATCGGCGGTAAAGGGAGTTGCGCATTGCCGGGGCCGAACATCTCACCGCGGCCGCAGGCTAACAGATCTTCTAGATCCAGCGAAGAAGGTCTCACATCGGGCTCCAGGTCGCGTTTGTCCCGTGGGGAAGAATGAAAAAGTGGGTGATAATTCCTCACCCCGATGAACAAATCAAGAGGGCCGGGTCAGGGCAACAAGCGATGGGTTCTCAGGGGGCAAGGCGCTCCAGAGACCAAGTCTGGTCCGTTCGGCGCTGGTAGAGCAAACGATCATGCAGCCGATCTGCCTGAGCCTGCCAGAATTCGAACCGCAGGGGGAACAGGCGGTATCCACCCCAATTAGGGGGGCGGGGGATGTCTTTGTTGGCAAATTCATGAGTGAAACGTGCGATTCGTGACTCCAGATCCTCTCGACCTTTCAGGACGTGGCTTTGAGGAGAGGCCCATGCCCCGATCTGGCTGCCGCGTGGACGGCTACGAAAATAGGCATCGGACTCAACCGGGTCGATACATTCGACACTACCTTCAATACGCACCTGCCTGAGCAGAGCAGGCCAGTAGAACAGGAGCGCAGCCGACGGATTATGCGCGAGTTCCTCGCCCTTGCGGCTTCCGTAATGGGTATGGAAGACAAACCCGTCCTCATCGAACTGCTTGAGCAGCACGATGCGAATACTCGGCCGTCCATCCATTCCCACAGTGGCCAGAGCCATCGCATCCGGTTCGGGCGGGTGCAGTGGCCGAGCGGCATCATACCATTGTCGGAACAGTTCTCCGGGATGCGGAGGGGCCGTATGCTCATTCAAAGTGGCGACACGGATAGTCACGGTCTCTGCTCGGCATAAGAGTGCAGGCGGGACGATCGTCCCGCCTGCTGGATCGGTCACGCGGGTTCGAAGACCGGGAAATGGCGCCCCTTGGGCAATTCTTCCCAGGATACCTTTACCTTCATGCCCACTTGCACCTCTTCCAGAGGGCAGTTGACGACGTTAGTCATCATCCGCACACCTTCCTCGAGCTGCACGATGGCCACCACGTAGGGAACGCGCGGACCCATCGCGGGATTGCCGGGCTTGCGCATAATGCTGAACGCATAGACTTCGCCCAACCCCTGGGATTCGCGCCATTCCACGGCGCCGGTCTTCGGCGAAATCACGACCGCTTCGCGCGGGTAGTGATAGTAGCGCTCCGTTTCCGGACTGTACTGGAGCATCAGCTTCTTTTCTTCGGTCGCCTTCCAGAACGGTTCGGCGTGGGGCGAGGTGCCCATCATCATGCGGCTCATAGCGTTTCCTCCGTACCCAGGACCACAGTGGAGCAGGCGGACAGGACTCCGCCCACGCCGTGCGCCACGGCCAGCTTGGCATCGGGCACCTGCCGGGGACCACATTCGCCGCGCAGCTGTTTGGTGGCTTCGACCAACAGGAACATGCCGTACATCCCCGGATGGGTGTACGAAAGGCCGCCGCCGTTGGTGTTGGTCGGCAGTGCGCCGCCGGGGCCGAGCTTGCCGTCCTCTACGAAGCGACCGCCTTCGCCTTTTGGACAGAAACCCATGTCTTCCAGCGACATCAGCACGGTGATGGTGAAGGAATCATAGGTCATCACCAGATCGATGTCCTTGGGGGCCACACCGGCCATGTCGAAGGCCTTCGGTGCGGAGACGGCACCCGGAGTCACGGTGAGTTCCGGCATTTCCGAGACCATCATGGCGTGATCGTGGTGCGTGCCGGCGCCCAGCACGTAGACGGGCTTTTTCTTCAGATGACGGGCGCGTTCGGCGCTGGTGATGACGACCGCGCCGGCACCGTCGGTGACGAGACAGCAGTCATAGCGGTGCAGCGGGTCACAGACCAAGGGGGAGTTCAGAACATCCTCAATGGTCATGGGATCCTGATAGCGCGCGCGGGGATTCATTTCCGCCCACTTGCGGGTGGACACGGCAATCTGCGCTAGCTGCTCGGATGTCGTGCCGTACAGATGCTGGTGGCGGCTGGCGGCCAGGGCATAGGCGCCTGCGGGAAGCATGAGGCCGGCCGGCATTTCCCATTCCAGGAAGGGGGGCGGGTTCTTGCGGTCGAAGGCGTTCATCATGGCCGCCATGCCGCCGGTCAGTCCGCCCTTGGAACGCGGCGTCTGGGCATAGACCGAGACCGCGACTTCGCACAGGCCGAGGGCGATCGCCGCAGCCGCATGCTCCACGTGGACCTCGAAGCTCGAGCCTCCGGTCATGGTGCTGTCGGTGTAGCGCGGGCGAATGCCCAGATGCTCCGCCAATTCCATGCTCGGCATCATCATGCCGGTGCAGAACAGGCCATCCACATCGGACAGCTTGAGTCCGGCGTCTTCCAACGCAGCATGGATGACTTTGACTTCGAGCTCCCGCTCGCTCAGATGAAGCTCGCCGGTCGGCGAAACCTCGTCTGCGGCGCCGACGATTGCCGCCTTGCCGCGCAGATACCTAGAATCGTAGGCCATCGTTACGTCCCTATAATGGGTGAGTGTACTTCCCTGTGGTTGTGGCGTCCCGTCTCGGCGACGGGTGCGCAAGACCGAATTGGCTTGGATTCCCCGCGCAACTCCACATCTCAGGAGTAACGAATCAGGCTAGGAGATTCGATCGCCAAAGGCAATAGGAAAAACGCTGTATTGGCATGTTCGGGCAGCTAACCGGGGATCGGCGATCCGGTGCGCCCAGTGCGCTGGCAGGCTGTTAGAATTCACCGGGAGTGGACATGGATGGGTTTGCAGCATCGTGATTTATGATTCGACTTCGCCGGGGTCGCTGCCCGACCTCCGCTTACAATTGCCCGCACTGGAGGCCGCTGTGGAGCGGGCGCTCGCCTGTGCGCGCTCGGGCGGCGCGGATGCGGTTCAGGCCGAGATCGGACTTCGAGTCGGCTATTCGGTCAGTGTCCGCAGCGGGGAAGTCGAAACCCTCGAGCACGAACGCGACCGCGGTTTGGGCATCACCGTCTATTTTGGGCAGCGCAAAGGGGCCGCGAGCACCACGGACCTGCGTCCCGAGGCGATCGACCAGACGGTGAAGGCTGCGTGCGACCTGGCGAACCATACCGAGGCCGATCCGGCAGCGGGGCTGCCCGATCCGGGGACACTGGCATGGACCATTCCCGAGCTCGATCTCTATCATCCTTGGGCGCTGACGCCGGAGGAAGCCATTGAGCGGGCGTTGGCCATGGAAGCGGCAGCCCTGGACGCCGATCCGCGGGTGAAGAGTTCTGAAGGCGCGGGAATCCAGACCGGGTTGGGGATTTCGGTTCTGGCCAACAGCCAAGGGTTTCGTGGCGTGCGGTGCGGATCCTCCCACGGCCTCGGTTTGAGTGTGGTAACGCAGGCAAGTGGGCAGATGCAGCGAGATGGGTGGTATGAAAGTGCCCGGCTTGCGAGTCGATTGCCGGATGCCGAAGCCGTTGGTCGACACGCCGCCGAGCGCGCCTTGGCGCGCCTGGGTGCGCGTGCCCTGTCATCTCGCAGCGTACCGGTACTGTTTGCGCCGGAAGTCGCTCGCAGTCTGATTCGACATTTCGTCGGTGCAGTGAGCGGCGGGTCGCTGTATCGCCAGATGAGCTTCCTGCAGGACAAGCTGGGTCAGCAAATCATGAGTCCCGACTTGCATGTGCATGAACAGCCGCACCTGCCACAGGCCATGGCCAGCGCCGCGTTTGATGGGGAAGGGGTGGCCACCAGCCCCCGGGACTTGGTTCGCGACGGTCTCCTTGCGGGCTACGTTCTGGATAGCTATTCGGCCCGCAGGTTGGGTCTGCGTTCCACGGGGAACGCCGGTGGTGTGCACAATCTCGCCGTGGCGCCGACCTGTGGGGGCGGCGAAGCTGAAATGCTGCGGTTGCTGGATACCGGCCTGTGGGTCACTGAGCTGATGGGGCAGGGCGTGAATCTCGTGACCGGGGATTATTCGCGTGGCGCCGCTGGTTTCTGGGTGGAACGCGGACAGATCATTCACGCCGTCGAGGAAGTCACCATTGCCGGTAATCTAGCCGACTTGTACCGGCGGATCGTGGCGGTGGGCGACGACGTGGATGCCCGCGGTAGCATCCATTGCGGCTCGATTCTCGTCGAGTCCATGACGGTTGCGGGTGACGGTTCCGGGGCCTGATGCATCGATCCCAGCGGCCCGGCAGCATGGTTGTAAGAGCGGCCATGGCGCCGTCCACTGCGGGGATTTTCAGTTTTCGCGAGCTTGACCGGGCAGATCCCGCTCAAGACGCTCCTACCTGCCCGCATCAGACGGGCTGTCTCCAAAAAGGGCCAAAAGCCGATGGAACTTTATACCTATCACCGCAGTGTTGCTGCGCATCGCGTCCGGATCGTCCTGAATATCAAAGGTCTTTCCTGCGAGTACCGATTTGTCGACATTGCCGGCGACAAGCTGCAGCGTTACCAATTCCGGGCGCTAAATCCGCAAGGGCTGGCGCCGGTACTTGTGGATGAAGGTCACGTCATCACCCAGTCCATGGCCATCATGGAGTATCTGGAAGAGCGTTGGCCGACGCGTGCCGTGCTACCCAAGGACATTCCCGGTCGGGCGCGGGTGCGGGCGCTGGCCCAGCTGTTCATCTCGGATATCCAGCCGCTGCACAACCTGCGCGTGTTGCGCTATCTGCGCAAGCAGCATGGGCAGGACGACGCTCAGGTCGCGCAGTGGTCGGCGCACTGGATCGCAGAAGGCCTGGCGGCCGTGGAGCACCTGCTCGGCAGCAGCACTGAGACCGGTGCCTATTGCCACGGCGATCACCCGACGCTGGCTGATGCCTGTCTGGTACCAGAAGTGCATGAAGCCATCGAGCAGGGCGTCGATCTCTCCGAATTCCCCCTGGTGCGGCAGGTGTATGCCACGTGCATGACGCTGGCCGCGTTCCAGGCCGCTGCGCCGGAAACCCAGCGGGATGCGTCTGGTCTCCCGGAGACGAGCTGGGTATGAAACGGGTCGACGGTGCGATACGCGCCGAGGCATGTGCTCATGGCCCCAGGGTAGAAGTGCCGGTCCACTGTCAGGAGCCGGGCACCGTGCTGGACGCGGTCCCGGGAAGCGTTGCGCCGTCGTCCGTAAATCGCATCACGCCATCCTCAAGGGCGCCAAACTTCAGACTTACGATGTCGCGCGCGTAGTTCTGATAGAGTTTCCAGGGCGCTTTGGAGCCTTGTTTGGGAAACTTGTCGATGGCGCGCTGGATGTAGCCCGAGGAAAAGTCCACGAAGGGCAGTTCAGTCAGGTCCGGATCGGTATTGTGCGGTGCGCAGAACCGGTAGCCATTCCGGTCCATGTGGTTGATCAGTCGGCAGACGTAGAGACTGGTGAGGTCGCACTTGAGTGTCCAGGATGCGTTGGTGTATCCGGTGGCTTGGGCGAGGTTGGGGACGTCCTTGAACATCATGCCCTTGTAGGTGATGCTCCGACCCGGTTCCCAGGGTTGTCCATCAAGACTGAACGTTACGCCACCGAGGGGAACGAGATCGAGTCCGGTGGCTGAGACGATGATATCGGCCTCGAGCGTCCGGCCCGACTTGAGATGGATGCCGGTTTCGGTGAAGCCTTCGATATGGTCGGTGACCACTTCCGTGCGACCCGACCGAATCGCCTTGAACAGGTCGTTGTTGGCAGCGATGCACAGCCGTTCTTCCCAAGGGTTGTATTGCGGGTTGAAGTGCACGTCGACATTGCAGGCATTGCCCAGTTGATGCCGCATGTGCAGGCGAAGCGCTTTGCGAATGAGTTTGGGCCAGCGTCTGGAGATCTGAAAGAACAAGGTTGCCAGCCATACGTTCTTGAACCGGTTGACGGCAGACCCGATTCGGCCGGGCAGCAGCACGCGCAGGGCCTCAGTCAGCGGATCCCAGTCGGGCAGTCCGATGACATAAGTGGGTGAGCGTTGCAGCATGGTGACGTGGGCCGCCTTTTCCGCCAGCGCCGGCACAAGCGTGACGGCTGTGGCGCCGCTGCCGATGACGACGATGCGCTTGCCCGAGTAGTCCAGATCCTCCGGCCATTGCTGCGGATGGAGCAATGTTCCTCCAAAGCGCTCATGACCGGGAAACTGTGGCATGTAGCCGCCGTCGTAGCGATAGTAGCCGCTGCACATATAGAGAAAGTTGCAGGTATAGCGGATGACTTCGCCTTGCACCTGAGCTTCGACAGTCCAGCAGGCATCCTTGCTCGACCAGCTGGCATGCCTGACCGCATGACCGAAGCGGACGTGGCGGTCCACTTGGTGTTCCTGGGCTGTTTCGCGGATGTAGTCGCGGATCAATTCGCCCGGCGCAATGGCCTGACGATGGTTCCAGGGACGGAACGGAAAGCCCAGCGTGTACATGTCCGAGTCCGACCGCAAGCCCGGATAGCGAAACAGATCCCATGTGCCGCCGATCGCCTGGCGTCCTTCCAGGATCGCATAGGACTTCCGCGGACACTGCTCGTTCATGCGTGCGCCCGCGCCGATGCCCGACAGGCCGGCGCCGACGATCAGAATATCGAAATGTTCCATGGCTCAGACCCCCTCGACGCCATCGGTACGGTTCAGGCGCCTGGAAGGGATTCGTACCGGCGCAATAGTATTGGTGGACGGCCGGACGTTGCCGATCGGCGAATGTCCAGTACAAACGGACGCTTCCTCAAGCGAAGTACAGCGCAAGGTGCCTTGCAAGTCCGCGGTGGCATTGGGAAATCGCCTTTTTCGGGGGAAAGCGAAATGCTTACAGGAAGTTCAGTCAAGCTCAGGATCGGAGGCGTTTGTGGCATCTACAATCAGTCAGTAAGCGTCGCGGGAGAAAGGGATCGCCTGCGGGAAGCGTTCGGGCCAAATAATGAACGTAAGCATCCTGATCGCCAAGCAGCCATCAGGGGGAGGAGGATCATGGACATGCTGTCTTCGACACAACAGGCTTCGCCGCCAGAGGAGCACACCATAGAGCCCCGGCCGATACGATTCAACATCACCGATGCCAGCCCGCGATATTGGTTTGCCAACGACCCATTCCGAACGCAGTTTTTCAATGCACTCTTCACGACCTTTCCCCCGGGGGAGAATTTCTTCGTCCGCAGCGTGGTGCATTATCGTGACCGTATCCGCGATCCCTTGCTGCTGAAACAGATCAATGCCTTTGCGGGGCAGGAAGGCACGCACGCGAACGCTCACCAGGATCACCTGGATATTCTCTCCCGTCAGGGGTACACCAGCCTGGAGCGAGAAAATCGCTACATCATCGATCCGTTTCTCAAATTGGCCAACCGGATCGCTCCCAGGTTTGCGCTGGCGCTGACGGTTGCGCTGGAGCATTTCACGGCCATGCTGGCCCATCAGTCCATCGCGCGTTCGGATCTGTTCCGCGATCTGGCCCATGAAGACTTCAAGCCGCTGATGGAATGGCACGCTGCCGAGGAGATCGAGCACAAGGCCGTGGCTTTCGATGTTTATCAGCAGGTCGATGGCAGTTATCGGCGGCGCATCGGCGCAATGATCGGGGCGACGTTCTTCATGGTGGTGCTGTTGGTGCCGATGCGCATGACCCCCTTGCTGTACCGGGACGGCGTGCTGTTCAACTGGCGCACCTGGCGCGATGGTCTGTCGTTCCTCTATGGCAGACAAGGCATCTTCCGCATGCCGTGGAATCATTACAAACAGTTTTACCGGCGCGACTTTCACCCTTGGGACGTGCAGGATTTCGATCTGATTCGTCCCTTCCGTGATGAGTATCAAAGTGGACTATGGTTGGAGGCGAGTCGGCTCAAGCGCACGGGGTGACAGCGCTAAGGCCTCGCTCGGACCGCACAGCGGGCAAACACGCCATTTCGAGGCCGAGCGTCTTGGAGGCCAGCGTGGGCTCCGGTCTCACCGATATCATGTTTCCAGGGATCTTCACGGATGAAACCCCATTTCAAATGGCTGCTATTGGCGGCGACCCTGGTACTGGCCGGCGTCGTTATCTACGGGTGGGTCGATCTTCACGCCGCGCCGGTGTGTCAGGGTGATGATGCGATCGCTGATCCGCAGGCGCCCATTGTCCTGAGTGGTTGGGGCTTCGATCCGGCCAACACACGGGCGGTACCGGAGGAGGCCCAGGGCCTTCGGCCCCAACACCTGTCCCGGCTCGGTATGCAATGGGCCTTTCGTTTCCCGTGGTGGACCAACAAGGCACGCTCACAGCCTGCATTGACGACGGACACACTTTACGTGGGCAGTCAGCGAGGGTGGGTCTATGCACTCAATCGCTGGACCGGTTGCGTCCGCTGGAAATCCTTCATCGGCGCTGAGGTGCGCACAGCGATGACCCTTGGCGCGCCACACCCTGGCGGCGAGCGGTTGCTGTATTTCGGTGACTTCGCCGGTAATGTGCATGCGCTGGATCCGGCGACGGGCGCGCGACGCTGGAAGGTTTCGGCCGACGCGCATCGTCTGGCCACGATAACCGGTGCGCCGACCCTGTATGCGGGGCGGTTGTTTGTGCCGGTCTCTTCCATTGAAGTCGCAGTGCCCGCCTTTCCGCTCTATCCATGCTGCACGTTCCGCGGGTCAGTTCATGCCTTCGACGCCGCATCAGGTGCGAGCCTCTGGCAGACCTTCACCGCCGAGGTGCCAGAGCCTCGCGGTCGCAATGCGCTGTTCATCCGGCGCTGGGGCCCATCCGGCGCACCGATCTGGAGCGCACCGACCATCGATATCGCGCGCGGTCGGCTCTATGTCGGGACCGGGGAAAACTACAGCCAGCCCACCAATGCGTTCAGCGATGCCGTTTTGGCGCTAGATCTCGAGGACGGCCGCATCCTGTGGTCACGCCAGTTCACGGCAAAGGATGCGTGGAACATGAGCTGCATTCTGCCGGGCGGCATCAACTGTCCTGAAAGCGCTGGCCGCGATCTCGACTTTGGCGCCTCGCCGGTGCTGGTTCGGGGTGCCGACGGCCGCGACGTGCTCGTGGCAGGTCAGAAATCGGGCATGGTCTATGGCATCGATCCCGCAGATGGCGCTGTGCGCTGGTCACGCCGACTCGGTCGCGGTGGACCGCTGGGTGGCGTGCACTGGGGGCTCGCGGCGCGCGACGGCGTAGTGTTCGTGCCGATCTCCGATTACCTGAACCCCATCCCCGGCTTGAAGGCGCCACAGCCGGAGGATCCTACGCTTCCCAAGATGCCGGGACTCTACGCGCTGGAGGCCGCCACGGGCGAATTGCGCTGGGCCACCGCGGTCCGGCCCACGTGCGCGGACTCGGCGGCGTGCTACCCGGGGCTCTCGGCAGCCGTGACCGCGCTGTCGGATCTGGTCCTGGCGGCCACCCTTGATGGGCGATTGCAGGCCTATGACATCGCGACCGGCAAATTGCGCTGGGAAAGTGCCACCGCCCGAGAGTTCCAGGCGGTGGATGGCCGGTCGGCTCAAGGGGGAGCGATCGATGCCGGCGGGGCGATCGTGGCCGGACATCAGGTCATCCTCAACTCGGGCTACGGCCTGTTCAGTCAGGCGCCGGGGAATGTTCTTCTCGTCTATGGTGCGACCGATCGATCTCCATCAGGCCATGATTCCGGGAACCCGGAGTGATGCGATGAAAAGCGTGATTGTGATCCTGGTCTTGGTGACGCTGGTCCACGGTCTGCGAACCAGGCTGTTGCGCCAGCGGCTCCCGGCCCGCAACCATGAAACCTTCGAGGGTGTGATCGAGCAGGTTGGCGAGTCCGTTGTCGCCTACCGATCGGCCGGGCCCTCGCCGCACCAGAGCGTCATTGCGATCCATGGATTTCTTGAGGATTTTCGCTATTTCACCGCACTGTATCGCGATTCCTCGCTTGAACTGGTGCTGGTCAACAACAGCGGCTATCACTGCCCGGTCATCGGTTGGCCTGCAGCGCGCGCATCTTGGAGCGAGGTGGACAACCCCTATCCTGTGGGCAGCATCGAACATGATGCCTTTGTGTTCAACCTTGCCTTGACCCATCGGGTGACCGGCGCCCGCGTGCGCGCCCACGGCCATTCTCGCGGCGGGGCCGTGATTCTGGAAGCGGCGCGGCAGAATCCGGCGCTTTTCCGGGATGTCGAGGTGATCCTCGAGGCTCCGGTTCTGCCGGCTGGCAGGGGACATCCGCTGTTGGAGCTGGCTTTCTCGGCGCCGGGACGGTATCTGCTGCCCTTTACGTTCACCCTGCTCCGGCAGATCGACGTGGTGCGCTTCGGCGGGTTCGTCTTTGCGCCCTTGAATCCGCGCAAGATCGAGCTGTTGCGTGGCCTGTATTTCGCTCCCCGAACCTTTCAGGTGGTCCTGGACAACCTGGCCTCGATGCGAACATGGATCGCACGCCGCGATTCGGCCCTATTTGCCCACATCCCCAACGGAACCATCCTGATCGGCGCACGTGATCGGGTTCTCGATCGCGCCGCGATGCTCCGCAGTGCCCGCAGTGCGGGTGCCCGCTGGCAGGTCATCGAAACGCGGGGGACCAGTCACTTCGTCTCGCTGGATCAGCCGGGCGCAGTGCCCGCCTTCCAGGCAGGTGAATCGTCGCCGGTTCTGTCCGATGGTGGCCCGGCCGGCTGACCCTGACCGACCGGTCGTCCCGTCAGGTTGCGATAATCCGAATTTGATTTCCATCACGGGTCCGGTTGGTGTGAGCGGGGTACCATGACGCGGCACAGGGTTCCATTGGCTGCGTTTATGGCGGTAAAATCGGGCCGCGCTCTTGAACGGGTGTTCAGGGATTGTGCCGGGGAGCCGATTCAATTACATTTGTCCCCCTGTAAGGATGGCGCGAGGCTGGGCTTCATCAGCCGCATTGATCTTCGCCGTTGCATTGACGAAAACAATGAATTTCACCCGAAGGATCGGCGAAGGGCGGTGCTTTGTTCGTGGCGCTCCTGTCGTGCTGACGAGGCCAGCACAGAGAAGATCCGGAATTGGAAAACCAGATGTACCCGCAGAACGGACTGAACAGCCAGTCCGGGGAATAGGGAAAGCGGGAGTTCGGGCGTATTTTTCAGGCAATTGGGAGTTTTAGTGCAATGAATACAGTCACTGGAGCATATGGAAAGGGCGAGGCTCCGGATACCGCCGGACCACCCACCAAGTCGGCGGTACGTAATGTTCAGGAGCAGATGGCCGCCTGGAAAAACATCGACTACACCCTCATCCCTATCTTCTCGATCCTGATCGGCGGGGTGACGGTTTTTCTCATCGCTTTGACGGTCGGGGACTGGGATTACTGGCAGGATTGGCGCGACCGCCGTTGGTGGCCGTTGGTGACGCCGTTCTCCCTGATCATCCCTGCTGCAATCTTCAATTACTTTTTCTGGAAGCGTTTCCGCCTTCCCATTGGCGCAACGGCCATGATTCTGGGCTACATGTTCGGTGTCTGGGTCAGCCGTTACATGAACTTTCACATCTTCGCCAATTTCCCGATGAACTTCGTTTCTCCTTCGACGTTCATCGGCATGGGTCTTGTCCTTGACTGCACCCTGGCCTTGAGCCGCAGCTTCTTCATTACGGGCTTCATCGGAGCCTTTCTCTTTGCCATTGTGCTTTATCCGCTGAACTGGATCACCATGGCGCCGTTCCATGTGCCGGTCGAATACAACGGGTATCTGGTGACAGTGGCTGACTTGATGGGCTATCAGTACATCCGCACCGCGATTCCGGAATATGTCCGCATCATCGAAGAATCCACCCTTCGGACGTTCGGTGAGGCCGTGACACCGCTGACCGCGTTTTTTGCCGGGTTCGTCACGCTGCTGAATTACTACCTTTGGGTGTGGATCGGATCGATTCTGACGCAGAATCGCTGGCTGACTCGCTTGATCTGATCCGAAGCGGAGACGCGCTCAGGGAATAGACGAGCCCAGTGAGAGAATCGCTCGGGCTTCAAGTCAAGGAACAAACGGGTTGCCGCGCGTAACTCGTCCATTCGGGGACTGCCGAACATTATGAAGACGATGAAGCACATCAGGTTTGGAAATTGGGGGGCACTTGCACTCGCATTGCTCATTACCTTGGCCGGGCCTTTCTATAGCCCCTCGGTTGAAGCGCACGGTGAGCGTGCGCAGCAGGCAAGCTTGCGTATGCGGACCATGCACTGGTTCGATACCGAGATTCAGCCTCGCAAGATTGCGGTCAACGAGACGCTTAAAGTCAGTGGCCGCTTCATGCCGTCCGAATCGTGGCCGGAGCATATCCGCTCGGTGGAGGAAGCCGCCTTTTTGAACATCGGCGTTCCGGGTCCAGCGTTTGTTCGAGTCGACTCGCGGGTCAACGGCGTGCCGATGATCCGTTCGACCCGCTTTCATCTGGGCAAGACCTATGAGTACGAAATCACGCTCAAGGGGCGTGCCCCGGGCCGCTACCATGTCCACCCGGTCGTCAGTGTGGAAGGGGCTGGTCCCATCATCGGGCCGGCGTTCTGGGTCGAGGTGACAGGTGATCAGAAGGATTTCGAGCACACCATCACGACCATGACCGGCGAGACGATCAACCCCGAAACCTATGCCATGTCGACCATTTTGTGGTGGAACGCGCTGTGGTTCGTCATCGGCATCGCTTGGCTTGGCTGGTGGTTCCGCAAGCTTCCCGTGATTATGCCGCGCTATATCAAGGTTGAAGAGCTGGGCGACGATCAGGCGAATCAGTTGATCACCATCCCGGACATGATCGTCTCGGTTCTTTTCTTTGGCTTTGTCATGTTGGTGATCGCCGGCGGCTTCTTCTGGGCGAACTACCAGTATCCCATCACGGCGGTGTTGCAAACCGGCAAGGTCGAAGTCGAACCGCTGCCGATGCCTCCCCGCTTGGTGGAAGTGGAAGTCAACAAGGCCACCTATCGGATTCCGGGCCGCAGCTTCCAGGTGGAGATGACCGTCACCAACCGCAGCGACCATCCGGTTCAGGTCGGCGAATTCGCCGCAGCGAACATTCGCTTCATCAATGCCAAGATGTTCGACATCAAACCGCAGGATGAGCATGACTTGGTGGCGTCTTCCGGATTGCGGGTGGAAAATTCGCCCATTCAGCCGGGTGAAACGCGTACGATCACCATTTATGCCGATGATGCGCTCTGGGAAACCTATCGTTTGGTCAGCCTGATCAACGAGCCGGATGGTCGGTTCGCCGCTCTGCTGATGTTCTACGATGATCAGGGAACCCGCTATCTGCACGAAATCCAGGGGCCGATGATCCCGTCCTTTGGATGATTCCGTGACCGGATCGGGCTGGCGAGGTCATAGAATGGCCTCGCCAGCCTTTTCGGCATTAGTCCAATGACAATCGATCGTACGACATCAAGGAGAGCGAGATGTTGAAGTCGACAATTGCTTCGATGTTGCGGAGCGGGCGGCGGTCTCTCGCGGTTATGGCCGTTTCAATGGCCTTGATTTCCGGCGCTGCATGGGGTCACGGTGGCGTGTCCATCGAAGATGACATGTGCATCATGCAGGTGGGGCCGTATCGCGCTCACTTCACCGGCTATGTCCCCGAGCGGCGGGCGACCCAGGAGTTTTGCGAAGACATTCCGGATACGGGCCGGGCTATTTTCGCCATCGATTTCATTAGTGATGAGCTGCGGCGGATGGAAACCGACTTTCGCATCATTCGAGATGTGAACAATATCGGGATCAAGGCCACCTATGACGACCTGGGCACCAAGGACGATATCGAGCAGGCGACCATCTACTACAAGCCGCCCGAGCAGCTTTCGACAGGCACCTTTAATGCGACTCATACCTTTCCGGAGAAAGGTCACTTCATTGGGATCGTAACAGCGCGCCATCCGGAAACCGGAAAGGAATATGTCTCGGTGTTTCCATTTGCCGTCGGCATTTTTCGCTGGGGTCCGATCGTGACCCGTTTGGGCCTGATCATCGTCTTGGTGGGTGCTGCTGCGGCATTCTTTATCACGCGCGCATTGCGCAAGTAGACTTCGATCAAACGGTCGTTGCGCTGCGTGCGAGCTTTCTGAAAGAACTTCTGTGGCCATGGAGCGGCCCAATGAATGAGTGAGACGCCTCGCAACACCGCGGGGAGTCGGGCCTTTCAGACCAACAACGATCTTGACCCGGACCGCCTAGGGCGTGACGAATAGCGTCGGAAGCCGTTCCGGGGAGTGAGGGACGGTTTTCCATGCAAAGACGTGTGCTGTGGGTGGTTTTCGTAGTGTTGTCGATTTCCGCCGCTTTGTTGGTTCCGAGACAGTGGTATCCGCTCTCGTGGCAGGTCCAGTGGTACGAATGGTTTGGTCCCGGTGGATACCGTGAACGGCCACCCAGTGATTCAGGTCCAGAGCTGGCGGCAGAGGAATACTGTCCGGATGATGTCTTCGGGTGGCGCAAGGGGCAGGTGATCGACGGCGTCGAGATTGCACCCTCTCTTAATTGTATTGCCGACAACCCGTATCTGGTCGCGGCCGCCGTGAAGGGCACCAATAATGTGTCGCCCACGACGCTGATGCAGTCGGGATTGACGCCCGATGCTGTGGTCATGGGCCGCGACCTCGATGGCGACGGCGATCCAGACGAAGTGCATATCCGCCTGGAGGTTACCGAGCTCAACGGCAGCTCACCGGACCGACCGGATCCCATGACACAATTCGATATCGCACCGGGCATCCGGCCGGGTCTGTGGGTATTCACACCGAAATCGGTTGGCATGTCGACCGAAAACTTCGAGTCCGTCAAGGCCAACCCGCTGCTGCGTGCGCCGAGCCCGGTGATTCGTGTCGAGCAGGGCGACAAGGTCTTTCTGACGCTCGAGAACACCCACTACATGCCGCATACGATTCATTTGCATGGGGTGGATCACCCGTTTTCGCAGGATCACGGCATGCCACACGACGAATCCATGTCCGAGCATGAGGTTCACGGGCACACGGCGCCCGTCGGCAACGATGGTGTGCCGGAGACCAGCGAAGTTCCACCGATGCCTGCGCGCAGCCATACCTATGAAATCCAGCCGCGGCACGCGGGCACCATGTTTTACCACTGTCATGTGCAGTCCAACATCCATATCCTGATGGGCTTGCAGGGCATGTTCGTCGTCGAGGAGAACCGGCCCAACAACTGGGTGCAGACGCTCAATATCGCGGCCGGACAGGTTCGGCATTCATCCGTTGCGGTGCGCGAAGCATTCGACCGAGAGTATGACCTTCATTTTGAAGATATCTACAAAGGCCTAGGCGAAGTTATCCAGACTCGCATTGATCCGCGCTTGATCATCCGCGACGCACATCGACAGTTCGATATTACTCAGGCCAAACCCAGTTATTTTCTACTTAATGGCCGTTCATTCCCTTACACCATGCGCGAATCACTGGTCATCGTGAAGCCTGACGAGAAGGTGAAGTTGCGTATGCTGAACGGTGGCAACAAGACCGTTCCTGTCCATACGCATGGTCATAAACTGACCATCACGCATCTCGATGGGGTCGAAGTGCCGCCCGCCGCGCAAGTCATCAGGGATGTCGTGACCATCGACTCTGCACAACGTGTGGACGTCGTCCTGAATACCACGAATGACGGATTGCACAGCTATGGTCCCGGCATCTGGCTGACACATGATCATCAGGAAGTGGCGCAAACCAACGCCGGTATTGGTCCGGGTGGAAGCATGACCGCCATCGTCTATGAAGATTATCTGGATGATGGGGGGTTCCCGAAGGTTCAGGGCGTGGAGTGGAAAAAGTTTTTCACGCCAGAGTATTACCAGCGTGAAGTACCGGTCTGGCTCGACTACGATCCCCTGAGTCAGTTAGCCGATACCACCGGAAGCTCGCGTGAAGCTGTGCGTTTTCTGCTCCTGGGCCTTATCGGCGGGGCATGGCTTGCCGTTGTTTTCATCCTCTTGCGGCGTCCCCGTCGCCGATCTGCGATTGGAGGCTGATGTCATGAAAGGGCATCGTTACGCAACCGTCGCTCTGGCCGGGCTGTTGTGTTTGCTGCTGGCGAGCCGCGCGTTCTCCGTTGATGCGCCGCGCTCCGGGCCTGCGATGGACCACTCGCAGATGGACCACTCGCAGATGGACCACTCGCAGATGGACCACTCGCAGATGGACCACTCGCAGATGGACCACTCGCAGATGGACCACTCGCAGATGGACCACTCGCAGATGGACCATTCGCAGATGGACCATTCGCAGATGGACCATTCGCAGATGGACCATTCGCAGATGGACCATTCGGGCCACGGCGGTCATGCAGGGCACAAAATGACCCTGGATGCCGAAGGCATGGTCATGAATTGGAACGAGGATACGCTGCCGGAGGATTGCAGCGCGATCAGTCGTGATTACGCGTTCGAGGTCCACGCCGGGACGAAGTACGCGGAGCCCTACAACGGAACCATCTTCGGGATGAGTCAGCACGAGTTCCGCGTCGAGCCGTGCAGCCGGATCACCGTCACGTTCATCAACGAGGATGAGGTTCGTCACCAGTTCATGGTGCACCAGCTTCCGAAGTACCTGTACCCGCAGGGAATGTTCCACCTGGAGGCCGCTGGTGGTGCCACCAAGACCGGTACCTTCATTGTCCCGAGCGACAATCGGACCTATCTGGTGCACTGTGACCTGGCGCAGCACATGGAAAAGGGAATGAAAGGCCAGCTTGTGGTCGGGCGCGGAAGCGTAGACTTGCCGAGCGTGCCCGGTGTGACCGCAAATTTTCGCCGCGACTGGTACACCGACCCGGTCGTCTTACTGGGTGTGTTCGCGGGCGGGCTGGGCTTTTCCCTGATTGGCTTGTTGTTGTTTTTATGGCGCCGTTGAGGCCGATGCGCCGGGTGGCGGGCTGATCGCCTTGCGGGCAAACGCCATCATGTAGTCGACCCGATCCGGCCAGTCCAGATGGCGCCCCGAATGGGCACAGTACTGCGTTTCCTTGCCGCCATCCCCAGGAGGCCAACGGAGGCAGCCGTTCGATGCCCCTTCAGGTTGGCCAAGGGCGTGGTTGCATTGCGCCCACCAATCGGCGGCTTCCCGGCCGTAGCCCGGAAACAGCCGATCCCGATCACCATGCAGGACCAGAACCGACAGCGGGGCGGGGCAGTTTTCCCGCGCCAAGTCCTCGCCTCGGATCCCTGCAGCACTCGGGATGATCGCGGCTGGCCGATGGGGAAGATCAGGCAGGAAGGCCAAGGCGCTGCTCACCGTTCCGCCATCGGAATGCCCAGTGTAGATCAGGCGTTCCAGATCAACGCAGTAGCGGCTGGCCACCCGGCCGGGAACGCGTCCCAGATCCCGGATCGTGCGTTCGGTCAAACCTCGGCTGCCGGCATAGGCCACGATGAATCCAGATGCGGTCGCAGCATGCGTCAGACCGGTATAACGTTCATTCAGCGCCGGACCCAGTCCGGCCGGCGCAAAGACGACCAATAGCGGATGCGACTGTGCGGCGTCATAGTTCTCCGGTGTGCGGACCCGGATCGGGATCCCCCCGGGTGTGCGTAGATCCTGCGCATCCGGATTGGTCGGCCGAACACCGGCTGGGCAGGTGGATGGCGAGGTCCCGGTGTAGTCGTATGGGGCCTGCGCCAATGCGCCGCCCCAGTAGAGATGGCTGGCCGCCAGCCAGATCGGCAGGCCGACAAAGACGCCGCCAATGGTGATGATGAGGACCGCAAGCGGCAGATAGAATCGCAGTGGCAAAGTGCCGAAAGCCATGGATCGCCCTTTCCGGAATCAACGGGGTACGGCATGCGGGAAAACCAGCAATCGCGGTTCGGTCATTTCCTGCATGGCGTTGCGCACCCCTTCACGCCCCAGCCCGCTGTCCTTGATGCCGCCGTAGGGCATGGCGTCAGCTCGGAAGCTCGAGGACTCATTGACCACTACAGCCCCGACTTCCAGCTGATTCCACGCCGTGAAGAGCCCATCCATGTTCTGTGTAAACAGGCCTGCCTGCAAGCCGTAACGACTGTCATTGATGATTCGGAATGCTTCCTCGATCGTATCGAAGGAACGCAGAATCACCACCGGGCCGAAGGCTTCTTCCGCCCAGAGGCGGCACGTGTCCGGGACGGACTGAAGGACAGTGGCCGGAAAGACCGCGCCCTGGCGCGGGCCGCCACAGAGTTGCCGTGCGCCGCGGGACAACGCCTCTTCGACCCACGTTTCCAGACGCATGGCCTCCTTTTCGTCGATCAACGGACCGATGATCGTGTCTTCCTTGGCGGGATCGCCGGCGGCTAGTGTGGAAACGGCGGCCAGCAGACGCTCCCGGAACGGCTCTTCGAGGGAACGATGAACCAGAATCCGCTGAACGCTGATGCAGCTCTGACCGGAATTCCCAAAGCCGCCCTGGACCAGCGCGGCAACGGCCGCATCGAGGTCGGCATCTGCGGCGACGATACAACCGGCGTTGCCGCCCAGTTCCAGGGTGACCCGTTTTTTCCCCGAACGGGCCTTGAGATCCCAACCCACTTCAGCAGAACCTGTGAAGCTGAGAAACCGAAGCCGCGCATCCGTCACCAGCCGATCAGCCGCCTCACGGGTGGCGGGCAGGATCGAGAAAGCGCCATCGGGCAGATCGGTTTGCGCCAGGATAGCGCCCAGCCGCAAGGCGCTGACCGGTGTATAACTAGCGGGTTTGAGCACGAAAGGACAACCCACGGCCAAAGCCGGCGCCACTTTGTGCGCGACCAGGTTGAGCGGAAAGTTGAACGGCGTGATGAAGGCGCAGGGACCGATGGGAAAGCGGCGCTCGAACGCCAGGGCATTTCCACTCTGCGCATTCCCGCGCAAATCATGCAGTTCGCCTGCCGGACGCGCGGCTTCCTCGGCGGCCAGCTCGAAGGTGGTCAGCAGCCGGTGGATTTCGGTACGAGCGGCCCCGAGCGGCTTGCCGCCTTCCTGGACGAGGATGGCAGCCAGTTCGTTGGCCTCTTCGTGCAGGCGGGTCAGACAATGGCGCAGGATTCTTTGACGCTCATGTGGCGCGATCGCGGCCACCGCCGGCGCCGCTTCGACGGCACGGGCAATGGCTGTCTCCATCATCGAGTCATCGGCGCGACTCACAGCCCAGCGTGGCGTCCCATGGTATTTGTCCCGAACCTCGAGATGGTCGTCGGTTCGCGTCGGGCGGTTGGCAAGATAGCAGGGCAAAACCGGAATGGTCATCGAAAATCCTCCATGCGCAGGCGGGGTGTCGAACGAGAAGGTCGGCAGTGCGCTTCGCTGTCTTCGAAAGACTGCTGCGCTCGGCAGCCGTTCCCGATCCATGCCGAGCCCCGCGGGGGTCGTGGTGCTCATGCTGCTGGTCATGACGATGTCCGCCGCCAGCGCAGATCCACTCCGGCGCACGCTGATGATGGACGACCGCGTGTTGAACGTCGAGGTGGCGGATACCCCGGATGCGCGCAAGCGAGGACTTGCCCGGCGAGCAGCACTGGCCGATGGCACCGGCATGCTGTTCGTTTTCGAACGGCCGCGAGCGGCTTGCTTTTGGATGAAAGAGACCGTCTTTCCGTTGCGCCTGGTCTTCATCGATGTGCACGGAACGATCGTCCAGCGCGCGTTGCTCGAACCCGAGGACGAGCGCCGCGTCTGCGCTCGCCAGGCCGTGCCATATGCGCTCGAACTGACTCCCGGCAGCCCGTTCGAGCGGCGGCTTCGGGTCGGGCGCCGGATATCCGGGTTGCCTGGGACGGCGCCGATTCCGGCCGGTCAAGACCGATAGCCCGGTTCAGGCGGTAACGATGCCCAATACACCGAGGGTTAGCGCGGTGCAACCCAGCACGGCCACCAGACCATGGCCCACGATCATGAATCGGGGCGCATCGTGGCCAAGGAACCGGCTATAGATCGTCACGCTACAGCCGCCCAACGCCGCCAGGACATAGAGCCAGAAGGCCCACCACAGGGCCGTGGTGCCGATGCTGCCCGCGGCAAAATAAAGGACGACCAAGCCCACCACGCCGCCTGCACCGTGCCCCATGGCCATGGTGATCGGAACAGTGTCGTGTGTGAAGTGGCGATAGGCCAGCAGCAAGCCACCCAGAAATACCATCACGAAGATGATCAGCGCCAGATACAACATGACTCCTCCTTGAGCATCTCCGTTTCAGTCCATTGCGATGATGCGCCGCGTTGCTCAGCGTCGGCTGGATTGGGTGGCGCCAGCTTGATCTGGGTCAAGGCATCCGATCCTGGCCACCCATCGGTCACCGATGTGCTCAATCGCTTTCGGGTATCAGAAAACGCCGCGCCATACGCAACAGTGTCGGGAGATCGTCGATCACGGCGTCCGGGCGATGCGGGTGACGGATGGTTCCGGGGAAGATCTTGTCGATCCAGGAGGCGTCCCAGTGCGCGCCGTTGTAGAACACCGACGTTACTTCCGCTTCTTTCGCCGCAACGACATCCGTGGTGCTGTCCCCGACATACCAGCAGGCGGCTGACGGTTCGGCGTCGAGGTTGTCCAAGGCTTTGAGAATCACATCCGGTGCGGGTTTGCGGTGTGGCACGTCGTCGCCGCAAACCATGGTGTCGAACAGATGTTCCCACCCGTTGCCATCCACCACGGCAATTTCGTGACTCATGAATTCCCGGCTGCGATTGGAAATGACCCCGAGCGTGATTCCCAGTTCGCGCAGCGCCTCGAGACTGGTGCGCATGTCCGGCTCCATCGGATGAACCTCGCCGTAGTGATTCCGGTAGCAGCGGTCGAAGGCGTGATGGGCGATGCGTTTGGCTTCGTCATCCGGTCCGAACAGCAGCTCGAAGATATCGGTCCGCGAAATCTTCCGGGCTGCCTTGATTTTGGGATGCAGGCGCCGGTAACGGCGGATGTAGCTTACCAGCTTGGCATCTTCCACCGTCTTGGATTGGCTGGGCTTGAGCACCCGTTCCAGCAGGCCCAGCTCCTCGAGGTGCGGCAACACATCATCCACGGCGTGGTACATGGCATCCAGGGTATCCACCAAGGTGGCGTGCCAGTCGAACAGGATGATGCGGGGGCGTGCGTGCGGCAGTTGCAGGATGCTCATGGCGGCCTGTCGGGTGCAGTGGATGGCCCAACCATGATGCGGCGAGGCGACCGGGATGGGAAGTCGTCGTTGTCGGTGATCCGGCGCTCGTGACCCATGGCCGCTGTGCACAAAAACGCATGCCCCGCGTTCGCGGGGGAAAGCGGGGCATGGAAGACCGCATCGGGTCTGGTCAGACTGCCGGTGCCGGGGTATGCGGTTTGACCGATTCCCGGGCGGCATCGATCAGCTGCGGTATGCCGCTGTGCAGATTCGCCTGGCGGGCCAGTTCACGTTCTCGTTCATTGGCCCAATGCCGGTCCCACTCGATCAGCTTGGGCGTCATGACGCGTTGCCATAGCGGCGGGACCAGCGCCATCAGAAATGCCGTGATGTAGCCGGTGGCGTACATGGGCGCGTCCCGGAAGGGCTTGAGGTTCCAGAACTCCACACTGGCATCGGCATGGTGGTGGGAATGCCGGCCGATCCCGACCGTGTACCAGTAGGTGGCCCGGTTGTTGGTGTTCCAGGAATGCCGGGGCTGGACGGGATCGACGGGATCGCGGACCAGGCCGTAGTGTTCGGTGTAGTTGGCCAGTTCCAGGATTACATGGACCGCCAGTGCGTTGATGAGGAACAGCACGACTCCCAGGATTCCCGCAGCCCAGAACGCGAACAGCACGATGGCGGCTTCCATGGCGTAGCTGCGCACCAGGCGGTTGCGCCAGCCATAGGGCGCGGCCCCGATCTTGCGGCAGCGATCGGCCTCCAGATGCCAGCAATTGCGATATTGGCCGATGATGGAGCGCCAGACGAAATGGTAGAAGCTTTCGCCCCGCACCGCGGTAGCCGGATCGGCATCGGTCCCCACCGTGGCGTGATGGCCATAGGGATGTTCGATGGAAAAGTACGTCATCATGCTGAAGGCTTCACCCAGCCGGCCCATGAAGAACGAGAAGGGTTGTTCGGTGCGATGGGTCAGTTCGTGACCAATCACGATCGCGCCGTTGACCGTGGCGACGGCCAGTGCCGCGGTCGCTCCGAGGTACTCCAGTGCGCCATCGCTGGCGTGTGCTGCGATCATGTCAAAGCCCGTCAGGCTCTGAACCAGCGCGGCGATCCCCAGAAAATCCCCGGGAGCGGTGGCCTGGCGTACCACCCAGCAGAACAGCGCAAATGCCACCAGGATGATCGGCACGACCGAATACATCATGGCGTAGAAGATCCAGGGATGCGCGTAGTGATATTCCCGGTCGTCGTTCCCGAGCACCAGGTCGCCCAGGAAAAAGACGGCCAGAAACAGCAGGGCGATCTGCCACATGGCAGCGCCGCCCACAATGAGCGCCGCGCAGGCCAGAAGGCCCAATGCGGGAAGAATGTAAAAGCGGGCGTAAGCCCAGAAATGTCCTTCTTTGATCGCGGTCGTCGCGGTAATGGTCATCGTCATCCTCCTGAACGAAACAAGGCCCTGCGCGGCGGCGCTGGGCCGACCCTCATGACCCTCTTCACGCATTGTTGTTGTGATGTGCGAGGCAAGTGATTGTCAATGGCGGTCCGCCGCCTGCCTCGCCGGACCTCCTGATACAGTGCGTCAGATCAACGCTACGGCATGACCGGGCCGTACGGCACTGATGCAGATCAAATACCTGACTCAGCGAGTCTCGGGCAGGAAGGGATAATCGGTATAGCCGTGCGCGTCGCCGCCGTAGAAGGTGGCTGGATCGGGGGTATTGAGCGGCGCATCCTGTGCCAGCCGAGCCACGAGATCGGGATTGGCAATGTAGAGCCGGCCGAAGGAGAGGAGATCGGCCCGATCCTGCGCCCGCGCCTGCAGGGCGCGCGTCCGGTCATAGTGCCCGTTGGCAATGTAGGGGCCGCCGAAACACCGGCGTAGCGCCTCAAAATCGAACGCCGGTGGCGTTTCTTCATTCGGCGCCCACTCCACGGCGTGCAGATAGGCCAGCCCGTAACCGGATAGATGCTCGGCAACGGCGTTGAACAGGACTTGCGGGTTACTGTCACTCATGTCGTTGACGCGGCTGGCAGGCGAAATGCGCACGCCGACGCGGCGCGCGGGAACGGCGCGCACCACCGCTTCGACCACTTCGCTCAGGAAGCGCAGCCGGTTGGGGATGGAACCGCCATAGGCATCGGTGCGGCGGTTGCTGCCGTCCCGCAGGAATTGGTCGATCAGATAGCCATTGGCCGCATGGATCTCCACGCCGTCGAACCCGGCCTGCAGCGCGCGTGCGGCGGCTTCGCCGTACTGAGTGGCGATGACGGGAACTTCTCCGGGTTCCAGTGCGCGTGGGGTGAGGAACGGCTTCGGACCGGTCCACGTGAAGGCATTCCCTTTCGGGAAAACCGCGGACGGCGCGACCGGCAGCGCTCCGCCGGGCTGATAGCCCGGCAGCGAGATCCGGCCGACGTGCCAGAGTTGGCCGAAGATGCGTCCGCCCGCCTCGTGTACGGCCTGGGTGATGGGCCGCCAGGCGCGGATGTGGCCATCGGTGTAAAGGCCCGGGACATTGGGATAACCCACCCCTTGTGGGCTGATGACCACACCTTCGCTCACGATTAACCCGGCGCTGGCGCGCTGGGCGTAATAGCGCGCCGCCAGCTCGCCCGGCGTGTTGTCGGGCTGGGCACGGCTGCGGGTCAGCGGCGCCATCACGATGCGGTTGGGAAGGGTCAGGTCCCCGAGTTGGAACGGCGTGAACAGATCGTCGTCGGCCATGCGATATTCCTGCGTTGAACCGATTGGCGGAACCGCCCTAGGCGGCGACGTTCCAGGTGCTCACGATGTCGTGAACGAACTGCAGTTTCGTCCGAATTGGCGCGGTGAGCGTGAACGGGTAGGCGTCATCCAGGCCCATGCTGCGATTGAGCGCGTTGGACAGCACGCTGAGGCTGAACCATTGGTCCATCAGCGCGCTGAAATCCTCGCTACGCCGGATGGTGAGCATGTCGGGTTGCGGGGCATGATCTCCGGGAATGCGACGCAGGCGCACGCCGAAATCCTCGGCGGTCTCGAGTGTATCGAGCATGTGAATGTAGTGCGCCCAGGTTTCCGCCCAGTCCTCCCATGGATGGGCACTGGCATAGGCGCTGACGAAGTGATCCGACCAGTCGGCAGGTGGGCCTTGTTCGTAGTGCCGTTTCAGGGCGTTGGCATAATCCGCTCGTTCATCGCCGAAGCAATCGCGAAACATGTCCTCGCGGTTGGTGTCCCGGATCAGCCGATCCCAATAGTAGTGGCCCAGTTCATGTCGAAAATGCCCCAGCACGGTGCGGTAATCCTCGCCCATATGCTCGCGATGGCGGGTGCGCGCGATCGGATCTGCTTCGGCGAGATTGAGCGTAATCAGGCCATTGTCATGGCCGGTCAGGACAGGCGCCTGCCCCGGCAGTGGCTTGGTAAACTCGGTATCGGGATGCTTGTCGGCCAGAAAATCGAAGGCAAGGCCCCGGTTCGGGTCATCGACTTTGCTGGCTATCGGTACGCCCAGCTGAATCAGCGTATAGAGGGCATGGCGCTTGGCCTGTTCCAGCGTGTGCCAGTAAGCCACGTTCTGCGGAACCGACAGATCGGGAATGGTCTGGTTGAGGCGGCAGGATGGGCAGAGTGCGGCATCATCGCCGGGTGGGATGAGCCAGTTGCAGATGCCATGCTCGACCTGGTTGCCGCAGGGCTGGTACACCGCGGCGGCGTCATCAGGCGGGTGCAAACCCGAATCTGCGCTTTGTAGCGCGGCGATCTGCAGCCGGTCGGGCAGAAAGCCCACGGTATGGCCGCATGCCGAACAGGCGGAATTCTGGAAAAACAGCGTATTGCCGCAGACGCAATGTCCCACTTTCATGGCGCGCTCCTTTGTTCTCGGGAGCTGAGTTAGAGTCGCAAAGCCGGCAATCGTGCGGTCTGTATCGGGCGGCTACGGGCGGTGCTGCCGGGTCCGGATTCACGCCGCGAGGTAGCGGTCTTTCATGCGAACGTAGTGCGCTGCGGAATAGGCGAGGAACTCACGTTCTGCCGGCCGCAGCGGCCGCGCCGGTCGGGCGGGACTGCCGACATACAGCCAGCCGCCTTCCAGATGCTTGCCCGGCGCAACCAGGGCGCCCGCACCCAGCATGACCTCGTCGTCCAGAACGGCATCGTCGAGGACCAATGCGCCCATGCCGATCAGGCAGCGCGCGCCGATGCGGCAGGCATGCAGGACGGCGCGATGGCCCACGGTCACCTCCTGTGCGATCACCAGACTGGCCCCGCCGGGGGAATAGGGCCCATCGTGGGTGACGTGACAGATGGCACCATCCTGAATGTTGCTGCGTGCGCCAATGCGAATGCGCTCGACATCGCCGCGCAATACCGCGCCCGGCCAGACCGACACGTCATCGGCCAGAGTCACCTGCCCGATGACCGTGGCATCGGGGTCGATGTAAACCCGCTCGCCCAGCTGGGGGTGGGCGTCGAGATACGATCGTACGGACATGGCGGGCCTCTTCAGCGCAACGTCACGACTTCTTCAGCCGTCGTGGGGTGGATGGCAATGGTGTGATCGAAATCGGCCTTGGTGGCGCCCATGCGAATGGCGACCGAAAATCCCTGCAACGCTTCATCGACGCCGGGGCCGATCATATGCAGGCCGACGACGCGTTCTTCATCGCCGGTCGTGACCAGCTTGACCACCGTACGTGGCTTGTCTTCGGTCATGGCGTGATAGAGCGGCACGAAAGCGCTCTCATACACCCGTACAGCATCGCCGAAACGATCCCGTGCCTGCATCTCGCTCAAACCCACGCTGGCCACGGGCGGATGGGTGAACACCACGCTCGGAACCATTTCGGGATCAATGGGCGGCGGATTGCCATGACCGAACAGCCGTTCGGCGAGGCGGCGGCCGGCGGCGATCGCCACCGGGGTGAGGGCTGGCTCGCCGGTGACATCACCGATGGCATAGAGCCCTTCCACGGGCGTGCGCGCCTGGGCATCGACCCGCAGCACACCGTCCGGATCCGGCGAGATCCCCACCGTATCCAGACCGAGCTGGAGCAGGTTGGGCACCCGGCCGGTTGCCCAGAAGAGCGCATCGAAGGGTTCGCACCGGCCATCCGCGCCCGTGACCACGATCTGGCTGTCCGCCGTTTTTTCGACGGTCTTCACTGCATGATCGAATTGCACGGTGATGCCCTGAGCGACGAAGGCTTCGGTCAGCTGCTGTCCCAGCCGTGCATCAAAGGCCTTGAGCAGGCGATTACCACGCACCAGCAACTGCACTTCACTGCCCAATGCCGCCAGCACGCTGGCCAGTTCCACGGCGATATACCCTGCGCCGACCACGGCCGCGCGCGCCGGCAGCGCGGGGAGCTGGAAGAAATCATCGGAAGTAAGGCCCCATTCGGCGCCCGGGAGGTTCGGTCGATAGGGAAGGCCGCCGGTCGCAATCACGATGTGCCGCGCGCGCAACAGCTGCTCGCCAGCGCGCACCCGGCCCTCGCCTTCGAGCCTGCCAGCAGCGCGAACGTGAACAATTCCACGCTGTTCCAGCTGGCGGGCGTAGATCCCGCCAAGCCGCTCGAGATAAGCGACGCGCTTTTTTGCCATCCCGGGCCAGTCGAAAGATGTGGCCGCCGGCGGCGACCAGCCGTACTCGCCTGCGTGGTGCAGATGATGGGCGACTTCCGCAGCGTTCCAAAGAATCTTTTTGGGAACGCAGCCCCGATGGACGCAGGTTCCACCGAGCTCCGCCGGTTCGAGCAGGGCCACCCGTGCGCCCAGTTCGGCGGCCCGTTTGGCCGTGGCCAGGCCGCCACTGCCTCCACCGAGTACCAGATAGTCGAAGTCGATGGTTTCACTCATGAAGTGGATTCCTTTGCGCCGCCAGGAGGGAAAGATTCTGTGCTCGTGTGAGCGGGCTGGCATTGTCATCCGTTGAGACAAGGATCAGGGATTCGCCGTGGATGGCCTTTGCATCCGGGACAAATCCGGACCAGCCGGTCGCGTCGTGGTGAAGCTGTGCTGCGGCGTGCGTTTGCACCGGTGAGTCCGCCGCGCGCAGTTTTCAAGGGCCCAACCTGGCGTGAGGTCTTCAATGCCCCTGTGACCCTGTTTAGGCAGTATGCCACCGAGCTGGGGCAGAACGAACCCCTCTGGCCGGCCGATCCGTCCTGGCCGAGGCATGCACCATAGGGTCGCTGGCTCGCAGTGGTGCACGTCACCGGCGGGAAGGCATCTGCAGCATCGCGGTGTTGCTGTTCAAGGCGTCACCGCCTATGGTTTCTGGCGGCTCGGTGATCGAGTGATGTCGAGAGAAGCTTGATTCACCTGCACGTCGCAACAAGGGGTATCCGTCATGGAGGCAGCCATGGGGAACGGGAAAGCACCGCACCACACCACACCCTATGGAAAAGACTGCTGGATTAAGATCATGGCGTCAGGCGAGATGGCGCTGCCAAGGGAGCATGATTGGTGGCTGCACGCGCCGTGATCGCGGGCCGCTGATCGAATATCCCGGTATACCAGCCGCCAAAGTCAGTGCGGTGAGGTGTGCTGATACCGTGTCGCGCTAACCGAGAGTGAGATTGGTCGGGAGGGCGTTGGGTGCTGCCCCCGGGCGGGGCCTTGGGGCATTCTGACAACGCCCCGATTGGTCATGTGGTGCGCTAAAGCGCGCCGAAGAGTGCGCGTATGGTGGCGTGGTATCGGGGGCTCATCAGCCGTGGCTGAATCGAATCCGAGGAATTGTTCCGGCTTCATTTCTTGGGTCGATGAAGCGCCGCCACGGTTCGGTTCTGCATGAACCGGATTGAGGCTGCGGTCTGTTTACGCGCATGTACATCTGAAATGCGAGTTCGAGGTGGTTTGGATGCGTGTTCGTTCGATCGATATGAATGATAAAGCGGACGCTATCGGGATTCTGGCAGAGGCGTTTCGTGATGATCCCATCATGAACTGGATCTCGGACAAGCCGGGCTTCGTTCGCTTGATGTTCGATGTCACGCTACCGGTTTTTTTGCCCCGCGGTTGTTGCTACATGACCGAAGGCGGAGAGGGCGCAGCGGCGTGGCTGGGGCCGGGTGAGCGGCTGAAGTGGCCGTTTACCCTCGTCAACGTCTTCAGGATGCTCAAGTTGATCGGTCCGCTGGCGATGATCCGGCTCGCAATCAGCGGAAACAAGACAGAGAGGCTGCATCCAGAAGCCCCGCATTACTATCTTTTTGCCATTGGTGCCCGCCGTCAGTTTCAAGGCCAGGGCGTGGGGACTGCCCTGATGAAAGCGGTTCTGGAAAGATGCGATGAAGCGCGGGTGCCTGCTTATCTGGAGAACTCCCGGGAAGAAAACCTGAAGTTCTACCTAGGCCATGGATTCAGGGTCATCGACGAAATTCGCTTTACGGGTCATGCGCCGACGTTGTGGATCATGTGGCGCGACCCCCGATAAGCGGCGATTAAGCGAAGCGGATGGGACGGGTCCGGTCTGTTCTGAATCCATACGAAAGTGGCCGGTGTGACACATGGTGTTCAGGCCGAAATCAGGTCGAGTTCCGCAACAGAACGACTTCGCTTCGGTGGACTGACGAAGGCCGTGACCCCGATCGGCGTCGCACTTTCGTTCCATCATGGCCGCGTCGAATGAGGTCACCGGCGGCGGCCGCGGCATCTTCTCGCGAACGCCGTCCCGGTGGGTGCAGCTCGCATTGCCCGTTCAGCACTGCCGGATGGGCGGGGAGACCCAGCGATGCTAGAGTGATGCGATGGTCACCCGCTTGAAGAAAACGTATCAGGAATCCGCTGTGCATGAATGATAATCCACTGCTTGGTCTTTCCGGACTACCGCCTTTTTCGCGCATTCGCCCCGAACATGCCGAACCAGCGGTTCGGCAGCTCATCGAGGCCAATCGCCAAGCCTTGGCCGAGCGTCTCGCCGCGGGCGGTCCTTACACGTGGGAAAATCTGGTCGACTCGCTCGAGTCGCATGAAGATGCGCTGGAGCGTGCGTTTGCGCCGGTGAGCCACTTGAGCGCGGTGTGCGACAGCCCGGCCTGGCGTGAAGCCTACAACGCCTGCCTGCCCCTGCTCAGCGCTTATGCCACTGAGGTGGGGCAGAACGAAGCGCTCTATCAGGCCTATCAGTCCCTGGCGGATCAGGCCGACGAATTGGGGTTGGATGCCGCACAGCGCCGCGTGATCGACAATGCCCTGCGCGATTTCCGGCTTGCCGGCGTGGCCTTGCCCATGGAGCAGAAAGCCCGGTTCAAGGAAATCGTGCAAGCACTCTCCTTGGCATCGAACAAGTTCAGCGAGAACATCCTCGATGCAACCAACGCTTGGACACGGCATCTCACCGATGCTTCGGCGCTGGCGGGGCTGCCGGCTTCGGCGCTGGATCAATTGGCCCAAAACGCCGCTCATCAGGGACTGGAGGGGTATCTGGTGACCCTGCAGGGCCCGTCCTATCTGGCGGTGATGACCTACGCGGATGATCGCGAACTGCGCCGCGAGGTCTATACCGCCTACGCCACCCGCGCCTCGGATCAGGGTCCGCATGCGAGGCGCTGGGACAACGCACTGTTGATCGATCAGATTCTCGCGCTGCGCCACGAAGCCGCACAGATGCTCGGATTTGCGAACTATGCCGAGGAGTCACTGGCTACCAAGATGGCGCCCGATGTCGACAGCGTCGAAGGTTTTCTGCTCGACCTTGCGGCGCGCGCGCGCCCTGTGGCGGAAGCCGAGCGCAACGAACTGGCGCAGTTTGCCAAAAGCCGGTCGAGCGATGATTTCACGCTGGAGCCTTGGGACGTGGCCTATTGGAGCGAAAAACTGCGGCTGGCGCGTCATCGCTTGTCCGAGGAAGAGTTGCGGCCCTATTTTCCTGCGCCGAGGGTGATCGACGGGCTGTTCAGTCTGATCGGCCGACTGTTCGGCGTGCATTTCGAACCGGTCGAAACCACCGAGCGCTGGCACCCGCAGGTGCAGCTGTATGCGCTGCGGGATGCGCAGGGACACCCGCGTGGTCACGTCTACCTCGACCTTTACGCTCGTCCGGAAAAGCGCGGCGGCGCCTGGATGGCCGATGCGGTGAGCCGTCGCCGGATTGGCCAGACCGTGCAACTCCCGGTGGCGTTCATCGTCGGCAACTTTACCCCGCCGGTCGGACAGCAGGCCGCCCTGTTGACGCATGACGAAGTGCTGACGCTCTTTCACGAGTTCGGGCACGGACTGCATCACCTGCTGACCGAAGTCGATCACCTGCCGGTGTCGGGAATCCATGGCGTGGAATGGGACGCTGTCGAGCTGCCCAGCCAATTCATGGAGAACTGGGCCTGGCAGCGAGACGTGTTGGACCTCATCAGCGGCCATGTTGAAACCGGTGAGCCGCTGCCGGACAGCTTGTTCCAACGGATGATCGATGCGCGCAATTTCCAGATGGGGATGCAGTTCGTGCGTCAGATCGAGTTTTCGCTGTTCGATCTACGGCTGCATCGGACATTCGATCCGTCCACTGGCGGACGTGTACAGGCAATTCTGGAGGCGGTGCGTCGTGAGGTTGCGGTGATCCATCCGCCGGCCTGGCATCGTTTCCCGAACAGTTTCTCTCACATCTTTGCGGGCGGCTACGCGGCGGGCTACTACAGCTATAAATGGGCCGAGGTGCTCTCGGCCGACGCATTTGCCGCGTTCGAAGAGGCCGGCCTGTTCGATCCGGTTACCGGCCGCCGATTCCTGCGCGAAATCCTGGAAGTGGGTGGGTCGCGTCCGGCGGCGGCCTCGTTCGAGGCGTTCCGCGGACGGGAACCGACCATCGAGGCCCTGCTGCGCCACAGCGGGATTGCCGCCTGAGCCACCCAGCCCGGTTCGGGTATCACGGCATCGGCGCGGGTCGCGGTCACCGCTGGGCGCGCAGGCGCCGGGCCAGCGCTTTGCGCCGATTTTCCACGCGGGTGCGTTCGATGTCGTCCAGGTCCGGCTCTTGCAGCGCATAGGTCATCTGCGTGATGGCTTCCCGCGTCTGTCCCTGAAACGCCAGATATTCACCCAGATAAACATGGGCTTCGCCTTTTCGGCCCAACTCCTCGGCTGCTTGCGCCAGCAGACGCAGGCGGCGGCCGGTCACTTCCGGCGTCGCGGAGAGCGCTTCGAGCTGCGTGTAGGCATCCTGGGCTTTGCCTTGGAGCAAGAGCGCGCGGGCATAGCCGAGCGACAGGACGCTATCGCCCGGGAATAGATTCAATGCCGTCCGGTAGGTGGCCAGCACGGCGTCATTCTGGCCGTTGGCTTGCTGTGCTTCGCCCAGGGCCTGCCGGTATTCGGGGATCTCAGGGTGATCACGCACCAACGCCGTGAATTCGTTTACCGCCGCCGGGTGCTGTCCCTGACGCAGCAGCGTCAGTCCCAATCCGTACCGGGCCGCTTCCAGCGCCGTCCCTTGGCTGCGATCGATCTCGGTTCGGAATGCGGTCTGACTGGCAATCAGGTCGTCTCCGGTCAATGCGCGCGCGCGGGCACGCATCAGGAGGTACGCTCGCGATGGCGCGGATCGCGTCTTCGGAGCAGCGACCATCCTTGCGCGGTCGGTGGCCTCGCTGATGCGCTCGGTGCTGAGTGGATGGGTGCGCAGAAAATCACTGTAGGCGGTTTCATAGAACCGGCTCTGCTGGGCCATCAGCTCGAAGAAGCTCGGCATGCCGTTCGGATCGAACCCCGCGTCCGCCAGAAGCCGCATACCGATCCGGTCTGCTTCCTTTTCATTCTGCAGCGTGAAGGAAATGGCGTTTTGCACCGTTGCGGCCATGCCGGCGGACACGGCACCCTGCACCATCTGCGGGTTGCCGGAGCCCGCGCCGGCCAGAATGGCGGCCACCATGGCCGCGCCGGTGAGGATGTTGGCCTGGCGGCTATCGGCCATGCGCCGCGCGATATGGCGCTGGGACACATGGGAGACTTCATGGGCGAGTACGCCGGCAAGCTCGCTTTCATTGCGGGTCTGGATGATCAGTCCGGTGTTGACGCCGACATAACCGCCGGGCAGGGCAAAGGCGTTGATGCGACTGTCCCGCACAGCAAAAAACAGGAACGGATCTCCGGCCGCCGTGCTTTGGGAGACCAGACGTTGGCCAAGGGATTGCAGATAGCGATCCAACAGCGGATCGTCCAACAGCGCATTCATGGCCCGCAGTTGATGCAGGACCTCTTCTCCAAGCCGGGCTTCCTCCGTCGGCGAGAGCACCTCATCCACGCTATTGCCCATATCGGGCAACAAACTGGCCGCAGGCAGAGCCATCGGGAGGCCGGCGAGCCCGAGGCAGGTCAAACCGATGCGGAATGGATTCAGGGCGGATCGCGCGGACACGGAAACCTCGCGGGACAAGAAATGGTCGATGCAGAAGCGAAGATTAGACGATGGGCGCCGATAGATTGTTCCAGACACCCCAAAACTCGGAGGAGAAACTACCATGAGCGCCCCGATTCGGGAATTCGATGTATCCGGTGTGGCGGCACCGTTCTACGTCTTGCGGGCCAAGCAGGTGCTCGATCAGATGGCGGTGGGTCAGATTCTCGCGCTGACCACCGATGCACCCCATGCGCCCCGGGAAATTCGCAGTCTGGTCGAGCACCTCGGACATCAGCTGGTTTCTGGTGAGGCGACGGGCGGCAGTCATCGATTCATGATCCGGCGCTTGTGAATCAGTCCAGTCTGGTTTGGGAGCGGACTTTAAGCCGCGCCGTGCGAGAAAACGGTGTGGCGGGTGTGCCCCGCTGCCCAGCGCCGCGCATCCGCACGAGTCTCGCACGAGCAGCGATCTGAATCAGCGCATGACTTGGGGGTGCGCTCTTCGGTGGGTCTGCGTATGGGCCATGGATTGGTCGCAAGCGCCCGCCGCCGGCTGCGCGCGTGATGCCGATGAGCTCGGTCAGGCTGCCGTGGGGTGATGGGAAGTGCTATTGCCGCATGGATGCCAGCACCTGATCGATGTTGGCATAAGCCTTACGCAGCCAGACGCGGGCGCGCTGGCGCTCCATCAGGCTCATGCGCGGCCCCTCGCCGTCAACCACGTTGGCGGCCGCCCAGAAGCTGAGTTCCCGCCGGTCGATGCGGCGCATGGTCTCGGCATGCAATGCCGGCAGGGCCATCTGGGACTGTAATGCCGGCAGCGCCTCGATGGCGCTGAAATCCGATCCGCGGCCTAGATTCTTGACCGCCACACAGCGCAGCTTTTCGCCATGGACATCCAGGAACTGTTCGATCAGCTGCACGGAATCGACGCTATCGTCCACCAGATACCAATACACCACGGGGATCTGCATTTCGTCACACAGCGACAGGACGTCGTTATCCTCGATCCAGCGCTGCAGCAGGCGCTGGCTTTGCGCCGGCAGATCGATGAGTACCGCGCGCTCGCCATCGAGTGCTGCTTCCATGATGCGGTCCGCATCCTCGAAGCGTTCCAGGTCCACCGGCTGCGTAAAGTCCTGGTAGTAGCGGCTGAGGGTGGTATGGGATCGGTCGGCATCCAGCCCGGTATGGGCCTGGCCCTTATCCAGGAAATACTGGGACAGCAACCGAGCCATCACGGACTTGCCAACGCCGCCTTTCTCGCCACCGACGAAGTGGATCATGCTCATGGGTCACCTCTGATGTCAGCCAATATCGATTGCGAAAATGCGACGCTGGGCATTATGGCACCGATCCGGACGGCGCTTGAGAGGGCATCGATGACAAGACGGTGATCCGTCATGCCAAGGGCCGCGCCCTGCACGTCAGGGTGCGGCCATGGTTCAGTTTCGAGGGTCGATCAGAGGATCTCGGCCGCATGGTCGGCCAGCCGTGAGCGCTCGCCGCGCACCAGCGTGATGTGTCCGCCGTGCGACCAGGTGCGGAAACGGTCCACCACATGAGTCAGCCCTGAGCTGGTTTCGGTCAGGTAGGGCGTATCGATCTGGGCCACATTGCCGAGACAGACGATCTTGGTGCCGGGGCCCGCTCGTGTGATCAGGGTCTTCATCTGCTTGGCGGTGAGGTTCTGCGCCTCGTCGATGATCAGGTAGCGATTCAGGAAAGTCCGGCCGCGCATGAAGTTGAGCGAGCGGATCTTGATGCGATGGGCCAGCAAATCCTGAGTCGCGGCTCGCCCCCAGTCGCCGCCTTCGTCGCTATGGGTCAAGACCTCCAGATTGTCCATCAGCGCCCCCATCCAGGGCGTCATCTTTTCTTCCTCGGTGCCGGGCAAAAAGCCGATGTCCTCGCCCACGGGGATGGTCACCCGAGTCATGAGAATTTCCCGGTAGCGATTCATTTCCAGGCACTGGGCGAGCCCGGCGGCAAGCGCCAGCAGGGTTTTGCCGGTGCCCGCGCCACCCAGCAGCGTCACGAAATCGATATCGGGGTCCATGAGCAGATTCAAGGCAAAGCTTTGCTCACGGTTGCGGGCGTGCACGCCCCAGATGGCGTTCTCGCGGTAGTTGCGCAGAATCTCGATGCGGGCCGCACCCTGGGCTACTTCGCGTACGATCCCTTCGAAGCCACCATCTGGCGTATACAGGCAGAGATTGGGTGTCCAGCTGCCGACCTTGGGTCCAATGACCCGGTAGAACGTCCGGCCCTTCTCGTTCCAGGAGGCCATGTCCTTGCTGTGGGTGTTCCAGAAATCCTCCGGCAGCTCCTCCCATCCGCGGTAAAGCAGATCGGCATCGTCCAGTACCTGATCGTTGAAGTAGTCCTCCGCGCACAGCCCCATGATGCTGGCCTTGATGCGCAGATTGATGTCCTTGGACACCAGCACGACTTCGCGGTCAGGATGCTGCGACTGCAAGGCCATGACGGTTGCCAGCAGCGTGTTGTCGGGCTTGAGTCCGGGTAACGTCACCGGGATGGTGCTGGTCGGCAGCGGCTCGGTCTGGAAGTACAGGCGCCCGCCACAATCGCGCTGGGGCGCATCCGATGAGGCCGTGCGGACAAGCGGCAGTCCTGCTACCACCGCGTGACGATCGGCGCTCTGCATCAGCTCATCGAGAAAACGGCTGACCTGCCGGACATTGCGGGCGACTTCCGATGTGCCTTTCTTGGCGGCATCGAGCTCCTCCAGCACGACCATGGGAATGAAGACGCCATGCTCCTCAAAGCGGAACAATGCGGTGGGATCGTGCATCAGGACATTCGTATCGAGAACATAGAGCCGGGTACGCTCGGCTTCCGGCAGGGACTCCTCGATCAGGTCCTCGGGACGGCTGCGGCGGCGGCGGGCGGAGCTGACCGGCGGCGTCATAGGCTGTGCTCCTGCCGAAGGGCCTTGACCGCCTCGAGCACCTCCGGCACATGGCCGTCCACTTTGACCTTGCGCCAGATGCGCGCGACGCGCCCTTCCATGTCAATCAGGAACGTACTGCGCTCCACGCCCATCACTTTGCGTCCATACATATTCTTTTCCTTGAGGACCTCGAACATGCGGCATAAAGCCTCATCGATATCGGCGATCAGCGGGAAAGGTAGGTCGTACTTCGTGCCAAATTTTTCATGGGACGCCAGGGTGTCCCGGCTGACGCCGATCACCTGGGCGCCCAATTCCTGAAATGCCGGCAAATGGTCGCGGAAGTCCTGTCCTTCGGTCGTGCAGCCGGGGGTGTCGTCCTTGGGATAGAAATACAGCACGGTGATTTTGCCTTTCAGGCTTTTCTCGGAAACCTTGAGGCCTTGGGTGGCCATGACGTTGAAAGGCGGGATCAAGTCACCAGGTTCAGGAAAGGGCATGGCGAAAACTCCGGGATGCTGAAGCGGTGGGGGGGTCATTATGCACCTTGCCGCATCGGCGGCTGGGCGGGAAATACGGCCTCCTGATGCAAATGCGCTTGTTGCCGTGCGCGGTGGGGGGTAACATCGCAAGCTTTACTTTTGGAGCCGGTCATGATTACGGGCAGTCTCGTTGCCTTGGCCACACCCATGCATGCCGACGGGGCGATCGACTGGGAAGCATTTGCCCGATTGATCGAATTCCACATCGAAGCGGGAACCGACGGGATCGTGGTGGCCGGAACAACCGGCGAGGCGTCTACACTCAGCTTTGCCGAGCATTGCGCACTCGTCCGCGAAGCGGTGGCGCTCGTCCGCGGGCGGGTTCCGGTGATTGCCGGAACCGGCGCCAATGCCACTGCCGAAGCCGTCGAGTTGACCCAGGCCGCGAAGGATGCCGGGGTCGATGCCTGTCTGCTGGTCAGCCCGTACTATGTCAAGCCAACCCAGGAAGGGTTGTACCGTCATCATCGGGCGATTGCCGAAGCGGTGGCCATTCCTCAGATACTCTACAACGTGCCCGGCCGGACGGGCGTGGATCTCAAGCCGGACACGGCCGTGCGATTGGCCGGCGTCCCCCATGTCGTGGGCCTGAAGGAGGCGGCGGGCGATCTTGATCGAATGCGTCACCTGTTGCAGGCCTGCCCGTCCGATTTTGCCGTATATTCGGGCGACGATGCCACTGCCTGTGAGGCAATGCTGGCGGGCGCCAAGGGCGACATCTCGGTGACAGCCAACGTCGCACCGAAACTGATGCATCAGATGTGTCGTGCGGCCTTGGCCGGCGACGAGTCTGCGGCGCGCGCCATCGACGCCCGTCTCGAACGGCTTCATCGGGATCTGTTCATCGAGAGCAACCCCATTCCCACCAAATGGGCGCTGATGCGCATGGGTCTGATGGGTCCGGGTATCCGGCTGCCATTGACGCCACTGGATCCGGCTTGTCATTCCCGCGTCGCTGACGCGCTTGAATACGCAGGAATTACACTATGTTAACCGTGTTACGCCGGCTGATCTTCGTGGTCCCGGCTATGTTGCTCGCCGCGTGTGCTTCCAAGCCGGTCTGTGACAACGATGAACCACATCTGACCGCAAGGCCGGGGCCAGAGATTGAGCTGCCCGCAGCTCCCGCGCGCAGTCCCTGGGCCATTCCCGGCGGACCCCCGGGCGAGGCGCGCGGAGACGCACGTCGCCGCGCCGATGGGAGTTGCCTGGAGGAACCGCCGGTCTACCTCTCGTCCAAGGAGCCGACCGCACAATGATTGCAGGGGGCGGGAAGCTGGGGTAACCTTCGCGCCTGCTCGAAGCCGAGCGAACGTCGATTTCGGAGAGATGGCCGAGCGGTCGAAGGCGCACGACTGGAAATCGTGTATACGGAAACGTATCGAGGGTTCGAATCCCTCTCTCTCCGCCACTTCAGTCCGCCTCTGGGCACGGCAATCGCCGCCCTTGGCCAGCCATAAGCGTCCTTAGCAGCTCCGTCTTTGATCCCATGATGCGAATTGCGTCGTCGGCGACCTCGACGCGCTGCGTCAGGGCGCGCAGATGATCCCGCCGATAGCCGCCTTCCGTGCCCCGGATGCGCTCTCGCGCCCGGCGGGCGAAACCGTGGATCATGGCCGGGCTGATGGAACTATGGCCGGGGCTTTCGAGCAGCGCCTGCGCACGGACGGCATCGACCTTCGCCTGGTCGCGGATCACCTTGAGGCCGGCGATGCGCTCCGCAAGCGCCGGGTCGTCCAGATCGGCGACGCCTGCCTCTATGGCGTTGTTAAGGCGCTTGAGGCGCAATTCCGATTCGGCCGCCCGGCGCTGCAATTCGGTGATGTGCTGGCGGCGGCGCTCGGCCTGATCGGAGCGGCGGCCGAGAACGCTGCCAAGCAGCTTCTCCAGCCGGTCGGGATCGAGCAGGCGTTCCTCGATATGGCTGACCACCATGTTGTCGAGCTTGTCCATGGGGATCGCCCGGCCCTTGCAGCCGGTTTCACCCTGCCGGGCCTTGATCGAGCAGGCATAGTAGCGATAGCGGCCGCTCTTGCCGGTGCGGATGGTCATGGCCCCGCCCCACTTCTCGCAAAAGCAGATGCCGGTCAGCAGGGTCGGCCCGATCACGACGCGCGCGGGCAGTTCGGTCCATATTCGGCGGGAATGGCAGTCAGGCAGTTCCGGTGCGCCCACTGCGAATGCGATGTCCAACAGGTCGGCGCGCACTTGCATGGTTGCATCGCGGGCTGTTCCTTCGGCTATCTCAAGCTCAATGCTGGAATGGTCTTCGCGGTATTGTCCGATCAACTCCGCGAGGAAGCTCCGTGGTATCAGGGCATGGACGCCGATACGCAGGCGGCCGCATTCCCCTTGCGCCGCCATGCCGGCGGACTTCACCGCATAATCGAGTTGTTCGATGCCTGCCGTGATCCGCTCCACAAAATGGCGTCCGGCCGCTGTCAGCCTGACGCCGCGTGTATTGCGCTCGAAAAGGAGAACACCAAGTTCTTCCTCCAGCGCCTTCACGCGGGCGCTGATGCTTGATTGGCTTATACCGAGAGAGTTGGCGGCATGGCGGAAGTTCAGATGTTCGGCAACCGCCGGCGTTTGAAGTAAAGCCGCCATCGGAATTCGCCCAGCGAGTAAGGAGGTCGTTTCATGTTCGACCTGTTTTCGGCTCCATCGTCTTCTCATTTTATTTCTACATAGTGGTGGCCATCGGGGTCGGCTTGATCAAATGACTCAATTCGATACTCCGCATTGCATCCTGCGATGTCTGCTAAGCTGCTCAATCATCACACTCTGTAATTGCTGAGTAGATGTGGTTGGCCTCCCTTGTTGATCGGATTCTCTTCAACACATGCTCAGACCGCAATTGCCGCGCGACGTTGGCGAGCAGCTTCAGGTGATTGGCCTGACCTTCAGGTGGCGTCAGGATCAGGCAGACGATGTCCACGGGTTCATCGTCAATCGCGTCGAATTCGATCGGCTTGGTGAGCCGGACAAAGAGCCCAAAAGGCCGTTCAATACCGGCGACGGGCGCGTGCGGGATTGCGATGCCGGCCCCGATTCCGGTGGAGCCAAGAGCTTCTCTGCTCTCCAAGGCGGCCAGGATGTCACGCTCGCTGACGCCGAGCGCGCGCGCGGCCTTATCCGAGAGTTGCTGCAACAATCTGCCTTTCGAGGAGACGGATACATCGATTAGCACATCGTCCGGCTTCATGACCTCAGAGATTTTCATAGGTTTACTCACTTCCATTCCCTTGCACGCGGCTCTTGGCCACGCGTTCTCTTTGGTCGACCTCATTCGGCTTCGCGCAGCCGGTAACCGACCCCCGTTTCCGTCGTAATGTATTGCGGACCGTCTGGGCTCCGCTCGATCTTCTGACGAAGCTGTCGGACGTAGACGCGCAAGTATTGGACATCCGTAGATCCGCCCCAGACCTGATTGAGCAGATGTTGATGCGTGATGACCTTGCCTGCATGCTGTACGAGGACCCGAAGGATGTCGTATTCCTTCGGCGACAGTTTCACCTCCTTGTCCGTGACTCTGACGATCCGCTTTACGAGATCGACGGACAGCTCGCCGGTCTGGAAGATCGGACGTTCGCCCTGCTGCTGGAGTTTGTGGCGCAGGGCGACGCGGATGCGCGCCACCAGTTCCTTGGTTCCGAAGGGCTTGGTCACATAGTCGTCAGCCCCAAGCTCCAGTGCCTTGACGATGCCGGCTTCGTCGGTGCGGCTCGACAAGATGATGATCGGCAGTTCGAGGAGATCGTTGCGCCACTTGGTCAGAAGATCGTGTCCCTGCATGTCGGGAAGGCCGAGGTCGAGGAGGATCAAATCGGGCTGGTCGGCCTCGACCTTCTCTATCGCGTTCCTGGCGTTCGTCGCTTCGAGGATCGTGTAGCCCTCCGCAGTGAGCCCCACCCGCAGCAATTTGCGGATTGGGGGTTCGTCATCGACCACGAGGATCTTTACCGATGAATTCGTCATCACAATTCTTCCAGTTTTGGCCTGTCGGTCGGGACCGGCATGCGGATCGTGAAGATGGCGCCGCTGCGATCTGTTCTGTTGCTGGCCGTGATTGTTCCACCCATCGCTTCGATGAACCCCTTGCAGATCGACAGGCCCAATCCCGTGCCGGCGAGGACATGATCCCCCTTGCGGACGCGGTGGAAACTGTCGAAGACGCGTTCAAGATCGGCCGGAGGAATACCTGGTCCTTCGTCGATGATCTGAATCGTGGCCCATCGGCCATCGTCCCAGGCGCGAATGCGGATCGTGGTGCTGGGAGGTGCGTATTTGGCGGCGTTGTCGAATAGATTGAACAACACCTGCTCGAAGAGGACCGGGTCGAGCTTGAGCATCGGCAAATTCGGCGATATCTCCGTGACCGTCCGGTGGCGCGACGTGATTTTTGAGGCGCGTCGGAGTGCCGAGCCGACAATGTCGTCCAGATACTGGAGCGAAGCATTGGGCTCCATCGCCCCCGTCTCGATCCGGGTCATGTCGAGAAGATTGGCAATGAAGCGGTTCAGACGTTCGGATTCGTCAATAACCGTCGCGAGCAGATCGGCGCGATCAGCTTCCGACATTGCATTCGCATAGTCCCTCAGCGTCCCGGCGGCGCCAAGAATTGACGCAAGCGGTGTCTTGAGGTCATGGGAGATCGAAGTGAGGAGCGCCGAGCGCAGCTTGTCAGCTTCTGCCGCCAGTCTGGCTCTGTCGAGTTCGGCAACGAGCTGAATGCGCTCTATGGCAACCGCTGCTTGGTCGGCCAACGCATCAAACAGCCGTTGTTGCTCAGGCGTCAGCAATGGGCCTTTTCTGTCGTTATCCAACCCGACCACGCCGACCGGTGTACTTCCGGTGATCAGCGGCAGATAAAGTCGCTTCGCCCCCGGCAGCGTGTCGGCGCCGCGGCCGGCCGGCCGATTGTGCTCCCAGGCCCATCGCGCAGCGGCTATGTCGGCGTCAACCAATGTATCGTCGGGCGGATAACCAGCTCTGACCGCGACTGCGCCATTGTCAGGAAGCAGGATGACGACGCGAACGTTCAGCATCGACGCCATCTGGTAGGCTGTGGCCCATAGCACGTCCTCAAGCACACCGGCCCCGGCAAGCTTGCGGCTAAATGAATAAAGGGATTCCGTCGTACGAGCTCTTGCCCTAGCGGCGACCGTCTGCGCTCTCGCCTGGGCGGCGACATTTGATACGATGATCGCGACAATCGTAAAGAAAACGACCGAAACGATTTCGCGCGGACGCGAAATCAAGAAGGTGTGATAGGGATCGGTGAAGAAAAAATTATAACTGGCCGCAGATATCACGCTCGTATAAAGCGATGGTAGGAGCCCGGACCATACGGCGACGGTTACAACCGCCGTCAGGAAAATCAGGCCGATGTGCTCAACTCCGATCCAAGGCCAGAGCAGCAAGCCAACCCCGATCGCGGCAGCAACAACAAGCGTCGATTTGCCATAGGCCATCCAATCGGGACGGCGCCGGAGACTGGCCGTTTCGACGGGCCTTCTGGAAGCGCGGACTTCGGTTTCCTTGTCACCTGCAACGACATGCACGCTGATGTTGCCAGCACGACGTACAAGCTCATGCACGACGGAACCATGCAGGATTTCAAACCAGCGCGATCGGCTGCTCTTGCCGATGACGATGTGAGTGATGTTGTTCGCGTGCGCGTAGGCGATAACGTCATCGGCAACACGACCGTCGCCGCCGGGGATCGTAACTGCATCACCCTCAAGGTTCTGGGCCAACCGAAGCGCTTCGGCAACGCGATCACGCTCATCTTCGCTTAGTTGCAGATTGCGCCGACCCTCGACATAAAGCGCCGTCCATCGGGCATACAGCCGATCTGCAAGGCGCTTGGCATAGCGAATAAGACCCGCAGAACGCGAATCCTCGCTGATGCACACCAGGACGCGCTCGCCAGCAGGCCAGGGTCCTTCGATTGCCTGAGCACGCATCTGCGACAGCAATTGCTGATCGACCCGCTGTGCCGTGCGTCGCAATGCCAGTTCGCGCAGCGCGGTGAGATTGCCGGGCGAAAAGTAGTTTTCAATCGCACGCCTGGCGATCTTAGGAAGGTAGACCTTTCCCTCGTGAAGACGCCTGATTAGGTCATCCGGCGTCAGGTCGATAATCTCGACATCGTCGGCTCGGTCTATGATGGTGTCTGGGACTGTTTCGCGAACCCGGATGCGGGTGATTTGCGCTACCACATCGTTGAGGCTTTCGATGTGCTGAATATTGAGCGTCGTATAAACGTCAATGCCTCGATCAAGAATCTCAAGGACATCAAGATAACGTTTTGGATGGCGGCTGCCTGGCGCGTTTGAATGTGCAAGCTCATCGACCAGAACGAGTTGCGGATGCCGTTCAAGCACCGCGTCGAGGTCCATTTCCTCGAGATGTTGGCCCTTGTACGCGACCTTCGTTCTCGGGATGACTTCCAAGCCTTCGACAAGCGCTTCCGTTTCCTCGCGCCCATGAGTCTCCACCATGCCGATCACGACATCGTCGCCATCAGCTTTCCGCGCGCGCCCGGACATCAGCATTTCGTAAGTTTTACCGACGCCCGGCGCTGCCCCCAGGAAAATCTTGAGACGGCCACGCATTTCCTGCTCCGCCTTTTCGAGCAAGGCTTCAGGAGATGGACGCTTTGTGTCGTCTGTCAAACTCTGGGGCCCCATCTTTCAACTCCCGTCATATAGCGTAGCGACAGCCACAGAAGGACTGGACTGCCGCCACCCATACTTATAATTTGTCGAGCGCAAGGTTGAGTTCAAGGACGTTGATGACGCGATCCTGGGTCAGGAAGCCGCCCGGCGAGAAGGCGGCGCCGCGGACCAGGGCCTCGACCCGAGACTGATCCAATCCTCGCGCCTCGGCGACTCGAGCGACCTGATATAGGGCACCCACTTCGGAGATATGCGGATCGAGTCCGGCGCCTGACGCAGCAGCGAGATCCGCAGGCAGGAGATGCTGTGGGGTCGCGCCGTAGCGCTCCACGATCTCCCGGCCGCGGTCGGCGACTTCCGTGCTTGTAGGCGAAAGATTGCTACCGCCCGCGCCTGCGCCGTCATAGTCGACAGCCGAGGTTCTGGGCCAGAAGTATTCGGGCCGCGTAAAAGCCTGCGCAATCTGGCGACTGCCAATAATCGCGCCATCCTGGCTCGTGACGAGCGAGCCGTTGGCGGTATCGGGCGCAACAGCTTGAGCGACGGCCCAGACGGCGGTGGCATAGCCGGCGACACAAATCAGCATGGTCGCCACAGCGATGCGAATGCTCGTAAGAAGAGACTGCATGGTCCTGTCTCCGGTTCAGTTCATGGTGATGACGTGCTCGGCGATCGGCCCGAGCGTCGCCGCAGGGAAGAAGGTGAGCGCGCCGACGACGATGATGGTGGCGGCGAGCATGGTGGCGAAGACACCACCCTCGACGCTGAGCGTGCCGCTTGACTCCATGCTGCGACGTTTAGCAGACAGTGAGCCGACGATGGCGAGCGGCAGGATGATCGGGATAAAGCGCGCGAGCAGCATCACGATGCCGGTCGCGAGGTTCCAGGGCACGGTGTTGTCACCGAGACCCTCGAAGCCCGAGCCGTTGTTGGCGCTGGCAGACGAGAACTCGTAAAGAATCTCGGAGAAACCGTGTGGGCCGACATTGTTCAGAGTGTCTGCGCCCCATGGCGTGGCCGCGAAGATCGCCGTGCCGCCCAGGATGAACAGGCCGTGGGCGAGCAGCGCGAAGAGCGCGAACTTCACCTCCCGCGACTCGACACGCCAGCCAAGATATTCCGGCGTTCGGCCGATCATCATGCCGGCAATGAAGACGCCGACGACGATGTAGAGGAACATGTTGATCATGCCGACGCCGACGCCGCCGAAGGTGGCGTTGAGCCACATGCCGACCATCGGCATCAGCCCGGTGATCGGATTGAGGCTGTCGTGCATGGCCCCGACGGAGCCGTTCGAGGTTGAGGTGGTCAGCACCGACCAGAGCGGGCCGCCGGTCGGGCCGAAGCGCATCTCCTTGCCTTCGAGGTTGCCGACGGTCTGCTCAATGGGGAGGTTGGCAAAGGCTTGAGTGGGAACGCTCTCGAAATAGACGGCACCAGTGATCTTGATCGCAATGAAGGCGAGCATCACCGCGAAGATCACGCCTGCGTGGCGTATACGGCCGATGACTCGCCCAAACATCCATACGCAGGCCATCGGAATCAGGATGATGGCGATCATTTCGACGATGTTGGTCCAGAAGCTCGGGTTCTCGAGCGGATGCGTGCTGTTGGGGCCGAAGAAGCCGCCGCCATTGGTGCCGAGCTGCTTGATGGAAACGAACGCTGCGACGGGTCCGCGGGCGATTGTCTGCTGAACACCTTCGAGCGTGGTAGCGATGGCACTGCCGCTGAAGGTCATCGGCACGCCGCCGAGAACCAGAAGGATCGCAAACACGAAGGCGACAGGAAGCAGCACGAGGAAGGTGGCGCGCTGCACGTCAACAAAGAAGTTGCCGAGCGGACGGCCGGCGAGGCCGCGGGCGAGCGCAACGAGGGCCGCGATACCTGTGGCGGCCGACACAAACTGGAGCCACATCAACCCGCCGAGCTGCGACAGGTAGCTGAGAGAAACTTCACCCGAATAGTGCTGCAGGTTGGTGTTAGACGTGAACGAAGCGGCCGTGTTGAAGATCAGGCTGCCTTCCAGCGCTTCCTTGCCGTCCGGATTGAAGGGCAGATATTGCTGAAGCGCGAGGAAGCCATACGTGACCACGAACATGACCACGTTGAAGGCCAGCATCGCGAGCATGTAGCGTTTCCAGTCCTGATCCTGGGTGGTCAGGGGGCCGCCTACAACCCTGAAGGCACGGTTCTTCCATCCGGCAATGCCGGACGATGGATCGATCGGGTCCATCGCCCATTTCATGTAGCGGCCAAGCGGCCAAGAGATGAGCGCCGTTCCTCCAACGATGAGGACGACGAAGAGAATGGATTGTGTCAGCATCGAACAGTCTCCGACATCGCTGGAAGATCAGGCCCGGTCGACGGCGTTGGTCATGACGAGCAGGAGCCCGAAGACCGCCAAACCGAGAAGCAGATAGAAAAAGGTCATGTCCTGAGCTCCTATGATCAGGCGAGGCCGATGGCGGTAATGACGAGGTCAATCGCCTTGATGCCGAGGAAGGGCACGATCAGGCCGCCAAGCCCGTAGATGAGAAGGTTGCGCTTCAAGAGCCCGTCCGCGCCGATCGCCTTGTAGGCGACGCCTTTGAGCGACAGCGGAATGAGCGCAATGATGATGAGGGCGTTGAAGATGATCGCCGATAGGATGGCGCTTTGCGGCGTCGACAGGCCCATGATGTTGAGCGCCCCCAGTTGCGGATAGAGCGCGATGAACATCGCCGGCACGATCGCGAAATACTTCGCAACGTCGTTGGCGATCGAGAAGGTCGTCAGCGCGCCGCGCGTCATCAGGAGCTGCTTGCCGATCTCGACGATCTCGATGAGCTTGGTCGGATCGGAGTCGAGGTCGACCATGTTGCCGGCCTCGCGTGCCGCCACGGTCCCGGTGTTCATCGCCACGCCGACATCGGCCTGGGCAAGCGCCGGCGCGTCGTTAGTACCGTCGCCGCACATGGCGACCAGCTTGCCCTTGGCCTGCTCCTCGCGGATCAGTGTTAGTTTGTTCTCCGGCGTGGCCTCGGCGAGAAAGTCGTCGACGCCCGCCTCGGCCGCGATCGCGGCCGCAGTCATAGGGTTATCGCCGGTAATCATTACCGTGCGGATACCCATCCGGCGCAGTTCTGCGAAGCGCTCGCGAATGCCGCCTTTGACAATGTCCTTAAGGTGGATTACGCCGAGCAGCCTGCCATCCTTGACGACCGCCAAAGGCGTGCCGCCAATCTTGGCAATGTCGTTGGCAATCGCCTCCAGTTCACGCTTGCTTTCCGCAGTGGCGCGGGTGGAGCTGTTCGCAGCGGAGTTCTGCTCGACGTGCTTGAGGACGGCGTCAACGGCGCCCTTGCGAATGGACGAGCCGTCGAAGTCGACGCCACTCATGCGGCTTTGCGCGGTGAACGGCACGAATGTCGCGTTGAGCGACCGCATGGCACGGCCGCGGATGCCGTATTTCTCCTTGGCGAGCACGACGATCGAGCGGCCCTCGGGCGTCTCGTCGGTGAGCGAGGCCAGTTGCGCAGCGTCGGCCAATTCCTGTTCGGTAACGCCTTTGATTGGGCGGAACTCGGTCGCCTGGCGGTTGCCGAGCGTGATCGTGCCGGTCTTGTCGAGAAGAAGCGTGTCGACATCGCCGGCCGCCTCGACAGCGCGACCGGACATGGCGAGCACATTGAAGCGCACGAGGCGATCCATCCCGGCGATGCCGATCGCTGAAAGTAGCGCGCCGATGGTGGTCGGGATCAACGTGACGAACAGCGCCGCCAGCACGATCACCGGGATCGAGCCGCCGGCATAGGCTGCGAAGGCAGGAATCGTCGCCGTCGCTAGCACGAAGATGAGGGTCAGCCCTGCTAGCAGAACGTTCAGTGCGATCTCATTGGGGGTCTTCTGACGCTCCGCGCCCTCGACCAGAGAGATCATGCGGTCGATGAAGGTTGATCCAGCCGCCGCCGTGATCCTGACCTTGATCCAGTCCGAAAGCACCTGCGTGCCGCCGGTCACGGCCGAACGGTCGCCGCCGGACTCGCGGATCACGGGAGCGGATTCACCCGTGATCGCCGCCTCGTTGACCGAAGCGATTCCCTCGATAATCTCGCCGTCCGACGGGATGATGTCGCCGGCCTCGACCAGCACCACATCGCCCACTTTCAGGCTTGTGCCGGGCACCAGTTTGACGCTGTCGCTGCTGCCGTTGGTCAGCAGCTTGGCCTGCGTCTCGGTGCTTGAGCGGCGAAGCGAATCCGCCTGTGCCTTGCCGCGCCCCTCGGCAACCGCCTCTGCGAAATTCGCGAATAGGATCGTGAACCAGAGCCAGAGGATAATCTGGAAAGAAAAGCCGAGATCGCCCGCGCCGGTTAGGATGTCCTTGAGAAACAGGCTCGTCGTAAGGACCGAGACGACGGCGACAACGAACATCACAGGGTTCCTGGCCAACGTGCGCGGATTAAGTTTTTTGAGTGCGCCCCCAAGTGCGGGAACAAGGATACGAGCATCGAAGATACTCGCGGACTTAGACTGGCTCATAAGAGGCTCCAGCGTTGATATTCGATGTCGATTCCGGCTTGCTCGCTCCCTGTGAAGAGCTGAGCCAACAGCCAAATGACGAGCACGATTGCCAGCATCACCAGCGTCATGCCGAGGATGATGTCCGAGGCGCAAACAGGCTTGGCCGCCTTCAGGCGTGAGGAGCGATGGTTGGGCTTGCGGAATTGGCCAAGCCATTTGCCGACGGTCCGCGCCGCCTGTTGCATCAGGCTGGACCTTCGGCGTTTCAGAAGCGCTCGGGGCGCAGCAGCGCATAGATGAGGTAGGTCGTGACGAACAGCGTCACCGCGCCACCCAAAACATAGTCAAATATCATTTCCACACCTCTTCTTCCAAAAAGGCGCGAAATCAGCACCTTTCATTGTCTTGCGTAGATCGCTGGTTTCAAGGAGAGCGCGACGCTAACGCGTGCCGCCCCACAGTCTGACGCGATCGATTGTTGCTGGCGGGAATATGGAGCCAAACCGCATAAAGGTTCGAGAGAGGCGGGAAGGCGAAGAAATAAAAATCCTATATAGATTTTGCGGTGCGTACCGAGGCTGGTCATGTGCTCCAAGCACGCAAGCGGCTGATAGACAGCGGCAAACCTAATTGGTCGCTCGCGATCCTTGTGCCTACGAAGAAGATGACCCGGTTGGTGTCGGATGTGTTACGTGAGCCCTTTGGGCAGGTGCCATCCATCGGACATACGGCAGCCGTTGATATGGATGGGCCGATTCTCGCTGCGGAGATCGTCGCCTTCCTGTTGCAACAGGGGCGTCATGCCGGCCATTTCGACGAATTCTTGGACCTGCTTTGCAGTTATTACCATGGCCGGAGTGGCGCAGCGCCGACAGCGGGCGATCTGACGGAAGCGGCGCGGCTCAATGCAGCGCTCGGGAAATGGAATCTGTGCTTAGCAGAGGGTAAGGCACCTCCCAATAATTCTGTGCTGAACGCGATTGCGGTGGTTTATGCGACCGCCCTTGATGTCGGTCTGACCGGCGACCCTGACGGCGATTGGGCTGCGATCCGCGCGGCATTAGAGGTTGACGGCTGTGCGAGATTGCAGGCGGTAGCGGAGACGTTCGCAACGTGCGCCTGCTCGAACGCGGCACCCAGTTTCGGCAGAGCTTATCTCAAGATTGGCGAGATACCGGCGGCTATCTCAATGCCCTTGCTATCACGCGGCAATCCTTCGTGCAGGGGCATTTCGCCACAGCGCACAAGCCGGAAACCGGCGTGGTGGTCATGAGTATGCACAAGGCCAAGGGAAAGCAATTCGATGAGCTCATCATCTTCGAGGGATGGCCGAGGCGTGCAAGAGGTAAGGTCGTGGCCAACTTCGACCGTATCGTGCGTGAAAATATTGCTGCCGGGTCGATGGTGCAGGCGCGACAGAATTTTCGCGTCAGCGTTACACGAGCAAAGCTACGCACCACAATCCTCACGCCGGAGGATGATGCTTGTGTGCTGCTCACGGCCTCTGGATAGGTCGCCCGGTCTATTTAGGAGGGTTATGGAGTAAACATAGTTCTCATCGCTATCTCGCGTGCCCCGCCACTTCTCAACCGAAAGCCGCCTGATCTGGCGGTAATTTCCGGCCCGGTTC
>OBIC01000016.1_pt1 | contig 122323 bp, 112 predicted proteins | sample 1519831 | NCBI WGS metagenome assembly OBIC01 (sample SAMN03019805, study PRJEB22545) | beach sand metagenome | biome: beach; feature: sea beach; material: beach sand | place: USA: Municipal Pensacola Beach, FL | collected 2010-10-20 | depth 40-45 cm m
GGTTGAGGAAGCCGGTGAGCTTCATGGACGCGGTGCTCTGGCGCGGCGGCTGCTGATCTGCCGGGCGGGTGAGATGGGCTGGGTCCCGGCTCACCCGCGCACGGCAGTGTCGGCCGCACCTGTGCGCGGGCCGGCAGCTGGGCCTGCCCCGGGCCGTCCCCGCATCGCGCTGGCCGACCGGCTGTATGAGGTGTCAGGCACGCCCCCGGCCGGGACGCCGGACGGGCAGACCGGTCCGGATGCGGCGGCCGGCTGGGTGTCGAGCGCCTGTCTCGCCCGGCGCCTGGCCGGGCTCGAGGCCGTGCTGGCAGACACTGACCGCTATGCGCGCCTGATCGCGCGCCGGCTCACCGCGCCGGCCCGGGGCGGGCGGACAAGCCCGATCCAGCCGGGCCGACCGCCGGGCCTGCCGGACGACCCCTATGACCTTGATGGTAGCGCCCTGGCGCTCGCCCATTCCGGCGCGCTTTGCGTGTTGAACGGACCGCCCTGACGCGGGTGGCTGCCGCCCGTCACGCGCCCTGCGCGCCGCCGAGCGCGAGCAGGACATCGGCATACCAGACCGCATTCAGGCCCAGCGTTTCATCCAGCGCGGGGTCGCGGGTGCTGGCCTCCAGGCGCGCGGCATGGATGCCCAGCAGGCGCCAGGGCAGGGGCTCGCCGGGGGCGGCCTGGGGATCGCGCATGACGACGGGCGCCCCGCTGATGCCGCGATGGGTGCGCGCATCGACGAGGAAATAGCCCATGCCCTTGAAGCGCAGGCCGTAGGAGGAGGCGAGGCCCGCCTGCCGGGCCACGGGCAAGTGGTGCAGCGTGTCCTGGAAGCCCAGCGGATAGCCGAGCGTCACCAGCGTCGTGCCGATTTCGACATGCGCGTCGGCGGGCAGCAGATTTTCCGGCGTGAAGGCCCTGAAGGCGGTGGTCCTTGGCAGGGCGACTTCATGGATGTCGATGGCCGCGACATCGACCAGCCCGCTGGCGTCTTTCGCCTCGCGCCAGACGCTCTTCCCATTCCAGTAGAGCGGGATGGAGAAATGGGTCGAGCGGCCGAGATCATCGGGATCGGTATGGAGCTCGATCTCGATCCTGTCCGGTCTGTGCCCCGTCGCCTCGTCGAGCACGACATGGCGCGAGGTGATGAGCTGGAGCTGGCCGTTTCGCCTGAAAAAGAATCCGGTCGCGTTGGTAAGGCCGCGCTGGTCTTGAAATGTGCCGACCCGCACGGTCGTCATGAGCAGGGGATCAATCATGGGGCAGCGCTTCACACCCTTGGCCTGGTTGGAGGGAGCGTGCCCTGTGCGAGCACGCAGCTATTGCCGGACTTTCGACAGGGCTGGGCGCACTCCCGGCCGCGCCCAGTGTAGTCGAGATGAGCGCTCGCGGGAACGACAACTTCTTCTCAGGGCTCTCCGGCCGGGCGGCGTTAACTAACCTGGATCAGGATACGCTGGACCTGGCTCATTTCGGGGCGGTGTGTGTCCTGAATTTCCCGCCCTGGAGCATCCCGGTTCAGTCTGGAATCCCCTGTCCTGCCTGGGTTTTTACAGGCCGGGACGCCAACGCTGGAATTGTCACGCTTCTTGCTGGGCTGGCGTCATGAGCGACTGGCTGGAATCTCAGGCGCGTGGCGCCACAGTGGACCCCGGAACGGCAAACGCCCCCGGCAAGAGCGGGCGGCGGGCCTGGCTGAAGCGGAATCTTGCGACCGGCGTGCCGAACGAGGCGGCCGACAATACCGATCTCAGCGCGCCCCAGTCGATGAGCCTTTATGCCATGCGCGGCATGGCGATCTGCATCGTGGTGGTGGCCCATGCCACCCGTTGGCCGATCCATTCACTGTACTGGTGTATCCCTCTCTTCTTCTTCCTGCCGGGATACCTCTTTCGCCAGCCGGACAATGTGGCGGCCTATATCGGCCTGATCACGCGCAAGCTGCTGGGGCCGTATTTTGTGTTCATGGGCGTGATCGCCGCGCCTGCACTCTACCAGATCTATCTCCATCAGGGCACGGAGGCGATGGTGGCGCGGGTGGGCGTGCTGCTTCTCGGCGGGGAACGGATTACCGGGGTGTGGGCCGCGTTCTGGTTCCCGACCTGTTTCCTGTTCACCCATGTGCTCTACACGCTGTGCATGCGGTGGTTTTCCGCCCTGACGGTGAGCGTGCTGTGCATTCCGATGCTGGGGCTGGCGACGCTGAACGATTATTTCGCCGATTTCTGGCTGCCGCTGGGCCTGAACATCGTGCCTTTCGTGTTCCCGCTGATGCATGCCGGATGGCTGTATCGCCACCGCCAGTTCAGCCCGAGAATGGATCACTGGTTCCACCTGGCGGTCATCTCGATCGGGCTGGCCTATACCTTTATCGTGCTGGTCGGATTTGCTCCGCCCCTTCAGGTGAAGATCGCCAAATATGGCTGGCCGGTTATCACGGTCACCTGTGCGGTTTTCACGGTGATTGGCCTGAAGCTCGCCTTCGACCGGCTGGTGCACAGGCGCTCGGTTAGCCTCGTCTTCGGCAATCTCGGCAAGGCCTCGATGATCATCATGTTCGTGCACCAGCCGATCCAGCTGATGATCCTGAATGTGGCGGGCATCTATAACGAGCCTGTCCGCATCGTGCTGACGCTCATTGGGTCGTATCTGTTCTACCGATTGTTCAAGGCCCTACGCTGGGCCTGACCGATCAGTTCGCCCCACACGCTTGATCGTCCCGGGCGACATCGAAGGTCTCGTCCCACATGTCGTCCCAGGTGCGGGCTTCTTCGGCCGTGAAGGGCATCTCGCCATCGCGCGCGGCATTGCGTACCGCGCGAATGGCGTCCTGGCCGTCGACCTGTTCGGTATCGCGATAGGTGCGGGCGGCGGTGAGGATTTCCAGATGGGTGGCGGCGTCGGGCTCGCCCAGCGCAGCGACTTCCGCGCCATAACAGCTGCAATAGCGCTCTATGGTCAGCCCGCCGCGCTCCAGCTCGGCCCTGGCGCGCTCCTCGGGGGTGAGCAAGGCGAGGCATTCGGCCTCGACCAGGTCGCCGGTTGCCGGTTCGGGCGCCGTCGTCGCGCAGGCCGAGGCGAGGCCGGCGAGCATGAGTGCCAGGACGCGCCGCATCTAGCGTGGCGCGCGCTTGGCGAGAATGCGCTGGAGTGTGCGCCGGTGCATGTTAAGGCGCCGGGCGGTCTCGGAGACATTGTGGTTGCACAGCTCATAGACCCGCTGGATATGCTCCCACCGCACCCGGTCCGCGCTCATCGGATTGTCCGGCGGGGCGGGTTTCTCATCCTGGCTGGCGGTCAGCGCCTTGACGATGTCTTCCACATCGGCGGGCTTGGCGAGATAGTCCACCGCGCCGGCTTTCACAGCCGCCACGGCGGTGGCGATGGCGCCATAGCCGGTAAGGATCACCGCGCGCGCTTCGGGGCGGTATTCGTGCAGGACCTGCACCACATCCAGGCCCGAGCCGTCTTCCAGGCGCAGGTCGAGCACGGCAAAGGCCGGCGGATTGAGGCGCGCAATATCCTTGGCCTCGCCGGCCGAGGAGACGGCGGACACGAGGAAGCCGCGCTGGGTGAGCGCGCGGGCGAGCCGCTGCAGGAAAGGCCCGTCATCGTCAAGAACGAGGCAGGTGCGGTCTTCGACGCCTTTCAGGCTCTCGTGCAATGTCACGGTCACCGGGCGGTCTGTTCTGGAGATATCAGTCATAACGGGCCTGTATAATCGTATTTTCCGGGGCTTCCAACCGATTGCGCGGCCAAAATGCCTGAACCACTGCACCATGTCTGGGCGGGGTTCGGTTTCGGGTGGCGACGCGCCCGCCAGATTGCTCGATCAGCGTCTTGGCGATGAAGAAGCCGAGCCCCATGTCGCCGCCGCCCATATGGGCCTCGCTGCGCTGGGAGACATAGGGCTCGCCGAGCTTGGGCAGGACCTCCGGCGCGAAGCCCGGGCCATCGTCGGAAATCGTGACGATGAACTGGTCATGGGTCCAGGTCGCCACGGCGGAAACCTGGGTATCGGCGAAGCTGACCGCGTTCTCGATGAAGGCGCTCAGCGCGTGCAGCACTTCCGGGGACCGGCGCAGCATCGGGGCGGTATCCTCACCGCCGGTGCCGGGAGCATAGCGCACATCAATTGTAGTCCCGAGGCCGCGATAGGGCTCGGCAGCCTCCTCCACGAGAGCGCGGATGGGCATGGTGGCGTGGACGATATCGCTGGCCTCGCGGGCTTCGCCGAGCTTGCGCAGGATATTGCGGCAGCGCTCGGCCTGTTCGGCGAGCAGGCGGGCATCCTCGCTGAGCGGATCTTCAGGATCGAGCTGGGCGGCCATTTCCTTTGCGACCAGGTGGATGGTGGCGAGCGGCGTGCCGAGTTCATGCGCGGTCATGGCCGACATCGCGCCGATGGCCGACAGGCGCTGTTCGCGCGCCATGACGACGGAGGCGGCATCAAGCGCGCGCACCAGCCGAGCTTCGTCCTGGCTGACGCGCTGGGCCGAGAAGGCAAAGAAGGTGAGGCCTGTGGCAAGAGCAACCAGATGCCCGATCTTGAACAGCATGGGCAGTTCCGGCGATCCCTCGCCCGGCCAGGGCAGGGGCGAGGAGACCACCAGCATGGCACTGGCCAGCAACAGGGCAAATACGGCGAGAATCCCCGCCTCATGTGGGCGCAGGGCCAGCGCGGCCACCGTCACCGGCGCGACGAGCAGGAGCAGGAACGGGTTCGACAGCCCGCCGGTCAGCGCGATCAGTATGGCGAGCTGGAGAATGTCGAAGGCGACATGCAGTCCGGCTTCCCAGTTCTTCACAAGCCGCTGACTCGCCAGGAAGAGCGACAGGAGCACATTGAACCAGGCCGAGGCGGCGATGATCGCAAGGCAGGCGCTCAGCGGCAGGGAATAGCCAAGCCCGAAATAGACGAGCAGCACGGCCGCTGTCTGGCCGGCAATCGCCAGCCAGCGCAGGGCAATGAAGGTGCGCAGGCGCGTGCGGCCAAGCGCGGAGGGGGCATTGCCGAGCCCTTCCGGTGCGAGGGTGAAAAGGGTCTCGTTCAGGCCGAGTGGCTTGATATGCGGCTGTGCAAAATCGCTCATGGTTTCAGTCTGTGGCAAGCCGCCGCCTGTGCAAAGGGAATATACCGGGTGATAGCCCAAGGGATGAAACAGATCTCGCTCCTCCTTGCCGCAGCCCTGCTGGCGGCCTGTTCACCCGCCTCGCAGAACGAAGCCGGCGGCGCGCGCGCCAGTTGCACCAGCCGGGCCTATTCGGAGATTGGCGGGCCGATCCGCCTGATCGACGAGACTGGCGCGGAGGTGACCGAAGAGACGTTCAAGGGTCGCCCGACGCTGGTCTATTTCGGCTTCACCTATTGCCCCGATGTCTGCCCGATGACGCTGGTCACCCTCGACCAGGCCTACAAGCAATTGCCCGAAGGCATGGAGGCCCCGCAGACCCTGCTCATTTCGGTGGATCCGGAGCGCGACACACCCGAGGCGATGGCGGCCTATGTCGGCAATGACGCTTTTCCGGACGGGCTGAAGGGCCTCACCGGAACGCCGGAAGCGGTGCGCGCGGCCGCCGATGCCTTCAAGGCCGACTATGCCCGCGTGGACGCGCCGGAAAGCTTCACCGAATACACGATGGATCACACCTCGATCATCTACATGATGGACGAGAACTGGCAGTTGAAGACCTTCTTCACCCATGAGGACACGGCCGACACCATCGCCCAGTGCCTTGCGGTACAGATGGATTAGGCGCTGGCCTGTTTCAGCATGGTGAGGAACCGGTCGATATCCTCGTCCGGCGTCATCCAGCTGGTGACGAAGCGATAGCCGCCCTCTGGCCAGGGATAAAACCGTGCCCCGGCCTCCGACAGGGCTTTCGCCACAGTCTTGGGCAATTTGACGAAAAGCTCATTGCCCTGGACCGGATGGCGGAACTCGGCGCCGGGGATCTCGACGAGCCCTTCGGCCAGGCGCGCGGCCTGTCGATTGGCATGCGCCGCGAGTTCCAGCCAGAGCCCGTCCTCAAGCATGGCATTGGCCTGCGCGGCGACATAGCGGAGCTTGGCCGGCATATGCCCGCCCCTTTTGGCCCGCGCCTTCAGCTCGCCAATCCGACTGGCCGCCGCGCCGAGCAATATAATCAGCTCACATCCGATGGCGCCGGTCTTGGTGAGCCCGAAGCTCATGACATCCACGCCGGCCTCCCAGCTCGCCTCGGCCGGGCTAGCGCCGAGCGCGGCGAGGGCATTGGCCAGCCGCGCGCCGTCAAGGTGCACGGCGAGGCCGGAAGCATGGGCGAGACGGGCGAGTTCGGCGATCTCTGCGGGAGTATAAAGCGTGCCGCATTCGGTAAGATTGGTGAGCGAGAGGACAGATGGCGGGGTCTCATGCACGAAATCCGGGTCCATGCCCTGAAGTGCGGCCTGGAGCGTTTCCGGCGCGATCTTCCCGTCCGCGCCGTCAAGCAGGCGCAGCTTGCCGCCATGGGTAAAGAATTCCGGCGCCCCGCGCTCGTCGCGCTCGATATGGGCTTCGCGATGGCAGAGGACCGCGCCGGTCGGCGGGCAGAAACAGGCGAGGGCCAGGGCGTTCGATGCGGTGCCCGAAGCCACCGGCCAGACGGCCAGCTCTTCGGTCTCGAACAGGCTCTGCAGCCGGTCTTCGAGCTCGGCGGTCTCACTGTCGCCGCCATAGCTCGCCGCCATGCCGGAATTGGCGCGCGTCAGCGCTTCCAGAACTTTCGGATGGGCCCGAGCAGACGTGTCAGAGGAGAAGTCCATGGAGGGTCCTTGATCACCAGTTTGAGTTGAGCGCCGTCCGGCAGGTCACGCGTTTGCGCATGTATATCCCCCAGAACGGCGAAGTGCGTCCTCACATCGAGGGGAAGCGCCCGCTCGACCCCATAGTCCCCTGACAGAAAAGGCGGCGGCGTCAGACTGTAGACCTGACCGGGCGCGAGCCTTTTTCCCGCCTGCTCATACTGCCAGATTACATCTCCCATCAGCCAGTCGGGATTGTCACCGATCGCGTCACGGAAGGCATCCCAGTCCTCTGCCAGAAAGGTTACCGCATCATCACCCGCGCTGAAGAGGTGGATCGAGCCATCCCCGAATTCGAGGAAAAGATCGCCGAGGCGGCTCATCAGGCGTACTGTGAAATTGGCAGGGAGCATGTCTTGCCAGGGCTCAAGCAGGCGTGGCCAGTCATAGCCTTCATGATCGATGGTGAGTTCTTCAGGGCGCGTCACGCGTCCAAGTCCGGGGTCTGCCACAGAAGATGCTGCCCGCCATCGCTGGCGATCATCTGGCCGGTGACCGACCCGGCCTCGATGAGGAAGAAGAGCGCGCGGACGATTTCATCCGGGCTGGTGCCCTGGCCGGTGAGCGTATGGGCCTTTTCCTGCTCGAATTGTTCATCGGTCTGGTGCGTGCTGGGCAAGGTCGGGCCGGGGCCGATGCCGTTGACGCGGATATTCGGCGCGAAGGCCTGGGCCATTGTGCGCGTCGCCGTCCAGAGCGCGGATTTTGACAGGGTATAGGTGAAGAATTGCGGGTTCAGCTTGAGCACACGCTGGTCGATCATGTTGACGATGAGGGCATGCTCGCCGTCGGCCACCTGGCCGGCGAAACGCTGGGCGAGATGGACCGGGGCGCGAAGGTTCGCCTCGAAATGATGGTCCCAGTTCGTGCGGTCATGTTCGAGCGCGCTGTCGGGCTCAAAGGTGGAGGCGGAATTCACCAGCAGGGTGAGTGGGCCGCCAAGCGCTGCGCTCGCCTTGCCGACAAGCCCGGCCGTGCCGGTTTCATCGGAAAGATCGGCCTGCACGGTCTCGGCCACCCCGCCGGCGGCCCGGATCTGGTCGACCGTATCGTCCGCCCCGGCCGAGGAAGAGCGGTAGTGCACCGCCACCTGCCATCCGGCCTTGCCGAGTGCGATGGCCATCGCCTTGCCGAGACGGGCGCCGGCACCGGTGACGAGGGCGCGGCCAGGCTGCATGGCTTATCTCCCCATGAGGGCGAGGATGTCCCAGCCCTGGGTCAGCCCGAAGATATACACCGCATAGATGAGCAGCAGCAGGAGGCCGGCAAGCCGGCTGACCCGCGAGCGGGTGAGGATGAAGGCGGCAGCGGTTAGCGCGGCCAGAGCCATCGCCCAGTGGTCATAGGCATGAAAGCTGCGCGACATGGGCACGCCGCCCGGCGCGCCGCCGGCGACCAGGGCGACAAGGCCGCCCGCGCCGAGCAGGTTGAAGATGTTCGAGCCGAGAATATTGCCGACCACGACCGAGCCGCGCCCGCGCATCGCCGCCGAAATCCCGGCTGCGATTTCCGGCAGGCTGGTGCCAAGCGCGATCAGGGTCAGGCCGATGATCTCTTCGGAGATGTGGAACGAGCGGGCGATGCCGACACCGCCGGTGACGATGAGATTGGCGCCTACCGGCAGGCCGACAATGCCAATCAGGATATAGGCAATGGTTTTCGGCAGGCTGAGATGCGGGTCATCGGTGTCCACGCCGACATCAACCCCGGCGCGCTCTGCCTTGCGCGTCGCGTGCAGGGTGTAGATGGCATAGGCAAAGAGCGCGAGGATGAAGAGCGCGCCGACGGCCATGTTGAAGGGCAGCATCGCGCAGATCAGGATCCAGGCCGCAGTAGCCGCGAGCATGGCAAAGAGAGCGCGAGTCTCGCCATAACCGCCGGTCGCGAGCGGCGCGATCACGGCCGGCAGGCCGAGTACCAGCCAGACATTGGCGATGTTCGAGCCGACAATGTTTCCGAAAGCAATGGCCGGATAGCCCTTCACCGCGGCATCGACGGCGACCACCATTTCCGGTGCCGAAGTGCCGAAGCCGACGATGAACACGCCAGCGACGAGATGCGGGACACCCAGCCGGTTTGCGGCCGAGACCGCTCCATTGACGAGAAAGTCGCCGGCAAAGGCGAGCAGAGCAAGCCCGCCGACCAGCGAGACAATCAGACTGAGATCGGGCATGCCAGCGATGCCGACTAGTCCAGCCTGCGATAATCGATGAGATTGAGGACGGCAAAGAGAGCCACAACTACCCCGATGGCGATGAGCGCGTACATGAGCCTACCTTCTTGAGTCGCAATATTTTGCCTCTCCCTTAGCGGCACTTTGCAGGCTTGGCTACGGCTCATGCGAAGGACGTGCACAGACAATTGGCGGATTCTTGCGTGAATCGGCCGGGGCCTTACTCAGTCAAAGGTTTTCTGAAGGTCTTCCGACACGGAATTGGCCGCGCGAAGATAGACAAAACCGGTCCAGGCCGACAGGACGGCAGTTATCCATAGAATCACGGTTCCAACCGCATCGCCGTGGAGGCCCCAGCTGAGCTGAGGGGAAACGCCAGGCGGGGCGTGGACCACGTGGCGCTCGATGAAGATCAGGAGCGGCGCGCCCAGCAGGGTGCCGATCGCGATCATCTCCAGCGCGGTCTTCCACTTGGCGGCCTGCATCACCGGCAGGGCATAGCCACCGCCAAGCCGGGTGCGCAGCCAGGTAACATAGACATCCCGGCAGATGATTACCGCTGCCGGGATAGCGATCCAGAGCGTGGCTCCGGCCAGTGCCAGGGCGACCAGGCTGAGACCGACCAGCAGCTTGTCGGCAATCGGGTCGAGCCAGGCGCCGAACGCCGATTGCGCTTCCAGCGCGCGCGAGAGAATGCCGTCGAAGAGGTCCGTCAGCGCAGCCAGCACAAAGGCGGCGAATGCGATTGCAGGCCATGTCAGCATGTCCGCAAGCCCGGTTTCGGCCAGCAGCTGCGGATAGGCCGGGTCGCCCGGAGGCGGGCTTCCCGCCACCATCCAGTCGGCAAGCGCGGCATTCACCGCATGTGACAGCGCCGCGCCCTGCAGCACCGCGCCGGCCACGGCGAAGGCGAGGACGCAGCGCATCAGGGTCAGCGCATTGGGCAGCCAGCTCATCGACATTGACCAGCCCTACACCATGCGATGCGTGGTACAAAGAGACGGAAAGAGTTGACAAATCGGGCTGTAGTGAGCACATGCTCACAAATGTTTCAAAGGTGTTCTGATGGAACCTGTCATACTGCTGGGGCTCGCTGTTTTCGGCTGGATTCTTGTCGGGCCGGTGTTCGGGCTGATCGCCTTGAACAGGATCCAGAAGCTGGAGCGTCAGGTCCTGCAGTTGCGGGCTGCTGCGCCGCCAAAGCCGCTTGAGCCTGCAAAACCCACTGCTCAGACGCCCCCGCCGCGCATGGAAACGCCAGTGCCCGCAGCCGCGCCAGCCCGCCGCACGCCGCCGCCTCCGGGCGGAGAGCCTACACCCCGCCCCGCCGCGCTGCGCCGCCCGCGTGCGAACTGGGAACGGCTGATTGCCGGCAACTGGATGGTCTGGGCCGGCGGGCTCGCCTTGGCACTGGGCGGGCTGTTCCTGGCACGCGTCGCCATTGATGCCGGCCTCTTCGGACCTATGGCGCGCACCATCGCGGCCGGTATCTTCGGTGCGGGCCTGATCGCGGCGGCCTTCCCAGCGGCGCGTCACCGGCTCGTGCACGAGGCCGGCGGCAGCATCCGTTTCCTGCCGCACCTTCTGGCTGGGGCAGGGCTGATCTCGCTTTACGGCGCGGTGCTGGCCGCCGGCGCGCTTTATGGTTTTGTCCCGCCTCTGGTGGCCCTCATCCTGTTCGCAATCGTCTCCCTGTTTGGACTGGTCCTGTCGCTGCGCTTCGGGCCGGCGCTCGGCGCGATTGCGCTTGCCGGGGCCTATATCAGCCCGCTCCTGACCGGCGCATCGGAGGGCTCTGCACTCTATATCCTGCCTTATGCCGGCACGATCAGCCTGCTTGGCCTCGCTCTGATCCGCTATCGCGGTTGGCGATTTGTCTCCTGGATCAGCCTGGCCGGCACCGCCTTCTGGGGCCTGGCCGGTCTCGGCGCTGTGGAGACGCTATCCCAGGCCTGGCTGGTGCCGGCCTATGCGCTCATCGTGGCCGCCGCCGCGCTCGCGTTCGCCGCCGACTTCGCCCGCGCGCCGGTTCTTCTGCCGCGCAAGTTTTCCACGCTGGGCTGGCTGCTGGCCCATCGTGGCGAGAGTGTGCTGGTGGCGCACCTGTTCTGGGTCCTTGCCGGGGCGCTCGTTCTCGTCGGCGCGTTCGACTGGCCGACCAGCGAGGTCGCCGTCAGCGCCGTGGCGATCTTTGGCGGCGCCGGGATCCTTGCGGCCTGGCGCCGGGACGGGTTCGGTCTGCTCGCGCTGGTCTCGGCGATCACTGTGCTGACAGGACTCGCGCTCTGGCCAGCCGGCCTGCCGGCGCTCTGGGCCGGGGCGATTGCCTGCTCCCTCGGCTTTGGCGTCCTCGCCACCATGGCCCAGACCGGCAAGGAAGTGCGGACCCCGCTCGCTATCCCTGCCGCGCTCACCCCTATGGCGGCGCTCGCCATCGCCTTCTGGCGCAGCGGGCTGGAGCCGGGCTTCACCTGGGGGCTCCTCTCGCTTCTGATCGCCTGTGCCTGCGGGCTCTGGCTCGACCGGCGCAAGGCGGCAGAGGGCGGGCTCGATGCCCATCCGGGCGCGGCGGCGGCCTATGCCGTCGGTCTCGCACTCAGCGCCGCTCTGGCGCCTTTCCTCGTGCTCGATGATTTCTGGTTCGGCCCGGCGCTCGCCGTGGCCGCGGCGATCATCGCCTTCATTCACCAGCGTTTCGAGCTCTGGCCGGTGCGCTGGGGCGCGGTGTTGGCCGCGGCGGGGGCGACCTTCCTGATGCTGCGCCCGGGTCTTCTCTCGAGCCTCAATCTCTCCGGGCCGCCCATCGCCAATACGCTGGCCGCAGCGGTCGTGCTCTCGGTCGTTGCGCTGGCGCTGGGCAGCTACCTCTTCACGCGCCATCCCCGAGCACGTTCTACCCTGCAGGGTGCGGCCATTCTCACCGGCTTTGGCGGCATCGGTCTTGTCATCCGCCATGCAGCGGGCTCGCAGAGCTTTTTCGACGGGAATTTCCAGCTTGCCGAAATGGGCGGCTATGCCATCGCCTATCTCGGCTCGGCCGCCGCGCTCGCCTGGCGCGGGCGCCGGCAGGCCTGGGTCTGGCGCGCAGCGGAGCTGATCGCCAGCCTGCTCGGCCTTTGCGCGGTCTGGATTGGGCTGGCCGTGCTCGAGTTCGAGCCTGCCACCGGCTGGCCGGTCTTCAACCTGCTGGTGCCGGCCTTTGCCATTCCGGCCCTGTTCCTGGCCTTCCAGGGCGAGGGGCACCGGCGCGAAGGGCGCGGCTGGCTGGCGAACGGGCTGACCGGCCTGGCCATCCTGCTGGGCGGGATCTGGCTCAGCCTGGAGACGCGGCGCAGCTTTGTCGGGCCAGACCTTTCCTTCGGCGCCATGTCCGAAGCCGAGCTCTGGATGCACTCGGTTGTGTGGATCCTCTACGCCATTGCCCTCCTGCTCTGGGGCGTATGGCAGGCCCGGCCGCTGGCGCGCTATGCCTCGCTGGTGATTCTGCTCGGCGCAGTGGCCAAGGTGTTCCTGATCGACTTCGCCGGCACCGAGGGCGTCATCCGCGCGCTCAGTTTCATTGGGCTTGGGGCAGCGCTGATCGGCGTGGCGCTGCTCTACCAGCGCTTTGTCTTCAAAGAGGGCTCGCCGCGCGTCCAAAGCCCGGTATAGAAAGAGTCCATGACACAGAAACTCAGCTTTGGAATTGCCGGCGTGGCTGGCCGCATGGGCCGCCAGCTCGTCTCGACTGCACTGGAAGCCGGCCACCAGGTTGCTGGCGGCACGGAACTGCCGGATTCTCCCGACCGCGAGACCGATATCGCCGTGCTCGCCGGGCGGGCCGATCCGATCGGTGTGATGCCCTGCACCGATCCGGTGGATGCGGCTGCCGACGCACAGGTCTGGCTGGACTTCACTGCTCCGCAGGCCACGCTCGCCGCGCTGCATGCCCTGCGCCATACGCCGGTTAGCGCTGTGGTGATCGGTACGACCGGGTTCACCGCGCACCAGGAAGCCCAGATCGCGGCAGCCGGCAGCGAGTTCGCCATCGTGAAGGCAGGCAATTTCTCGCTCGGCATCAACCTGCTCACAGCGATGACCCGGCTGGTGGCTGCGCGCCTGGGGGAGGACTGGGATATCGAGATTTCAGAGACCCATCACCGCCACAAGGTGGATGCGCCGTCCGGCACGGCCCTGATGCTCGGCGATGCGGCGGCAGAGGGGCGGGGCGGGAAGCTGGAACAACTGCGCAGCGCACCCTATGACGGGGCTTCGGCCGAGCGCGAACCGGGCAAGATCGGCTTCGCCGTGCGCCGGGCCGGCGGAGTGGTCGGCGACCATGATGTGAGCTTTGCCAGCGAACAGGAAGTGCTCACTCTCGGCCACCGCGCGCTCGACCGGGCGGTCTTCGCCCAGGGCGCGCTGAAGGCGGCTGAGTGGGCCATGACCCAGCCGCCCGGACTTTACGATATGGAAGACGTGCTGTCGCTGAAGGACATCTCCGTCTGATCCTTGTTGGATGCGCTGAACTTCAAGTTCAGCGCGCCAGCCCTCTCCCTCTTCCAACCGCCCCAATGGTGCGAGACTGTGGGGCGGTTAGGAAGGGGAGTGGGCGGATCATGACCAATGCATCAAGACCCTATTCCGCGGCGAGAGCTTCCTCGCCGCTCTCATCTTCGAAGATCTCCTCGATCTTCAGCTCGAACAGGCGGGCGATGGCGAAGGCCAGCGGCAGGGAGGGGTCGTACTTGCCTGTCTCGATGGCGTTCACCGACTGGCGTGAGACCCCAAGGCGCTCGGCGAGGGCCGCCTGGCTCCAGCCGCGCTCGGTGCGCAGGAGGCGAAGCTGGTTCTTCATCAGACCGTCTTGCCCCAGAAGTGATGGCGCAGCTGGGCAAGGCCCCAGGCCACGAAGAAGATCGGGCCGAACCAGAAGGTCCAGAACTGGCCGACGACTTCGAAAAGCTGCAGGAAGCCGATGACCACGGCGACCGAGATGGTGAACAGCGCGCCCTGGACCATGGATTTGAGCTGGCGCAGGCGGGTATACTCGTCGGTCTCCTCGACGAGGCGGAGCATCACGAGGAACACCCCGATGATCGGCGCCGCCACGGCGATGGCAATCGCTGCTGTGGCGACGGTCCCGCTGACCCAGCCCTGGTTGATGACATAGCTGCCGCCGAAACACAGGGCCACATAGGCCGCCATGAGCGGCCAGAACACACGGTGATAGCGTTTGTTGGCGCGGAAGAAATTACCTTTGGCCATGATGAAAATCTCCTGAGGAAAGGGGTTGAAACAGAGTGATCAGACGGTCTTGCCGAACCAGCGGCCGGTGCAGGTCGCAAGGCCATAGACGAGGAAGAAGAGCGGTCCGAACAGGAAGACGGGAACCTGCCCGACCACATCGAACAGCTGCAGGAAGCCGACGATGAACACCGCGCTCACCGTCACCGCGCCGGCGAGCGCAAAGGCGCGCAACTGGCGCAGGCGGGTATATTCGTCGGTCTCCTCGAAATAGCGCAGCTTGGCGATGAGCACTGCGATCACCGGCGCGCAGATTGCCAGGGCGAGGATGGCCGAGGTGAACTTCACGTCCACATCGAGGAAGGCCCACAGGGCGCTGCCGCCGAGGCAGAGCACCGCATAGACCGCCATGAGCGGTCCGGCGATGCGGTTATAGCGCTTGCGCGCCTCTTTGAATCCGTAGCGTTGAGACATGGGGTAGCTCCATCAAGTTTCCTTGACAGTATGACAAGTACACTTGTCTGTCAAGCGTGCTTGTCATGCCTTGCTTCGGGGGGAGTAATTCACCGCTTCAGTGCTGTCACCAGAGCCCGCGTCTTAGGCTGGCGCATCTGGTGGGTCCTGGCGATGAGGCCGGCGAGGCGGTGGCGTTCCTCGCGCGTGCGGCCGAGATCGTAGAGGTCGGCGGCAAGGCGCAGGGCGAGGCGTTGGTCATGGTCGAGTGTGCCGCGCTCGGGGCTCGCCCAGCGCCCGATATGATGCGAGCGCGTCACCTTCGCCTGGAAATTCGCGATGAGATAGAGAAAGCCCGAGGGCACCGAGACATTCTTGATGTCGACGTCGGGAATGAGATCGAGCCAGGCCTGGTTCTGCTGCCAGCGCCAGGTATTGGGGCTGTTCTTTGTGCGGTGTGTGAGGCCGATGAGTTTCAGTCGGCGCTGCACCGCGTTCCAGTCGGTGCCCTCCCATTCCGCCTGCAGGTGCAGGAGGGAGACAAGCGTTTCCATCGTCCCGCCATAGGCCACGAAATCGACAAGGGCGAGCGGAGCAGGGGCCGCGGCAATATCGGCCGGGGCGAGGCCGAGCGCGCGCAAATAGGCAAAGAGGCCCTCCAGCTTGTCGCGCGGCAGGGCGCGCACGCCGCCTTCGCCAGGCCAGCGCATGGAGAACTGCACGAGGTGGCAGGTTGGCGCGGCCTCAACGCCCTCGAAGAGGCCGGAAAGATAGTCGAAGAAATTCTCCGGCGAGCGGCCGATGAAAGCCAGATCCGCGCCGTTCGACAGCGCCAGGAGCCGCGCGCTGGTGCGCCGCAGGATGACGAGATCATCGGCGCGCATGAAGCGATAGTCGCTGAGGCCCTCGGTCAGGCTGCCGAGCTGTTCGCGGCGGGCAATGTTCCAGCGGAAGGGCGTCTCTGGCATGGTCGCGGCTCTAATCCAGGCCGAGGCTGGCCAGCACGCTTTCGGTATCGGCGCCGTGGCATGGCGGATCGATCCGGATACTGGCCGGTGTTTTCGAGAACTCCACCGGATGTTTCATCCGCCGGTAGGGGCCGGCCTGAGGGTGGGTGCGCTCACTGAAGAAGCCGACCTCGGAAAGGTGCGGGTCCTCCAGCACCTCTTCCATGGTGTTGTATTTCATCGCCGGGATATTGGCCCTGCCCAGCAGGTCGAGCCATTCATCGGTCGTCTTCTGGCAGGCGACCTCGCCGATAATGGCGTAAAGCTCGGTGATGTGTTCGGTGCGCGCCTCGTAGGAGGAAAAGCGCGGATCTTCGAACACGTCCCGGCGCCCGCCCATCTCGAAAAACTGGGCCCATTGCATGTCGGAATAGGGAACGAGGCCGATATAGCCGTCCTTTGTCTTGTAGGGTTTCCGGTTGGCATTGATCGAGCGGGTATAGGCGAGCCTGCCATTGCCGGGCAGGAAGGTTTCGCCATAAAGGTTCTCCACCATGTTGAAGAAGGTGAAGGCCTCGAACATCGGCACCTGGACGAACTGGCCCTCGCCGGTGCGCTCGCGATGGAAGAGGGCAGCCAGCGTGGCATAGGTGGCAAACAGGCCCACCGTCTTGTCGGCCACAAGTGAGGGGGCATATTCCGGGTCGCCGCCGGACCGCATGGCATTGAGCGCAGCAAAGCCGGATGCGCCCTGGATGAGATCGTCATAGGCCTGCCGGTCGGCATAAGGGCCACCCGCGCCGAAGCCCGCGCAATGGACATAGACGATGTCCGGCCGGATCGCCCTAACCGCCTCATAATCAAAACCCATCCGCGACATCCCGGCCAGACGCACATTGTGAAAGAAGACGTCGGCATCCTTGAGCAATGCCGTCAGGGCTGCCTTGCCCTCGGGCGTCTTGCCGTCGAGCTTGATCGCCCGCTTGTTGCGGTTGAGCGCGGTATAGATCGGGCCGAGATCGCCGGTCGGTGAGGCCCCGGCATAGCGCATGGTGTCTCCGCGCTCAGGCGGTTCCACCTTGATCACATCGGCTCCAAGGTCGGCGAGGATCAGCGTCGCGAAGGGTCCGAGCACCACACTCGACATGTCCACGATCCGGATACCTGCAAGCGGCCCGCTCGGTGTTTGCCCCATCATTCCTGTCCCTCATGTTTTCTACTCGTTTTTCTCAAGTTTGGCGGCCAACAGGCAAACCGCAAGGCAAATCCCTCTACGGCGTTCTGCAAAGCTCTGTTAGATTGTGCCCATGAACATACATGCCCCCATCTCTTCGCCCCTGCCGGATGTTTTTGTCAGCGCCGCACGCGACCTTCTCGGACCGAAAGGCTGGATCAAGGATGCCGAAGCGCTGGAAGCGGCTGCCAAGCCCTGGCGCGGCGGATATCGCGGCACGACGCCCGCAATTGCCCGGCCCGCCTCCACTGAAGAGACCGCCGCGCTGGTGAAGCTCTGCCTTCAGCATGGCGTTGCGATCTGCCCGCAGGGCGGCAATACGGGGCTGGTGGATGCCGGAACGCCCCATGGCGAGATTTCCGTCGCGATGACCCGCATGCAGGCCGTGCGCGATGTCGACGGCTTCAACAATTCCATGACCATCGAGGCCGGGGCCACGCTGGTGAAAGCCCAGGAGACCGCCGCCGAGGCGGGCCGGCTGTTCCCGCTCTCGCTGGGCTCGGAGGGCACCGCCACGCTGGGCGGCCTGATCTCGACCAATGCCGGCGGCGTGGCCGTGCTGCGCTATGGCATGATGCGCGATCTGTTGTTGGGCCTGGAGGTCGTGCTGCCGAGCGGGGAAGTCTGGGACGGGCTCTCGGGCTTAAGGAAGAACAATACCGGATATGATCTCAAACACCTGTTCGCCGGGGCCGAGGGCACACTCGGCCTGATCACGGCGGCGACCTTCAAGCTCTTTCCGAAAGTGCAGACGGCAACCGCCTGGGTGGTCTGCGACGGTGCCGAGGATGTGATTGCCCTCCTCGCCAAGGTGCGCGAGCATGCCGGGGACACGGTGACGAGCTTTGAAATGATCCCGGCCAATGCCGTGGACATGGTGCGCGCCGACATTCCCGATATCCGCGATCCGCTGCCGCATGCGGCCGAGTGGCGAGTACTCTGCGAGGTGTCTCTCACGCGCGAGGAAATGGCGCGTTCGGTTCTGGAGGAGGCGCTCGCCGATGCCTTCGAAGCCGGGCTCGCCCAGGATGCTGTGATTGCGGAGAATCTCAGCCAGGCTGGAGATTTCTGGCGCATTCGAGAATCCATCCCGCTGTCGAAACGCGCCTATGGCACCTCGGTGAACCATGACGTCTCCGTGCCGGTCTCGCGCATTCCGGGCTTCCTGAAGGCGTCCGCTGCGGCGGTGGCCGAGGTCGATCCCGAGGCCGAGATCGTCGCCTTCGGGCATGTCGGGGACGGCAACCTGCACTATGCGGCCTGCGCGCCGGAAAGCGGGGGGGAGTCCAGCCATCTGCAGGCAAAGGCCGATGAGGTGACCGCCGCTGTGCATGCTGCCACGCTCGCCTATGGCGGTTCGATCAGCGCCGAGCATGGCGTGGGGCGGCTCAAGCGTGACGAGTTGGAGGAGATCCGCTCGCCGGCCGCCACCGCCACGATGAAGGCGATCAAGCGCGCGCTCGATCCGAACAATCTGTTCAATCCGGGCCGGGTGATTTCGTTCGACTAGGCCGGTTCCCCGAGCTGCGAAGCCCGCAGTCGTCTGCCTACTGGACGGAGCCGCTGGAATCGGGCCGCGCCACGGTGACCGGTTCGCCGATCCGTGCGCGTGTAGCCGCGTTGGCAGAGCGCGCGATCAGCGCGTCCTGGGTCATGAAGATGTCGTAGGAAAGGCCGTCGCCCATCGGGTTGTAAACGGCAGAGCCATAATGGGCGTCCTCGATCCCGACGCTGCCGCCGAACTCTTCCAGCGCATCACGCGCGAGTTTTGACGGGTCCTCGTTCAGGCGTACGACGACGCGGCTGACATCCTCGCCCGCATCGGCCTCAAAGCCGGTCTGCAGGCGGTCGAGTTTGTAGACGGCATCATAGCCGAGCATGTTGGCCAGCGCCTTGAACTTGATAACGCGCGCGCCGAGGGACCATTCGTCCCCGCGCATGCGCTGCAGGTTCTCATAGCCCGGCCCGGCCAGCGGTTCGGTCTCGCCTTCCAGCACGACATTGGCACGGTAAAGGCCCGGCTCGCCGGCATCCTCGAAGGTGATATTGGCCACGGGGCGCTCATAGACGAGCCGCTTGTAGGTCTGCAGGTTGAGCCCGGCCAGGGTGACAATCCCGGCAAGGCCGAGAAAACCTACGCCGAACAGCATCCGCGCGCCGCCCGACAGGAACTGCATGGAGAAAAACCGGCCGAGCCCGGCAAAGGACAGCATCAGGCCGACCACACCGGCGATTGCGGGTAAAATCCACCAGATCACTGATTCCATCACACTTTGCCCTGTCCGGTCGCTCATGGGCCACCCCCATGGGAGTGGCTTATCTCCTTGTTAAACATATAGCAAAACCGGAGGTTCCTGGCAGGATATTTTCACAGGCGGTGCTGTGCCGGGCTCAGTTGAGGCGGAACTCGCCATCCACTGCACGCAGTTCGGCCGGCGCCAGCAGGCTGGAATGGGCGATGCGAATCGAGTGGATCATCGCTTCGATCTCGCGGCGCCAGTGGTCGAGGAACTGCGCCAGGCGCGGAAAGCCCGGCGCGGTGTCCAGGGTCTGCCAGACAAAGCTCTGCAGCAGGCCCGGATGGTCGGGCATGTGATAGAGGATTTCCGTTGTCAGCAGGCCAGATCCGCCCAGCCGTGCGAGAAAGTCGCCATCCGGCTCAATGAAGTTCAGTTTTCTCATGCGCCCCTCATCATGTGGAAAAGCACGAAAATCGTGCCGGGATCCGCAGAATCGAGGGTTGATTTCGCGTTCCGTCCCCTGCTTATGAGGGCCTCTGCCAGCAGCTTGGGCGTCCAACTGTCTCCGGCGCAAAAAATACGGGCACGGGTGATTGACGCTGGGCGGGCGGCTGCCTATGTCCACCGCGTCGTTAGCAGCCGGGCAAGGCGAGTGCTAAACCCCTGCTGACGCATGAGACAAGTGCTTACAGATAAGAGGAAGAGGGCATATGGCATTCCGTCCGCTCCATGACCGCGTTCTGGTCCGCCGCGTCGCTGAAGGTGAAACCACCAAAGGCGGTATCATCATCCCCGACACTGCGAAGGAAAAGCCCCAGCAAGGCGAAGTGATCGCCGTGGGCAACGGCGCCATCGGCGACGACAATGAGCGCATCGCGCTCGAAGTGAAAGCCGGGGATACCATCCTGTTCGGCAAGTGGTCCGGCTCCGAAGTCACCATCGACGGTGAAGAGCTGCTGATCATGAAGGAAAGCGACATTCTCGGCATCGTCGAGTAAGCGCCGCTCCGATTGAAACGAATTTTCTGAGAAAGAGGTAGAGATACATGGCTGCCAAACATGTGAATTTCGGCCCCGAGGCCCGCGAGCAGATGCTGCGCGGTGTTGATGTCCTGGCCAATGCTGTGAAGGTCACGCTCGGCCCGAAAGGCCGCAATGTCGTGATCGAGAAATCCTTCGGCGCCCCGCGCACCACGAAAGACGGTGTCACCGTCGCGAAGGAAATCGAGCTGGAAGACAAGTTCCAGAACATGGGCGCGCAAATGCTGCGCGAAGTGGCGTCCAAGGCCAATGACGTGGCCGGCGACGGCACCACCACCGCCACCGTGCTGGCCCAGGCCATTGTGCGCGAAGGCATGAAGCGCGTGGCCGCCGGCATGAACCCGATGGACCTGCGCCGCGGCATCGAGAAGGCCGTTGCCGAAGTGGTCAGCGATCTGGCTCACCACTCCAACAAGGTGAAGACCAACGAGGAAATCGCCCAGGTCGGCACGATTTCCGCCAATGGCGAAACCGATATCGGCGCCATGATCGCCGAAGCCATGGACAAGGTCGGCAATGAAGGCGTGATCACGGTCGAAGAGGCCAAGTCGCTGGAAACCGAGCTCGAAGTCGTCGAGGGCATGCAGTTCGACCGCGGCTATCTCAGCCCCTACTTCATCACCAATGCCGACAAGATGATTGCCGAGCTGGAAGATCCGATGATCCTCCTGCACGAGAAGAAGCTCTCTTCCCTGCAGCCCATGCTCCCGATCCTGGAAGCCGTGGTGCAGTCCCAGCGCCCGCTGCTGATCATCGCCGAGGATGTCGACGGTGAGGCCCTCGCCACCCTGGTCGTCAACAAGCTGCGCGGTGGCCTGAAAGTGGCCGCTGTGAAAGCTCCCGGCTTCGGCGACCGCCGCAAGGCCATGCTGCAGGACATCGCGATCCTGACCGGTGGCCAGGTCATCTCTGAAGACCTCGGCATCAAGCTGGAAAACGTCTCGCTCGACATGCTCGGCACCGCCAAGCGCGTGAACATCACCAAGGACGACACCACCATCGTGGACGGCGTGGGTGAGAAGTCCGAGATCGAGGCCCGCGTGTCGCAGATCCGCAAGCAGATCGAAGACACCACGTCTGACTATGACCGCGAAAAACTGCAGGAACGCCTGGCGAAGCTCGCCGGCGGTGTGGCCGTGATCAAGGTCGGCGGCGCCACCGAAGTCGAAGTGAAAGAGCGCAAGGACCGCGTCGATGATGCCCTGAACGCCACCCGCGCTGCGGTGGAAGAAGGCATTGTGCCCGGCGGTGGCGTTGCCCTGCTGCGCGCCTCGCGTCACATCGACGTCAAGGGCGCCAATGATGACGAGCAGGCCGGTATCGACATCGTCCGCAAGGCGCTCGAAGCCCCGGTCCGCCAGATCGCCGAGAATGCCGGCGTGGAAGGCTCCGTGGTTGTGTCCACCGTGCTCGCCGACAAGTCGCGCAGCTTTGGCTTCAATGCGCAGACCGAAGAATATGGCGACCTGGTGAAAATGGGCGTGATCGACCCGGTGAAAGTGGTGCGGTCCGCGCTGCAGAACGCCGCTTCGGTTTCCTCCCTGCTCATCACGACGGAGGCTGCAATCGCTGAAGCGCCAAAAAAAGATGAGGGCGCCCCTGCGATGCCTGATATGGGCGGCATGGGCGGAATGGGTGGCATGGGCTTCTAGGCCCTGCCATTTTCCGAAACCGTTTCCAGAACCCGGCGCATGCGTCGGGTTCTTTTTTGTTTTCTGGCAGCCCTCGTCCTTCGTCTCCGCTCAGGATGAGGGCGGTGCTTGTGGCCTACTGGCTGTCTTCCAATGCGTAACAGACCGGCGGCGTGCGCTCTTCATCGCGGCGCTCAATTGAGACATCGTCGCGGATGAAATCGATCAGGCGCAGGATCGGCTCGGCAAAGCCGACGCGGCCATCGGGGCTGGCGGAATTGGCATCGACACCGCGGTGAATACCGACCACCTTGCCGGTGGAAAGATCGAAGACCGGCGCGCCGAACGCGCCTTTCAGCACGGCGTGGCGATAGGTGATGGCGCCGATCCCGTTGCTGTCGAGGCCCGGTGTGATCAGCAGGGTCAGCTCCTCGCTTTCGCGCGAATCCACCGCCAGGCCATCGATCCCGAATACGGCGAAGAGATCCTCCGGCGTGCTGGATTCCTTGTAGCCCTCGCAGTCGAAATCCTTCAGCCACAATCCGCGCGCGCCGAAGGGCGGCTCAAAGGAGAGCGGATAGACGAAATAGACTTCTTCCGCCGCCAGCTCCTCCGGCGTGCGCCAGATCGGCTCGCTGGTCAGCTCGAACACCGCGCCGTCTTCCAGTGTGGGATAGCTCACCTGGATCGGCCCGTCCGGATCGCTGGAGGACTCAACACCCAGATGGCGCTGTTCCAGCACGTCGGGGTAGTGCGGCTCAGTGGCAGGTTCCGGCTCGGCAGACGGCTCTTCCTCAAGTGCGCCCATGCCGGTCGGCGCGCCGGGGCTGACATGGCGCTGCTCCAGGATGCGCGGCTCGCCGGGATAGGAATAGGGATCATCGGGCATGGGCTCGGCCGGTTCGCCAGCCTCAATGATGGCCTCGGATCGGGCGACGAATTTCTCGAATTCGCGGTCCTGCTCGATCAGCTCTTCCTCTGTGAGGAAGCGTGGGGTTAGCAGGAAATACTCACCCTCGAAATCGGGATGGATCACTTCCCCGCGCATCACCATGCCGGTGACGATCTGGCGCCCGCGCTGGAGCCGTACGACCGAGCCGGCATAATCGGCCGCGACCGGGAACCAGCCGCCGGCGACCGAGAGGGTTTCATTGCCCGTCGGCGGGGCGCGCAGGGCGATGTCTGCAGAGAGGCGGATATTGGCCGCCTCAAGGTTCGAGCTGGCGACCTCCAGATCGCTCAGCGCCGCGTCGGTGGCCACGCGGGCTTCCACCGCGTCCTCGCGCGCTTCATTGGCCTTGAACCAGTTGAAGGCGGAAAAGGCCGCGAGCCCCGCCATCACCACGGCGATGCCCGACACGCCAAATAGCAGGCCGCGGCGCCGGTTTCGCGCGGCGCGTTCGGCGGCGTCTGCGGCGGCCTTGCTCGCGCCGATGAACTCGATCTGGGCGTCGGTCAGGGCCGGCGCGCTGCGGGGGCGGTTTGCCATCCAGTCCGAGGCGGCTTCCAGTTCGTCGCCGCGCAGGAGCAGCGCCTCGCTCCTGCCACGTGCCAGCCAGCGGGTGGCGAGCGCGCCGAGCCGGGTGTGCTCGCGAATCCACTGATGGTCCACGCGCAGGGCGGCGGACAGCTCGCGCAGGCCGGAGGCATAGCTCTGCTTGCCGGAGAAGAAGGTGTAGTTGAGTTCGGACAGTTCCGGCGGGACCTGGGTATCCTCCACGCTGCGCCAGACCACGGGCAGGATGCGCTTGTTGAGGCGCAGGGATTCCGCGATTTCCCAGGAACAATGCTCCGACACCACGCTGTCGGGGGAGAGGATGTAGACCACCGTATCGGCGCCCTCGATCAGGTTGCCGAGGCGCTGCTCCCAGGGCTCACCGGGGGCGATGTCTTCCTGGTCGATAAAGGCCTCGAAGCCGCAGGCCTGCAGGCCGGCGACAAGGTCGAGGGCAAATTCGGTGTCGGCGCGCGAATATGAGACAAAGACCTGGATCGCCTCGTCGCTCGTCCCGCTTTCATAGGCCATGGCGCGTCCCCTTGCGTGGCAGGCAGACTAGCCGGGCAAGGGCGATCAGGAAATAGCTGGGTCTCAGAAACGCCGGATCAGGTAAACGCCCGCGCCCATGAACACGACGCCGAGCAGGCGCAGCGGGGTGATCTCGCGCACAGTCTGCCCGAAAATGCCGAAATGATCATAGAAGAGGGCTGCCGTCAGCTGGCCGGCGATGAAGGCGCTGACATAGGTCGCCACGCCGATGCGCGGCACGGCAAAAGCCGCCAGCGTCACGACCACCGCGCCGCCGAGACCGCCGACCCAGGCCCACCAGGGCGCTTCGCGCGCCGCGTGCAGGAAGGGCAGGTCATTGCCGAAGGCAAGGTTCACCACCAGCAGGACCAGCCAGCCGACGCTGAAGGAGACGAATGCCGCCTGCAGCGGCCCGCCCATATAGGCTGCCATCCGCCCGTTCACCACGCCCTGAGCCGCGATGAGCGTTCCGGCCATCATGGCCAGAACAATGATGAGATTGGCGAGCGAGATCTGCCCCATGCCCTGTTGTCTCCTGTCAGCGGGGCTCAACACACCCCCAGAAATCATCGTTTTACGAGTCTCCGCTGCGCACCTAGATGAAGACCCTCTCAAGGATGGAGGTGAATATGGAGCAGCAAGTCCCCTTCTATCAGGTCGACGCTTTTGCATCGGCACCCTTCAAAGGCAACCAGGCCTGCGTCATGCCGCTGGCGGGTGGGTTCCTGCCCGATGCCGTGCTGCAGGCGATTGCGGCAGAGAACAATGTCGCCGAAACGGCCTATCTGGTGGCCGATGGTGAGGGTGCCTGGCAGCTGCGCTGGTTCACACCGGCGGTGGAAGTGCCGCTGTGCGGGCATGCCACGCTGGCGGCGGCCCATGTCCTGTTCGATGAGCTTGGCTATGCCGGCGAGGCGATCACCTTCCGCACACGCCAGTCCGGCGATCTGATCGTACGGCGCGGCGAGATCGGCTATGTCATGGACTTCCCGGCGCCGGAGGTGTTTCCGGTCGAGGCGAGCGAGGAGATCGCCGTCGCGCTCGGCGCCATGCCTGTTGCGGCATGGGGCGGGCCGTTCTTTGCTGCCCAGTTTGAGAGCGACGAGGCCGTGCGCGCGCTCAAGCCGGACTTGCGTGCGCTCGCCAAGCTTGGCGTGTCCGGTCATGGCGGAAGCTGGGACCGGGGCAATTTCGGCTGCTTTGCCCTTGGTGGAGAGGACGTGGACGTGACCTCGCGCTTCTTCGCGCCAGGTTCGGGCATCGATGAGGATCCCGCCACCGGAAGCTGGCACTGCATGCTCACCGCCATCGCCACTGGCCTTCTCGGCCAGGACACCATCTCCTGCTTTCAGGCCTATCCGGGGCGGGGCGCGGCGCTCTCCTGCGCCCTGCGTGGCAAGCGTGTCGATCTTATCGGCGAGGCCGTCACCGTGATCCGCGGCGAGTTCACTCTGCCGGCGTGACCGGCTTTGCCGCGCTGCGCCGCTGCGAGAGCCAGACCCCGGCAAGGATCAGCGCCAGGGCAAGCATCATGGCCCAGCTGAGCTGCTCGCCGAGCATGAAGAAACCGATCCCGGCCGCAAAGACCGGGATCGCATAGCCGGTCAGCGAGACGAAAGTCGCGCTGGTGCGGGCCACCAGATACATCAGCAGCCAGCCGGCAGCGGCTGTCGGCAGCGCCCCGAGCGCGATCACGGCAGCAGCATGCAGCACGCCGGGCTGAACCCCGGAATAGTCCGCCGACAGCGCCATGGGCAGGCTGGCAAGCGCCGCAATACCGAGAAACCCGGTCGGCAGCACGCTGGCCGAAATGGCCGGCGCGCCGCGCGCGATGATCGTGTTGATCGAATAGCAGAGGCCGCCTGCCAGCACGAGGAGCTGCGCGATCAGGCTGGAATTGCCAAGGCCGGCCATGGCATCGGGGCCCAGCAGCACGGCCACACCGGCAAAGCCGACCGCGATGCCGAGTGCCTTGTTCCAGCTCATCTGCTCGTCGGCGAACCGGAAATGCGCCAGCGCGGCGACATAGAGTGGCGTGGAGGAAATGAGCAGGGCGGCCAGCGCGCTGTCGATATCCTTCTGGGCATGGGTCAGCAGGTAAAAGGGCGCGGCGGTGCCGATGGTGCCCATGGCGATCATGGTGACCCATGCGGACCGGTCCGACAGGGGCGGGAAGCGTTCGCCCTTGATCACCATCAGCACGCCGAGAATCAGCGTGGCAATCGCCAACCGCCCGAATACGATGAGACCCGTGGGCAGGCCGCTGACCGCGACTTTCGTCAGCGCAAAGGCGCTGGCCCAAAGGAAGGAGAGCAGGGCGAAGAGGACCCAGTCGGTGAGGCTTCGTTGCGTCGGCATGGTGTTCCCGGTTGAGCGGGCAGACATGCTGCGCGTCCCCGGTGCAGGCAAGCGCTTTCACAGATAATTCGCTTTACGCGCCGCGCGCCCCGTGAGACACGGGCTGTGGGCCAGGCACCCCCAACGGTGCCCAGCCTATCTGTAAGGATAGGAGACAAACAGATGAGCATTGCTCCCAAGCCGGAGGCGCGTCCCGCGTGTCCGCACTTTTCTTCGGGCCCCACGGCGAAACGCCCGGGCTTTTCCCTCGACCAGCTTGAAACCGCTGCGCTTGGCCGCTCGCACCGCGCGAAATTCGCCAAGGCGAAACTCGCCGAGGCCATCGAGCGGACCAGGACCATCCTGAACCTGCCGAAAGGCTACCGGGTCGGCATCGTGCCGGCATCCGATACCGGCGCGGTGGAAATGTGCATGTGGTCCATGCTCGGTCTTCGGCCGGTGGACATCTTCGCCTGGGAAAGCTTCGGCAAGGACTGGGTGACCGATGCGCAGAAACAGCTGCGGCTGGAAAACTGCGAGATCCATATCGGCGACTATGGCGTCCTGCCGGACTTCCACCGCGCGCGCGACGAGGCCGATATCGTCTTCACCTGGAACGGCACGACCTCCGGCGTGCGCGTGGACGATCATAGCTGGATCCGCCCCAATCCCGACCGCATCGTGATCTGCGATGCCACCTCGGCCGTGTTCGCCCAGGACATCCCTTTCGAGAAACTGGATGTCATCACCTTCAGCTGGCAGAAAGTGCTCGGCGGGGAAGCGGCCCATGGCATGCTGATCCTCTCGCCCAACGCCGTGCGGCGCCTGGAGACCTATGTGCCGGACCGCCCGCTGCCGAAGATCTTCCGCATGACCAAGGGCGGCAAGCTCAATGAAGGCATCTTCGAGGGCGCGACCATCAACACCCCCTCCATGCTCTGTGTGGAAGACTATCTCAAGGCGCTCGACTGGGCCGAAAGCCTCGGCGGCGTGGAGGGCCTGAAGGCTCGCTCCGACACCAGCCTTTCCATCCTGGAAGACTGGGTCGCGCGCACCGATTATATCGACTTCCTGTGCGAGGATCCGAAGGTGCGTTCCAACACCGGCGTGACTTTCAAGTTCACCGATCCGCGCATTACCGCGCTTTCCACTGATGAGCAGGAAGCCTTCGTGAAGAAGCTCGTCTCCCTGCTCGAAAAGGAAGACGTGGCCTATGATTTCAACGCCTATCGCGACGCGCCTCCCGGCCTTCGCATCTGGGTTGGATCGACGGTCGAGCCGTCCGATGTCGAGAAGCTCACTCCGTGGATCGACTGGGCGTTCGGCGAGGTGATTGAGCAGCTCTGACGCCAGGCCGAGGTCGGAGGGCTCGCCATGATGCTTCCATTGATCATCGTGCTGGTCGCAATCAATGCAGCGACATTCGTTTTGTTTGCCTGGGACAAGCGGCAGTCGCGGGTCAGGGGACAGCGTGTGCGCGAGTCCACATTGCTCTGGGCGAGTCTACTTGGCGGTTCGACCGGTGCGGCGCTTGCCATGAAGCTGGTTCGTCACAAGACGCGGAAGCGGTCCTTTCTGGTGCGTTACTTCGCGATTGTCGCGTTCCAGGTCCTCGCCCTCGGCGCACTCATCTTCTTCTCGGGCAGGTTGCCCAAACTGGACGTGTTGGCCTTAGCCCACGCCTGAAACTCTTTTGTTCAACAGGACACTGAAACAATGCTCAAAGTTCTTATCGCTGATAATCTCAGCCCAGCCGCCGTGGATATCTTCAAGGCGCGCGGTCTCGAAGTCGATCTCAGACCCGGCCTTTCCAAGGAAGAGCTGATCGAGATCATTCCGCAATATGATGGCCTGGCCGTCCGTTCGGCCTGCAAGCCCGACGCCGATGTGATCGCCGCGGCCGAAAACCTGAAAGTCATCGGCCGCGCCGGCATCGGCGTCGACAATATCGACATCAAGGCCGCCACGGCCAAGGGCGTCGTGGTGATGAACACGCCTTTCGGCAACGCCATCACCACGGCCGAGCACGCCATCGCCATGATGTTCGCCGCCGCCCGCCAGATCCCGGCGGCCAATGCCGGTACCCAGGCTGGCGAGTGGCCGAAAAAGGCCTTCATGGGCCGCGAGCTGAGCTTCAAGACGCTCGGTCTCATCGGCTGCGGCAACATCGGCTCGCGCGTGGCCGAGCGCGCCCTCGGCCTGACCATGAAAGTGGTTGCTTATGATCCCTTTCTCACCGAGGAGCGCGCCATCGAGCTTGGCGTGGAGAAGGCCGATCTGGAAACCCTGCTCGCGCGCGCCGACGTCATCACGCTGCACACGCCGCTGACAGACCAGACGCGCAATATCCTCTCGGCCGAGGCGCTGGCAAAGACCAGACCGGGCGTCATCGTGGTCAACTGCGCCCGGGGCGGCCTGGTGGATGAGGCAGCCGTGCGCGAACTGCTCGACAGCGGCCATATCGGCGCGGCAGCCTTTGACGTGTTCGTCCAGGAGCCGGCGAAGGAGAATGTCCTCTTCGGCGCGCCGAACTTCATCGCGACCCCGCACCTTGGCGCGGCTACGGAAGAAGCCCAGGAGAATGTCGCCCTGCAGGTCGCCGAGCAGATGAGCGATTATCTGCTGACCGGCGCGGTGACCAATGCGCTGAACATGCCGTCGATCACAGCGGATGAGGCCCCGCGCCTTCGCCCCTTCGCGGCGCTGGCGGAAAAGCTCGGCCTGTTTGCCGGCCAGATCTCCGATTTCGGTTTCGAGGAAGTGGTGATCGAATATGAAGGCGAGGTCGCCGAGCTGAACCGCAAGCCGCTCACGGCTGCGCTGCTCGCCGGCCTGATGCGGTCCTCGCGCGGGGATGTGAACATGGTCTCGGCCCCGGCCATTCTGGCCGAGAGCGGGGTGAAGCTCACCGAGACCAAAACCGAGGAAAGCCCGGTCTATGACAGCCTGATCCGCGTCAAGGTGAAGACCAAGGCCACTGTCAACGCCCCCGAAGGCGGCTGGCGCACCCTGGCCGGCACGCTCAGCGCCGGGCGCCCACGCGTGGTGGAAGTGAAAGGCATGGCGCTGGAGGGCGATTTCGCCCCGGTCATGCTCTATGTGAACAACCACGACAAACCCGGCTTCATCGGCGCGCTCGGCCAGATGCTGGGCGAGGCGGGGGTGAACATCGCCACCTTCCATCTCGGCCGTACCGATGCCGGGGGTGAGGCCATTGCCCTGGTTGGCGTGGACACCGATCCTCCGGCCGACCTGGTCGAAAAACTGAACAGCCTGGAACATGTGCGCTATGTGAAGGTGCTTCACTTCTAGGTCAGATGCTCTCCAACACGCCCGGGGCGGTTGCGAAGATCGCTCCGGGCGCCCATCTGTGGGATCAGCAATCACTCAAGGACCCTCGGTATGGACATGATCGGCGCAAACGGCCCGGCCGGAGCAGGCGAACTCGTCAAGGATGGCAGTGACCAGGGCTTCATGGCGGATGTGATCGAGCCTTCCAAAGAGGTTCCGGTCCTCGTCGATTTCTGGGCGCCCTGGTGTGGGCCGTGCAAGACGCTCGGACCCATTATCGAGCGCGCCGTGACGGCAAAGGCCGGCAAGGTGAAGCTGGTCAAGATCAATATCGACGAACATCCCGGTATTGCTGGCCAGCTCGGCGTGCGCTCCATCCCGGCCGTGTTCGCCTTCCGGGGCGGCCAGCCGGTGGATGGCTTCATGGGCGCGCTGCCCGAAGGCCAGATCAACCAGTTTATCGAAAAACTCCTGGCGGGCACCGACAATGGCAAGGCCGTCGCCGAGGCCCTCGAGCAGGCCGATGCCATGCTTGCCGCCGAGGATATTGGCGGGGCCGGCCAACTCTACGCCACCGTGCTCCAGCACGAACAGGACAATGTCCGAGCCATGGCCGGCCTTGCGCGCTGTTATCTCGCCGGCGGCGATCTGGAGCATGCGCGCGAAATGCTTGACATGGCACCGGAAGACAAGCGCACCGATCCGGCGTGGGTCAGTGCGAACAAGGCTGTCGAGATGATGGCCAATGCGCCCGCGCCGGACGAGTTCGCTGCCGCTATCGAGCGGGTCGAGGCTGCACCTGACGATTATGATGCCCGGTTCGACCTGGCCGGCAAGCTCGCCGCTGCGGGCCGGAACAAGCAGGCTGTTGAGCAGTTATTCGCTATTCTGACCGCCGATCTCGGCTGGCAGGATGGCAAGGCGCGCGCCAGGCTGCTTGAGATTTTCGAAGCGGCCGGACCGAAGGATCCGGTCACCGTGGAAGGCCGGCGCCGACTGTCTTCGCTGCTGTTCTCCTGACCGGCCAGGCAGGCAAATGCTCTCGACATCTTTGCGGAAAAGTCCACATTGACCCCGGGGGCGCAGGAAGGCAGCACCCATGAGCATGCACAGCTATCGACATATCACCGATCTTCCGGCCCAGATCGCTGTCTTCCCACTGCCGGGCGCGATGCTGTTTCCGCGTTGGACGCTGTCGCTGAATATCTTCGAGCCGCGCTATCTCAACATGCTGGATGATGTCATGGCCGGCGAGCGTATGCTCGGCATGGTGCAGACCGCCGGCGGGCCGAAGACCCATCCCGACCTTGCCAATGTCGGCTGCGCCGGGCGGGTGACCTCCTATTCCGAGACCGATGACGGGCGATACCTCATCACGCTCACCGGCATCTGCCGGTTTGGCGTGCGGGAGATATCCGGCCTGCCGACGCCCTACCGCCAGGCCCGGCCGGACTGGGACGCTTTCGTTGGGGATCTTGCCCCGCCGACACTGGGTGACATGCCGAGCCGCGATGCGCTGGTGACCGCCCTGAAGGATTATGTCACGCGCAACGATCTCAGCGCCGACTGGTCTGCGGTGGCCGATGCGCCGCTGGAAACACTGGTCAATGCCTTGTGCGCGGGATGCCCGTTCGGGACACAGGAAAAGCAGGCCCTCCTGGAGGCGCCGGCCCTGCAGGATCGGGCCGAAGTGCTGATGGCCCTGCTGGAAATGGATGTGCCCGGCTCAAGCGATGGAGGCATGCAGTGAGCGAGAAAGCTGAAGACGCAAACGAGACACCCGAGCGCGCGTCCGGCGTGGATCCGCGCCTGCTGGAGTTGCTGATCTGCCCGCTCACCCGCCAACCGCTGCAATATGATCGCGAACATGGCGAACTCATCTCGAAAAAGGCCGGCCTTGCCTATCCGATCCGCGAGGGGCTGGTTCTGATGACCGAGCGCGATGCCCGCAAATTCGATCCGGACGCCAAATGACCCCGAGCCCGACCGCCCCCTGGCCGCGCAAGCTGACCTTTCGCAAATCCGCCGCCTGCCTGCATGTGGCCTTCGATGACGACACTGAAGGTGAGATCGCCTATCGCCGCCTGCGCGAGGCAAGCCCTTCAGCCGAAGTGCGCGGCCATGGCAGCGGTCCGCCGCCGCAGCAGCCGTCCGTGCCGGAGGATATCTCGGTAGAGCGCGCCGAACCGGTCGGGCGCTATGCGGTGCGCATCCATTTCAGCGATGGCCATAATAGCGGGCTTTATACCTGGGCCCTGCTGCACGAACTGGCAGTGCCGGCAGCCTAGGCGGGTTCCTGCATCAGGCGCGGCAGGTAGCCCTGGGCCGCGCTGGCCTGACGCGCGAGGGCGGTGCGCAGGGGTGGGGCACGGTCGGCGACTGCCAGGGCGAGCCCCCGCAAGGGCTTGAGCAGCGCATTGTCATTGGAAAAGACCCGGTCGATCAGGTCCATGCCCAGCGCTGTGGCGAGGCCATCGGGCCGGCGCCAGGATTGATATCGCTCCAGCGCCAGCGCATCACCGGGATCGAGCCCGGCACGCACCTGGTCGGCGCACACCTCGGCCAAGGCGGCGACATCCTTGAAACCGCTATTGAGCCCCTGCCCCGCGAGCGGGTTCATCCGCCGCGCAGCATCGCCGATCAGCGCCACGCGCTCGCCGATCATGCTGGTGGCGACCTGCAGGATCAGCGGATAGGCCTTGACCGGGCCGTCGATGGCCATTTCGCCCGCAAACTCGGCAAAGCGGGCATTCAGCTCGGCATTGATTTCTTCCACCGGCCGTTCGGCGAGCGCCTCGGCCGCGCCGGATTTCATGTACCAGGCGAGATTTGCGCGGTTGCCTGCGAGCGGCAGGGTGGCAAACGGGCCTTCCGGGGTGAAGAGCTGGCGGGCAATGCCTTCATGTGGGCGAGAGAGGGTCACATCGGCGGCGAAGACCGACTTTCCATAGTTGCGGCCCTCGGTCCTGATCCCTGCGGCCTGGCGCACCGGCGAGTTCAGGCCGTCCGATCCGACCAGGAGGCGGGCCTTAAGACTTTTGCCCTTCTCCAGATGAACGGTGACGTGTCCGGATTCGACCTCCATGCCGGTGAACAAGGCCGGCGCGAAGCGCTCGATCCCCTCGTTTCCTGTCACGGCTGCATCGATTGCCGCCTGCAGATGCTGGGCCTCCAGCATGTAGCCGAGCAGTGGTTCGCCGGCCGTATCCGGCAGGTCGTTTCCGGTGAACAGCGCGCTCGGTGCGCCGAGCCAGTGGCGCGCATCGTCGACGGCTTCGAGGCCATTCAGAGGTTCGGCATGGTCTGAGAGGGCGTTTGTAAGACCCGAAAAAGACAGGAGATTCCAGCTTCCTCGGACAATTGCGAAATTGCGGGTGTCCCTGGGTTGGGGCTTTTTCAGGTTGCGCGCATCGATCAGGGCGACGCTCAGGCCGAGGCGTGCGGTCGCCAGAGCGAGGGTGCCCCCGGTGGGGCCTGCTCCGACAATGGCCAGATCGAACATGGGCGCCTCCGCGACTCTCGCTCTTGGCTGGAGAGGTAAGGTTGGCAGGTGGCAGGGTCTACCACTGACGCGTGATTGTGCGAACGTGCCGCACGCTGCACAGGAATTAACCAGTTCGACGGCTTCTGCCCATCCTTGCGGCGTCCCATCTGCCCGCCACTTAACCCAACTGCAAGAAAGCGGTGAGGGGTCGCATGCGGAGTGCTTGCGAACTTTACGCCATGTGATGGGAGAAGTGGATCGATGACTCACACCTTAAGTAAATTTGGCCGCTGGGCCGGACTTGCCGCGGCAAGTCTCGCTGCAACGGGGGCAGCGTGGGCCCAGGAAGTAGATCCGGAGCTCTTGGCCCGGATTGAGGCTCTGGAAGGGTCGGCCAGTGCCTATGTCGACAACAGCTATCTGTTCCTGATCGGCGGCCTGATCGTTATGTTCATGGCAGCGGGCTTCCTCTGCCTTGAGGTTGGCCTGGTGCGTTCGAAAAACGCCTCCATGCAGGCCCTCAAGAACGTGGCACTGTTCTCCGTGGCTGGCCTGATGTTCTGGATCATCGGCTACAATATCGCCTATCCGGCCTCGGGTCTTGCTGAGGGCCTGATCCCGATCCCCGGCGGTGTGCCGTGGGTTGGCGAAGATTCCCTGGATACCGGCTATGCCGCGCACTCTGACTGGTTCTTCCAGATGGTGTTCGTTGCCACGGCCGCATCTATTGTTTCCGGTACGGTTGCCGAGCGGGTTAGCCTCTGGGCTTTCCTGGGCTTCACCGTGTTCCTGACTGCTATTATCTATCCGGTTGTCGTGTCCTGGGAATGGGGCGGTGGCTATCTCGACAGCGCTTGGGACTTCTCTGACTTCGCCGGTTCCACCCTGGTGCACTCCACCGGCGGCTGGGCGGCTCTCATGGGCGCGATCATCATCGGCCCGCGGATCGGCAAGTATTTCGGCGATACCGTGAACCCGATGCCGGGCTCCAACATCCCAATGGCCGCGCTCGGTACATTCATCCTGTGGTTCGGCTGGTTCGGCTTCAACGGCGCCTCGCAGCTTGCTGCCGGTACCTTTGACGACATCAATGCTGTCGCGAAGATCTTCGTGAACACCAACATGGCCGCTGTTGGTGGCGTGCTGTCGGCGATGATCCTCACCGCAATCCTCTACAAAGGGAAAGTGGACCCGACCATGGCGTTCAACGGCGCGATCGGTGGTCTGGTGTCGATCACGGCCGAGCCGCTGGCTCCAGCCATCGGCGGGGCCGTGCTTATTGGCGCCATCGGTGGCGTGCTGGTTGTCCTGACCGTGCCGCTGCTCGACAAGCTCAAGATCGACGATGTCGTCGGCGCCATCCCAGCTCACCTTGTGTGCGGCATCTGGGGCACCATGATTGTTCCGGCCAGCTATCACAGCGCCATCATGCCTTTCCCGGCAGATCATGAGTTCGCGGGCGACCCGAACTTTGTCGGCCAGCTTGTCGGTGTTGTCCTTACGGGTGTCTTTGTCAGCATCGCATCTGCCGCCATCTGGTTCCTCTTCAAGGTGACCATCGGCGTGCGTGTGAGCGAGGAAGACGAGCAGCTCGGCCTCGACCGTGCTGACACTGGTGTGGAAGCCTATCCGGACTTCGTCAGCTAGGCAGTACATGAACCGCCCGGGGCGCCAGAATGCGCTCCGGAGGTCTCAACAAGCCCCCGGGATCTCCTCCCCGGGGGCTTTTCATTTCGGTTCTTCAAAGAAATTTGCGTCTGAATTCGATGAAATTCTGCACATTTGCCCCCTGTTAAGCTGGCCGCGCTAGCTCTGGGGCATGGTGATGGCAACAAGACTTCAGAGCATAAGATGACAGAACTGACCGCGCCCATGGCGCCCGCCCGCACGGCCAGCGATCCCGTCTGGCGTATTCTGACCGGTACGGCCCTGTTCGGCCTCGGCGTTTTCATCTGCGGCAGCGTCGCATCCTACGCGCCCACGGACCCCAGCTGGAACTCGGCCACCGGCACCGAGCCGACAAACCTGTTCGCGGGGGGCGGAGCAGTCTTTGCAGATCTCGCGCGACAGATGTTCGGTTGGTCGAGCTGGATTGCCGGCATCTCCCTGATGATCGGCGGGGCCATGCGCGCCGTCCTGATCGGCCGGCCGCAGCGCCGGCGCTGGGCGCTCGGCACGGCGGTCCTGCCCCTGTCTGCGGCGTGCTTTGCGGCCTGGCCTGTCCCCGCGAGCTGGCCGCTTGCGGCCGGCCTCGGCGGCATGGTTGGCGATGGCCTCTTCTCGCTCGCCGTGATGCCATTCAAGGCGTTGCTCCTTCCGGCGCCGGAACTGCTTTGCGGGATTTTCCTCGGCCTGCTCGCGCTTTTCTGTGCCGTGCTGGCGCTCGGTTTTGGCCGCCGCGATGCGCGTGCCCTGAAATATGCCGCCAGCAGCTCAGGGCGCGGTGCGGCCCGCCAGGCCGGTCTCGCCGGTCGCCGTGCGGCCACGGGTCTCTCCGGTCTGATTCAGCGCTGGAAGGCGCGCCGGGCCGAGCGTGGCTTGACCGACGATGATTATATGCGCGCCGAGGCGATGGAGCGGCGTGGCCGCCTTGTCCTGCCCGAACCGGATATGAATGAAGGCGCCGACGACATGGTGCTGGACGCCGATGAGGACGCAGATTTTGACGACCTGCCCGCCCTGAAAACCCCGGCACCGGCTCCGCTGCAGCCGAATGCACCGAAAGTGCGTGCCCGCCGCCGTGCCCAGCGTGCCAGCGCCAAGCTGCCGCCGATCGAGCTGCTCGTCGAGCCGCCGGCCGATAGCCGTGACATTGACGAGGAAGCCCTGATCGCGCGCGCCGGCCAGTTGGGTGAGGTGCTCAAGGAGTTCGGCGTGCGCGGCCGCATCAAGGAAGTGCGCCCCGGCCCCGTGGTCACCCTGTTCGAGATGGAGCCGGCGCCGGGTGTGAAATCCGCACGTGTGATCTCGCTGGCCGATGACATTGCCCGCTCCATGTCGGCCGCGTCTGCGCGTGTCGCCGTGGTGCCGGGCAAGAACGCCATCGGCATCGAACTGCCGAATGAAGGCCGCGAGACCGTGTATCTGCGCAGCCTGCTGGAAAGCCCGGCCTACCAGCAGAACAAGGCCAAGCTGCCCATGGCGCTGGGCGCCGATATTGGCGGTGCGCCGACCGTGGTCGACCTCGCCAAGATGCCCCACCTGCTGATCGCCGGTACGACCGGTTCAGGTAAGTCTGTCGGCGTGAACGCGATGATCCTGTCGCTGATGTACAAGCTGACCCCGGCCCAGTGCCGCTTCATCATGATCGACCCGAAAATGCTGGAACTCTCCATCTATGAGGGCATCCCGCACCTGCTTTCGCCGGTCGTGACCGATCCGACCAAGGCCGTGAACGCCCTGAAATGGACCGTTCGCGAGATGGAACAGCGTTATGAGCTGATGTCCAAGGCGGGCGTGCGCAACCTCGCCGGCTTCAACGAGAAGGCCGAGAAATACCGCGCCGCGGGCAAGGAGATGACCCGCGCGGTGCAGACCGGCTTTGATGACAATGGCAAGCCGGTGCACGAGACCGAACACCTGCCGACCGATCATATCCCCAATATCGTCGTCGTGATCGACGAGATGGCCGACCTGATGATGGTCGCCGGCAAGGAGATCGAGGGTTGCGTGCAGCGTCTCGCGCAGATGGCCCGGGCCGCCGGCATCCACCTGATCACCGCGACCCAGCGCCCCTCCGTGGATGTCATCACCGGCACGATCAAGGCGAACTTCCCGACCCGTATCTCCTATATGGTGACCACGAAGATCGACTCGCGCACCATTCTGGGCGAGCAGGGCGCCGAGCAGCTGCTCGGCATGGGCGACCTCCTCTACCAGGCGCCCGGCGGCAAGACCAAGCGCTGCCACGGCCCGTTCGTCTCCGACGAAGAGGTGGAATCCATCGTGGAATGGCTGCGGGAACAGGGTGAACCGGACTATGTCGCCGAGATCCTGGAAGAGCCGGAGGACACCTCTCCGGTCATGGATGCCATGCTCGGCACCTCCAGTGGCGACAGTGAAACTGACCTTTACGAGCAGGCCAAGGCCGTCGTCATCCGCGATAACCGGGCCTCGACCTCCTATGTCCAGCGCCGCCTGAAGGTGGGTTACAACAAGGCCGCCTCGCTGATCGAGCGGTTGGAAGAGGACGGTGTGGTCTCGGCCCCAAACCACGCCAATAAGCGCGAGGTTCTGGTCAAGGGCGACGGCGCGAGCGTCTAGCCCTCATCGGGCCGGCGGAGACTCTCGTCGGGTTCGAATTTCGCGCCGCGCGGGGCACGGCGGCCATCCTGGTCGTCTTCCAGGCTCTCCACGCGAAACCGGGGCAGGGCATAGGGATGGTGCTCCTGCAGCCAGGAGACCATCTCCTCGCGGATCAGGCAGCGCAGGTCCCAGGCCTCCGGTGAGGTGCGCGCGCTGGCCAGCGCTCTGACGGTAAGCGTGCGGTCATCGGCATCGGAGACCTGAAGATTGGTGACATTGCCGTCCCAGAGGTCGGATTTCTCGCAAATCACCTTCAGCTGCTCGCGGATCGCGCCGATGGGCGCGCGATAATCGAGATACCAGAACACGCTGCCGAGAATGCTGGCCGACTGGCGGGTCCAGTTCTGGAACGGTGTTTCGATGAAATAGGAGAGCGGCACGACAAGGCGCCGCCAGTCCCAGATCTTGATGACCACATAGAACAGGCCGATCTCCTCGATCCAGCCCCACTCGCCTTCAACCACCACGGCATCATCGATACGGATCGGCTGGGTGAAGGCGATCTGCAGGCCGGCGATCAGGTTCGACAGGACAGGCCGGGCGGCGAGGCCCAGCGCCAGCCCGGCAATCCCGGCCGAGGCGAACAGGCTGATGCCGATCTGGCGCACGCCGGGAATGATGGTCAGCGCGGCGGCAATGGTGACGATGCCGGAGGTCACGATCCAGATCCGGCGCACGACATCCAGCCGTGTGGCAGACTTGCGGGCATGGAGATTGTCGGCCTGGTCGAGTTTCAGGTTCGAAATCTCGCGCTTGATATAGGCATCGACCACCGTGCCAATGGTCCAGCCAATTGCGATGACGATGGCGATCCGGCCGAGAATGCCGAGCACCATTCGCACCGGCTCGCCGAGCGCCACATAGTCAGCCAGGAGCGGCGTGCCGAACAAAAGCGCCAGTCCGGCCAGGCCGAACAGGAGCGGGGGGCGAAAGCGTTTTAGCCAGCGTGTGCGTCGGATCGTCGGAAGATCGGCGATGGCAGGGTCCTCGCGCGGGTCTGGAGTGAGGAGAACAGACGCAAGTGTGCGAAAGTTCCCCCGCAGGATTCAACCCCCTGGCGCGTGACTTCCCGGCGAATGCCTAAAGATCGATCTCCAGGGCGCGCTCCATTTCCACCGGGCCTGTCATCAGGACATGGTCGTCGCTCTCGCGCCATTCGATGGTGAGCGTACCGCCATCCAGGATGAGCTGGGCCTTGCGCTCGGTCTTTTTTGCCCGCGCCGCGCAGACCAGCGCCGCGCAGGCGCCGGTTCCGCAGGCCTTGGTGAGGCCCGCCCCACGCTCCCACACGCGCAGCCGTATGGTCTTGCGGTCGATCACTTGGGCGAAGCCGACATTGGTGCCTTCCGGAAAGAGCGGGTGCCACTCCACCAGCGGGCCGAGGGCAGGGATATCGTAGGCGTCGACATCCTCGACGAAGAACACCGCATGCGGATTGCCCATGGACACAACCGCCGGGCGTGAGAGATAGGGCGCATCCATCGGGCCGATCTTCACGTCCACGCCGCGAACATCCATCTTTTCAGATAGAGGAATATCTTCCCATCCCATGAGGGGCGAGCCCATATCCACTGTGATCAGGCCGCCATCTGCGAGGCTGGCGCGCAGCGTGTCTGCCTCGGTTCGGATGGTGGCGACCTTCTTGCCGGTTTCCTTCAGGATAAGCTGGCCGACGCAGCGGGTGGCATTCCCGCAGGCCGAAACCTCGCTTCCATCGGCGTTCCAGATGCGCATGAAGGCGTCTTTTTCCGCGTCGCGTTCGATGGCGATCACCTGATCTGCCTCGAACAGGCGGGCAATTTCGGTGATCTGCTCGGCCTTGGGGCCGAACGGCGTATAGCGGGCATCGAAAATGGCGAAGGCATTGCCCGCGCCATTCATCTTCCAGACCCGCATGGGCCGCGTTTGCGGTACGACACTCATTTCGGCACCCGTGTGGCAAGCACCCAGCTGGAAACCTGCGCGGCGAGCGCGGTCAGGAGGGCGATGTTCATGAGAGGATGATCGATGAGAAACGACAGTGCTGCAACAGCCATGCAGGCCCAGTCCACCGCTTCATTGCTCATCAGGTGCCCGATCGGGCGGCGCGCGGCCTTCACCTCCGGCACGGTGACGCGGCGCCAGACCCGGCCCATGTCCGGCGGGCCGAACGTGTCCTGCAGGACGGTGGGGTCGAGGATGCCGGTCAGCTCGCACAGATCCTGCGCGCGCGCCTGCCCGAGCTGGACCGCCCGCCAGCGCGCCCCGGCGGCTACCAGAGAGATGATGGCCGACAGGATTACGATCAGGGCGGCCGCCGTTTCCGCCAGGCCATCAAAGGGTGGGTATCCGCTCATCGCGCATAGATAGGGCGGATTTTGGTGCGCGAACAGAGGCGTCTCGGGTAAGGTCCTAGCGCCGTGGGATCGCGGCCCAGTAATCGAAGTCGAGCAGCACGCCTGGGGCGTATTTCCCGTCCTCGCCGCGCAGGGGGAAAGTCTCGCACTGCTGGTCCTTCACGGCGACAAGACGCAGGCGCAGGGCGCCGGCGCTGTCTGAGAGTTCAGCCTTGTCGAGCACTTCGCTCCAGGCATAGACCGTATCGCCAGCAAAAAGCGGGCCGGCATGGGTGCCGGCATTGATGGTGAGCATCTCAGCGGCATTGGCCAGGCCATTGAAGCTCAGCGCGCGGGCGATGGAGATCACCACGCCGCCATAGATCAGGCGCTTGCCGAAGCGGCTCTCCTTTTGGGCGTGGGCGTCGAAATGCACCTTGGCCGTGTTCTGATAGAGCCGCGTGGCGGTCTGGTGCTCGGCCTCTTCCACCGTCATGCCGTCGACATGGTCGATCTTCTCGCCGATTTCATAGTCCTCGAAGCGGTGCGGGCTGCCGGCAAGGTCATCATTCCAGGCGCTGTAATCATGGCGGGTGGACAGGGTGTCGGCGGGAATGGCGTCGAACATTTCCGGGACGTCTGTCTCAGGCGCGGGAGAGGCGGCATCGCGCTTGTGCACCATCACCCAGCGGATATAGCTGACCACCACTTCATCGCGCTGGTTCAGCCCCATGGTGCGCACCCAGACCACGCCGGTCTTGCCATTGGAGTTTTCCTTGCGCCCGATCACCTCGCTGACGGCACGCAGCGTGTCACCGGCATAGATATCGGCACTGAAGCGTCCTTCGGCATAGCCGAGATTGGCGACCGCATTCAGGGAGATATCCGGCACGGACTTGCCGAACACGACGTGGAAGGCGAGCAGGGGATCGACCGCCAAGCCCTTGAAGCCGTTCGCCATGGCGAAGGTCTCGGAGCTGTAGAGCGCATGGCGCGAGCCCGTGAGCGCGCGGTAGAGGGAAATGTCGCCGGCGCTGACCGTCAGCGGTGTGGCGTGCACCAGTTCGCGTCCGATATGGAAGTCTTCGAAATAATTGCCGGGATTGGATTTCGCGCTGGCCATGAGGTCCCCTGACTGTCGTGGTGTCAGCGCAGGGAGTTACGGCGCCAGGCGCTAGAGGTCAAACGTCATGGAGTGCACCGAGGCGATGACCTCGGCGATGACGGTGCTGCCGCTGCTGATCGATACGGTGGCCAGCGGTGCGAGCACGGCCATCAATGCGACCGTGGCGGCCGTTCCGCCCAGGAAGCGCATCTCCGGGCCGCTGGCTGCCTGCAGACGCAGACCCGGACCCGCCCAGACAATTGGCCACGCAAAGACCAGCAGGCCCGCGAAGACCAGCAGAATGGCGGCAATGGCATAGGCGATGACCATGGAAAGGCCCTTTCCGTCTCTGACGGATCAGCCATAGCCCGGTCATCCTTTCGGTCGGGTGTGGATAACCTGTGAAATTTAACCGAACGGACCGAAAACAGCAGTGTCGGTTGCTATTTGCGATCCCTTGCGCCTTAAAGGATTTCCAGCAGGTTCTCGATTGGCCGGCCCAGCGCGGCCTTGTCGCCATTAACCAGAATGGGGCGCTGGATGAGACGCGGCTCGGCGAACATGGCGGCGAAGACCTCGTCATCGCTGGCGTCCGGCGAGAGCTCGAATTTCTTTGCGTCCTTGTCGCGGAGGAACCCGCGCGGGCCTGTGCCAAGCTTGCCCGCGATGTCGCGCAGCTCGGTCTCGGTCAGGCGTTCCGAGGTGTTCATGTATTTGCGCACCTCAGGCTCGATGCCTTTCTCCCTCAGAAGCTCCAGCCCCTTGCGGGAGGTGGAACAGTTCGGGTTGTGGAGAAAGACTAAAGCCATGGTGGCCTCCCGATGGGTTGGTTTCCGGTCGCAGCCAGATCTAGACACCTGGCTGCGCATTTAGAAGACGCCGGCTTGCCGCATGCTGCCTATTCGGCGCTGACGGCGCCACCCTGGCGGGCACGGCGGCGGCGCTTGTGGCGTGGCTTGCCGGAATTGGACTCGCCCGACGATTTGGCAGGCGCGCTCCCCTCGGACTTGGGCTTGCGCGGGCCGCGTCCGCCGCCACCGCCCTGACCGCGCCCACCGCCGCCACCCGGACGGCGATTGCCGCGGTTTCCGCGATTGTTCGGACGGCGCGCGGTGTCGAGCGGCGCAGTGTCGATCGGCGCGGGTGCCACGAAGCCTTCGGGGAGGTCGGCAACGGCGATCTGCATGCGGATCGTCTTTTCGATATCGCGCAGCAGGCCGCGCTCTTCCGGAGCGACAAAGGCGATGGTTTCGCCGCTGGCGCCGGCGCGGCCGGTACGCCCGATGCGGTGGACATATTGTTCGGGCACATTCGGCAGGTCGAAATTGACCACATGGGTAAGCCCATCAATGTCGAGCCCGCGCGCAGCAATATCGGTTGCCACAAGCACCCAGGCCTTGCCGGACTTGAAGGCGTCGAGGGCCTTCAGACGCTGGTTCTGGGACTTGTTGCCGTGAATGGCGACCGCTTCGATATCGGCCTTGGCAAGATGCTTCACCAGGCGGTCGGCGCCATGCTTGGTGCGCGAGAAGACCAGGACGCGGCGCACTTCGGGCTGCTTCAGCACATGGGCCAGCAGGTCGGGCTTGGCTTTTTGGGCGACATGCATGACCGACTGGTCGACACGCTCGGCGGTTGAGGAAACCGGCGTCACGGAGACCTTCACCGGATCGGTCAGGAAGGATTGCGACAGGGTCGCGATGGCCTTGGGCATGGTGGCCGAGAAAAACAGGGTCTGGCGCTCGGTGGGAACCAGTTTCGCGATCTGGCGTAGGGCGTGGATGAAGCCGAGATCCAGCATCTGGTCGGCCTCGTCGAGGATCAGGGTTTCCACGCGCGAAAGATCCACGGCGTTCTGCTCGTGCAGGTCGATCAGGCGGCCGGGCGTCGCGACCAGCACGTCGCTGCCGCGCGACAGGGCGCGGATCTGGCGGCCGATCTTCACGCCGCCGAAGATGCAGTCGATCTTCACGCGCTGGCCGGCGCTGTAGGTCTTGAAGCTCTCGGCAATCTGGCCGGCAAGCTCGCGGGTTGGGGCCAGCACGAGCACGCGCGGCATCCGCGCGGTCAGCGGTTTGGACACTTCCGCCAGGCGCGACAGTGTCGGCGCGGCGAAGGCCAGCGTCTTGCCGGTGCCGGTCTGGGCGATGCCGAGCACGTCACGGCCTTCCAGTACCGGGCCGATGGCCTGGGTCTGGATCGGGGTCGGTGTGGTATAGCCGGCTGCGGCGATGGCCTCGCGCACGGGCGCGGCGAGACTGAATTGGTTGAAGTCCGTCATGGGTAACTTTCAAAAAAGCGCGCAGCACACATCGGCCACCATGGCCGGGGCGCGCGCGGGAGGCTGTAGCGGGCCCCGCGTGAAACAGGGTGCGTATTCTTCGAGGGAGAGCCTTAAGGGTTCTGGCGCAGGTTCGGAGGTCTGTTGCTCCGCGCGTGCTTCACGCCGCCAGCCCATATGAGCACGTCTCCGCATTCACAGGCTGTGGAGGAGATGCGTTGTAACGGATGGAAAGTCAAACGCTTTGTGCAACGCAGCGAAAACCGCGCTGCACAATGAGCGCTACAGGCGGTCTAGCCCGCGATATATTGTGCACCGTTCACGGTCATGGTCGCGCCATTGATGAAAGCCGCTTCCTCGCTGGCGAGATAGGAGACCATGGAGGCGATTTCCTCGGCCTTGCCGAGCCGGCCGACGGGGATAGTGGCGATGATGCCGTCAAGCACTTCCGGCTTCATGGCCTGCAGCATTTCGGTGTCGATATAGCCCGGTGCGACGACATTCGTGGTGATGCCCTTTTTCGCGCCCTCATAGGCCAGCGCCTTGGTGAAGCCGATCAGGCCGGCCTTGGCGGCGGAGTAGTTCGCCTGGGTGAACTGGCCCTTCTGGCCGTTGATCGAGGAGATGTTGATGACCCGGCCGAAGCCGCGCTCGCGCATACCGTTCCAGATCTGGTGGGTGACGTTGAAGGCGCTGTCGAGATCGACATTGATCACCTCGTCCCACTGGTGTTTTGACATCTTGTGGAAGGGCGCATCGCGGGTGATGCCGGCATTGTTGACCACGATGTCGATGGGGCCGAGATCGGCCTCGATCTGGGCGATGCCTTCGCCGGTGGCCTCATAATCGCCGACATCGAACTTGTAGCATTTTATTCCGAGCTCTTCCGCGCATTGATGCGCCGCAACATCGTTGCCGCCATAGTTTGCTGCGACGCTGTATCCATCCTGCTTGAGGCGTTCGGAAATGGCCCGGCCGATGCCGCGCGTGCCACCTGTCACCAATGCTACTCTTGCCACTTTTCGTCCCTCCAGTATGGAATTTGCTGCATATGCGAAAGCCGAATTTAATCAAGGCCTGTTACAGTTTCTATCGAGACGTTGGTCGAAAGGCCCGTTTTATGCAAGACTTGCGCGGAACAGAATCCGCCGCCGAAAGAATGTTAGCGCTTATCGGCGAGATCCAGTGAGGGAACACCATGGCACGTCACAAGGGCGACGGTCCGATCATCATCAAGAAATATGCGAATCGTCGTCTCTACGACACGTCGACATCCTCGTATGTGACGCTCGATCACCTGTCGGACCTGGTCCGAGCCGGCACCGATTTCGAGGTGCGTGACGCCAAGTCCGGCGAGGATCTGACCCGCTCGGTCCTGACCCAGATCATCTATGAAAACGAGACCAAGGGCGAAGGCGCGCTGCCGCTCAATTTCCTGCGCCAGCTCATCGGCTTTTATGGCGGCGGCGCACAGTCCATGCTGCCGGCCTGGCTCGACATGTCGATGAACCAGTTCGCCGAGGCCCAGGAGCGCTGGCGTGCGGCCATGGGCGGGGCAACCCCGATGGCTCTGTTCGAGAAGCAGGCCAAGCGCAACATGGCCATGTTCGAGAACGCCATGCGCATGTTCAATCCCGCCATGGCGCCAGTCGACACCAAGCTCGATGAGGCCGATGAGGATGATGAGCCGGAAAAATCGATCGCCGAATCCCCGGCCGACCGCACACTCAAGCTGATGCAGGCCCAGATGGCGGAAATGCAGCGCCAGCTCGAGGCCTTGTCCGGCAAGGGCAAATAGGGTTTCCGGCTCAGGCCAGCTCTTCGGGCTGGCCTGACCTGAACCAGCCGGTCACCGAAATCCGCTCTCCGCGCGCCTTGTCATTGACCGGGTCGACCCTGTGCAGGGTTGGCACAGAGAAGATGGCGAGCGTGTTGAAGCTCGGCACAAAGCGCTCGATCACGTCGCCGCGGGCATCGAGGAAGCTGAGCGTGCCGCCCCAGCTTTCCTTCCATGGGTCCGCCAGGGACAGTGTGTAGGCGAACAGGCGGTTCTTGCCCGACACATTGTCGTCATGCTCGTTGAGCAGGGCGCCGGTGCGGAAGCGCGTGATCTGTGCGTCGCAAAAGTCCACCGGCTGCTGGGTAATGTCGCGCAGCAGGGCGAGCGTGTCCTCGCTGTTCAGCGCCTCATACACGCCGGCAATCTCTGCCGGAAGGGCATCACGGCCCTTGGCATGATAGATGTCGTGGACGGGGTAGTTTTCGTAAAAATACTGGAACTGGGATTTTGCGCGCTCGGCGGCAGCCAGGCGCAGCGACCGGCGCTGGCTGCCGGTCATGTGCGCCAGCTGGTTGGGCTGAATGTCGAAATGGCGCTCGCCCTCATTGAGGACCAGGCGCCAGTCCAGCGCGTCTATGGTCTTGCGCAGCGCCGTGGCGGCATCGTGCTGAAGAAAATTGCGGATGCGTATCCGGCCGTCGGTCCGGAAACTTTCCGTGTAAGCGTCTCGCAGGGAACCGATGGCGTCATGGTCGATCATGGCAGGTCAGCCCGCCAATCGCGAAGACATCCCCGGCCACCGGCCGGGGACGATAGACGGGCCCTTAGCCTGCAAAGCCTTCACCGACCGCAAAGTCGCGCCGCGCCGACACAATGGTCACGACCACACCCGCCAGAACATCCAGCAGCGTCATGATGGTGAGGATGAAGAAGGTCGACGTGGCGAAGTTCTGCATCAGCAGGAACTGCATCAGGCAGATGATGAACAGGACCATCGACACTGCATGGTTGATGATCGTCGCCGTGCCCGTGGAGGTCGATTTCAGAATCTCGATGAAGAGCAGGGCGAGGGCAATCAGGATCAGAAGGTCACCATTGGTGAGCTGCCATTGCACGCCGGAGATCATCCCCAGTGTCAGAGCACCGGAATTGAGCTGGCCCGCCAGGGGCGCGACATTCGCGCCAATGGCATCAGCAATCTCAGGATCGGCGCCGCCGGCAAAGAAGGCCATGAAATTGTAGATGGCCACAGGAATGACCAGAAGCGGGAAGACTGAATACAGAGCGCGCAAGACACCCCTCCTTTGTTGATCCGAACCACCTTCTGAGGTCCGGGACCGACGGCGCTGTTCTTCCAGGCGAGCGGCGGCTGCCGCAGAGAAGAGTTTGGTAAAAGACACGCGCGCTGGTCCCCTCCGGTGGATACCTTATTTGAGTTACCTCAATAAGCAAAGCGGCGCGAGAGGGAGAATCGGGTCACGGGACCTGTAATTATTTTGGATTCCGGTTCAATACTCATCCACACCGGCCGGATTCCGGCGCCGGCGGATCAGCCAGGTCACGCCCCGCAAATCGGAGAATGCCGCCCAGAGGCGCCCGAAATTGGTGTATTTCGACTGCCCGGAACTGCGCTCGCGATGGTTCACGTTGCAAAACTCCACCTTGTAGCCCTCCGCGCGCATGATGGCGGGCATGTAACGGTGCATATGGTCGAAATAGGGAAGCGAGAGGAAGGCCTCGCGGTCCATCACCTTGATGCCGCAGCCGCTGTCGTCGCAGTCATCCTTCAGCATGCGTCTGCGGATGGAGTTGGCGAATCGCGAGCCGAAGCGCTTCCAGGCCGTGTCCTTGCGGCTGGCGCGCCGGCCCATCACCATTTTCAGGTCTGACGGCGCGTCGGCGCGGGTGAGCTGGCGATAGAGATCGGGCAGGTCCGCCGGGTCATTCTGGCCGTCGCCGTCAAGCGTGCCGACCATGCGGCCCTTTGCGCCGCGAATGCCGGTGCGGATGGCACGCGACTGGCCGGAATTCTTGCGGTGGCTGAGGACGCGCAGCATAGGGAAGGTCTCTTTCAGGCCAATCAACACCTCGCGCGTATCATCGGTGGAGGCGTCATCCACGAACACCATTTCGAAGGCGCGGCCCTCCAGGGCGGCGGCAATCTCGCGGACGAGCTGTTCCACATTCCCGGACTCATTATGGACGGGAACAACGATGGAGAGTTCAAGCGGGGCGGTCATGGTCAGGCTTTCGGGCATCGGGATGTCACAAGTCCCGCGCCCTTAACCTGTCTCGCCCGGCATGGCGAGGGGGGCACGCATCTGGGCTGCGATACAGATGTTTTCGCCGGCCGGTGGTGGCCGATTACTCGGCCGCCGGCATCCGAGCGGCCTGGGCCTCGATCTCCACGCGCCAGCCCGGACGGATGAGTCCGGCGACCTCCATCACGGCCCGGGCGGGCTTGTTGGGCTGTTCCGGTGTGGCGAAGAATTCCGAATATCCGGCCATGAAGCCGGCGAAGTCGAGCCGGCCCCCGGTCGCCTCGTCGCCGACCAGATAGACCCGCATCATCACGATATCGCCCATGGACCAGCCGGCGGCCTCCATGCGCTCCTTCATGGCGCTGAGCACCGAGACGGTCTGCTGGCGGGTATCGCCATAGGCCTCGCGCGAATTCGGGTCGGCCTCGGTGTCGATGATCTGCGGAACGACGCCGCTGACAAAGAGGATCTCTGCGCCGGGCGGGACTTCGACACCGACCGAGATCGGGAAATCCGAGCCGGGGATCGGAATGCGGTTGATCTCGCCGGCGGGCGCGGCCGGCACTGTGGCGCAGGCGCCGAGGCCGGCGGCAAGGGCGAGGCTGAGGGCAGTGGCTCGTAATTTCATGTTCGGTTTCCTTTGGTCGGGCCGGGGCTAGAGCGCACGGGCGCGCGCATGGACATGTTCGATAGCGAGATGCGAGGAACGGATCGCCGCCTCCATCCAGGCGCCGATGGGGCTGAGATGCTGGCCGGCAAAGACGATGGGGCCATCACCCGCCAGCACTGCGCGCATGCCGGCGGTGTCGTGGTCGATATGCGGGCCTTCCGATGCCCAGGAGCCGAGCGAATGGGGGACATGCTCCCAGTTCACTGCCAGCGGCTTTTGCAGGAGGTGACCATGGCCCGGGTGAATCCGGTCGACCGAGCTGCGCGATTCCTCGAACTGCTCTTGCAGGGACTGGTCTGCGAAGGCATGCGCGACCGGCTCGAAATTGTAGGTCCCGACCAGCACGCCGCGCGGGGCATTGAACTCGTAGCTCGGATACCAGGTCATGAAGCAGCGGCTGTCGATCCAGGAAAGCCCGCCATAGATGCGGTCCTCACGCTCCCAGAAGCGCTCTGATTCCCAGGCCACCTTGTTGGAGCCCTCATACTCCATCGTGTCGATGACCTCCTGCACCGGCACGCTGACATCGCACTCGACATTCCGCAATACGCTGAAGGGCAGGGTGCAGACGCAGAAGTCTGCATCCATGGCGCCTGCCGTGCCGTCCTCCTGGTTATAGAGCATGCGCACGCCGGTCTCGGTCTTGGTCATGTGGGTGACCTGGCAGCCATACCGGATTTCCCGGCGCAGGCGCGCGGCAAAGGCATAGGGGATTGCGTCGATGCCGCCGACCGGCTCAAGCATGGTGGCCTGCTGGTAGATATTCTCGCCAAAGCCGAGCAGGAACGCCCATTGCGGTTCCTGTATGAGCTCACCTAGTGGAATCGGCGCGATATGTTCCGATGGCGAGCCATGGACGGTCGGCTCCACCTTGAAGCCCAGACGGTCCGAGCCGGTATATTTCCCGCCTTCATCCAGAGCGCCATATTCCATCAGGAAGTCGCCCAGCCGGTCGCGGTCTTCCAGGGTCAACTCGTCGTCGAGCGCGCCCTTGTTGAGCGCCTTGAGCAGGAGTTCGGAGACACCGCCGCGCACATCATTGACAACCTGGCGGTCCTGCACCGGCGCGCCATCGCGCACATTGCGGCTCACGAACCGGGCATCGCGGTTGATATTGACCTGCACTTCCAGCGGGATGGCGAACTCGCGGCAATAGGCATGCACGCCATGATGAGCCGCCGGAATGCGCGCTGCGCCAGCATTGAAATAATGCCCGGTGCCGAACTCACAGCGCTGGGGGGCGATATGGGTATGGTTCATCACCGTACCGCCGCGCACCGTCCAGACCCGTCCGCCCGGGCGGTGGCGCGCTTCGAGCACATGCACCTCGAACCCGGCCTTGCGCAGCTCCCAGGCCGCCACCAGTCCGGCAATACCGGCGCCGAGGATGATCACGCGCTTGCCGCGACCAAGCTGGGGCGAAGCAGTTGGCGGGCCGTTATAAGGGCCAGCGTCGGCGACGAAGCCGAGCGCCTGCATGGTCGCGAAGGCGCCCGACAGGCCAGCATAGCGCGCCACACCGTGGATCAGATCGCGGCGTGTCGGCTTGGATTGTGTCATGCTTTGCTCCCCACACGATGAAAACCGTAGCAGCAAAACCGGCAAAGACAATCGCCGCAAGGGTCTCGTGGCTCAGCCGGGGAGCAAGTCGCGAAGTTCCGCCTCCAGCACGTCATAGTCGACGGGTTTGGGTAAAACGCGGGCAAATTTGAGATCCGGCGCCAGCGCGCTGGCATCATTGCCGGAGAGGAAGAGGAAGGGCACGCCGCGCTCGGTCAGCCGGCGCGCGAGGGGGAAGGAGTCCGAGGCCTTCAGGTGCATGTCCAGCACGGCAAGGTGGACCTCTTCGCTTTCCAGCAGGCCCAGTGCGTCCTGGAGACTGCCTGCCGGGCCTATGGTGACAAAGCCGCGATCGGCCAGTTCCTGCTCCAGGTCCATGGCGATCAGATACTCGTCTTCGACGATCAGGACGGAAAGGGGGCTCTGTGTCATAGCGCGGCGTGTAGGGGCAGCCGGAAGCGGGCGGAAAGTCCTGTTTCAGCATAGCTGACAGACGCCGAACCTCCCATCGCATGGGAGAGGCTCTTGCGGATGAGCGCGCTGCCGAAGCCGGTTTGTGCTGGCGGGGCGACAGGCGGGCCGCCGGCTTCGGTCCAGTTGATCTCCACCCAGTCGCCGGTTTCGTCGCGGACCTTGTCCCAGGCGATTTTTACCTGCCCGGTCTGGTTCGACAGGGCGCCGTATTTCGCAGCGTTTGTGGTCAGTTCGTGCAGCACCAAGCCAAAGGCATGGGCCGCTTCGCCGGTCAGGACCAGCGGCTTGCCCTCCAGCACCAGCGTCTTGCCGTCCCCGCGCGTATAGGGCCGGACCTGGCTGGTAACGAGATTGCGGATATCGACACTGACATGGTCGGTCGCCACCAGGAGGTCGTGGCAGCGGGCAATGGCGCTGAGCCGGCCCTTGTAGGCGGCCTGGAAGCGTTCGAAGTCGCCGGTATTGCGCATGGTGTGGTTGGCCATGGCCTGAACAGTGGCGAGCGTGTTCTTGACCCGGTGGCTGAGCTCGCGCAGCAGCATCTCGCGATGTTCCTCGCCGCGCTTGCGCTCGGTGACATCGACGCCCGAGGCGATGATCTCATGAACATTGCCGGCTTCGTCATGGTTCGGCACGAGCTTGAAGTCGATCGTGCGGGTGGTGCCGTCCTTGACCATGACATCGACATCGAACCGGCTGCGCTCGCCAAGAGCTGCACGCGTCACGGCATCCCTTACGCGGGCCTTGCTCTCTTCGCTCTGGCTGAACCAGTATGTCTCCCAGAGCGGTTCGCCGAGCACCTCCTCACGGGATAGGCCTGCGACCGTCAGGGCCGGATCATTGACCAGCAGAATGGCCCCGTCCGTCGACAGAACGGCAATATAGGCGACCACCGAATTGAGCACCCGGCGCAGGCGCTCCTCGGTCTCGGCCAGGGCGATGTGGGCCTGCCGCACCTCGGAAATATCCTCGAGTACGGAGATAAAATGCACAAACCGGCCCCTGGCGTCGCGGACGGCGGCGACGGTGAGATTGGCCCAGATAATATGGCCGTCCTTGTGAAAGTAGCGCTTCTCGAGCCTGTAACGGTCGATCTCGCCGTTGAGGACCTGGTTGGCGAGGCCGACATCGGTGTGAAGATCGGCCGGGTGTGTCAGATCCTGGAAGGTTAAAGCCATCAGCTCGTCGGCCTCGTAGCCCAGCATGTCGCAGACTTGCTGGTTGACCCGCAGCCAGCTCCCGTCGGCGCCGACATGGGCAATTCCTATGGGGGCGGCCTGGAAGGTCTGCTCCAGCGCACGCAAGCCATCGCTGCAGGAGGTTGAAACGCAGTTGTCGGGCAGGGCGAGGGCAGCCATCAATGATACCAATCAGGTTTTTTGCCCGCCAACGCTGCCGCGCACCCATGAAGAATTGGTTGAGCCGGCTACTTGTCTTCGCGCTTGTCGTGTGAACTGTTCTGATTGCTACACAATACTTGATGCTCAAAAGTAGAAATGCCCCCTCGCCGGGAGGGGGCATTTCATTGTTCAGGTTCAGAGCTGGTGGATTACCAGATGCGGATCCTATCTTCCGGCGGCAGGTAGAGCGCGTCTTCTTCGGTGACACCGAAGGCTTCATACCATTCGTCGAAATTGCGCACGATGCCGTTGACGCGGAACTCGGCCGGCGAGTGTGGGTCGGTCAGCAGCTGCTGGCGTTTGGCTTCGTCGCGATACTTCGAACGCCAGACCTGTCCCCAGGCCATGAAGAAGCGCTGGTCGCCGGTCAGGCCGTCGATCACCGGGGCTTCCTCTTCGGCGCTGACCACGCCGTCGCCATCGGCATCCAGGCTGATCTGGTAGGCGCGATAGGCCAGTGAGAGCCCGCCGAGATCGCCGATATTCTCGCCCAGGGTCAGGCGGCCATTGACGCACGGGTCGCCCTCGCCGAGCGGGCAGTACTGGTTGTACTGATCGACCAGCGCGGTGGTCAGTTCCTCGAAGGCGTCGCGGTCTTCTTCGGTCCACCAGTTGGCCAGCACGCCATGACCGTCGAATTTCGAGCCCTGGTCGTCGAAGCCGTGACCCATCTCGTGGCCGATCACGCCGCCAATGGCGCCATAGTTCACGGCCGGGTCGGCAGAGATATTGAAGAAGGGTGGCTGCAGGATGGCGGCCGGGAAGACAATCTCGTTATAGGATGGATTGTAATAGGCATTGACCGTTTGCGGGGTCATGAACCACTCGTTGCGGTCAGGCTCTTCGCCGAGCCGCGAGATGTTGTCCTCCAGATTCCACTGACCGGCGCTTATGGCATTCTCGAACGCATCATCGCCGATCTCGAGCGTGTCATAGCTCTCGAATTCGACCGGATAGCCAATCTTCGGATTGAACATGTCCAGCTTTTCCACGGCCTTCACGCGAGTGTCCGGACCCATCCATTCCAGGTCTTCGAGATTGGCGTGCATGGCTGTGCGCAGGTTGGCCACCAGCTCGTCCATCGCCGCCTTGTTTTCCGGCGGGAAGTGACGCTCGACATAGACCGCAGCCACGGCTTCGCCGAGGGTGCCTTCCACGGTCGAGACGGCACGTTTCCAGCGCGGGCGCTGTTCCGGCTGGCCGCGCAGAACGGTGCCGTAGAAGGCAAAGCTCGCCTCATCGATGTCGGAAGGCAGCACCGAGGCATGATCGGACAGGAAGTGCGCGGTGAGATAGGCTTTCCAGGTGTCGAGATCGGCCGTCTGGGCCAGCTCGAATACCGCCGGCATGCCCGGCCCGAGCTTCTCGGCGTCTTCTTCGGTCAGACCCACCTCGTCGAACTCCTCCTGGGTCGGGGGAACTTCGGCCACAAGGAATTCAGTCTGCCCACCGAGGCCGATGGTTTCCAGCGACAGGTCGAGCGGGAAGTCGCCGGCGAAGGCGCGCAGTTCGTCGATGGAAACCTTGTTATAGGTCAGCTCAGGGTTGCGGCTGAGCGCGCGGTCCCAGTCGGCCTTCGCGATCTCGGTTTCCAGCGCCAGCACATCGGCGGCCGCCTCGCCGGCATCGGTGTAACCGGCCTTGGTCAGCAGGAAGCTGAGCAGGCCGAGATAATCCTCGCGGATCGCAACCGATTTCTCGTCATCCTTGAGATAGTATTCGCGGTCGGGCAGGCCGAGGCCGCCAATGCTCATCTGCGGGATGTAGGTGGTGGGATCCTTGTCATCGACCCAGACAAAGGCGTTGATCGGGCTGGCAAAGCCGGAAGTCGCGAACAGTTTGGCCAGGTCTTCGCGCGATTCCACCGCGGCGATCTGATCGAGATAAGGCTGGGCCGGGGCGAGACCGGCCGCATCGATGGCATCCATGTCCATATAGGCCGAATAGAGCGCGGCGACCTTGCCTTCCGGCGTGTCGATGGCCGGAGTTTCGGCGGCGAGATCCTCGATGATGAACCGGGTCTGCTGTTCGGACTTCTCACGCAGCAGGTCGAACGCGCCATAGCGGACCTTGTCGGCCGGCAGTTCGAACGTATCGAACCAGCCGCCATTCACATACATGAAGAAGTTGTCGCCCGGGGTGACCGCCGGGTCCATGGTCTCGGTATCGATGCCCCATTCGCCCCAATAGTCCGGCGAGGTGGTTTCCACCACATGCACCGGCGCGGCGGGCGTTTCGACCGGCGCAGGCTCGGCTTCGGTGGTCGGGGTTTCCGCCAGTTCGGTGGCTTCCGGCGCGGGTACGGTCGTACACGCGGCCAGAAGGGCCGCAGCGGCGGCCCCAAGGAGTAGTTTCTTCATCTCTGCCTCTCTTGCTCTTACAGATAGCTCTGGAATGGGAGCAGGAGGCCGGCCAGGCCGGCCCCCTGCTGGGGAAACGGTCTGGCGCGTGGGCTATTCGGCCGGTTTGAGATTGCCCTGGGCACTTGTGCCGATCAGTTCTTCCTCATCGATGGTGGCGTGGCCGGAATAGGTCTCACCGATCTGGCGGTAGGGCCGGCCATTCCAGGACCAGTTGAAGATCCGGCCGATCTCGACACCGATCGCATAGAGCGCCGGCACCAGCAGCAGCGACACGAACAGGGCGAAGGTCACCGCCGCGCCGAGCGACACCACCATCGGCTTCAGGAACTGGGCCTGCACCGAACGCTCGGCGATCAGGGGCAGGACGCCGACAAATGTTGTCACCGAGGTCAGCAGGATCGGGCGGAAGCGCGACACGCCGCCATCCACGACGGCCTGCAACGCGCCCACACCCTCGTCGCGGCGACGGTTGATGAAGTCGACCAGCACCAGGTTGTCGTTGATCACGACCCCGCCGGCCGCCGCGATCCCGAAATAGGAGAACAGGGCCATGGGCACGCCGGCGATGAGGTGTCCGAACACCGCGCCGGCATAGGCAAACGGCACGGCCGTGAGCAGTAGGGCCGGCTGGCTGTAGGACCGGAAGGCAATCGCCAGCAGGATATACATCGCGCCGAGTGCGATACAGAACAGCCGGATGATTTCGGCCATGAATTCCTGCTCGTCCTCAAAGCCGCCAATGGCACGGCGCGACACGGTCGGGAACCGCTCGGCGAAGCCGGGCCAGTAATTGGCTTCCATGTCGCCGACGATCTGGTTGCGCACATCGTCGGTCAACTCTGCGAAGACGGAAACCGAGCGGGTCAGATCGCGCCGGATGATGACATTGATGCCGGGCGCAAACTCGAAATCGGCGACCTGGCCGACCGGGATCTGACGGCCATCGGCGGTACGGATGCGCAGATTGGCGAGCGAATCGATATTGCGCCGGGTTTCTTCCGGCAGTCGCACGCGCACATCCACATCGCCGTCCTCGCGCGGCAGGCGGTAGACCAACTCGCCGAAATAGGCCTGGCGGATCTGGTTGGTTACGTCGGCCAGCGTCACGCCAAGCGATTCCGCGCCGGGCTTGAGTTTCACGCGGATCTCGTCAGCGGCCGAGGAGAGGTTGTCCCCAATGTCATAGGTGGTGTTATAGGTCGCCAGCTGGGCCTTCACGTCTTCGGCCGCGGTGCGCAGCAGATCCAGATCCTGGTGGCTGAGCGAGAAGCGAATGCCGCTGTCATCCTGGTTGAAGGTGGCCGACACCACGATTTCCTCGGCATCCTGGATCGGACCGACCAGTTCGCGGAACCGGTTGGCGATCTCGGTCGAAGAGAGCGTTTTAGGGCGAACTTCCGGCGGTGTCAGGCCGATCCAGGCATCCACGCGGCGTCCGGACGCAACAATCGACGCATCCTGGATCACGCCACCGATCTCGGGATATCTCTCCCGGCTTTCGGCCTTCATCAGGTCGATGCCGTTCTGGACCTGCTGCTGTACCTGCTCTGTCCTGGTAAACGGTGTGCCGTCGGGCAGCTCGACGGACACCTGGATCATGTCCGCTTCGATCCTCGGCATGAAGCTGAAGGGCACATAATTGTTCCCGGCGAGCATGAACGCCCAGCCGAACAGCACGATGAAGAAGGCTGCTGTGGCATAGCGGAACTTGACGGCCAGCTCGAGCACTGGGCGGTAGATATTGTCGGCGAACCAGAGCAGCGAGTCCGCAATCGAGCGCTGCAGTTTCAGTATTGACCCGCCGGGGCCGTCAAAGCGCTGCGGCTTCATGTGCGCCAGGTGCGCCGGCAGGATCAGCATGCTCTCGATCAGCGAGAAGGTGAGGGCGGCGACCACAACGAAGGTAATCTGCTCGGTGAACACCCGGGTCGGCCCTGTCAGCATCGCCCAGGGCAGGAAGGCGATGATAGTGGTCAAAACGCCGAAGATCACCGGCTTGAGCACCATCTGCGTGCCGATGATGGACGCATCGAGGCCTTCTCGCCGGCCACTTTCCACTTCCTTGTGAATGTTCTCGCCGACGACGATGGCGTCGTCCACGATCACGCCGATTACCAACAGCACTGCGAACAGCGACAGCACGTTCAGCGACACACCGAACAGCGGCAGCAGCATCACGCCGCCGGCGAAGGCGGTGAAGATGCCGATGGTCACCCACATGGCCACGACCGGGCGCAGGAACAGCACCAGCACGATCAGCACAAGGATGCCGCCCATCAGGGCCGACTGGCCGATGGTTTCCATCCGGTCCTTGAAGGCGTCGGAATTGTCCCAGAGGATTTCCATGCCCAGGGCCTGGGGCAGGATGCCTGATGCCGGATCGTTGGCGCGTTCAACATATTCCTTCAGGGCATCGGTATATTTGACGATCTGCATGCGGTCGGGCGCATTGACCATGATGAATGCCGCGTGCTTGCCCTCGTGCAACGCATTGAGATCGTCATCGACGAAGCCGTCGACCACATTGGCGATATCGCCGAGGCGGATGACTGCCCCTTCGGGGGTCTGGGTGACGACAATGCGTTCGAACTGGGCTGCGGTATCGGCAAGCTCGCGCGCCTGGATGCTGACATTGCCGGTGTCAGTGCGGACACGGCCGCCGGAGGCGTTCAGCGAGGTGGAACGAATGGCCTGTGCGACCTGCGAGAAGGTCAGGCCGTACTGGCGCAGGGTTTCCTCGGTCACTTCGACCGACACTTCTTCGCCGAGCGTGCCCTGGACCACGGCGAGCTGGCCGCCGGAGATCTGGGCGATGTCGTCGCGCACTTCCTCGGCAATGCGCTTGAGCTCGCGCGGGCTGGCATCGCCATAGATGGCAAAGCCGATATAGGTGTCGCGCTCTTCCCATTGCTGGATCTGCGGGCGGTAGGCCGATTGCGGGAAGTTGTTGACCTGATTCACACGGCGCTCGACGTCGCGGATGAACTCATCCATGTCGATATCGTCGCGGCCGCGGATATTGACCGTGCCGGCGCCCTCATAGGCGATGGAGGTGATGCGGTCGATGCCGTCAATATCGGCAACCGCTTCCTCGATCCTGAGCACAATCTGTTCTTCAGTTTCGGCCGGTGAGGCGCCCGGCCAGGCCACCGAGACACTCGCTCCGGCGACCTGCACGGCGGGGAACATTTCCCGCTCCATGCTGAAATAGGCAAAGATGCCGCCGACAAAGGCGACGATCATGAGCAGGTTTGCGGCGATAGCGTTGCGCGCAAACCAGGCCACTAGTCCATTCATTGCACGCCTCCTTCGGAATCGCCGTCCGCGTCCGCCACGGCTTCACCGCCACCGGTGTCCGGATCGTGACTGACAACAGTGCCGTCAGGCATGCGCTCGAGAATCTTCACCCGCATGCCGTCAAACGCAGCCTGGATCGGCGAGACAATCGCCAACTCGCCGGCGGCCACACCGCTCGAGAGGTAGGCGCCATCGTCACTTGAGTAGACCACGTCGACCTTGCGGATCGAGAGCGTGCCCTCTTTCGGGTTGCCGATATAGACCTCGTCCTCGCCGCGCAAGGCGGAGCGTGGCGCGATCATGATATTGTGAAGAGTCCCGCCCTGGATCGTCGCATTGACGAACAGGCCCGGTGCCATCGGCACACCATTATCGGCACCCGTGCCATACGGGTCGCGCAGATCTGCGATGACTTCGAGCTGGCGCGAGCGCGGATCTATCGAAGCGGCCGTGCGCGAGACCTGGCCGGTCCACTGGCGAATCTGCCCGGCCACATTGGCGGAAAAGACAACCGTGGGGCCGGGGTTCTCGGCGCTGGCGGCGAAGGCCAGCGGCAGACCCAGGCGGCCAAGTTCGTCGTTCGTAACCGGCAGGCTGACCTCGACCACTTCGGTGGAGAAGATGCGGCCCAGCGACTGGCCGGGGCCGGCATATTGGCCGATATCGACATTGTACTCGCGCACGCGGCCGGTGAAGGGCGCGACAACGGCGGTGCGGCGCAGGTTCAGTTCGGCTTCCGCCAGCTGCGCCTGCGCGCCATCGAGGGAGGCCTGAGCTTCGGCGAGCTGCGGCTCGCGGCGGGCCAGCGGACTGGCATCGGTGATGCCGAGATCTTCCAGGTCCTGGCGGGCCAGTTCCGCTTCGGCCTGTTCGCGTGCCAGGCGCTGCTGGGCCGACGCCACGCTGGAACGTGCGCGGGTCACGGCGAGCTCATAATCGGCCGATTCCAGGCGCACCAGCACCTGGCCCTCGCGGATGAAGCCGCCATCGACAAAGTCCGGAGAGATATAGGCAATGCGTCCGCCAATCTGCGGCGAGACGACGATCTCGCGCTTCGGACGCACTTCACCCTGGGTGTCTACCGTGAGCGTGAAGCTGCCCTCGGTGATTGCCTCGGCAAAGACAGACAGACCGGCCGGCGGAGTGGTGTTCTCTTCCGGCTGCGGCTTCAGCGCAATCAGAACTAAGGATCCTCCCACCCCCAGCACCACAAGGATTGCGATGGGGAGAAGGATGGCCAGGATACGACTCATGGGGTGGGGCTCCCGCCGGACGCTCCGGCATTGGCTGAGGGTTGCGGCAGCAGGAACCCATCCGGTCCGCCGCCAAGTGCAAGATAGTACTGAACCCGGTTGGTGGCACGGGCTGAACGGGCGCTGACGAGCGCAGACTCCGCATTCAACCTGCGGGTTTGGGCGTCAATAAGGTTGAAAATGGTCACGGTACCGGCCTGATATTGACGCTCTGCGAGATCTTCTGCGAAGGCCGCTTCTTCCAGCGCTCGCTTCTGGGCTTCTTCCTGAAGGGCAAGGAACTGGTCAGCCGATAGGGCATCTTCCACTTCCCGCCAGGCTGTAAGGACAGTCGAGGCATAGCTTGCAAGCGAGATTTCCACGCGCTCCAGGAACGCTTCCGCCCGCGCCGAAAGCTGCCCGCCAGCATAGAGCGGCTGGGTCAGGTTGGCGAGAGCATTTGCTGCGATATAGGCCGGATCAACGACCTTGGAGAAATCGTCGGAACTGGTCGACAGGCCTGCCGTGAGGTTCAGGCTCGGCAGCAGGGCGAGGCGGGCCTGTTCGGCGCGCAGGCCCGACTGCACCACGCGCAGCTCGGCACTAGCGATATCCGGACGACGCGCCAGCAGGCGGCTCGGGCTGGAAATCGCGCCGATGGGGGCAAGCGCTGGCAAAGTGGCTGGAGCCTGTATCTCGGCCGACGGATAACGCCCGAGCAGGACCTCGAGCCGGCGGGCGGTTTCGCCCACGGCCTGACGGCGCGCAGCGATCGAGGCTTCCGCGCCGGCCAGCGCGCTGCGCGCCAGGCGCACATCAAGGGCTGTCGCAAGACCGCGCGAGAAACGCCGTTCCGTAAGGTCGGCCGTGCGCTGGCGGGCATCAAGGGTTGCCTGGGCCACGCTTTCCTGCGCGACGGCGGCGTTGAGATTGATCCAGGCAATGGCTGTTTGACCTGCGACCGACAGGCGTGCAGCGGCGAGGTCTGTCTCGGCAATCGCAAAGTCAGCGTCGGCGATGTCGACACCGGTGGCGAGGCGACCCCAGAGATCGGCTTCCCAGCTTGCGTTGAGGCCCAGCCCATAGGCATGAGAGTCCGATGTCACCGCGTCCCCGCCCACACCTTCTGTGACCGTGCGCCGGCCACTGGTCGAGACTGCGCCCGACAGGGTGGGGAACAGCGTGCCGCGCTGTGCCCGCGCATCGGCAGAGGCCGCGCGCAGTGTAGCGACCTGGGCCGCGAGGGTGTAGTTACGCTCCAGCGCTTCGCCGACCAGCGAGTCCATGACCGGGTCATTGAAAGACGCGAGCCATGGGCCTTCCTCGGCCACGCCGACAACCCCCGAAGCGGCCCAGACGGCTGGCGCATCGGGGGCGACCGGTACAGCATCAATCTTTCCGGTCTGGAAGGCCTCCCAGGAGGCGCATCCGGTAAGCATGAGTGTGCCCAGGAGGGCTGTTTGTGGCTTCATAGCGGATTAGATCCCAATTTCGTCTGCGTGTACGCTTGGCGTGATCGACTGTCAACGAACAATTATCGATTTTCAATATGTTCCCGCGGTTTCCTCCAAAGCGCTTGTCGTTTTCCGCCATAAAGTGCTTTGCAGGGCACAGGCCAGTGTTATCGGAAGACTTATTGGGCTTTGTCGCCGCACGGGCTGTGGTGTAGGGGAATAATATGGTTGCCGAGCCCCCAAAGCCCACACCTGAGGAAACGCAGCTGCGTCGGCGCCTCGCCCCGCGCGTGCGCGACCTGGCCGTGATGTCGGTGCTGTGTGTGGGTGTAGTGCTGCTTCTGGCCGTCTCCGGCGCGCTTGGCTGGGTCGAGGCCATCACGGCCTCCATCGTGCTGGTGGCTGCGGCCATGGCATATTATGTCGGCTCCACATCGCCTGAACCCATCGAGCTTCGCAAGGAGCGTGTCGAGCAGGTGCTGGCCGAGGAGGGTGCGGACGGCGCGCTCCAGGCCGTGCTCAATGCCTTGCCGGTGCCCGCGCTTCATATCGGACCTGACCAGCGGATCCATGCGGCCAATGCAGCGGCACGCACGCTTTTCCGGATCCGCGGCGACCAGCGCAGCCTTGCCGCCTCGGTGATCCGTAACCCCGCCCTGCTGGCGAGCCTCGACATTGCCCTGTCCGCCAGGCCCGATGCCTCGAAGGTGGAAGTCACGCTCGGCAGCTCGGCCGACCAGCTCTGGCTGGCACACATCGCCCCCTTCCAGGTCGGCAATGGTGGCGCGTTGATGGTGCTGGAGGATCATACCCTGCTCCGCCGGGCGGAGAAGGCGCGTGCCGATTTCCTCGCCAATGCCAGCCATGAGCTGCGCACGCCGCTCACCTCCCTGGCCGGCTTTATCGAGACCATGCGCGGGCCGGCCCGAAATGACCCGGAAAGCTGGGGGCGGTTTCTCGACATCATGTTCAACCAGACCGAACGCATGAAGCGGCTGATCGCCGATCTGCTCTCGCTCTCGCGGATCGAGTTTGGCGAACACAAGCCGCCCCAGACGGTCGAGGATATCGCCGATCTTATCGCCATGACCGTTGCCGCTCTGCGCCCGGTGGCCGATGAGCGCGAGATCGAACTGGTGCTGGCCGGCCCTGAGGAAGGTTTGCGCGCGATTGCCGATGCCGATGAGGTCACCCAGGTGGCGCAGAACCTGATCGCCAATGCGGTGAAGTATTCCCCGTCGGGCACGCGGGTCTCGATCAGCTTCGGCCTTGCCCCGAGCATGGAGGCCGCGCAGGTCCGGGCTGGCCGGCAATGGGGCAATGTCGGACGGATCACGGTTCTCCAGGCCAGCCATCGCGGCGAGTCGGCGGGCATCTGGCTTCGTGTGGAAGACGAAGGCCCCGGCATCGATCGCGAGCACCTGCCGCGGCTCGGCCAGCGTTTCTACCGCGTGGACGAAAGCCGCAGCGGGCAGGCCGGCGGCACTGGGCTGGGCCTTGCCATCGTCAAGCATGTGATGCTGCGCCATCGCGGCGGCTTCGTCGTCGAGAGCGAGCCGGGCCATGGCTCGGCCTTCGGGGTCTGGCTGCCTGCGCTCGACCAGATGGCCGACGGGTTGCCGGCGGGTGCGGCAACTGGCGAGACGGGCGGCACTTTGCAAGCTCCGACGGATGCGCTAGCCAAAAGCCTATAGTTCACAAGGGCAGCCAGAATGGCGCTCCGGATCTGACGCTTGAGGTTGGTATGCGGTTTCTGGTCGGTTTGATGTTCGCCCTCCTGCTTGGACTTCCCGGCGTCGCCCAGGACAAGACCGACCCCGAGATCCCTGCGCCCTATTCGGTCAGCAAGGATATGTCCCTCAGGGTGGGCGGGCGCACGGTGAACTTCACCGCCACCGCTGGCGAGACTTATCTGCGCGCCGAGGACGGAACCCCGCGCGCAGCCATGTTCTCCATCGCCTATATAGAAGAAGGTGTCGGCGACCCGGCCGAGCGTCCGGTGGTCTTCGTGTTCAATGGCGGGCCGGGCTCGGCCTCGCTCTGGCTGCATATGGGCGCCTTCGGTCCGAAACATGTCATCACGCCCGGCGATGCCACCGATGTCGGCGCGCCGCCCTATACGGTCGAGAACAATCCCAATTCGCTGCTTGATGTCGCCGACCTCGTCTTTATCGATCCGGTCGGTACCGGCTATTCGCGCGCCCTGGGTGACACCGAGGCCAAGGAATTCTACGGCGTGGACGAGGATGCCGAGAGCATTGCCGAGTTCATCCGCGTCTGGATCACACGCAATGGACGCTGGAACAGCCCGAAATACCTCGCCGGCGAAAGCTATGGCACAACGCGCGCGGCCGCCGTCGCCCAGGAGCTGCAGGGCGGCTGGAATGGCATTGCCGTGAACGGTGTGGTGCTGATCTCGGCCATCCTGGACTTTCAGGGCGCACGCTTCGCCCCGGGCAATGACACCGCCCATATCGCCTTCTTCCCGACCATGGCGATGACCGCTTGGTACCACAACAAGGTCGACCATGCCCGCTGGGGCGACGATCTGGAGGCTTTCGCCGCGGATGCGCGCAGCTTTGCCACGCATATCCTGCCGCCGGCCCTGATCCGCGGCTCGACCCTGAGCGAGGCCGAGCGCAATGACCTCGCCGAGCAGATGTCGGAGTATCTTGGCGTCTCGTCGGACTGGATTCTCAACTCCAATCTGCGCGTGAACCCGACCCAGTTCCGCAAGGAACTCCTGCGCGATGAGGATCTCACCGTTGGCCGGTTCGACAGCCGCTATACCGGTGTCGACAGCAGCAGCGTCGGCGATACGCCCGAGAACGATCCTTCAGGTTATGGCATGGACGCGGCCTATACCGCCGCGATCAATGACTATCTCACCCGCGAGCTTGGCGTGAATTTCCGCGAGGGCGGACGCGCGGATGGCGAACCGCTGGACCGGCTCTACAAGGTGCTGACCGGCGAACCCGGCAGTCAGTGGAACTGGAGCGAGGGCGGGCGCGGCTGGCCGGCTTATGTCAATGTCACCCCGCGCCTCGGCCAGGCCATGCGCGAGAATGACGAGCTGCGCGTCCTGCTCGCCTCTGGCTGGTATGATCTTGCCACGCCGTTTTTCGGAGCGGAAACCTCGCTCTACAAGAATGGGATCGTGCTCGACCGGGTGGATTTCACCTACTACGAAGCCGGTCACATGATGTATCTCGTGTCAGATGAGGCGAAAAATCTGTCAGAAGATGTGAGAAATTTCATCCGTGGCGAATAAGCCACGCTTCTGAAATTAACCATTTGAAAACCAATTGAATTCCAGGCTGCCTGCGCGGCCTGTGGAATTCTTTTCGCGCCCAGGTTCGCCCCCTGTCCGCAAATGTTCGGCATCCTTTCAGGGTGTGGAATTCCTGTGAATCCTGTCTGGCCCGCTCTTGCCCATTGGCGCCCACATCGACCCATGATAGCCCACATTCCAGTAGAGTTTTTCCAAACGGCTGGATCGAAACGGGGCGAGGCATGTTTGTCTCCACCTATGAGGGTGCGATTGATGTGAAGGGACGGGTCAGCGTGCCCGCACCCTTCCGCGCGGCTCTCGGTGGCGGCTCGCGCGTTTTCCTCTGGCCGGCACTGGACGGGTCGAAATGCTTGCAGGGAGGCGGTGAGGCATTGATGCGCGTGTATCAGCAGACGATTGCCCGGCTGCCGCTGCAGTCCATGGAGCGCAAGGTGCTCACGACCACGATCATCTCGCGCTCGGCCGACCTGAAAATGGATGATCCGGGCCGTATCAAGATCCCTGAGAAGATGCTGGCCAGGGTCGGCATCGACAAGAAGCTGATGTTCGTCGGCGCGCTGGAAAGCTTCCAGATCTGGGCGCCGGAAGCTTATGCCGAGCACGAGGCCTCCATGGCGGAAGCCGCGCTCGATCCTGCCATCACAAATGCGCTTGTCGCGCCCTACAATGCGGCCGTGGAGGCCGGCGACGTGCCCGGCCTCGGTCCCGTTGGGGGAGGTGAGTGACATGGCCCACATCCCCGTCCTCCTGACCGAAGTGGTCGAGGCACTCGCCCCGGCCGATGGCGAGGTCTATCTAGACGGCACGTTCGGCGGTGGCGGTTATGCCCGCGCCATCCTGGCGGCGGCCAAATGCACGCTGCTGGCGGTCGACCGCGATCTCGATGCCATCGCCCGCGCCGAAGCGATGGCCGAGGAGGTTGAGGGCCTTGTCCCGCTGCTCGGCCGGTTCGGCGATCTCGACACGCTGGCGAGCGAAGCCAGCTATAGTGTTCTGAACGGCATTGTCCTCGATCTCGGCGTCTCTTCCTTCCAGATTGACGAGCCCGAACGTGGGTTCTCCTTTCAGAAGGACGGCCCGCTCGATATGCGCATGGGCCACAGTGGGCCGAGCGCGGCCGATGTGGTCAACCAGATGGGCGAGAAGGACCTTGCCGCCATTCTCTGGCGCCTGGGCGACGAGAAGGCCTCGCGCCGCATCGCCCACGCCATTGTCGAGCGCCGCAAGTCCGCCCCCTTTGCGACCACGCTGGACCTCGCCGATCTGATTTCCGACGCCGTTGGCGGGCGCAAGGGCGCGCGGACCCATCCCGCCACGCGCAGTTTCCAGGCGATCCGGATCTATGTGAATGACGAGCTCGGCGAGCTGGCCCGCGCCCTGACCGCTGCGGAGTCTGTGCTCGCGCCGGGTGGTCGGCTGGTGATCGTCACCTTCCATTCCCTGGAAGACCGCATGGTCAAACAGTTCTTCCGTGACCGCTCCGGCGGGCAGGGTGCCGGCTCGCGCCATATGCCCGGCAGGACCTCAGGCCCCGAACCGACCTTCGAACTGGTCACGAGAAAAGCGGTCGAGCCGGGCGAAGTGGAACTGAATGCTAACCCCCGTGCCCGATCCTCGCGCCTGCGGGCAGTGCGCCGCACCGAAGCGCCGGCCTGGCCGGTGCCGGCTGAGGCTGCGCTGAACCTGCCCCCGCTTGCAAATCTGGAGGCGCGTCAATGAGCAAGCATGCCTTCCTGTTCGGCCTCGCCGTGATCGCTGTGCTGATCGTGAGCCTCTACCGGGCCAAATATGGCGCGTCGGAAGCGCGCGTGGAGATCAGTGTCGTCGAGGATCAGATCGCCGATGCCGAGCACCGCAAGGCCCTGTTGGAGGCCGAGCTGTCGCACATGATTCGCCGCGAATGGATCGAGGAATATGCCCGCCGCGAGCTGGGCATGGGCCCGCCGCGCGCCGACCAGTTCATTCGCCCGGAAGACCTCGATGCCCGCGTCGGTCCGGTGCTGGAAAACGGGGAGGGCGGGCAATGAGCTATGCGCAGGCCCTCTGGGGCGGAGAACACAAGGCTGGTGCGCGTGTGCGCATCGTCGCCGTTTTCCTGGCGATCCTGTTTATGGCGGTGTCGACAAAGGGCGCCGTCGTCGCCATGCAACCGGCAGCTGAGCGCACCGGGATTGCCGGCGTGTTCGGCGAGACACCGCGCCGCGCCGATATTCTCGACCGCAATGGTGAACTGCTCGCCACATCCGTGGATGTCTACAGCCTGTTTGCCGACCCGCGCGCGATCTGGGACCCCGAGCAGGTGGCCGCCAGCCTCGCCACCGTCTTCGAGGACATGGATGCCGAGGAAGTCGCCGAGCTGACCGAGCGTTTCTCAAACCGCGACCGGGCCTTTGTCTGGGTGCGCCGGGGGCTCACCCCGCGCCAGCGCCAGGCGGTGTTCGATCTCGGTCTGGAAGGCCTCGGCTTTCGCAGGGAGAGCCGTCGGGCCTATCCGCGCGGCACGCTGGCCGGGCATGTGCTCGGCTATACCGGCGTCGATGGCGATGGCCTTGCCGGCATCGAGCATGCCATGGATGAGCGGCTCGCGAACAATCCCGAACCGTTGCGCCTGACCGTGGATTCCGGCCTGCAATTCGCTCTTGAGGCGGAGCTGGCTGCCGCTGCCGCCAAGCACGATGTGGAGGGCGGGGCAGGGGTCCTGATCGAAGCTTCCACCGGCGATGTTCTGGCCATGGCAAGCTGGCCGCCGGTGAATCCGAACCGGGCGATCCACCTGCACGAGGAAGACCCCGCCCGCCTCGATCGCGCGGCGCTGGCCGTCTACGAGCTTGGCTCGGTCTACAAGCCGCTGACCATTGCCCTGGCGCTCGATGCCGGCCTCGTCACGCCCGACGAGACCTTCGATGTGTCGGTGCCGCTGGAGATCAACGGCGAGACCATCCATGATGATCACCCTTTCCACGGGCCGACCTCGGTGACCGAAATCATCGCGGAAAGCTCCAATATCGGCACGGTGAAGATCGCGATGCGGGCCGGCGCCCGGCGCCAGCAGGCTTTCTACAATTCGCTCGGCCTGCTCGAACGTGCCCCGGTTGAGCTGGCCGGCAGCCGCGATCCTCTGTTGCCCGAGCGCTGGGACGAGCTGTCCTCGGCGACAGCCAGTTATGGCCATGGCATCGCGGTCTCGCCGCTCGCCTTTGCTTCGGCCTTTTCCAGCCTTGCCAATGACGGGGAGTGGGTCGAGCCCGGCCTGATCTACAATCCGCGTCATCAGCGTGAACGTCACCGGGTCATGGCCGCGCCGACGGCTGCGCTCGTCACCACCATGATGCGCGTGGCAGTACTCACTGGGACGGGCGAACATGCCGATGTCGCCGGCTATCGCGTGGCCGGCAAGACGGGTACGGCGGAAAAGCCGGTTCCGGGCGGGTACTCGGAAACCGACAACATCTCCAGTTTCGCGGCGATTTTCCCGGCCGAACGCCCTCAATACGCCCTATTGATCGTTCTCGATACGCCCAAGGTCTCCGATGAGAGCGAGGCCGGCGGAGTGATGCTGGGTACGACAGCCGCCTGGAATGCCGCGCCGACGGCAGGCCGGGTGATTGAGCGCATAGCGCCGCTTCTGGGGATTGCGCCCAGATTCGACGCGCCGGCAAGGTCCGGACCCCCGGCCTACTCCGTGTCAGAGACAAGGAGTACGCTGTGAAACTGAAACAACTCATCGGTGCAGAAGCAGCCGGCGAGAAAGGCGAACACACGGTGGCAGACCTGACGGCAGACAGCCGGAAGGTGAAGCCGGGTACCGTTTTCGTCGCTCTGAAGGGCGTGGCCGCCGATGGCCATGACTTCATCCCCGCCGCACTGGAGCAGGGTGCGCTGGCCGTTGTGGCCGGCCGCGCTGTCGAGACCGGCGATGTGCCGCTGCTGGTTGCGCCGGAAACCCGGGCCTGGCTCGCCGGCGCCGCCGCGCGCTTTTATCAAGACCAGCCGGGCACGGTGGTCGCCATCACCGGCACCAATGGCAAGAGTTCCAGCGTCGATTTCCTGCGCCAGATCTGGACCCGCGCGGGTCTGAAGGCCGCCAGCCTCGGCACGCTCGGTGCCATCGGTCCGTCCGGCACGCTCGATCTCGGGCATACGACGCCCGACCCGGTGGCGATCCACGAGACGTTGGCGACCCTGTCGCGCCAGGGTGTGTCCCATCTTGCCATGGAGGCTTCCTCTCACGGGTTGGAGCAGCATCGCCTGGATGGCGTGAAACTCTCGGCCGTCGCCTTCACCAATTTCACCCAGGACCATCTCGACTATCATCCGACCATGGAGGCCTATCTCGCCGCCAAGCTGCGCCTGTTTACGCAGCTTGCTCCCAAGGGCGCGCCGGCGGTGATCAATGCCGACAGCGACCAGTGCGATGCCTTCGAAAAGGCCGCCATCGAGGCCGGCCTCGCTCCTTTCTCAGTGGGGTGGCGCGGGCGCGATCTGAAGATCGACGAGCTGATGCCGCGCGCGACCGGCCAGGCGCTGACGCTGATCTGGCAGGGCGCCGAGCACAAGCTGGTGTTGCCGCTGATCGGCGAGTTCCAGGCGCTGAATGCGCTGACTGCCGCCGGGCTCGCGCTGTCTCTTGGCATGGATTTCTTCGATGTCCGTGCGGGGCTTTCCTCGCTCAAGCCTGTGAAGGGCCGCCTTGAGTTTGTCGGTCAAACCCCTGATGGCGCTGCGGTTTTTGTCGACTATGCCCACACGCCCGATGGCCTGGACGTGCTCCTGCGCGCCGCGCGCCCGCACACGGCAGGCCGCCTTGTCGTCCTGTTCGGCTGCGGCGGAGACCGCGATGTACTCAAGCGCCCGATCATGGGCGAGATCGCCGCGAAACACGCCGATGCGGTGGTGGTCACCGACGACAATCCGCGCACCGAAACTGCAGCCAGCATCCGCGCCGCGGTGCTGAAAGGCGCGCCGGAAGCCCGCGAGATCGCTGATCGTGGTGAGGCCATCCGCACCTGCATTGCCGAGCTCAAGGCTGGCGACACGCTGCTGATCGCCGGCAAGGGCCATGAGACCGGCCAGATCGTCGGCACGACCACCATTCCCTTCTCCGACCAGGAGACGGCTGCAGCCGCGCTCAGGGAGGCTGCCAATGTCTGAGCCGCTGTGGACCTCTGCCGATATCGAGGCCGCCACCGGCGGGGCGGCGAGCGCGCCCTTTGCCGTCTCGGGCCTCTCCATCGACACCCGGACCCTGAAGCCGGGCGACCTGTTCGTGGCGCTCAAGGATGTGCGCGACGGGCATGACTTTGCCGCCAGGGCCTTCGAGGCTGGGGCGACCGGCGCACTGGTCAGCCGCGATACGGATGGACGCGGACCGTTCCTGAAAGTGGACGATGTGCTCACGGCGCTGGAGGCCATGGCGGTGGCCGCGCGGGCCCGCTCCGGCGCGATCCGCACCGCGGTCACCGGTTCGGTCGGCAAGACCAGCGTGAAGGAGATGCTGGCGCGCATCTTCCGCGCGGTCGGCCCGGCGCACTGGCCAGAAAAGAGCTTCAACAATCACTGGGGCGTGCCGCTCACCCTGGCGCGCATGCCGGCAGACACTGCGCGCGCGGTCTTCGAGATCGGCATGTCGACCCCCGGTGAGATCGCCCCGCGCTCGAAACTGGTGCGCCCGCACCATGCGCTCGTCACAAGGATTGCGCCGGCCCATCTGGAGGGCCTCGGTTCGGTCGAGGGCGTCGCACGCGAGAAGGCGGACATCTTTGTCGGCCTGGAAGCGGGCGGCACGGTGATCGTGCCCGAGGACGATCCGTTCCGCGATCTGCTCGCCGAGCGGGGCAGGGCGGCCTGCCCGACGGCCACGGTGGAAAGCTTCGGCGTGGGCGAGGATGCCACCGCGCGATTGGTAGAAGCGACCAGCGACGGTGTCGCCTCGCGCTTTGTCGTGAATGTCGCCGGCCAGCGCGCTGTGGTGGCGTTGAATGCGGTCGGCGAGCACTGGGGCGTGAACGCGGCTGCCGCGCTGCTCGTCGCCACGCTGACGGGCATTACGCTGGTCGACGCCGCCGAGGCACTTTCGGGCTTTGCCCCGCCGCCCGGGCGCGGCACTTCCGAGACGCTCTACCTGCCCGGCGGCGGCACCGCCACGCTGGTGGACGATGCCTATAACGCCAACCCGGAAAGCATGCGCGCGGCGCTCGCCGCACTCGCCACGCGCCCGGCCGAGCGGCGTCTCGTCGCGCTGGGCGAAATGCTCGAAATCGGGGCTGGCAGCGAGGCTGCTCATGCTGGCCTCGCCGATCCGGTTCTCGCCTCTGAGGCGAAAATTGCTTTCCTTTCAGGGGGCGGAATGCAGGCGCTCGAATCGGCGCTTGGCGGGCGGATCGAGACCCATTTCGGAGCGGGCTCCGACTCGCTTCTCGACAAGGTAAAAAAAGCACTAACCAACGGCGACATCCTCTTGATCAAAGGCTCGAATGCCTCCGGGATGGGACGGCTGGCAGACGCGTTGCGCGAGTGGAGCGCTGTAGAGTCTGCGCTGGAAACGGGTGCCCGGACAGAACGTGATGGGCGGGGTTAAGAATGCTGTATGAGTTTCTCGCCTCCGATCGGGGCTTGTTTAACCTTTTGAATTACATCACGTTTCGCACTGGCGGAGCGGTCGTTACCGCATTCCTGATTGCGGTGGTGTTCGGCGGTCCGATCATCAATGGCCTGCGCCGCCGCCAAGGGCAGGGCCAACCCATCCGTGATCTGAGCTTTGAAGACCAGATGGCCAAGCGCGGCACGCCGACCATGGGCGGCTTCGTGATCTGGCTCGGCCTGTTCCTTGCCGCGCTGCTCTGGGCGAACCTGTCGAACCCCTATAGCTGGGTGATTCTTTTCGTCACAGGTGCCTTCGCCTTCATCGGCTATCTCGACGATGCCGCGAAGGTTTCCAAACAGACCGATGCGGGCGTGTCGGCAAAAGTTCGCCTGTTGGCCGAATTCCTGATCGCGGGTCTGGCCTGTGCCTTCATCATGGGCTTGCATGGCGCGCACACCCCGCTCGGCTCTGCCGACTGGGGCCCGTTGACCGGCCTTGCCGAGCAGATTGCCGCCCTCGCCCCGCAGACCACGGTGGAGCCGAACAATCCGGGCTTTTCCGGCGGCGTGGCCGTGCCCTTCGTGAACGACTATTTCGTCCCGCTCGGCGGGCTGTTCGTGGTCTTCGGCATGCTGGTTGTGGTCGGCTCGGCCAATGCGGTGAACTTCACCGATGGCCTCGATGGCCTTGCCATAGTGCCGATGATGTTCGCTTGCGCTTCCTATGCGATGATCGCCTATCTCACGGGTAACTTCGTCTTCGCCGAATATCTGGGTATCCAGTTCGCACCCGGCGCCGGTGAGATCGCCGTGATCCTCGGCGCCATGATCGGCGCGGGCATGGGCTTTTTGTGGTTCAACGCCTATCCAGCCCAGGTCTTCATGGGCGATACCGGCTCGCTCGGTCTGGGCGCGCTGCTCGGCGTGGTCGCCGTGGCGGTCAAGCACGAGTTCGCGCTCGTCGTCATTGGCGGCCTGTTCGTGCTCGAAGCGATCTCCGTGATCCTGCAGGTCTCCTGGTTCAAGCTCACCCGCAAGCTCACCGGCACCGGCCGGCGGATCTTCGCCATGGCGCCGCTGCACCACCATTTCCAGAAGAAGAACTGGCCCGAGACCCGGGTCGTGGTCCGCTTCTGGATCCTGTCCGTCCTCTTCTCGCTGGCGGGTCTTGCGACCCTGAAACTGAGGTGACGGCGCGCAGATGATCCCTGTCACCGAATATGCCGGGCGCGATGTCGCCGTTTTCGGACTGGGCCGCACGGGCCTCAGCGCCGCCAAGGCCCTTGCGGCCGGCGGAGCGCGCGTGCACGCTTGGGACGATGACGAGGCGACGCGTGAGCGCGCGGCCCAGGCGGGGGTCACCCTTTCCGACATCAACAAGCGCGACTGGCAGACCTTCGCCGCGCTCGTGCTCTCGCCCGGCGTGCCCTACCGCTATCCGCAGCCGCACCGCGTGGTGCGCATGGCCGAAGCGGTTGGCGTGCCGGTGGTCGGCGACATGGAACTGTTCGCGCGCGCCGTGCTGGCCCTGCCTGAGCGCGGCCGGCCGAAAGTGGTCGGGGTGACCGGCACCAATGGCAAGTCGACCACCACGGCCCTGATCGGGCACATCCTGCGTCATGCCGGTATCGATGCGCGCGTCGGCGGCAATATCGGCACCGGTGTGCTCGACATGGCGCCGCTGCATGCCAATGCGGTCTATGTGCTGGAGCTGTCTTCCTACCAGCTCGATCTGGCGAAGTCCCTGCACTGCAATGTGTCGGTCTTCCTGAACCTCTCGCCGGACCATCTCGATCGCCATGGCGGCATGGAAGGCTACCGCGCTGCCAAGAAGCGGATCTTCAATGGCCAGCAGGCCGGCGACACCGCGATTGTCGGCGTCGACGATGTCAATGGCCAGGCGCTTGCCATCGGTCTGAAGCGGACCCCGGCCCGCGTCTGCCAGGTCTCCTCAGAGTTTGCCCTCGGCAAGGGCGTGTCGGCGGTCGATGGCCGCCTGTTCGACAGCCTGACGGGCAAGGCCGTGCTGGTGGGCGACCTGCGCGAGGCGCGCGCGCTGCAGGGGGCGCACAACCATCAGAATGCTGCTGCCGCCTATGCCGCCTGCCGTGCGCTGGGTGTGGACAGCGCGACCATCCTGAAGGGCCTGAAATCCTTCCCCGGCCTGCCGCACCGGCTGGAGATTGTCGGCCAGCAGGGCGGGGTGACCTTCATCAACGATTCAAAGGCGACCAATGCCCAGGCCGCCGAGCAGGCGCTCAAGGCGCTCGGCCGGGTCTACTGGATCGCCGGCGGCGTCGCGAAAGCTGAAGGCATCGGTCCGCTGGAGCCCTATTTCCCGAAAGTCGCGCGCGCCTATCTGATCGGCGAGGCCGAGGAGGCCTTTTCCCGCACGCTGAAGGGCAAGGCCCCGACCCGACGGTGTGGCACGCTGGAACAGGCCGTCCACCAGGCTTTCGAGGATGCCCGCGCCAGCGGCGAGAAAGATGCTGTTGTCCTGCTGTCGCCGGCCTGCGCCAGTTTCGACCAGTTTACCAGTTTTGAAGCTCGCGGTGACAAGTTCCGGGACATTGTGAAGGGACTGGGGGCAGCTTCGCCCCATGGAGCCATGGAGAGCGCATGACCTACCTGGCCGCGCCGGAACTGTCGCGGGCGGATACGTCCTGGACGACCGAATGGCGCCGCACGGTGGATTGGCCGATCCTTCTGGCGGCGGTGATCTTGCTCGGCTTTGGCCTGTTGCTCTCGCTGGCCGCCGGCCCGCCCGCTGCCGAGCGGATGCATTATTCCGATCCGTATTTCTTCGTCATCCGCCAGGCCGTGTTTGCCTGCGGGGCCGCTGTATTGCTGCTCGTCGGATCCATGCTGGACCGGCAATTGACGCGCCGTCTGGCGGCACTGGTGTTCATCCTTGCCTTTGTGCTGATGGCCATTGTCCTGCTGGCAGGCCATGAGGCCAAGGGCGCCCAGCGCTGGATACGCCTTTACGGCTTTTCGCTGCAGCCGTCGGAGTTGGTGAAGCCGGCCCTGATCATCCTGGTCGGCTGGCTCCTGGCCCAGCGCCAGCTTTTCCCCGGCGGCCCGTGGGCGATCGTGGCTTTCAGCCTGTATGCGGCGACCCTTGGTTTGCTCCTGCTGCAACCTGATGTTGGCCAGGCGGTCCTGCTGACAGCCGCCTTCGTGCTGACCTTCTTTATATCGGGCCTGCCCATGCGCTGGGCGGCTCTGTTTGCCGGTGGGGGCGCGGCCTTGTCGGGCGCGCTTTACGCGCTGCTCCCGCATGTGCGCCAGCGCATCAACAGCTTCCTAAATCCAAGCGCTTATGACACCTACCAGATCGACAAGGCTGCCGAGGCGATCTCGCGCGGCGGCGTGTTCGGGGCCGGGCCGGGCGAAGGCACGGTGAAATCCAGCCTGCCCGACGCCCATACCGATTTTGTCTATGCCGTGCTGGGGGAGGAATACGGCCTGGTCGCGACGCTGTTTGTGATCGGGATCTTCGCCTTCATCACCCTGCGTGGGTTGATGCTCACCGCCAAGGTCGAGGACCCTTATGCGCGGGCTGCCGCGACCGGACTTTTTGCACTTTTCGGCCTGCAAACCGTCATCAATGTCGGGGTAAATGTCGCTCTGTTCCCGCCCAAGGGGATGACATTGCCGCTGATTTCCTCCGGCGGCTCCTCGCTCCTTGGGACGGCCCTGACCCTGGGTTTCGCGCTGGCTCTGGTGCGGCGCCCGACCCATTGGCGGAGACTGCGATGAGTGAAGCCCCATTACTGATAATCGGCGCGGGCGGTACGGGTGGCCACATGTTTCCCGCTGCGGCCTTCGCCGAGGAAATGCGCGCGCGAGGCTGGCAGGTCGGCCTTCTCAGTGATGACCGGGGCCTGCGCTATGGCGCGAACTTTCCCGCCGACTGGAAGGCCGAGGTCGAGGCCGCCAGCCCGAATATGCGCAAGCCGTGGACCGTGCCCGGCACGCTGATGAAACTGAACAAGGGCGTTGGCGCGGCCCGCAGGATGATGAAGGAACGCCGCCCATCCCTGGTGGCCGGTTTTGGCGGATATCCGGCCTTTCCGGCACTGGCGGCGGCGCGGCGCGGGAGCATCCCGCTGATCATCCACGAACAGAACTCCGTGCTCGGCCGGGTGAACCGGCAGTTTGCCTCCCATGCCGCGCTGGTGGCGAGCGGGTTTCCGCGCCTGGACCGCCTGCCTGCAGGCGTCCACCACGTCCCGCTCGGCAATCCGGTGCGCGCACCCATCGCGGCCCTGCGCGATCTGCCCTATCCGGACCCGACCGGGCCGCTGAATATCCTCATCACTGGCGGCAGCCAGGGCTCGCGCATTCTCGGCGAGGCCCTGCCGCTCGCCATCGCCAATCATCTGCCGGACGAGATCAGATCCCGCCTGAAAGTGGTCCAGCAGGTGCGCGAGGAACAGGTCGAGGCAGTCGAGCAGATCTATCGCCATGCCGGTATTGCGGCGGAGATCTCCACCTTCTTCTCCGATATGGCCGACCGGCTGGCGGCGGCTCATTTCGTGATCGCCCGATCCGGCGCCGGCACGGTCAGCGAGATTGCCGCCGTGGGCCGGCCCTCCATCCTGATCCCGCTCAAGATCGCCATGGATGACCACCAGACGGCCAATGCCGCCGCACTGACCGATGTCGGCGCGGCCGACCTGATCGTGGAAGACAATCTCTATCCCAATCTTGTCGGCGAACTGCTGGCGATCCGGCTCGGCAATCCTGAGGATTTGCGCGCGCGGGCCGCCGCGGCCCATGCCGCCGGCAGCGTCACGGCGGCGAAGGATCTGGCCGATCTGGCAGAGCGCGCTGCGGAACCGCCCGTGGCGGCCTGAGCCCCATGCGGGTGACGCTCATCTATCGCCGCGATCCACCGACCAGTCCACTCAGCCGCTGGGTGCATCGCAGGCCGGAGGGCCAGACCTGGGTGGGCACGCGGCGCCGGGATATGATCCCGCCCATGCCGGAAAAGGTGCCGGGCAAGGGCTATCCGCTCTGGGAAGTCAGCCATCGCGGGCGGGCGCTGGTCTTCGCGAGTCCGCATGAAATCGCCCACGCTGTGGATGTGCTCGGCCGGCGCGTCCTGCCACGCCCCTATCAGCTCACCGTCCATTATGGCCGGGCCAACAGTCACTGGCTCTCGCGCCTGCATGCGTCCTGGACGCCCTGGAAGGTGCGCCAGCAGCTCGTGGCGGCGCTGCGCGCAATTGAGTTCTAGCGCACCGGCTTGCCGCCCTCCTTTTCCCGCCGGTCCCCGCCTGGAAATCCACCACGAAAGCGTCCGGTTTGAGCCTCATCATATCCGTCAGACTACGAAGAGTGTAGCCACTGTGAATGCAGGTTTGCACATCCCGCGCGCCGCGCGCATAAGAGTGCCCCATGCGTAACCCCTCTCCATTCGATCTCGGCCCGGCTCACCTTGTTGGTATTGGCGGCATTGGCATGTCTGGCATTGCCGAGGTCATGCTTACGCTCGGCTATGATGTGCAGGGCTCCGATATTCGCGAGAGCGACATCATTGCCCGCCTGCGCGAGAAGGGCGCGACCATCCATATCGGCCATGCGCCGGAGAATGTGCATGGCGCAGGGGCGGTGATCGTGTCGACGGCCATCAAGGGCAACAATCCGGAAGTCGTGGCCGCCCGCGCGCTCGGTATTCCCGTGGTGCGCCGCGCGAACATGCTGGCGGAGATCGTGCGCCTGAAGTGGACGGTCTGCGTGGCCGGCACGCATGGCAAGACGACAACGACGAGTATGGTGGCCGCGCTGCTCGATGGCTGCGGCATCGACCCGACCGTGATCAATGGCGGCATCGTGAATGCCTATGGCTCCAACGCCAAGGCCGGGGCGGGCGAGTGGATGGTGGTGGAGGCCGACGAAAGCGATGGCACCTTCACCAAGCTGTCGCCCACCGCGGCCATCGTCACGAATATCGACCCCGAACATATGGACCACTACGGCTCGATGGAGGCCTTGCGTGAGGCCTTCGACACCTTTGTCGAGAACATCCCCTTCTATGGCTTTGCGGTGCTCTGCACCGATCACCCGGAGGTACAGGCCCTGGCGGCGCGCGTGACGGACCGGCGGCGCATCACCTATGGTTTCAACCGCCAGGCCGATGTGCGGGCGGTGAACCTCACCACCGATCTCGATGGTTCGCATTTCGATGTCGCGCTGCGCCGGCCGGGATCGTCCCAGCCCATGCTGATCGAGGGGCTGACCCTGCCCATGGCCGGCGAGCACAATGTGCAGAACGCGCTGGCAGCAGTCACCGTGGCGCTGGAGCTCGGCGCGACAGATGCGCAGATCCGCGATTCGCTGGCCTCGTTCGGCGGTGTGAAGCGCCGCTTCAGCCCGGCGGGCGAATGGACGCCCGTGGCCGACAAGGCGCCGGTGAAGATCATCGACGATTATGGCCACCACCCGGTCGAAATCCGCGCCGTCCTGAAAGCCGCGCGTGCCATGGCAGGCCAGGGTCAGCTTATCGCCGTGCATCAGCCGCACCGCTATACCCGCCTGAATGACCTGTTCGAGGACTTCTCCACCTGTTTCGACGCGGCCGACGATGTACTCATCGCGCCGGTCTACCCGGCCGGGGAATCTCCGATCGACGGGATCAGTCACGAGACGCTGGTGGCTTCCATGCGCCGGCACGGTCACCGCAATGCCGCCGTGCTTGCGGATCTTGATGACCTGGCAGACGCCATTCGCGAGCTGGCGCGTCCCGGCGCACTGGTCGTCTGTCTTGGGGCAGGCAGCATCACGGCCCATTCCAACGCCTTGGCGGAAAAGCTCGCGGCTGGTTGAAGCGGGGTCTTTAAACTGAACTGCCGCTAAGTGTTCTCGGGCGGATCATTGTCTTCAGGTTGCGTGATTGCCGGTGGATCGGAAGACGGGAAGCTCTCGTCCAGGGCTTCATCTAGAGCCTCGTCCAGCTCCTCGTCGAAGGAGTCTTCCGGCTCAGCAGGCTTTTGGGCCTTTGACGACGGATCTGTTGTCTTCTCAGGTGTGGAATCTGTGCTCATTCCGGCAGTAAAGCGCTGCACAAGGCCGGCGGCAAGAAGATCTTTTCGACTCTCAGGCCGGAACGACCGATAAGTTCAGCGCAACGGAAATACGCTCGCCCGGCCCGGGATGCGGATGCACCGAATGGCGTAGCCAGCTGGGGAACAGGATCAGCAATCCGGTCTGTGAGCGCATGGGCGTGCGGTCCGCATTGGTGAGCAAGAGATCCGGCACCGTGTTGTAGGCCATGGGAAAACGCGGGTCCTCCAGCACAAGCTCGCCGCCCGATTGCGCTGTGTCCGCGCCACCCGGATCGACATAGTAGACGCCCGACCAGAGGCAGAAGGGATGGCAATGCATCTGGTTCGACGCGCTCGGCGGGTTGATGTTCGTCCACATCTCGCAGCGCCAGATGAAATCGCGCTTTACTGCGGCCACGTCCTTCAGGTGCGCGCCGGCTGCCTGCCCGGCAAACTCGGCCAGCGCCACGGCCGCTTCCCCGCCCCAGTCGACCATGTCGATATCGGAATGCCAGCCACCATGATTGGAGCGCGCGATGCCGGCAGGATCCTCGGCGCGGCGCTGGGCGATCACGTCCTTCAGGGCTGTGTTCAGCGCATCCGCGTTCGGATGGCGTGCCTTCAGGATCGGTGTGGCGAAGAGATCGAGGCGCTCCGTCATCAGGCTTCAAATACGATTTCGGGTACCAGTTTGGTCTCAATCGCATCAATGGCAAGCGCGGTGGTGCGTGCCAGTTCGGCGAAAATCGAAGCCGAGGCGCCATCGCCGAGCGCAGCGGGTGCACCGGCGTCGCCACCTTCGCGGATATCCTGCAGCATGGGGATCTGTGCCAGCAGGGGCAGGCCGAGCTGGTCGGCCATGCGCGCCCCGCCACCTTCGCCCATCAGATAGTGGCGATGACCGGCCGGGTCCTCGAACCAGCTCATGGTCTCGACAATGCCAAGCACGGGCACATGGGTCTTGGCGAACATGGCCGCGCCACGCCGGACATCAGCCAAGGCGACCTCCTGCGGTGTGGTGGCGATCAGAGCGGCGGTGACCGGCACACGCTGGGCAATGGCGAGCTGGGCATCGCCTGTGCCGGGGGGCGTGTCGATGATCAGCAGGTCGAGCGGATCCTGCGGCGAAGCCCATTCGGCATCGCGCAGGAGCTGGTTGATCGCCGACATGACAATCGGGCCGCGCCAGATCATCGGCGCGTCGGGATCGGAGAGATAGCCGATGGAGAGCGACTTCATTCCGTGGGCCTCGACCGGGGCGAGCTTCTTGCTCGGCAGGGTGGCCGGTTCGGCATCCTGTGTGCCCAGCATGGTCGGGATGGACGGGCCGTAGATATCGGCGTCGAGCAGGCCAACCTTCAGGCCGACACGGGCGAGCGCGGCGGCGAGGTTCACCGCGACTGTGGACTTGCCGACCCCGCCCTTGGCGCTGGCGACCACCAGGATGCGCGAAATGCCGGGAATCGGCTCCACCGCGCTTGGCGGATTGGACGGGGCGCCCTGCTGTAGCGCTTCGTCCGAGAGGCGCGCGCCCTTCTTCACCCGGCGCTGGCCGGCGGGCGGGGCAGGGGAGAGCTTCACCTGCGGTTCGGGCGGGGGCGTGGTATGGGCCGGCCTGTCGCTGGTGAGGATGGAATCAACCTCCTTCACCCCTTTCAGGCCGCGCACGGTACTTTCCGCCTCCAGGCGCACGGCCTCGAAACGGGGCAGGTCGGATGGATCGGCCTGGATCACCAGGAGGACGCGCTCATCTGCACGTATGGTAACAGATTGCAGCCAGTCGGGATCGCCCAGGGCTGCGCGGATTGTCGGCTCCAGACCCTGCGACGATTTCGGCTTGGCACGGAACATGGGGGAGGGCCTTCTTGATAGACGATAAATGATAGGCCACATATCGGGCAGAAACCCGATTTTCCCAAGACCCGAGACGATAAGGACTTTGATATATGCCCTGGAAGGATGAAAGCGGCGAGGACAAGCCCCACGCTGCAGGAGGCCCCTGGGGGTCAGGATCAGGCGGAAACAAGAATGGTGGCTCGCCCTGGAACCGCCCCGGTGGCGGAGGCGGCGGTGGTGGCAGCGGCGGCGGAGGTGGGGGTGGTGGCCCTGACATCGAGGAACAGATGCGCCGCATGCAGGAACGCTTCCGGCGCGGCGTTGGTGGCCGGGGCAATGGTGGCGGCGGCGGTGGCCGCGGCATCAATTTCGGCCCCTATGGCTTCCTGATCGTGATCCTGGTCGGCCTGTTTGCCTGGCTCGCCACCGGCGTGGTCGTGGTGGATGCCGGCCAGCAGGCCTCGGTGTTCCGCTTCGGCAAGTGGCAGGCGAATCTCGGCCCCGGTTTCCATATCCACCTGCCCAACCCGATAGAGACCCATGTTCCGGTCGATACCGAAGCCCAGAAGGAAATCACGATCGGCAACAATCGCGATGAAAGCCTGATGCTGACGCAGGATGAGAACATTGTCGACATCCAGTTCTCCGTCTTCTGGAAAGTGAAATCCGACGTTCCGCAGGACTATATCCTCAATGTGAAGGAGCCCGAGGCCGCTGTCGCCATGGTGGCCGAATCGGTGATGCGCGAAGTGGTCGGCAAATCGACCCGCCAGGCCGTAATCACCACAGAGCGCGGTCAGGTGCAGCAGGAAGTTCAGGATCAGATCCAGACCCTGCTCGATGATTACAATGCCGGCATCGATGTCATCGATGTGCAGCTCGCCAGGTCCGACGTGCCCGAACCGGTGATTGCGGCTTTCAACGATGTAAACGTCGCCGAGCAGGATGCCGAGCGCAACATCAACGAAGCAACGCGTGATGCCAACCAGATTGTCCCGCGTGCGCGCGGGGAGGCCTCGCAGATCCTGCAGGCCGCCGAAGCCTATCGCGACCAGGTAATTGCCGATGCGTCGGGTGAGGCAGCGCGCTTCCTGTCGATCTATGAAGAGTATCGCCAAGCGCCGCAGGTGACCCGCGAGCGCATGTATCTCGAAACGATGGAAAAAGTGCTCGGCAGTGCCGACAAGACCATCCTGGATTCCGAGTCGGGTGCGGTGCCCTATCTGCCGCTCAACCGGACCGGCAACCAGTAGCGCCAGGAGAGAAACGATGAGAACGATTACCTTTATTCTGACGATTCTGGTCGTTGTCGGCGCAATTGTCGTCGCCAATTCCTTCTACACGGTCCGCCAGGACCAGCAGGCCATTGTGCTGCAGCTCGGCAATCCGGTTGCCATCCGAAACGCGCCGGAGACCGACGAGGCAGGCCTTTACTTCAAGGTCCCGGTCTTCCAGCAGGTCACGTTGCTCGACCGCAAGAATCTCGGGCTCGATATTTCCGATATCGATGTGCTGGCGTCTGACCAGCGCCGCCTGACCGTGGATGCGTTCGTACGCTGGCGGATCAAGGAGCCGCTGCTCTTTTATCAGCGCCTGCGCAATGAAACCGCTGCGGAAACCCAGCTTCACCGCTTCACCGAGTCGGCCATCCGTGAGGCCCTGGGCGATGTGCCCGTGCCGGAGATCGTCTCCGGCCAGCGTGTCATCCTGATGAATCGCATCCGCGACACCGTGAACGAAAACCTCGCCGGGACGGGTATCGACATCATCGATGTCCGCATTCGTCAGGCGGATCTGCCGGCCGCTATTGCTGAAGGTGTCTATAACCGGATGCGAACAGATCGCCTGCAGGAAGCCGAGCGGATCCGCGCCGAGGGTGAAGAGCGTGCGCGCCTCATCCGCGCCACTGGTGAGCGTGAAGCCACCGTGCTGCGCGCCCAGGCCCGTGAGCAGTCCGAGCGGATCCGCGGTGAGGGCGACGCCCGCCGGAACGAGATCTATGCCGAGGCCTATAATGTCGATCCGGAATTCTTCCGGTTCTATCGCTCGCTGATCGCCTGCGAACGCTCCATCCAGGAGGGCACGCAGCTGATCGTGGATCCGAACAATCTCGGTGTTTGCGACATCTTCGCCGAAGAAGCTGCCCGCACCGGCCGATAGTCAAACCCTTCCCGCGCCGTACATTGCTCTGTGTGGCGCGGGATTTTGTCCCGGTTCGGCAGGCTCCATGCCTGCCGGCGTTTTCAGGTCAGTGACGGCCGCCCCATGTTTTCCAGCTTTTCCCCGCTTCCGCTCTTTCTTGCCGCCTTCGGGCTCTGGTTCCTGCTTGAGGGGCTGGCCTATGCGGTGGCGCCCGATGCCATGAAGCGTTTCCTGGAATGGGCTTCGCGCCTGCCGGTGCCGGATATCCGCTCAGCCGGCCTGTGGACTGCCGCGCTCGGCGCGCTTTTGTTTTATGTTGCTGTACGGCTGATCTGAAAGATTGCCGTTCGACCAAGAACCGCCATAGTTTTCGGTAGCTTGAATAGTCGCCGATCTGTTCCAAGAGGAGTTCGACCCTAAAATGCTGCGTTTCGCCCGCCCCCTTTGCCTGGCTGCCCTGTTTGCCGTTTCGCCTCTCGCGGCGGGTGCCCAGTCGCTGAGCGATCACGCCGAAGAGGTCGACATGAGCGACGCGCCGGAAAGCTTTGCCGAGCTGGCGCGGCGCCTGATGCCGGCTGTCGTGAACATTACGACGCGCCAGACCGTGGCCCCGCGCGGCCTGCCGGAATTTCCCGAAGGCTCGCCGCTGGAGCGCTTCAATCCGTTTTTCGGGCGCGATGAGGAGGGCTACCACCAGGAAGGCTCTCTCGGGTCGGGTTTCATCATTTCGGCTGATGGAATTGTTGTCACCAACAATCATGTCATCGAGAATGCCGATGAAATCACGGCGGTTTTCTCCGATGGCACCGAACTGAGAGCCGAGCTGATCGGTACCGACCCGGAAACCGATGTTGCCGTGCTGCGCCTGATCACCAGCGATCCGCTCCCTTTCGTGGAGCTTGCCGACAGCGACGCGGCCGAGGTTGGCGACTGGGTGATGGCCATCGGTAACCCGTTCGGGTTCGGAGGCTCTGTCTCTGCCGGCATCATCTCCGCGCGCAACCGCAATACTGGCGGGCGCTATGACGATTTCATCCAGACAGACGCGGCGATCAACCGGGGAAACTCCGGCGGTCCGCTGTTCAACCTCGCCGGCGAAGTGGTCGGCGTGAACACAGCGATCATCTCCCCGACCGGCGGCTCTGTAGGAATCGGCTTCGCGATCCCATCCAACATGGTTCGTCAGGTCTCCAGCCAGCTGGTCGAGTTCGGCGAATTGCGGCGCGGCTGGCTTGGCGTGTCTGTGCAGGGCATCGATGCCGACATTGCCCGCGCCTATGGCGTGAATTCGGCATCGGGTGTCATCATCACCCGCATCGAGGATAGCGGGCCGGCCGATGAGGCAGGCCTGGAGGTTGGCGACCTGGTGCGCACCTTCAACGGCGAGGAGGTGCGCGACACCCGCGCGCTGACCCGGATCGTGGCCGAAGCCGGCGTCGACAAGACCGTGAGCGTGGACATTGTCCGCGACCGGCGCGCGCGCACGCTTGAGGTCACGCTCGGCGAGCTCGATACCGGCGGTGAGGAGCCTGAAGAGCAGGAAATTCCCGAAATGGCGATCACCGACAATGCGCTCGGTGTGGAGTTCATTACGCTGGATGATGCCACGCGCCGTCGCTATGGTGTGCCGAGCGACATTCTCGGCGTGGTGGTCAATTCCGTCAGCCCCCGGGGGCCGAGTTTCGGCAAGCTGGAAAAGGGCGATGTGATCATCGAGATGGGCTTTGACCCGGTCTCGTCGGTTGCCGATGCGGTGGAAGAGATGGAAGAGGCGACCGGGCGTCCCGAAACGCCGCTGCTGATCCAGGTCTGGCGTGGCGGGCGCGGCGGCTACAAGGCCTTCTTCTCGATCCAGCTCGATGTCACGAGCTGACCGGATCTAGCCTTCGACAAACTCAGAGGCGCTATAGCCCTGATAATAGAGCGCAGTGGTCAGCGGTGTAACTTGGATTGCCGCGCGCGCTTTTTCCGCCACGATGGGCTTTGCGCGATAGGCAATGCCGAGCCCGGACGCCTCGATCATGGCGAGATCATTGGCGCCATCGCCCAGCGTGATCGAATCGGAGAGTTCCACGCCCAGCGCGGCGGTTTCTTCCCGGAGGGCGGTCAGTTTGGCCTCGCGTCCGAGGATCGGCCGGCCAACCTCGCCTGTCAGCGCCGCGGTGTCATCGACCAGCGTATTGCCGCGATGGCCCTCAAAACCCGCATCGCGTGCCACGCGTGAAGTGAAATAGGTGAACCCGCCCGAGACCAGCACGGTGCGCGCGCCATTCGCCTTCATGGTCGCGACCAGAGTGCGCACGCCGGGATTGAGCCCGATACGCGAGGCATAGCACTCTTCCAGCGCAGCAAGTCCGAGCCCCTTGAGCATGGCGACGCGTTCGGTGAGGGCGCCCTCGAAATCCAGCTCGCCGGCCATGGCGCGTTCGGTAATCGCGGCCACCTCGGCCTTCACGCCGGCAAAGTCGGCCAGTTCGTCGAGGCATTCCTGACCGATCACGGTGGAGTCCATGTCGCTGACGAGGAGGCGTTTGCGTCGCCCGTCCGAAGGCAGGACCGCGCAGTCGGCGAGGCCGGAGAACTGCTCGCAGAGCCCGCTCTGGAGTGCGGCCGCAGCCTTCGGGGTCATCAGGCCCAATTCCGCGTCTGCGGCAAATTCTGCCCTGTCACCCGAGAGGTTGCGCAATTCGATTTCACTGCCCAAATTCAATTTCAGCGTTTGGACGAAGCGGGATTCAATCCCGGCGTCCATTTGGGGACTGACGATGGTGGCGACATGGTCGATTGCGGCTTTGTCGCGTGTATCCATCTTCAGCCTGCTCCTTTTCAGCCGCCGGGGGACGGCTTAATCCTGTCATATGAACGCTCCGCTTCTCATCCACGGTCCGACCGCCAGCGGCAAGACCCAATTGGCGGTCGAGCTCGCGAAAGTGCTCGACGGCGAGGTCGTGAATGCGGATTCCATGCAGGTCTATCGCGATCTCGACGTCCTGTCGGCGCGTCCCAGCGAAGAGGAGATGGAGGGCATTCCCCACCACCTGTTCGGCCATGTCGATGCGGCGACGCGCTATTCGACCGGCAGCTGGCTGGAGGATGTGCGCGATGTGCTGGCCGATCTTTCCCGGCGCGGCAAGACGCCGATCCTGGTCGGCGGGACGGGACTCTACTTCCTCGCCCTGACCGAGGGGCTCAGCGATATTCCCCCGGTGCCGGAGGAGATTCGCGGCGATGTGCGTGCGATTCTGGCGGCAGACGGCGCGGTCGGCCTGCGCGACCGGCTTGAACGCGTCGACCCTCAGGCGGCCGAGCGGATCAAGGGCAATGACCGCCAGCGCCTCGCGCGTGCCTATGAAGTCTGGCTCGCCACCGGCAAGCCGATCAGCGCGCTGCAGGGTGCGCGCATGGCGCCGCTGCTGGCCGAGGGGGAGTGGTTGGGCGTGGCACTGACCCCGCCGCGCACGCGCCTTTATGCACGTATAGACCGCCGCTTCGAGACCATGATGATGAAGGGCGCGATGGAAGAGGCCCGCCGGCTGATCAATCGCCGCCTGCCGGAAGACCTGCCGGCCATGAAGGCCCATGGCATGCCCTGGCTGGCCGCCTTCCTGCGCGGGCAGATCTCGGCTGAGGAGGCCGCCGAGAATGCCAAGCGCGACACACGCCGCTATGCCAAGCGCCAGTTCACCTGGATCGGGCGGCAGTTTCCCTTCTGGCCACGGATTCCCACCGTGGAGCTGCAGGAGCGCAAAAAGGTGATTTTTGCCCTCTATCGGGAGATTGACCCCGGCTAAGCGCAAGTTTATTCTTTTCAACGACTGGAGAGGAAACTGCCCATGCGCGCGATCAGCGTACTCGTTATCAGGCGTCCGTGACTGGCCGATTGACCGGCCGGTTGCGGGCGCATGCACACAAGGGTCTCGGAAGCGGGGCCCTTTTTCTTTTGCCCTGACCCCAAATGACCTGAACAAGACAGACCGATGAAACCGAACACCGCCACAGAGCCTGCGACCAAAGCCCCCAAGACCATGACCGGCGCCCAGCTTGTCATCGAAGTTCTCAAGGCGCAGGGCGTAGACACGCTGTTCGGCTATCCCGGCGGGGCAGTTCTGCCGATCTATGACGCGCTCTTCTCCGAGCCCTCCATGCGCCACATCCTGGTGCGCCACGAGCAGGGCGCCGGTCATGCCGCCGAGGGCTATGCCCGCTCCACCGGCAAGCCCGGTGTGGTGCTGGTGACCTCCGGCCCCGGCGCGACGAATATGGTGACGCCGATTGCCGATGCGATGATGGACTCCATCCCCATGGTGGTGATCACCGGCCAGGTCCCGACGCACCTCATCGGTACCGACGCCTTTCAGGAATGCGATACGGTGGGCATCACGCGCTGCTGTGCCAAGCACAATTATCTCGTCACCGATGTGAACGATCTTGCCCGCACCCTGCACGAGGCCTTCCTGGTGGCGACCAGCGGCCGGCCCGGCCCAGTGGTGGTGGATGTGCCCAAGGATGTGCAGTTCGCCACCGGCGCCTGGGTGAGCAAGGAGGAGGTGCACCGGCGCACCTACCGCCCGCGCACCACGCCGAAGAAGGACCGCATCGAGCAGGCGATCAACCTGATGGTGCAGGCCAAGCGCCCGGTCTTCTATACCGGCGGCGGCGTGATCAATTCCGGCCTGCGCGCCTCGCAGCTGCTGCGCAAGCTGCAGGAAGAGACCGGCTTTCCGCTGACCTCCACCCTGATGGGGCTCGGCGCCTTTCCGGCTTCCCATCCCGACTGGCTCGGCATGCTGGGCATGCACGGCGCATACGAGGCCAATCATGCCATGCATGACTGCGACCTGATGATCTGCATCGGCGCGCGCTTCGACGACCGGGTGACGGGGCGGATCGATGCCTTCTCGCCGGGTTCGAAGAAGATCCACATCGATATCGACCCGAGCTCGATCAACAAGAATGTCCGCGTGGATGTGCCAATAGTGGCCGACTGCGCCGAGGCGCTGGAAGCCCTGCTGAAGGCCTGGGAGGCGCGAAGCGGCAAGCGCCCCTCGCTGAAGGACTGGAAAAAGCAGATCGAGAGCTGGAAGGCGCGCGACTGCTTTGCCTATGCCCGCAGCAAGACGGCGATCCAGCCGCAATACGCAGTCGAGCGCCTCTATGAGCTGACCCGCGACCGCGACACCTATATCTCCACCGAGGTGGGCCAGCACCAGATGTGGGCCGCGCAATTCTATCATTTCGAGGAGCCCAATCGCTGGATGACTTCCGGCGGGCTCGGCACCATGGGCTATGGCCTGCCGGCCGCGGTCGGAATTCAGGCCGCGCATCCGGGTGCGCTGGTTGTCGACATTGCCGGCGAGGCCAGCGTGCAGATGGTGATGCAGGAAATGTCCACCGCCGTGCAGCACGATCTGCCGATCAAGGTGTTCATCCTCAACAATGAATGGATGGGCATGGTGCGCCAGTGGCAGCAGCTGCTGCATGGCGAGCGCTATTCCCACTCCTACAGCGAGGCGCTGCCTGATTTTGTGAAACTGGCCGAGGCATATGGTGCAAAAGGCATCATTTGCGACGATCCCGGCGAGCTCGACGCGAAAATCATGGAAATGATTGATTATGATGGGCCTGTTATCTTCGACTGCAGGGTGGTGAAGAACGAGAACTGCCTGCCGATGATCCCGTCGGGTGCAGCCCACAATGAAATGATCCTGGGTGAGATCCAGGGTGACGAAATCGGTGAAGACGGAAAGCGACTGGTGTAGTGATGCTGAAACTCGTGAAGACCCCCGAGAAGCCCCGCGCCGCTGCCTCGCTGACCATGGGTGGCCCGCCGCCGGCCCGTTTCCCGAACGTCGCCCCCGGCCTCACCTATGCCCAGGGCGTCGCTGCCGGCGCCATGGCCATACCGCAGACAAGCCGTCCCGGACTGCGTCTGGTTTCCAGCCAGGGCTAGCTGCCCTCAATCATTTCAACCCCTTCGCGCCCGACGATCCGGGCGCGGCCAGCCCCCCGTATGCACACCCATGTCGGACATCCGTCTCAACCGGTCCCAGTTGTGGTTGCCCATGCTTCATCCGGCGTGGCAAAAGGGGCGCCATATCCGGCACCGGAGGATGTGCGCCATGACCCTGCAACAGGCCCTGGACTGGCTGAAGGACAATCTCGATGTCCTTGTGACCATCGTGTCGGCCCTTGTCGCGGTGGGCTCGGCCATCTTTGCGCGCGGCGAGACCCGGGCGCAGCGCCGCCTGCAGCAGGGCGCTGTGCGCGTCGAGATCGACCGCCAGAGCCTCGACTGGGGCGATGAGGTGATCGATGTCATGGCTGAGGCCGGCATGCTTGCGACCAGCACGGGGCCGGTTGCCGAGCAGGACTTCATCCGGCGCCGCGACACACTGGCCGCGCGCCTTTCGGCACTGGCAGATCGCGGCCGGCTGTTCTTCCCGAACTACCAGCCCGACACCAAGGGACAAGACAAGGACGGGGCCTACAAGGGCCATCGCCCGCCGATCCTGTTCGCGGTGATCATTGCCTGTTACCAGGTCAAGATACTGCAATTCGGCCATTTCCGCACCGGTGAGGAGGCTGCGAGTCTGCTGTTCAAGCTGCGCCGACTGTTCGTCTCCGAGCTGCAGGCCTTCCTGGATCCCAATCACCGCAATTCGCTGGTCGAGCGTGCCGACCGGATGGACGACCGTCCCCATATACGGGCCGCGCGGCTGGCTCTCGAATTCGACTGCCGTCACCCCGGCGTGCTGGCGGCGCACAATGACGAGGACGTGATCTTCATTCTGCCGACCGAAGAGCGCAGAGCGATCCTCCATGCCTATCAGGAAAGGCTGGCCCAATGAGCGAGACGACATCTCCCGCCTCCGCCTATGACATGACCCATGGCGAGGACGTGCCTGAAAAGCGCACGCTGGCCGTGATGGTCGACAATGAGCCCGGCGTGCTGGCGCGCGTCGTGGGCCTGTTCTCCGCACGCGGCTACAATATCGAGAGCCTCACTGTCGCGGAGGTCGACCGCTCGCGCCACCGCTCGCGCATCACCATCGTCACCAGCGGGACGGCGCACACCCTGGAACAGATCGAGTCTCAGCTCCTGCGCCTTGTCCCGGTCGACAAGGTGGTCGACATCACCAAGTCCAAGCGCGGGCTGGAGCGCGAGCTGGCGCTGGTCAAGGTCGCAGGAAAAGGGGCAGACCGTGTCGAGGCGCTGCGTATCGCGGAGATCTTCCGCGCCAGCGTCATTGACACCACATCTGAAAGCTTCGTCTTCGAGATCACCGGCGCGAGCGAGAAGATCGACCAGTTCCTGGAACTGATGGAACCGCTCGGCCTGGTTGAGGTCTCGCGCACGGGCGTCCTGTCGATCAAGCGCGGAAAGGAAGCGGGATAGCCAGTTCGGCTTTCCAAACCCAGCCATGCCTCAGCTTGCCACCTCTCCCAGCGTGTTCCAGCGCAATGTCTGGTCCGTTTTCGGCGTACCGGTCGATGCGATCACGCTCGACGGCGCCGAAGCGCGCCTGCGCGGGGCTGTGGAGTCCGGGGTGCGATTGTCCTTCGTGACGCCAAACCTCAACTGGCTGATCAGGGCCCTGCGCGAGCCCGTTGCCATGCAGCAGGTCCGCGAGGCCGATCTCAGCCTGGCCGATGGCGCACCGGTGGTCTGGCTTGCTCGCCAGCTTGGCGCGCCCATTCCCGAACGCGTGGCGGGATCGGACCTGTTCGAGCGCCTGCGCGCCCGCAAGCCGGGGTACAGGAAGATCCGTGTCTTCTTCTTTGGCGGCCGGGCCGGAGCGGCAGAGGCGGCCAATGCCCGGCTGAACGAGGAAGATGGCGGCCTGGTCGGCTGCGGCGCGCTCAATCCGGGCTATGGCAGCGTGGAAGACATGGCCGCGCCGGTGATCTTCGAGACGATCAATCGCGCCCGGCCGGATTTCGTGGTCGTCAGCCTCGGCGCGAAGAAGGGCCAGGACTGGATCTCACGCTATCGTCACCGGCTGAACGCGCCGGTCATCGCTCATCTCGGCGCGGTGGTGGACTTTGTTGGCAACACGATCGCGCGTGCCCCCGGCTGGATGTCGCGCGCCGGTCTGGAATGGGCCTGGCGGATCTGGGCCGAGCCGGCCCTGTGGCGGCGCTATGTGAAGGATGGCTTGCGGTTCCTCGCGCTTGTCCCCAGCCGGCTCTGGGTTGTGCAGCGCGATGTCCGCCATCTCAAGGATGCTGGCCCCCTGCGTGTGGAGGCTGAGCGCCAGCCGGGGCGGTTTATCCTCACGCTGTCGGGCAATGCCTGCGCACCGGACCTGGAGGAGCTTCGCCCCATGCTCCAGCGCGCGCTGGAGGCCGGCCGGCCTGTCGCGCTGCGTTGTCACGAGCTTGGGCTTGTGGATGGTGCCCTGCTTGGCGTATTGGCGCTGTTGAAGGTCCGCCTTGCGGCCAGGGGGCTTGCCCTGGAGTTTGACGGTCTCAGTGCCGTCCATGCCGACATTTTCGATCGTATGGAGCTGGCAGACACTGCCGCGCCCGCACCCGCGAACGCCGAACCAAAGACAATCGACATTTCCGAAGGAGTATCTGCCGAATGAATATCTACTATGAACAGGATGCCGACCTGTCCCTGATCCAGGGCAAGAAGGTCGCCGTGATCGGGTATGGCTCGCAGGGTCATGCGCACGCGCTGAACATGCGCGACAGCGGTGTGAAGGATGTGCGTGTTGGCCTGCAGCCGACCTCCTCGTCCAAACCCAAGGCCGAGGCCGAGGGACTGACCGTGATGACACCGTCCGAGGCCACCGAGTGGGCCGACGTGGTGATGATCCTCATCCCCGACGAAAAGCAGGCCGTGCTCTGGGCCAATGAGATCGAGCCGCATGTGCGCGCCGGCCAGCACATCATGTTCGGCCACGGCTTCAACATCCACTACAATCTGATCCGTCCGCCGGCCGATGTGGATGTCTCCCTGTCGGCGCCCAAGGGCCCCGGCCACACCCTGCGCGACCAGTACCAGCGCGGCTTCGGCCTGCCGGGCCTCGTCGCCATCCACCAGGATGCTACGGGTTCGGCCAAGGATGTGGCGCTGTCCTATTCCAAGGCCATCGGCAACACCCGCGCCGGCGTCATCGAGACCTCGTTCCGTGAAGAGACCGAGACCGATCTCTTCGGTGAGCAGGCCGTGCTGTGTGGCGGCATTGTCGAGCTGATCAAGGCCGGTTTCGAGACCCTGGTCGAGGCCGGCTATGCGCCGGAAATGGCCTATTTCGAATGCTTGCACGAGACCAAGCTGATCGTCGACCTGATCTATGAAGGCGGCATCGCCAACATGAACTACTCGATCTCCAACACCGCCGAGTATGGCGAATATGTCTCCGGCCCGCGTGTGGTCGACAGCGAGACCAAGAAGGAGATGAAGAAGGTTCTCGAGGATATCCAGAACGGCACCTTCGCGCGCAACTGGGTGCTGGAAAATCAGGCGGGCGCGCCGGGCTTCCACGCCATGCGAAGCAGGATGAACTCGCACCTCATCGAGGAAGTTGGCGAGAAACTGCGCGGCATGATGCATTGGGCGCAGAATGACCGCCTGGTCGACAAGGCGCGAAATTAAGTCTCAGACAGGGTGTCGGCGGGGTGCAGTTCGTGCCTCGCTGATGCCCTATTTCGCCGTCACTTAACGCCGCTCGGAGTTTCGAGGAGAACCCCATGCGTCGTCCCTTCAGTGTACTGGTTCTGGCTGCGGCCATGGCCCTGCCGGCTTTCGGCGAGTCGATCACGATCCCGCCAGGCCTGTGGAGCTATAGCGGAACTGCCCAGCTGGGTGCCGGTCAGATGACCGATTCCGGGCAGGAATGCTTCCGCCCCGGCAATTCCACCTATGACCTGTCCAAGGCGGCCCAGTCCATCGCCGATGGCTGCGACCTCATTTCCTCCAGCCCGATGGAAAACGGTGTGAGCTTCGAGATTGCCTGCACCGGCGCGCTGAAGGGCGAGCTATCGGGCGAGTTCCTGCTGCAGGGCGAGACGGCCGCGCTCAGCGCCACGGGCTGGACCGGCACACCCGAAATGCAGATGCCTGTAGCGGTTTCGGCCACGGCCCAGCGTCTTGCCGATTCCTGCTCCTAGAGTCTGGAAAAGCCTTAGAAAGTCGGCATCTGGCCGGTGGCCGCCCAGGGCATGCCGACGGCCAGCAGTACCGACACGATCAGGCCAATGCCCGCACGCACCACATCGGTGCCGACATCGAAGAAGGCCGCGCCGCGCTCGCGCAGGGTGGTGACGATGGAAATGGCCAGCTCACGGCCGGCCAGGAGGCCAAGGAACACCCAGGTGGTGCTCATCGGCACATTGTTCAGTTCCTTGAAGTAGAACAGCACGATGGCATAGACGAGGTCGACAATCGTCGCCGAACGGACATCCACCGTATTGGTCTTGGAGGTGACGATCTTCTGGATCTCGCCGCCCTTGGCCCGGAAGATATAGGCCTGCATGGCGGCCATCACGACAGCGGCGAAGATGATCAGGCCAGGCGCGAAGGTGACGAGGATCTCGCCGGATTCCAGCACGGTGCGCTCGCGCGGCAGGAAGACGAAGATATTCGCAAAGTCCTGCTGCAGCCAGGTGAACCAGAGAAAGCCGGTCGTGCCCCACTGGGCGATGCTCCAGAACGGGTGGCGATGTTCGTCATGATCGGTGGTGCCGACCCATGTCTCCCAGAGGCGGGAGATTACCAGCCAGATCACCGCGCCGGCGCCAAAGGCCACGGCATAGCCGATGGCGGACTTGATCAGCATGCTGGTCATCACGCCTTCGGTGGCCTCCCCGCCCGTCAGAGCGAAAATGGTGAGGACGAGGAAGGTGGTGGAGACCGGAATTCCGAACCGTGTGAGGAACAGAAGGGCGAGCGGGGGCAGGGCATGCCACCACTGGATGCCGCCTTCCGGATAGGGCAGCTTGTTCAGCTTGCCGTCGGCAATGTCCCCACCGGCGAAGAACTGGGCATAAAGCAGCGCGGCGACCATGATGCCCGATGCAAAAAGCCACAGAACCCACCAGGGCCTGTGGCTGTTTGAGGACAGGAATGTCCCCAGGGTCTGGATCGAGTCATTGGCGATGACGGAATATGACGCCAGCAGGAAGCCAACGATTGCGAATATTTCAAACCCGCCCAGTGACATGGCGCGCTTCCCCTGACCTAGACTTTACCGGGTCGTAACAAACCCATCCTCGACGCTTGGCCGCGTAGCAGGAAGTTTTCGCTTTGGCGAGCCCGGGAACTGAACTCTTTCCATTTGTCGCGGCAATATCTAAAGGGATTCTCCATGGCAGGTGCAGGCGAAGGCTTTCAGCGGTTCGAGATCTCTCACCGTCAGGACTGGCGCGACTGGCTGGCGGCGAATCATGACTGCAGCGATGGCGTCTGGGTCGTCACCTGGAAGAAGACCTCAAAAGGCGCCTATGTCCCCTTTGGCGATCTGCACGATGAAGCCCTGTGCTGGGGCTGGATCGATCGCATGCGGCGCGGCGTGAATAAGGGCCGCACCAGCATCCTGGTCTCCCCGCGCAAACCCAGGAGCAACTGGTCGGACATCAACAAGGCACGCGTCGCTGAGCTGATCGAGACCGGCCTGATGCAGCCGCCGGGCCTGGCCATGATCGAGCAAGCGAAAGCCGATGGCAGCTGGGACAAGGCGAAATAGGTCGTGCGGGTACTTGTCGTTGGAGCAAACAGGCCATTGGGCGCCAGGATTGCGCTCGGTCTGCGGGCGGGTGGGCACGAAGTGCTTGCTACTCGCCGCACACCATCGCAGCTGGATGAGACACTGGCAGGCGCGGGCATTGCTCTCGGCGAACTGGATCTTATCGATCTGGATGCGGTGAAGGCGCTGGCGGCAGATATCGACGCTGCCGTGCTGACGCCGATCCTGTCGATCTCCCGTCCGGCCATTCTTGCGCTGTCAGAGGCGGGCGTAGAGCGGGGCGTGGCCTTTTCCTCCAACAATGTCGCCATTGTCGGGCCAGACCCGGTCTATGACGGGTTGCGCGCGGCGGAAGGTGAGATCCTTGCCGGCGCGCCCGGCTGGGCGATCCTGCGCCCGACGATGATCTACGGCTATCCCGGAGACAAGAATCTCTCGCGGCTGATGACGCTGGCGGCCCGCTGGCCCGTGGTGCCCCGGCCAGGCAGTGGACGGGCGATGCAGCAGCCGATCCATATTGAGGACCTGGCGCGGCTCGCAGCGGTTCTTGCCGATGGGAGTTGGCCGGGCTGCGGTGTCCTGCCTGTCGGCGGACCTGACCGGCTGGCCCATGGGGAGATGGTCCGGCGCGCTGTGACGACCGCACGACCGGGACGGCCGGTTCTGCCCCTGCCGCTCGCGCCGGGGCGTTGGGTGGTGTCGGTGTTGAAGGCGCTCGGCCTGCCTTCGCCGCTCTCGCCGGCGCAGCTGCAACGGGTCGAACTGGACAAGACCGCCGTCGATCCCGCTGCCATTCCTGTTGGCCTTCAGCCGCAGATTTCTCTGGACCAAGGCCTGTCGCGCCTTGCCGCCGAGATGGGGCTTACTCGATAAGGTTGCTGATTGCCTGGCGCGCGGCGCGGCGGGTGGCGAAATGGCTTTCGAAGGCGACCATCATGCAGGCGCCGATAATGATCGCCGCGCCGATATAGAGCCGCCATCCGGGAACTTCGCCAAACAGCAGCCAGCCGAACAGGGCGCTCCAGATCAGGCCGGTATATTCCAATGGCGCGATGCGCTGGGCGGGTGCGCGGCCATAGGCAATGGTCATCAGCCACCACACGGACAGGCCGAAAAAGCCAAGCGCGGCAAAGACCGGGATCTGTGTCAGGGCCGGGACGGGGTCGACTGTGAAGAGGAGCGGCAGCCCGATCAGCGCCGGCAGGACATTCGCCAGCATGACAATGGTCAGCGTGTCTTCCTTTTGCGCCCGCATGCGCAACAGCACAACCGAAGTCGCATAGGCGACGGCCGAGACCAGCACGGAGATAATACCAAGTGTCCGGTTGCCGTCTGTGGGGCCGGCATGGGCGTCTCCGGACAGGGCCACTGCCGCCCCGGCAAAGCCGATCACGGCCGCTCCGACGCTGATGGCGCCGAACTTCTCGCCGAGCAGAACCCGGGCAATCGGGGCAATCATCAGCGCGGCGGTAAAGCCCATCACCGTCGCTTCGGCGAGGCCCAGATGGGTGAGCGCGAAGAAGAAGCCGCCGGCCGCCATGAGGTGGATCGCGCCACGCATGGTGTGGAAGCGCCAGGCCTCCCAGCTTGGCCAGGGTCGACGCATGGCGAAGAACACGACGAGCGAATAGATCCCGCCGAAAATGAACCGCCAGACGGTCAGCGTCACTACGGGAATGCCTTCCGCAAGGTGCTTGATGCACACATCGATCAGGCAGCCCGACAGGACGGCCAGGGCAGCGATCAGCAGGGGTGAGGTTTTTGCGCGCTCGGTCATCGTGCTCGCATCCCTGCGAATCCGGTCAGGGTCAAGACGTGTCACAAGCTCACGAAGTGTGTCGCTGACCCCTGCAGGTGTGAATTGAACGCCCCGAAAAAGCCGTCTAGGCACGCTGTATTCCGAGCAGGGCGGGCCTTGTGGTATTAGTTAATCGAGGAGCGTCAGCCGATGTGCGGTATTGTCGGGATCACCGGAAACAAGGAAGTCACCGAGCGTCTGGTGCGTGGCCTGACACGGCTGGAGTATCGCGGCTATGACAGCGCCGGTCTGGCCGTGATCGGCGAGGACGGGCTGGAGCGTCGCCGTGCCGCCGGCAAGATTGCAAATCTGCGCACGGCGCTGAAATCCGATCCCGTCGATGGCCATCTCGGCATTGCCCATACGCGCTGGGCGACCCATGGCGCGCCGACCGAGCGCAATGCCCACCCGCACCGCTCCGGCCCTGTGGCGATTGTCCACAATGGCATCATCGAGAATTTCCAGGATCACCGCGCCGAGCTTGCCAAATATGGCCACGAATTCGCGACCGAGACCGACAGCGAGGTGATTGCCCACCTCCTGCACCGCGAGATGGAAGAGGGCGCGGATCCGAAGGCGGCCATACAGGCCGTGCTGCCCCAGCTGGAAGGCGCCTTCGCCATCGCGGCCATTTTTGAGGGCCATGACGGCGTGATGATCGGCGCACGCAAGGGCTCGCCGCTGGTTCTTGGATACGGCGAGGGCGAGATGTTCCTCGGCTCGGATGCCTTCGCGCTGGCGCCCTATACCCGCAAGCTCAGCTATCTGGAGGAAGGCGACTGGGTCGTCGTCACGCCGACCAGCGCGGAAATCTACAATGCCGCCAATGAGCGCGTGGACCGGCCTGTTGTGCAGAGTGCTGCCAGCGCCGCCATGGCCGAGAAGGGAGAGTATGCCCATTTCATGCTCAAGGAGATCCACGAGCAGGCCGAGAGCATTTCCCGCTCGCTGGCGCCCTATCTCAATGCCGCCGAGGGCACACTGGCTGATACTTCCAAATTCGATGCCCTGTTCAGATCGGCTGACCGCACCATCGCGATCGGCTGCGGCACGGCCTATTACGCCGCCTGCGTGGCGAAGTACTGGTTCGAGAAATCCGCGCGTCTGCCGTTCGAGACCGATATCGCCTCTGAATACCGTTATCGCGACCCGGTGCTGCCCGCTTCCGGCCCGGCGCTTTTCATCAGCCAGTCGGGCGAGACCGCCGATACGCTGGCAGCGATGCGCCATTGCCTTGAGGCGAAAGTGCCGACGCTCGGCGTGGTCAATGTGCCGGAAAGCTCGATTGCCCGCGAGGTCACCGCGCTCGCGCCGACCGCCGCTGGTCCGGAAATTGGGGTGGCCTCGACCAAGGCATTCACTGCCCAGCTCGTCGTGCTCGCAGCCCTCTCCATTGCCGCGGGCCGGGCGCGCGGTACGCTGGATGACGCTGCCGTCTCCGCTCATGCGCGCGACCTGATGGCCCTACCGCGTCTCGTGACCGAAGCGCTGACGCGTGAGGCAGATGCCAAGGCCATCGCGTCGCACCTCAAGGGCGCGAAACAGATCTTCTATCTCGGCCGCGGGCCTTTCTTCCCCATCGCGCTGGAAGGCGCGCTGAAGCTGAAGGAGATCAGCTATATTCCGACCGAGGGCTTTGCCGCCGGCGAGCTGAAGCACGGGCCTATCGCCCTGATCGAGCCCGGCACGCCCGTCCTCGTCGTCGCGCCCAAGGACGAGCTGATGGAGAAAACCGTCTCCAATATGCAGGAAGTCGCCGCGCGCGGGGCCGATGTCACGTTGATCACCGACGAGGCCGGTGCCGAAATCGGTTCGAAATCTGCCGCGCGCACGCTGGTGATGCCCTCCGGTGGACTCTATTCCGCGCCGGTGATCATGACGCTGGCGGTACAGATGATCTCCTACCATACGGCAGTTGCCTGCGGCACGGATGTTGACCAACCGCGCAACCTCGCCAAATCGGTGACGGTGGAGTAGGCCAAGGGCTGACCCAATCCTGAAGGAGGCGCTCCCGATGCGGACGCTGATCGTGATTCCGGCCCGTCATGGCTCGACGCGCTTTCCCGCCAAGCCGCTGCATCCGATTGCAGGCGTGACCCTGCTGGAGCGCGTCTACCGCATTGCCGAAGCCGTGGCGGCTGCGCGCGAGGGCGTCGAGGCGGTGATCGCGACCGATCATGAGGACATTTTCGCCCATGCCGAGGGCTTCGGGGCGAAGGTGGTGATGACCGATCCGGAGCTGCCATCGGGCACCGACCGGGCGCTCGCCGCCGCGCGGATGATGGAAACGCTTCCCGACTTCGTCGTGAACCTGCAGGGCGATGCGCCCTTCACCCCGCCCGAGCAGATCGAGGCGCTGATCGACACGGCTGCCCAGACCGGCGCGCCAGTGGTAACGCCCGTCATACGCCTGACCTGGGACGCGCTGGATGAAGTGCGCCGCCAGAAACAGAGCCAGCCCTTCAGCGGGACGAGCTGTGTTCGCGCAGATGATGGGCGCGCCTTCTGGTTTTCCAAACAGGTGTTGCCGGCGATCCGCAAGGAAGAGAAACTGCGCGGGGAGAGCCGGCTCTCGCCTGTGTTCCGTCATATCGGGCTTTACGGCTACACGATTGATGCGCTTGAACTTTTCACGTCGGCACCTGTCGGGCATTATGAGGCGCTGGAAGGGCTGGAGCAGCTCCGCTTCCTTGAAAACGGCGTGGCGATCCAGACGATTGAAGTAACACCGTCGAGCCTTTCCATGTGGGGCGTGGATACGCCCGAGGATGCAGAGTATGCTGAGCATCTGATCGCCCATCACGGCGACCCGATGCGCAGGCTGTTTGAATGAAGCATCTCTATATCGTCCGCCACGGCAATACCTTCGACAAGGGCGACACGGTGCTGCGCGTCGGTGGGCGGACCGATCTCGACCTGTCGACCTCCGGTGAGCTGCAGGCCGGTGGCCTCGCCATGCATTTCGCCGATTTCGAGACCCAGCCCGTGCGCGTCGTGGCCGGCCCGCTCAGACGCACGCTGCATACCGCCCAGGCCATTGCCGATGCGCTGGGTGTGCTGAATGTCCAGGTGGACGATCGCCTGCGCGAGATCGACTACGGCCCGGATGAGGGCAAGCCGGAAGACGAAGTGGTCGCACGTCTCGGCGAGGCAGCCCTGGCGGCATGGGAAAGCGATGCCACCGTGCCCAATGGCTGGCAGGTCGATCCCGACGGGTTGGTTCAGGTTTGGAAGGATCTCCTGATCGAGACCCATCACGGCGCCGGCGATGTCATCGCGGTGACCAGCAATGGCGTTGCCCGCTTTGCGCTTGAAGCGGCCGGCGCGGTCGGCAAGGCGCCTCTGAAACTGCGCACTGGCGCTTATGGCGTGATCGCTGTACGCGAATTCGATCTGGAACTTGTCGCCTGGGATGTGCGTCCCTAAACCGGCACACCAAGTGGACTTTCAAACAAGGGCGCTGCCATGACTCCCCTGACGCTGAAACCTCACGGCCTGTCCATCGGGACCGGCCAGCCGCTCTTTGTGATGGCGGGCCTGAATGTGCTTGAGGACCGCGACCTCGCCCTGCGGGTGGGCGCCGAGCTGAAGGCGCTCTGCGATGAGCTGGGCCTGCCCTATTGCTTCAAGGCGAGCTATGACAAGGCGAACCGGTCTTCCATCACCTCCTATCGCGGGCCGGGATTGGAAGAGGGGCTGAAAATCCTCGCCGATGTGAAGGCGCAGCTCGGCGTGCCGGTCATCACCGACTATCACGAAATCGACCAGGCCGAACCGGTCTGCGAGGTCGCCGATATCCTGCAGGTGCCGGCCTTCCTCTGCCGTCAGACCGACCTTGTCGTCGCGGGCGCGAAAGCGGCCGAAGCGCGTGGGGCCCTGCTGCATGTGAAGAAGGCCCAGTTCATGGCGCCCTGGGACACCAAGAACATCATCTCCAAGATCGGCGAGGTGACCACCGACAATCCGACCATCCTGTGCGAGCGGGGCGTGAGCTTCGGCTACAACAATCTTACCGTCGACATGCTGGGCATCCCGATGATGAAATCGCTCGGCGTGCCGGTGACCATTGATGCGACCCATGCGGTGCAGCTGCCCGGCGCCGATCCGCGCACGGCCGGCGGTTCGACCGGTGGCCGGCGCGAGGGCGTCGCCGTGATTGCCGCAGCGGCAGTGGCGAGCGGGGCCGATGGCGTGTTCCTGGAGTTCCACCCGACGCCGGACAAGGCGCTGTGCGACGGGCCGAGCTGCCTGCCCATGGCCTCGGCGCGCCCGCTGCTGGAGCGCCTGAAACGCCTGCACGAGATCGCCGCGGAAGGTCCGATCCCGGTCTAGTGACCGGGCGTGGTAACCGCCTCATGACCGATCACGATCTGTTCGAGCATTTCAAGGTCTATTGCCGCCGGGCAGGGCTTGGCCGTGGCGGCGCATCCTCTGTATTCTCGACCGGTTCTTATACCGCTTTCGTGGGCAGCTGGTTCTATGTCGCGGACTGGGCATTTGAAGCGAGCGGCATGGCTGATGCCGTTCGATCCGTGGTGGAGGAAACCGAACGCTGCCGCCTGCCGGCAATCTGGCGTGTCTATGACGGGGATGTGCCGGAGGGCCTGACCGAGGCGCTCTCTTGCGCCGGTTTCGCCGCGGCGGAGGAGACCTACCTGCTCGCCTTCGACCTGGCTCATGCCATTCCCGCGCCAGGTTTCGAGAGCAGGGAGGTCCGGACCGAGGCGGACCTGGATGTCTTTCTCCAGATAACCTCTTCGGCCTTCGGAGACGAGTTGGTCCTTTCGCCGGAACGCCGGGCGAAGCTGCTGGCGTCCGGCGAGGTTCGTAGTTTCGTGTCGCAGGATGAGAGCGGGCCGCTGTCTGCCGGCCAGTTCAATCTAATGCCTGGCAATCCCGTCATCCTGCTTCGGGGCGGGTCCACCATGCCTGGCCAGCGCGGCAAGGGCGGTTATGTCTCGCTCGTGGCGACCCGGCTGCTGGCAGCGCGCGGCATGGGCAAGCAGGTCGCCTTCGTCGAAGCCGGGCCGATGAGCCGTCCGATCCTGACCGGTATTGGTTTCAAGGCCGTGCGCCGGGCGACCAGTTGGACCTACAGGCGGAACCCCACGCAATGAGCAACCGACTTTAGATATAGCCTTCCGCGAGCAGGTCCTTGGTGTGGATCACGCCGATGGGCTTGGCGTCTTCCAGCACATAGCCGTTCGAGATGCGCAGCCGGGTCATGGTGTCGATCACCAGGGCGATACGGTCCTGTTTCAGGAAAGTGGTGCCACCGGGCGTCATCATGTTGCGGGCGCTGTCGCGGCCGGCATCGGGGCCCATGGCGCGGCGCAGGTCGCCATCGGTGATGATGCCCTGGTATTTGCCACTGTCGTCGAGCACGGCGACACAGCCCTGCCGACCTTCGGCGATGGCCGAGACGACCTGCTCGAAACTCGCATCATGGGTGACGACCGGCACCGGATCGGAGCGGTCCATCAGAAAGTCGCCCACCGTGTGCAGGGACTTGCCGAGCTTGCCGCCGGGATGGACCGAGCCGAACTGTTCCTGGCTGAAGCCGCGCCGGGCCATCAGGGCGACGGTCAGGGCATCGCCCATGGCGAGTGTCATCGTGGTGGAGGTGGTCGGCGCGAGGCCGTTCGGGCAAGCTTCCTCATGTGCGGGCAGTTCCAGCACCACATCGCTGTTGCGTCCAAGCAGGGATGTCGACGAGCGCGTCATGCCCACGACGGCCACGCCCGAACTTTTGCAGAAGCGCAGCAGGTCGATCAGCTCGCGGCTCTCGCCTGAATAGGAGATTGCCAGCACCACGGTCTTGCCGGGCACCACCATGCCGAGATCGCCATGACTGGCCTCGGTGGGGTGAAGGAAGAAGGATGGCGTGCCAGTGGAGGCGAGGCTGGCCGCGATCTTCTGGCCGATATGACCGGATTTGCCGACCCCGGCGACGATGACATAGCCGGGACAGCCGATCAGCAGATCGACCGCGCGGACAAAACTCTCCGAGAGGCTGTCGGCGAGGGCGCTGAGGCCGCCCTTCTCGATTTCGATGACCTGTCTGGCGACGGCGAGATCGTCATTGCCCGAATCCGTCATGGCGGGTCTCCGGCTGGTTGGCTGGGATGGCGCGGCCTAGCACTTCCTTGCCCAAAAGGAAAAGCCCAAGAGCGGCAGATGTGTGTTCTCCGGGCACGGAAGTTCGCCTGCGGATCAATTGCAGCGGCTTTGAAACGCCGGCCCGGGGAAGGGGGTTTTCACAATCGGCGTTCTGTGGTCACTGGCGCCACAGGAACTTGCACGATGCATGGAATGTTTCTTGCTGCGTGGGGCGGCGCTGGGATCGTGCAATGACCGGTGTGTAAGAGGGATAACATGTCGAAAATCTATCCTGTGATCATGGCTGGCGGTTCGGGCACGCGCCTGTGGCCGGTCTCGCGCGCCCATCATCCGAAGCAATTCCAGAAGATGCTCGGCGAGCGCTCCATGTTCCAGGAAACCGTGCTGCGTGTGCGCGGCGCGGCCGGAAATCATGAATTCGCGCCTCCCTCCGTCATTGGCGGTGAGCGATTCGCGGAGCTGATCTCTACTCAGCTTGCCGAGATCGGTGTGACGCCGGCCAGGATTATCCTGGAACCCTTCGGGAAGAACACTGCCGCCGTGGCCGCCATGGCCGCCGCCGTTCCGGACGAAGAAGACGCGCTGGTCCTGTTGCTTCCGTCCGACCATTTCATTTCCGAGCCGCAGGCCTTCCGAGATGCGGTCGGCGCGGCCGCCGACACCGCTGAGGAGGGCTATCTCACAACCTTCGGGATCGCCGCGCGCACGCCCGAGACCGGCTATGGCTATATCCATCAGGGCGAGGAAATCGCGCCGCAGACCTATGCCTTCAGGGCGTTCAAGGAAAAACCCGAACTGGAGGTCGCCAAACAGTATGTTGCCGATGGCGGCTACACCTGGAATGCAGGTATCTTCCTTTTCCCGGCACAGACCATGGCCGAGGAACTGGCCGAGCATGCGGGTGCAATCCAGTCCCGTACCCTGGCCGCCATGGAAACCGGCACGCGGGTCGGAGACGCTGTCGTGCTCGATCCGGAGGCCTTTGCCTTGGTCGATGAGGATTCCATAGACTATGCCGTGATGGAGAATACCAGGCGTGGTGCGGTCTATGGCCCCCTGGAATGCGGCTGGAGCGATATCGGCTCGTGGAGCGCCATCGCGGATCTGTCCGAGGAGGACACGCTCGGCGATGTGATCGATGTCGACACCGAGGACTGCTATCTGCGCAGCGACGGGCAGACGCTTCTGGCCGTGGTCGGCGTGAAGGACCTGCTGGTTGTCGCCCATGACGGGGCCGTGCTGATTGCGCCCAAGGATCGGGCGCAGGATGTCAAAACCATCGTCAATACGCTGAAGGCGGGCAAACGCCAGGACCGGCTATAGTATCTGACTTCCGGTGCGCGCTGGCCCGGGCCAGCGCCGCCATCCCAACCAAACTCTGATGAGGGGACCTTGTATCCATGATGCCGAAACCGCGCGCCGATATTGCGCCCAATACGCTTGAGTTCGAGATCCTGCCGCTGGTGAAGCCGACCGGCTTTCGCGAGTATGATGCGCGCTGGTGGTTCAACGGCATCGGCCACGAGAAGGCGCCTGAACTGAACCTGGAAGGCGTAAAGGCGCTCGGTCTCGGCATGGCAACCCTGTTCCATGAACTGGGCGTGGAGCCAAAAGTGGTGGTGGGCCACGATTTCCGCTCCATTTCCGGCGGCATCAAGAATGCGCTGATCCTCGGCCTCGTGCAGGGCGGGGCGACGGTACTCGATATCGGCCTTGCGCTCAGCCCGATGGTCTACTGGGCGCAGTTCGAGCTGGACGCACCGTGCTGCGGCATGGTCACGGCCAGTCATAATGAGAACGGCTGGACCGGCGTGAAAATGGGCGCCGACAAGCCGCTCACCTTCGGTCCGGACGAGATGGGCCGGCTGAAGGAAATCGTTCTGAGCGGTGACTTCCAGCCGCGCGATGGTGGGAGCCATGCCCGGGTCGACGGCATGATCGACCGCTATATCGAGTTCGTCGCGAAGGACGTGAAGATCGAGCGTCCGCTGAAAGTGATCGCGGCCTGCGGCAATGGTACGGCCGGCGTCTTTGCGCCCAAGGCCCTGCGCGCCATGGGGGTGGACGTGATCGAGATGGATTGCGACCTCGACTGGACCTTCCCGAAATATAATCCGAACCCGGAAGATTCCGAAATGCTGCACGCCATGGCCGCCGCGGTGAAGGAGCAGGGCGCGGATGTCGCGCTCGGTTTCGATGGCGATGGGGATCGCTGCGGCGTGGTCGATAATACAGGCGAAGAGATCTTCGCCGACAAGATCGGCCTCATGCTGGCACGGGACCTGTCGAAGGAATTTCCCGGTGCGAAATTCGTCGTCGATGTGAAATCCACCGGCCTCTACAAGACCGACCCGGTGCTGAAGGAAAACGGCTCGACGGTCGATTATTACAAGACCGGCCACTCCTATATCAAACGCCGCACGACCGATCTGGACGCGCTGGCGGGTTTTGAAAAGTCCGGACACTTCTTCTTCCGCCAGCCCATCGGGCTCGGCTATGATTGCGGTCTGACGGCGGCCAAGGCCGTGCTGGAAATGCTCGACCGAAATCCGGAAAAATCCATGGCCGATCTGAAAGGCGAGCTTGAGGTGGCCTACACTTCGCTCACCATGTCCCCGCACTGCGCCGACGAGATCAAGTATGAGGTGCTGGATCGCATCGTCGCCGAGTACAAGGCCCTTGAGGGCGGGGAAATCCTCGGCCGCAAGATCGTTGACATCAACACCGTGAACGGTGTGCGCACCACGCTTGAGGATGGTTCCTGGGTTCTGGTGCGCGCCAGCTCCAACAAACCGGAACTGGTCGTCGTGGTCGAGAGCATGGCAAGCGAAGACGATATGCGCGCCCTTTTCCGTGAAGAGGTAAAGCCGCGCCTCGCCAACTATGACGAGATCGGCGCCTACAACCAGGAAATCTGACCGCCAGTTCGAGGGCGCGATGGCCCGTATGCACGGATAGCGCGTCTTCACCTGGTCGATTGCCAGACCTGATTGCTATCGTTACAGAGTAACAATGCGTCGGAGCTGGATATTCAGGGCATTTGTCCTTGCCACCCTCAGCGCGCTTGTCTGGTTTCAGGCGAGCGCGCTCGCGCATGCGGCCGAACACGGCTTTGACGACCATGAGCATCACGGCATCCCCTGCCAGCTGGATGCCCTGGCCCATGAAGACCATTTGATCCTCCCGGACCCACCGGTCTTCGACCTGCCGGTCGCGATCCGGATCGAACAGGCCACGCCGGTCGCGATGACCAGCGATTGCGTGCCGCCACCCGGCCGGGCCCCGCCTGCTCGCGCACCACCTCTCGATTGATCAAGTCTCCCTCCCGCGCTGGCCCTGGCCGGCGAGTAACTTATTGATCAACTGAGACCTTCACATCATGACCCTCACAAAAGCCCGCCTTCTGCTGGCGGCTTCGGGCTGCGCGCTCATGGCGCCGCATGCCTATTCACAGGAAAACACCGAACGCCTCGACACCGTCATCGTTACGGCACCGGGCCCGGAACGCACCGCGGATGAACTGATCGGCAACGCCACGGCGATCCCGCGCGATGAAATCGTCACCCATCTTGCTGCTTCGCTCGGCGATACACTGGACCATGAACCCGGCGTCGCCTCGACCTTCTTCGGTCAGGGTGCCAGCCGGCCTGTGCTGCGCGGTCTCGGCGCCGAACGCGTCCAGGTGCTGACCAATGGCATCGGTGTGATCGACGCCTCGGCGGCCTCGCCCGACCATCAGGTCGCCAGCGACGGCATCGATGCCGAGCGGATCGAGATCCTCCGTGGCCCGGCGGCGCTGGCTTATGGCGGCCAGGCGATTGGCGGCGTCGTGAACGTGGTCGACGGCCTGATCGCCGAAGAGCTTCCCGAAAAGCCGATGTCCGGTGACATATTCGGTGCTTATAACAGCGTGAGCGAAGGCACCGAACTTGGCGGGCGTGCGCAGTTCACCACTGGCCCCTTCGTGCTCTCCCTGTCGGCTTCCCAGCGCGACTTCGGTGACTATGACATCCCTGGCTTTGCCGAATCCGACCTGCTTCGCTCGATGGAAGAGATGGAAGAGGAAGACCACGACCATGAGGAGGAAGAAGATCACGATCACGAGGGGGAAGAGCACGAGGAGATCCGTGACACGATGGAGAATTCCTTCGTGGACACCGAAACCCTCTCAGCCGGCCTGAGCTGGGTTGGCGACAACGCCTTTCTCGGCATCGCGATCCGCCAGCAGACCGCCCAGTACGGCTTGCCCGGTCACAGCCATGAGCATGAGCATGAGCATGAGCATGAGGACGAAGAGGACCACGAGGACGGGGATCACGAGGAAGAAGAAGAGCACGAGCACGAGGAAGAGCACCCCTTCATCGATCTCGAACAGCAGCGGATCGACATCCGCGGCGGCGTCACGGTCAATTACGGCATCCTCACCGACATTCTCGGCACCCTTGCCATCGCCGACTATGAGCACACCGAGTTCGAGGCCCCCGGCGAGCCCGGCACCGTCTACAAGACCGACGGCGTGGAAGGCCGGATCGAGGTTGGCCATGCCATTGGCGAGCTGAAAGGCGCGTTCGGCCTGCAATATCTCGACAAGGATTTCGGCGCCTTTGGCGAGGAATCCTTCATTTCGCCGACCACCACGCAAAGCACTGCGGCATTTCTGTATGAAACCCGCGAATGGGACAGTGGCTTTGGCATCGAGGGCGGTGCCCGCTTTGAAAGCGTCGATTATGACAATGACGTTTTCGGTACGAACACGTTCGACATCGCCAGCGGCTCATTCGGCTTGCACCAGCATTTCGACTCCGGCCTGTTCCTCGGCGCCCAGCTTTCCTACACCGAGCGGGCCCCGAACGAGAGCGAGCTGTTCGCCGACGGCGCGCACCTGGCTACCGTGCAGTACGAGGTCGGAAATCCCGGCATGAAGGAAGAAAGCGGGCTGAACCTGGAGGGCACGGCTCGCTGGCGCGGCGAGCGCGGCAGCGTCGGTATCAACCTCTTTGCCACCGAGTTCAGCGATTTCATCTATCTCACCCCCGGCACGACAATGCATGAAGGCGAACTGGTCGATGAAGTCGATGGCGTGCCGGTCTTCCTCTTCGTACAGGATGACGCGACCTTCACCGGCGGGGAGATCTATGGCGACTACAATGTCGGCAGCGTGCTCGGCGCGGACTGGTATCTCGATGGGAGTCTGGATTTCGTCTCGGCCGAGCTCGATGATGGCGGTAACCTGCCATACCTGCCGCCGGTCTCTGTAAATGCCGGCGTGACGGCGGACTGGGGCCTCTGGGAGCTGGGAGCCTCTACGACCTTCGCAGCCGAGCAGGACGACCCCGGTGCCGGTGAGCTGCCGACCGATGGCTACACCACGCTCGACCTGCATGGTGCCTTCAACCTGTCGGAGGTCGGTATCGGCGCGCCGGGCACGCAATTCTTCGTCGACCTGCGCAACGCAACCGATGAGGAAGTGCGCTATTCGACCTCTGTCCTGAAGGACAAGGTGCCCGCGCCCGGCCGCAACCTGCGCATCGGCGTGCGCGCAGCCTTTTAGGGGCTGAACGTCAGAGGCCCGTGCCGTGTGCAGGGTCCAGGATATGCGAGAGAAAGATCGTGACCCCGATCGCGATCAGCACGAGGCCGCCGGCGATTTCCGCCCGGCGGCCGAACCTCTCACCCAGCGCCGGGCCCAGCAGATAGCCGGAAAAGCTGGCGGCCATGGAGACCACAGCGATGATCGGCGCAGCCAGCAGGATCGACACGCCCGACAGGGCGAAGGCGATGCCCACGGCGGCCGAATCCACGCTGGTGCCGATGGCCGTGAGGATCCAGATCAGAACCGAGCTGGGCCGGGGCGCATCGCCAATGTCCTCGACCTCCTCGCCCGACATGCCTTCGCGGATCATCTTGCCACCGATCCCGGCCAGAAGAACCAGCGCGATCCAGTGATCGAGCGCGACCACATATGTGGCCAGACTGGCGGCCAGCAGCCAGCCGGCCAGGCACATCCCGCCCTCGAACGCGCCAAACAGTGCACCTATCTTCAAAGAGGCCCAGGTCTCGCGCGTGCGCGCCTGAGTCCCCTTGCCGACGGCCACGGCGAACGCGTCTGTCGACAGGCCGAGAGCCACAGGCAGGATCAGGTTCAGCGACACGGGATGCTCCGGCAATTGAAGGTTCGGCCAGTAGAGGAGATCGGGCGGACTTCCAAGCAGGCGATGGAAATCAGGGCATTGAACACATGACAGCTTCTTCGTCACGGCCTGTTCATTGCAGTTTGTGTAGTAGAGTGCGACGGAGCCGGACGATCGATCCGTTTCAAGAATGAAACTGAACTTGGCCAAGCAGGTAAGATGAAGAAATCACCCTTTTTCCTCCGGCGGTGGAAGCTGATTGCGCTGGGCGTGTGCGCCCTGGCCGTGGCCGGGTATGCCTGGCACCGGCTCAATCCCGGCGAGCAGGCGCTGACCTATCAGACTGCCGAGGTCATGCGCGGCGATATCGAGGTCACCATATCGGCGGCCGGAACGGTCACGCCGAAGGAAACCGTGTCTGTCGGTGCGCAGGTCTCCGGCCAGCTTGAAGAGCTGCTTGTCGAGGTGGGCGATCATGTCGAGGTCGGCGACCTGCTGGCCCAGATCGATGCCACCATTGCCATGACGAGCGTGGAGGCCAACCGCGCCCAGCTGCGCGAGCTGCAGGCCAGCCGCAAGCAGCAGCAGGCAACGCTGGATCTGGCCGAGGCGGAAGCCGACCGCGCGCAGATGCTGTTCGATGCTGATGCGCTCGCGCGCGCCGATTACGAGTCCGCGCAGGCAAGCTTTGCCATTGCCCAGGGCCGGCTGGAAGCCATCGATGCCCAGATCGCGCGCCAGACCTCCACCCTCCAGGCCGACATTGCCGAACTGGAGTTCACCAAGATCTACGCCCCGATTGCCGGCACGGTGATCTCGCTGGAGGCCACAGAAGGCCAGACCCTGAACGCTAACCAGACCGCGCCGACCATCCTCGCAATCGCCGATCTCTCCGTGATGACGGTGGAAGCCGATGTGTCCGAAGCCGATGTCATGCGGATCGAGGAGCACCAGCAGGCCTGGTTCACGACGCTTGGCGATTCCAATCGCCGCTGGGAGACCGAGGTGCGGCAGGTGCTGCCGACCCCGGAAGTGCTCAATGATGTTGTGCTCTACAAGGCGCTTCTGGATATCGACAATCCTTCCGGTCGGCTGAAGCCGGAAATGACGGCGCAGGTTTTCTTCGTTGTCGGCTCTGCAAAGGATGCCGTCCTGGTGCCGATCACGGCGCTGCAGTCGGTCCCGGCCGGGCGCCAGGGCAGCGGCGCGCCCATGGCGAGTTCGGGTGAAGGCGGAGAGCGGCGCGGGGGCTTCATGCAAGCCGAAGCGAGCACGCCGGCGGCCGGCGCGCCAGGGCGTCCTGCCAATGATCGCCGCGATGGCTTCCGCGCCGCGCGCGAGGCACATCCCGATGCGGAAATGGGGATGGTGCTGGTGATGGAAGGTGAGGGCGGTCCGGTGCCGCGCCCGGTCCTGGTCGGACTGAAGACCCGCACGCAGGCAGAGATCCTCTACGGTCTGGAGCCGGGCGAAACCGTTGTGACTGGGACAAGCCAGGGGGCAATGCCTGCCATGTCGGGGCTGCAGCGCGGTGGCATGAGGCCGGCGCCGAGGTTCAGGTAGGCGGCCCATGACACCCTCTTCTCCCCTGCTGAAACTCGAGCAGGTCCAGCGGATTTATGGCTCGGGCGAGACAGCCGTGCACGCGCTCGATGGTGTCTCGATTGAGGTGCATGCCGGCGAGTTCGTCGCGATTGTCGGCCAGTCCGGGTCGGGCAAGTCGACCCTGATGAACATTCTCGGCTGCCTCGACCGGCCGACTGGCGGATCCTATGAGGTGCGTGGCCAGGATGTCAGCGCGCTGGACGCCGATGAGCTTGCCGCCCTGCGGCGCCAGACCTTCGGCTTCATCTTCCAGCGCTACAATCTGCTCGCCAGCCTGTCGGCGTCTGAGAATGTCGAGATACCGGCAGTCTATGCCGGTCTTAATCTGGAAGAACGGCGCGAGAAATCGGCTGAGTTGCTGGGCCGGCTGGGCCTTGGCGAGCGCCTGGGCCACACGCCCGGCCAGCTCTCGGGTGGCCAGCAGCAGCGGGTCGCCGTGGCGCGGGCCCTGGTCAACGATGCCGAGGTGATCCTCGCCGACGAGCCAACCGGCGCGCTCGATTCCGGCTCCAGTGCCGAGCTGCTCAACCTGCTGGAAGACCTGCACGCCTCTGGCCGCACCATCATTCTCATCACCCATGATGCCAAGGTGGCAGAGCGCGCCGACCGCATGATCGAGCTGCGCGACGGCAGGGTGGTGTCGGATTCCGGGCGCGCCAGTGCGGCCAAGGCACCCGACGAGGCCTATCGCTATTCCCGCAAGGGGCCCTCGCCGATCGTGCAGGTGCTTGAGTCGGTGAAGATGGCCTTCCGCTCATTGCGGGCGAACCTCTTCCGCACCGCGCTTACCCTGCTGGGTGTGATCATTGGCGTGGCCGCCGTGGTCGCCATGCTGGCGATCGGTCAGGGCAGCCAGCAGGAAGTGATGGCGCGCTTTGAATCCATGGGCGCGAACCTGCTGTTCGTGCGGCCGGGCGCACCGGGCACGCGCATGCGGGGCGACGCCATTGCCACCCTGACCCTGCAGGATGTTGAGGCGCTCGGCGAGCTGGACAATGTGCTCGCAGCCGTTCCCTCGCGATCGAGCAGTGCAACGCTGCGGGTCGGCAGCAATGACTATCGCAGCAGTGTCGAGGGAACCTCCCAGGACTGGCCGATTGCCCAGAAGCGCGGCCTGAAATACGGCACCTTCTTCACCGCCGACGATATGGACCGGCGCGTCGGGGCCGTGGTGCTTGGAACAACGACGGCCGGCAACCTGTTCGACGATATTGAAAGCGCGGTCGGCCAGTATGTCTTCCTCGGCGGGGCCCCCTTCGAGGTCGCCGGCATTCTGGAGGAGCGCGGAGCGAGTTCCTGGGGCCAGGACCAGGACGATGTTGCCCTCGTGCCGATCACCACCGGCATGATGCGCCTGTTCGGTCAGAACTATCTGTCTTCCATCACCATTGCGGTGGACGATACCGACATTGTCGATGAGACCCAGGCCGAGGCGACGAGCCTCCTCCTGGCGCGCCATGGCACGGAAGATTTCCAGCTTCGCAACACCGCTACGATCCTGGAGTCGGTGCAGGAAACCCAGAATTCCTTCTCTATCCTGCTCGGTTCGGTGGCGTCGATTTCGCTGCTGGTTGGCGGGATCGGGGTGATGAACATCATGCTGGTCAGTGTGTCGGAACGCACAAGAGAGATCGGCGTGCGCATGGCCACCGGGGCACGCCGATCCGACATTCTCATCCAGTTCGTGGTCGAGGCGCTGGTGGTCGGAGGGCTGGGCGGTGTGGCCGGTGTGCTTATTGGCTTTGCAGTGTGCTTCATCCTCGCCCAGAGCGGGATGACCATTGCGGTGACCACGCTGCCGGCAGTGCTCGCCTTCACCTCGGCGCTCGTGACCGGCCTCGTCTTCGGTCTCCTGCCGGCGCGCAAGGCCTCGCGCCTCGATCCGGTCGCCGCCTTGTCCTCGGAGTAGATGATGATCAGAGCAGTTCTTCTTGCGTCCTCGCTGCTGACCCTGTCGGCCTGCACCACGCTGGTGAAGCCGACCGAGGACACCGCCCACGGCGTGACGCTGCCGGCGGAGTACGACTATGCCGGCGACATCGCAGACTTGCAGGCCCCCGAAGCGGCCTGGTGGGCTGGCTTCGAGACGGCGGCGCTGGACGGGCTGGTCTCCGAAGCGCTGGAGGCGAACCAGTCGCTGGCCCAGGGCGTGGCCTCGGTGGAAGCGGCCCGTGCGGCGCTGAAGGTGACCAATGCCGGCTTCCTGCCGCAGGCCAGTGGAGGGCTGTCGTCTTCGTCCAACACCGAAGGCGGGCTGGACGATATCTCCTCCAGTGCGCGGCTGTCGGCCTCCTACCAGCTGGATCTCTTCGGTGCGAATGATGCCAGCCGGCGCAGCTCCGTAGCCAGTCTGGATGCAGCTCAGTTCGACCAGCGCGCGCTGGAGCTGACAGTGCAATCGGATGTCGCCTCGACCTATTTCTCCCTGCTCGGCGCACGCGAACAGCTCAGGGTCGCCCAGCAGAATCTGGAAATTTCCGAGCGCATCTTCGAGATCGTTCAGGTGCGTTACCGCGCCGGGGCGATTTCCGGCTTCGATGTCTCCAGCCAGGAGGCCCAGCTCGCCAATGCCCGCGCCCGCATCCCGCAGATCGAGGCACAGATCACCAGCCTCGAAACTGCGCTTGCCATCCTGCTCGGGCGTACGCCACAGGGCTATGCTGCCCCGATAGAGGATGTGCTGGCGATCCATTTGCCGGAGGCCGATCCGGGCCTGCCATCCGACCTCTTGCTCCGCCGGCCGGACCTGATGCGCGCCGAGGCCAGCCTGCGCGGTGCCAATGCCAGCCTGGACGCAGCCCGCGCGGCCTTCTTCCCCAGCATCGATCTCGGCGCCGGCCTGTCGGCGGCGATCGATACCGGAGCCGATCCGGTCGGCTCGCTGTCAGCCTCGCTCTCACAGGTAATCTTCTCCGGCGGGCGTCTGGAGGGCCAGCTGGAAGGGGCAGAGGCGCGGCGTGAGGCGCAGCTTGCAGGCTACCGCCAGGCCATCCTCAACGCCCTGCGCGATGTGGATGTCAGCCTGAAATCGGTCGAGGCCAGCTCGGCGCGCGAAAGCCAGCTCCTGGTTGCGCGCGATGCCGCGGGCGATGCGCTGGAGGCTGCCGAGTTGCGCTACCGGGTCGGCACGGCCGATCTCACCACGCTGCTCAATGCCCAGCAGACCTATTTTGACGCCTCGGACAATGTCGTGCAGGGCCGGCTTGATCGGCTGACATCGGCGATCAATCTCTATGTCGCCCTGGGCGGAGGCTATTGAGGCCGCTATCGGCCAGTTTCCCTCCGGCCACGGAGTGTGTATGCCTCTGCGCCCATGTACACACCCCTGCGCCTGCGCCACATTGAGATATTCTATTCGGTCTTCAGATGCGGATCGATCAGCGCGGCTGCCCGCGAGCTGAATGTTTCCCAGCCTTCCGTCAGCAAGGTGCTGCGCCATGCCGAGGACCGGCTGGGCTATAATCTCTTCGAGCGCCACAAGGGCCGGCTGAAGGCGACGCCGGCTGCGCTGGAACTGTTCGAGAAGGTCGAGGAAGTCTACGGCCACGTCCTCTCACTTAACCAGATGGCCAACAATATTCGTGGCCGGAAGGCCGGCCATCTCCGTATCGCCTCGCTGCCCTCGCTCGGCTTCAATGTGGTGCCGGAAACGATCACGAGCTTTCATGCAAAGAATGATGCGGTGACCTTCGAGGTGGACACGATCCACACCCGCGAGGTGGTCGGAACCATCCTCGACAGGGGGTGTGATATCGCCATAGGTTATAGTGCGCCTGCGAACTCGCGCGTCAGGGCACATGAGCTTGGCAGCGGTGAACTTGTCCTCGTGACCCGGGATGATCGTCTGGGGCCGGACAATCAGCGCGTTGATATCAGCGTGGTCCATGACCGCGATTTTATCGGTCTGCGCGACAGTGGACCGTCCGGCGATTTGCTCACACGTCGTCTGGCCCAGGCCGGCGTGGTGCCGCGCGAAGTTGTGATCGCTCGCACCTATTACGTAGCGCTGTCTTTCGTGACACGCGGAATGGGCGTGTCGGTGATCGACAGTTTCACCGCGCGGCACCTCGGCGATGACAATATCAACATCTATCGGTTTACCGATCCGATCCGCTATCCGGTCTTCGGACTTGTGTCGGAAGACCAGGAAAACAACGAGCTGATCCAAGCCTTCCTGGAGCATATGCGCGATGTCCTGGCCGACTTGTCCTCATCGCCCTATCCATAGCGTTAGGTTATACCCTCGGGAATGCTCAATCGTTGCAAGTCCGGTCCGTGCATTATGACAATAGTGTTGCGGTGCGCCGGAGCGTGCTGGGAATGTCAACGATTGAGGGGAAGTCATCGTGACCAATCAATTCAGGTTCAAACTCGCGCTGCTCGCTTCTGCTGCTGTCTTCGCCGGTCATGCATGGGCACAGGATGCAACCACCACCGAGAATACCGACGAAGAAGTCGACCGCACGCTCGACACGGTCGTCGTGGTCGGCTCGCAGATCAAGGGATCGTCCATCACCGGCGCGCTGCCGGTGACCGTGCTCGATGCCGATGCGATCGACGCGGTCGGCGCCATGTCCGGCGACGAATTGCTGCGTTCGATCCCGCAAATGGGCGATGTGAATTTCCATGAAGGGCGCACCGACGGCGGCATCAATGATGCGCGCGGCGACGTGGCCTCGGTCAACCTTCGCTCGTTGGGCTCGGGCAACACGCTGGTCCTCCTGAACGGACGGCGCCTGGTCAATCACCCCGGCTACCAGACCGAGAACCTCACGCCGGTAACCACGGTGAACGCCAATTCCATCCCGACCAGCGGCGTGCGGCGGGTTGAAGTCCTGCGCGACGGCGCGGCTGCCATTTACGGTACCGACGCGGTGGGCGGCGTGGTCAACACCATCCTGCGCGACAATTACGATGGCGTGACCGCCGAGCTGACCTATGGCGGCTCGGAAGGCACCGAGCTGCGTGAGCTGGAAGGTTCGCTGACCATGGGCCGGGACTTCAATAACGGCCAGACCAATATTTCCGTGGCACTCGACTTCACATCGCGCGAGGGCATGCCTGCCACTGACCGCGACTACGCCGCAAATTACGACATGCGCGGCCTGGTCGAGGGCACGCCCTTCGAGGGCGACACCGACTGGGACAATCGCTCGACCAACTCCCCCTGGGGCGAATTCCAGACCTATGGCTATACCGACTATGTCAGCCAGAACGGCAACCGCATCACTTCGGCGGGCGATTACTGGCATGTTCAGCCCGACACGGTGGCCGGCTGCGTGGCCGATCTCGGCAATGGCCTGTGCGCAGACAACTCCACCCAGAACTCCACCGAAGGCGAAGACCGCGACTATCGCTACAACATCTCCGGCGACCGGATGATTTATGGCGACAATGACCGCTTCAACGGCTTTGTCTTCCTCAACCACAATTTCGGCAATGGCGTGGAATTCTTCGGCGAGGCCGGGCTCTACCTCTCCGACTACACCACCCAGCGCGAGGCGGCCTCCTCGCTGACCAGCGCCGACATCATCGTGCCGGCGAACAATTACTGGAACCCGTTCGGGCCGGTCACATTCTCCGACGGTTCGGCCAATCCGAACCGCCTGGAAGGCCTCGACATTCCCGATGAGGGCGTGGCTAACCTGATCAATGACTACCGCTTCGTCGATGCCGGCGCGCGCGAGATCAATGTGAAGAATTCCAGCTACCGCCTGCTCGGCGGCCTGCGCGGTAATTTCAAGGGCTGGGACTGGGAGAGCGCACTGGTCTGGTCGGAAGCCAACACCGAGGACAAGACCAACCGGATTTCCAACACGCTGCTCCAGGAAGCCCTCGCGCTGGAAACCCCCGAGGCCTACAATCCGTTCAATGGCGGCGATCTCAACAACTGGAATGTCGGCGATGCCACGCCGAGCGATGCAGCAACCATCGACTCCTTCGTCGTGGATGTGACACGCGAAAATTCCACCCAGCTCGGCATGTGGGACCTGCGTCTGTCACGCCCGGACCTCTTCTCCCTGCCGGGCGGGGATGTCGGCATCGCGGTCGGCACAGAGGTGCGCTACGAATCCTATGAGGATGACCGCGATCCGCGCCTGGACGGAACAATCACTTTCACCAATCCCATCAGCGGCGGTTTCAGCGGCTCCGATGTGCTTGGCTCCAGCCCGACCCCGGACTCCTCGGGCGACCGTGTCGTCGGCTCGGCCTATGCCGAGCTTGCCATCCCGCTGGTCGGGCCGGACATGAACATCCCGCTGGTCCAGAATCTCGACATGCAGCTGGCGGTGCGCGGCGAGAGCTATGACGATGTCGGCTCGGTGATCAAGCCCAAGGCCGCTCTTGGCTGGACGGTGTTCGACTGGTTGAAATTCCGCGGCTCCTATTCCGAAGGCTTCCGCGCGCCGAACCTGATCCAGATCCACGAAAAGGGGATCGAGCGGGTCAATTCACGTAGTGACTATATCAAGTGCGAAGCTGACCTGCGCGCCGGCCGGATCGCCTCCTTCGACGATTGCGGCCGCGGCCAGTCGGTGGTCTCCCAGCGCGAAGGCTCATCAGACCTGGAGCCGGAAGAGAACACGACTTATAGCGTCGGCGCTGTCTTCATGCCGAACTTCTGGGATCCGAAATTCGGTGTGTTCACCCTCACGGTGGACTATTGGAACATCGAGCAGGAAGGCGTGGTCGGCATTTTCGGCGACGACAACCAGATCGCGCTCGATTATCTGCTGCGCACGCAGGGCTCGTCCAATCCGCTGGTTGTGCGCGCTGATCCGACGGCCGATGACATCGCCGACTTTGCTGGTACCGGGCTCGATCCGGTCGGCGAAATCCTGTTCGTCGACGATGCCTATATGAACCTCTTGCCGCGTACGATCGATGGCTTCGACATCTCGTTGATCTACGATATCGACGACACGCCGCTCGGCGATTTCCGCTGGTCGGTGAATGCCGCCAACCTGCAGACCTTCGACCAGGATCCTTCGCCGGAAGCGGCCGCGATCATTGCCGCCCAGGAAGCCGGCGAGATCTCATCCGGCTTCGTGGTGGATGGCGCGAATTCCATCCTGCGCATCGATGGCAACCCGGAATGGCGCGTCTCGACCTCGGCCACCTGGCGCTATGGCAACTGGGGTGCGGGCTTCTTCGGCAAGTATGTCAGCTCGGTGCTCGACACCAGCGCGACGCTGAGCGATGGCACGGCCTGGGAAGTCGACGAGTGGTACTATGGCAATATCTACGGCCAGTACACGTTCGAGGATTTCGACAATGTTCTCGACGGGACGCGTCTCCGGTTCGGCATCCGCAACTTCTCCAACGAAGACCCGCCGATTGCCGACTCCAGCTACGGCTATCTCGGCGACCTGCACTCGGCCCGGGGCCGCTACTACTACGCCTCCATCCGCAAGCAGTTCTAAGGGCAGACCCTTGCTGAGCGCATTTCTCCAGTCGAGCCGGTTCTTCACCGGCTCGGCCAGCCTTCTTGCGGCCTTTTTTCTGGCAGGGTGTGCGGGTGAGCCGCCAGCCCCGCCGGAACCGGCCGACTATCTCATCCTCAATGGTGAAGTGTATGCCGGCGATGGCGCCGCGCCGCTTGAAGCCGCCATTGCTGTTCGCGGCGAGCGGATCGAGGTGCTGGAGGTGGGCGAGACGCTGCCGGAGGCCGGGCAGGTGATCGATGCGCGTGGGCTCATCGTGGCGCCGGGCTTCGTCGACCCGCACACCCATGCCGGCAGCGATTTGCTGGCCAGTGATCCGGCGCGCCGGCGCAATGACAATTATCTCTTCCAGGGCGTCACTACGGTCTTCATCGGCAATGATGGCGACGGCACCAGCCACATTGCCGGTGCGGCGGGTAAGATGCGCGAGGCTGGCATCGGCACCAATGTCGCCATGCTGGTTGGCTTCGGCCATGTCCGCAGCGCCGTGCTCGGCCAGGCCGATGTGGCGCCGACAGCCGACGAGCTTGCCGAGATGCAGGGCCTGGTGCGCGCCGGCATGTGCGAGGGCGCGTTCGGCTTTTCCACTGGCCTGCATTATACGCCGCAGAATTTTGCCCATACCGACGAGGTGATCGCCCTGATGCAGGTCGCCGCGCCCTTTGGCGGGCTCTATGACAGCCATATCCGCGACGAGAGCAGCTATCGCGAAGGCGTGCTGGCCTCGATTGAAGAAGCTGTCGAGATCGGGCGCCAGTCCGGCGGCGCGCCGGTGCATATCGCCCATATCAAGGCGCTGGGTCCGGATGTCTGGGGCTTCAGCGATCAGATTATCGACATTGTCGAGGCCGCGCGGGCCGAGGGGCTCGATGTCACCGCTGACCAGTATCCCTGGACGGCGTCCGGCACGCGGGTCTCAAATGCACTCGTGCCGCGCTGGGCCATGGATGGTGGGCTGGAAGGCTTCCGCGCGCGGATCACAGACCCTGACATTCGCCCGGGTCTGCTTTCGGAAATGGAGCAGAACCTTCGCCGCCGGGCCGGGCCGGAAGCCATCCTGCTGACCGCGCCGCTCGGCGAGGCCGACCCGGCGCTGGAAGGCAAGACCCTGGCCGAGGCAGCAGGGGAGGCGGGCCTTTCCCCGATCGACATGGCGCTTGAGATCCTGATGGTGGGCGACAGCCGCATCGCCTCCTTTGTGATGGACGAGGGCGATATCGCCAATTTCGCCGTGCAGGACTGGGTGATGACCGGCTCGGATGGTTCAAGTGGCCATCCTCGCAAATACGCCACCTATCCGGCGGCCTATCAGGGCTTCGTGCGCACACACGGCCTGTTCGATCTCTCTTGGTTCATCCGACGCTCCTCCGGGCTTGTGGCCGACACCTACAACATTCCCGAGCGCGGTTATCTGCGCGACGGATACATCGCCGATATCGTGGTCTTCGATCCCGAAGGCTTCCAGCCGCGGGCGGACTACCAGCACCCGCGTGAGCTTTCGGTCGGCGTGGACTACTTGTTCGTGAATGGCGAGCTGGCCATTGCCGAGGGTGCTGCCACCGAGGCCCTCGCGGGCGATGTGCTGCTACATGACCTGCCGGAAGGAACGTGCGTGCCATGAAGACCCTGATCCGGAAATGGTTCGATATTGTCTTGTGGAAGCGCATCCTCGCCGCGCTCGTGCTCGGCGCCATCGCGGGATACTTTTTCGGCGACCGGGTGGAGAGCTTCAAATGGGTCGGCGACCTCTTCATCCGCATGATCAAGATGCTGATCGTGCCGCTGGTTTTCCTGACGCTGGTCTCCGGCGTGACGGCGATGAGCGATCCGAAGCGGATAGGCTCCATCGGCGGTCGGGCCATCGCGCTCTATCTCGGCACCACTGCGCTTGCCATTGTGATCGGCCTGATCTGCGGCACGGTCTTACACCCAGGCGCAGGGGCGGATTTCACCGGCGCGACGCCCTATGAGGTCAACAAGGCCGTCAGCCTGACCGAGCGGTTCATGGCCATCGTGCCGGAAAACCCGTTCGCTGCCTTTGCCGAGGGCAACCTCTTGGCGATCATCTTCTTTGCCATCATGACCGGCTGTGCGCTGCTCATCACTGGGGACAAGGCCAGGGGCCTGACGAACATTTTCGAGCAAGGCTCGGAAATGATGCTGAAGATGACCTCCATCGTCATGGAGGTCGCGCCCTTCGGCGTCTTCGCGCTGGTCGCCTGGGTGATGGGCTCGGTGGGCCTCTCGGCCTTCATGAACCTCTTCATCCTGGCCGTCGCAGTCTATGTTGGCTGTTTTGTGCACATGTTCCTGGTGCAGGGCCCGCTGGTGAAACTGCTTGCGCGCCTGCCGGTTCGGCCCTTCTTCAAGGGTGCGCGCGAGCCACAGCTTGTCGCCTTTTCCACCTCGTCCAGTTCCGCCACGCTGCCGGCCACGCTGTCTGCGGCCGAGCACAATCTCGGCATCAAGCCGGCGATTGCCTCTTCCGTCCTGCCACTTGGTGCGACGGTGAACATGGATGGTGCGGCGCTCTATGTGACCATCGTCACGCTGTTCGCCGCACAGGCTTTCGGCATGCCGCTCGACCTGGCCGATTATCTCATTATCGGCATCACGACGACGCTGGTCTCGGTCGGTGCCTCCACCGTGCCGTCGGGCTCGCTCTTCCTGATGGCGGTCGTGCTGGAATCCATCGGCATGACACCGGCCCAATCGGCTCTGGTGGTCGGCTTTGTCCTGCCCTTCGACCGTATTCTCGATATGATGCGCACCGTCGTGAACATTACCGGCGACCTCGCCGTCTCCACCATCGTGGCGAAGTGGGAAGGCGAGATCGATGAGAGCATCTACAAAGCCGAGCCATTCGAATAGCCAGCGCAAGGAAAGCCCCCCATGCAACCCTTCCATCTTGCCTTCCCGACCACGGACCTGGTCGCCACGCGCGCCTTCATGACCGAGATGCTCGGCGCCGGTATCGGTCGCGAGTCCGAGAAATGGGTCGACTATGACTTCTTCGGCCATCAGGTGACGTCTCATCTGATACCTGCCAGCACGGACGTTGCGAAGAACCCGGTGGATGGCAAGCAGGTGCCGAGCTTCCATTTCGGCGTGGTCATGGCCTGGAGCGACTGGGAAGCCCTCTCTGAACGGCTGAAAGGCCTCGGCGTGGAATTCGAGATCGGGCCCTATGTCCGCTTCGAGGGTGAGGTCGGCGAGCAGGGCACATTCTTCGTCCGCGAGCCGGGCGGGACGGCGCTGGAATTCAAGACATTCAAGAATATGGACCAGCTGTTCGCGCACTAGCTGGCCGGCAAGGGAGAGTAAGAATGATGCGGTTTATGAAGGCGGCCGCGGCCGCCGCGCTTTTTGTGTCAGGATTCGCGCCGATGACGGCGCCTGCAGCCTTGGGTCAAGCTTCTTCGCTGCTGGACTATGATTCCATCGAGATCCCGGTGGCCGACCGCGAGGGCATGGTGGTTTCCCAGAACGAGATCGCGGCCCATGTCGGCGCGCGCATACTGGAGCAGGGCGGCAATGCCTTCGATGCGGCGGTCGCCACGGCGCTGGCGCTGGCGGTCACCCTGCCGCGCGCGGGCAATCTCGGCGGCAGCGGCTTTCTGCTCGCCTATGTCGCCGAAGAGGACAAGGTCATCGCCATCGACTATCGCTCGGCCGCGCCGGCGGCCGCCGAGATGGAGATGTTCCTCGACCGCGAGGGCAATGTCACCGACGAGGCCGGCTATGGCTACAAGGCCTCGGCCGTGCCCGGCACGATTGCCGGCCTGGCGCTCGCCCATGAGCATTATGGCTCCCTGCCATGGGAAGACCTTGTCCGGCCGGCGCTGGAGCTTGCGCGCGATGGCATCGTTGTCTCGCGCGACTTGTCGGAGGCCCTGCGCTGGGGGCGACGGCGGTTGGAAACCTCGCCGACCACAATGGAAACCTTCTACAAGGCAGACGGTGAGCCCTATCAGTATGGCGAAACGCTGGTACAGCCCGAACTGGCCTGGACACTGGAGCGCATCGCCACCGCTGGCCCGGAAGACTTCTACACCGGCGAGATTGCCCACAAGATCGCCGATGACATGGCGGCCAATGGCGGGCTGATCACGCTGGAGGATCTCGCCCGCTATGAAGCGAAATTCCGCGAGCCGCTGCGCACGACCTATCGCGGCTATGAGGTCGTCACCATGCCGCCCTCATCAAGCGGCGGCACCGCCCTGATCGAGATGCTCAACATGCTCGAAACCTTCGACATTGGCGCGATGGGCCATAACAGTGCGGCCAGCCTGCATGTGATGTCAGAGGTGATGAAGCTCGCCTATGCCGACCGGCGCGAATATATCGGCGATCCCGATTTTGTGGATGTGCCGGTCGACACCATCACTTCCAAGGCCTTTGCCCATGAACGGGTGCAGGATATCAGCCGCGAGCAGTCCACGCCCGCAACGGAAATCGAGCCTTGGGACCCGATGGCTTTTGAGAGCCCGGACACCACCCATTTCTCCATTGCAGACCAGTATGGCAATGTCGTCTCCAACACCTACACGCTCGGCTCCTCCTTCGGTTCGGGGGTAGTGATCGACGGCGCTGGTTTCCTGCTCGACAACCAGATGAAGAACTTCTCCCTACGCCTGAACGTGCGTGGGGCGACTTATGGCACCAATCCTTACAACAAGCTGGAAGCCGGCAAGCGGATGCTGTCTTCCATGACGCCGACCATCGTGTTCAGGGATGGCGAGCCCTATATGGCGGTCGGCTCGCCGGGCGGGTCCACCATCATCAATACCGTGCTGCAGGTGATCCTGAATGTCGTTGACCACGACATGAATATCCAGGACGCTACCGAGGCGCCGCGCATCCACCAGAACTGGAAGCCCGACGAGCTGGAATTCGAACGCGGCATCTCGGTCGACACCCTCCGCCTCCTGGTGGGCATCGGTCATGAGGTGGAGCTCTCCAAGACCATCGGCAGTTCGCAGAACCTCCTGATTGAGGATGGCCTGATCTATGGCGCGGCCGACCCGCGGCGGCCCGATGCCCGGGCGGTCGGTGTCGAGAATCTCCGCGTGCTGGCGCCGGAACAGCAATAGAAATTGCTCAAGGCGCTGCTCAGGCGCCGAAAAACGGCCTCCTTCCAGAAGGAAGGAGGCCGTCGCCATACCGGGAGGATGGGGTGGGAAGGGACGCCTCCCGGCGGGAGCTCAGCGGGCGATGGCAATCGCCTCCATTTCAATATCGGCATCCGCGATCAGCCCGCTGACGACCGTCGAGCGGGCAGGGTAGGGTTCGGGAAATCGCGCGGCATAGACGGCGTTGAAACCGGCCGCGAACGACTTGTCGGTCAGCCAGACAGTGGTTTTCACCACATCGCCAAGGCCGAGGCCTTCGCTGGCGAGGCGCGCTTCGAGATTGTCGATGACCTGCTCGGTCTGCGCGCGGATATCGCCGGTGACCATCGCGCCATCCCTGCGCGGCAACTGGCCGGAAATGAAGACCAGCCCTGCGCCCTTGCGGGCGGGGCTCAGGGGCGGGCTAGCAGGCATTTGCGATGTCCTTCCTGTCAGGCATGGGCTGGGCATTGCCGGTGATGAGCCGGCCGAGGCGTTCGCTGCTGCCCATGGCCAGGGTCCAGCCGAGCATGCCGTGGCCGAGATTGTAGGCGATGACGGGCGACAGCCGGCCGATGCGCGGCTGGCTGTCCGGTGTCATCGGGCGCAGGCCCGTCCAGTGATTATAGGTCGCCTCATAATCGGCGGCCTGGGGCAGGCCTTCGCGTGCTGCGCGGATCAGGCTTTCAAGGCGTGTCTGGTCGATGCCGGTTTCCCGCCAGCCGAGGTCGGCCAGGCCGGCTACGCGAACCGCGTTGCCGAGCCGCGTGATCACGGTGCGTCGCAGGGTGTCGGTGAGGCTCACTTCAGGGGCCGCCGGGCCGGCGGGCGCGGTAAAGGAATAGCCCTTCATCGGACAGATCGGAAGCTTCAGGCCCATCCCTTTCAGGAAGCGCGGGGGCAGGCCGGTGCACACCACCACCTGGTCGGCCGGGAGCGTCTCCCCGCTTTCGAGCGTCAGCACGGCCTCGCCGCCAGTTTCCTCCAGCCCGACGGCCTCCTCGCCGAAGCGGGCCGCCACGCCATACTGCGCCTTGAGCACGCCGAGCAGTTCGCGGGCGAAGCGATAGGGGTCGCCGACCGCTTCCTTCGGCGAATAGAGCACGAAGGCCGGCTTCGGATTGGCTGTGACCAGCGTCGGCTCGATCGCGCAGGCCTCTTCATGGGAGAGGATGACCTGCTCTTCCGCATCAGCCGGTTTCAGGCGGCGGATCTCCTCGACGAGAGGGCGCAGACCCGCATCGGCGTAGAGATGCATCTTGCCGTTCTCGACATGGTCGAATTTCAGCTCGTGGCGCGCGAGCAGCTCATCCATCCGCAGGCGCGATTCCATGGCCAGCTCGAAGGTCGCAAGCGTGTTGCGCTCAAACCGGGCGGGGGTGCAGTTGCGCAGGAAGGCCAATAGCCAAAAGGCATAGTCTGGGTCAGGCCTAATCTTGAAGCGGAAAGCGCTGTCCTGACCCAGGAGGAGGGCCGGAAGCTGACGCCAGATCCGCGGGCTCGCCAGGGCATCGGTGTAGAGATAGCTGAGCTGTGCGCCATTGGCGTGGGAGGTGCCCATGGCCGGCTCGACATGGCGGTCGACCAGCGTGACCTGGATCCCACGCTGTGCCAGAGCATAGGCCGTTGTTACGCCAACGACTCCGGCGCCCAGGACAATGGCAGTTGATGTGCGAGCAGGCATGTTACGGCCTGCACCATAGCAGTTCTGCGGTGCTTCGCCTGGAAACACCGTGCCTGTTGCACCCGACTGGACCCCTGATTTTTCGCCAACCTACCATCTCTATCGGGTGCGCCTTTATGGGCGCCATAGCCAGAAAAGAGGCATATGGGGGCCATAGCCTTTGGGTATGGTTTATCTTCCCACGGCTGGTGCCGCGCGGGCGGACAATTGCTGCGCATCCTGGACTTTGCGAGTAGGCCAGCTTGATTGAGCGAGGTTGATTTGACTTTGTAATTCACTCAGGAATTCGCCTCGCGTCGATTTTGCATGGCGGAGCGCCGACCAGGCACAAGAGGAGTCATTTAAATGCGCGTGGCAGTCATTGGGACCGGATATGTGGGGCTAGGTCGTAGTCGGGATTTAGTATTTTCAGGATTCCCGTTTTATCCGAACCGTG